>Ga0315282_10000041_pt1 | contig 254086 bp, 264 predicted proteins | sample YL17G07_20_MG_FD_203693 | JGI IMG/M metagenome (GOLD analysis project Ga0315282, IMG submission 203693) | Sediment microbial communities from Yellowstone Lake, YNP, Wyoming, USA - YL17G07_20 | ecosystem: Environmental > Aquatic > Freshwater > Lake > Sediment | place: USA: Wyoming | collected...
TCGAAGCAGTGGAAGAATAGTCGCCAGTCGGATATGTACTATGGGCTATAATGTCGGTGCCAGGCAAACACTCGTAGGTCGTAGTCGTAGAACTGCTCGTACTTGTGCTTGAAGTCGTACTTGATGATGTGGATGTTGAAATCAAACTTGTTGTAGTCGTAGAAGTTGTTAGATAGCATGAACAACATTTACTTTGATCAGTACTTGTCGCGTACATACACTCGCCTGTGTAAGCTGGACCCAAAACTCCTTTGCATGCATCAGCGCAGTTAAAATAACCTGTAGGCCAACAACAAGCACAGTTATTGCAACAATTGCTGTCCAACACATTGCTATCGTAATACGCAGAACAATAATTATTACAAATTAGTTTTGTATGGTCTGCATCGCACTTATATTGGCAATCATCGCAATAATTGGGTTTACCTTTGTCACAAACTTCACCTTCCTCAACAACACCATTCCCGCAAATTGATCCCTCCTTTAAAAATACGTAATCATATTGAATTTGCATATCAGCCGGTTTTGTTCTGTGCCAGTTTGTATATCCAATGACCAAAAACATAGGCGTCTCTGAAGGAGGTATTACATTGCCTCCAGCCGAGCCGGTTTCTCCCCTGGTGTTTACGTCTATATATCTCGCAAATTGTCCGTCAATGTAAAAATTTATCCTACTATCCGCATGTTCTGCTTCATACAAATGAAAATCTTTTGTGGGATCGAAAGGCAGTCTATATAGAAGCTCCGTAACCTCATTATAAGGACTCATCGCATAGAGAAATATTGTTTGACTATCTAGATAGATTGAATTATACACTAGCTCGCCAAAACCGAAGCCAAACTCGTATCTGCTATTGCCTATGTTATCACTTGCAGCAAAACAGTATAAGTCATCCCCACCGTTTGGCCCATATTTTGCGTTTGTTTTGTCGGGCAGTTTAGCATAACACCATATTGTTGGCTTTTTGAATTTCGCCACAGTTTTTATATTCCAATTGTAATTACTCGAATTCACAGAAAGTATTCCATTGTTTAGAGATGCTTTACCCGATGTCGATTCCCAATCATGAAAAAGCCACGATTGCGACAGCAAATCGTTTATATTATTTGCATTAAAATATTCTCGGAAAATATTGTTTGGTTCGGCCGAATAAGAAGGACTGGCAAAAAAAGAAAGATAACTCAGCATTGCTATAAGCGTCAATGCCAATAATTTTGAGGGCATTTGTATCTAATAATTAGTTGTAATTGTATCTAATAGTTATTTTGTAATAGAAGAACATCTCATTTCTTCTTCAGTGGTCTTGCTGCCATTTCTCTTTCAATTTCTCAAATTTTCCTTGCTTTTTCAATTGCTCTTTCTTTTTCAAGTAAATAACTGCCCCGACAATTGCCGATACAAAAATTATTCCGGTTATAACAAAAAGATAATATCGAGTTGTAGTAATAATTCTTTTACCAGAACAGCAGCAAGTTCTTCCCACACCCATAAGACCTGAACTGACATAACAATCCGAAGTTTCTCCTATGTCTGTTTCGTTTTCCTCGCATCCTGCTTTAGCTTCTAGGACAACGCCCCAACTTCTACATGTGCCAACATCATGCCATTTGTTTTTACACTCTTGGTCGCATGTTGTTACGCCAGCTAGTTCGCATGCCAGCTTACATTCATCGGGTGTAGAGAATGGCATATCTGCCGGTTTTTCACATCCGCTCAAATCAACGCATCTTTTCAACTCTGCATCGTAATACCATCCAACTACTGCCTCACATTGGCCTAAAACACTTGGAGAGGGCGGTGTCCAGTTGCATTTAGCTATAGCACTTATGGTGGTTGTTTGTGTTGTGGTAGTCCCGTTAACAATAAGAGTAGTAGTTGTGGAAGATGATCCTCCTCCTCCACCGCCTTGAGTCGTAGTTGCAGGTTGAGTGGTGGTTGTTTGCACCGAGCTAACTGTTACAGCAGTGCAGGCAGATACGTTTTCATCCGAACACAGGACCTTGGAATAGTAGTCTCCAGTCTGCGAAGGGTTCCACGTGAATGAGCTGGAAGTAAAACTGTATTGGTACTTTGGTATTCCAGAACAGTCTGCAGTGGTGTAGATTTTTGCAGTGCCGCCAGCGCAGTTTGCTACAGAACACTGGCAGTTGTTGATGTAGCAGGATGGGCAAGATACAGAGACTTGCGCGTTAACCGTTGTAGCTAAGAGGAAAAAGAACAACACTGCCAACAGCAATACGGTATTTTTCATCTGCTAACCACTAATTATAATTTTGATACGGATTGATATTAATATTATTTTCCAACACAGTATTGTTGGCTTTGCCGTAATAAAACCCAACTACGCCTTCTGAATCTTTAATATTGCCCCAGTAATAGTTATTGCGGATAACATTGTAATCATCTGTAGGATAAGCTATAATTATTGCATATCTCTGCGTATTCACAGTTTGATTGTCAAATATCTGATTATTTTCAATGGTGTTATTTGTTGTGTTAGTCTTTGATTGGTTGTTATGCGACAGACTGATTCCGTCATATTGATTTAGGTAATTTATTCCATTGTTATATATTTTGTTTCCGATGATACGATTACCACTAGCAGCCTGCCCTCCTTCTGGATGTTGTTCATCCACACAATCGTTCGACCAAAGAACTATACCCGACAAATAGTTGAAAGCTATCACATTTCCTTTTATAAGCGAATCCTTCATGCTATCTGCATCAATTCCCCATTGGCCACTTCGGAGCATTACATTATTCAGAACAGACATGTTCGTTGAAAAGAATATATTTATGTGACTCACTCCTCCATTACTATCTTCCAGCACAGAATTTTCAAGGCCGCAACTAATAGATCGGTCGAAGTAAACACTTCCATCATTATCTTTGAAATGACATCCTTTAATTTGTACATTTGATGACCATGTTGCGCTCGTACCGATGCCAGCACAATTTATTATAGTAACATTCTCGATAACTACATCTTTACTGTTCAAAAACCAGATACAATGACGATAGGTGTTATAAGGGTAACTCTGACTCGCTTTGTTTCCATCTACGACTAAGTTTTTAATGACAATATTACTGTCTTTATAACCAGTTTTTTTATACTCACACTTACCAGAAGTTTGATTATAAGTGCAGCTATACTCATTTGTTATCAATCTTTCCATCCAACCATTTTCGACTTCTTTAATTACTACACCAGACTCGCCTTGAAGAATTGTGTTAGACGGTAAAACTAGACCAGCATAAGGTTTTAAATTTGGATAGCGATTGATCACATAAGTTCCTTTTTTTATTTTTATGGTTTTTTGAGCTTCTCCCCATGTATTACGAACATAATTTACTGCTTCCTGTATATCAGTAAAATCTCCAGAACCATCCTGTGCAACAGACACAACATATCTATCTATTGAAGGACAACTTACAATCTTCCACTCATTTGGTTTGGACCATGTTTTTACATTTAGCAGTTTATTGTCCGATTCCAAGTATGCTTCCCAACTTATAATATAATTTCCTGCTTCTAAGGAAGTGCAGTTGATTAGTTTTGATAATGAACCTATGCCTTTGAAAACTGTCATGTTGAAGTAGTCTACTACCAAGCCTTGTTCGTTTGTTATTATGAAAAGAACTGTGGCGTTTTCTTCTAGGGAATTGTTAAAAGATAAGTTGATATTGTGACCCCAGATTGTGCTTGTTATATTAAACACTGTTACATTAAATCGAGGCTTTGCTATTATTACTTCTTTACAACACTTAGGCAGCTGTTCCGTGCAGTATTCAGGATAGTTGCCTATTTCTTGTGAATATGATGATGCAGTAAATGTTTTCAGCTCAGTGAATAGACTGATAAACCAATTTATTAAATTTTGTAGAAAACTTCCTATAGCATAGACTATATTTTCCGTGGCACAACTTGTCTTGCATTCTCCACCGGCATCTATGCATTTTTTTGTGTTGTCTATTGTAGTCGTAGTTGTTGAGGACGTGGTGGTTGATGTTGAAGAAGTAGTTGTAGATGTTGTTGTAACATTTTCCATTCTGCACTCCAAATACACCGGGGTTTTATCTACGGTCAAATCAACTTTGCCATTAGCAGCGTATAATCTGCCTGAAAAGTTTCCATATAAATCAAACTTATCACAAAAATCAGAATTTATATAAATTGGAATACTTTTGGGTGTGCTGGACCAAGCAACCACAACATCTTTCGCTTCATTTCCAAATACGTATGCGTGAACTCCTGCCTCCGTGGAGGCTGATTTTTTATAAGGCAATGATTTTAATTTTTCATACATGTTTTTAACGGCAAAATAAGATTTTTTAGGATTTCCCTCATCGTCCAGCATTCCCATGTGGTCGAATGGGTCCCACCATCCCTCCTCGTCTCTGAATTTGGCCCACATAACTTTCTTGAGATACTGCGTTGACAACGCCTCGGTAAGAGTTTGAACAATATATACCGACTGGGTTCCTTCGTCCACAACTGAAAAACTATGGGAATGGGTCGACCAACCTATCTCGGTAATCCACAATTCCTCATTCTTACTGTGCTTCTCTATTAACTGCTTTGCCCTTGCCATGTTGTCCAATAAAGTGCCGTGACTGCATAAATTCCATTTTGATATATTTTCTTGAATATCGTCTGGACCAAGTAAACCAAAACTATAGGGATGAATTCCAATCATATCGGCATAATGGTGCGGCTCTCCCCGATTTTCAAAATATTCAAAAACCTTTTCAATCCATTCAACACATGTGCCAGATGTGCCTGCCACTGACACTTTTAGTGTTGGATCAATCTCTTTTATTTTCAAATAACCCACTTTCAAAAGTTTCGCATAATTCTCAGGTATTTTATCATTCTGTTCATTATAAATTTCCCAAAATTTCACTTTGCCTCTATATCGTGTTACAGTGGTTTCGACAAATTCAGCAAAGAATTTTTCATCGCTTGAATCTACCCCGTTTGGTATGGACATATTCATGTCAAGCCAATTGGGTTTACCGCCTAAAATACCAATTACTTCCAAGCCGTTATTAAACGCGTCATTAACCTTGTCATCACTCCAGCTGTAATCATAGAGGGGGAAAAACCATTTGTCGGAATTAAAACCAGCGGCAAAATCGTCGTACAATTGTCCGTTGATTTTTACGTAATCAAAACTAACACTCCTGTACCAATCTTGCCTTGCACCTACTTTTCCACTGCTCCATTTAATATTTTTGTCATTATCGGTCCAATCTCCAACATGTGTTCCATCCCACCATACACGTAGCGTATATCCCGTATGACTTATAGTGAGATTATGCCAAACGCCCTGAGTTATAGTAGGTATAGACCAAGATGTTTTAAACTGTTGATATGTTCCATTGACCTTTTTATGAATAGCTAACGAACTATCTTTTGCAGAAATGAGATAGGAATTGTTTACATCCTGATAACCAGCTATTAATGACATATCGCCAAGATTGGAATCCATTGCCTTTACTTTTGCTTCAATGGTATAATCAGCTAAGTCGCCAGTGTTGGCAATTATATAATTGTCAAAAGTACCGTTGCCTCGCAGTTCCCCATTTTTGATCGACCATCCATTATTTTGTATGTACGTCCAATCGAAAGAAAGTCTAACTATTTTTCCTCCCACATTTTTTAAATTATAATTTTGATTTTCAAGAATCCTGAGAGGGTTTTCTTCATCCGCGCCCATGATATCATCTATTGTTACAGACGGAAAGGGAATCGTTGTAGTTGCGCTTGGAACTTTAGAAGTCGTGGTGGTTATCTTCTCATCGGAAGATATTGTCGTGCTTGAAACGGTAGAGGTTGTTGGGATCGTAGTGGTAATTGTGGTTCCTCCGCTCAAGCAGCAGCAAGTTCTTCCTACACCTGCAAAACCTGGCTGGACATAACAGTCTGAAGTCTCACCTATGTTTGTCTCGTTTGTTTCACATCCTACTTTAGCTGTAGGAACAACAGCCCAACTTCTACATATGCCGCTACTATATCCTTTGTTGCTGCACTCTTGGACACATGTCGCAGCAGCTTTAACAATAGCCGTAAACAAAATTGCTGAAATTAGAAATGTAATTACAGCGATTCTCATTGAATACCAATAATTATAATTTTGTCAGTTGTTATTAAATTGACTATTTACATTCAACTTTCTTCCACTCATCTGGTTTTGACCATGCCTTTGCATTTAGCAATTTATTATCTGACTCCAAATAAGCCTCCCAACTGATAGTATAATTACCAACACCAAGAGAAGTGCAGTTGACAAGTTCTGAAATCGAACCCAAACCTTTAGAAACAGTTTTGTTGAAATAGTCCACAACTAGGCCCTGCTCGTTTGTGATGATAAAAAGGATTATGCCGTTTTCTTGCAAAGAATTGTTGAAAGACAATCCAATTTCATTGGTTATGCCATTTAAAGTAAAGTTAATAGGTTTAAAAACAAAATGCGATTTGCAACATTTTGGCAACTGTTCTGTGCAATAGTCAGGATAGCTTCCAATCAACGCTTCAGAGCCTTTAGGCTGTACCACACCGAACAATTCATTAAACCAGTTTAGTATAGTTTTCAAAAGGTTTTGAATAAAATCTTTCTCCTCTGCAGCACAGCTTGCTTTGCATGTGCCACCCGCGTTTAAACATTTTTGCATGTTATCAATGGTAGTAGAGGTGGCAGAAGTCGTCGATGTGGGAATTGTAGTTGCCACCGATGTAGATATTGTTGTGCCGCTAGTTGTCGTGGAAGAAGTAATGGGGGTGACAATTTTTAACACATATGTCCTATTTTCTAAAATGTTCGAAACAGTGACGCTATTTCCATCATAATTAATTGCCAGTGGGTTTTCTAGATTCGCATATTCCTGTAAAATTTTAGAGTTCACATTGGTAAAAGTTACAGAGGATGGTTTCATGCTGAATATAGCTAGATAATTCCCAATATGCCTTGTTAAAACTTGTGGATCATTTTCCGTAAACAAATCATCTTCAACTGGAATTCCATCTGCATTTGTTCTAGAATGATATGTAGAGAAGAAATTTTTATTTTCATCAATTAAAGTATATATCTTAGCAACAAAACTATAGTAGGGTTCTTTCTTGCTTCCATATTGATCAATTAAACTAGAGTTGAGACAATTGTGATTTACACAACTTGTAGAGTTTTTAACTAAATTTTTAGCGTCCCATATAAAAATTCCCAGAGAATTGTCTGTAAATAATAGTATGTTGGCCCAATTCACATGGTAATTGTCTAAAGCTTCTTCTGGCGAAAGTCTTTGAGGTTCATACATAGGACTTCCTGTTCCACTTTCTGCATAAATCCATTTTTTGCCAGATGTGTGATCTCGAACAAAATCCATAATCACATTCTTCATGTCAATAATCGGGTAGTCAGCATTGTTGCACATAATGGGGCCAGGAGGGTAGAAAGAGAAAGCCGGGTAATCAAAAACTTTGGCATAGTTTTCAAACTTGTCACACTTCATCCATTCATCATCGCAAGCGTAAAATGACGTGACATATCTGCAAACACCAGTATATGGAGGAACCGCATTTAAAATTTTATTTCGTTGATACCCGTTCCAAGGAATAATTTCCGGCGAAAAAACCTGTGAACCCGGCGCAACACCTTTTATAGCTCTAATCACTTCACTCCATTTACTGCTTTCATTCACCTCTCTTATAGAGCATTTATCACCTGTATGGCATATCTCCATGTAAACTATTCCAAAATTATCTCCGAATTTTTCATGCATGTGCTTTGCAACAGTTACTGACAAATTCTTCATTTGCTCCACTGGAACTATGCCGGTATAATTTAGAGGATTTTTATACGGTCCATACATATTGCTTTGATTGCTCAAAAATGTGATATCACCTCTATTCATGTAATGCAAATATTCTCCAACAGGGAAAATTCTAAAAACTGGTTTTATGTCAAATCTGTTCAATTGTTCTATGACCTCGTCGAACGAGTCTATTTCAGGACCTGGTCTATACCAAACATAGTCCGAATCCTTGAACTTTGTATAATCTATGGATTCTTTTCCATTCCATGTGAGCTGATTCAAGCCTAAAAACCTTGGATGGATGAAAAAAAGTATAGAGTTGATGTGCAGATCTTGTTTTAACGTTGCCAAATCTTGGTCGGTAAGATTCCATGGTGTCAACTGCGGCCAATAGAACCCGGTCTGGTAATCAGTATGCCCGCCGATTTGATTGACGCCAAGAAGGAATTCCTCTTTTTTGCAACTTGACGTTACTGTAACAGAAGACAACTTTGTTGTGTGGGTTGTGCTAGAATAGAGGCTGAAGGTGTAGTTGTGAGGACATACTATCCAAAAAGCATCTTGGCTGCCGGACTTTCCACTAGCAAAAAGTGTTTCAGGCTTGTTGTCCATGGAAACCCAAACTTGGCCCGAAGTTCCTTCAACATTCCAACTTATAACAGTGAGGCCCCTTGTATTTGGGAACAAATTAAGATTAGCAGGATTGGCTGAGATAGTTCCACTTACTTCAGCACTGCTTATATGAGAAAGCAAAATATAAACGATAAAAGTAATCAAAGCTAAGACAACCACTCTGCAATGCATATATATCTAATAGTTAATTTGTGTTTGAAAGAAGTTAAGATTCTATTTTTTCTAGTTCTATGTTACCGCCACCGGTAGTATTATCATATATAAACTTTCCAGTGACTGTCACATAATCGCCATTGTTGATTTTATCCTTTATTTCTGTGGGATAGAGATTGGTATTATCGTAAAGATACCAGATATTTATTGGTTTGTTATCTAGTGTAAAGCATGGGCATTTTAACTTCCCTAATTCAGTAACTTTTCCAAAAACTTTTACTGTTTTACCATCATAATTTACTGGATTTAATAATATATCATTTGCTGTTAATGCATCAGCTGGTTGAACAACACACCTTGGTGGCCCAAGACATCCGCAAGCGTCTGGTTCTGGAGGAACCACCGTTCCACCCTCTTTCTCGCAATTCGTATACCATTCTGGACTGGGTGTTACATATTGTGGACATGGAAGGCAGCGAATGTTCGGTTGCTGATAAAAGCTAAAGTAGATACCTAGCAAAAAAATTCCAATCAAGATAAGGAGTATTAGCCAATGTTTCCTCAAAAAATTTTGCTGCCTCATGATTAAATTTTATTATTTGGTATTTAAAAATGATGTTAAATAAACGGTTATTTGCAAATTACCTTTTTCCATTCGTTTGGTTTAGACCAAGCTTTTATATTCAATAATTAATTTGGAATTGAAAGAAGTTAAGATTTTTTAACAATTCTAAAAACTTCTTCTTATTTTATCCACCATTTTCTCATCTAATCTTTCACTCAAACTTTCCATTTCTAGAATAATTTCTCTAGCAGCGTTGATACAATCGTTCACAATCTCGCTGTCAAAACTTGTACTTACGCCATATTGTGCCGTTATCCTTCTGCTCTTTAGCAACTTAATCTTCCTAATCTCCCCTTCTTCCAACAAAATTTCTTCTTTTGCTTTTGCCAATTTCTGTAAGTTTTCTAAATATGTTTTTCTCAATTTGCCTTTCTTAACAAAAAACTCTTCAAGGAACATGATAGTTGCCTCATGTGATTTTGACAGTATCCCAACCTTTACCAGAAGCGAGAGTGCAGAGTGATAAGCAGCGTAATAACTCGCTATTATACTCCAATCGTTTAGATTATTTGTTTTGTTTATTTCTGCTGCTTTTAAATTGTGTCTGGCCTTAATCATATGACTTCTGACTCTTTCTTCTGATGGTTTGATTTTTCTAAGTAATTTTTCTCTGAAAAATATTCTTATCCTCTTTTCCATTTTATCACTTCCAGCAAAAAGTTCTCACCACCCAAAACGATCAAGTGATTGTTTATTATCTCCATTAAGGTTGGGTTTTTTTCTTCTAGATTTTTTCTCAGATCACTTAGAGTCATAAAGAGTGGTGAAATCTCCACACCCCAGATTCTCGTTAAATCTTTATTTATTTCTTCGATTTCATCTATTTTTTTGCTCGAAACCAATATAAGTAAGTCTAAGTCACTATCTTCTTTGTAGTATCCTTTTGCATAAGAGCCGAAGATTACGCAACCTAAAATAGTTTGGGGGCATAATCTTGAAAATCTGTTTTGCAACTCTTTAACAACTTCTTTCACTTTTTTTGGCAACATCTCTATATTTTTAACGAACTTTCTTGCTTCAGCAAAGCAGAGAAAGTTAATTGTTAAACTGTTTTCTACGTTTAAGAAATAATAATTTTCCTTACCACTCTTTTTCTCTCTTAGGACTTTCAACTTAGATAGTTTTTTGAGATTCAGACTTGCAGACCTATGACTCATTCCTGTCAATCTTTCTACTTTTCTAGGATAGACAGAATCTTCTAAGTCTGAAAGAAATAATTCCAATATCTCGAGTATTATATCGGATACTTTAATATCCATATGGATACTTTAGCATTATATACTTATAAATGTAACTGATTGTTGTCTCTGATTTTATGGACGTTTTTTAATGTAAACAATTTATTTACAACTCACCTTCTTCCATTCGTTTGGTTTAGACCATGCTTTTATATTTAATAATTTTTTATCAGACTCCAGGTAAGCTTCCCAGCTAACAGTATAATTTCCAACACCAAGAGAAGCGCAGTTGACTAGTTTTGAAATAGAACCCAGACCTTTAGAAACAGTTTTGTTGAAATAGTCCACAACTAGGCCCTGCTCGTTTGTGACAATGAAAAGAACTGTGGCGTTTTCGTTTAGGTCGTTGTTGAAAGAGAGGGTGATGTTATGGCCTGAAGTTGTATTAGTTGTATTGAATTTTGTTGAAGTGAATTTGGGCTGAGGTGGAATGGTAGTAGTTGTGGTACTTGATGTTGTAGAAGTTGTTGTAGTTGACGAAGTTATGGTGGTGCTAGTAGTTGTGGTGGTAGTAGTTGATGATGTAGTGGTAGCTGTTCGAAAATTGGCTGTTATCGTAAACGCCCCCCGAATATCAGTCAGTAAAATAGGGTTGTCGGTTACAGTTTGAGTTGGCGTAGTCCAAAATTCGAACCCATATCCAGAATTAGGATTGGCGGTAACAGATAGGTTGGAACCTTTGAGGACCATTACTGTACCAGATGGAGAAACATGCCCCATGTTCAAATCATTAACTTCTATTGTAACGTACCCAAAGTTGGCAGTTGGATCAATTGTGCCACCAAAAGCATCCACAAGCGCGTAATATGCTGGTTTGGGGTTGTATTGGGTATCATAAATACAAGGCCATCCAGTATTTCCATGAAAAACCATAATCCACGAGTGGGCATCTGTGAAACCCCACATGGTAAAGGATTTGGAATTTGTTTCCAAAGCTACATTGAGCATGTCTTTGTAAATCTGAGCTTGTGATTGAAACTCGCTATCAGTTATTGAAACATCCATTTCGCTGATATGCACATCCAAACCGAGTGCTTGCAACCTCTTTATGTTAGCTTTTACATATTGAGGATCTGGAACTGGATAACCGCCGGGATGCCCGTCTGGAGTAACATGCATCTCCAAACCTACTCCATGAATGGGTACATTCCGAGATAATAATTGTGTCACTAAATTGTAAACACTAGCAGACTTGTAACCTAATCCTTCAGCTCCAAATTCATTCAAATACAATCGGGCTTGTGGATCTGCTTCATGAGCCAATTGAAAAGCGATATCAATATAGTCGGGCCCAATATTTTGTAACCAAATATTGTCTTCCAATCCCCCACCTCCACGATCTATCGGCTCATTTACTATGTCCCATTCTGCAATTCTACCTTTGTAATGCCCGACAGTGTGTTGAATGTAGTCACGAAGAATTTGTATCATCTCATCTCTACTTCTTGGTGCATTGAGCCAACTGGGATTCGTATCAGCATAGGGACCTCCCCAAACCACGGGGTTTACACGAACGATCATACCATTATCTTCTGCAAATTTAACCATGTAATCCGCTTCTGCAAGAACGGATGTGTCGTACACTCCTTGCTGTGGTTCCACTCTATTCCACCTAAGTTCGTTTTGAATGACGATCTCGTTGAATTGGCTTTTAACAATAGCAGCATACATGGGGTCTGTGTCTAAAACCCATTTTTCTACGTATGATCCAAATTTCATGCCTTTCTGATCGGCAAAGTAACGAAGCGTGGATAGAGTTGTAGTAACAGTAGTTTCACTAGGAATGATTCCACCAATAATTGCTTTTCTTATGTTAGAAAAAATTTTAGGAAATTGTCTGGCTAGAATGGAAACTGAAATATAGCTTACAATTAATAAAAGGACGAAGATTATCGGTCTTGGGAGCATCCATATCTAATAATTATTTTGAGACTGAATAAATTAAACCTTTTAGAGAATTACTTACTTCCTTTTCATTTCCTCAGCTTTTTTGCCTCTCGTTCTTATGTAGACAAATAAAATTGCCAGAGTAAGAATTAATATGCAACCTATAGTTATTAGCCGGCTATAGTCGACCTCTCTCTTGATAATAACATTTGGACTTGTGGTCGTGGAGCTAATTGTTGTTTTTATAGTCGTCGAAATCGTAGTCTCTGCTGCTGTGGTAGTTGATGATGTTGATGCAGTTGTTGATGATGACAGTGTTGTTGGCGATGTTGAAAATATTGTGGACGAACTGCTTGGTTGGCCGCATCCTAGTTCATAATAAAAAATAACTTGGCCAAGAGAACCGAAGTTGAAATACGAAACCAAGAGAGCAGATTTGGAATGGTCTTTTGGTGACGGCACTATGCTGATACTCGGATTGGCAAAAGAGTTCTGCCCGAAATTATTTTTCACATCAACTTGTGTTATCGAATAGCTGTTTATGTTATTTAAATCATTTTTAACCTCGCCAACATATATTCTCCAGTATTTTTCAAAGTTTGCGTCTCCCCTGTAAGCTTGATTGCCCTCCACGACAACCATCGGCACGCCTGCAACAGTTATGAAATCCCTGTCTCCGATGTTGCTTTTTATCGAACTTTCAAAAACATCTATCTTTTTCAATCCAGAATAGCCGTTGAGGTCGTAGTCTAAATAACCTACAGCCTGCTTATCTGCTTTGGCAGCATCATCGTTCCAATGGAAGCCGAGCAATATTCTGCTTCCTGTATCAGTAAGGCTCGGCGTTCCGTCGTTTGAAGCCGAAAATGTCAGCGGTATTGTCAGCGTCCTGTCCTCAGTGTTGCTATACAAATCATTCACATCACTGTATCTTTTTATTAAAACATAGCTGGTAGTGCCGGTATCTTTTTCAACAGCAACATAATATTTGTTGTTAATCTTTGCTATGTAAGGCTGCGATGCTCTGTCAGTGTAGTCAAACAATTTTGCTTTTTGCTGCCACGTAATCAAATCATCACTCTCTGCCAGCCACACGCTGAAGAAATTGCCGTCAGCGGAGTGGTACACAGCGAGATATTTGCCCTTCTCTTCGGAAAAAATAATCTTCGCAGTGTCCATGCTCTTTCCCTTGTCATCTGCTAGCATGTACGCATATGCTGTCGCGCCGGTCATGTCACCGACCATGCGTTTGAAGTCCGCAGTTGTCATGCAGCTAGTCTCCTGCGCTGGGAAGAAGCTGCTGATGACTGTGCCCAGCCTCCCGCCCTGCTCGTAGAACATGAACTGCGTCGCTGCAAAAAACGCGATGAGGATTGCGAGAAAATACGTTACCTTTAAGATGCGCATGTCCATACATAGAATTTATTTTTTGTTGGCTAATAAAAACTGTTCTGAAAAAATTAGTTCTTTTAGATCTATTGAATGAAAAAGACAAATAATGGGAGACATTATTACGAAAAATCGAAATACATTACGAAAAATCGAAATACTTAAATATGCAATTTTACATAATTACATTATGATTGAAGAAATCCTCAACACAGACGCAAAGGTAAGAATTATGAAATTTTTATCTAACTTTCCAGATACTCAATTTCAAGCTATAAAAATAGCACAGATGACAAGATTATCTGTTTCAAGGACTAGTGAATGCCTGAAAGATTTAGTTGATAAGGGAATACTCGAATCAAGAAAAATTGGTAAGGGTTATCTGTTTAAAGTAAACAAATCCAATTATCTGTCAATGATAATTTTAGATGCCTTCATAAAAGAAAAAAGCTTTGTAGATATAATTGCAAAGGATTTTGTTTCCAGAATAAAAAGGTTGAATAAGATTAGGAGCATTGTGTTGTTCGGCTCTGCACTGAAAGAGTTAAAATTCGGTAGCGATATAGATTTTCTTATCATTTCTCAAAATCAATTAGAGAGAGAGATTGTTTCTAAAATAGGCGCAGAACTCACAGGAAAATACGGCTTTCATATCTCTTCCGTATTGATGACTGTTGACGAATTAAAAAGAAAAACAAAAAATGGAGAAGGTTTTGTCATTGAAGTAATGGCAAATGGTAAAGCCGTTTTCGGTAAAAATTTAGAGGAGATAGTGTGGTCCAAGAAGTAAAAAAAGAGGAGGCAAAAAGATATTTGAAGAAGGCAGAAAGCTTTTATACTGCTGCATTAGACGAGTTTGGAAAAAGCAGATATGATGTTGTCATATTCGATGCGAGTCAAGCTATAATTCTGGCAAACGATGCGTTGTGTATAGCTCTCTTGGGGGAAAGACCTAGTAAAGACCATAGAGAAGCTGTACAACTACATATACAAGCTTCTGCTGGAAAAGAAAATAAAAGAGAAATTATAAGCAATGCTTTGGAAATGAGAAGTGAATATGGTTATACTGAAAAATCAGCAAAAGAACAAGATGCAAGATCAATGCTAATTAGAGCTAAAAGATTTTTTGATTGGGTTAAAGAAAGAATTGGTTATGAAGAATGAAATGTTTAAAACCTGTAGAGAGTTGTTTGTTAAAAAAAATAAATTGTCACTTATCTGTAATATATTTTTTAGAAAAAAGTAAAAAATTAGATAGAAGTGCCTCAAGTTGGATTAGATCATTGCTACCTTGATTTAATCTATATTCATATTCTCCACATTTTTCTATTAACTGAACCTTAAATTCCTCAGGAATAGAAAGATTATAGATTTCTTTATGAATAGATCGAACCACATCCTCTCCAGATAATCCTTGTCTCAGAAGCATTTCTTGCAACAGCTGCCTAGCATCACCAAACTTTCCTCTCAAAACTAATTCAAGCATATTTTTCACATCGTTCGGTTTTGCTTGGGAAGCAACATCGTAAACAATATCCTCAGTTATTTTCTCTCCCAATGCGGCTGAAGCCTGCAAGAGATTGGCAACTTTCCTTAAATCACCCTCGGAAAGATGAATTATTGCAGCAACGCCGTCGTCAGTTATTTTTAATTTTTCACCCTCGACAATTCTTTTTATGAATTTTTTTATATCGTCTTCAGCTAAAGTCCTAAATCGGAATACTGCAGTTCTGCTTTGAATTGGTTCTATGATCTTTGAAGACCAATTGCAGATTAAAATGAATCGCGAGACCGAAGTATAATTTTCCATCGTTCTTCTGAGGGCGTTTTGCGCATCCGGGGTTAAGGCATCGCATTCATCAAGAATTATCATTCGGAACGGGACATCGCTTAGAGGTCTTGTTCTGGCAAAGTCTTTAATCCTTCCCCTCACAGTGTCTATACCTCGTTCATCACTGCTGTTCATTTCTAGGACATTTTGTCTCCATTCCTTACCATAAAGTTCGTGCGCTACAGCAAGAGCAACAGTGGTTTTTCCACTACCAGCCGGCCCCGCAAAAAGCATGTTCGGTATGTTCTTGTTTTCCACAAAAGCCTTCAGCCTCTCGACAACATGTCTTTGATTGATAACTTCGTTTAGCTTTTTCGGCCTGTATTTTTCGGTCCATAATGCTGTCTCTTCCATCCAATCACTACTAAAATTAAGTATGATAAAGATAAAATAAGCTTTAGTGCTATAAGTATGTTGGTGTTCGGATGGCAGTGATTGCAATAAGCGGCGTAGGCGCTACAGGCAAGACTACTATTGCAAGGCTGTTGGCAAAGCATTTGCACTACAAGTTCCTTCGATTGGACGTTTTGGCCAAAAGAAAAAGATTCCTGCTGGGCTATGATAAAGAAAGAAAGTCGTGGATTGTGGACATGAAAAAACTGAAGAAGGAGTTTGCTGCAATAAAAAGAAAAAATAAAAACATGGTTTTCGAAAGCTTGTACGCACACGAGTTTCCTGCGGATTTCGTCATAGTCTTGAGATGCAACCCTAAAATTCTGGAAAAGAGGCTGAGGAAAAAATACTCGTGGCATACCAAAATCACGGAAAACCTTGAGGCGGAAATGATAGGGCTGATAACGTACGAAGCCATGGAGCGCAGCAGAAAAGTTTTCGAAATTGACACCTCTTCCAAGCCGCCAAAAAAAGTTGTTGAAGCTATAGCAAAAATTTTAAGCGGCCAAGGAAACAAGTATAAAGCAGGTAGGATAGATTGGCTGAAGTGAAGCAGTTCGGCGACGGTTTCAATTTCTTCCAAATAGGCATTTTCATATTTTTTATTCTGCTAATGGCGATAGTCGCATATGTTCTTGTTACGATGAAAGTTGTTTCATTCTAGCTTTCGATCTCATTTCTCGGAAAAAAATTATGATTAGAATCGCAGCGGCAACTATAGCAGCGACCAACACCAACAAAAATCTTTTGCTAGGATCGGCGTTCAGCATATCAGAAACTGCTTTGAGGAGGGGCGAATTTTTCATCATGTCTGATATTGTTTGAGAAAAAGATGTTGACGAAACTGTTGTTGTCGGAACAGTCACTCCTGCAGAAGTTGTCGCGCCTGAGCCAACTGAAGTTGTGGCTTGCGCAAAATTGTCAACCGTAAAGCTGACAGAGCTTTCTGCCAAATGGCCCAGCTTGTCTGTAGAGTTTATTTTTATCACATAATTCCCGTCCGAAACTGCTGTTGTGTCCCAATTAGCGCTGCATGAGTAGGATTTTGTGTTGCCAGTGCAATTCATGACGGTCAGCTCGCCTGTTTTGGAAGAACTCGTCCATATGTATTTTACTGCCTCTACACCTATCCCATCGTCAGTAACGGTCGCGTTTATTTGTATTGTACCAGAAACGACAGCGTTCTTCTGCGGGTTTACAATTGTTACTGAAGGGGGAAGGTTGTCTACAGTAACAGTAGTGCTGTTCCTGCCCCTGTTGCCCGCTTTGTCTAGAACATAAAAATACATTGTGTAGTCTCCGTCAGAAAGAAGGGAGCTTGTTAATCTTGAATTGCATGCCATCCTGACTGCATCAGTGCAGTTTAAATTGCCGGCAATGCTGCCGATGAAATAGGATCCGGTGGAGTTGCTTGGCCCGGCGTATTGGTCCGTAGCTTCCATCTGCAATACAGCGCTACCGTTTAAAACCTGGCTTGCCGTTGGCAGTATGATAAAAACTTTCGGAGCCTCATTATCGATGGAAACATTGACATATGTGGAATTCACATTACCAATAATGTCAGAAGCATTTACATATATCGTGACGCTCTGGTTGTTTTCGAATGAGGACGAGTCCCATGTTGCATTGTAATAAACACTATAACTTGTCGAATTCCAAACTGAATTATCCAAAGAATATTTTACACTGCTGCTGTTTACTCCGGAATATAGGTCCGTGACATCCAGTGATATATTTACTAGACCGCCTACATATGTTCCATTCAACGGATCGACAAATCTTACCATGGGCGGCGACCTGTCTATTGTAACAAAATAGTAGTTTGAAATGTTGTAATTCTCAGAAGCGTCATAAGCTTCATAATAATAAATGAAAACCTTGCCGTCTGATGCCAGACTTCCAAACCCTGTCACTGTATTGTTGCATGACCAGTACGAGCCAGCGCTAAAGCAGTTTGCTGTCGTGTTGTACCAGTCTGAGATAGCTTCATAGACTCTTATGTGGTGGACTACAGACGAAGTGTTTAAATTCGAGTCGGTGATGTTCATGATGAACACATCCGAATCCCTGCCAAACGTGTAAGTGTTGTTTTTGAAACTGGAAAATATTGTAACAGCCATAGATGTTTGCACAGTAGCCAATAAAACAAATGCTGCAGTCAAAACAGTGAAAGCTTTTTTTATCATTTTAGTCACCAGTTGATAAACATGTACGACCAGTTCTTCTTTCCTGCAACGTCTTCTATGTACACCTGCAAAATATATCGTTTGCCGGGTGTCAAGCAGGCTGTCAAAGTTGAGGAAAACTGTCCGTCTGTGAATGACGTCTGGCTTGCATAAGTCTCTTCCTGTACGCTCAACCTAACAGCTCCAGCTTCCACTGCCAAGCCAGTGTCGGGATAGACAGCCACCCCTGCAACTTGCAAACTTCTCTCAAGGCATGCTGCTGGCTGCGGCAAGCTTGCCTGAGTTGTGTTGTTGCAGTATGCATAAACGCTAGACTTTTCCGCGGAAACGTTTACAACATACGTTCCCACCTCAAGAGTCGTGTTGATACTCACCATATACCTACCATCTGTGCCGGCTTTGATATCTCTTGTCGCAAGGACAACACCATTTCTTGTGAGGTTGACGGAAACATTGGCGTCGGTTGCTGCCACATCCGTCACGTCTCCCACGATATTCACGGTTGCATTATACGTGGAATTTTTCATATAGGGGCCGCCTATCCTGCACGTCACAGACAGAGATATGGCAATTTTTACTAGCAACAACAGTGAAATTAGCAAAACGATTGGCAAAAAAAATCTGGCCATAAATATTTATTGATTGTGAAGGACTATAAAATGCTTACTCAGTTATGATTACCTTGGCTGTCATGGAAGGATGATGTTTGCAGCTGTATTCAAAAGTTCCTGCTGTGCTGAATGTGTGCGACCATGATTTGCCAGAAGCGATGTCTCCGGAATCAAATCCGCTGCCAGTGACAGTGTGAGTGGCGCTGTCCTTGTTTGTCCAAGTTGCTGTCGACCCTTTCAGCAAAGTTACAACATCAGGATTGAAGCCCCAGCTTTTTATTTCCAGCGTCACTGAAGAAGGTTGGAAGCTGCCTGTTGCTACTGTGGTAGTCTGCGCACCAGTGTTTGTTTGGGTTGTTGTTTCAGTTGATTGCGCGGTTGTTGTAGATGCTGGAAGGTTTGGAAGATTAATCGACGGCCTGGCTAATATGTAGATGGCTGCAACTGCTACAATAAAAACCGCAGCAACGAAAACAATTTTATTTTTACTCATTACAACCTGATTTTTTCCCATCTTATCCTTCTTTTCAATTTCTTTTCAGTTATATTTAAATGATTTACTTGGCCACAAACTCCAGCTGGGTGTATGACACCTTTCCAGTCGAACTGTCTGTTATCTTCACTGCTGCAGTATATCTCGTTCCAGAAGTGAAGCATGAAGTGAAGCTTAAAGACCAGTAGCCACCGGAGAATGATGCTTCTTTGACATCGCCAGTCTCCTTTATCTCAACTCTAACCGTTCCACTGGATATTATTTGTCCTGTGGAATAGTCGAAAGCATAACCGCTCAAGCCAATGGTTTTCTCCACGCATGCAACAGCTGCAGCAACGTTGAATGTGTCGTTGCAGTAACCGAGCGATCCGTCATAATTAGCAGTAACGTTTGCTATATAACTCCCTGCTGTCAGCGGAGCAAATTCGGCATAAAATCCTCCGTCAGAGCCGCTTGTCGTGCTGCTTGTCATTTGCAGAACACCGCTCTTCATTATATCGACTGTCACCGTGGATGCAAGCGTAGTACCTGTAGTGTCTGTAACGTTGCCTATCACTATTATGTTACTCGTGGTTGTGTATGGCCCTCCAGCTTCGCAGCTTGGCGTCACCTGAATCTGTGTTACAGCAAGTGTATAGCTGTCTGATGTTGAGGAAGTGTAGTTTTCATTGCCTGTGGTGTTAGCCCTCACGAGATAAGAGCCTATTGCAAGGTTGGCTGTGTTGGTATAGTTTGTTACTGTACCAGTAGCTGACGGTGTGATATTAAGCAGCGGGCCGGTAAAGTTTGCCCATATTGTCGTGGCCATTGATGAAATGTTTGAGAAGGCCTTTATCTCAGCAACCTGCCCTATTACATAGTTCCTGTCGGCAGAAGTGCCGTTCAATTGCAAAGTTGTTGCCTGGGCTGCCCGGTTCACAACAAAGTTATTGTTTATTGAAGAGGTAGCAGAATAGTTCTGCGAAGCTATGTAATAACAAGAGTAGTTCCACACGCCAACTCCAATGGAATCATTGTATGTTACTTGCGTAGCATTGCTCGTAGTCTGTTTAACCATCGTCGTGTTTCTCCAAATCTGCAGCACGGTATTTTCGCCATTCGTTATGTCGCATTGTATTCCTAAATTGTTCCCGCTAGCGTAATTTTGCGGCGATGTCCTGTCAAATGTTATTGTGACAGTAGGTGCAGCTCCTATTGTAATAGCCATAGTTCTAGTCTCACCGGTTGTGTTGGCTGAATAGTTTGCTGTCACGCTGCTGTTTGCTCTGTAAAGATAACTTCCTACAGGCAAAGTTGTAGTTTCACTTGTTCCTTTAATTACCTCATCCCTTGCTAGGCTGCAAGATACTTCATTATTTTGACTTGTAACAGCACAACTAACAACAGTTTGTGTTGGGTATGTATTTGTCCATCCAGGCGTTGCTGACAGGGATGGTTGGACAGTTCCTTTGTTTACATGGACGTAATATGTCAATCCTGTTGCATTCGAAGTGTAGTTGGCATTGCCTGTTATATTAACCTTGTAAGAATACGTTCCATTGCCGAGCAGTATAATTTCCTGCGCATCTGCTATTGCTGCCCCTGTATTTCTATAGAGGTTTACAGTTCCGCTATTGCTATATACAGCTTCACCTGTTGCGTTAACAAATTGTGGATACGTATACGTTTTGTTGGCATTGGCAGTGCTATTGAAGTAGAGATTAACAGGATTTGTTGAATTCTGGTTCACAGTTAAATAATTATTGGCAGAACTTCCGGCGCTATAGTTGGCTGAAGCGGTATACACGCAAGTATAATTGTAGACAGCAGCACCCAAAGTAATAGCTGTCTCGTTGATGGTGGCAGTCGTGCCTGTTGCAGCCTGAGTGCCATTCCTATACAATGTGAGCGTAGCTCCCGCGTCTCCTGTAATTAGCTGGCAACCTGTCTGTGTTGCTGTGGGATATGTCACAGAAGCAAGCGGTGCGACAAACATTGAAGGCGTCCCTCCACTCATTACAAAATTATTGTTGATACTGTATGCAGCAGTGTAGTTTCGCGAGGCAAGATAATAACAGCTATAGTTCCATACACCAGCTCCCAAAGACTCGTTGTGCGTCAATTGCGTCGCATTGCTACTGGTTTGTTTTATCATCGTCCCATTCCTATAGATTTGCAATATACTATTCTCTCCATTTGTCACATCACACTGTATTCCAAGATTGATTCCAGTTGTATACACCTGCGGGCTAGTCCTGTCAAACGTAACTGTAACTGTGGGTGCTGCACCAGATGTTATTGTTAATGTCCTTGTTTGGCCAGTAGCATTCGCAGTATAGTTTGTTGTTTGAGAAGCATTTGCTCTATATACATAACTTCCTGCGGGTAGCGTTGTTGTTTCACTCGTCCCTTTAATCACTTCGTCTCTCGACAGCGTGCATGAAGCTTCATTGTTCTGCGAAGAAACATTGCATGTCACATTCGTCGCAGTCGGGTATGCATACGACCAAGTAGCAGTGCTGTTCACAAATGCATTAGGATACACAACACCTTTCGTTATGTTCAATGGAAGCAGTATGCCTGACTGAGTGTAGTTCGCACCGCCAGAAGTGTTGAACAGGTAATAGTTATATCCAGCACCAAGTGTTTGGGCATCAGAAACTGAATTTGGGTTTAGAATTGCAAATCTTACTTGATAGGGTGAAGCTGTACCATTCATATATTCCACTCCAATCATTCCATTGCTGGCTTGGTAGAAACTTGTTAACCTATCATTACCTGTTAAAGCTGCTTCAGTTATCCAGTCTGTCGGGTTAGTGTCCCAAGTTGAAGTTGCCGCTGTGTACTTTTTGTAGTAGATGTGGCTGTTGTTAGACCAGAAGACATAGGTATTGTTTGCTGTTGCATCGATGCTGATGACTGGAGCGCTTGTGCTACTCGGATTAGTTTGCAAAGTAGTTTCCGCGCTTAAACTGTTCGTTGCATAAGTATACTTCACATAGACTACATAGTTACTTGTTCGATTCAACCACACAAGATGAATGTCGTCGCCTTGAGCTACTGCTGAAAAGTAATCAGTATGTCCTGACTGGTATAGGCTAGTTGGCTCAACGGCTGCGTTCCAAGCCGAGCCAGTCCAAGTCCTTATTGCAAGTTTCGCACTATCTCCATCACCATAGACAATTCCCATTTTATTATTAGTTAATGGTATAGCGGTGGCGGAGGTGGCACCAATAGCCAAGTAGTAAGGGAACCCAGTGGCAGTCGACCAAGTACCGTTTGACAAGCTTGAAGCGGTTGCATATATGTAGTAGCTGGTGGCATTATTCATCACATATCCAATCCAAGGACGACCGCTACTGTCGACAGCAATACCTATTTCATAATATCCAGTTGAGGCTACTGCTGGAACGGCATTCTGTTCTACATCGCTCCAAGTAATTGACCCATTTGCAAGAGTTGTTCCACGTCGGTAGAAAAGTGCTTGGTTAGTGTTGCCATTGCCGAAAGCGTAGTGAACGTAAGTACCATCACAATATATTGCAAAACTCCACCCGCCCCCAGTACCTCTGCCAGGAACTGCCGTGAATGATGACCAACTATTTTCATCCGTGCTTGTTCGCCATCCCATATCAGAGCCGTCACCATAGAAGACCCAAAACCTACCATTTTGGAAGCATGTTTTTCGCATAAAAGCATACGAAGTAGCCTCACTACCTGTGCTTGTTCCAACTGTGTTTCCGAGATTTCCTGATGAAGATACCAAAGTTGTGTTTCTGTAAAGATTGCATGTCACATCTAGCTGTCCAGTTGGACAATTAGAGCCTGTGAAATTTGTTGAAGTTGGATACTGCACTCTTGACTCGTAGAGTTCTTTTATTTCATCAGCTGTCAAGCTTCTGTTCCAGATTTGGACTTCGTCGATTGTCTGCTGCCTGCCAGTAGTGCTCCAAGAAGGATACAGAGCTTCCGCGCTCGCATTGATGGTGTAAACTGCCAAGCCCGAAAGATTTTTTACCTCTTTTAATTCATTGTCTATCCAGAAGCTTATGTTTCGCGTGGAAGAATCGTATGTTGCTGCAACGAAATGCCAGCCTCCCGCGGCAATTTCATATTGATTATCCGTAGTTCTCTCAGTACCGTCTATAGTAAAGTATGGACGAGAATATTCATTCCAACCAACTATGATGTGGTAAGCATAATCCTTGACTAGGAAGTAGGAGTTAACGTTCCCTGCCGTTTGGGGTATATAAATCCAACCCGCTACAGTAATCGCATTTGTAGCATCCAAGCTATTCGAATCACCCACTTCAACATTATCGTCAACTCCGTCAAAACTAGCTGCATTTCCAAACCTACCAACGGCAGTAGTCGCACCGTTCTTGTATGTGCCAGCATTGTCGTAACCAGAATAATCAGTAGCAGAAGAATTTGTTTCTTCAAACCTCCAGTACCCAACCAATCCACTCGTATTCACACTCGCAGTATTATTGTTTAATGTAAGAACAGGCACAGCCTTGTACACGACAAAGTTGTTATTGATGCTTGAAGCAGCACTATAGTTCCGCGAAGCTATGTAGTAACAACTATAATTCCATGTTCCAACTCCAATCGAATCATTATACGTAACCTGCGTGGCATTGGTAACAGTCTGCTTCACCACTGTGTTGTTCCTCAGTATCTGCAGTATGCTTGCTTCACTTGTCACGTCACATTGTATCCCAAGGTTGTTGCCTGAAGTATAGTTCCTTCCCGATGTTCTGTCAAACGTGACAGTCACAGTCGGAGCAGCACCACTTGTAATCGTCAGCGTTCTTGTTTGACCAGTTGTGTTAGCAGTATAGTTTGCCGTACCAGTAGCATTAGCTCTGTAAACATACGAACCAACAGGCAGCTTAGTCACTTCTGACGTGCCTTTGCTAACATCATCCCTCCACAGCGAACATGACGGGCCAGAACCGCCATCAACCTGAGTTATATTGCACGTCACATTGGTAGCAGTAGGATACTGATAACTCCACGTAGCAGTGCTGTTTACAAACGTATCAGGATACAGTGAACCTTGCGTTACATTGACAGGCAGCAGCAGCGAAGCAGTTGTGTAGTTTGCCCCAGCAGTCGCGTTGAACACATAGTAATGATAACCAGCTGGCAATCTCATCGCAGTTCCGTTTTCTGTTGACGTGACAAGAGTAGTGTTCCTGTACAGTCCGTATGTTACGTCTGCATCTCCTGAATTAGATTCAGTCGCATTGAACATTGTCTGAGTTGGATACTGCACTCTGCTTTCATACAGTTCTTTTATCTCGTCTGCTGTCAAGCTTCTGTTCTTCCATATCTGAAATTCATCAAGTGAGCCATTAAGATATTTTTGAGATGAACCTCGCTGCCCAATTAGGAAATTTCCTGCTATGTTAGGATATTCATTTGAACTAGTCCCAGTGTCTATTAATGCCCCATTCTGGAAGACTTTAAAGGAACTGCCAGTTCTCGCAAGGACAACATGATACCATGTATTCGTAGACATTGGTGGAACATAATATATAAAATTGAAAACAGGCGAACCGCCATTAAATACCGCAAACTGCCAATAGGGGCTGCTAGAAGGTCCGTACAAGAGAAGAAGGGCACGGTTATCTTCGTCAGCATATTGTGTCCAAACAACTTGATAATCGTCTGATGACGGAAATGTATTGAGCATCACCCAGAAGTCAATTGTGAAGTCTCCTGTGCCAAAGTACCAATTATTGCTATCTTGCACAGTAACATAATCATTCACACCATCAAGCCTCATAGCATTTCCAAATCTTCCATTAGTTGTCGGCCCGCTTGTTGCATTTCCAGAATTGTTCATATTCGTCAATGTTCCATTATTACCCCAGCCAGAATAATCCATTGCTGTTCCTAATGATTCGTTCTCAAACCTCCAGTAACCTACTAGACCGGAAGTGTTGACAGAAGCAGTGTTATTATTCATCGTCAGCACAGGCACAGCCTTGTACACAACAAAGTTGTTGTCAATGCTGCTTGCAGCTGTATAGTTCCGTGAAGTCAAGAAGTAGCAGCTATAGTTCCACACACCTACACCTATGGAATCATTGTATGTTGTCTGTGTCGCATTCGTTGTTGTTTGCTTGACTAGTGTCGTATTGCGGTAAATCTGCAGTATGCTGTTCTCACCATTTGTTATGTCACACTGTATCCCGAGATTAATCCCAGAAGTATAGTTCCTTCCTGTTGTTCTATCAAACGTGACAGCAACAGTAGGAGCGCCAGCTATAGTTATACTAAGTGTACGAGTCTGCCCACTAACATTGGCAGAGTAGTTGGCATTGCCACTTGTATTCGTCTTATACACATAACTGCCAGTTGGTAATCTAGTCACTTCTCCAGTCCCTTTACTCACCTCATCCCTGTACAGGCTGCATGACGGTCCAGAAGCAGCACTGTCTACATGCGACACATTGCACGTAACATTTGTAGCAGTCGGATACACATAACTCCATACAGCAGTGCCGTTGACAAACGTATCAGGATAGACAACACCTTTCGTGATGTTCAACGGCAGCAGCAGTGAAGCAGTTGTGTAGTTCGTACCTGCAGTCGCATTGAACACGTAATAATGATAACCTGCTGGTAGTCTGACAGCAGTACCATTCTCTGTTGATGTTACTAGTGAAATATTTCTATAGAGAGAATATGTTACATCTGTATCTCCTGTGTTTGGCTCGGAAGCAGTGAATGTTGTCTGTGTTGGATACTGCACTCTAGATTCATACAATTCTCTTATCTCATCTGCTGTCAAACTTCTGTTGAAGATTTGGACTTCGTCGAAAGTCCCCCATGGTTGACCACCACCCTGATAATTACCAATCGAAACAACATCTAGAGTAGACCTAAAATTAGACGCACACTTCCAAGTTCCATCAACATAAAAATTGGTATAACCAGTCGTATTTCCAATAGCGACTATGTGATGCCATCCTGATGAGAGAGAATTTATATCCCAACCGCAATCATGGAAGCCACTACCACCAGCATTATCATATGTTCCTAAATCTCTTCCCTCATAAGCTAATATTTGATGGTCATTAGAACCTCTAGTCAAAGTTGCCCAGCCTCCTACAGGAGATGGTATTGGCGATAAGAACCATGATTCAATACTCCACTCATTTCCTATATCAACTGTAGGTACACTAATGTAAGCATTTCCAGAAGTAGTTACACCATAACCGAACTTTCCACTAGAATTCCAACTAGGGCTGTTAGTAAAAGTACCAGTTTTTCCATTACCACTGCTATCACTTGCAGTAGTTCCGCTTCCTTCCTCAAACCTCCAATATCCAACCAATCCAGAAGTATTGACAGAAGCAGTATTGTTGCTCAAAACCAATGTAGGTTTGGCTTTCGCCACAGTGAACACCCACTGGCTTGATGTGTTCCAGTTATTGCTAGTGTCGTTTGCATAAGACTTCCAGTAGTGCGTGCCTGCAGGCAGTATTGTTGACAAATATCTCACATCACCATCAACAGAAGGAGTGTAGTTCACTGCAGAGCCGGACCAGTTTCCTTCTATAAAGGTTGCAGAAACAGCAACATTGTCAGTCCACGTGATGTTCAGCTGGCTCGCAGTTGTTGGAGAGTAAGTTGCAGCTATAGATGTTGTGTTTGTGAACCATCTTGGTGGCGTAGTCTCTCTTATCGTAAATGTCATTATATCTGTGCCGTTATTGTTGCCAGAGGTATCATTGTAATAAATTCTCCATCCTACTGTTGTTCCTCCAGCAACAGAAGAATTGCTCCATGTGAAGTTAGACCACTGCCATTGATTGTTTTGAAGCATATACATTCGTGAATAGTTGTAAAGAGTATAATTCATATACATGCTCCATTTCTCACTGCTGCTCGTTCCAGAACCAAAGCTAGACGGAAACGCTCCATATTCTTGAATTTTATAATAGCCATCTCCTGCTGAACCGGCTGTGTAGCTTGGTGCCGATGCTGCCCCGTCATACTGCCATACCAGCCAGTAAGTTCCTGCTGACAAAGAAATATCAGTAACATCAAAAGTATTCCACCCAGCACTTAATGCTTGACTGCCACTTTCTACCTGCAATGTGGCAGGTGCTCCCCCGGAATCCGAATAGAGTGCAACCCTTGCATTGCCTGCTGTAGAATGGCTGTAGAGGTTGAGTTGAGTTACTGTGCCATTTTCTGACAGTGTGGTTTTCGTCGCCTTCATGTAACCTTTGATCTGACTATACACATACTGAAACAGATTGTATGCTGCTCTTGGATCGTCGCTGCAGGGAAAACTGGATGGTAGTGTAGAAGTATACCCATAAGAACAACGATATGATGTACCACTAGCAGCAGTGAGTGAGTTCCATTTTAAAGTGGTACCTGTGTCGCTCCAGAGACCGACAATCCAATATTGCGTGTTAGACGAAAGATAAACTGGTGTTGCCAAGTTATAAAGAGGCCATCCAGTTGACGGTGTGAACTCATTTGTTTGAGCCAATAAAGAACCGGGATAACCGGAACTGTCATTATAGAGTCCCATGACCATAGTTCCAGTAGCGCCATCAAGATGAGGACCTATTTGAGTTACTGTTATAGGATTGGAGCCAGTGGTAAATTTTTGTGCACGCAAGTAACCTGCAATCAAATAACTGTCATGGTTATCAGCAGACGCATAAGAAGATGTTGAATAGCTAGTTGAACCAATGCTTGTGAAACCAGTGCTGTTTGACCCAGCATTTGACATAGTGTTATTACTCCAGCTGCCAGTTTCATTTGTTGACAGCCACGCCCAATTCAACGCAACATCATCCTTTCCTTGCGCTGTCAGATTGATTGCTTCACCCTGAGAAATAATATTATCCGTGTCATTCGTCCCTGGGTTCTGCCAGAGGGGTGGAGTCGTGTCAACAACATTCAACGGCAGCAGTATAGCAGAGCGGGTGTAATTTGTCGTGGCAGAAGCGTTGCAAATGTAGTAGTAATATCCTACTCCCAATGCCTGCGCATCGCTATCCCCGGCAATCGGCCCCGTGTTATTCCTATATAGCTGCGGATCAACCTGCGCTGTGTTCGCAGTGCAAGTGAAGTTAGTTTGAGCTGGGCGGATTGCACGAGATTCGTAGAGTTCTTTTATTTCGTCTGCTGTCAGGCTTCTGTTATAAATTTGGACTTCGTCGATTGTGCCGTTGAAATACCATATATTGGCCAGTCCAATAAGTAATTTATTTGTGTTAGTCCCAAAGTTTTGGGGGCCGAGAGTGCTTTGTCTCAATGTACCATTCAAGTAGAAATTTACATGAGTACCGTTATATGTACCTACTGCGTGGTACCATCTATTTGTTGAAATGTCAGCAGTCGTAGCTCCCACGTTAGTTGTTGAATTTCTCATCCAAAAGCCCACAGCAGTCCAATCAATCCACATCCAATAAGCGTTTGTTACAGCGCTGTCACCTGTTCCAAGAATACCATCAGCATTTCCTCCCCCTGTAGGTATGGCATTTGTATTGAACCATACAGACACAGTCATAGATGAAGTGGGGTGTAATGAAGCACTATTCCCAGCATCAACATAATCATTCGCACCATCAAACTGCATCGCATTCCCGAATCTTCCACTAGTTGTCGGACCTGACACAGAGTTATTGTTCATGCTTACTTGTGTGCCTGTATTTCCATATCCAGAATAGTCTGTAGAATAACCTAGAGTCTCATTCTCAAATCTCCAGTATCCAACCAATCCAGATGTATTGACAGAAAATGTTCCATTATTCAGTGTTAGTACAGGCACTCCTTTCGCTGTGTAGCTGAAGGGGTTGCTGCAGGACGTCCCATTCCAGTTGTTAAGGCTGTCGTTTGCATAAATGCACCATCTTACTGTGCAACCGACAGTCGTATTCACATTCATCGTTACGTTGGACCATGTGCCAGAAAATGCTGACCAGGTACTATTTGTAAATGTCCCTTTGCAATTGTCGAAGCTGAATACATACCCAGACAGGCTTGTATCATCAGTCCAATTTAAAAAGTGGGTCACCGGAACTCCAGCCAAATTCGAGCTTGTGGAATTTAAAGAATACCGAGGCGCCACACCATCACACTTGAAAGTCGCCGCAGCCGTTGCCGCAGTATACTGGCCTGCCGAGGACCTGCACTTCCCATAGTATGTATTTGTTGACGTGGAGCCAGCAGGGCAAGAGTAAGTGCAGGAGGGGTTTGATGCAACAGAGCCAGATGCACACCAGCAGTTTGTCGTAGTTCCATAGAGGCAGTTGGTACAAGTAGCATCCTTGCAAACATAGCCTTCAACATTGTTGGCTCCGTCATCGCATGTAAACTGGAATGTCACTGCAGACCCGCCTTTCTGCGGATCAGGACTGTCTGTCAAAGTTGGTGGCGTAGGCGTCGGCGTGGCTGCAAAAACATATGTCATGTATTTTGCTATAAACACCTGATAAACAACAATCAATGTAAGAATGATTAGATAGCTGGCAACTTTCGACAACCCTTTGCTATTCAATTCTACGCCAAAAGATTTTCCAAAACCAAGTGTCAGCGAGTACACAAACCAAATTGCTATTAGAAATATCACAGCTGTTGTCTGCACAAACTGCTCGTTTGCTATATTTATGTAAAACTGCGATCCAGAATTTTTATTGAAATTGCCAGCTTCCACAATGACTAAAAGCGCAGAGAAAGAAGTTAGGAATACTGCTGCAAGAAGCAGCATAAATTTGTGAATTTCTCTACTCATCTATAGAACCACCTTTGATTTAAAATTTTTTCCAGCACCTCGGGCAACATTTTTGTTCAGAAAACAGAGAGAAGCGACACCCACCTTTCTTTGTATGATAATACCTTCCCTAACAAAACTGAAAATGTACTTTGAAACGGTATTCCTGTGGATACCAGTTACTCTAGAAATATCTGCTATAGTGAGCCCTTCTGGATGCTCAGATAGAGCTCTTAGTATAGTCTTCTCTGTATCAGTTTCCATTCGGGTTACCGCGGCTACTTTGTGCACTAATGCACAACATTAGTTTTTTTTTAATGTTGTGCATTAATAAACATTAGAATTTTTCAGTACTTATACTACTTTTCAGCTTGAACACCTCATAATTCGGCACGCCAGTAAAATTCACTGCGCTAACATAGTTTTCCTTTACAAATTTGCCTATTCCGGGCAGGGCAAGGTAGTAGCTTCTATCATTTCCAAGCTCAATAAAGACTGCAGGCTTCTCTTTTTTCAATTTCTCAAGCAGTTTTTCCTCGCCCTCGAAATTGATGTGCTGCATGAACGAATCCATATAGTTCAGAGGCATTCTGAGGTTTGTTTTGAAAGATATGTAATTCGTTATTGTCGGTTCGCCGAAAATAAAATCATTTTTTTTTGTATTCTGCTGCACGAAGTCTGCAATGCTGTCAAGATTTTTTGCGTGCGACGGGTTGAGATATAAATCTAGAGTCGGAATGTTGCTGTAAAGCGAGAATATGACTATGCCTATAATGAAGATCTTAATCAAAATATCCTTTCCCGAGGACAGTGATCTTCCTATGGCTATTGCCAGGAATGGCAGTGAAATGAGGAAATAGTGATAAAAGATAGTTCTGATGCTGAAAATTATGGCCAAATCGATTATAATCGGTACGACCGACAGCAGTATTAATTTTTTATCCTTTTTTTGGACGCCCTGCAAAGCTGAAAGCGCTGCGATGAAGATGAAGAAAAACCCAAAGCTCCAGTACTGCATGGAGGATTGCTGGTAGCCTATTTTTTGTGATACGTGGAATATCATCGTGTCAGCTATGAATTGATAGCCAAACATAGAATAGCACAATAAAATTGCCATGCTTAAAATCAATGTGGAGTAAACAAGAAACCTAATGATTTTTTTCTTCTCATAAAAAATTAGAAAAACCGGTATATAGAACAGCACAGTAAAGCGGAACATTGATGACAGCACAAGGAGTAGCGCCGATAACCGAATGTTATTTTTTTCAAAAAAGTATATGGAAAGCAGGAAAAAGAGCATCGCAGTGAACACGCCATTTTCTATAACCGAGAATGCAACAAAAGGCGGCAGTACAAGGAATATTGAAGCAGAAAATAAAGCAGTTTTTTTGTCGTAAATTTTTTCTGCAATAAAATATATTGCAAGCGCGCTCAACGAGCTTGAAACTAGAGGCACGAGTTTTCCAACAGCCAAGCTAGTTCCAAATGTTTTGAATAATGCAGCCAACAAGTATATCTGCAAAGGCGGATGGGCGAAGAAGAAATCTTTATATGGAACAACGCCGTTTGCAACTTGTTTGGCTACGTTAAAATAAAAATTTTCATCGGCATAAGTGGGGTGCAGGAAGAATAACCTTAAAAAAATTGATATTGCAGTCAGTGCTAAAACGAATCTAGCACTGCAAAAAGTCCTTCGCAACCCCATACTCGCCATTGTAAAATGCACCCCGCATAAGATAATTATAACTTCTCTTTGGAATTTCTATATTGATTGTATTTTCAGTATTGCAAATGAATTCGGTCCTATTATCGTATATTGCATCCCAATTGAAATGTAAAACGATTATTCTAGCATTTGTCCTGTTTTTACATTCCGGATTGAATTTGCATTCAAATTCGCAAGATGAGTTGGTAGTTTTGACAATTCTGCAATCGCTTTTTACAGCCATAGTCGGATGGTCGACCATATATTCAGCGATTAAAAAAAGTGCTAACGAAAACGCAGAAATGGTTGCCACAGCCTTCAAAATCTTATTTAATTCTAAAGATAAAGTTGCCATTTTTCTCAAACACCTTTTCATATTTCGCAGCTTGGAACAGTTCGGGCTTTAGGCCGACAGAATAAGGGCCTACATATACATGCGTTATGCCATAGGATTTCATTTCCTCGATTGCATTATCATCATTCGGGTTTATGCTAACTTTTCTGTACAATTCAACTTTCTTCTGATATTCCGCCTTATCGTAATCAGCCCAGCAGTAATCTGTGAAATAAAATATTTTCCTTGAGGTCAGAGGAAAAATTCTTTCGCCATAGGACGGATTGGCGCCCGTACAGCCAGCCCCCCCTCCGTCTATAAAAAATGTTGCATTCGGCGGAACACTTTCTTTGATAAAACTTATCATGTCGTAATATTCGGGCCAAATTATCCAAGGAACTACAGGGTTCTCAATGGGCTTCATATATGCTACTAAGAACAGAGGCGACTGCGATTCCAAGAAGAAAAATATGGGTATTATTGCAAGATTTACATGCAGGCTTTCAAGCACGAGTGCAAATGCCATCGTATAGACTATCCAATTGCCGAACACATTTCTGGAAAGATTGTAGTCATCAAAAACAAAGAAAACGAAAAGAGCGGAATAGATAAAAAAGAATATTAAGATGGCACCTTTGCTTTTTATTAATTTTTTCAAGGATATGAGGAAAACAACAAAGCCCAGTATTGAAACAATGGTGCTTGGCGAGCCGACCGGGGATGCAAAAAGAGTCGCAATCACTTTCAGTATAAATGACAGACCGACACGTTCAGATGAGAATGTTATAAGGTCGGCAATATTGTCTTTTTCAAATTTCAGGCTGTAATAGCCTCCGAAAAACAATAGGAAAGGCGAAATAATTGCTAAAGACATCAAGCCAACTTTTACTAGTTCAAAAATGAATTTTTTCATTTTTTTTGTCGAGCATTCAACAACGAATTCATAAGAAAAGAGGGCGAAAACAAAAGATATGAAAATAAACAAGGAGTACATGTGGAAGCATAATATTCCTACGATGCTAAACAAAAGTGTTGCAAATTCTTTTTTTTGGAAAAATAAATCCGTTGCATAAGCCATTGCAGTGAAGAGGAAGAATGTGCTGAATGCGTGGGGGAATACGCCGAAAACTGCCATGTTGAGCAGAGCATCGAAAAGAAGGGAGTAAAAGAAAAACGCGTTTATCGCAGTTTTTCTTTCGAAAAATCTGGAAGCTAAAATGTAGAAAGCAAAAAGGGAAAAAATGTCTAGTACTAAAGTTGCTAAAGTAATACCTTGGATTGGATCAAAACCTGCCAGTTCAAGCATCATCGGCAGGATTATGGCGCCAGGAAAATAAAAGAAGCCTTTTGGCGCGTCGTAGGGCCTTAGATCAGGCGTGATATTTTGCTTCAGAACGTATGTGTGCGATATGATTGAAAACCGTCCGATGTCGGCGCCAAGAAGAGTAGTTATTTTTGAGAAAAGTATAATCCTCGCTATTATAGAAATGATTATCGTAAAAATAAAAAAGTATGCCAGTTTGTCCAATTTTTTTATTTGAATTTTGTAGATTTTTTTATCCAAAATAATTTTTACGAGTGACGGCAGTGTTGTTAAAATAAAAACGATCAGAGGAAATGCTGAGTCGATTTTTATTTTTAGCGCTACGTTCAGGAAAATTGCAACGCATATGTTGAGGGGTATTGATATGACCACGGATTGCACGAGTCTTTCAATTTCTCCGATATTCTGGTAGAAAATAAGGGATATCAGGAAGCCTGGGATTATAAAGAGCAGAATGATGCCGGAGATGTTTTTCAGAAAAACATACTGCGAGCCTAGAAAAAATGATAGGAGTAGCAAAAAAGCTATGAATGAGATGTGGATTCTATTGAATTCCATATTAATCTTTTTGCTCTTCAAGGGTTATTTTTTTCCAAAACGCCATCTCTCCGCTGCAAATGCCATTCTGGCTAGATTCAAGCCTAACCTTGGCTGAATTGCCTTCAAAAATATAGCTTTTGACTTCGCATGAATAGCTGTTTATAGAAATCGTATTCAATTTATCGTTTATGTAAATTTTGCCCTCCGTGCCGTCATTACCGGCAATATCGGCGCAAGCCTCGACAGTTAGTTTTGTTCTATTCCACGGCACTGCCACTGTCCTCTCGGCCCAGCTCGTAGCCTTGCAATCGCACGGGTCCGTCTTTATCCCCCTCTCCCCAACAGCTCTGCAGCCATAATTGCCGTCAAACAGCCATTTGCTCTGCTCCCCAAAACTTGTCAGCATCAATTCAATGGAGTTCGACAAATTTTCTTTTTGAGCACTGCTCGGAATGAACGGCCATAAAACCCAGTCATAAGAAACAAGGTCAGCTTCATGCTCGTAGGTCCAATCAGCCCTTATAGCTAAACTCACTACGTTCAGTGTTGAGATTACAACTAAGAGGATAAAGATTAATCTGACAAAAATATTCTTGTTTTCTTGGATATAATAGAAAGAAAAGAATGAAAGGAGCAAAATTGGCATGTTGAATCCTCTTATGTATCTGGGAGTCACACCGCCATACCATAGGAACCTGAGGCTGTACGTTAAAATAAAAAATGTTATAATTATGAACAAAAAGTTTCTTTTTTGCCAGTCTTTATAGGTGAAGAGTCCCAATATCGAAAAAATTAGAAAGGGAGAATTAAATACGAAACCCTTCGGCCCGAATAACGCGTCAAAAATGCTGTGAGAAAAGACAAAAATTGCGTTGCCTCGTTCTTCAGAAAATCCGTAAATGTATGAATATTGCCTGTTTGTTTTCCAGAAATCTGATATATTATTGTAACCGTAAATGCTATAGTCGATGGCATTTATGTATTTCGGAAAAATTCTAAACATGCCTTCTTTTATAATGCTTTCACCAGGCATTTCTGGCTCCGCCGTATAGTATGGTTTTAAGATATTGTTGTGAAATCTGACAAGCAGTATCGTCGCGATTAAAAATAAAATCAAGATTAGATTTGATTTCAAAAATTTGTACTTTAGGTTGATGAAGAATATGGCAAGGAAGAAAACTATAGAAAAAAGCACTCTGGGGTGGAAAGAGAATACGAATAAGGAAAGCAGAATGCATATTTTTATATCGCTCCTTCTCGAAGGATTTTTCCAATTTTTCAAAATAGTGTATAGAAGAATTAAAAATACGGTTGTAGAAAAAATTTCTATCAAAAAAAGATATTTGAAATATATTATTGTTGATGTCGACAAACCTGTGGCAAGCGTGCTAAAACATGAAAATATTTTATTCAAGCCCAAAAATCTTTGGATAAAATAAAATATTACCAAAGAGATTGAAGAAAGAGCCAGATTTATTATTAAAATTGCCTTGAATAATGCAAGCTGGGATTGGAATTGAAAAGGAGAAAGTATGAAAGAATAAATCAGTGTCGGGAATATGTCAAAAATGGGATAATATCTTGTTCCAAATTTTTTAAAGTCGTAGTCATTTTCTATTTTGTGGTTGTTTAGCAAGTATCCTTCAGGAAAAGAAAATGATTTGTTTTGCATGAAATTCAGTATCAGATGAAAATTAGCTGGACTTCTACCATCATACCAAATCAACTTATAATTATCAAAAAAAATGTTATGCGCGCCATTTATTTCGTCATATGTAGTCATAAGCACTGCAACCAATACAAAAATCAAAATTATTGAGAAGACAAAAATAATTTCATTTGAAAAATATTTCCAAAATTTTTTCATAATCATAATATTTAAATATTGTAGAACCTTATTATTAATGATGTTTGCTAATGAATTGATACTTGATAAAAAAACTCTTCTAAAACCAAGATTCATAGAAAATGTTTCATGTGTCTGTTCAAAATGTTATAAGGTTATTCCCGGAAACGTTGTTGAAATCAACGGGAAGGTGTTTTTAATTAAAGATTGTTGCGAGAAAGAAATTAACCTTTTGGAGAATGATGCAAATTTTTACGAAGCTGTTTACAAACCCTATAAGACCGAAAATCACGCAATTCTGATGGGAGATTCGAGGTATGATAAAAAATCCATCGAAGCTATAAAAAATTCTTCTTCCCATTTCTATTTTCCGCTAACATTCAAGTGTAACATGTCGTGCCCCATATGCTATAACAAATATGAACCGCATTACAAGTCCATATGCTCTTACAACCCATCTTTGGACAGCATTTCTTCAATGCTTGTTGGACACAGGGGCAAACATATAAACTTAATTGGCGGAGAGCCTACGATGAGAGAGGATTTGCCGCAAATAATAAAATTAGTAGCGAAAAGCGGAAATTTGCCAGATTTGCACACTAACGGCTTGAAATTCTTGGATAAGAGATACATAAGGAAACTGAAAGAGTCGGGCTTGAAAAATATCACTCTTTCGTTTGACGGCTTCGACGAAAATGCGTATATCGTTTTCAGAAACCAGAAAATGCTTTCTAAAAAAATGAGAATATTGAAAAATTTGAAGGAGGAGGGAATGAAAGTTTGGCTTTCGGCTGTGATACACAAAAATCTGAATGCGCCCGAAATATTTAAACTTATAAAATTCACCAGCCTTGTGAAAGGCCTGATTAGAGGTATAAATTTCATGACATTTTATCACGAGACAGAAAACTTGAAAGAGAGATTCACATGCTCGGATGTCTATAAAATGATAGAAAAAACTACCGGCATTAAAGTCGAACAGTATATCGAAGAAAGGCGGTTTAATTACAATATATTTTATCTTTTTGGAAAACTGTCTGGCAAAAAAGTAGAAAATAGATTCAAGTTCTTGATGAAGAATAGAGGTATAACACTAAAAATTACTAGAAACGGCGTCAAACCGGCCTTTGGACTGGAATATTTAAAATCGTTAAATAAAGTTTTAGAAGAGGCAATGTCGTTTAAAAACAGAAGAAAAATGATCCTTCATCTAATCAAAAATATGAAAGTTTTTATAAATGGAGACCTGATGAAAATGAGTTCTCTATTTTTATTTGGCGGTTTGGATTTCACAAAGGGCTCCAGAATGATGAGTTTATACACTAATTATATAACAATAAAGGTCTGCGGTGTAACTAACACACGAAATGAAGATTTGGGAAAAGCAGCAGAAGCCAATTGTTTTGATAGTGAAATGCCTATCGTGAATTTAACGGATGTTATCTGAAACAAACCTCAGCTATGGATGTTCTGAGCCCCGTTTTAGCGTCATGACAATTCAACGGATACGGGTAATCTACAAAAATTATGGCGGTGCTATTTGTTATTAGTGCGTTTTTTTCTTTGAAACATTTCTCCATGTTATTTTTAGAAAATGTAAAATTGATAATTTTTCCTGGCATGTCGATTACTATGAAATCTTTGCGGGCGTCGAATATGGGAAATTGAAGGCAGTTATCATATAAAGACATGGGAAATTTTATTTTAAATTTGGAAATGATTGTAAAGTTGGGTAAATCGAATATTTCAGAAGGTGACTTCTTGAAAAGTTCAATAATGTAATCTTCAGGTGGAAGGAATTCGAAGCTTGCTTCTGACAAATTGCCAGTTTGATAATTCATCCATAAGAAAAATATGCCTCTGGGTTCTACAGAGCCGTTTATATCACTTACAGTTCTTTTCGCTTCGTATTTCGAGTGTTCTTTCAGAATTTCCGAAAGTTTGCTCCCTCTTATACTTATGCCATAAGTTCTATTTTCATAGACAGGTTGAATAACATTAAACGAAATGGGGCTGTAGTACGATCCATAAAAAGACGTTTCGTTCATAACAACTAAACCGTCTGGATATATTTTGATAGTAAAATTTTCCCATGACGCCGAGTATTTTATCATCCCAGTCCGAAGGTCGATATAGAACTTTGTATTCCAAAGAACTTTTCTAATTTTGGCTATAGTGTAATTTACTTTGTCGGCGTTGAACAGAAAAAGAAATATTAACAACGCTGTTATTATGAATGCATATAAAATTTTATTCATCATAATAATTACTTCTTTATAATATAATAACAATAAAAAAATGGTTTGAAATAAAAATAAAAACTATTTTTAATTCTTTTTCTGGCAGTCAAACTCTTTGAAGAAAATGATTCGTATAAACTGAAGCCCGCACGTTTAATCAATTTCTTAATCTCGAAAGGTGTAAATATATGAAAAAATATTTTTTTCCCAATTTTTTTTTTAACAATAAATATGTCATTAAATTCTAACGAATATTCGTTAATGAACAACTTATTGATGCAATTTTTAATGTTCTGGTGCATCAAACGTAAAAACATTTTTTTTGGAAGGAAGCAGGAATGGAAAGAAGTTATAAATAGACCATCTTTTTTTAAGGCCTTATATATTTTCTTCATTATGATTTCTCTTTTATACTTTGAAGGTACAAGCTCCAAAGAATTTTCCATAACAAGAACATAATCAAATCTGTTGCTAAAATTTATAGCAGAGGCATCTTCACAAATGAATTTAATCCTTATTTTATTTTTTCTTTGAAGCTCTTTTGCTTTTTCAATCATTTTTCTATTAGAATCTACCCCAACTACTTTAAACCCCCGTTTAGCGAGAACAAAAGAAATCCTTCCGGCCCCACAAAACAAATCCAAAATTCTACCCGTTCCTTTCAAATATTTTTTAAACAATATTCTCTCCCCTATATGCAATCTCGGCCTAGAATAGTGAGAAATTACTTTATTTGAAGAAAAGTAATTGTCTATAATTTTCTGTATGCCATTATTTTTCATCAAATTCCCCATTTATTAATTTCACTAAACATATTCTAATTAATGAAGATTGCGGAGAGGTTTATCTTACTTGTAGTCTTGGTTTTTATATTATTTCTCATACTGTTTTTTGCAAAAGAGGGAAAAAATCTCATAGTTGTTGGAATTAGTAATCCTGGAAAAATATTTGTTTATTCCTGGAACGGTCATGATTTTGAAAGAAGCAGTATTGATATCGATTATAAATTTGTACACACTGTAAGAGTCGGCTATATCTACAGTAACGGTAAAAATGTCATAGTTGCTGGTGTCGGCAACAGCTTTTATGGACCTCCCTTTGGCTGCGCTATTGAAGCATATGAAAAAATTGGAGACGAATGGAAGAAAACCGCGATTGATAATGTCGGGGATTTGAGATGTAAAGATTTGACTATTGGCGACGTTGATAATGATGGAAAAAATGAGCTGATTCTGGGAACACATGGCGAGGGGGTAGTAAAAGTATATAAGTGGGATGAAAAAAATTGGAACAGCCAAATTGTAGAAAAAAACTGGATCGGACAAGTGGATAAAATGCAAAACACAAGCCATAAAGTGCCACGAGAAAGCTTGACTTATGATGCTATTGTTCAATCCGCTGTGCACATAGTTAAAGTTGGCGATGTGGATAATGATGGAAAGAATGAGTTGCTGGCAAGCATTTCTTCCCCGCTGGAATATTCTGGAGAGGATATAAGCTATCTTAATTTGTACAGGTGGGATGGTAGTGAATGGCAAAGAACAGCCATCGATAATCAAGAAGGTAAAGAGTTCAGAAGTATTGCAATTGGTGATGTTTACAACAATGGTAAAAATGTAATTCTTGCCGGATCTGGCTTGATGTGGGTAAAAAAAGAGTTCGCTTCGTTGGTATTGTATGAATGGAAAGATGGCAAATGGAGCAAGTTGACAGTTGAGGATAAAGTCCAGGAAAAAAACATGAAGGGATTGGCCATAGGTGACGCATACAACAAAGGTAAAAATGCAATAGTTTTGGCAACAGGGTTTCCTCAAGGGTTGGTATATACTTATGAATGGAATGGAAGTAAATTTGAAAGAATATTTGTTGGGAATATTTCTGAAATATTTAAAGTTTATGTAGATAATAGTATTTTTCCAGATATTATGCACAATTCGATGGAAGCTCAAATCAAGGATGTTGATGGTGATGGAAAGAATGATATTGTAGTGAGCGGCATGAGTCACACTAAAAAATTCGGTTGGGAGGCTACTACTCTAGGCTTTACAGTAGTTTTCAAATGGAATGGGAATAAATGGCACTATAAAGTGTTGGATAGCTATGCCGTTTTGGGAATGGACATCGGGAATTTGTTGAACTAAACATACCCCATTTCTATTAATCTGTTTTTTACAGTTTCATTTACAAATATTGAAGGTTTAAAATCTTTAGACAATTCTTCATTTTTTTGTATGAAATCTGAAATTATATTTATATATTTCTTCTCATCAATTTGAGCAGAAATGTCATTTTTTTCTTTTGGATCGTCTTTTAAATTGTATGCCTCAACTTTTTTTGTATTTCTATTATAAATAATTTTTATCCCATTTTTTCTTAGCGAGATATGATTTTCATCTTCACTGAATATTCCTCTGTCTTCATCTTTATTTTCTATAATTCCAGAGAGACTCCTTCCTTGAAATTGCCCTGGAATTTTTATCCCTAATATGTCAAGAATTGTTGGTGATATATCTATAGTACTCACTTGACTGTCAATTTTTTTTGGTGGCATATTCGGTATCTTAATTATCAAGGGCACTCTAACTATTTCTTCATATAAAGTGAGCCCATGCTGTATGCGGCCGTGATCTTTCAATTCCTCGCCATGATCCGCTAGGATAACTATTACAGTGTTATTCGATAAACCAAGTTCATCAATCTTTTTGATAAGGTTTCCAACATTGTAATCTACATAATTTATGCTTCCATCATAAACAGCTATCGTATAGTTCAAGTCATCTTCTGATAGATTTAATTTATCAAGTACCCAATCACCCATCATATCTCTAGTTAAATTGCCTTTGTAATTTGGATAGAACATGTTAAAATACGGATCTGGAGTTAACAGATTAGTATGAACTTCCATGTAATGGACAAATAAAAAGAAATTTTTTTCTTTGTTTTTGTTTAACCAATTGAAAATCGGTTTATTTATATGCTCAGCATTCCTGTAAGTTGCGTTGAAAGCGCCGGTGTCATCATATAGATCAAAACCTTTGGAAAAGCCGGCATAAGAACCCATAAAAGGTAAAGTGACAAATCCAGCCGTGTTATAATTATTATTTTTTAGAATCGCCGCTAATGTAGTTGCATTTTCGTTTAATTTAACTAATTTTTCTTTTAATCCCACTTTATGAACCGAAGGGTAAAGAGAGGAGAACAATGACATTTGTGAAGGCAAAGTATAAGATGACGGCGCTATGGCTTGAGTGAAATATATTCCATTAAGAGCAATCTCATCTATGTTGGGGCTGGTGTTTTTATTATATCTCATATAACCAAGGTGGTCTGGTCTTAATGCATCAATAGAAATTAAAACTACATTACAATCTTTACAAATGATTCTAGCCTTGTTATAATTTTTATAAAAAAATACTATCAGTAGAACTCCAATTATAAGCAAAAATCCCAAAAAATATTTTTTTATTTTTAGCATAATTTATCCGCAATTTGTTTTAATGCAGGGGAACTAAAATATTTCCTGTAAAATTACCGCCTCTGTAAGAAAAATAAAGATTGGGGTTTATTTGGTCGTACATATAAATTCTAACCTCATAATTTTTTTCAGGCGTCAGACTTTTAAATGGAAAGCTGCAATCGATGTTTTTACCGTTTCTTGTGGCTTCAACCATATAAGCAACTCTATTTGGGATACCACATACGGATAAATATTTTTGAGCGCATTGCTGGTTCTGATGGAAAATTGCTAGTTGCTTAGGGCAATCTGGCAGATTGCCATCACCCGCTTCATAGTTTCGTCTCAGCAAACAATAAAAATTATTCTTTTTATTCCAATCGTCAAGCAATTCTGCATGGATGTTCATATTTTCTCCAGATATTTTGTTCCAATGACTGGAGCTAGATCTGTTGAATATTGGTACATCAATGGTAATTGAAAAATTTTGTGATAATTTTGGAAGCTCTTCGTAATTCAAAGCAATGTCAAAAACATCCTTTGCCGCTATAGCAACACTCCAACCAGTGTTGATGTCAGAAGGATAAGCTGAAACATACGATCTAAAGGCATACCCCTCCTTTTCATAATCTTTCAAAGGTTTGCCATCAATTTTTACATTGCTATCAAGCATGTAATTCGGCGACTGAATATTTGTTACATCGACAAATTGAGAGCATGCAGAACTTTTGTTATAAACTTCTATACCATAAGTGAAGTTGTTATAGGCCAGCCCCGTGTAGCTGATTTCTACAGGTTTATCATTATGAGTTATAAATATTTTATAGGTGTGGAATTCTACAGGCAGTTTTTCTTTAATAGGCTTTGTTTGAATATAAAGTAAACCGAGCAAAGCAAAAACAGAAAGTATTATTGCAACAATAAATATTTTTTTCAACATTCCCCCCATTCTTAATAGATAATTCCTTTATCATATAAATAAGATATATGATTGAAGTAGCGGAGCTCTACAGGGTAAAAAACTGGGTAAAGAGCTTGGGCATTTGCATTTTAGGATTGTCGGCGCTGAATTTTGCAATAGCATCCAATCCCTATATGTTTTTGCTAGGACTGGCTCAAACATTCCTCCTTTTCTCCTTCCTTTACTCTTTGGACGACTTCAATGATTACATAGTGGAAGGTGAAAAGAATTTTATCGGGGACTTGATAAAAAACTCGAGGATTTCCAAAAAACCGGCTTTTGCACTATGCATTCTGCCCCTGTTGCTGTCGATTTATATCATGGTAGTAAACTTTTCGACCAACTATTTCATATTTTATATTATATTTGTGGTGTTTTCCTTCCTTTATTCCATGCCAAAAGTTAGGCTGGGTGATATACCTATAGTTGACGCAATTTGCAACATAATTTTCTTCTCATGCATATTCTTGCTATCCTATTTTTTCGTAAACACTATTATGACTACCAAAGCTTATTTCTTTTTAATCTGGATATCGATTTACATTTTTTCTTTGGAAATTTTGCATCAACTTGCCCATTTCAATAAGGACAAAATATCAACGGTCAAAGTACTAGGCCGAGGAAAATCTCTGGCGGTGCTCAAAACCTCATTTTTTGTTAGTATTTTAATTGGAATATTCTTTTTTATAATGGCACCAGAGTTACGAGTATTTTCAATCGTAATGTCAGTATTCGGTTCGATAAGATTTCTTTATGTTAGTAAAATGAATGAAAAAACGCATTTCGAAAAATTTCGAAACAAGATGGGCGGTATTTTGGAGGGTGGCATATATTTTGCCTTGCTTGCAATTGGAGTTTGAATCTTTATGCAACCTTTCGTATCTATAATAGTTCCGACAAGAAACTGCGCCGGGACAGTTGAAAAGCTGATAAAATCATTGCTCAATGTGAATTATGAAAATTATGAAATCATCATAGTCGATTCCTCCAGTGACGGAACAAAAGATGTTCTGAAAAAATATACAAGAAAAATAAAAGTTTTTCATATGAAACCGAGAAAAAAAAGAAATGCGAATGCTGCCAGAAATCTTGGTGTTAAAAAGTCAAAGGGTTCAATACTTGCTTTTACGGATGCAGATTGTATTGTTGATAGGAATTGGCTGAGAGAACTTGTAAAAGAATTTGTCTCTGATGACATAGCAGTGGTTGGAGGTTCTGTGTTAAAACATAAAAATAATATTTACATAGAGCATGCTGCGAAAAGCGTAAGGCCCATAATGAGGCACTACAGGCAGAGGATAGTTATAGACAAGACCAACTTCCACAAGTCGCTCTATCCGATAGGCTGCAATTTCGCTGTAAGAAAGAGTGTTTTGAAAAAGGTCGGGTTTTTTGATGAAAAGACGCCAAGCTACGACGAGATAGAGCTTTTCTGGAGAATACTGAAAAAAGGATGCAAAATAGTCTGCACTCCCGCGCCAAAAGTGAGGCATGCGTTCGCAAAAAACCTTTCAACTGTCATTAGAAAATGCTTCAGATATGGCATGGGTTTTGGCTATTTCGCAAAAAAATACCCCTCTTCGCCTGCCACCGCAAGCAAACTGCTGTTTGTGTCAGGCGCTTTATTGTATATGGCAATCAATCTGGTTTTGCTTTTCCTTTTTTTTGCGGCTCAATCACCCATTTTCGCGATATCGCTTTTGATATCTATAGTTCTGCTGTCGCTTTTCTACCTTCTGAAATTCAAGAGACTGAATTTTATTGCATACATGCTGCTGGAGTTGCTAACATTCGTAGCATACGTGTCAGGTTTCTTTTACTTTTTGCTGAGCGGAAATAGAACAACACGCGGCAAGTGAGGTTGTAAAATCTTTATAAAAGGCAACGTCCTATGATTTTATTAGTTGTAGGTAAGAGGCATGAGCAGGATTTTGGTCCCACACAAAGAGAACAAGAACATAGAATTCAAGGAAAAGCTTCTCAGATGAGTCACAATATTTGACGTGCAAAAATTCTGCAGAACAGAGTATGACTTAGTCAAATATTTTTTATGACATAGTATATAAAAATTATAAATTATGTGATTTAGTAACGAAAGCTTTATATACTTAGTTACATAAAAATATAACATGAAAATAGAAGATCATTTGGAAGCTTTCAAAGAACATAAAGAAGTTGTTTTTGATTGGGCTTACAGGATAAGAGGTTTGGATAAAAGTCAAAGAATTGTTGGTCTGCATGTTTCTCGAGGCATAGTGGAATTGCTTTCTGCATACTTACATGAAAAGAACAGGATATCTTCAGGCGCACAGCTAAATCACCGATGGTTCAAATCCGAGAGTGTTTCAGATAAATTGCCAGAATTTCCACAAAAAAATATAATTGTCAAAAAAATTGTGGAAATGGAAAGGTTGAGTGAAGACCTGTCATACGGTTCTCCCGAACCAGTAGAAAAAATAAAAACTGTTCTTGAACTTTTCATAGAATTAGAAAAGATGATAAATGACCTGAGGGGAAAATGATGGAACGGTCTATACTTTTAGCATATGTGCTCCATTTTATTTCATTTTTAATGGAAGATGTATCTATTGCAAAAAATTTAGAAAAAATCATACTCTTTGGATCTGTTGCCAGAGATGATTTTGATGAAGAAAGCGATATAGATGTTTTCATTGAAACGGATGAAAAATACAAATCTTTAATTCTCGACAGATTACGAGTTTTTAGAGAAATAGAAAGATGGAAACTCATAGGCATAAAAAATGACATTAAACTTTACATCGGTTATTTAAAAAATTATTCGGGTCTAAGAAGGAGTATCATATCTGACGGCATTTATCTATACGGAAAATATCAAGAAAAACCAAAAGATCTTTCTCAGTACGTTTTATTTTCTATCTCTTTAGAAAAATTGAATAGATTAGAAAAAATAAAACTTTGGAGAGGGCTTTATGGATATGTACAAAAAATTGGTAGAAAAACATACAGGTCCGAAGGAATAATAAAAAAGATAGGTGGAAGAAAAATAGGCAGAGGAGTATTCTTAATTCCTGCAGAATACAGCCAAAAAATTGTAAGTTTGTTGAAGCCAAGAAGAATAAGTTATGAAATAATAGAAATTTGGACCGATTTCAAATAGTCGAAAGTTTTCGCGGCATAAAGCCAAAGAATTTTTTGAGTTAGTTTAGAGAAAGAAATTTAATTAAAAAAATCAAACTTATCTTAAATAGTATAAATAAAGAATGGAGTGAAGTAAAAAATAGTATCTTTAAATTGAGAAAACAAATTCATTCGGAGAGACTTGGCTTTTATGACGACCAGAATATCTATTCCAAGGAAGGAAAACAAGAATATCGAGTTTAAAGAGAAATTAAATAGTGATACCCATCTAAAAGAAGAAAAAAAACAACACCTAGCCGCTCAAATGAAATACAGATTGGAAATAGGAAACGGGACTGCCATATACATTATTGGTGTCAATGATTCTGGAAAAGTCATAGGTCTTTCAGAAATAGAATTTGAGGAGACACTAAATATTTTAAAAATTATTGCAATTGAAAATAATGCAAGTATTGTTAAGGTAGAAAAGTTTACAGAAAACGATTCTCTAATAGGAAGAATTATAATTACTAGAAAGATTGGAATTGGCGATAAAAATCATATAATCATAGGAGTTGCAGGACATGTCCACCACGGAAAATCAACTTTAATAGCAAGCTTGATGACTGGTAAAGCTGATAAAAATGGCACTCATTGGCTTTATCTGAATGTTCTCCCTCATGAAATAGAAAGAAGATTATCGGCAGATCTTCATTTTGCTTTATTTGGATTTAAATATGGTAAGCCGTTACATTTTAAAAATCCCTTAGATAAGAAAGAAAGATCAAAAATTGTAGAAACAGCTGATAAAATTGTTAGTTTTGTTGATACGGTAGGACATGAAAAATGGACTTACAGTACAATCCGCGGTTTGGTCGGCCAAAACATCGATTATGGTTTGCTGGTTGTTGCAGCTGACGATGGCGTCACACACATCACAAAAGAGCACATGGGCATTTTGCTGGCCATGAATCTTCCGATGATTATTTGCATAACTAAAATCGACAAGATTGGAAGCAAAAGGATTGAAGAGGCGGAGAGGCAGATAGAAGAACAATTGAAAAGAGTTGGCCGGCTTCCATATATGATAAAAGAGGAGAAGGATATTGCTGTTGTTTTAGACAAGCTCGACACAGTAGTGCCAGTGATAAAAACTTCTGCAGTCACGCTTGAAGGATACGATTTGCTGAACAGGCTTTTGTTGCTGTTGCCTGAGAGGCACAAGGACTTGGACAAACCGTTTATGCTGTTCATAGACAGGATATACAACATAACGGGTGTTGGTGTTGTAGTCAGCGGAACGATAAAAGAGGGACGGCTGAAGGCAGGCTCTGAGTTGTTGTTAGGACCGAATGAGTCTGGTGTCTTCAAAACAGTCCGCGCTCCGACCATAGAGATGCACTACTACCCTCTGAAGGAGGCTAAAGCTGGCCTGATTGTTGGTATAGCGGTAAAAGGTGCAAAAGTGGGGGAGATAAAAAGAGGCATGATACTATGCGACAAGTCTGTGCAGCCAAAAGCTGTGAAAACTTTTGATGCTGAAATACTGGTTTTAAACCACCCGACTAGAATAGCGAAGGGTTATGAGCCTGTTATACATTTGCAGACAGTTGCCGAGGTGGCGAAGATTGACAGCATTGACAAAGATTACCTGAAATCCGGCGACACGGGAAAAGTGAGATTCAGCTTCAAATACACGCGGCAGTTTTTGGAGAACGGAGACAGGTTTGTTTTCAGGGAAGGAAAGACAAAGGGAATAGGAACTGTGACGAAAATCCTGAACTAAATCCATTTTACTTTTAAAAAGTGCGTAGCGCAGCTCATACATGGGTCGTAAGCTCTAATCAGCCGCTCAACCTTCTGCTGTATCTCTTCCTTGCTTTTATCTAAATTTTGCTCAACCAACTCCCAAATGTCGTCCTGCATGTTTATCTGATTCTGTGCTGTAGGGATTACAATATTTCCTTCTATAACCTTTCCCATGCTGTCTATGTTCATCATATAGTACAGCGTGCCGCGAGGCGCTTCTATCACTCCCACGCCCATGCCTCTTTTTGGCGTGACAATAATTGGTTTTTCTTCTTTGAAATCAGTTGTCTCTAACAATTCTAAAGAATGGTCTATGCAATGCAGCATCTCTATAGCCTGGGCAAGGTTGTTGTGAAAAATATTTTTCGACGGAAAAGGCAGCAAGTATTTTGCAGCGTCCTTTCTCACGCTTTTGTGCAGACTTTCTTTGTTTAAATTCAGCCGCGCAAGCGCTCCTACCATGAAATCCTTGCCTTCAAACTCGTAAGCTGTTGCCTGCGAATAAGGAATAACAACCCTTTGGAGGTGATCGTAGTAATCCTTCTCTTCTACACGTAATCCTTCTGTGCTTCTAATCTCCCCCTCGAGGAAGCTGAAGTCTTTCGTCGTTAAAGCTACAAAATCAGTATCACGTTTGAACTCCCAATCGTTCCTGAAAAACTCGTCTATTATGTCAAAGACATACGGCCTGACTGATTTCAGCTCTGCTATGACAGAATAAATGTCTTCTTTTTTCGGTATGTTAGTGAATCCTCCTACTACAGAATATGTGGGGTGGACAGCACGGCCTGCTACAAGCTTTGCCAGGGAATTTGCAGCTGCTTTTATATGAAGAGCCTGATGCAAAAATTCCTTTTCCCTTCCTTCGAAATCCAAAACAGACTCTTTCCCAAAAATATCAGGCAGGCAGAAAAAGTAAAGATGCATTGCGTGATCGCGTAAAATGTTTGCGTACATTGCCAGCTTTCGCAACAGAATGGTTTGTTCTGTTGGCTCCACCCCCAAAGCTTTTTCAACAGCCTCGGTGCAGCATGTCAGGTGGGCGATGCTGCATGTGCCACATATCCTAGAAACTAAAAGCGGAACTGCTGAATATGCTTTACCTCGCACAGCTTGAGTATAAAATCTCTTGTTCTCCTTTATTTTCAGTTTTACATCCAGCAGCATGCCATTCCTAACTTTGATGCTTAAAGAAGCGTGTCCTTCTATTTTGCTCAAGTTCTTCACATTTATGTCGAAATTTTTGTGCATACTACAGCCTCATGTATTTTTCTAAAACCCGGATAAAATTTTCCTCAGCCATCGGGCAACCTGTTACAATGTCGTCAACAGCCACAAAGCTTTTTACCGGAAGTATTTTATCATTCAACTTGAACTTTTTTACCAAAAAATTTATTTCCTGTTTTGTTTTGCTGTCAAAAAGATTCCTTTGGTTTGAAGGAGAGCCGTCTACAGCACAAGACCCTATGGCTACAAGATAACGGGAGTTATCTCTTATCTCCTTCAACTCCTTCTCCTCCTCCTTGCTGGATATGGCTCCCTCGACGAAAGCAACATCCATCCTTTTCATCTTATCATCCCTTTTCAAAGTTTTGCAGTGCATTATATCCAACTTATCCAGCCACTCGTAATGTTTGTTCAAAAGTTCTAAAAAAACCATCATGCAGCCCTCGTCGCTAGTGAAAGAAAAGAAGCCTACTCGTAGTTTCACTAGACCACCGGGTAAGTGGCTGTCGCATACTGCGTCTTTACTGTAACTTTGGATAAATCCTTATTCCAGTCTGTCTGAAGTATTGCTGTCTGGCCTGATTTTAGCGGGAGAACTTTGTTTTTTATCTGGACTGCCGTGCTGTCTACAGTCACGTTGAACCCAGACAGCTCAAGCTTGCCTGTGTTTGTGACTGCTATGAGGAGGTTGTTCTGCGCGTCTCTTGCAACGCTTAGTATCTCCATGCTGTAGAAGATGTTTTTTACCACGACAACTATGCTAGTGTTTGAAAATTTTGGTATCCACTGGCCGATGAACGGCACTGTAGAAGCGTCAAAGTAACCCAAGACAAGCGTGCTTGCTATTATAACAAGTCCTATTAGAATCAATCCGACAACAATTTCTTTGAGAATTTTAAAAACAATTACAACAACGATTGCAAAAATCATCAATCCGAATACCAGCGGCAGCATCAAACCACTATAATAACTTTGTCGCGGATAATAAATGTTTTTAGTCTACCACCCAATGATAGCCGCGACAGAAGCATGTTTATGAGATTGCCAAAGGTATTTATATATACAGCATATATACAATATATATAAGGTGAAAAGGATGCCCAAAGCGATGATAGAGATATCGGAAAAAGCGAATAGAATCCTGAATATTTTGAAGGCCAAATATGCTTTGAAGGATAAATCCCAGGCAATAAATAGAATGGCAGAGGAGTTTAGTGAAGTGCTTTTAGAACCTCAATTGAGACCAGAATATCTAAAAAAGCTCAGGAAAATAGAGCAAGAAGGAAATATTTCCGAAGAAGAATTTGAAAAAAAGCTTAAAGTGAAAATATAATGTTTGCAGCTGAGTTTTCTAAAGAGCTTACCAGAAAGATGGAGAAACTGAAGAAAAGGAACAAAGTGGTATTTGAAACTATAATTAAAAAAATGTCGGAAATAAAAGAAAATCCAGAACATTACAAGCCATTGAGATACGACTGGAAAGGTTATAGAAGAGTGCATATAATAAAGTCATTCGTGCTAATCTTCAAAATAGATTACAACAACGGTAAAATAATTTTCGAAGATTTTGATCATCACGATAATATATACAGAAGATGAATTTTGCCAATGATTTTCATTCCTGCATGAACCTGATAAACTCTTCCTCAGTCCTATCAGCAAGGCAGTAGTTGTTCCGCTTTTCTTTTTCTATTGTCGAATAGTAGTCTCCATAAAGGTGGCCTGGATAGATTTTTATGTTTCCCGGCAGCTGAGATATCCTTTTCAGGCTGTTGTACAATTTTCTAGAATCGCCGCCGGGAAGATCCGTCCTGCCGCACTCTTCCACAAACAGCGTGTCTCCAGTGAATAAGCAATCTTCAGCCAAAATGCATATGCTGTCCTGAGTGTGTCCTGGAGTGTGAAAGATTTTCATTTTCAAACTGCCGAGCTGCAAAACGTCACCATCTTCCACAGGAATATCGCTAGAGTTGTGAGCAACTATTTTTCCGCCCAACTGCTTTAGCTGTTCATTGCCTCCGACGTGGTCGTGGTGAGAATGGGTGTTGAAGATGTAGACAAGTTTCAGTTTGTTTTTTTCCAAAAAATCTATCACTTCTTCTGTTTCTGTAGTGTCTACAACAGCTGCATCCTTTGTCTTCTCATCTGCAATTACGTAAACGAGGTTTTTTATTTCTCCAACCAAGAACTGCTTCAAAAGCATAGCGCTCCGGGAGGGATTCGAACCCTCGGCCTTCTTTCCAAGTAATCTGCTTAGGGGGCAGCTGCTCTATCCAAACTGAGCTACCGGAGCTACTTCAATATTTATTTACATCGCGAACGAATTTAATAACTATGCCGTTGCCGAAGAAACTGCAGAGGATAGCTGCGAATGTTATAAAGCTGAACATGAATGTGAAGGAAAAAGAATCTGTTTTCATTTCCGCAGGGCCGAATTCACTGGATTTCGCTGAAGCTTTGGCTTTCGAAGCATCGAAGATTGGAGCCTTCCCGAACATATCTTACGGCAATGACAAACTTGCGCTGAAAACTTACAGGGCTATAAAAACTAAATATCTAAAACGCTATTCGAAAATCTCTGAATTTTTGGCAAAAAAAGTGGATGTGGAGATAATGGTGGATGATTCTGACCCTTTTGCAGAGAGGAAGATACCGCAGGATAAGATTGAAGTAAGGAGGAAAGCGATAAAGCCGCTGAGGGAGATTAGAGACAGGAGGGCTAAGGAAAAGACAGTGAAAAGCGTGCTGATGGGATTCCCGACAAGAGAGACTGCAAAATCTATGAAAATACCTTTCGACAAACTAAACAGCATATTCTGGAATGCGATGGATGTTGATTATCACAAGCTGCATGAGGCGAACAAGGCGTTGGAGAGGAGACTGAAAGGAAGAAAGTGGATACGGATTGTGGGGGAGAAGACGGATATAAAATTCTCCATCAAAGGAAGAAAGCTCGTGCTGGACAGCGGTATTTGGAAAGAAGAGATAATGGGTTACATGAACCTGCCGGCAGGGGAGGTTTTTGTTGCGCCGGTAGAAAATTCTGTCAAGGGTGAGATTTATTTTGATCTTCCAAACTCTCATTACGGCATGCAGATACAAGGCATGTGGTGGAAGTTTAGACATGGTAAACTCATAGACTATACTGTGGACAATGGCTTGAAAGCGTTTGAAGATGTCTACGAAAACGCTTCCGGAGATAAAAACAAGCTGGGAGAGCTTGGTATAGGAACAAACCCTAACGCGAAAATAACTGGAGGGATGATAGTTGTTGATGAAAAGGTCAAAGGTAGTATTCATTGTGCGATTGGTCACAACAAGCACATGTTTGGTAAGAACGATGCAACTATTCATTGGGATTTCTTCAAAACCATGGGTAGAGGTAGTAAATTATATGCAGATGATAAAATAATCATGGAAGATGGTAAATTAATTTAATATCGCGGCTTGACGCCCTCATAAAACAAAAATAAAAAATAGTTGATTGATTTATGGGAGAGTCTGTAGGAAGAATGATTAAAACTGGCAAAGAGATTTCGTACCTGAAAAAAGCTGCACGAGTTTCTGACTCGTGCATTCCGATAATAAAAAAATCCTTGCGCGAAGGTGTTACTGAAAAAGAGCTGAGGCGAAGGGTCGAGAAAAATATAAAAAATCAAGGTTGCAGAATTTCTTTCGGCACGCTGGTTGCTTCTGGCAGAAGGTCTACAATGGTCCATGCAAAGCCCCGCGCTACTAATAGAAAGATTGAAGGTGTTGGCTATATTGACTTTGGAGCTTCTTACAAAGGATACAAGTCTGATGTGACTGTTCCTTTCATTGTCAGAAAAGTTGGAAGAAGAGAGATGAAAGTCGTAAAAGCAGTTGTCGCTGCGCATGATGTTGCTATGCGTTCTATAAAGATTGGTGAACCGTGTTGGAAAGTTCACGAAGTAACGAACACTTTTTTGCGCAGCCGCGGCTTTAGGATGATACACGCAATGGGTCATGGATTGGGAAAAAACATACATGAGCTGCCTTACATAGGAAAGCCGAGGAAAAAACTGCGTGGATTGAAAAAAAGAAAATGGGAGAAGCTGAAGAAAATTGTTTTTCAGAAAGGGATGGTTTTCACGATAGAGCCGGCTGTTTACACAAAAAATTTCGGCTGCAGATTGGAGAATGATGTGCTGATGACAAGGCATGGAAAGAAAATATTAACGCATGCAAAGCTGATTGGGGTTTAGACTCCAAAGCACAATACCTCTTCTTTCTTTTCATAATCCGCAGCCCACTTGTAGAAATCCACAGTTGCTTCTGCCAAATTTCCGAACAATTCTGAAAGTTTTTTTCTCTTTATTTTTTCAATCTCAGTCTCGCCTTCAGTCTCTTCCGGGACAGCAAATGGTTTATTGAACTTTAAACACCCGTCAAAAAGTTCGGTAATTGTTTTGAAAGTCGTGGCAAGTTTTTCATTACTAGCCTTATCAATATTGTCCGTCACGCGTTCCAGCTCAGTTTTAACTAGGTGCCATTGCGCCGTCTGCGTTTGGTAAAGAGATATTTTAGTAAAACTTTCTTTCGAAGATTCAATTTTAATCAGCTCTCCGACAAGGCCTGCTATTCCTGTTGTTTTAAGATAATCATTCAATTTATCTTCCGCTTCTTTCTGGATTATTTCATTGAAGACTGCTACCCCATTTTCTTTGCCGCACAAATATCTGAGAATTGCTTTTCTCCAATCACCCTGCCACTTTTTCTTTTCGGAAGAGCGCTTCATAATGTTGTATGCCTCCCTGCCCCTGAAAACCTTGCCAGCATCTGCTCTGCATAAATAATTCATCATTTTATCTTCGATACCAGGGAACTTGTATCCCTTTTCTTCCAGGCAACCGAGTATATCCAATACAAAACTCGCAATGAATCCCTTCACATATGGGTTGTTACTAATTCCCTTTTTATCTGCCGTATTTTCCTCTATTTGATATTTCAGTGAAGGGAATGGCATTGAAAGTGCTATGCATTCCCTTTCCCTGCCTCGATATTTTAGGACTACTAAATCTCCATTCAAATAAATTACATTGTCATCAAAGACCGCTATCTTGTCCTGCGCCTCTTCACCAAATTTTGTGCTATCTACTATGGGTTTCAAAACAGGATAGCCTTCCATGAGATCGCTTACATCTTCGTATACCTGATCAATCAAAGCATCCAGGTTTTGGATTGATTCTTCCATGCTATATAGCTGGATAGTAAATTTCTTAACCCTTTCGTCAGGTATAAAAGTCTGTTCGACAAAAAGAGATTATGGAATATGAGGAGATGCTTAAAAAAGTGATGGAAAAGCTGCCGAAGAGAATGGAGAGCGGAGGGAGGTTTCAAGTGCCGAAAGCAGTCTGCGAGGTTAGTGGAAGCAAGACTATATTCAAAAATTTCGGCGAGATACTTTCTGTCATAAGGAGAGAGCCGCATCATTTTTCCAAATACTTGTTCAAAGAATTGGCGACACCTGGCAATATGCAAAACCAGATGCTGATATTCCAAGGAAGGATACAGCTTGCTATGCTAAACAAGAAGATTGATGATTACGTGAAGGAATATGTTTGCTGCAAGGAGTGCGGCCAGCCTGACACGAGGCTGATGAAGGAAGACCGCATAATTTTCATGATATGCGAGTCTTGCGGCAGCAAAAAACCTGTGAGAAGCTTTTAGATTTTTTCCAAATATTTTTCTAAATCTTCATATTCTCTTGTCCTATCTAAAAGGCAGACGAGAATAATTTTTGAACCTAGTAAAACATAAATCATTCTAGTCTCTTTACCTTCTATGTTCAACCTAACTCTAAAAACTTTCGAGTAAAGTTTGGAGTGTATCGTTTTGAATCTAAAAGGATTTTTTTCTATTAGTTCCACTTTATTTTTAATCTGCCTTTTATATTTTTCTGCTAATTCATCAAATTGCTTCTGAAACGATTCAGTTGCTTTTACTTCAAATTTCATTTTAAATCCTTGAAAAGTTCATCCTTGCTTACCAGCTTACCTTTTCTTACAGAAAAATCAATCAACCTATCAATTAGCTCGATTTCTTTTGGCGTGAAACTTTCGTCATAATCTTTTTCCATAACTTTCTCCCTTATCGCCTCAGTAGCTAATTCCTGCAGATTTCGGTATTTGTGCACTTTTGCATATTTTTCAGCTGTCTTCTTCAAATGCTCAGGCAGTCTTAGATTTATTTGAGGTTTCATAGATACCAATTGGTATCAATAATATATAAAGCTTTCATTGCAAGGCATCGAAGCTTTTAAATTTAGATGCAAATAAAAATATAGTGATAAAGTGTTCTGGTCTAAAACTTTCAATTCAAGCAAGGAAAGGATAGTTGCTATCTGTGATGAAGAGCTGCTCGGGAAAACTCTGAGGCAGGGCAAACTGCAAGTGACAATAACTGAGAGTTTTTATGGAGGATGCAAGGTTGATGAGGCTACTGCTAAAGACATGATGAAAAAATCTACCAGCGGCAACCTGTTCGGCAAGAGGATAGTTGAGCTGGCGGAAGAAGCAGGTTTTATAACGAAAAAAAGCGTTATTGTTATTGATGGCATACCGCACGCGCAGTTCATCCGTGTTTAAGTCAAGAAAGGCGCAGTTTTTTATTATAACCACGATAACGATAGTGACGATGATTTTTTTCATGAGCAAGTGGATGGAGCCTTACACAATCATCGACACTTCTTCCGTTGTTTTGAAAGAACAACCATTTGTGCTGAACAACATTGTTGAAAAAGCAGATGCAACTGTGGCAGTAAGCAGCAGTAAAGATTTAGAATACAACCTGCAAGAGTATATGAATTTTGTAAGTGACTATGCTGCAAAAAAAGGATTTGCTGCTGACACGCAGTATCAGATACTGTATGAAAACATGACCGGCCACCCAACAGCTGTTATTTTTTCCTGCCTGAGGCTGAGGTCGCCTGACATGACAACGAGAAACTGCCACGCAGCCCAGTAGTCACTCGATTACTTTTAACGAGCAGGTAGATGGAGCGTAAATCCAGTATTGCACGTTTTTCACCGTGTCATTTAGTTCTGGCACTGCATACCACCTGCTTTTTGCAGCGTCCCAGTAAGCTATCATCAAACCGTTACAACCATCCGGACAGTTTGACTCGCACACAGAAAAATCTTTTGTTGATATGATAAAAGTACTCCACCCCCTTTGCAAAGAAATCGTGCGCCCCTGTTCGCATATGGGTATGGTCGTAGTGGTTGTGGTTGTTATTGGAAATGTAGTATTCATGCAGACTGCGTGCCACCTGTCGTAATAAGTTTCCGCCAAGCCGTTGAAAACGCTGTTGCCCGTTCCTTCATCAACATAGCTGTATCCTACAAGGCCGGAAGTGCGGCCCAGCACAAGAGTGCTGTAACTCCATTCTAGGCTGACATCTTTGCAAGCCCATCCTGCTGCTGTTGGTGTTATAGTGCCAGTGCTGATGTCCGGTCCTGCTGCTGTCTGGCGAAGATAATAACTTACCATTGAAGTGTCGTTAACGTAAAAACAGACTTTAGTTATGTTGTTTGGTGTGACAGACCAGTTTGCAGCTGCGGTTGTTGTGTTAAAATCATCAATAGAACAGTCGTACTGATAACTGCCGCCAACAGTTCCCGTGACGCTGTAGTTCATATATGGCTCGCATGGGTTTGTCGAAACTGCTGTGTAAATCTTTGTCCAGGAGCTGTTGCTCAGCAAAACAGTTTCATTCCATGTCTCTGCTTTCCCGTAATTTGTCACGCCGGGCGTACAGCTGCATAGGGCATTGTGATAGCATGTGACAGGGCAGGCGCATGTCGAGTTTGAACCGCAGTCGCACGTCTTGGCGAGCTGCCTGCCTGTGTCGGAAGGCTGCGTGTTGACATAAATCCTGATTGAGTACGAGAATGCGGCTGGCATAGAAATCAGGGTTGCAATGATGGCTGCAGCTAAAAACACAAAGCATTTGGCGCGCATATAAATAGAATTACATTCTACAAATAAAGTTTGTTGCTACAAGGCTAGCCGGATATAGTAGAAAAGGCTGCCCTGCAGAAAATAGGTTAGCAACACACCAAAAAACATGAATTGGGTGATAGGGATAGTCTGCAATTTTTACTCTGGCAAATATATTAGTTATTCAGCTAACTTTTCTTCCAGTATTTTCTTGGCCTTCAACACAATCCCTTTTATTTTTGCTTCATTCCTCTCCAAAAAATTCGGGTTGACAAAGAATCCTTTGTATGCAATCTTGTTCCTCAATTGTCTGAGCTGATCTGAGAGCAATATTTCCTCTTCGGAAAATTGGGGAAAAAACTCCTTCAAATATCCTATCAGGACCTCGTGGCTCAATGTCTTGTAGCCGTCAACAGCCATTAGTGCGGTTATAGCTTCCTTGAGTATTTCATAATAATCCTCTACTATTAGTGAGGCAAATTCTTTCCTGTTTTTCAGCTCCAAAGCTTTCATTCTGATTTCAATCATCTTCAGCATCGCTCTGGCCACCTCCCTGTCCGGCCTAACTTTTCGAATTTCTTCTTGAGATTCTTTCCATAGCTTCAATCAAAACACCTTCAAGTAGCCGTAAACCACTGTGCCGTTTATTATGTTGTTCAAAAGCTCTTTCGGCATGCCTGAAATCTTCTCTTCAAAATGCAAAGCAATTTTTCTTTTGAGCTTGCCTTCAAATTTTTTCAAATCAACCTCTTTTTCTTTTGCTATCACAAGCAAGTCCACATCGCTGCTTTCTACATCCTCTCCCCTTGAAGCCGAACCGAAAAGGACTATTGCATCTGGAATAAACTTGTCTGCCAGGAAATTTACGAGTCCGGATTCATGAAGCCTCAGTAAAATATCGTTTCTTTTGTAAATTTTAAACAGGTCATTTTTGCTAGAAGTGTAGCTTCCATAGACACCTCTTTTCTCTTTCTTAACGAATTTTTGCCTTTCCAATTCTTTCACATGGTTTCTGACGGACGGCATACCCAACTTGAGCATTCTGCAGATTTCTCTTAATTGAAAGTGCTTTGTAGGATAATCAAAAAACAGCCTTAGGATGTAGTATCTGGTGTAGTCTTGCATCATATGATATATTTTTGTATCAACTGATATATAAATTTATCGGTTGATATGATATTTTTTATAAATGCAGATAGTAGAAAAGGCTGCCCTGCAGGAAATATGTTAACAACACGCCGAAAAGCATGAATGGAGCGAAAGGAATGGTTTTTGCTATCTTCACAGTCTTATAGCCAAGCTTGCCGCTCTTCTTCAAACTAATCATCTTCTTTATATCACCAGCAGTTAAACGCGACGGGTTGTCAGACAAAAGGCTCTCTTTTATCGTTTTAAGCAAGCCGTACATTGTTGTAAATGTTTTTGGCTCCTCTTTGGAATAGTTGTTTTTCCTGTCAACCGGCTCGCCAAGTATCATGCCCTCCCTAAGATTTTCCACATTCACAGGCTCGATCAGCGAGTGCTCTATGGAATATGAGAGTAGGATTGCCATCGGAAAGATGAAAATCATGGCGATGAAAAACCCCTCAACGAATTGGACTGTCATTACGGAATTGAAGTAAAAAATTATTATCAGCAGCGAGGCTGCAGCAAGTACTTTGCTCGAACTGAGGAATTTTATGCTTTTTATTGCCTCCATAAAGATGAAAAGGATTAGAAGGTTGAGCAAAAGGTCTGGCTTGAATTTCATATATCCAAACAAAGATTTTGTCAAAAAAGATAGGACGAATATTGTTAGGATTATGTTGATTATGTTGTTCTTTTCAAAAGTTTGTTTGGCATGCCATTTCAGGAGTTTTGCGTCGATTTTGACCAGTGACATCAGTATAAAAAAGAACGCGGCTGGGATGAAGGTGTTGATGAGGATGTTTAGTGCAGGGAAGAATATTATATAGCCGTGCTTGTAGGTGAAGACGGGAAGCAGCAAAGAATAGCCTAAGAACAGTTTCGCGTCGCCCTCCGACCACAGACCGGCGAGCCAGAGGAAAAAACCAAATCCTAGTGTTACAAAAAAATTTATTATGGTCTGCATGAAATCCGCCCTCAAATTCAGCGAAGCTTTAGCCAGAAGGTTTGTGAAAAAGAGGTTTAAGAAAAAGCCTGTGAAAAGCATCAAAACTATGACGATATTCTTAACCTTGCCGTAGCGTATGTCCGTATAGCTTGTGACTGTTCCAAACAATACTATTGATATGAAAAGCGGGTTTAGCAAGTCCATTAAATTAAAATATATGTAGTTAAATTATTATAGAGTTATAGAGAGGTGTGTTTATGGCTTCTGAAAACATTGAGATAGATAAGAAAGATAATACTGTTGCTGTGACAGTCGATCCGAAGATTTATCCGCTCGACACGATACTGTCTGCTGCTTATGTTTTTATAGACGATGCTTATGTTATCGTAACAGGTGACCCGAATCAGGAAGTGGTTGTAAAGCTGAAAGGCAAACAAAAGTGCAATCTCGCTGAACTGGGCAGGAATTTCAACAACGAACTGCTGAACTATGCTTTCTATGCTGTTCAGACTGCAAGAACGATGCCGATAAGAACTGCATTGGTGCAGAGGGCGTTTTTCATGCATTCTGCCAAGCCTGCTATGCAGAGAGCAGCAGTTCCAAAAAAAGAGGCAAGCTATCTGGACGATCCGTATGGAATAAGGAAGCCTTACAGAGGGAAGAAGAGTGCAAGAAGTAAGAAAAGAAGGAAATAAGGTTGTTGTTGAGGTGGACAGCAGGATATATGACTATAAGAGTGTAGCGAATGCTGTAAAGGAATTTGGCCAGCCGGCGAAATTGAAAAAAGAATTCGGCACTTTCATGGTAACTCTGAAGAACAATAACGATACAGTTGGATATGAGTTCTATAATTTTCTTCTTGACAAAGTGAAGGAAAGAAGAGTGATGTAATGGCTTTCAGCTACTTGGTTAATGAATGCACTACGAATGTTCCGCACATAATAAACAAGTTTTCTACAAAGAAGCTTGACAGCAAGCATATCCTCGTCACAACAGAGCATGGCGCATGGGTTGTTTTGGACAACAAAGAATACAAACTGCTTGAGGAAGGAAAGTTAAGTGAGGATTTGAATCTGTTCACAACGCTTGAGGATAAAGGAATCATTGTAACAGACAAGAATTCTGAAAAAATAGTTCAGATGTACAGGGACAGATTTCATTATCTTTTCAACGGCATAACTCTCCACATCGTTGTGCCAACCCTGAGATGCAACCAGAAATGCATTTACTGCCATGCAAGCTCTGTGCCTGCTACAGCGAAAGGATATGACATGGACAAAAAAACTGCAAAAGCAACAGTAGACTTCATCTTCCAAACACCCTCTCCATTTTTAACAATAGAATTCCAAGGCGGAGAGCCACTGCTGAATTTTGAAATAGTGAAGTATATCATAGAGTATGTAAAAAAGAGAAACTGTAGCGAGAGCAGCGACATGAGCGGGTGGTATGCTGGCAGAAAAAATATTGATTTCACTGTTGCGACAAACTTCACTGCCATGGATGAAAAAAAGCTGGAGTTTTTAATGGAAAACAACATAAGATTGTCCACCTCCTTGGATGGGCCGAGAAAGCTGCATGACAAAAACAGGCCTTTCAGCGGAGGAAGCAGCTACAAGCTTGTGACGAAGTGGATCAGGATAATAAAACAAGATTATGAATACCCGCTGTTCAACAGCGCTTTGCCTACGATAACGAAATATTCGCTGCCATATGCAAAGCAGATTGTTGACGAATATGTGAAGTGGGGATTCACACATGTTAGAATGAGGCCGTTGAACATAGCCGGAGTTGCAGCAAATGCGTGGAAAACAATTGGCTATACTGCAGAAGAGTTTGCTGATTTTTGGATAAAATATTTAGAATACGTGATAAAGATGAACAAGAAAAAGTGGTTTGTGGATGACGACACTGTTTTTATGCTGAGACGCATACTCACGCTGAAGCCGCCGTTAAATGCCTGCCTTGGAGCGCCTTGCGGAGCATGCACCATACAAGCGGCGTACAACCAATGGGGCGATGTTTACACTTGCGACGAGGCAAGGGCATGCGAGCTGTTCAAGCTGGGCAGTGTGAATAAGGACAATTATAAAAAGGTGTTCACTTCAAATGAAGCGCTGAATTTTGTTGGCTTGACTTCCATGGTTTCTTCGGCGTGCGACAACTGCGTCTGGCATCCCTTCTGCTCGCCTTGCTTGGTCAGCAGCTACGGCTCGCAAAAAAACGTAATACCGAAGCTTCCTTCAGACTTTCTGTGCAACCTGCGCAAAATTCAGATTGGGCATGTCTTCAAAAAGTTGCTCGGCAAGCAGAATGATATTCTGTTTAAGTGGTGCGCCAAGAGCAGTTTTTAGGCTTAGATTAAATATTTATGAAGCGAAAACAAAGATTTAATTGAGAGTATGCAGATAAAGAAGAAGATTTCTAAGTTTCTTGTCGGCGAGGAAAGCCAGATACCAAAGAAAGCATTGGTTGGATTGGGCGTCGCGCTTGCTGCTGTGGGTATAGCTGCGGCTGCGCAGACGCACACTTCTTCTACAACTCTGCAGTACGTAAAGCCGGACATAAAGGGCTTCCACACCAGCCACACTTCTGCAACTACAAGTGCGACGACTACAAGCGTACCAACAACTCACACTTCTACAACTACATCAGAACACTCCGTGGGTCCTTGTTAAAGGAATGCAACGAATTTTTTATCCTTAATCCATCAATATGATTTATGAGAATTCTTTTCCTTGCAAGTTGCTGCGACGGCTTAGGGCATTTGAACAGGATGGCGTGCATAGCGGAAGAGATAAGAAATATCAATCCCCGGCATAAAATATTATTTTTGACAGCTCCTGGCAAGGACTCGTTTCTTAAAAATGAGTTTGAATATATAGAGTTGCCCTTGTCTGGGCAGACTCAAACGGAAAACGGGGCTCTACCAGATTTGGACGTACAAGCATGCTGCCAGGTGGTTAGAGACTATGAGCCTGATGTGGTTGTTTTCGATACGCACTTTCCTTTGGCGCTTTTGAGGAGGGTCAAGCTGAAGGGGATAAAAACTGCCGTTATACTGAGGAAGGCTAAAAAAGAATATTTCAAAAGCATTGTTAGGCTGAAGGAAGTCGACCTTTTCATATTTCCCCATGAAAGGAAGGAGCTAAAAAATTATCCCATTCCAAAAAAATCCAAAGCCGCATTCGTGGGCCCTGTTGTCAGGAAATTCGATGAATCAAAAACTCGGGTTGTGGTAAGAAAATATGAAATTAAAAAGGGCGATTTTGTCGTTGTTTTTACATGCGGTAGCGGCGGCCATGCTGAATCCAGCGAATTCGTCGATGCAGCAATAAAAAGCTACAGGCTTCTGCGAAAAAGGATTAAAAATTTGAAATTCATAATCTTGGCCGGGCCTTATTTTAAGGGGAAGACCAGTTTCGAAGATATTCTTGTAAAAAATTTCGAGCCGGAATCGATAAATCTTATGAGAACCGCCGATTTGGTTGTAGCTGTTGCCAGCTACAATACATGCAATGAAATAATTTCAGCAAAAGCGCCTTCCTTGCTGATTCCTGCCAAGAGAAAAAATGAAGATCAGATCGAAAGGGCAAGACGAATGGAGAAAATGGGCGTAGCTGTGGTTTTAGAGCATGCCAATGGAAAGAATATTGCTGGCAGTATTTCCAAATTTTATGCATCTGGAAAAAGAAGCAGAATGAAAGAATTATTCTCAAAGATATGTATGAAGACTGGCAACAGAAAGGCTGCAAAGATAATCCTCGGCTTGAAACTAAGATAAATTTTTAGTCATATAGTTATTTATTGATGCTGTACTCGAAAACAGCAATGTTTATATATGATTTAATCACTAAAAAGTAGTGATAATATATGGCAGCCAGAGAAGCTCTCGAAATGTATCAGACTTTGGAAGAGATGGGGCTGACGCCAGCCAATATAGAGAGCAAAGCAGCAGAGATTTCTGACAGCGATATAAAAAGGGCTTTGGAAGAGACACTGGTCCAACATGCGAAAGATAAAGGAATGAAGAAAACAAGAGAATTCTCCCAGCTCTCGAGGCGTGCTGAGAACCTCCTAGGAGACTATCCTGCAGTTATGGAAGAAGCGGTTGAAGAAGCGCTTCATTCTGGAACTCCGCTGAAAACCAGGGGCATTGAGGTTGTTGATGGTAGGGTTGTGGCAAAGAGCTGGAAGGATTTGGAGATTGCATGGAGTGTCTATTTGAGAGAAAGGGAGAAGGACCCTGTATATGTTGCGAGCAGGAAAAGAATCCGGGAGCTTGTAAAGGAATATTTCAGGGAAGAGAATGAGAATGATTATAAATATGTTCAATTCGATGAAACGGAGAAGGAAAAGAGAAAGGAAGATGCAAGAAAAGAGTTAATCGAGTTAGTAGCAAAGCAGAAGGTCAAGCCGCCTATTTTTGAACATGATGGCAGCAGGATTTCGCTGGATGAAATGATTGATGTACATTCAGACAGTTTTGACGATGCTTACAATTTTTACGGTGCGACTATTTTCTTCGGAAGAAAGTTTGATTCGGCAGACTTGGAAAGATTAAGGCTTGCGCTGAACACGCAGACGCAGGAAACTGTGAACGAGTACAGGAGGATGACAGTGAAATACACTCCTCCAGAGAAAGGGAAAGACTCGAAGCAGCTGAAGAGCGAGGTTTCTGAGCTGAAGAAGGAGCGGGACACTGTCAAATGCATGCTAGACATTTCTAAGGGTGTAGGTGACTTGAACGTCAGAAAGCAGAAACAGGCTGCTGGCAAAATGAAGCAAAGGCTGGAAGGCATCGAAGAAACATTGTATAGGAAAGAGAGGGAAATGAACGAAGCTTTGCGTGAGGAGGCCGGACCGAAGCTTGAGGATGTCATAAGTAAAATCCCTTACAATTATATCGTCAGGGATGAAGACGGCAGTGCAATAGGACTTTATAATTTGCCTGAGAACGCAAAGGAGATTTATGTTATTAATAGGAGTCCTGACGGGACTATCATGATTGGCAATGCTGTTTTTGACGATTATGCCAAGGGCGAATTTCTTGACAAAAATGGCCAAGTCCACAAAAGGGACGGATGGATGAAGGATGGCGAGCATGCCATCTACAGCTCTATAGTAAAAAAGCTCGAGAGAAAGGAGGACGCGCTGAAGGTTTTGATTGAAAGAGAGGAAAAGTGGGGCAAGGACGCAAGCAAATACAAGAGTGAATTGAGAAAAGTAACAGCTGATTTGAAAGAGCTGAACGAGAAGATGTACGGGAGGATAAAGTGGTTTGACAGCGAGGGTAGTGCCATAGATTTGGGCCATCCGAGTCCTTTGGCATATCTGGAGAATTACAGGCAAGCCATAGGCAAGCCTGTGCTTGCGATCAAGGATGGAAAACATTATGTTTTTAACAAGAATGGAGCCAATAGATTCGGCAGGCTAGTATCGGAGATGCTGAGAAATCACGACGGGATGAGGGCTGATTATGAAGGCGTTTTGGAATTCCCAAATATCACAAATGCGAGTGCCTTGGCTGGACAACTGAATATTGTTGGACGCGCGTGGGAAGGAAGTTATGGCTCGCTCTTCGGCCGCACTCCTTTGGTCTCATACCTTTCGCTTGGAACACCTGCCTTGCTTGAAGACCAGAGGGCTTTGACTAATCTGCAAAAAATCATGGCTGCATTGGCATTCTTCGGTGCGTTGTATGGAACTGTAGCAACTATCGGATTCGACAAAATAAGCAACATATGGAACAACTCTCCGGAGGTTAAATTCACTGCCAAGACGCCTACAAGAACTTTGAAATATATAGCACCGACCGGATACTATGGCGAGGACCAAAGGAAACAAAATGTCGGAGACTTGATAGTCCTTGAGAGCGCTTGCACTGACGACAGGACTCCGCCTGAGAGGTTAAAGTACCAGTGGCTTGTGGATTACAACCAGACTGGAAAATTTGTGGAGCTAAACAACACGATTAATCATATTGGAAGGTTCCCTGTAAGCGGTGAAAATGTGGGGAATGCAATTAAACTGATTGTTACTGATGAAGGGGGCAAGCAGAATTCATACACGATGGTGATGCCTTTTGATCGTGCTTATTGGCCACAATTTTCCCCTCGACCCTCAGTAATTCCTATTAGAGGAATTTGTTATAACATTGGCATAAAGCAATGGACAACTTTCCCTTCACCATCAAAAGAACAAATAGAAGAAGAGTTATATGTTAGCAAAAATGAACTTGGTTGTAACGCAATAAGATTATATGGAAATGATATAGATACGATGATACAAGCTGCTCATATAGCTAATAAATATAATTTCACCGTAATTGGACTTAATCCTAGATTTATAGATGCAACTATTGAGGAGACTAAACAATCATTTAATAGTTTTATAAGTAAAATGGGAAATTTGACAAGAAATGAAAGGGTTTTATTGGTGGTAGGTTGTGAACTCACATTAGACAGTAGAGGATGGAGTAATGCAACTGAATATGATGAAAGAGCTAAAAATTCTGAAGCAAGAAGACAAAACCAAGATAAACTAAACGAATTATTGCGCACTTTGCGCGCATATATTCCAGGGGATTTCGCCGGACAAGCCACTTATGCCAGAGGTACTTGGGAAGAAGTTGATTGGAAAAATTTAAATTTTAATATAATAAGTTCAGATGAATATTGGTGGAATAGTGATACAACATATGTTAGCAAACTTAAAGAATTGAAGGGGTATGGAAAACCTTTTTATGTAATAGAATTTGGAGTATGTCCTTATGAAGATGCTTTAGGAAAAGCGGGGAGTGGTTATCTTGATTTCAAAGATAAGAAATATGATGAAACAGCACAAGCGAATTACATTAGAAGATATTTAGAATTATTTGATAGAGCAGATGTTGACGGCTACTTTTTATTTCACCTTACAGACAAAAAAATTGATCCAAGATCAAGCCCAAGATTAATTGAAAATTCTAGAAGAAGATTAGCTTTTTATGCAGCAAAAAGACCATATAAATTAATAAATTGATTGTAAATAATTTTATAATCCATCTATATATATAAAAATTATAGCATTATTTATTAATGTTCAACAGTTTTATTTTGAATAATTTAAGCAAAAAAATGGGATGCGAAAAATACAAAAATTTCTATATTTTGAATAAAAGGTTCTTTCTGAAGAAATATGATAAAATGCTAAAAAAAATGAAATTCAAAAAAAAGGAACATAAATTGTTTACTGAATACATAAATGAAAAAACAAATTTAAAATTTATAATAATAAATCTAAATAAACCAACGCGCTCAATACACAATATAATAGAAAAATTATTTCATGGGGGTGTAATAGATTATTGCATCAAAGAATTTATTATAAATAGTTTTAGAATTAAAGATGGATATTTAATTTATCTTAAAAATTATTTTCATTTTATTTTCAATAAAATAGATAAAATAGATAGTAAAACAAAAATAAATAGGAATGATTCAGCCAATCAAGCTTTGATTAGATACTATAATATTTTACCGCATATTGTTGGAAAAAGTGCCTTGGATGTTGGAACGGATTTAGGAGTATTACCATTAATAATAAAAAGAATGTATCCAGATAGAAAAGTAGTTGGAAGTAATCTTTTTAATAATCATTTTTTGAAAATTCTAGCAACTAAAGAAAATATAGATGTGTCATTTATTTGCTTGGACATTACATCTGATAATAATAAAGTAGAGTCATATGACACAGTCATATGTAGCCATGTTTTAGAGCATTTACCTGAATCATTAAATGAAAAAGCAATTTTAAACCTCTTAAAATTAACAAAACGTAGATTGATTGTTCTAGTTCCATTTGAAAAAAAAATTGGGCATAGTACACATCGACAAATTTTTGATAAAAATAAATTAATTAATTTATTTCTCAAGTCATATGAAAAAAATGAAATAAAAAATTTACACTGGGAAAAAGAAGGGGTTCTTATTATAGAAAAAATGAATTTAAAAAGAGATATGCCATTGAGAATTCTTTTCTATACAATAAATGGTGCTGGCCTTGGCCACTTAAATAGATCATTAGTACTTGCAAAATCACTCAGTTTGGCAAACCCTTCATCAGATATTTATTTTGTAACAGAAGCTAAATTCACAAAATTATTGGATGATGCAGGATTTAGGTATACTAAATTACCTTATAGCTGGGTTGATGTATACAAATCAAAATTAGATTATAGCTTTATTCTAGAAAAAAATAAAGAAATATTTAAATCTGTGATAAAAAATTTTAACCCAGATATCATTGTCTATGAACACAGACCATTCGGAGAAGTACTGCTTGATGAATGCAGCACTGGTAAATTAAATGTTTTACTTATACGAAAAATAGATGATTCAGCATTAATAAATCTATTAAATGATTCGCTTCTTGAAAAAATAAATTTAGTTCTTATAGCACATTCCAGAAAAGAATTTGAGAAGTATGGAGTTTCGAAAGAAATTATGAATAAAATATTAAAATCAGATAAAATCATTTTTATTGGTCCAATAGTTAAAGATGTAGATGTTAATCGCATAAATGAAATAAAAAAGAAATATAAGATTGATAAAAACAAATTTAATATTTTGGTTGCGCCAGGTGGTGGCGGAAAAGATGAAAGTAATGTTGGAATTGATGAATTCTTCAAAATGATTGAAAAAACGAGTGTTATAATTAGAAAAAAAATCAAAAACTTGAACTTGATAGTTATCACTGGACCATATTACAAAAAAAATGTAAAAATAAAAAATGCTGTAATCAAGCATTTCGAATCTAATTTCATGGAATTGCTAAAAAGTGTTGACATTATGATAGGAATTGCTGGATATAACACATGTAACGAGATTTGTGTTACGAAAACTCCAACTATTCTGATTCCGTGCCCAAGATATAAGGAGAACCATAAAGAGCGTGTAATCAATTTGGCTAAAATGGGTGTAGTTGTAGGACTATATAATTTTAATGAGAAAAAACTTTCAGATTTATTGATTGAATTTTATAAAAATAGTCAAAAACTAAAAAACATGAAGAAATCTTTTGATAAAATAAAGTTGGATATAGGTAATGAACGGGCTGCTGAAAAAATCTTAAAGTTATATGAAAGAAAAGGTTTTCATCAAAACGGAAATGAACTTAAAAAATATACAGTGGCGAATTTAAAATATAAATTTGAAAAATACCATGGTAGTAAAAAAGTATCAATAATTATTCCAACATACAACAGAAAAGAATTATTAAAAAGAACTCTTCTCTCGCTCTTCAATCAAAACTATCCCAAAGATAAGTATGAAATAATTGTTGTCGACGATGGCTCTAATGACAATACAAAAGAAATGATTAGATCATTGAAACCCACTTGTAATCTAAAATACTTTTATTATCCGAGAGAAAGCGCATATGTTTTTGGTGAAGCAAAAAATAGGGTTGGACCTGCAAGAAATATAGGAATAGAAAATGCTCGGGGAGAAATTGTGGTTTTTGTGGATAGTGATATGATACTTCATCCTGATTGTATAAAAGAGCATGCAAAAATTCATGAGAATCATGATAAAGTTGTCGTTATAGGATATAGGTATCTTCTCTTTAAAAACAATCCTAAAAATTGGTTCGAACTGCTGCTTAAAGGTAAGAGTAATTTAATGATGACGGATGATGCAAGAGAATTAACTTATCTTAAGTGCAATGATGACTTGAGCAAATTATCTAACGCTTGGTCAGAACTATATTCTAACAATGCATCAGTGAAGAAAAGCCAACTGGTTGATGTGGGTATGTTTGATAAAAATATGACAAACAAGTTGTGGGGTTTTGAAGATTATGAGCTTGGATATAGATTACAAAAAAATGGTTTTAAATTCATTATTAATAGGAAAGCTATTGGCTATCACCAATATCACCCGCCAGAATATTTGAATTCTCATGGTATGATGCTGGCAAAAAAATCAAATTTGAAATATATCTACGAGAAACATAAAGATCCAGAGTTAATGAAAATAGCAAATTATTCTCTTTCTTATGATTATGAACTATTGAATGTGGGTAAAAGATGCAATAACAAATGTATCATTTGTGATGAACTTCAACGTAAAGGTGAAGAAGAGAAAACTATTAAACAAATAAAGGGAGAATTGGATAATGCCAGAAAAAAAACTGAAAGTATAATAATAAGTGGCGGTGAGCCGACAATAAGATTGGATATTCTAAAAATAATTTCCTATGCAAAACAAATAGGATTTAAAAAAATTGCTATAGAAACCAACGGAAGGATGTTATATTATAGAGATTTCTGTAAAAATGTTGTTGAAGCTGGAGCCAATGAATTTAATATTTATTTTTTAGGTCATAATGCCAAAATACATGATAGTATCACAGGAGCCCAAGGTAGTTGGAAGCAAACAATTCAAGGAATAAAAAACTTAGTTAAAATGGGACAAAAAGTTATTGTTAAAGTTGTTATAGTTAAAAAAAACTATAGACATATCATAGAAATACTAAAACTATTAGATAATATGAAAATAACATCTGTTCAGCTGATAATATCCAGGATGCCTATAAAACCAAATATTTTTCCTTATTTTAGAGAAGTTGCTATTGAAATGGAGAAAATTAGTAATTATATAAAAATGAATGAATTGAAAATCAGTTTAATGCTTCTCTTCATTTAAATTATTTTTTATTTAATCAAGATTTATTTATTCAATAAAACAATACTTACTTAATGGTAATTTATGAAAATCAAATTAATAAGGGCACCTTCATTTGATTTCAAATATCTATCTAAAAATAGACCCCTAACATGTTCCATGTTACCACCATTAGGCATAGCAACATTAACTGCTTATCTTAAAAGTAAAGGTGTGAACGTAGAACAAGATGATTTAAATATAAAAACTCATTACGACAACAAAAAATCAAAAGGTGAAAAAAGGATTGATTTTTTGATTTTTTCAAATAAAAAAAGGATTCAAAATTATATACTGGGTAAACATGATACATATCTAGACGAAATTTTAAGTAAATTTGAAAAAAAAACTAGCCTAAATAACATAGATATTTTAGGTTTATCTATACCTGACAATTTGGAAAATATACCAATATTAATAACTTTAAGTTTTGCACGATATCTAAAGGAAAAATACGACTTTCCTATTGTTATTGGTTCAGAAACCAGCTATGTGGTATTAGAAACATTTAAAATTGGTGGTAGACTAAAAATCATTGATTATGCAATTAGAGGAGAGGGCCAACAAGGTTTATATAAATTATTAGAATCTATAGAAAGTGGCACAAATTTAGTAAATGTTCCTAATTTAATATATTATGAAAATAAAAAAATGATTCAAAATGAATGTATTAGAGATAATAACTTTTACTTACCTTGTTTCGATGGTTTACCTTTTGATGAATATACTGTCAAACAACCTATAAAAGATTATAACATAGATAGTTTACCAAAAAGAAAAATTTTAATTCTTCCATATAGGTTTATGAAAGGTTGTCCTAATAAATGTATATTTTGTCTAAATTCCATAGAGAAACAATTAATAGTACTGTCACCTGAAAAAGTAGCTGATGATTTAGAAATTTTACATAAAAAGTATAAATGTAAATACTTTTTCTTTTTAAATGCTACTCTAAATATTTCCAATTTGTATGTAAATAGTCTGTGTGATGAAATAATTAAGAGAAATATGAATATTTCATGGACCGATTGTGCAAGACCAGATAACTTTGATAAAAAAACCTTTGTTAAAATGAAAGAAGCTGGGGCAACAAGATTGGTGTTTGGGTTGGAGACTGGTAGTCCAAGAATGTTAAATTACATTAATAAAAATTTGGATATTAATCAAGTAGAAAGAAATTTAAAATTGTGTCATGAAGTTGGTATCTGGATATATGTTGAGATAATCGTTGGTCTGCCTCATGAAAATGAATCTGATATAAAAAAAACAATAGGTTTCATTAATAAAAATGATAAATATATAGATAATATTTTTATTCACCCGTTTCACTTGCGACCAAGTGTACTTTTGGAAAATCCAGAAAAATATGGTATAACAAACATTCGAAGAATTATGGAATGGGCCAATAGAACAAATCAACCATTGAATCTAAGAACGCTAAGATATAAGTTTGATGAAATAGGAGGTTTAAAATGGAAGGATAAGCGAGAACAAATAAATCTTGCATGGAAAAAAATATATCGTTCAACCAACAATAAGGGGGGTGGTATGCCTAACTTTGAGACAATGCCTTTGTTATTCTACTTATATGAAATTTTTGATAAGAATAAAATGAATGTACGTGAAATTTATAATGAAGTTATAGTTAATACTTTAGCCTCATAATGGAATAGAATATTTTATAATTTCATTACCTAGATGATAAAGAACTAATACTCATCTGCGATTTTTATAAAATAACAAGGAAAAAATTAAAAATTAGGAATTATAGGATAAGAAATAGTATAAAAGAAAATATTATTTTTCTATTCATCTATAATGCAATAATTTATTATTTAACTCTCACAAGATGTAATTATGCTAACTGAATGGACAAAACTGAACAAAAAACTGAAAGAGCTTAAAGAAAAGAGATCAAAAATATCAGAAAAATTAGAAACTTATGATGACAAAGCAATTCTATTGAGATCGGAATTAGAACAATTACAAAAAGAATTAGGCGAACTTGTTATAAAACTACAAATCCCTGTTAAAAAAGAAATTGAAAGATTGGGAAAGAAGATGGCTGAAAAAATTAGTGTGACAGAATATTGTGATTTATTAAACAGTAAATTAGAAAAAATAGAAGAAAATCAAGAAGAACTACTTGAAAAAAACGGTCTAACAAAAGAATGGTATTTTATAGAAAAGAAAAGACTTGAAAAACAGAAAGAATTCGACAAAAAAATTAGCGAGTTAAGAGTGCCAATAATGAGAGAGATTGGAGAATGGCGAATCAAAAGAGATAAAATACTTTCTGGAAAAGAGGGGGGTTCAGTCATAGAATGCGACTCCAAAATACGAGAATTGTACAAAAAGTATAATGAAAATTGGAAGAACGTGCTGGGGCCAATAAACGAAGAGATGTATAAACTCACTGCAATGCAAAGAATTCTTCTTAGAAAAGAGGGGTTGATAGAAAAATGGGATAAACTTGAAGAGAAGAAGAAGGAAGTTGAAGAGAAGAAGAAGGAAGTTGAAGAGAAGAAGAAGGAAGTTGAAGAGAAGAAGAAGGAAGTTGAAGAGAAAATACAAAAAAATAGGAGAGTAAAAAAACTGGAACGAAAGATTAACAAAATAAGAAATGAACTTGACAAGATATATGAAAAAAGAAAAAGATTAATCGATCCTTTTGATTTAGAAATCGTGAAGGTCAAACAGAAACTAAAAGAGCTAGAGAATAGCCCCGAAGTTAAAAGGTGGATAAAATTAAACAAAAGTAAACTTCTTTATGCCCCATTAAATGAAACTAAATTAAATGTGCCAAGAATAGGATTTTATTCTTTAAGCCAATTAGTAAAGACATTTGACAACTTGAAAAGGAATGCAACAAAAAGGCCATATTATGCAAATTGGCGCTTAGTAGGGGCCTGCAATTCAAGATGCATAATGTGTGATCAATGGAGAAAAAAAGAATATTCGAAGCAAAAATTTGGAATGAAAGACATCTATAGATTATTGAAAGAATTGAAAAGAATAGGTGTCTGTAATGTTTACTTTAACGGCGGAGAAGCCAGTCTTTTAAAAGAACTGCCAGAAATAGTTGAGAAAGCTAAAGATTTTGGATTTTTTGCGGAAATAAAAACCAATGGCAGCAATTTGACTGAAAAATATATAACCAAACTTTATGAAGCCGGCCTTGATGCAGTTAACATAAGTTTAGATGGTCATAATGCAAAAATTCACAATAAAATAAGGGGAATACCGATTTGGATAAAAGTCGTAAAAGCAATAGAATTTATTAAGAAAAATACTGAAATGGAGGTCAGATTAAACACACTAATCCTAAAAGACAACTACAAGCGGCTTGACAAAATGATTGATTTGGCAAAAAAGCTGAACATTGACTCGATAAATTTCTCGCAGGTAGACGACCTTCCATTCAAGAATAATAAGGATGTCAGGCTCAATCTTAAACAGATGAATTATTTTTATTTCAAAGTTGCGCCGAAAATCTTAGAAAAATCTCTCAATTCCGATCTAAATGTTAGTTTCACCCCCTTCTTTTCTTCACTAGTAGGAAAAGGCAAACGATTCGCCATAAAGCAACTGAAAAGAAAGGGTAAAAAACTGCAAGAAGAATTAAAGAATTTTGTTAAGTGGGATTTCGGTAAGAACTTTTACACGACATATAGCTGTTACACCCCCTCGAGAAATATAGAAATAATGCCTAACGGAGATATCTATCCATGTTGCACTACGATGAACATCGAACAGTTCAAGATGGGCAACGTATACGATCAGAGCTTGAAGGAAATTTGGAATTCTAAAAAATTCAAAAATTTCAGGATAAAAGTGATGAATTCAAAAGAGGAAATTTGCAAGAAATGCCAGCTTGATTTCGAGACAAACAAAATTATTAATGAAATTCTGAAATAGAAGTCTTCAAACATAACCCATATTGAAAATTTTTATTATTTCCCGGCAAGTTTGTATTTCAATCTTTTTTTTAACAAAATGACGTATTAATGAATCCAATGCATTCAATCTGCCTAATTTTTTTGCAATAACCCAGGGGTGGCAGAGCTGGATGTTGATTTCATATGGCTTCAATGAACCAACTGTTTTTTTTCTTGTTTCAACCCACTTTCTTATCCTATCCCTTTCAGTTCCAACAGCTTGGGGGGATTCAAAAATACTGAAATCATCTGGCAAATGGCAGGGCAGCTCAACAATCGGCAATTTGTGGGGTGGGTTTTCGTGAACAGAAGAGTCATAGACGAATCCCTCTTCTTTCAATATCCAGAAGGTTTCACCAGTAAAGCTGACGTAAGGTGCCCTGAAGCCTATTACTTTTTTTGATATTAAATTTTCTAATGCCTCTTTGCTTTTTCTTATCTCTTCTTTTTGCTGTTGGAAGGGAAGATTAGCCAATCTCACATGGTTGTATGAATGGGACGCGATTTCATGACCTTTTTTTGAAATGCTTGTTATTAATTCGGGGAATTTTTCTGCCACTTTTCCAGAAACGAAAAAAGTAGCCTTGACATCGTGCTTGTCAAGCAAATTGAGGACTTTAGGTATGTTACTCTCTTCAGATTTCCTCCTTTCATCATCTTCCAAAGATTCTGTATCAAAAGTCAATGCTATCATAAATCAACTTTCCGTGCCACCAATCAATCTTTTGTATTTTTTGTCCAATTTAATAGCGGAATCAAAAATTAGGTTGTTTTTAAAAAAATCATTGATTATCGAGCTGTCTTTGGGCAAGCATTTCCCTCTGATGCCACCCCTAGCTTCCTTTAAATCCATGTTCCATTTCGAGTTCACATATTTTCTAACCTCATTAAAATCTAAATTTTTCTTATCGCAAAAAAACTTTATCTCTTCTGCAAGCGCAATTTCTACGAATCTGATTGCATTTTCCAATGGTTTGCATAATTCAGCATACTTAAGATTGGTTATTACGAACAAATCCCTTGGCATGAAACGGCTATAAAAACCAATCCCTCTTTCCAAGCATTTTTCTGTCGCCCCTGCTATTAACCTCTTTTGGTTGAATATATGATGCTCAGAATCATTGGAATTAAGCCTATTCGGAAAAAGCAAAAGATTTGATTTCTTTTCATTCACCACAAAATCTACCAATTTTTTACAGGTCCCTGGTTTGATTGTGGACTCTATGCTGACCAGTGGTTTTCTTGAATAATCCAAGGATTTAACAACGCTTTTTACTTGTTCTGTTTCATAAACGCAAATTATGTAGATATCTTGAGGAAAGTCGATTTTCTGACTAACATTCAAACCTTGGGCCTTGAAACTTTTGACTTTATTTGGGTCGATATCCACTCCTAAGATTTCGTCCCCATTTACCTTTTTCTGAATTTCTTTTAAAACTTCAATGCCCACTACACCTAGTCCAACAACAGCTATTTTCACAAAACTTCACATATAATCTTTCAATTTTTTATTTAAATTTGTTATAACACAAGTCGAAGGTAATGGAAAAGCCCAAATCAAACTGTTTTGATATTTATTCAACCAAATAAATAATATTATGAAAATTGGTAGAATAACAAAATTTTTGGACGAAAATAAGTGGATTGTACTAATTTTTATCTTTCATATTTTTTTGGTCAATAATTTTCTCTCTATTTCGGAAGTCATTAACAATTATCCAATTACTAACGACGATTATCCATACGTTTATTACAAGACGTTATTGATGAAGTATAGCTTGTCGGGGAATAGATTTGTAACATACAATCCCTTTTTCTTTGGCGGATATGAATATGGGGGAGGAATGCTGAGCAGGGAATATTTGGCAGAGCATAAAATACCCACACTCCTTTATTTTTTGCTCCCGAATATACCCACTGTCGAAATATTCAAGACGTTTATTTTTGCTCTTGCATTAATTTTTCCGCTTGTTATGTATTATGTCGCCATAAATTTTGATTTGAGCAAACGTAAGAGCTTGCTGGTGGCCTTTTTGGGTGTCCTGACATGGCAGTTCAATTATTTTATACATGAAAGGTTCTTTACCGGAGGGGAACTGACTTTCGTAGCAATGAGCCTTTTAGGCGTAATTGGCGTTTCTATGCTCTATAAATATTTGACGAGAAACAAAAAGAAACACCTGTATCTGACAGCATTCTTCTTCGCCCTGGCTATAACAACTCATATCTATTCAATAATAGTGTTCCCCATACCAGTGATGCTGCTCCTTTATTTTTATAGAAAGAAGTGGTTGCTTTTCAGCCTAATTGGTGCCGCAGTTTTATTGTCAATAATAGCCTTTTCGCCTCTTTACGGGAGATTGAGCTATGTCTTGAGTTATGTAGAGCCTATCCGAATATTTCAATCCGCGGGCCTGGAATCGATAGTTTCCGATGTGAAAAACAAGACCGTGCAGACTATAACAATTATTCTTGGTTTTTATGGCGTATGGCTATTCAGAAAAGGGAAAAAAAATATATTTTTTAATTTTTTCTTAATAACCGCGACATTTTATTTATTGTATTCTTATTTCGGTTCCTATTCCAACTTAATTGCCTTAACCGCACCTGAAAGACTTTTAATACCGCTAACTCTTTTTTTACTGGTACCTGCGGCAGAAGGAATACAGTCAATATACGAATCCATAATAAAAGTCGATAAAAAATATTTATTAATCTTTATAATTCCGATATTAGTCCTTTCAATCTTCAAAACCCCGGAGATATTTTATGGAATCGGATCTCAGATGGCTTCCAGTTTTAATCAAAAAATATCGACAAACATGCCAGAAGACACAAAAAAAATAATCTCGTGGATAAAAATGAATACCACACAAGATGCTAGGATAATGATAGAGGACTCGGGATACAAAGCCGAACACAAACTTGGCGGGCATATGCTTGCACTTTTTCCGGAATACACAAAAAGGGAATTCATCGGTGGGCCGATACCATATTTTTACGTTAAAAGAGGTTATGTCATTCCGACTTTTTATGAAGGCGTTTTATTCAATGCAAAAAATGTTTCAGATTATTCTTTAGACGAGCTAAAAAATTATTTTAACTTGTTTAATATAAAATGGATAATAGCCTGGTCTGATGAGTCGAAAAAGACATTTGAAAAATATCCAGAATTCATTCACAGGATCCAATCAATCGGCGAATTTGAAATATATGAAACTGAAATAAAACCAAATTTCTTTTTAAAGGGTTCTGGCAAAATAACTGCAGATTTGAATAATATCAGCATAAGCAATGCAACAGAAGAAGAAACTATAATTAAATACGGATTTACAGAATCATTGAAGATAACTCCCCATCTGAGGTTTGATGCATATAAAGTGGAAAATGCCGCCTCATTTATTAGAATTTTCAACGGGAATGTGACTGACTTTGAGCTCGGCAATTGAACAATCAAAAAGCTTATAATATGGGCAAAGTTTAAATAATTATTGTGGTATCTGTTAAAAAACTTGGCTTGGTTGCAGTGGTTCTAGTAGCTTTGGTCGTATTGGGTTATTTTTTATTAGCAAATGCCGGCTATAAAGCAACACTTCTAAATGCAAAACCTACTCTTACAGGAGAATTTATTAAAAATCCTGATATCATCCACTCCTCTTTGGGATGGCTTTCAGCCACACCATATAATTTACTCTATTCGAAAACGGTGCTCAACGTAAGCACTAGTTGGGTTGGAGATGGTTGGGTTGGCTTCAGCCTCAAGCCTTTGGGAGGAAGGAGCGGCATAGCGATAATTTCCCCCATCAACATTTCGGCCGGGAAATATATGGGAAGGCATATTGAACAGTCAACATCTTTGCCTAAAGGCAGCAATTATCTACTCAACATTGGCATAGCTGATGGTGCGGATATGCTTCAGCCATATGGATATGGAAATATCAGTGGAAGCTGTGCAGATGTTGGAATTAAAGTCATAATTAATGACATGACCAAAAATAAAGCTTATACTGTTTTTAATAAAATAGTGAGAAACGGAAGATGGTACGATTATTCCATAGACTTGGGATCCAATTTCAGCGGCAACGATATTGCAGTTAGGGCTGAAAGCTATGCTGCTGATGGTGGCTGCGGTTTGTGGAACGGGGAATGGGCAGTAGTGGATTACGTCGATATAGCCAGAGTATAACGAGCGCCTACTTTTTTATGAATATAGAAACGTGGCTTGAGAGATTTATACAAAAACTTAGGGTTGCTCTTGTTTGAATGTTATCCTAGGGCGATTTCTCTTTGTCAAATCGAACAGTCTGCTCATCAATGAGTTGATTATGACAATTTTCTCCATAATAGATAATATTGGAACTATGTACTTAAGCTTTTTCCAAAAGCAGAATCTTGCCATTTTTTTTATTTTTCTCCACGTTTTTTACTCTCTTAAATGAAACTTTGTAATCATCCAGCCTGTTTTTCTGTAGTACTGGTATGCCGCCATTTTTGAATGTGCTGTAATTTATCATTATCTTCTTGTTTCTGAAGTTGACAAAAGCCTGGAACTTGAATACATTTCGCTCCTCGCCGAAAACATCTAAAATCCTTTCCAAAATTTTTCTCTGGGTTACGATTTTATTTTTCTTTGTTCCCGAATGCTCATATCTACCTTCTATGCTCTTAATCAAAACCGGCAGGTTCGTTCCACAACTGTGTTTGGTCTGGTCTTCATCGGCTTTTGCAGCAAAGTCCCCTATTTCATACCTGATTAGCGGAAGAGCTTTGTTTACCAATCCTGTAACCACAACCCTTCCAGTCTCGCCATATCCAACCTCCTCATAATTCTCGTCCACAATTTCCACAAGAACATTGTCCATGTCAACGTGGTATCCGTTCCTTTCTTTACACTCCCAAGCAATTTTATTGAATTCATTTGCACCGTAGTGGTCATAAACAACAGAACCAAAAGCATCTTCTATGGTCTTTCTCATTTTTTCTGTTAGAATCTCTGCCCGAGTGAATATCAGCTGGGGTTTGAAGCCAAGGTCGATGTTTTCACCCAAAATCATGCGTGCTATGAAGTAAAGGGATGATGGGTAATAGAACATGTACGCTGGCTTTTTATTTTGCATTAATTCGAGCTGTTTTTGCTCATCCCAATAGAAGGGCACGTAGGTTTTTCGAAATAAGCCAAAAAAATTATATTTGTCCTTTTGCGGCATGCGTTCCCAATAATACAGCATGGGCTTTGTAGGCTTGTAGCCGACACTCAAAAATGCTCTGGCGTATATTGCGTCACGATAGTATTTTGCGTCGGGGTTGAAATATAGTGTAAGTGTAGGGCCGCTTGTTCCAGCAGTAGAACTCATAAAAAGGAAGGACTTTTTTGCATACAAAAATCTCAAGTATTTTTTATATTCAGAAGATATGAAAGCGTTATAATTTTTCAGGATGATTTTTTTGTTAATAACAGGGAGTTTTTTTATATCCTCGGCCGTTCTGATGTCGCCTACGTTTATTCCAAGCCTCTTCCAAAGGTTTCTATAATAATTTACATTTTTGAAAGAATAACGGACTACCTCCACAAACTTTTTATCCTGAATGGATTTCAAGGCTTCGGAGCTCATTTTGCTGTGCTTCATCACCTCTTGCAAATAGAGGAATTTTTTAATCATCATACAAAACCAACTGCTAAAACAAATTACTTATAGATAGCATATATAATCGATGCGGGAATTTTAAGGTGTTATATATTTGTTTCCAAAAAATAATAATATGAAAAAATACTACATGGTTTCAAATGGCTGCTATTTGAGCAGGGTTGACATAAAACGCATGGAACTGTTTCTGAAAAAAAACAAATGGCTGCCATCAGGCAGTTTGCAGAATGCGGACATGATAATTTTTAGCACCTGTGCTTTTAGCGAGGATAGGGAAGACGACGCTATAGCTACTATAAAAAGACTTGAAAAAGAAAAGGATGAAAAGGCAAAACTTGTGATTGCAGGGTGCCTGCCAATAATCAACAGAGAAAAGATGCTGAAGAATTTTCATGGGCAATATTTTGACCCACATAGCCTGTCTCAATTAGGCGACATCATAGATGCAAAGTACACTGGCATGGATGAAATACCGTCTTCGCAGCCCGTCCTAACAGACGAAAATACCTTTAGCGGCAAAAAAGAAGAAACGTACTGCATACGTATAGCATACGGCTGCTTGAGCCGTTGCAGTTTCTGTGTAGTAAACAATGTATTCCCAAAGCTAACCAGTAAGAGCAGAGAGATGATTATAAAAGAGTTTAAGGCCGGGCTTTCAAAAGGCTACAAAAACTTTTCGCTGTCAGCCGAAGATGTTTCTGTTTATGGATTGGATATAGGAACCAACTTGGCAGAATTGTTAAAAGATTTAAAAAAAATCAGGGGTAATTTCACTATATCATTGTATCGGCTGAATCCCGAAGGTTTGATGAAGATGTCTTCTGATTTTATGGACATACTGCGATCTAAAAAGATAGTATACCTGTCCATACCCATCAATTCTGGAAGTAACAGGATAATAAAACTTATGAATAGGAAATACGATGCCAAAGAGGTTAAAAATTACATCAAGAAAATAAAAAAAGCATTTCCCTTTTTAAAATTCAACTTAGATATCATGGTGGGCTTTCCCGGAGAAACGGAAGAAGATTTTCAACAGACCTTGAGGTTCGTATCCGAAACCGGCCCTGACAATGTCCAAGCTTTTTGGTTTACAGACAGGCCTGGCGCCAAGGCTAAACATCTTGGAAAGACCATAAGCAGTAAAACCATGAAACGGCGATCTATGATGCTGTATCTGTTGTTGAGTGCTAAGAAAAGAAATAAAATATTATACCAATTAATAAAAATGTCTTATTTGCTGTATTCTTCTATTCCTCTAAAATATTTTTTCCTAACTGAAAATGCCTAAGCGGTTACCCAATGTCCCTTACCGTCTCTTTTATTTCAAATCTTTGGGGTTTCAGAACCTCTTTAACTATTTCCCAAAACTTATACGGATTCATGCTCTCATTGCACAAGAATATTTCCACAGCTGCATATTTGTATTCTGGCCATGTGAAAATGGATGCATGCGTTTCAGCAAGCAGTACAATAACGGATACGCCGTGCGGCTTGTAGTGGTACACGACTTTCTTCACAATTTTCGCGTTTATGGATTTAGCTGCATTCACTAGGGTTGAAAGGAGCAGTTTCGAATCATTTAAATCGCATTGGCATCCGTATGCGTCAATATTCAACGACTTGATTTTCATTAAACTTATATATATTCGCAATTAATTAAAGTCTTTAACTTTTTACATTTTTTCTATTTTAAAGGATAAAAATCTACCAAACGGTATGCGACTTTCGGCATCATTCATAAGTCTTTCGACCAATTTAACCAAAACATCAGATATTTTGTTGGTTAGAGGTTCGAGTTTCGGTGAAATGAGATTAATAATTATTAGAATTTTGTCTATAAACGGTGGGAAGAACATTACCGCATCCGTATCAACTATTCTAAGTTTTGTTTTCTCTAAAATATTTTTTACGTGAGATATTTTGTAGCAAGCATATCTGTCATAAATGTGAAATAGGTATTTCCAAAAAAAGAATTCCAAAAAATAAATTACATTGTGTCTATTGTCCAATGTCAGGAAAATTCTGCCTCTATTATTTAAAATTGACTCTAGTCTCTTGACCGTGCTACGGAAAACACTGTCATCAACATGATCTAAAGTCGAGAGTGAAATTATCAAATCGAAAGACCTTTCCTTAAAAGGCAGGTAATTTACATCTGCAACTACCAAGTTCAGGTTTCTATTTTTTTTGACTTTAGACAAAACAACCTTTGATATGTCAATCCCTATAATCTTGTGCTTCTTAGAATACTCATAGGAAAAAAAATACTTGCTCTTGGATTCTTCGAACATGTCTGTTTTCAAAATAACCAAATTATCCTTTCTTTTTAACCCAAACCATTTTTGTATGAGTTCATCATGTGACTGCCAGTAATGCAAATAAATTTTTTCGGGGTAAAAAATATTCTCTAATTTCAACCTGGCCCTATTCCACCGTTCTGATGAGCTGTCAACCATAATTATCTATGTGAAAACTAAAGTAATTTACTTAATTTTTCAACCGGCTTATCCAATGACTTCTTGTCAAAAAATATTTCGAGAAATACCTCCAAAGAAAAAATCGACCAAACATTCCAATGATTGGAGTAAGGTCTGCCCAAATATTTCCTTATTTCCCTCTCGCCGACAATTTTTCTTTGGACGAATTTTTCCACGAAAAAGTCTATTTTATCTTTCTGTTCGTCAAGCCAGTATTTTGACGGCGCTGCCAATCCTTGCCTCTTTCTCTTTGAAATTTCTGGCGGTATTTTATCTTTGAACAATTTCAAAAATAGGATTTTGTCTGTGGATAGCATACGGCAGTATTTTATTAATCTCTCGTCAAAAAATGGGTATAAAATGTTTGAATTTGCGAATTTCTGTCTTAAAGGCACGTATTCAAAGTCCCAAACCCAAAAACGAAGCAAATTGTATCTGTCTATTAGTGTTTTGCCGCAAGAATAATATTGAATTAAATTTTTTATTTTTGATGGATCTAAATATTTGTAAAATTGATAGGAATTTCTTTTAAAGGAAAAACACATTAAAGGCAATTTTTTTACTCCAATTCTATTTACCGGCGGGATATTATTTGCAAAATTCAGTATTTTATAGTCTTTGCCCCACATAAAAATTTCTTCTATGCCTGCTCCACCCAAAACTGTTTTTTCTCTTTTTGAAGCTTGAGCCAGAGGGAAGATAACAAGCGACATTATGTTTTGGTTTGGAAATTCGTAATACCACAATGCCAAAGGTGAAATCTCAATTGTTGATGAATCTATGAAAATTGTATTTTGGTTAGTATCAAAAAATTCACTTACGATATCGGCATATTTACTTTCATCAATTTTAGAATTATGATAACCCACTGTATAGGTGTTTATTTTTTTACCGCACTGCGATGCCAAGTAAACTAAAACTGACGAGTCAATTCCTCCCGAGAGCCATATTCCTACTTTTTCTTCATTTCGGATACGTTCTGAGACAGATTTTAAAAAAAGAGTTTTCAAATAATTTGAATCAAAGTTTTTTTTCAAAAAATTTAAATCTTGAGAATAGCGATTCTTTTCAATATAATCTTGATTCAATTTTATTTTAATTATCTCGAAACTTGCAATTTGAAGAATGCCTTCAAAAAATGTATTTGGGCTGATTGTTGTACCCAAAAAAAGATATTGGATTAATGCGTGTTTATCTAAACTGTAGTCCTTTATGATTCTTAATATATTTTTGATATTCGACGAAAATATAAAAAAATCTTTTTTGAAATAATAATAGCATTTTCTGGTGTTTCTTGAATCCGAGAATAGCAGTAACTCTTTTTTAGCTGCATCATATAAAATTATGACAAATTCCCCAATTAATTTTTCGACAAAATGTTGTTTATATTTTTTATAGAGCCTCGGTATTGAGGCTATATCAACATTTAATATTTTCCCTTCGAAATACACAACAATATCTTCTGCTGACACAAAATTTTCATCATTAGAAAAATGCAGTTGGAAGTTTTCATCTGCATATTTTAATCGTTTCTTAGTATGGTCGAACTTGGTTGATCTCTTTAATTCCATCTTTGATAAAATATTTCCTGATGAAATGCCTATAAAGCTCATATCTATATTAACTTGGAAGAAAATTAATAAATTGATGGTTGCTTTTTACGAGAGGGGCGATAAAATAAAAGGAAGGGGTTTAAGTAAAGTCAAACTCAAGACGCTATTAATATTTTATCCTACCACTCGTAAAACTATAATGGATACACCACTAGCTGTACCAACATTAAAGAGTTTTTTAATCAGTAAAAACTATAAAAAACTTAGAATAGCCGAACTGCAAACTTTTCATGAAAGTAAAATTAAAAGAATAAAATTCTATTTCTATTATAGATTTTTAAATCATACTTACAAGTTCAGATTTGAAAAGCAACGCATAAAAAACATTCTTTATGGCATTGGGTATTTTATTCAACATGGATATGAGAAAACCAACCCGGATTACAATATTTCATTGAATTCGATCATTGTTTCAGCATTTGATAAAATTCGGGTTGAAAAATATAAGAATTATCAAAACGTAAAATCGTTGATTGAAAGATGCAAACCCGACTTGGTTGGATTTTCAGTCAATTTTCCCGAGCAAATCTACTATTCATTGGTTATTTCGAACGCAATAAAATCGCTGGACAAAAATATATTCATAGTAATGGGCGGCTCCCAAATCACTAAAAATATAGAAAGGTTGATAAAGACAAAGGGAATGGCAAAATTAGTAGATGGGTTTGTGATTAACGAGGGGGAAGAACCAATTTCTGAATTAATCTATCAGCTGGAGCATTCAAAAAAACTTGGCAAAGTGCCTAACTTATATTTCAAGAATGGCCGGGGAAGTTATCGAAAAAGCAAAACTAGATTCTGTTGTAATTCCGACTATATATTTGCACCAAACTTTGACGGATTGAAACCTTCCAACATACCATTACACATATCATTTGGCTGCCCCTGGGGCAGATGCAGTTTTTGTAGCTATCGTTTATTGCATAAAAAGTATTCTTGCGCAAAAGTTGAAAAAATTATTGAAATTATAAAATTTTTGAAGGCAAAATATAAAGTTGATAGTTTTTCTTTTGTAGATGATTGCCTTACTCCAATTTTCCTAAGGGACTTTTCAAAAGCCTTGCTAAAGAACAATATAAAGATTTTTTGGGGTTGTTTTGTGGCCTTACTGCCCGGCTTCAACACATCCACCGTTAAACTTATGACCAAATCAGGCTGCAGGCAAGTGTTTATTGGCTTAGAATCCATGTCGCCTAGGATATTGAAACTGATGAACAAGGCGCATAGCCCTGAAATGGCAAAGAAAATATTAAATCTCTTCGAGAATTCCGGTATATTTGTAAATGTTGGTATAATTTTTGGTTTTCCTACAGAGAGTGAAAAGGAGGTCTTGACCACTTTTAATTTCATAAAAAACAACAGGAATTTGTTCGATGAAATCAGCATACAGCAATTTTGTCTTGAAGATGACACTTTGGTTTTTAAAAATCCTCGAAAATTTGGCATAACAAAAATCTACAAGCAGGATAAGAACCATGGAATACGTTTAGGCTATAGGTATGAAACTAGCGGCGGCATGACTCAAGAATATTGCGAAAAATTTGCGGAAGAAGCGAGAAATACACTGCGCAAATATGGCTGCAATGTTCCCACCCGCATAATACGAGACAAGATAGATATAGAAAAAATTAAAAACAACTTACACAGATATGGCTATAGAGTAATATAGTTTTTATTACGATATTTTTGGAAATGTGTTTAGCTTAATTATGTTAATAAAGCATTAATTCTTTAAATTAAATTATATCAAGTGTTTTCATGAAAATATCTGTTGTAATACCGACAAAGAACGAGGAGAGGAATTTGGCCACTGTGTTGAGAGAGCTGCCGAAAAGCGTGGACGAGATAATTATCGTGGACGGCCACAGCACCGACGATACTGTTAAAATAGCAAAACGGTACGGAGCGAAGATCCTGTATGAGAATGTGGGCAAAGGCTTTGCTTTAAGAAAAGGGATGGAAGCTGCGCGCGGCGACATTATAATAACAATGGACGCAGACTGCTCGCACCGCTGCGTGGAGATAGGACTGCTTGTGGAAGCGATAAAAAGCGGGTTTGACATTGCCATGGGCTCTCGCTTCATACAGGGTGGGGGAACGGAGGACATGCCGTGGCTACGTGTTGCAGGAAACAAGATGTTCGTCCGGCTTGTCAACGCTTTGTGGGGCACCAATTACTCTGACTTGTGTTACGGCTATCGCGCTTTCAGGAAGAGCTGCGTGAAAAAGCTTGGATTGAAATCGGACGGTTTTGGAATTGAGACGGAAATTGCCATAAAGGCTGCGAAGAAGCATTTGCGGACAATAGAGATACCGAGCTACGAGAAGGTTAGAAATCATGGTGAGGGCAAGCTGCGGACTTTTGCTGACGGTTTCAAAATTTTGAAGACCATCTTAAACGAGTTGGTTTCATAGTTTGAAATATATCTTCAAAATATTTTCGACAAGTGTTTCTCGAATCCCACTCTTTTTACAACCAAAAAACCGTTCTTTATAAGACTTTCTATAATTATAGAAACATTTATATATTTAACTTGTTAAATTTAGAAACATGAAAATAGAGCGAGTTTACAGGGAAATTCTGCACAGAGTATTAGACTTGAATAGCGGCGAGATTATCAAGCAGAAAAAGCTGAGCGATGCGTGCGGGATTGCAATAAGCGTTGTAAACTATGCCTTAAAACCTTTGGAAGAAATGAACACCATAGAAAAAAAACCCTTTGGCTTCAGAGTAATTAATCCGAAGAAGATTTTGTTGTATTGGGCTTCCATAAGAAAACTCAGAAAGGACATTATTTACCAAACATTTGTTGACAAGCCTGTGGAAGATATTGAATCCAGTCTTCCCCAAGTTGTGTTCACTGCATATACTGCCTATAAATTAAGGTTTAAATCGGTCCCCTCGGACTACAGTGAAGTGATTGTGTATGGGGACGAAAATGTCAAGGAACGGTTTGTTTTGAATAAAGGAATGGGACCTAACCTGATTGTTTTGAAATGCGACGAACACTTGAAAAAATTTGCTGTTACGCCGATGGCACAAATATTCGTTGATTTATGGAATCTAAAAACATGGTATGCCAACGAATTTGTAAAGGCATTGGAGGGTAAGATAGATGGAATTCTGGAACGATATAGCTACTGATAACAGTTGGAAGGTTCTACTGCAATTAAGGAAAAGATTCAAATTTACTCTTATTGGTGGGTGGGCTGTTTATTTGCTGACAAAGGCTTTGAAATCGAAAGATATTGATATGATAGTTGATTTTGAAACACTTGGCTGGCTGAAAGAGGAATATGTAATGAATAAAAATGAGAATTTAAAAAAATATGAGATAAAGATTGAAGGTGTTTCTGTTGATGTGTATGTTCCATATTACTCCAAGCTTGTGATACCAGTTGAAAACATCTTGAAGAGAACTATTATCGTTGAAGGGTTCTTTATACCGGAGACAGAAGTTTTGCTGATTTTGAAGCAGGGAGCAGAATTGAATAGGAAAGACTCTGTAAAGGGCCAGAAAGATAGAATAGATATTCTAAATTTATTAATCGGCTCGACAATCAACATCAGAAACTACCGTAAAATTCTCAGTGATTATAAAATCCAGGATTATGAAAAAAGATTGAGAACCATAATTAAAACCGCGAGGAAGGAATTTGAATTTCTCGGTTTAAGAGATTTGAGAAAGATAAAATTGGTTAAGGAAGAAATTTTGGAAAAGTTGGAACAAAACGGGCAGTGAATTATATGGCATTAATAAAACTCGCTTCGAAGATTTTAGCGACTAACTTAGGATTTTTCATGCCTTACGAGCTTAACTTTGCCATAACCTACCGCTGCATCTCTCATTGCAGAATATGCAACATCTGGAAAAAGAAGCCTCGTGGAGAGCTGACGCTGGAAGAAATAAAGAAGATTGCAAAAAATGCTGGCTTCGTCCACTGGCTGCGCCTGACAGGCGGCGAGCCGTTCCTGCGGAAGGATTATGTTGACATAGTCAAAGCGTTCGACAAAAACTGCGACTTGTTTTTTCTGACAAGCCCGACCAACGGTTTTCTGCCGGACCTCGTGGACAAACAGGTTGAAAGAACGCTAAAGGTTTATGACAAGCGATATGCTGTCGCAGTCAGCATCGACGGACCGGAAAAGATACACGACCGCATACGCGGCACTAAGGGCGCGTGGGACAAAGCAGTAGAGACGCTGCAAAGATTGAAGCAGCTTGAAGTAGAGCACAAAAACTTTCGCGTTTTCGTAGGCTACACGATTTCGCCTTACAACATAGGTTTTTTCAAAAAGACTTTCGAGGAGCTGAAAAAAATATTGCCGCAGCTTTCTGCTTTGAACTTCCACATCAACCTCTTCCAAAGTTCGGATGTTTTCTACGGCATACAGATGCCGAGCATGAAGAAAAGCTACTTTACCAATATCTGCAAAGAGATTGATGCGGTACTGCAGATGCAGGGTCGCCGCTTCATCGCTTTCGACCCGGTTGGAGGTCTGGCGCAAAAACATTTGAGGCTGGCAAAGCATTTCCTGCAGACTGGGAAGATGCCAGTAGACTGCAACATCTTCAACCTGTCATGCTTTTTGGATCCAAATGGAAATGTCTACCCATGCACTGTTTTTGACAGGAAGCTTGGCAACGTTCGTGACTACAACTACGATTTGAAAAAAATATTGACTTCCGAGGCAGCGAAAAAAGTGAGAGATGAAATAAAAGATGGGCGATGTCCAAAATGCTGGACGCCTTGCGAAGCTCACCAAATGATTTTAAGTAACTATCTCAAGTTAATAAAATAAAGTGGTTTGATGTATGTACTCGGGGTGTGGGACGGGCACGATGCAGGCGCAACTGTAGTAGAAAACGGTATAATAAAAGTTGCGATAAACGAGGAGAGGCTGACAAGAAAGAAGCTTGATGTCGGCTTTCCTGTTAATGCAATAAATGCTTGCTTGAATTTTATGAAACTGAAACCGACAGATATAGAAACTGTTGCGGTGTGCGGCAGCCAGTTCACCCAAGCACTTGTGAGAGCATTTCCATTTGTTGGAAGAAACTATTACAACTTTAGAAGACGTCTGACACCCAAGCCGAGACTTGAAAGATTCAGGAGGATTTTCCTCAAGTACAGAATGTCCTACTTGGGGCCTAACCTGGTTGCAAAAGAATACTCCAAGTTCAAAATCAGAGGATTGCTTGGGAGGATGGGGTTCAAGAATTTCAGACTTTATCTTGTCGATCATCACGAGGCTCATGCTGCCTCTGCCGCTTTCACTTCAGGGTTTGACAATTGCTTGTGCATAACTTTGGACGGCGTTGGCGACGGAGTGTCGGGCACAGTCAATGTTTTCAAAGACGGCAGCTTTGAAAGGCTCTCCACAATTTCCGGCAGGAATTCACTTTCTACAATGTACGAGCAGGTTACGACCTTGCTGGGCATGCGCGAGCTGGAGGATGAAGGCAAGACTATGTGCATAGCGGATTATTCCTACCCTGTGGCAGATGAAAAAAATAAAATATTGGATTTTTTCCGTGTTAAGGGTTTGAATATTGATGCAAAACACCCTCCTGCAAAAATGTTTGTCGAGCTGGAAAAAATACTTTGGAGCAACAGGAGGGAGCAGTTTGCCTACATGGCGCAACGAACAATAGAGAAACATATGCTGCAGCTTTTTAGAAATGCGATAGAGCAGACTGGGGTAAAGGATGTGTGTTGGACTGGTGGAATTGCTTCGAACATAAAGGCGAATCGCATACTTCGACTGCATTCAGGTATGAAGAAATGGTTTGTCTTTCCGCATATGGGCGATGGTGGTTTGGCAGCGGGTGCTGCTTTGCACGCAGACAACCTGCTGAACAGTAGCCGTGGCAGCAAGCTTGAAAACGCGTACCTCGGCCCGGAATATTCTGAGGAAGAAATAAAAGAAGAGGTCAAAAAGCACGATGTGAAGTTCGAGCAGAGAAGCGATGTCGCAAAGCTTGCAGGCGAGCTGATAGCAAAGGGTGAATTTTTGTTCTGGTTCCAAGGCAGGATGGAGTATGGGCCTAGAGCGTTAGGTAACAGAAGCATAGTCGGACCTGCGTTTTCCCTGGAGCTGAAAAACAGGCTGAACATGCAGGTCAAGAAGCGCGAGTGGTTCCAGCCTTTCTGTCCTTCGTTGCTAGAAGAGGATGCGAAGAGAATTTTCGAGGATTACGACGGCATGCCGGACAGGCTCATGACGATGGGCTTCATGACGTTCCCGAAAATACGCGACCGCGTCGTCTCTGTCATACATGTTGACGGCTCTTCAAGGCCGCAAATGGTTGGTAGTGAAAATAAAAAATACCGCGAGATGATTGAGCGAGTAAAAAGAGTGATAGGAGATGGAATTGTATTAAACACTTCCTTCAACATCCATGGAGAGCCAATAGTCTGCTCGCCGAAAGATGCGATAGAAACCATGATTAGGACGAAAACGAAACATATGGTTATCGGAGACTATCTGCTGGAGCTGAAATCTTGATAAAGAAATTGGATAGCTTTTTGACAAAGGACCTGCTGATGGTAGCGGCAGTTTTTTTAGCAATAGTATTTTTTGTCGTCAACTACGGCAACAGGCAGGACATAGTGAATTCCATAATAAGGATAGAACCAGTGTTTTTGGCAGTAAACCTTGTTTTAATAATTGCATTTTTTGCGTTGAGCTTCAAGAAAATTTGCGCGCAGTTCAAAAAAATCAGCAGAAGAACATGGATTCTGCTTGGCATAATATTTTTTGCCGGATTGTTGTTAAGAGCTGCAGTAGCGCCAGTGACGCACAGGCTTTACTTTGACGAAGACATCTATCTTGACATTGGCAAACAGATTGCGCAGGACGGAAGGGGATGCTTATGTAATTACGGAACTGCGAAAGAATGTTACAGTTGCGAACTGATGAAGTGGCCTAATGGTTATACGTTCATGCTGGCTGCTGCCTACTTGCTGTTCGGTGTGAGTGAAGCGACGGCTTTCAACTTTGTCATAGCATTGAGCAGCATATCTGTAGTGATGATATTTTTCGCTGCTTATCTTCTGTCAAAGAAAGAAGTGATAGGATTGTTCGCGGCTTTGTTTTTAGCTCTAACTCCGCTGCTGATAATGTGGTCGACTACTGTTGCCACGGAACCTGTATTCGTTTTCTTTTCTATTGCAACAATGGTAATGTTCCTGCTGTCAAAGGAGGACAAAAAAATATTTCTTCTTTCAATGTTGTTGCTTGCTTTGACTGTTCAGATAAAGACTGAAGGAATAATACTTTTGCCAATAGCCGCGGTGCTGTTTTTGCTTGAAAAAAATAAAAATGCGAAAAGTATTGTGCCGTGGTTTGTGTTTTTCCTCATGATAACCCCTTACCTGATTCACATCTACCACGCTTCCAAAGTGGACACTTGGGGCAGCTCGGGGGAAAAGTTTGGATTGAGCTACATGGCGAAAAATGTTCCTGAAAATCTTGTTTTTTGGATAGCTGGCCACCCGACGATAGAGCATCCGCTACTTTACACAATATTTGCCGTGGTGGGATTGATCATGTTCAGAGAGAGAAAGGTTATTTTCCTTACAGTATGGTTTGCCGCAATATTCCTCTTGTATTCATCATTCTATGCAGGCAGTGTCAGGTATGGTGTTGACGTAAGGTATGCTCTGCTGCAGTATCCGCCATTCTTAATTCTGGCTGCTTACGGCGTTTACAATATAACACAGATGAAAAAAGTGAAAAGATTTGAGTTGCTGGCAGGATTGGTGTTAGCTGCAATAACAATCGCGACATTTTTCATTTATCTGCCGTCAATAACGACGCCTTCGCACAAAATACAGGAGGCTATACAGGCGAGAGTGTACCATGATTTTGTTGTTGAAACAATACCTTCTTTGAACAAATCCTGCTATGTTTTAAGCCACGACCCCAGTATTTACCTTGTGGCTGGTCAACCATCACTACAGTCTTGGATGGGTACTGACAAGAATACGATGGACAGCCTTTGGGAAAAGACGGACTGCATAATTTTTGACAAGGATTTCTGGTGCACTGTTGAACCTTACAAGTCAGCAGAGTGTGTCACTGTATTAAATCAGTACCCTGCAAGCGAAAAAATTGCCGAGTCAAACAGCACATACGGCCATTACGCTTTCTATCTTTTGAAGAAATAGCTACTTCCAGACTTTGATCCTAACCCAGACCTTTTTTATCACACCGTCAAGCTGCTGCATTAAAGCTGGAGTTTCGTAAACGACCCTGCTGCCTATTCCTTCTGCCGTTGCCCCGTATGCCGCTTTCACATTAACAGTCGTCGTGTTTTCAAACGTCTCAGTCGCGTTTGCCACTGTTATAGTCAACGTGTAACTACCCAATTCTTGAGGAGCGTTGAAGACGCAGTACCAGTTACCCGCAGAGGTTGTAGCAGGGCAGTCATAAGTTTTCCCTGCTATCGCGGCTGTCACAGTTCCTGCAGCTATGCCTGTTTGATTTGGATATTTTGCAGTGCCGCTTGCATTCAGGGGATCATTCCACCAGATGTTGCTGCTGTTGAGGCTGATCATTATCGTTCCTGGGCTTACTGCGAAAACAAACGGAACTAGAAAAAACAAAAGCATCAAAAAAGCAAGCAGCTCGTACCTCATATTTATTAGTGAACTATCAACTCTTGAAAGATGTTGGTTTCCCGAATCTCTTCGGAATATGCTTACTGGCATAGCGAGTTCCTCGCAAGATTCATTATGTTTATCGAAGCATTATAGTCTCTGTCCATATTATTGCCGCATTCACAAATCATTTGTCTATCTCTCATTTGCATTTTATATTTTTTTCCACACATACAACATTTTTCACTTGTATGGTTTGGGTTTACGAAAACGACTTTTTTACCCAATTGCTCGGCTTTGTATTTTATGAAACACATTAGTGTGGTAAATTGGCTATTTCTAATGCTTCTATTTAGTCCTTTTATATTACTTTCAGACATTCTTTTAGATGCAAGTTTTTCCAAACCGATTATATCAAAATTTTTTAGGACTAAGGTATGTGATACCTTATGCAAAAAGTCTTTTGTTTTTCTGACTTTCTGCCCATATAATCGATTTATAACTTTTTGAGTTTGCTTATTTCTTTTTGAGTTTTTATGACAAAAACTCTGCATATTTTGTAATTTAGCTATTTGTTTGTCGAAATATTTTGAATGATTTTTGTTTCTTACAAAATGCCCGTCAGAACAATAAATAATATTTTTTAAACCAAGATCTACACCCAAAATTTTTTCATTATTCAATCGCTTTTCATTTTCAGTAATATAAGCTAAACATAAAAACCATTTATTATCTTGGCTTCTTGTTATAATTCTTGTTTTTATTTTATCAGGTAATGGTTTATGTATAAGTATCTTAATTTTTTCCTTTCCAACAATCATTTTTCTGCCAATAATTCTACAACCTTTATCTTGAGGAAACACTAAACTAAAAAAGAAACGAGGACTTTTAAATTTTGGAAAACCAAATCCCCTTCTGAAAAAAGCAGAAAATGATTCGCATAAACGCTTAGGAACATGTTGCAATAGTTGTGAATGAATTTTCCTATATTCAGGATTTTGTTTTTTTAATTCAACCAATTGTTTCTGTAGTTCAAATCTTTTTATTGATATACCATTTTCTTTATAAGCTTGAATTTTTTGTGCTAAAAATTGATTATACAAACGCGTCAACGCAATAGATTGGTTCCATAAAAAATCTTGTTGATATTTAGATGGATATATTCTGTACTTGATTGTCATCATTTTTTATTCCTCTTTCTTTCAACATTCCAATATGCACTGTGGCATTTTGGACAAACTCTTATTTCTTCAGTTCGTGGGATCCAATTATGCCCACATCTTTTACAACCAATTTTCTGGATTTTTATCATGATAATATATTATAATAAATGACTATAAATCTTTGTATTTTCATACTGGAAAGAATTAAGTTAAATATATAACTATCATAAAATCTAAAGTGAGAACATGGAAGAGAAAGACCTCCAAGAGAAGGTAATGGCTTATCGCATGCTTGAATCTAGATTAGAGGCACTAGTAAAGCAGAGGGACTTTATCGCTTCTAGAACAATAGAACTACAATCTACAATAGACAGCATTGATCAGATAGAAAAAAGCAACGAGATAATGTTCCCTGTCGGCTTGGATGCTTATACTGTGGGAAAAATTACAGACAAGAAAAATGTGATGATAACGATTGGCGCTGGGATTGTGATAGAAAAAACTGTTGCTGAGGCGAAGGAAACTTTAGCTGCGAGAAGGACGGAGATGGAGCAGGCTTTGCAGGAATTACAAAATAACATAAACAACATTTCTGCTGGCTTGGAGCAGCTGGGACCGGAAATACAGTCGCAGATGGAGTAAATTTATGTTCGGTTTTCTGAAGGACAAACTCAAAAAAGTAGTAAAGTCTATTTCTGAAAAGATAGAGAAGAAGGAAGTTGCAAAGCCTGTTGAAGCCGTGCAAGAAATTACAGAGCCAGTTGAAGAAATAATTGAAGAGCACGCAAAAGTTGAAGAACCAATAAAAAAAGTTGAACCTATTGTTGAACTGCCGAAAGAAGCCCGGATTTTGGAAGAAGTCAAGCATGAAGTAGAACTGCCGAAAAAGATTGAAGTTGTTGAGAAGAAAGAAAAGAAGGGATTTTTCAAGAGGATTGCTGAAAGGGTTGTGAAAAGAGTTGTTGAGAAAAAGTTGAGTGCGGAAGATGTTGAACCTATATTGGAAGAACTGAAAAGCGGATTGATAGAATCGGATGTTGCTTATGACGTAGCTGATAAAATCAAGAATGATTTGAAGAATAGCTTGGTCGATAAACCAATCAAAAGAGGGACGGAAAAAGAAGTTGTTATTAATGCTTTAAGACAAAGTTTGTTAGAAATTTTGACTGTTCCTGAAATAGATTTAGAAGAATTAATCAACGGGAACAAAAGTGAAAATAAACCAGCCATTTTATTGTTTTTTGGATTTAATGGTAGTGGGAAAACTACATCAATTGCTAAAGTTGCAAGATGGCTAATAGATAGGAATTATACTGTCACACTCGCTGCAGCTGATACATGGAGAAAAGCTGCCATTGAACAGCTTGAAGAGCATGGTAAAAAACTGGAGGTAACAGTAATTAAGCATGATTATGGTGCTGATCCAGCAGCAATTATTTACGATGGAATCGAACATTGCAAATCAAAAGGTATAAATGTACTACTAGGCGACACCGCCGGAAGGACACACGTTAATAAAAATTTAATTGATGAATTAAAAAAAATCATTAGAGTAAATAAACCAGACTTGAAGATATTGGTGATGGATTCTCTTGTTGGTGGCGATGCTGTCCAACAGAGTCAGATTTTCAATGAAGCTGTTGGAATTGATGCTGTAATGTTTACAAAAAATGATGTAAATCCAAAAGGAGGAGCAATTTTATCAGTATCTTATTTATTGAAAAAACCGATTTTGTTTTTAGGAATAGGTCAAAATCATTCGGATTTAATAGAATTTAACAAAGAATCATTTGTTAACCAATTGTTAGGTGAGTAAATTCTTTTACCTTTGTAAATTTCAGATTTTATTAAATCAGCTCTTTCTAAAATCCTTAGATACCGAATCAACATTTGTCTAGATAGTTTAGTTTGCTCAATTAATTTATAAACATCAAATTTTTCTAGAGTTATAATTATATTGAATAGACCACTAGGTTGTAATTTATTTCTTAATTTAGGAAATAGAGATCTAAAGTCATTTATATTGAGAATTCTAAATTTGCCCAAATAAAAGTCAATAACTTTTCTTTTTAAAGACCCCTTTTCAAAATATGACGATAATTTTTTGAATTGTTTATTTTCTAATTTACGAGAAGTAGTAAAATACCAAACGCCATCGCCACCAAATCTTTTTGAAATATTTGGCTTTTTAGATATCAATAAGTTTATTTTATCGTTCAGTAAAATCTCTGATACAGAATCTCTAAATTTTTTACTAACAGAAGAAAAACTAACTGTTCCATTAGAATTAACACTGCCATCAAACATCAAAGCTCCTGCAGCGAATGCTTTTCTAATTTTTGATGATTGTAATTTTATTATTTTTGGTTCATCAACAGTATATGTTTTGTTCATGGGTCTGAAGCCAAAAAATATTTCTAAATATCTCCCAATAATTTTATTTCTAAATTTAGTAACAAAACTTTTCTTACCTCTTCCTTCCGGTTTGATGTTTAACTTTGAATTAAAACATCCTTTAAACCATTTCGATAATATTTGTAACTGTTGTTTATATTCATCTTCCCATCTAATCATGTCTGGTGGATAATAATTACCATCGGCGGCAAATGCACCTATAATTTTAGCGAGATTTTCGTCTATTTCTTTTACTGACTTTATTGGCCTCGAATTATTTTGCAGAACTCTTAAATATTCGATTGAATTAAGAATTCTAATCTTAATTTTATTAAACTCTTCTTCAGAAGTTTTAAAACTTTCTTTATATTTATCTAAAATTCCGGAAATCACAACTAAAGGTACCCAATCGGAACTTAGTGACTTTATTATTACATCTATAGAACGTAAACAAAAGTCATTACTGTTACATTTGTTATTTATTTTTAATTTAGCTACTTTTGCTATTTTATTTAATTTTTTGCAATATGGTAAATGTTGTCCTTTCTGAATTTTTAACCAATCCTCACCTGAAGTTCCAGTAATTTCTGCCATTTGACTGTTGGATAAATTATTTTTTATCTGCAATCTTTCTATTTGAGCCAACCAATCTTTAACCGATAAATTATCTAACTTAATTTTTAATTTAACACCAGCCTTTTTAGCCAAAAAATTGGTTAACTTATCTTTACTAATTACTCCTAGCAAATTATTTTGTAATAAATCAATTTCTTTTCTCAAGTTCTTGCCTTTAGCTAAAATCCAACATCTAGCATCTCTGTTATCTTCAGTTTTATGTAGCTGCAACAAATCTAGCATAAAAAGAAATGTGATTAAACAATATACCAACCTTTCGGAAGTGGAACCCCGGTGAAATTGGAAAAGAAGGTATTTTAGACCTCATTTTTGCCTGATAACGTCGAAAGAAACTTGTTAAAGTGCAGAAAAGTTATTTAAAGCCATTTACATAGTATTGCACTATATTGCAATTCTTTCCGTTACACATGAGCTAAAGAAACCTATACTTTTCTTAGGTTTGGGACAAAAATACGAGGATTTCGAGAAATTTGAGAAAAATAAGTTCGTTAAAAATATTATTTCTTAGCAAAGAAAATTATTTTTCTGAAAGTATCTTACAAGCATCCGCTAGCCAAAAAATCGGTTCAACTGCCTTTCCGGCTGTTTGTTCTATGCGCCTTCTAACATATGGAGGTTCCAATTGCTCTGAATTCAAATATTTTATTTGTAGCAGTTTTATATACACTCTATGCAATTTTTCGAGGTTGTGGATAAACCCATAAAATTTCAGAGGGTCATTATGTTTTAATGGTTCTAAATATTTGTCACAAGTTCTGCTGAGTTTGTCATACATTGCTTGGACAATTTCTATCTGATCATTTGGGCTTAATCTGCTATTAAGAACTAAGTGAAGAACAGCTATACCAGCCTCTCTGGACCTATAATCTAGCTCATTTGAAGCACTTCTGGTTCCAAACATAAACTCTATATTACAAGTTAAAATTTAAAAAGCTTTCTACTAAGGCAATATGTTTAAGTTTATTAATAACAGGAGTTAGTTTTAGAATATGTTCGACAACCTTAGCAAAGGATTGAGTGGACTGATAAGGAAAATAACTACTGGCACGACTATAGACAAGAAAGCAGTGGAAGAAGTCCTGCGGGATATGGAAAAGATACTGCTGCAGTCTGACGTGGATGCTAAACTTACGAACGAACTTGTGGCGAACATAAGAAAAAAATGTTTGGATGAAAAGATACCTGCTGGGTTGACGCTGAGAGAGCATGTTTTGAAGACTATTTACGACGAACTAGTAAAGCTGCTTGGCGAGAAGGCATACGGTTTAGCAGGAAAGAGGAGGATAATGCTCGTCGGGCTGTTCGGGTCAGGTAAAACTACAACTGTTGCTAAATTGGCAAAATACTTCCAGAGGCAGGGTTTAAAACCAGCAATAGTGGGATGCGACTTTCACAGGCCTGCCGCTAATGAACAATTGCTGCAGTTGGGAAAACAAATCAACGTCCCGGTCCTTTTTCAGAAAGACCCTTTGACATCAGCAGAAGTTGGCGTGGAGAAATTTAAAAATTATGACGTGACTATTTTCGACACTGCTGGTAGAAACGCATTAGACAAAGAGCTGGCGGAAGAGTTGAAAAAACTTGCCGGGATTGTAAAACCGGATGAGGCTATACTTGTTTTGCCTGCTGACCTTGGTAAAGTTGCAAGAGTTCAAAGTGAAGAGTTCCACAAGCTTGTCGGCGTGACAGGAGTGATAATAACAAAGATGGACGGAACAGCAAAAGCAGGTGGCGCGTTAGCTGCTACAAGCATAACAGGAGCGAAAGTGAAATTCATCGGAACGGGTGAAAAGATTGACGATTTTGAATTGTATGATCCTAAAAGATTTGTGTCACGACTGCTGGGACTGGGTGATTTAGAAACTTTGCTTGAGAAAGCGAAAGAGGCAGACATAAAGAAGGAATCTGTGGAAAAGATTGTTGAAGGTAAATTCACACTGCAGGATTTCCTTGAGCAGATAGAAAGCATGGGGAAGATGGGTGGCATGAGCTCGATAGCAAAGATGATACCCGGTTTTGGAATGATGAAGCTCCCTGACAATATTATGGAGGTGCAGGAAGAGAGGATGAAACACTACAAGCACATAATGCAGTCGATGACGAAAAAAGAGAAGGAGAATCCTGACACTATCGATGCTTCGAGAATCAAAAGAATTGCAAAAGGAAGCGGCAGACCAGAGACAGAAGTTAGGGAACTGTTAGATCAGTACAGCAAGATGAAGAAGATGATGAAGATGCTGGGCGGGAAAGCTGGATTGCAGAGAGGGGCGCTAGGACAATTAGCAAAGCAGTTCGGTTTCAAGCTTTAATATTATGCTAATTTCTTAATCTCGTTTATTGTTACAAGAATGGCAGCTTTACATGGACAATTTTTATTCTCTGGCATTTTTCTAACAAAATCATACCATTTTCCTGAGGTAAAATATTCTGCCTTCCCCCTAAGTTCATATCCTACACAATTTTCTTCCCAATTTCTATTCCAAACAGCCAAAGCGACATTGTTGTTGTGTTTAACATTCTCTCCCGTTTGTGCCATATAGTTGTCCGTAATAAGAAGCTCATTTTTAGATACAACTTTCACAAAACCTACAGCAATGCAGTGGGGATTTCCTTTTCCATCAACAGTGGCAAACGCCAGAGCATTGTTCTCAATAAGATTTTTCAATTCTTTGTCTATTCCAACCATAAACATAAGTTGGTAGATTGAGTAAATATTCTCTTCTGAACAAAAATTTTTGAGGGATTTTAAAAGGTGTCAATGGTCGTTTTCAGAATCCTCTTTGAGGTTACCTAATCCTTTCTCAATTCCAATGCAAGAGAAGGTGTCAATGGGGTTGTTATGGTCATCCGGCGACAGAAAGGGGAATCATCCCAAATCAAGCGATGATTGTAAAATAGACTGTGCATTTTGGCATGAGTAGTTTCATTTGGCAGTCAGAGGTCGAATGCATAGTCTATCTTTCATTTTTTGCGGTTTCGATACATAAAGGCTTTTCTATAATTCAGTATATAGAAAAAATTTTCATATCGTTTATTTTAAACATGAGCAATTTGATTTAAATTATAGCTTAGTCAAGTGAATTTTATGAAAGTTGAGGAAAAGGCAATTGAGATTTTGAAGCAGACTGTATGCGATAATTGCTTGGGCAGGCAGTTCGGTGAATTGCTCAGTGGATTTACAAATGAGCAGAGAGGAAAAATTATCCGCAACTACATAGCTTTCCTGATAGATTCTGGAGAGAATGTTGACGTGGATTTGAAAAATTTCTACGGAATAAAATTTAGGAACGCAAAAATCAAACCAGAAAAGCCGAAAGAATGCAAACTGTGCAAAAATTTTTTTTTTGAACAGATAGATGGTGTGGCGAAAAAAGTCGCTGAAAAGCTGAAAGGGTTTGAAACAAACACTTTTCTGATAGGCACTGTCGTTCCGAATGAACTGGCGAAAGCTGAAGAGGATTTCTGGAATAAGGTGGGAATAGAGTGGTGCGAGCCGATAAAGAATGAAATAAACAGGGAGATTGGAAAACGAGTAGAAAGGTTGGCAAAAAAGAAGTTTGATTCTAAAAATCCTGACGCGACTGTTTTGGTAGACCTGAACACAGGGCAGATAAGAGTTGCCGTAAGGAGTTTGTATGTTTTTGGTGGCTACAGCAAGCTTGTGCGGGGACTGCCGCAGACGAAATGGATTTGCAATGAATGCGGTGGAAAGGGTTGTAAAAAATGCAAAGGCGTAGGGAAGATGTATAAAAATTCCGTGCAGGAGATAATCGAGAAGCCATTCCTGAAAGCAGTCGGAAGCAAAAGTTCGAAATTCCACGGCGCTGGAAGGGAAGACATAGATGCATTGTGCTTGGGACAGAGACCTTTTGTCATTGAAATTGTCAAACCTCTCAAAAGAAAAATTGATTTGAAAAAAATAGAGAAGGATTTGAAAAAAAGTAAAAAGGTCAAAGTTTATGGGCTGAAGTTTGCGGAGAAAGATTTGATAAAGAGATTGAAAGCTGCCAAGGTTGACAAGACATACAGGGCTGTTGTGGATTTTGCAAAAGCAATAGACAAAAAAAAATTGAAACTACTAAAGAAGCTGCCGAGCATGCCTATCATACAGAAGACGCCGCTGCGCGTCGTGCACAGGCGCGCGGACAAGTTCAGGAAAAGGTTGGTTAAAAAAATCTCGTTTAGAGTCTTGGCAAAAAAGAGGCTGGAGTTGACAATAACAGCAGAGGGCGGGCTGTACATAAAAGAGCTCATAAGCGGGGATGAAGGCAGGACAGAGCCGAACATAACGGAAATGATAAACAACAAAGTCAAAAAGATAAGTTTGGATGTCATCAAGTTTGGATAGCTTGAATATAAAATAATTTTCTAACCGAGAATTATCCCAAGCTCTCTAGCTGCCCTTTCTTTCTCTCGAATCATTCTTTCTCTATCCCTAATTATTTTATAAGGTTCTGCCATCTCTTTCAACTCTTTTTCCGTAGGTTGTTTGGGTTTGTATGTGCGCTCAAATTCCTTGCCACTCTCTCTTAGGTTCTTTAATCTTGCTTCTATTTTTTGTCTAGCAGATGACAAGCCGCCTTCATAATTCATTATTTCACCGAAATTTATTAGCATAGTTAAATATAAAAATCCACTAGTAATAGTAGTTTAATGGGTTGATGGTATGGTAAAAAAATCCCGTGGATTCAGAGCGAAGACTAGGTTCAAGATACGGCAAAAGACAGCCTACAGGCCGACCATAACAAAGTTTTTGCAGGAGTTCAAAATGGGCCAGCGAGTTGTTATAGTGCAAGAGCCTTCTTCACACAAGGGAATGCCGCATCCTCGTTTCAAGGGCAAGATGGGAAAGATAGTTGAAAAAAGAGGCAAAGCTTATATTGTAGAGATATTAGATGGAAATATGGCGAAGAAGCTGGTTTCGAGGCCAGAACACCTAAAGCCGATGTGATAATATGAACATAATAACTGAGGAGATAATCCCAGACGCGGAAGCTAAGAGGATATTAGAATCGAAAAAGGTAGAGCCTAAATACGAGCAAAAAAATGCTATAGAAGTTTTGAAAAAGTTTGTTGATACTGATCCTGAAAAAGTCAAAAAGCTCATAGAAGAATTGAAGACAATAGAAAAGCTCAGGGAAAAGCAAGTAGTTGCCGTGGCGAATTTCTTGCCTGAAGACAAGGACGATCTGCGAGCGATACTTCACAAGGAATACACAATGTTTACACCCGAAGAATTGGACAAAATTCTAGAGGTTGTGAAAAAAGCTGTAGTTTAGTACGAGGGTGTAAAACATGATGAAAGATGATTACGTAATAGTATTAGATTTTTTGGTGCATGGAAAGGCTGCAGACAGGAAGGCAGAGCCTATCGCGCAGGTTATAGGAGACAAATATTTCAACCTGTTGGAGATTGTGATAAAGCAGGATATCACAGTAAAGCCTCGAGACAAGATATACATAGGAGAGAATGAGCGGGAGCAGGTTGAATACATCCGCGGAAGGATCAACTACAACGAATTGACGAACTTTGCAAAGGCTGAGCTGGAACAGGTCGTAGCAGAAATTATAACAAAAGATGAAAAGAGGTTTGTGAACTTTTTCAACATAGCAGACCCTGTCACTACGAGGCTTCATAGCTTAGAGTTACTTCCTGGTATAGGAAAAAAGCACATGTGGGACATCATAAACGAGAGGAAGAAGAAGCAGTTTGAGACTTTTGAAGAGCTGCAGCAAAGGATAGCGATGCTGCCCGACCCTAAAAAAATGATAATCAAACGCGTAGTGAGCGAGATGGAAGGCAAGGACAGATACAAGCTGTTCTCTACTCAAACAGCATGATTCACAATATTTATTATATCATACTGGCATTTCTGGTCAAGTGAGCAGATGAAAATACTGGTGACTGGCGGCTGCGGGTTCATTGGGTCCAATATAGCGGCCAGATTAAGTAAGAAAAAAGGTTATAGTGTCATTGTTTTTGACAACTTGTTTATTGGTGACAAGAAGAACATTGAAGGGCTGGATGTGGAATTTGTTGAGGGGAGCGTGATGGATTATGATAAACTATGCAACATCACGAGGGGAGTGAATTATGTTTTCCACCAGGCTGCAATTAGCTCTTCGCCAATGTTCCTCGAGGACCGCCATAAGGAAGGAGTTGGTGTCAATATAAATGGATTTATGAATGTGATGGATGCGGCTGTTAAAAATAATGTGACTAAGGTTATATTTGCTTCGACAAGTTCCATATATTCAGGAAATCCCCCACCATATTCTGAAGGGCAGGAAATAAAAGCCAACACATTTTATGAAGCTAGTTTCAGATGCAGGGAGATATTGGCTAACGCATACTGGAAAGAATTTGGATTGCAGTCTATTGGATTAAGATATTTCAGCGTTTATGGGCCAAGAGAAAGAGCAAAAAGAAATTACGCAAACAACATTTCCCAATTCATCTGGGATATTTTAGAAAAAAGGAAACCAGTGGTATATGGAGACGGAACGCAGACAAGAGATTTCACATTCGTAGAAGACATAGTTGATGCCAACATATTGGCCATGGAGTCTGATGTCAAGCATGATATTTTCAATGTCGGGACTGGGATAGAAACAAGTTTCAACACTTTATTGGCGGCAATAAACAAGGTATTGGGGATGGAGATAAAACCGCAGTATGTGCCTAACCCAATAAAGAATTATGTCCAGCATACTGTGGCAGACATAAGCAAAATAAGAAAGGAGTTAGGATTTGAGCCAAAATGGTCTCTTGAGAAAGGTATAGAACTCACTGCGAATTATTACAAAAATATTAAAAACCCTAGTTGCGACATGAAATCTAAAGGTTCTATAAATTTAAAAGGGCTTGAAGTAAAATGTTCTAAAGGTGGAAACATAGTAGTTGCAATAATGCTTGCTGCAGGTGAGGGAACACGTTGTTATCCTTTTACATATCTTTCGCCAAAGATTGCGCAGGAAATTTGCGGCATACCTTTGCTTGAGTATATGCTGTCTTGGTTTGGAGGAACAAATGAAATAGAAAAGCTTTTCATAGTTGTCAGGGAGGATAAAACAGTGAAAAGGATTGGACGATATATAGCCAACAGAAAAGATCATGTAGAAAAAATAATCAGCCTTTTCGGAAAGTTAGGTTATAATGTAAACTATACGAATAAAGATTTTGAAATCCACATGATACGTGCAAACGGCTGGGAGACTGGCGGTGATTTGCGCTTTGCGCTGAGGCAGATAACCGACAAGATTGATATCGGTAAGGAGTTCCTTGTATGCAATGGCGATTATGTCATTTTGAGGAAATTGGCAAACGGCAATTTAACAACCCAGATGAATCTTGCTGACATAATCGACTACCACAGAAAATCCAACAAAGCCATCGGCACTGTTGTTACAGATGCTTTATTCCCTGTTGCTAGGAAGGATATTGCGAGGTTCGGCGTTGCACAACTAAAAAATGTGAAAGGCTTCAACGTGATAGAAAAATTCATAGAAAAGCCTGCGGCAAACATTTTCCCTGATAATGTGAAGCAAATGCCTGTGAATGCTGGCGTCTACGTCATGGACAAGAATTACGTTTTTTCTAACATTGATCAACTTCTGCCGGACAAGCCTAAGACTAGGTTAGAAAGAACTGTATTGGAGACTCTAGCAAATGAAACTGCGAAGGATGATAAAAATCCAAAGCTTGCCGGATTCCTGCTTGACCTGTTCGGATGGTTTGATGTCGGTACGTTAGAGCAGCTGATTGAGGTCAGTGTTTACATAGCAAACAAGGCTGGAGGATACATATCTCCTCCCAAAGCTGGTGAGGAGAATGGAAAATAGAATTTTGATAACAGGCGGTGCGGGATTCGTAGGCAGCAACTTGGTAGAGCATTTCATAAAAAACAATCAGGTGACAATTTTCGACAACCTTTCACGCCCGGGCGGAGGGGCTGAGAAAAACCTGAAAATGCTTTTGGAAAAACACAGGGAAAATAAAAATTTCAGGTTCGTGAAGGGCGATATAAGGATTATAGAACAGTTGGAGAAGGAGATGAAGGATGTGGATGTTGTCTTCCACGTAGCTGCTCAGACTGCCATGACTACGTCTATAACAAACCCTGTTGAAGATTTTGAAATAAATGCTGTTGGCAGTTTCAATGTTTTGGAGGCGGCAAGGAAAGCTGGATCCAATCCTGCCATGGTCTACACTTCAACGAACAAAGTTTACGGTGATTTGACGAAAAAGAAAGCGGAGCTTGTTGAGAAGGAGACAAGGTGGGATTTTGCAGGCAAAGATTTCGCAAACGGAGTGGATGAAGAGTATCCGCTGGATTTTGAAGGTCCTTATGGTTGTTCGAAGGGAATAGGCGATGCTTACTTCCTTGATTATGCTAGAACTTTTGGAATGAAGAATGTGGTTTTCAGAATGTCTGGAATTTACGGTATAGCACAACATCCTACTGAAGATCAAGGATGGGTGGCTTGGATTGTTAGGCAGGCGATAGAAAAACAACCGATAACAATATACGGAGACGGCAAGCAGGTGAGGGATATATTGTTTTGTGGTGATCTTGTAAAAGCTTTTGAAAAAGCTGTGGAGAACATAAACAAAATAAAGGGGCAGCCTTACAACATCGGTGGAAGCAGGAAGAATTCCATGTCTCTTCTAGAGCTGTTGGAGTTTATGAAAAACAAATTGCAAACACAACCTTCTAAAATAGGATATGATGATTGGAGACGTGCAGATCAAAAGGTTTACATAAGCAACACTGCGAAAGCTAAGAAAGATTTCGGCTGGGAGCCTGAGACGCCGATGGAAGTCGGCATCACAAAAATGTTCAACTGGCTGAAGGGAGCCAAATGAACTACTGCAGAATCACTAGGTGGGGATTCGAGTCTGTCCACGTTTTGAATGAAAAAAAACTGACAATAAAAACACTTTTACTTTTAGATGGTGAGTCTACATCTCTGCAGTTCCATAAAAGCAGGGACGAGTTCTGGTTCGCAATATCGCCTGTAAGAGTTGTCAAAGGCGAAGAGGAAATTCTGCTAAAAAAAGATGGGATGATATGTATACCAAGGGGAAAAAAACACAGGCTAGCTGGTGTTGATATGTCGTGGATTGTGGAAGTTTCCTACGGAGATTTTTCTGAAGATGATATTGTTAGGCTGGAAGACAAATACGGAAGAGTTTAACCTTCTGCGTGCTTTGCCGCTATCGCGACGGCAATCCAAAGCAATCCGCCGACCATGACAAGTATCAATGAAACAATCAAAGCTATCAAATAACTAATTTCGGAAACCCCTGTTACAATTTCCAACCTGCTGGAGACCATGGTTGCGAACAGTATGCATAAAGCGCCGAAAAACCAGAATGCTACCAATTTCCAGTTCTTCCTGCCTCTTCGATATAGCAACATAATTCTAATTTGTCAGGCAGTATAAAAAAGCTTAGAGGCTGCGCGTCATTCCCGTAACTTCCACTTCACCGACGTCATCTATTGCACGCAGCTTGTTTTCCGCTGCTTCCAGCACTCCGCCCTCGTCAGGCATCAAGACTGTGATTAGTATTGCAACTAGTCCGAAAGCAATAGGCTGTCTCTGTATCCGTGCAGGATTCACGGCTTTTTTTATCTTCTCTTCCAGTTTGTCAAGGTTTACTTCAATAGTTTTTGGCATTACCTTGAAACCTATGATGACGTCAGCCATTAAATCACGGTCCGACAAAGCCGCACTTGGAACAAGTGTACTGGTTGCTTGCGGTCTTGCAGTTGCTACACCTAACAATCTCCACCTCGTTGCAATTGGGGCACATGAACTTTACAAAATTGCCTTTTGCAATGATGTTCGTTTTGCAGCTGCTGCACTTCATTCAATCACTATCCTTTTATATCAATTGTAGATTATTTATCTGTGGGGTTAATAAATTTATAGGTTACTGTTGCCCCTATAGTTCAACTTGGATAGAACGCGAGCTTGCGGTCTTTCGGCGAAAAGCTTGTGATCGGGGTTCAAATCCCCGTGGGGGCACATTTTCTATTTTATAGAAAATCGAGCGAATTCATTTTTGCTAATTTTGTAAAGGTAATTTTCGGGTTTCTACGCAAAAAGTTATTCACAATTCTAAAGCCTATTCGATAACCAGACCAATGAGGAAATTCCTTATTTCCAAACATAATTCCCAGATTTTCATGAAAATTATAGTAATCAACCTTTTTGAGCATCCTTCCTTGATTTTTCCCCATATTTTTCTCTCTATTTTTTTCGGGAATGGTTTAGCCCATGGGGGAGTAAACCCAGTTATCTTTTTGACAAAATTATCTGCCAGACCTTCCAAAATGATATGATCAAGTATAGTTCTTTCTTTACTATTTGGATGGAAGTATTGCATTCTAACTGCGTGGTTGTATTCATGAACAACTGTCATATCCAAATATTTTTTCCAACCCTTTTGCGGATGAAGAAATAATAGAAAGTTCCTTCGCCAAGGTGTGTATGCTACAACACCGCACAAATCATCAACCACTTTCATATTTTCCTTAGTTCTTGCTAAAGGCAGTATAAAGACATTTACTTGTGAAGTTGGCAAGATACGCTCACATTTTTTTAATAAAAGAAGTATTCTTTTTTCAATTTTGCATGTGTTTAAAAATTTAACAATTTTTTTCAAATCTCTGGCACTAGTTTCTTTTTGCCATATATAATCTATTAAATAAGAAAATTTTCTGAAGCCGGCATACCCGCCTGAAGTTTTCTTCACATCGTTTTTAATTATTTTCTCAATTTCTTTCTTAGAGTTTCTTTCTAAACTACTGTATTTTTTATAAATGGAGAAAATCTTGACTTTCATAATTTATCTTTTAATTTAATATAGCATTCCAAGATAAAAGTAATGCAAAATGTAGTGGATATATTTTCTGCTATTTAGGATAAACTATATTGTTTTCCTCACAAATTTTTAAAAAGTCTTGCAAATCTTTTTGTGCAGTTTCACTGCCTATGAAATATTTTTCCATCATTTCGTCGATAATTTCACCAGCAGTTTTATTTTTTTTCATATTCTCTATTATAAAAAGTCCTGTGGTATTAATAAAAACAAGATTTCTATATTGCGGGACGTAAATTAAAAATTTCCCTTCAGTTTCTTTTCGTATTTTTATTCTCGGATTGATTGTATACTCTTTCATGCTAACCCCTCAAAAGAATGTCATGCCCATAGGGCTCTATGCCAGAAGAAACTTTGCAGCCACTGTAGCAGTTTGATAAAATTTTGCACTCCTTGCAATACTCGGGAATCCAATTGAACGATCTCATACTCCTAAACGTCTTGGAATTTCATATGTTTTCCAGACTATCTGAATTCATATCTCCGATTTTGGTTGAGGCTGAAGGGCATAGCTTTACACCACCGTCCTCTGTCACAGAACAAAAAAGCACCCCAGCTTGGCAAGGTTGAACTATATATCTCAGATTTTCATCTATTTTACAAAGTGGTAGACCATCGCCAGTTGTAACTCCTTTTTTATATTTTCTTGAAAGACTATCCATGGAACGCAATGCTTCATTTATTTCTTTGGCAGTCACATCCAATTTGTCTCTAACTGCTTCTCCAAACCCCCTGGGTATGAATCTGTCAACTACCACAGAAGTTATGTCATAGTTTGACAGCATGTGCTCCACAAAGCTACCTATTTCAGGAAGATTAGTTTTTACCAAAGTATAACAAATGCTGGTTCTTATATCATTTTCAATGAATTTTTCCACCCCCTTTAAACTTCTGGAAAAGGATCCTGAAACTTGTGTCAGACTCTCATGCGTTTCTCTGAAGCCATGAATAGAAACTGAGGCATTTTCCAAATATCTAGCTAATTGTGGAATTTTTTCATATAGTATACCGTTTGTCACTATGTTTACTTCCATCCCAATGTCGTGGATATACTTTGTAATATTTTCCACTTTGGGATGGATGAGAGGTTCTCCTCCAAACAAGGTTATCTCAAAAACGCCCTCACTAAAAAGTTTGTCAGCCAAATCCTTGAAATATTCTTCACTTCTAAAAGAATAGTTAGTGTCAGGTGAAACAGCGCAGAAAATGCATTTTTGATTGCAACTTGTAGTGAGGTCTAAATTGACAAATACTGGGGTTCTGAGCTGCGGCACATTCATGTCCTATTTATGTGCAGTTAACTTCTTATTCCTTTTTCTCTTGGTAAACTTTACTTGCGCCGCAACTACATTTGCACCAGCATGGGCATGCACATATGCCGCCATTCAGCTGGTATGGTATTACAAATACAGTTTCTATGACACTTTCAATTTCAGGTTTGACGTATGCTTCCGCCATAGATAATTACTTATGCAATCAATTATTTAAGATTATCTCTCAAGAATAAAAGAGTTTGATTCCAATTCAAATCTCTATGCTCAATTTTTTTCCTAATTTTCTCGAAATCTGTTTCAATCCTTTTGTTTGGAAATACTGGGCAAAATTTTAATTTATCCAAGCTAATTTTTGATAGCAAAAGGTTGGCTGCTATCTCATGAAATTCTTGTTGTTTTTTCTTCGGAATTTTTATTTTTAGTTTGACCAAATCAGATACGACATGAAGGTGACCTAGCTCATGGGCTATCGTGAATAGCGGATTTATGTGCTTTGAAAGGGAAAAAACTATTATCGCCCTTGGATATGAATACCCTCCACCGCACACGTAGGAAGATGACAGATGACAGGCATATTCTTTTTTCTGCCAGGAACTTATTTTGTTTATTTCTTCGAAATATTTTTTTTCTATGCTTCTCCATCTATTTATGAGTTTCTTCGACGATTTTTCAACTCTTCTCATTACAAGCGGTTTGTTTTCTTTGAAAAATTTTACAATTTGTGGTTGGCTCAAATTCTTACATTCTGGATAATAAAGATTTAGCAATTTAATAAAATCATCGCCCATGACTTTTCTAATCTGTGGATAACCGTACCGGATTATTTGCAAATCTTTTTTGAAATCTGTAAAAAATTTTACTTTCATAATGTAAATTTTGAACATATTAATTAATATATAGAGCAGGCAACCGTCATTATTTTTTTGCCTCTAAAATTATAAATGGAATTTTATTTGAAGAACTTTTGAATACGTGCTCATATATACTATAATTTTCAAATCCCGCCATTAGTAATGCCACTTCAAATTCTTCAGCAGAATACATTTTATAACCAAGTATTGCTGGACTTAAAAATTTCATCACTCGATTCTTAATTGGAGCATAGTTTGTAACAATAAAGTGTCCACCTCTTTTTAAAACCCTATAGCATTCTTCAAATGTTTTCGAAAGCGCCATATCACCAATGCTTTCGCTAATTAAGATACAGTCAATATTCTGGTCTTGATAAGGTAAAAACTCCGATACCCCATTTACACAATCCAGAAAAAATCTATGTCTGCTTTCTTTCAACATAATCATTGAGGAATCATAATTTATTACATGTTTAACTTTCTTAGCAACCCTGCTTTCTATTTCTCCAGTGCCACCTCCTACTGATAAAAAAATGTCACATGTGGGTATCAAAGAGCTGATAAAGTCGGGATTGTAAAATGAGTATACGCCTCTAAGAATAGGAAACCCTCTATTGTATAATCTACATGCTAGCCAATTGTATATGAGATTTCTTCTTCTCATTTTAACAAAATTAATTAAGAAGGCAATTTATATAAACAAATATAGTATGTTGGCTTAATAAAAATTACTACACTATTTTCACAACTTTTTTGGAATACCTTTCGCACTTCATAATCAGTCTTCCATGGTTTTCTCGTGGTTTGATAGCAATGGAAGATACAAAAGACATACAATTTGATGATTGTTCTTTGTATTCTTTATAATCTGGGCAAGGTTTACAATCATATGGAAAATCTCTGAAGCATATAGTAGTCTCTTCAATTTTTATATTCATAAGACTAGAATTGATATTTTAATTATTTAAGTCTTTTATTTTTGAGCACTGGTATAATATTCGATGGTGGCATTCAAGATAAAATTTAAAAGGAGACTTTTTGAATAATTAATAAGATGTTATGTGCCTCAAGGAAATTGAAGAGATACTAAGGCCGGACATGAAGAAGTGCTTTGTCTTTCTGGCAATAATCCTTTTCCTGATGGCTGTGTGGATCAACCTTTTCATAAACATACTGCCGGTGATGGTAATCGGCACGCAGGAATTTTACGATGTGTTCTGCGAATACAAGCGCCTTGCTGACAACACTGCAATAAGCGAAATGCAGAGGGAGGAGACCAAAAAAAGACTTGACATGATCTTGGAAAACCTGAACAACAAATACTCCGCCTTCGGCAAGTTCAACACGGACTTGTCTATAGCAAACATGCTCGTGCCTTCAAGCCTTTACACATGTGTGCTTGACTGCGCGACCCTGAACATTTTAGGCGAGGAGACTATATCGAACAATTTCATCGGAATAGACTTTCACTGCAACCCTTACAGCATATTCGCGTTTTTCAGGAATGTCGTGGTGATTTACATATTCGCATGCTTTGTAGTGTGGCTGGTGGAATACAAGCCGCAAAAAGCGAGAAAGAAGAGATAGCTAGTTTTTCAAAACTATTTTCATAAAGTCGTGAGCAATTTTCAGATTGTCAAAAACTTTCTTCGCTTCCTCTTCCAGTTCTTTCGTGTCCGTGTAACGGCGACTTATGTGCGTCAGGATGAGCTGTTTCACACCAGCCTTCTTTGCTATCTTCGCTGCCTGCTTCACATCCGCATGAGCTTTGCCTTCATCCTCTTCAAGAAAAGTTCCATCGTGTATAAGCAACTCAGCGTTCTTGGAAATCTTCACGACATTGTCGCAGGGCTTTGTGTCGCCCGAATAAACAACACGCATGCCAGGCTTGCATTCAGCCACCTGCTCGATTTTTACAACGTGTATTTTTCCATCCTTATCCTTGTATTCAGACTTGCCTGTGCTCTTCAGCTTCTTCAGCCAAAAGCCTCTTTTCAATCCCTGTTTCTTCAGCTTTTCAGTATCAATGCTCCACCTGTCTTTCTCCTTGAAGCTGTAAGCGACTGACGGGATTGTGTGGTATACTGGAATAGAAAGTATCTCATAATCCTCGCCTTCATCTATTTTTTCAACCTTCTCCCCGCCGAATGGCACGTTGACAGCAGTGACAGGGAATCTTAAACCAAAATAACCCAAATCTACAATATCAGAAACAAACCTTTCCGCTTCAGGCCCGAATATCTTCAATTCCTTCGTCCTTCTCTCTAAATTCATTGTTTGAATCAGACCTATCAGCCCGGCGAAGTGGTCGGCGTGCCAGTGGCTGATGAAGATTTTGTTTATGTCCATGAAGCTTATTCCAGACTTCATCAGTTGCTTCTGCGTGCCTTCGCCGCAGTCAAACAGCAAAGTGTCCTTACCTTCACCGTAATATTCTAGAATAATAGCTGGATGATTCCTGTCCTTGCTTGGCACTCCTGACACTGTGCCGAGAAAAGTTATCTCTATCATTTCTTCTTCACCTTTTCAAAAATCCAAACTATTGCGCATGAGAGAAGATACCAGTATAATAATAGAAGTGGTAAATTAGCCAAGTCAATTACAAAATTGCTTATGGAAATATACTGAAAGGCAGGGTAAGAAGGGTTGATAATATAATTTAGAACGATGAAAAAATTTCCTATGACTTCTATTTTGCCAAGAGTTAAGATTCGATAAAAGCTGGAAAGAATTATATAAGGATAAGTTAAATTCAAGGCGTACAATATTAAAAAAATGGCAAAAACGATAATAATTTTTTCTTTAGTTGGCCTCAGAAATTCTTTCCAATTCATATCAAACTCTCCTTTTCAAAATATTTTTTCAGAAATATGCCAAAGCTTGCATCCTGCTTTATCATTTCCATTATTTTTTCATTCTCAGAAATTATTTCAAACCCTTTCGGAAGCTGGTCGGCTATAAAGTTCGGTATGCCCTTTGCTTTCAGTATGTCAGAGCTTTCCTTGAGGCTGTTCTGCAACTTGTCTCTTGCAGCCAAAAAATTCCGTCTAACCTCAACGCACCAGTAATTGTTTTCGACAAACGGCCCTGTCACAGCCTGCTTGACATATTTATTCAAAAATCTTTCCGAGTCATCCGCATCAAACACTTTCGGTCCGACACGCTTCTGTATTATTGGAAGTTTCGAAACTTCCATCTCCAGCAGAACTGCTGCCAAATCCTTTTCATTTGTATACTCTCCCCTTCGCAAAACAACAAACTCGTTTTCCTTCAGTATTGTTTGAAGCCTGTCGGAAAACCTCCTCAGCTGGGGCCACAGGATGTCTGGCACTATGTTAGGTGGCGTGAACTTTACAAAAAGAAGTTCAGTCCTCCTCAGCATCTGCTTTATCACCAAGTCATTCTCTGTGATAGGTTCGAAAGTCTTTTTGAAGAACATGCTGCTGGAAGGCTTGCTCAAAAACACTTTGGATATTTTTTTGAACATGAAAAAGTTTTCAGCGGAAACAGCTGCTGCAGTGTTGCGTGTCTTGTCAGTCGGATCTATCAGTATCATTGTCTGGTCTTTGAAATCCTTCCTCAATTTTTGGAAATCCTTCTTCGTGTAGAAACCTTCTATGTCTATCACTTCCCCTGGCTTCCACTGCTCTGCTGCTTTCAAAACGTCCAAGAAATTTTTATACTCTATTATCAGCAGCTCGCATACATAACCAGAGAAGCCTTCGGTCTTTGCATCCGCCCCGTATATTCCGTTGGCTGTTAAAAACTGCTTGAGTAGCCGAACTTCACTGGAAGCCTTTGCAGGAAGATTCTTCTCTATATATTTGACGTGAAAAGGAGTCCTGTCTACGGCAGACTTCATTTTTTCAGGGGATTCTACATCAAAGCAAGGCACAATATCCACATCAACACCATTCACGCAGCCGCAGACGTAAGGATGCTGCGCATATTCTATCCTGTACGTTCCATCTAACTTGCCCATGACATTTTTTCCTATCTTCAAACCATATTCCTCAAGCTGCTTCTCGCTTAACTTGGATGAAAAAAGTATGAATACATCGAATTCTTTTTTGCCTGGCAGCCACGTATCTCTTGTTAAACTACCAGCTAACATAGCTTTAGCCTTGTATTTTTTCGCCTCCGCATCGGCTGCAGCCAAAACTTTTTTCGCCAGCTCTACCAGTTTCCTTTTCTCGCTTGCAGCAGGAGTGATGCTCTTCAAAACATCCTTCAGGACTTTATAATTTTTCGGCATAAATATTCTTTGTTTTTACTTATTATAATTCATTTCAATATTTTGGAAACATACGGCCCGTCCTGAATGTAGCCGAACCTGTAGTAGTAGCCGCGTATGCCGACGCCGCTTATTATCACCATCTTCTTTGCTTTGAATTCCTCTTTTGCTATTTTCTCAGCATTTTCCAAAAGCTTTGCCCCGAATCCTTTATGCTGCAGAGCTTCTTCATCATGCTCGCCTACTGGGACGAGAGGGCCATAAACATGAAGCTCTCTCACCAAAGCCGTTTTGTCTGTGATCTCATGCCTGTAAGGCTTGAATGGTATGCGCAAGCGTAGAAAACCAACCAACACATCATGTTTTGTGTCTTCAAAGCTGAGGAATATTTCCTTGCCGCCAGAAGCTTCATAATCAAACCTCTTCATCTTCACATTGTTATAATCAACCTTCACACCGCGCTCTGCTGCATGGCCAGCCTCCCTATATCTTATATCCTGAATTTTTATTCCCAGCTTTCTTGCTTTCTGCTCCACTATCTCGCGGAGGTTGCTTTTCTTCACTCCCGCCTCTATCTGGTTTGCAGGTATGTCTCTTTGTACGCGAATGATGCGGCAGTATTTTGGTATGTACTGCAAAGATTTTGCAATTATATCAGCAGCCTCTTCATCTTTCAGAGGTGTGTATTGTCCAGCCTTCCACATGTTGTACAACTGTGTGTTTTTTATCACAAGTGTAGGATAGATTTTCAGCGAGTCCGGCTTGAACTGTGGATCGCTGAAGAGAATTTTAAACTGTTCTATATCTTCTGAAGGCGAGACAAAAAGACCTGGCATTATATGGTAAGTACATTTCAGACAGCTGTCCTTTGCCAATTGTGTGGCTTTTACAACAGCATTCAAGTCGTGCATCCTGTTGATATTCTCTAAAACATTTGCATAGACAGATTGCAAACCTATTTCCACTCTTGTCGTTCCGAACCTCAGCATCTGATTTATGTGCTGCTCGAAACAATAATCAGCCCTAGTCTCTATTGTCAAACCAGAACAGCGAACAGCAGCAGTCTCGTTTGTCTTTATCGCTTCTTCCAATGTTTTTGAAGAAAAACCGTTTAAAGCATCATACAATCTGCAGACAAACCACTCTTGGTAAGGCTTGTCATGAGCTAGAAAAGTTCCTCCTATAATAATCAGCTCCACTTTGTCTGTGCTGTGGCCCATCAGCTTGTATTGTTCCAGCCTGTTCGTGACTTGAAAAAAAGGATCGTACTTGTTGTTTATCGCCCTTTGTATAGCCGGCTCTAAGCCAGTATAACTGGAGGGTATGCCAACATTTTTTGGGCAGTAGATACATTTTCCCGGGCACTTTGTGGGTTTTGATGCAGTAGTTATTACTGTAACTCCAGAGATAGTACGGGATGGCTTTGTGGTTAATATCGAGATGAGTTTATTTCTTTGTTCATGATTGCAAAAATCCAAAATTTCAATTTTCGAAGGTATATCATCTAAATTAAATTTTTTGCATACGCTTTTTATGATTCCATCTATTTTTTTAGGAGTTAAAGCCTTTGGACTTTTTGTCTTCATTAAATTTTTAATTATCTGATGGCAAATATCTTTTTGATTTAATCCTTCGTAATTCATATTCTGACCTAGCTTTATTTATACAGTCATCTCTCTTATTTATGATTATTTTTTTAAATTCCTTTAGTTCAGATTCGACTTCCGACCAATATTTTTTGTTTTTTATCCTCAAAATTAATTTAATTTTATCAATTTTTTCTTCATGTTTGGAAAAAGAGAGTAATTTTTTAGCTAATGAAACAACTTCCTCCTTCCTATATAAACTTAGCTCATAAAGCGTCTTAGTGCGTCTAAGTTTTTTTGATTTATATTTATTTTTCACCGGAATGCATCTAAAACGTGGATTATAACCATCGTTTTCAAGTTTTTCTTTAATTTTCTTTAATATTTCTAAATCTCCTGTAGTTAATAAAAATCTAATAAATATACGGACATCATGACTTCTTGTAATAGACCAACATCCTTCTGCATCTGTATAACCAGCCAAGAAAGAATAGAACAAATTATTTTCTTTTGGTACCTCTAGACTTTTATCTAGGAGAAAAGTAAAAGATTTATCAAGTCCGCAATATAGAGCCCATTGAAAACTTATATTGCTTTTTCTCGGCCATTGAATGCAATGTCCATATTTTCCAAATACATTATAAAAAAGATTTATCATTGCAGGACGAGTAGTGCTAGTAGTGAGTTCAACTGTAAATGGTGTACGTTTACAAGCCGAAACATCACCTGCGCATAGGCCGAGTAAATATGCTTTTTCCATATTATTTTTGGAAAGTGATTTTCTTGGGTGCTTTATTCTAGATTCAGATGAATTTCTAGCTATCATCCCAAAATGTCTCATCCATCTACGCACGGAAGTCTGACCAATTCCAAGCTCTTTAGCTACTTGCCTTGTCGTCTTCCTTTCTAAATAATATAGATGATGTAATTTTTTTCTAGTAATTTTCATTTTTGCCATTATTACTGTATATTATACTGTAAAATAAAATATTTAATCTTTACTGTATAATATACTTTGTATCTTACAGTGATTAAATGGCATTAGAAGGTAAAAGTACTATTACGGGTAGAAGAGATGCGTTATATATCTACATACCAAAAGAAGTTGTATCTGATTCTACCTTTCCTTTTAAGTTGAAAGATCAAGTTAACATAAAAATACAAGTAAAGAAACTTGTAATCGAATAAAAATGGGCACTATTTTATAGCTCTATATTTTAATATTCTATATAATAATTTAGCTACTATAGAATAGTAATATTTATATACTAGTCACTACCTAGAAGTGAATATGAACGGTCGAAGTTTCAACCGCGCAAACGTGGAGCAGGTTAGGTTCATAGAAGAGCAGCTTTTCGAGACCAAGCAGGCTATGTTTGCTGCTACCACAGTAAGACAGATAAAATTCTTGCAGAGCAAACTGGATTATTTGAAACAGCAGGCCAAAAAGCTGGAAGAGTAAACTAGCTTTGTGATTTTTTCAAAAAGGAATGAACTCCAGAACCGTATTGCATGGCTTTCTTTTGCTTCATTGCAACGTCTTTGGGCAAACCTATTTTCAAAGCTATTTCTCTTACTATGTGTTTCCTTAGTTTGTCATCAGAGCTTTTTATGCTGAATTCTATGGGAACACTCAACGCAAATTCGACAAAATTTTTTTCGAGAAACGGCTCTAAGTTTTTCACGCCAAACATGGCTGCAATCTTATCCTTCAACCATTTGCTTTCCAAAGCAACACCAACTTCTTTCTGGATTAAATTTTTGATTGCCTCTTCGCCTTTTCCAAAAATCCTGCAGAATTTTTCATATCCGCAGAACAGTTCATCTATTCCGCTTGCATTCAGGACAGCTTTCAAGTTTTTTTCACGTGCAAACCTGAAAACATAATAGTTCACAGCGCAAATCTCCAAGTCTTGGAATCTAGCCTTACCGCAGACGTGAGAAATATTTTTCATATCATCCGCAATTTCCTTTTCGTCTATCTCGTATGTGGATAAAGGCAGCTCAATCTGTTTGCTCACTTCGACAGCAGCTTTCAAATCATGCGAATCCTTCAAACCCACTGTCAACAGCAGGATATCTTTGCCCAAATCCTTGCACACCTTTGCCAGAAGAGAGCTGTCAACTCCGCCTGAAAATGCTACGCCTATTTTTTCATAATCCTTTACAGCAGAAGAAACTGTCTCGTAAATTTTCTCTTTCAGCTGTTCTTCAATCATATAATCAACGTTAAAAAGATTAAGATATAAATATTACAAAAACGAATTTTGGTGTGGGTCTTGATTAAAGCTATCAAACATCGGTGTGATATTACAAATAATATTCCTTTGAACTGTTATTCTGGTATTAACAACATAGGGATGGAAGAACAAAAAATTAGATTCTGGGAACTTCCTTCTGACTTTAGTATAGAGTTGCCTTTAAATTTTTTAAAACCACTTATCGACAATGCAAGTGAAATATTTGGCTCTCAAAGAGCTCTAGCAAAATTTTTGTGTGCAACAGAAATGAGAATATGCGACTGGAAGAAAGGAAGGAGAAAAATACGTTTAGATAAATTATTAGCTATAATTGATATTCTTAATAAAAATGGGTGGGACATAAGATTAGAAGACGTAGAATCTAGTGTTATAAGTGTGGCTATAAAACAAGGCGATGCTATTGGAATAAAATTTCCATTAAAAATAACGGAAGAAATTGGTCTGATCTTAGGATTAATAATAACAGATGGTAATATTTCTAAAGATTTAACAAGAGTCTGTTTTTCTAATAAAGAAATGTTTTTAATTGATAGGTTTGAAGAATTGATGAAATCAAATTTTGGCGTTCCAGAAAATTTAATTTATAGGCAACTCAATAAAGCTCTTGTAACAATTTCGCGTATAAACAGTAAAACTCTTGGAGTTATATTTAATAAATTTTTTGAAATTCCTGCCGGCAATAAATCGGGAATTGTTATTATACCAAAAATTATAACAAATTCACCGAATAATGTAATTCGTGGTTTAATAAGAGGTTTAATTTCTGGAGATGGATGGGTCTTTTTAAGAAAAAATAAGAAGAGAAGTTTCGTAGTTGGCTTTAAATCATCCAGTGAAATATTGCGCGAACAATTACAATCTCTCTTGGACGATAGATTCCAAATAAAATCTAGCTTATGGGGTGACCAAGTTGCAATAGGTAAATTCATAGAAATTTCCAAATTTATTCAAATAGGTATAGAAAGCAGAATTAAAGAAACTAAGTTGCAAGAAAATTTTTCAAGGTGGATTAATGCCGGTTAAAGCTGTCTTAGGTCTTGAAGATGGCACAATATTAGAAGGGCGTGGATTTGGACATGAGACAGAAGTGACTGGCGAAGTTGTATTTAATACTGGTATGGTAGGTTATTGTGAATCATTGACTGACCCCTCATATTTTGGACAAATACTTGTGCAAACGTACCCCCTAATAGGCGTGTATGGTGTACCATCCAGAAATTTAACAAATGTTTTCAAAATTCCTCTTCATTTCGAATCAGATAGAATTCATGTGACTGGTTACTGTATATCAGAATTACAAACTACTCCAAGCCACTGGGCGTGCAGCAGAACCCTCAACGACTGGCTGGCAGAGCAAAAGATACCGGCGATAGAAGGTATTGACACAAGAGAGCTGACAAAAAAGCTGAGGATGAACGGAACGATGCTGGGAATATTGAAAGTCGCGGATGAGATTGATCTGGAAGAGATGAAGCAAAAACTTAAAAATATACAATATCCAAACAAGTCGGATTTGGTGAAAGGAGTTACGGTTGAAAAGCCTGTTGTATACGGAGATGGTGAAACTACAGTGGTTGTGATAGACTGCGGATGCAAGTTTGGGATACTAAGAAATCTTTTGGCGAGGAATGTAAAGGTAGTCACGGTTCCTTACAATTATCCTAAAGAAAAAATACTGGAATTAAATCCTGCAGGGGTTGTCATATCGAACGGGCCGGGAGACCCGAAGAAGTGCATTGACACAATACAAGCAACAAAAGAATTTTTGGAAACTTCAATACCAATAATGGGAATTTGTCTGGGAAATCAAATTTTGGCACTAGCTGCCGGGGCTGATACGTACAAGCTAAAGTTCGGCCACAGGGGTGCGAATCATCCATGCATGGATGTGAAAACTAAAAGGTGTTATATAACCACTCAAAATCATGGATATGCTGTAGAACCAAAATCTTTAGAAAATACTGATTTAAAAATAAGTTATGTTAATATCAACGATAAAACTGTGGAGGGCATCAAACACAGAACTAAGCCTATATTCTCTATTCAATGGCATCCAGAAGGAAGCCCAGGTCCCTATGAAACTGGGTTTTTATTTGATGAATTTATTAAAAATGTGCAAGCAATGAAATTCAAACATTGGTGAAAAAAATGAGAATGAGTAAACTTAATGTTAAACAAGAGGTAGAAGACATAATTCAAACCAAAACAAAAGTCAGATTGGAGAACTTGCTTAAAAGCCATTTCCAGTTTAAACTGGATGATGACTTCAAAAGAAAATTTTTAGAGGAAATATACATGGGGAAGGGAGATAAGACCTGGATTGAATTTGCTAAGGAATTAGATGTAAATGAACGACATTTACGCAGATTTTTATTGAACAACTGTTATAATTCCGGTAAAGTAATGTTATTTACGAGTGGCATGCTATCGAAATTTCTAAAAATAGGCAAATACAAACTGCCAAACATCGAAAAACATGTAGTAGCAGTAAGAACTGGGGAAAATGGGCGCAAGGAAAATATAAAGCTACCATTACTAACTTCTATTATTGGTGCAAATCCTAAAAGTATAAAAAGAGACTTGGTAGAATATGTTTTTCGTAATAAAATAGAAAAGGTGTTGGATGGAGAATCCAAAGCTACACTTCCTATGTTCTTCACTAAAAATAATGGCTACACATCACTCAATGTCTTGAAGTTTTTAGAGGATAATTACATCGAGCGCCTACATTTAAGACAAGCAAAAATTAAAAAAGTAAATTATAAAAAAATAAAAATTTCGTATATCAATACTTACGACGGTAGAATTAAAGAAATAGTATTACCAAAAAAAATAATTTTAGATGAAACATTCTTCAGAGAATTTGGTAAATGGATAGGCGACAGAAGTGGACAAGCCGGATTAAGTGGCAAAGACATTTCTATTTTATCAGAATTCTGTGAATTCCTTAAAAGTAAATTATATCAACCGAAGAAAGATATAACAGGTAGAGTTTTATATAAAGGATTTTTGAATAAAAAATATCACTTTGATAATTTAATTAATTATATTAAAGTCGGAAAAACTAGGTATGATAAAAATGAAGTTGTAAAGGATTTTGTTTATGAAATTTATGGAAGCAAATTAATAAGAAAACTTATATTTGATCCTATAGAATTACATCTAAACCAATTACTATTTAACTCAAAAAAATCTTGTAGATATGCATTTTACTCTGGACTTTTTGAAGCAGAAGGATACCTTGATCCTACCAAGAAAATAGTAGAATTTAACTTCGGAGCTTCAACAGCCAATTTAAATAGAATAATTAATACATGGATACAGGCGTTACAACTTTCGTATTGGCTAAAAAAAGATGATTTTGATCCCGAGTCTGGTAGGCATATTTCAGGCGAATCTGTAAGTTATAAAACTAGATTATATGCTAATGGTAACAAAATAAGAAACTTGATAATCTTTGATAAATGTGTTAAACCTTATTTACTCAAATCAACGCAAAAGTTTGCTACGTTGGACAGTCTTAACAAGAGGGAGGTGATGATTCATACCTAGAGATGAAAGCATAAAAAAAGTTCTTATCTTGGGTAGTGGCGCAAAGTGCTAAAGGCACGCGATATCAAAATCGGAGAAGCAGGCGAAAGCTAATTGCCGCCAATTCGACTACTCCGGTGCCCAAGCGATTAAAGCTCTGAAGGAGGAAGGAATAGAGACTGTGCTTGTGAACTGCAATATAGCTACCATACAGACAGATGAGAGGTTTGCTGATAAAATTTATTTGCTTCCTGTTACTCCGGAATTTGTGGAAAAAGTTATAGAAAAAGAAAGGCCTGACGGAATATTGTTAGGATTTGGCGGTCAGACTGCTCTTAACTGCGGAGTGGAGCTGCACGAAATGGGAGTATTGAAGAAATATAATGTGAAAGTTTTAGGGACGAGCATAGATGCTATAGAGACTGCTGACAACAGAGAGCTCTTTAGAAAAATGCTGATAGAAAACAATGTGCCGATACCGAGGAGCGGCAAGGCGAACAGCATCGAGGAGGCTTTAATTAAAGCAACGGAGATTGGATACCCTGTTATGATTCGTGTTGCCTATACTCTCGGCGGACAGGGATCGGGTGTTGCTCACAATGAAGAGCAGCTGGAGGAAATTGCTTCGCGCGGATTGGTGCATAGCAGAATAAGGCAGATACTTGTTGAGGAATACCTTGGCAAGTGGAAGGAGGTTGAATATGAAGTGATGCGTGACTCTGCTGACAACTGTATAATCATATGCAATATGGAAAATTTTGATCCGATGGGAATTCATACTGGTGAGAGTATTGTTGTAGCACCTTCGCAAACCATGACAAATCGAGAATACCATATATTAAGGCAGACTAGTTTTCGTGTGATAAAGGCTTTGGGAATTGTTGGCGAGTGCAATATACAGTATGCATTGAATCCTAATAGTGAAGAGTATAGGGTAATAGAAGTCAACTCTCGCCTGTCACGCAGTTCTGCTCTAGCTTCGAAAGCCACAGGCTATCCGATAGCGTACATCGCTGCCAAACTTGCAGTAGGCTACAATCTGCCAGAATTGATGAACAAAGTTACGTCTGTGACGACTGCTTGTTTCGAGCCGGCATTAGATTACATAGTTGTGAAAATACCGAGATGGGATTTCCAGAAATTCAAGAATGTCAGCAGGAGAATAGGGACGCAGATGAAGTCTGTCGGAGAAGTGATGGCGATAGGAAGAAGTTTTGAGGAGGCGCTGCAGAAAGCTGTTAGGATGCTTGACATTGATAGAGAATTGACGGATGTTGGGGATTTTTCGGATGAGAAGGAAAAAATAATGCATGAGCTGGAAAATCCGACTGACCAGAGGCTTTTCTACATAGTAAAAGCTATCCAACAAGGAATCAATCTGCATAAAATAAGCAAGGCTACAGGAATAGACCTTTGGTTTTTGCACAAAATACAGAATATAGTTGAAGTTGAAAAAAAATTGGGGAATATCAACGAGGATGCCATGAGGGAGGCGAAGAAGCTTGGATTTTCCGACAAAAAGATTGGGATGATAAATGACCTGGGCGAGATGGAAATAAGGAATATGAGAAAGTCTTTTGGCATAGTTCCTGTGGCAAAGCAGATCGACACTCTAGCAGCAGAGTGGCCGGCTGTGACCAACTACATTTATATGACATACAACGGCGAGAAAAGCGACTTGATTAGAGAAAACAAAAAGGGGGTGATTGTTCTGGGGTCGGGGTGCTACAGGATTGGATCTAGTGTGGAGTTTGACTGGTGCTGTGTAAACATGGCCCTTGCTGTGAAAGCAAAAGGTGTTGAAGAAGTGATAATGGTCAACTACAACCCCGAAACTGTTTCCACTGATTATGACGTACTGGACAAATTGTACTTTGAGGAGCTCACACTAGAAAGGGTGCTTGACATAGCAGACCTGGAAAATCCTTTCGGTGTTATCGTGTCGGTAGGCGGGCAGATACCGAACAGCTTGGCTATGAAACTGTTCAACAACGGCGTGAACATACTCGGCACGTCTGCCGACAATATTGACAAGGCCGAGGACAGGTTCAAGTTCAGCAGGATGCTTGATGAATTGAAGATATGGCAACCTAGTTGGAGTAAGCTGGAAAATATGGATAATGCAAAGGATTTTGCAAAAAAAATAGGCTATCCCGTTCTGGTTAGACCTTCTTACGTTCTATCAGGCTCGGCGATGAAGGTTGCATATAATGAAGAGCAGCTTGAAGACTATCTCAAGCAGGCGGCAAAGGTTTCAAAAGAAAACCCAGTTGTCATATCAAAATTCGTAACAGATGCGAGAGAAGTGGAGGTGGACGGAGTTTGCGATGGCAAGAATGTTTTTATTGGGGCCATAATGGAGCATGTGGAGAAAGCAGGAGTGCATTCTGGAGACGCTACCATGTCCATTCCGACAATAACACTGCCGGAAGACGTGAAGAACAAAATCAGGCTTCACACAAGGGTTATAGCCAGGGAGTTGAAAATTATCGGACCATTCAACATCCAATATCTGGTGAAGCAAGGCAACGTGTATGTGATAGAGTGCAATCTTCGAGCAAGCAGGAGCATGCCTTTCGTCTCTAAAACAATTGGAATAAATCTGATGGACATGGCTTCGGATGCGATATTCGGAAGGGAGGTTTTTGACGGAGAAAAGGTTCCGAAGATATATGGAGTGAAAGCACCGCAGTTTTCATTCATGCGGCTTGAAGGAGCGGATCCCGTAACGAATGTGGAAATGGTTTCAACCGGCGAGGTGGCATGCTTTGGAAAAACTTTCCAAGAAGCTTTGCTCAAATCTCTGATAGCAAGCGGTTTCGTCTTACCAAAGCAAGGAGGCAACATACTTATCTCATCCTCAAACAACAAAATTATTTCAACCATAGCAAGAAGGCTTGCAAATTCTGGATTTAATATTTTTACAACAGAACCAGCAGCAGATTTTTTCAGAAAAGAGAATGTTAGTTTCAGTGTTATAGGTGGAGGCGATAAAGGTAAAACTGTTATGGACTATCTAACTAATAGGGAAATAGGGCTGGTGATAAACATACCAGGCGAGGATGGCAGAAGCCAAGATATAGATTATCAGATAAGAAGGAAGTCTGTGGAGTTCGGCATACCTGTGATAACAAACTTGGAATTGGCAAAGACTATTGCGGAAATTATTGAAAGGCAGAATGGAAAGGCTGTGGAGAGCTATGAATTTGCGGAATAAGGATATCATTTCGATAAGAGATTTGGATAAAAGAGAGATAGAAATCATTTTGGAAAAAGCAAAAGAGATGGAAAGGGTTGTTTCCGCAGGCAAGTCGTTGGATGTTATGAAAGGGAAGGTTTTGGCAAACTTGTTTTTCGAGCCAAGCACTAGGACACGCTTCTCATTCGCAAGCGCGATGAACAGACTTGGCGGAAGTGTGATTGGTTTTGAGGAAATAAAATCTACCTCTATGGTGAAAGGCGAGACGCTGACAGACATGATAAAAGTTGTGGAAAAGTATTCTGATTTGATTGTTATAAGGCATCCTAAAGAGGGGACTGCAAGGCTTGCTGCAGAAATATCTTCAAAGCCAGTGATAAATGCCGGGGATGGAGCGAACCAGCACCCCACGCAAACACTTTTAGACTTGTATACTATACAAAACTTGAAGGGTGGGATAAAGGATTTGAATATCGCACTGGTCGGAGATTTGAAATATGGAAGGGTGATGAAGTCTTTGGCTTATGCGCTAGCAATGTTTGGAGCGAATTTAACTATGGTTTCGCCAATAGGATTGGAGATGCCTAAAGAGATTGTAAGCGAACTTGTGAGAAAATTCGACGCAAATATAATACAGACTGACAACATTCTTTCTGGAGTAAAAAACGCTGATGTGCTGTATGTATGCAGGATACAGAAGGAGAGGTTTGAGGATGCGTATGAGGCTGAAAAGACGGAGAAGAATTTCAGGATAACGCCTGAAGTTGTGAAAAAGGCTAATGAGGATATGATAATACTGCATGCTTTGCCAAAGGTCACGGAAATAGATGCTGCAGTTGACGGGATGACAAACGCAAAATATTTTGAGCAGACATTCTTTGGCGTGCCTGTAAGGATGGCTCTGATAAGCTTGGTGGGATTATGAACAAGGATCACATTGTAAGAAAGATTGAGAATGGAACTGTGATAGATCATATAACAGCTGGAGAGGGGCTGCATATGGCTAGAATACTCAACCTTGACCAAGAGAGCACTTCTGTGGTTTTGATAAACGCCATCAGCCGCAAGCTTGGAAAGAAGGATATTGTAAAAATTGAAAACAGGGAGCTGAATGAGAGCGAGGTGAACAAGATAGCCTTGATTTCTCCAAATGCAACAGTGAACATTATAAAAAATTCTGAAGTCGTGGAGAAGAAGAAGATAGAGATGCCCAAAGTTTTTGATGGGATAGTTCCCTGCCCGAATATGAACTGCATTACCAACTCGAACGAACCGATAAAATCCAAAATGCTTTTGGAAACATCAAGTCCTATAAAGTTGAGATGCTTTTACTGCGAAAGGGTTTTTGACATATCCGAAATAAAAATATAGCCCCTGGCAGATTCGAATTCGGCTGCTGTTAAGCATCTGCCGTCCCAAGCTCCAGAGGCTTGTATGCTTGACCACTTTGCTTGCTAAAAGCAATCTACACCAAGGGGCTATTTACTAAATAAAAACTATAGCTTATCAGTTATTAAAAGGTTTATTAAATTAGAAATTATTGCTCCAAAAATTACAGATTCACGTCTTATACAGGCCCTACCATGTGGTTCTCTATACGCTTTACGTATATCGCCGATATGCATTCTTGTCTTATAAAAATTCTTCAAAGAAATTTTCAGCTTTTTACTCCACCAAATTTTTTCTTTTTTTATGTTGTGTTGCGAAAATAAATCCAAAATAACTCTCCATCTATCTCTTTTCATTCCAATTTTTTCAAATTCGTCAATAATTAATTTTAGAATCCAATAATCACCATTTGTTATGTGAATATTTTTCCCTTTCTGCCCGCTAGAATTGGTATTTACACCTTTGTTTATTTTTGTTCCTTCGCATACGTAAGCTGTTAAAGCACATTTGAAAGAATCATTGATGTCTATCCTCTTAGGTACTGTTAAAGAAATTTTATAGTTCCCTTTATTACGCTTAGTAAAATACCAAACTTCATATTTGCTTCCCAAATCTTTTACATTAAGTTTAACCTGACTGAGCCATTTCCATTTTGTGACATTGAACCTATGTAAGGTTTTTTTCGGAATTATTTTTTTCATATCTATAAACATTATACCACTATAACATTATAGAGTTTTAAAGTATAAATGGTTTATTATCGCATTATAATCTATGGAAAATAAGAGAAAGGTTACAATATATGTGACAGAAAAACTTTGGATCGAATTTCTTAAAAAAGTTTTAGATAAACGTGGCATGGCAGCTGGTGGCGCTATTTCTGAAGAAGTAGAAAATGCAATTAAGAAATGGTTAAGGGATTAAACAAAAATACTATTCAATATATACAAATAATTTAAAAACATATAAAAGTAGCATTATTAGTTAAGTTATAGGCGATGGTATGGCTGAAGAGAAGAAAAACGAAGTTGTGTCGGAGGCATTAAAGGCAGAGGAAAAGCTGAGGTCGCAGTGGTTCGTGCTGTTGCCTGACGGGAAGCTTGTTCCAGTAGAGGAGTTCGACTTTTCAAAATACAAAAAGCTGGAGAAGTTCAAGAATTATGAGATCGCGAAATCGCGCACAGTACAACAAACACCGCCGCATGTGACGCTTATGAAAAAGCTGGAGATAGCTGACTTCGAGCCCGGCAGTGATCCGGGAAATTTAAGATTCTATCCGAAAGGTCGTTTGATAAAATCCTTGCTCGAGCAGTTTGTAACAGAAAAGGTTGTGGAATACGGCGGCATGGAAGTTGAGACGCCGATAATGTACGACTACAAACATCCTGCAATAGAGAACTACATGAACCGCTTTCCTGCAAGGCAGTATACTGTTCTGTCGGACGACAAGGAATTTTTCCTGCGCTTCTCTGCATGCTTCGGCCAATTTTTGATGAGCAAGGACGCGCAGATTTCCTACAAGCATCTTCCATTCAAGATATACGAGCTCACGAGATACAGCTTCAGGCGCGAGAAGAGCGGCGAGCTGGTTGGGCTGAGGAGGCTGAGGGCTTTCACAATGCCGGATGTTCATGCGATGTGTGCGGATCTTGAACAAGCAAAAAAAGAATTTATGGTGAGGTTCAAGCTATCGCAGGACGTGCTGAGCGGAATTGGTTTTGAAAAAGAAGATTATGAAATGGCGATACGCTTCACCAAGGAATTCTACGAAAAGAACAAGCCTTTCATAAATTCTGTTGCGAAGTCGTTCGGCAGACCCATGTTAGTTGAGATGTGGCTCGACAAAATTTTCTATTTCATCCTAAAGTGGGAGTTCAACTTTGTTGACTGTCTCGACAAGGCTTCTGCTTTGTCCACAGACCAGATAGATGTTGAAAATGCCGAGAGATATGGGATAACATACACGGATGAAAATGGCAAAAAGCAGCATCCTATAATTTTGCACTGCTCGCCTAGCGGGGCTATAGAAAGAGTTATTTATGCTTTGTTAGAAAAAGCTCACATGGACGAACAAAACAAAAAAGTTCCTTCGCTGCCGCTGTGGCTAGCACCAACTCAAGTGCGTTTTGTCCCTGTTTCTGACAAATTCATAGAGGATTCAGAAAATATTGCGAAAGAGTTTGAAAAAAACTGCATAAGGGCTGATGTTGATGACAGGAAGGAGACGCTGCAGAAGAAGATACGCAATGCTGAGTTAGAATGGGTGCCGTTCATAGTTGTAGTCGGCGAGAAAGAAATAAAATCAAAAAAACTTTCTGTGAGGACGAGAGAGAGTGGAAAAGTCGAAGATATGAAAAGCGATGAGCTGATTAAAAAAATAAACGATATAATTTGTGGCAAACCTGTGAAGAAACTGCCACTGCCAAGGCTACTTTCGAAGAGACCTATTTTTGTTGGATGAACAAAAAATTTCAGAAAAAATATTTAGCAAACGGATTTGGATTTCGACCAAATCATCTTGAACATCGGCTCGAAAATGTCTCCGGAAACATGCTCGCTCTTGCTCCACACGGCCATGTCTTGCGTGGAATGAACCTTGTGGTTTGTTAATGAAAGAACGACTTGCTTGCCGTCAACAACTGTAAACCTTCCTGACACTGGAATTTCCTTGTCATCAATATTTTTTATATCAGCCACGCTTCCCAAAGACTTTATCGCATCAGAACATTTTTCCGTTGCCGTGGTGAGGATTTTTATGTTCACTCCCTTGTCCTTGGCTTTCTTCAAAGCATCCATGTGGTTAGAGTTCAATTCATTCAATCCTTCAGGCGTGGTAAAAATTTCTATGTGTTTGTTTGCATCTTTAATCATCGTGCCCATCTGCTGGTAGATTGAATATCTACCTTTCAAAGATCCAGTTATATCTTCCGGAGATATCAGCTTCAATCCGCCTGAGAAAACTTCGTTCAGCTCTCTCATGACTGGAGAAGATTTTATGTCATCAATCCTTTCCTGCATCGTCATCATCTCTTCCTGGATTTTTTTCTTCGCTCTTTCCAGTGCTTCCTCAGGAGCCATTGCTACATAACGAATTGGCTTTGCTGTCTGGACAACTAAAAATCCCTTCTCTGCTAGGCTCTGCAAAACATCATAAGCACGAGAGCGGGGGACGTTAGCTATTTCTGACAACTCTCCAGCAGTAGAAGTTCCACGAGCTAGCAACGCCACCCACAATCTCCTTTCATAAAGGTTTAATCCGATTCCTTTGAGCGCGTCCAAAACTTTTGCAGATGCTAGCATTGTTAATCTCCTATGTTCTAACTAAGTAGTGATTTAATATATAAGCTTTTATATGTTTCTATAGCAATTTATTTATAATTCACTGCTTTTTTGCATCGAAATAATTTATACTTGCATATTTTTCTATCGAGAAGAAATTATTTTCTGCATTTTTTGTTCAACCGCGCTGCCCCTGCGACTTGAACAGTTCTTTCACTCTTTCTATGGTGTCGGCTTCCTCCACGCTCTTGTCAGCAGTCCTTTCTCGAATGAATCTTGGAAAGCGCAAAGCAAATCCCGATTCATAGTTAGGTGACTTTTGTATTTCCTGATATCCAACTTCAACCACAATTTTCGGTTTTACAAAAATATTTTTTCCTTTTTCAGAAATTATCAGCGGCTTTAGCACTTCTGTCATGTTTTTGTATTCTTCCTCAGTCAAGCCAGTGCTCATCATTCCGCATGGCAAAAATTTTCCCGAATTAGCATCGCGGCATGCAAGAACATATGATGTCAAGCAGTTTGCTCGCGAACCCTCGCCCCATGTGGCCCCGATTATGACAAGATCCAATGATTCCATCGTAGGTTTTATTTTGTACCAGCCACCAACATGCCTACCGAAAATATATTTTGAATCTAAAACTTTCAGGAACAGACCTTCCTGCTTAGCAGCAAGAGCTTCTTTGTAAAATTTCTCGGCTTCTTTCACATCTTCAGTTACAATCTGCCTAGCAAGCTCGAATTTTTTCGGAATTGGCTTTATTATCTGTTCTAAAACTTTTCTTCGTTCAATAAAAGGCTTGTCGAAAAATGTTTTTCCGTCCAAATAAATAACATCGAAAATGTGGGCCTGTATCGGTATTTCTCTGGCTATATTGTCAATATCATATTTTCTATGTATTCTCTGTGACAATGTTTGGAACGGTAAAGGCATGTTTGTTTTTGTGTTTACTCCTAAAATTTCACCCTCAACTATGCACCTATCCGGCTTCAAAGCTTTCTTCGCCAGATCAACCAAATCAGGAAACTGTTTTGTAACATTTTCCAACCTTCTGGTGTAAACAAAAATTTTTTCCCCATCTTTGTGTATTTGCGCCCTCAAACCATCGTATTTGAATTCCGCAGCGATCTTTCCAAATTCCTTCATAACTTCCTCTATGCTTTCCGCTTTTTCTCCGAGCATCACTTGGATGGATTTGCCGATTTGAACCTTTGCTTTTTTCAAACCGCCCACTCCGTGCTCCTTTGCAATCTTAGCCACAAAACCGAAATCAGAAATTATATTCCAAGCATATTCCACAGCTTCTGTGGATTCATCCTTTTTTTCTCTAGTGTCTGAAGGCAGGAAAGCGTCGACAACAGCATCTCTTATCAGCCCTTCAGCCACGCCAACACGCAGTTCACCGAGCACAGTCCTGACTATATAGCGAGCTTCTTTTGGCTGTGCTGAGACTAACAATTCACTGATAACAGCCAGCTTTTTGTCCTGCGAACCGCTACCTGCAATAGTGGCTAGCTTTTGCAAATCTTCGAACACGACATCAATAGTCAATTTTTTTCTCGACAAAGTTGACTGCTTCCTGGTTTTTACACAATGCTCTGCTGTGAGACCGAGGTCGCCGTTCTTTTTGAATTTTTCTTCCACTTCATCTGCAGTGAAGCCTGTTGATTTTGATATGGCTTTAATCATCATCTGAGCAGCTATTCCCAACTCCATGCCTGTATCTTGGGAATAAACATTGCCCTGCACAAGCATAACAACCTTTTCCAAAATCTCCGAGGGGGTTCTTTTGAAAAGTTCGGCAAGTATCTCGGTCTTTTTCAGCTTTGAAGGAACGGCTTCAAGCTTTTCATATACATTTGCCAATGATGAATATTCCATATCAACACTACATTTAACCTTTAAGTTCATTAAAGCTTATAATTTTGGTTAGAACAAATTTTGTTTTTAGATGATTCGGATGACCAAAGGCACAACATGGACATATGGATACTGCGAGACGTGCATGAAGAATGCACATGAAAAAGTGGAGATGGTCCGTGAAATACTAACATCAGGAAATCCTGACGACAAGAATTCTTCAGAGTGCTGGTCTTGCCCAAAATGCGGCTCGACGAAAAGACTTTAATTGTTAGATTATATTAGATAATTATGAACGTTTTCGATGCGATGACTTCGAGAAGAAGTGTGAGGCATTTTCAAAAGAAAGATGTTGACGACAATCTTATCGGCGTGATGCTGTATATGGCCACGCAGGCTCCTTCTGCTGGCAATACGCAGGACTGGCATTTTGTAGTTGTCAAGGACGAAAAGCAGAAAGAAATGATAGCAAAGGCTGCGCTGAGGCAAGGATTTATAGTGGAAGCGCCTGTTGTTATTGTCGTTTGCTCTGATTTAGAAAAGATAAGCATGAAATTCGGCAAGCGGGGAGAGATGCTGTATTCTGCGCAGAGTACGGCGGCTGCTGTGCAGAACATGATGCTCAGCGCGACTGCGCTTGAACTGGGAACCTGTTGGGTTGGGGCGTTTGACGAGGAGGAAGTTAAATCCATTCTAGAACTGCCTGACAACATGAGACCGATGGCTATCGTACCAGTAGGATATCCTGCCGAGACGCCGAGAAAGCACGAAAAAATTCCTTTTGAGTATGTTACGAGCATGAACAAATATGGAAGAGGTTATGAATTGTCTTTAACAGCAAGGCCTGACAGGCAGGAAGAAAAAATTGTGGGGCCGTTAAGCGAGTATCTGGAAAGTTACATAGAACAGGCGAAGAAAAAACTGCAGAAAAAGCCTGAAAAAAAGGAAAGGATAACTTTTTCAAAACTTTTGAAGCGATTGACTGGGTAAGCTACATTTAAAATGTCCGGAAAATAATCTAATTATGGGGTGTAGCAGTGAAAAAAATAGCACTATTGTTTTTTCTACTCTCGTTCATAGCTTTTTCTAGTTTAGTGGGAGCTGCCGGGGTGGAAATGACTACTGATACAAATGAACTAACAATATCAAGTGGCCAGATGACATCTGTTTTCGTGACTGTGAAAAACACGCAGAGCGATTCTGATGTATTTTCAATAACAGTCTGGCCGAATTATTGGAACGGTGCTAGTGCTACTCCTGAGCAGACACGGCTTGACATCAATTCGAACCAAGAAGCTAGTTTCCGCGTTTATTTCAACGTTCCCTCATGCACTGAAGAATTCTCGCAAGTTTTCAAAATAGGTGTATCTTCTGCAACGAAAGCAAATGTCAACGATTCGAAGGATGTAAACCTGATAATAAAAAGCATCGGCTCCGTTTGCGTGTCTGATGTATTTCCAGAGGTGTCGGCATACAACCCTGGCGATTATGTAACGATAACAACAAAAGTTACGAATATAGGCCAAGAATATTCTGAACAGCTAAATGTTCAAACTGATGTAACTTTTGACAATAACGTAATAAAAAGATTTGACAACACGACTATTGTTGCAAAACAATCTACTGAAACTGTGAAAAATAGTTTTAACATTGGCAAGTATGCAGCGCCTGGGACATATTATATTGAATCGACGCTGAAGGACGTTTACAACCGCAAGGTCAATTCAGCAAAAGCAACTTTTTATGTCAACAACAAAACCGACCAACCTACAATCAAAAAAACCGTTACTTATGGCATACTAAGCAGCAAGACTGTAATCACAGTTAAAAATGACAACAATGTTGTCCTTCCGGACTTTTATGTGATGGAAAATATACCAGACTACACAAAGCCTTTCTTCTATCCCGCGACTAAAAGCACTGATGAAAAAACTGTTGGCACTAATGTAATATATTTCTGGATTGTGAGCGGATTGAAGCCGGGCGAGGAAAGAGTGGTGTCGTACGAATTCAAGGTGCATAATGTAATCGCGTTGGCTGTTGTGCTGATTGCCGGAGTTTTCTTCATCTTTTTCTACGTCTACAAGCTTGAGATAATTAAGCATTACAAACATATCGGCAGTGGCGCTGATAAGGAAACTGTGGTTTCATTGGATGTGAGGAATGGAAGCAGCAAGGAAATGAGGGATGTTTATGTTAGGGATTTCGTGCCTTCGATAGCAAAGGTGATGGAGAGGTTCGGGACGCTGAAGCCGACGGTGAGAAAGAGTGAGGGCGGGACCGAGTTGATATGGAAGATAGATTCGCTAAGGCCGAAGGAGGAAAGAGTCATAACATACCACATCAAGCCTGTGCTGGACGTGCGCGGGGTCATGAAGCTGCCGCACGCGTCTGCATCATACTACGACAAGAGCAAGAAAAGGCATGTGGCTGCGTCGAAGAGCATAGCTGTAAGGTTGCATTAAGTAAAGTTTTTATATTAATCTGCAGAGTTAATTATAGACTCCCCGCCTAGCTCAATGGCAGAGCGACCGGCTGTAGACGAGTGCTATGGCACTTGTCAAAAGCAGTTGCTCGTATGGAAACCGGTAAGAGCAAAACTCTCGGGAAAGGTTAGGAGTTCGACTCTCCTGGCGGGGACTTCTCCTTACTTTTTAGAATAAAGGAATCGTTCGAATCCTTTTAAGAATAAAAAACGCCTTCGAACCTTCTTTCTCGATTTTACCGGGGTTCCACTTCCGAAATACCGATATATCAAACATGATAAATATTTATCATGAAAGTTGACGTAATAGGCAATAAGAAAGTTACAAAAAAATATGGTAAAAAATTTACAAATATCCAAGCCAGATTTCCAACTAGTTGCGAGTTATGTAATGAAACTGGCATTCGAGTTGGTGATATTGCTCGGATGAAAATCAATGATAATAGTTTTGAGTCTAAGGTATCAGATTACATCACAGTTCCCTATAGATTGGTTTTTTCTGATAAAGAAATTGAACAGATAAAAAATGGTGAAAGCCGATTTAAAGATGCCGACATAGAAATTGTCGACATAATAAAAAATAATCCGAGTGTAAGATTATCAGATTCTCTGATCGCAGTTTTAGCGCATGCTTATTCTGATGGAAGCATTTCTCCAACTACTTTTCATTACACAAATACAGATAGAGAATTAATCGATCAATATAAGTCACTGATAAAAGATTGTTTTCCAAATGATAAATTTAGGGAATGGAAAGATGGAAAAATAATACACATTCAAATGGAAGCAATGGGACCAGTTTCAGTAATCACTAGATTTATTGATAAATTCGGTAGAAAATCTATAACAAATCCATACGTGCCCACATTTATTAAAAACAACAATAATTTTTCTGGGACATGGTTAAGGCATACATTTGCTGATGAAGGTTGGGTTAATACAAATGGAAAAATTGTAAGTTTAATAAGATGTGTGAGATTTAAAAACGAGGAACTAATAAAAAATTTGAATTGGATTGAAATGGAATCGGGTATAAAAAAATCCAGATTAATATCTTATTTGGATGACGAGCAATTAAAACTGATTCCCAGAAATAATCTTATTGATGATGAGGCTGAAATGCTGAAGAATTTGGGGGTACCTTGTAAAGTTTATCTTAGAAAGAGGGTAGAACTTATAAAAAATAGTATTAGTGCGACTTATGAATTAAATTGCAAGGGCAAGGATTTTATAAAAGTTGGATTTTGTTGCATGTCAAAACAAAAACAATTGAAAAAACTGGTAAATAATTAAAAGTCCTCTCCCAGTCGGGATTTTTATTTTTCAGAAAATTTCTTCTATAAATGTTTTCCTAATCATAGATTAATTAGAGGATAAAATGATTTCAAAGGCGTGGGTTATTGAAGAATTATACGAAAAGGGACATCGGGGTGAAGTTGAAATAGATCATGTTGGCATAGTCCAAATGTTCAACTATCCGTATTTAGTTCTTCTGGCAATAGGAAGTCTTCCTTCAAATGTTCATAGTGAAGCGTGGTCTTCTGTCCCAAAAGCATACAAGTTTCAGCTTTTGGAAGACAAATATGCTTACGGGTGGGCTGTTGATGCTGGCTTGAAATTGGACCTTCTTAAATCTACACCATTAAAAAATAGTTACGAAACAGAGGTTGAACTAACAGAGTTAGGAAAAAAGCATGCAGAAGAGCTTGTAAAAGAAATTTTGCCAGAAATGTATGTTGGTAGACATCCTGAATTTGACAGCTTATTTAAAGAACTCAGATTTTCAAAAGAGAAAACGGATTCATAATGATTTTTAGAATCCGTTAGGTTTTTAAGTCTGCATAGCATATAATAACTTACTTGCTGCGCGGGTTCAAATCACACCCCCGCACTGAACTTTAGTTCAATGCGATTAATACAAGAACAGAAGCGAAAATAAATCCTTTAAGGTTGATAATTTAAAAGGTGGTCAAATGTCAAAAATTGAAAGTGTTCACATGATGAGAGCAGTTATGCCTATAAGCATTTTAGTAAAACTTGTTGATGATCTATCAAAAAGACTAGAATATTCAACAAATGGAGTAAGTCTAAATTACTTGTTTAAAGGTGTTCATAGGGCAGCTCAAAAGCATAATGTTTATCTTTATGATTTTGACATTGGATGGGATGGCGAAATCACTTCAGATGGTTTTTGGAAAGATATTAGGAATATGCATGGTTGGGGTTATGGCAGAGTTGAAGGAAATAATATAAAACTCACAGAAGATGGAAAAGAATTTGCCAAATCTTTAGAATATGAGGAACCAGTAAAGACTGCATTTGATAAAGTTTTCTCTGAAGAGGATTCTTTGTAGCCACAGATAAATTATCTAAAAATGTTTCACAACGTTTCATGAAACAAAATCACCTTGGGCATTGAACTAATTTTCAATGCACACCTCCCGCATAATTAAAAAACTCCGATTACTGCTACCAAAGTAGAAAATTGAATAACTGAATAAGTTATAAATCCATCAGTTTTAAAAGCCTGTATATCATATAGATATTGTTGGCGGCCAGAGCGGAGGGGAAACATCCGTTCCCGTTTCGAACACGGTAATTAAGCTCTCCAGCGATCTGGTTTGTACTGTGTGAAAGCATGGGAACTCCAGGACGCTGCCAACACATTTATAATTTTTATATACTTACAATAGATAGAGTATATACGAAGCCCAAATCGTCTAGCGGCCTAGGATGCAAGCCTGTCACACGCTTGAAAACAAGCGGAGGAAGCTTGTGACGCGGGTTCAAATCCCGCTTTGGGCGTTTTCTAACCCCCAAACGATAAGTTTAAAAGATTTAAGATGTTATAATTTAAGATAATATATTGGACGATTGGCAGTCTTTGGGTATACCCAATGGTGATTCGTTGTTTGAAACTACAAGAAGCTACACATTTCTTTCTGCAACGGTGAGTTGTTGAAGACAGTGGAGATAGAGAAGCATGAACTGGTGCCGAAGCACATATTGCTCAGCGACGCAGAGAAGGAAGAGCTGCTGAAAAAATACGGAATAACAGTGAGACAACTGCCGAGGATATTATCGACAGACCCTGCAGTAACTAAGCTGGAATGCAAGGTTGGCGATGTGATAAAAATAGAAAGAAAAAGCATGACTGCCGGCGAGTCGATATACTACAGGGTTGTTGTGAAGTGATTTTATGAACGAGATTTTTTTGACACTGCTGAACACCTTCATCAAAGAGAGGGGACTGGTAAAATTCCAGATTGATTCCTACAATGACTTTGTTGCGAGAAGGATACCAAAAATACTTGGAGAGATAGGAAACATAAAGCCTGACGTTCCTGACTTGGGTGAGTTCAAAATAAAACTAGGTGAGTTTAAAATAGGAGAGCCCTCCATCAAAGAAGCAGATGGTTCTGTGAGAAGCATATTGCCTATGGAAGCGAGGTTGAGAAATTTAACATACGCAGCTCCGATGTTCATAGAGATGACTCCCGTCCTGAACAACATTGAAAGCGACACAATAGTTGTTAACTTTGGTGATTTGCCTGTTATGACAAAATCCAGCATCTGTCCGCTGTCAACAATGGGAAGGCAAGAGCTGATAGGCGCAGGAGAGGATTGCGATGACCCAGGAGGATACTTCATTATCAACGGAACGGAGAGGATACTAGTTTTGGTGGAAGAAATATCTCCGAACAGAATAATAATCGCCAAAGTCGAGTCTGGAAACATTGGCGAGGTGGCTAGGATACATTCAGAGAAGGATGGATACATACAGAGGCACATTTTGGAGAAAAGGAATGATGGAATAGTATTGATAAGTTTCGCAAACATAAACAAACTGCCTGTTGCTATTTTGCTAAAAGCACTGGGATTGGAGAATGACAAGGACATTATAAACACAGTTTCTGCAGACCCGGAAGTGCAGGAAGAATTTTCACCAAACCTTTATGAGATTCAAATAAACACAAAAGCTGAAGGACTGGATGAGATTGGAAAGCATATAAAAATTCCGCAGAAAGAATACAGGGTCGACAGGGTTGTGAAACTTGTCGACAGATATTTACTTCCTCATTTGGGGCAGAACCCTGAAAACAGATTGGAGAAAGGACTCTTTTTGGCAAAAGCTATTGGCAAGATAATCAAACTACATTTGAAAAAAATAGACGAGGATGACTTGGACCACTACTCGAATAAAAGGCTTAGGCTTTCGGGAGATTTGTTAGAGATACTTTTCAGATCCATTCTTCTTGGAAAGTGGGGATTGATAACAAGGATAACTTACAATTATCAGAAGCTGACAAAGAGAGGAAGACTGCCGCCACTGCAGGCGATAGTTGAATCGAATGTTTTGACAAATCAACTGGTTTCTGCGTTAGCGATAGGAAGCTGGGTTGGAGGAAGGACTGGGGTTAGCCAGAGGCTCGAAAGAGGAAGCTATATAAAAACAGTTTCACACATGCGCAATGTTTTATCTCCTTTAACATCAACGCAGGAACATTTCGAAGCGCGTGAGTTGCATCCAACACACTGGGGAAAGCTCTGCACCAGTGAAACGCCTGAAGGAGCTACGATAGGTTTGAGAAAATACCTCGCAATTATGGCAGAGATTACGCGCGGCATAAGCGAGAAAGAATTGAAAAGTTTGTTGAAAATGGTGGAGACAAAATGACAGACATATTTTTAGACGGAAGATTCATCGGTGTGACAAACGACCCGGAAAAGTTTGTCAAAGATTTGAGAGAAAAAAGGAGAAATGGGTTGGTGCCAAACGGCATCAATACCGCTTACCTGAAGAATTTGGACGAGATAAAAGTTTTGACTGATTCTGGAAGGGTGAGAAGGCCGGCTATAGTAGTGGAGAATGGCAAGCCGAAGCTCACGGAAGAGCATGTGGAAAAATTGAGGAAGAGTGAGATGAGTTGGAACGACTTGTTCAACACTGGCGTGATAGAATATTTAGATGCGGAAGAAGAGGAGAACACTTATATTGCGCTGAGAAGTGAAAACATAAAGCCCGAACACACTCATGTTGAAATAGATCCTGCTATAATTTTAGGACTGTCTGCATCTTTCATCCCATATGCAGAATTCAACAGAGGGGACAGGGTCAACTACGGATCGAAGATGGTTGGCCAGAGCATCGGTTTGTTCACAGTAAACTATCAGAACAGGGTTGATACGAAGGCGAATGTTATGCTTTACCCCCAACAGCCTCTTGTCCAAACACACGGGCATAAAATAATAAATTATGACAGGCATCCGAACGGAATGAATGTTGTAGTTGCTGTTAGCTGCTTCGAAGGGTTCAACACAGAGGACGCGATAATTATCAATGCCAGCTCGATACAGCGCGGCCTTTTCTGGTCAAACATGTTCAGAACTTATGAGGCTGAACAGAAACGATATATGGGCGGGCAGGAAGACACGATAGGAATACCGAAGCCTGGCGTCAGGGGTTATGCGGGGGAGGATGTTTACAAAATGCTACCTGAGGACGGGATATTAAATCCTGAAACAATTGTTGGTTCTGATGATGTCATCATAGGAAGAGTGTCACCTCTGAGATTCTTGGGGACGATGGACCAGTTCATAACAGGGATGGAAAACATAAGGGAGACTTCGATAAGACTCAGGCACGGAGATAAGGGAATAATTGACAGAGTATTTTTGTCGGAAACTATTGACGGGACGAAGCTGGTAAAAGTTGTTATAAGAGATATGAAAATACCTGAAATTGGAGATAAGATGGCAAGCAGGCACGGGCAGAAGGGCGTCATAGGATTGATAGTCTCGCAGGAGGACATGCCTTTCACTGAAGACGGAATTGTGCCGGACATAATTTTCAATCCACATGGAATACCTTCGAGAATGACGATGGGGCAGTTGCTAGAGTTGATAGCAGGAAAAGTTGCTGCTCTTACTGGAGAGTATATTTATTCGCCGGCATTCAATCCAACACCGGAGGGTGAAATAAGGAGGATGCTTGAAGCTCATGGTTTCAGAAATGATGGAAAAGAAACGATGTGCAACGGAAAAACTGGAGAAAAGTTTGACGCGCAGATATTTGTTGGCAACTGCTTCTACCAGAAGCTTGATCATTTGGTTTCAAATAAAATACATGCACGTTCACGAGGTCCTGTCACATTGCTGACAAAACAGCCTACTGAAGGTAGAAGCAAGGAAGGTGGTTTGAGGCTGGGAGAGATGGAGAAGGACTGTTTGATAGCGCACGGTGCTGCGCTTGTTTTGAAAGAGAGGTTTGATTCTGATAAAGTCACTGTGCCTATATGCTCTGAATGTGGACTGGTGGCTGTGAATGACAAGATAAGAAATAAAAATTTCTGCCCGGTGTGCGGTGAGTCGAAAATTTTTGAAATAGAGATGAGTTATGCGTTCAAGCTGATGCTTGATGAATTGAAGAGTTTGCTCATCTACCCGAAAATGATTTTGAAGGAGGATTGAAGTGTTAGTAGAAAGAATTGAGTTTGGAATAGTCAACCCCGACATGATAAGGAAATTGGCAGCTGCGAAAATAACGAAGACTGAGCTATATGACCAAGAAGGATACCCAATAGAGGGTGGGTTGATGGATCCTCGACTGGGCGTAGTAGACCCTGGTGTTAGATGCAGAACTTGCGGAGGCTCCGTTGGCGAATGCATGGGACATTTTGGTTATCTTGACTTAACAAGACCTATAATACATGTACACTATGCAAAAATTTTCATGATTCTTTTGAGGCTTGTATGCAGAAAGTGCAGCCGCGTCCTGATAGACCCTAAAGAGATGGACAAGCTAAGGGAGAGGAAAGCGAGCTTCAAAGAATTGATAAAGATGAGCAAAAAAAAATGTCCTCACTGCGGCGGTGAGCAGGGAAAGCTGAAATTCATCAAGCCTTACACTTTTATTGAAGACAGCGTTCAGCTCAATCCTGTGATGCTAAGGGAGAGGTTTGAAAAAATACCGAATGATGATTTGGAAGTAATAGGGTTGAATAAAATGAGGCCGGAGTGGCTGATACTTACAATCATGCCGATACCACCTGCCACTGTCAGACCTTCTATCACATTAGAGACGGGAGAGAGGTCTGAAGATGATCTCACTCACAAGCTTGTTGATATTGTTAGGATAAATGAGAGATTGGGAGAAAACATCGAGCTGGGAGCGCCAGACTTTATTATTGAAGATTTATGGGAGTTGCTACAGTATCACATCAGCACTTATTTCGACAATGAAATATCCGGCGTTCCTCCTGCGAGACATAGATCTGGGAGAATTTTGAAAACTCTTTCGCAGAGATTAAAAACGAAAGAAGGAAGGTTCAGAGGAAACCTCGCAGGGAAGAGGGTTAACTTTTCAGCAAGAACTGTAATCAGTCCGGATCCTACATTGAACATAGATGATGTCGGAGTTCCAGAAATAATTGCGAAAGAATTGACAATCCCTGTGAGAGTGACGGAAAAAAACATTGAGTACATAAAGCAGCTTTTGAAGAATGGTTCTTCGACATGGCCTGGAATAAACTACTCCATCAAGCCGGACGGAAGAAGGAAGAAAGTTTCCGACCAGAACAAGGAGGATATAATAAAAGAGATAGCTCCTGACTACACAGTGGAGAGGCACTTGCAGAATGGGGATATAGCGCTTTTCAACAGGCAGCCTTCGCTGCACAGGATGAGCATAATGGCCCACAAGGTCAAAGTAATGCCGTTCAGGACCTTTAGATTGAATTTGTCTGTCTGTCCGCCTTACAATGCAGATTTTGACGGAGATGAGATGAACCTTCACGTGCCGCAGACTGAGGAGGCGCAGGTTGAAGCTGAAAACCTTATGGCCGTGCAGAAGCACATAAGAAGTCCGAGATTTTCCGGGCCGATTGTCGGAGCGCTGCGTGACCAGCTTTCTGGCCTATACCTATTGACGCATGGCAACAGAAAATTCAAGCGCGAGGATTTCGTGCAGATGATAAGGGCGGTGGATGAAAATATCGAAATACCGGACAAAGAGACTCTTACAGGAAAGGAAATGTTCAGCATTTTCCTGCCAAAAAAATTCAGCATAAGCCACAAGGCAAAATCCTGCGTTGGATGCGGAAAATGCAAAACAGAAAAGTGCGAGCACGATGCGTGGGTGAAGATAGAGGACGGGAAGCTTGTAGCTGGAACCATAGACAAGGCAGCGGTTGGGGCTGAGGAAGGAAAGATTTTGGACAGGATAGAAAAGCTGTACGGCGCCGCTGTTGTCAAGAAATTCCTTTATGACATAACTAGATTGTCGATGGAAGTTCTGATGAAAATAGGATTCTCGATAAGCATCTCTGACCAAGACATGCCGCCAGAAGCTGTTGTGGAGATAAAGAAAATAATCGAGAACATAAGGAAGGATGTCGATGATTTGATAAAAGAGTTCGAGCGCGGTGAACTAAAGCTGTTGATCGGAAGAAGCGCGAAAGACAGTTTGGAAATTTTGATAAAAAGAAGGTTGAGCAAAGCAATTGCTGAAACTGAGGACGTGACTGAAAAATACATAAAGGAAAATTCTACTTTCATAATGGCGAAGAGTGGAGCAAGAGGGAGCCTTGTCAACCTTGTTCAGACATCTTCATTGATCGGGCAGGAGACTACGATGGGAGAAAGAATGGAAAGAGGGTATCAGGATAGAACTTTCCCGCACTTCAAACCTAATGATATAAGTCTAGAAGCGAAGGGATTTGTTAGTAGAGGATTCAAAAGCGGATTGACGCCGTTTGAATTTTTCTTCGACGCAATAAACAGCAGGGAGAGCTTGATGGACAAATCTTTGAAGACTCGTCATAGCGGCTATATGGAGAGGAGACTGGTTGGAGCTCTGCAGGACCTGAAGGTTGAGTATGACGGAACTGTAAGAGACAGTGCAAAGAGAATATTGCAATTTTTGCCGGGCGAGGATGCTTTAGACCCGTCAAAGGTAGAAAGGGGAGGATTAGATGTCAGAGGAATCGCAGACAAAGTATTCGGAACTGCCTAAAAAAATGCAGGAAGAAATAGAGATTGTAGCCAAAGAGAGGCATTTGACTAAAGAACAGAAGGAGAAGCTGGAAAGAGAAGTTGAAAAGGTGTATGCAATAAGCAAGTTTGAGCCTGGAGAAGCTTTTGGGATAATTGCAGCTCAAAGTATCTCCGAGCCTGCAACACAGATGACGATGAGAACCTACCACTTTGCTGGTTCTGCCGGTATAAGAGTCACTTATGGCTTGCCGAGGCTGATAGAAATTTTTGATGCAAAACGCAGTCCTGAGATACCTGTTATGACAATCTACCTGAAAAAGCAGTTCGACACAAGAGAACATGTCACAAAGATTGCTGAAGATATCGTGGAGAAAAAGATAAAAAATGTTTCCAAGAGGGTTTCCATAAACCTGAGCGACAATGCTGTTGAAATCGAGCCTACTGACATGAAGAGGGCTCAGAGGATAGCAAAAATAATAAAAGACATGATAAAAGATGTGAAAACTACTGTAAGGTCGAAGGATATAGTGGTGGGTGTTGGGAAAGAGATGGATGTGAAAGAGCTGCAGAAAATAAAAGAGAAGATTATGGAACTGCATGTTGACGGGATAAAGGGGATAAGCAATGCTGTTGTCAGGAAGGAGGAGGAGTGGGTGATAAATACTATAGGTTCCAACCTGAAAGAGCTGATGGCAATAGAAGAGGTGGACGAGGACAGGATTGGGACAAATGACATACATGAGACTGCGACAGTGCTGGGAATAGAGGCAGCAAGGAATTTAATAATTAAAGAGGCAATAAAAACAATGCAAGAGCAGGGTTTAGATGTTGATGTGCGACACATAATGCTAGTAAGCGATATAATGGCTTTCACTGGAGATATAAAATCAATTGGAAGATATGGAATAGCCGGGGCTAAAAGTTCTATACTAGCGAGAGCAGCTTTTGAGGAGACTATAAAACATCTGGTTAGGGCTTCGATAAGGAACGAGTCGGACAGCTTCCAAGGAATTTTCGAGAATGTGATGATAGGGCAGATGATACCTTCTGGGACTGGAATGTTTGGTGTTGTTTCAAAATTTGAGAGGGGAAAGAAATGAGTTTGACTGAAGAACTGCAGGCTGCGATTAAAACAGGCAGAGCTGTCATTGGTTATAAAGAATCGATAAAATTCATAAAATTAAATACTCCAAAAATAATAGTTGTAGCGAGAAATATGCCGGAAAAATACAGGAAAGAGATAGACAGCAGCGTGAAGGTTAGCAAGGTCAGGCTGGAAGTTTTTGAAGGCGGAAGCAAAGAGCTTGGAATAATTTGTGGTAAGCCGTTCCCAGTAACAACAGTAGCGATAAAATGATTTTCATGACAGTCAAATTCGATACTGAAACTATCCGCCTGATAAATCTTTTTGAGAACATAAGCGGCGCCCCTGTCAAGGACTGTCTGCTGGATGCTGAAGGCAACACTTTGTATTTTATAATTGATGAAGGAAAGGTTGGAATTGCCATAGGGAAGAACGGAAGCAGCGTGAAGAACGCCGAAAGGGCAATGGGAAAAAGCATAAAGATATACGAGTTTTCTGGCGATGTTTCAACATTTGCGAAAAACCTTGTGCCGCAGTGCAAAGAGGTCAAGATAAGAACTGAAGAAGGAAAAACAATTGTTGAGATAAAGGTTGATACCAAAGACAGGGCTGTAGTTATTGGAAGAGACAGAAAGAATTTAAAGGTATTTAAAGAATTACTTCAAAGAAATCATAACGTTAATGATTTGGTAGTGAGATGATGGCAAGAGGAGAATTTTCAGGAAGAAGCACTAGAATGAAGAGAAAAAAGTTTAGATGGCACGATATACGTTATAAAAGAAGAGTGCTGCAGCTTTGGAAGCGTGATCCTTTGGAAGGAGCTCCGCAGGCTCGTGGTATAGTAATAGACAAAAGAGGTGTCGAACAAAGGAAGCCTGCTTCTGGTTTGATAAAAGCTGTCCGTGTGCAATTATTGAAAAACAACATACAAGTGACAGCTCACGTGCCGGGTGAAGGTGCGATAGATCATGTGAACGAGCATGACGAAGTTCTTGTTGAAAGTATAGGTGGGGCGCAAGGTGGCCCGAAGGGAAGCATGTGGGGTATAAAATTCAAAGTGACCTCTGTCAACGGTGTCGACCTCAAGCAAATACTGTCAGGAAAGAAGCAAAAGCCAGTGAGATGATGATATGGAAATGAAAGTTTTTGGGAAATGGTCTACTAACGTTGAAGTGAACGATCCTGGCTTGAAGAAATACATAAACCTTCAGCCAGTTATTGCACCGAGAAGTGGTGGCAGGTATGCAAAGCAGCAGTTCCACAAATCAAAGATGAACATTGTTGAGAGATTGATGAACAAGCTTCAAATTCCTGGCCACAGAAGCAAAAAGCACATCATCACTTCTGGAAAATGCGTTGGCAAGACGGAGATACATTACAAAATTGTCAAGAATGTCTTTGAGAGGATAGAAGAAAAAACAAAAAAGAATCCCATTGAAGTTCTTGTGAAGGCAATAGAAAATTCTGCTTTACGTGAAGAGATAACCCAGTATCAGGTTGGGGGTATGATGGTCAGAAAAGCCGTAGTGACAAGCCCGCAGCGCCGTGTTGATCTTGCATTAAGCAACATCGCGCAAACAGCTTACAGAAAATCTTTTGGTAAAAAGGATACCATAGTTGATTCTCTTGTGAATGAACTGCTTGGCGCTTATGCTAATGATGCTGGTAAATCAGAGGCAGTGAAGGAAAGAGAGAGAATAGAAAGAGAATCTGAAGGCGCCAGATAAGCTTAAAAGAATAAGTTCTAAAGAATAATTTAATGTTTGGCGGTTAGATGGCAAAAAAGGAAATGACTGAAAGAATTGTAGAGACGATGAAGAACCCTGTTAGAATCAGGAATGTCGCCACTTCTTCTCATGTACACCACGGTAAAACAGCTCTTACTGACAACCTTATGGCTGGAGCGGGGATGATTGCCGAAGAGATGGCCGGAAAAGTAATGTACACGTGGTTTGACGAGCAGGAGAGGACTAGACAACTGACAATCTATGGCGCCAATGTTTCGATGATACACGAGAAGGATGGAAAGGACTTTTTGATAAATCTTGTGGACACACCAGGCCACGTTGATTTCGGTGGAGATGTCACTCGTGCAATGCGTGCAGTAGATGGCACTATAGTATTAGTGTGTGGTGTGGAATCGATAATGCCGCAGACTGAAACTGTTTTCCGTCAAGCTTTGAGAGAGAGGGTGAAGCCGATACTTTTTATAAACAAAGTCGACCGCTTGATAAAAGAACTAAAGCTGACGCCGGAGATGATGATGAAGAGGTTTGAAGAGATCATACGAGATGTCAACATACTGATACAGAAATATGCAGAGCCTCAATACAAAGACAAGTGGCTTGTGAATGTTGCTGACGGCTCTGTGGCGATGGGTTCTGCAGTGAAGAGGTGGGCCATATCAATTCCTTATATGAAAAAAACTGGGATAACTTTCAAAGATGTCATCGAACTGACTTTAGCCGGAAAGGAGGACGAGCTTGCAAAAAAGGCCCCGATGCATCAAGTTGTACTTGACATGATAATCAACCACCTTCCAAATCCGATGGAGGCGCAAAAATACAGATTGGAAAAAATATGGCGCGGCGATTTGAACAGCGAAATTGGAAAGCAAATGTATGCTGTCGACCCTAACGGAAAGCTGGCGATGATAATAACAAAAGTTGTTCCTGACCCTCACGTAGGCTACGTGGCAACAGGAAGAATTTATTCAGGAAAAGTTTTCAAAGGAAAAGATGTTTATTTGATCAACCAGCACAAGCAGGGAAAGGTGCAGCAGGTAGCTGTGTACAAAGGAATTTCTAGAATACCAGTGGGAGAGGTTGTAGCAGGAAACATCGCAGGGATAGTAGGAATACCTGACGCTTATACTGGTGAAACAGTTTGCGACCCGGATAATATAATAGAGCCGTTCGAAGAAATTAAACATTTGTTTGAGCCGGTTGTTACCAAGTCAATAGAACCGAAGAATGCGATGGATTTGCCAAAGCTTGTAGATGCTCTGAAGAGGATTGGAAGGGAGGATGTTGTTTTGCAAGTAAAAATAAACCAAGAGACAGGCGAGTATCTTGTTTCAGGCTTGGGAGAATTACATATTGAAGCTAAAGTAGAAAACAAATTGAAGGAGCAAGGATTGGATGTTGAGATGTCCAAACCAATTGTAGTTTACAGGGAAACTATATTTGAAAAATCTCCTAAAGTGGAAGGAAAAAGTCCGAACAAGCACAACAAATTTACAGTCATTGTTGAACCGTTGGAAGACGGAGTGTACAAAGCCATGCTTGAAGGCGAACTTCAAAGCAGTGTGGAACCAAAAGGAAGGGCGATAGATATTTTCAAAAAGATAGCTAGTTTCGGAATGGATTACGATGAGACGAAGAGCATTGTATTGATACATAACAAAAATGTTTTGCTGGACCAGACAAAAGGAATCCAATATATGAACGAAGTTATGGAATTAGTTAAAGACGCGTTCAAGGAAGTCATGGAAGACGGACCTTTAGCAAGAGAACCGTGCACGAAATTGAAGATTAGATTGATTGACGCGGAGTTGCATGAGGATCCTGTTCACAGAGGACCGGGACAGATACTCCCTGCTGTGAAGTATACTATACGACAGGCCATGCTGAAGGCAAACGCTACAATGCTAGAACCAAAGCAGATTATACGTATTGATGTTCCAAGCGAGATGGTAGGAGAAGTTATAAGAGAGGTGGAAAACAGGAGAGGGCAGATAATTGACATGAAGGAGGAGCGCGGCGCTTCCATGGTGACAGCTAAGATGCCTGTTGGTGACATGTTCGGTTTTGATTCTTCCCTCAAATCAGCTACAAGCGGCCACGGCTTCTACAGCCTGATAGAAATCGTGTTTGAGAAGCTACCAAGCGACTTGCGTGATGAGGTTATACGGGGAATAAGGAAGAGGAGAGGTTTGCCTGAGGACATACCGAAACCTGAAGTATGAAATATATTTAAACCTTGCGCTATAATAAGTATAGTATAAAATTTGGAGGAATGATGAAATGCCTGCGAAACCGCACATAAACATAATGACTGCCGGGCACGTAGATGCTGGTAAGTCGACTTTGATAGGAAGATTGCTCTATGACACTGGTGCTATCAAGGAAGAAGAGATGAGGAAGCTTAAAGATTTAGCGAAAGAGATGAAGAAGGAAACTTTTGAGTTTGCATTTGTAATGGATTCTGTAAAAGAGGAAAGAGAACGCGGTGTCACTATAGACATCATGCACAAGCCTTTCGAGACAAACAAGTGGTTTTTCACAATAATCGACTGCCCAGGCCACAGGGACTTTGTAAAGAACATGATAACAGGCGCTTCGCAGGCCGATGTTGCGATATTCGTCGTTTCCGCCAAAGAAGGGGAGGGTGTGCAGGAGCAGACACGAGAACATGCGTGGCTACTGAAAGTTCTAGGCATAGGACAGATACTTGTTGTTATGAACAAGATGGACACCACGAACTATGACGAGAAGAGGTTCAATCAGGTAAAAGAAGAAACGCTGAAGCTTTTGAAGAGCATTGGCTACAAGACCGACGATGTTCCAATCATACCTGTTTCCGCGTATGCGGGGGACAATGTTGCGAAGAAATCCACGAACATGCCATGGTACAAGGGGCAGACGCTGGTGGAAATGTTAGACACTTATGTTAAGGAGCCTGCTAAACCAACAGACAAGCCTTTGAGATTGCCTGTCCAGGATGTCTACACCATAACAGGCATCGGCACTGTTCCAGTAGGAAGGGTGGAGACAGGAGTTATGAAGGTAAACGACACTATTGTTTTTGAGCCGGCTGGCGTGAAGGGCGAGGTGAAATCAATAGAAGTCCACCATCAGCAAATCCCTGAAGCAAAGCCTGGCGACAATGTTGGATTTAATGTTCGAGGCGTCAGCAAGGAGCAGATAAGGCGTGGGGATGTTGCAGGCCACGCAAACAATCCTCCTACTGTTGTAAAAGAATTCACAGCGCAGATAGTCGTATTGCAGCATCCTACTGTAATGACAGCGGGCTACACGCCTGTGTTTCATTGCCACACTGCATCTGTTGCCTGCACAATATCAGAGATAACCGCGAAGATAGACCCTAAAACCGGTGCAGTAATGCAAGAAAAGCCTGACTTTATAAAAACAGGCGACGCTGCGAAGATAAAAGTCGTGCCGTCAAGGCCTTTCGTGATTGAAAAGCAGTCTGACTTTCCAGAATTGGCAAGATTTGCAATAAGGGACATGGGCATGACTGTTGCAGCTGGTGTCTGTCTAGATGTAGTTAAAGCGAAATAATACCAGTGTTAAGAAAATTCCTTATATTTTCTTTTTATTATGAATCTTTCTCTTTTTGTTATTTCCACTGATTCAACCGCTTTTCTTCTTGTGTCATCATGCCACGCAATGTCAAACCCATTAATCTTCTGCAGAAAAACATTCACATCTTTTTCTTCGCCTTCGGCAACAACATCAACAGAGCCATCATAAATATTCTCTGCATATCCTGTAATATGCAATGGCAGAGCCGTTTCCAAACAAAATTTTCTAAACCCAACATCCTGCACTGTTCCTCTAACTTTCAAGTAAACTCTAACACTAAACATAAATCGTCTTTGGTTTAAAGGCTTCTTAAAGTATTTAAGCGTAACCAAACGATAATTTACAACTAGAAGGGATGAAAATGCAGGTAGCGAGAATAAAACTTTCAGGGAAGGACCCGAAGGAACTGGATAATATTTGTTTTGAAATAAAAGATATAGCAAAAAAATTTGGGATAAGCTCGCGCGGACCTATACCACTACCAACGAAAATAATGAAGGTTGTTACACTGAAAACTCCATGTGGCGACGGGACTGGACATGGAAACGCTACATTCGACAAATGGGAAATGAGAGTGCACAAACGTGTAGTGGATGTGCAAGCAGATGACAGGGCGATGAGGCAGATAATGAGGGTCAACATTCCCCAGGGAATACACATAGAGATAAAGCTAAAGGACTGAAAAAATGTATTTTTTTGGTCATATAGGTTTGACGCTGCTGCTAGGATTTATGATTTTTCTTCCGATGGTTTTCTTGCTGATGGGTTCTATGTTGCCAGATATTATCGACAAGCCCTTGTTCTTTCTTGGTTTGGCTCCTTCCGGAAGATACATTGCTCATACTCTGCTTTTTGTCGCATTGTCTTTTGTGGCGACGTGGATAATAACAAGAAAATTTTTATCTGGTTTAAGTCTGGCTTTCGGCGTGTTGATGCATCTTGTTGGCGACGCTACTCACTTTGTGCCGTGGCTCTATCCTTTTGTTGACTATACGTTTCCTGTCTACGAGGCAGACTGGGCGTGGATTTCCGTTTTCCTTGTACTTGAAGTTGTTGGCTTTGCAATTTTACTGGCACTTGTAAAATATGGGTCAAATCTTGACAAAATAAGAAACAAGCTAAGATTGAAGTTTCATAAATAACTTGCACTGTTGAGAAATGACCTCACATCTTCCATAGATTCGTCTACAGATTTCTCGTCCGTGGTTAAGTTGCTTTCAATTTTTTATTTATCTATTTTTAAAAGAACTATAAATTCAATAGCTATTTAACTCTCCCAGAGTTATAAATTAGCTAATAAATGTTGTATAAATTGGATATGATTTTTATGCCGCAATATGATGTAGCGATAATTGGTGGGGGGTTGTCTGGCTTGAGTTCTGCCTATTTTCTTTCAAAAGAAGGTTTTAGTGTCATTTTATTGGAGAAAGAAAAGGATCTTGGCGGTCTATGTGGAAGTTATGATTTGGGAGAATATAGTATTGAAAAATTCTATCATCATGCAATTGCCCCCTGCAGAACGCTTTTGAACATCCTAGATGAGCTTAAAATAAAAAATTTGCTAGAGTGGAAGCGGGCCTCGCTTGGTTTTTATTTGAATGGTAAAGTCCACGCAGCGAACAACCTAATCGATATGGCATTGTTTCCATTAAGTTTGCCTGACAAAATGAAGATGGCCTCGCTGATTTTGAAAATAAAACTAACCGGGGATGTTTCAGCTCTAGATGGAGTTAGGGCCAAAGATTGGATAATTAAACATGGGGGGAATGGTTTATATGAAAAATTCTTTTTGCCTTTGTTGAAGGGAAAATATGGCGATATTTTTGAAGAGGCATCAGCCGCCTGGTTTTTGGAAAGGATCCGACTTAGATCAACCAGATCGCTTGGCGGAGAAAAACTTGGTTATATGAAACATGGGTTCAAAATTCTAGTTGATAAATTGAAAGACAATATAGTAAAAAACGGCGGACAAATTCACACAGATACACTTGTAAAAAAAATTGAAATAAATCCTGACGGCTTTACAACGCTGATTCAAAATGATAATTTCAAATCGAAAAATGTAATATTTACAGCAAACACTAAAGATTTGTTGAAATTTTGTAATCTGCCGAATGACTATTCTGAAAATTTGAAGAAAATGAATTATCAGGGAACCATTTGTGCTTTGTTTGGCCTTAAAGAACAACTGCAAAGTGAATATTGGTTGAATTTCATTTCTGAAAATTTACCATTCGCAGCACTTATAGAACACACAAATTTTCACAATATCCGAGAATATGGTGATACCCACATCGTCTACATACCTATATACATTCAAAATCAGAACAATGCTCTCTGGAATATGAAAGACGAACAAATAATTAATATGTTGATTGCTGGTTTAACAAAAGCGTTTCCAACTTTTGATAAAAATGACATTCGGTGGTGGAAGATAGAAAGAAGTAAATATACTGCGCCAGTGTATAATTTAGGTTATATGAGTAATTTACCAAAAATAGAAACTCCACTTAAAGGTTTTTATATTGGTGGGCTGGCCCTGAGCTATCCTGAAAGAACTATGAATTCAGCACTTGCTGTTGGAAAACAGTGTGTAAAAAAAATTGCTGAACGGAGCGATTAGTGATGCTTTGCTTTTCTTTAGTCATACCGGTGTTTAATGAAGAAAAAGTTGTTGAAAATAGTATTAAAAAAGTATATGAAAAATTGGAAGAATTGGGATATGACTTTGAGATAATAGTGGCTGACGATGGTTCAACCGATTCCACTCCCGAAATAGTAGGAAAGTTGCAGAAAAAGTATAAAAACCTAGAACTTTTTAGAAGGGAAAAAAACATGGGTCGCGGTGAAATTCTTTCACTGGCATTCAAAGTAGCCAAAGGAAAATATATTGGTTTTACAGACATAGATTTGGCTGTTGATTTGAAATATCTTGCTGGGCTTGTAGAAAATTTGAAACATGGTGATGTGGCAACTGGCAGTAGATGGTTGCAGAGTTCGAAAGTAGAGAGGGGAATTTTTAGATGGACTATTAGCTATTTTTACAACGCGTTTGTTAGGCGGTTGTTCAATTCTAAAGTTCATGACCACCAATGTGGTTTCAAATCTTTTAGAAGAAATGCTGCTTTGAAACTGATTTCGGAATGTAAAATAAAAAAAGATAGAAGGTGGGCATGGGATACTGAAATGTTGATCCGCGCCCAAAAGCATAAATTTAAAATCATAGAATTTCCCGTCGAATGGACAGCTGGGAAAGAATCAAGATTTAAGCTTTTGAGGGATATTTGGATAGTTGGAAGTTATTTAATAAGACTGTATTTCAAAGAAGGGAAAATAAGATGATTTAATGAAGGTATTGCTTGTAAAACCAAATTTTAGAGATATATATGGGGAATTCAAATCAGTTGCCACCGAATATCCACCACTTGGAATAATGTATTTAGCATCCTACCTTGAAAGGAATGGACATGAAATTAAGATTGTAGATATGTCAGCTGAGAAAATTGATGATGAAAAATTACTAAAAATATCGGAAGATTTTCAGCCAGACATGATTGGATTTACAGTAACAACACCTCTATCCAACCGTTCGCATCATCTGGCTGCACTTTTGAAAGACTCTGTGAAAGGTGTTTCTATAGTTTTTGGCGGCCCTCATCCAACTGCCTTGCCTGGAGAAGAGCTGAAAGATAAAAATTTAGATTTTGTTATAAGACGTGAGGGAGAAATAAGTTTTAGTTTTTTAGTCGGAAATAAATGCAAAAATTTGGGCAAGATTCTTGGTCTGAGCTATAAAAGAAACAACATTACAGTGCATAACCCAGACCAGTCGTTTATTAAAAATCTTGATATGCTTCCATTTCCAGCACACCATTTGATAGATATTAAAAAATATTTTTTTGTCGATGCAAGAAAATATCCACTTGCGCCAATTATAACTTCTCGGGGTTGTCCTTTTGGATGCAGTTATTGCAATAAAAATATTTCTGGCCATTTATTCAGATCTAGAAGTGCCAAGAATGTCGTAGATGAGATTGAATTGTTGATAGAAAGATATGGTGTGAAGGAAGTGCATATACTTGACGACGCGATGACAACTATTGCGCCTAGAATGATTGAAATATGTGATGAAATTAAAAACAGGGGTGTTAATATTTTGTTTGATGCTGCCAACGGTATAAGAGCTGACTGTGTAACCCCAGAACTATTGAAAAAAATGAAGGATGTTGGATTTTATAAAATTGCATTCGGTATAGAATCGGGTGATGAGAAAGTTCGCAAGAGTATAAATAAAAATTTGAATGGCGAACAAATCAAACAAGCAGTCGGGTGGGCTAAAGAAGTTGGGCTTGAAGTTTGGGGTTTCTTCATGATAGGATTGCCTTTTGAAAATAGATATAGCGTGGAAAAAACTTTGAAATTAGCTATTGATTTAGACTTGGATATGGCAAAATTTTATGTAACTACTCCAATGCCAGGCACAGAATTGTTTGAAATCTGGAAAAAGGCTGGTTACATTACAACCTTTGATTGGGAAAAATATAACTTTTACAAAAAACCAGTGTACAATCTACCAAACCTTTCTGCAGAAGAAATTTTAGAACTTCAGAAATACTGCTTCAGAAAATTCTATATGAGACCAAAGTTTATATTCAAAAAAATAATGAGGGTATCTTCAATGAAGCATTTTATCCTTACATGCAAAGCAGGCTTTGAAATATTCAAAAAGACTTTGGTGGTATAATTTGAGAAAAAATTTTATAATTTTGCTTACAGCTTTAATAATTTCAATAATTTTTAGCATACCGCATATCATTATGCTCCACAAACTGGGAGCAAGTTACAATCCCATGAGCATTGCTGGCGTTAACGCGTTATCAATTGATGAAACTTATTATGCTTCCAACATACAAGACGTGGCTGATGAGCACTACATTGTGAGAAATTCGCAACTGAAGGAATACAAGGAAAGGGTAAACCAGTTCGACACGCTTCCATTTCTGATTCTTGGCGGCATGGAATATTTTTTCGGATCGGCAAAAGCCGTAAATATTGTTGCGGACTTTATATTTCCTCCAATAATTTTTCTCTTTTCGTTCTTGCTGCTAAGGTTGATGAAGGTCAGATTCAACCTAGCTTTGTTGGGTGGAATTTCTCTGCTTATACTTTCAGAACTAGTTTCTCTCATCCCTCCCGTGTCTTTTTACAACCTCAAAGAGATAGCAGACTATTTTCTTTCATATCAGTCTGGCATAAGGCCTCTGGAGTTTTCAAAACTATACACACCGGAACTCACTTTCGTTTTCCTTTCAACAGCGATGTACTTCTTTTACAGGGCTATCTATAAAAAAGATACAAAATTTTTCATACTCGCTGGTGTTTTTGGCGGACTGCTTTTCTACACTTACATCTACTATTCAATATTTTTCGCAGCTGCAGCAGCTGTACTTTTTGCATTCTTTTTAATGAAAAGAGATTTTGCAACTGTGAAAAAGATTTTCATAACAGCTTTGCTGGTTGGATTGATAGCTGTTCCTTACTTTGCAAATATGTATCAATTCAATGCCCTCCCAAACCATCAGGAGTTGATGCTAAGGGTAGAGACGGAATTCGGGAGGGGAATAAAGTGGCTCGCAACTTTCAAGTATCTCGCTTTTCTTGGATTTGGATATCTCATTGTAAAGAAGAAAGATTTGCCTTTTATTTTTTTCGCATCGCTTTTGATTGGCGGCATGCTGTGCTTGAACATGCAACTTGTTTTAGGATACAACGTCCAAAGCTGGCATTGGCTGAAAAGAGCTGTCGACCCCATATCAATCCTGTTTTTAGCTTATCTTGCAGAGCAGTATCTTGTCTCCAACACGAGAATTCCAAAACTCGCGAATGAAAAAATATGGAATGGTTTAGTTGCTGCTGGATTGATTTTTGTAATATCATTCGGCTTCTACACGCAAATAAACTCTGCCCTAAACTCGTACAAAAGTTTCAGCATTTCTGACAAAACTATAGAGCTGTTCGATTGGCTGAACGAGAATACTGAGAAGGATTCTGTAATCATGGCAGCTTCCATAGAGACCAACTCGTTGATACCTGTCTACACGCACAACAATGTCTATCTTCCTAATGCTATACTAACATCCATACCTACAGATGAAATAATCGACAGAATACTGTTCACATACAGCACCTTTGGCATACCGTCCAGTGATTTGTACAACAAACTCAACCAAAACAATTCCGTGAGCGGTTACTTTGCTGCTGTGAAAAACAGGGAAAATGTTTCCAGAGAAGAGTTTGAAACCAAGTTCTTCATAAACTATTTTTTTCATTCACAATATTATTATTCGGAATCAAAAAGACCGCTGCAACAGGATGCAGTACCTGCTGGTATAAACGGCAACTACATACCTGACAATGTGAAGCAGAAAATAATCTCGAAATACAGCAGTGACAACTTTGCCAAGTATGATTTTGATTATGTTTTGGTCGGACCATATGAACGGCATGCTGGAAGCATGAAGCAAGGATTTAAAAAAGTTTTTTCAAATTCTGAATATGAACTGTATGTGAGGATGTAAGAATGTTCAACAGCATAGAGGAAATAAAAAAATCTTACAAAATTAAAAGGGAAGACATAAAGAGGAGGCTGGAAGATTTTAAAAAAGTCATGGATGAGGATGATAGAAGGGTTTTTGCTGAAATGGCTTTCTGTATATGCACGCCGCAGTCGAAAGCGACATCTGCTTGGACTGCAATAGAGGCGGTTGCAAAAAATAATTATCTTTTTGTCGGGAGCGAAAAAACTATACGGCCGTTTCTCAATGCAGTAAGGTTTGCTGACAACAAGACTAGGTTCATAGTCGAAGCGAGAAATAAATTTACAGAAGGTGGGCAGTGGAGGCTGAAAGAAAAAATACTGTCATTCAAAAATCCGCCCGAAGCAAGAAAATGGCTCTCAGACAACATAATGGGTTTGGGAATGAAGGAGGCTTCGCACTTTCTACGCAACATAGGAATGGGAGAAGACCTTGCAATATTGGATGTTCATATACTAGACAACCTGAAAAATATTGGGGTGATAGACGAGATACCAAAATGCTTGACAGAAAAAAATTATCTGGATATAGAAAAAAAACTCAGGGACTTTTCAAAACTTGTAGACATACCGATGGAGGAGTTGGATTTATTGATGTGGTCAGAAGAGGCTGGAATGATATTCAAATAGTCACTTCAACTGTTTTAGAAATTTCATTATTGCAGAGTCTACGGATGTTGTAAAATATTTTTTCACTTCGGCTGGTTTTATCCATTTTATTTCAGCAAATTTTTCACCAGCTTTTGCATTTTTACCAGTTGTTTCACAATAATAGTAAACAGATAAAAATTCCTTTTTCTCTTTATGCAATCTTGCAAAAATTAGCTTCTTGATAATGACTTTAAGATTGGTTTTTTTATTAATTTCATCCTTCAAAGATTCTTCTAATGTCCGACCATAAGTTGGCCTACCACCAGGGAAAGACCATTTCAGCTCTTTTACATATGGGTCATATTCTCTTTTTCCTATAATAATCATTTTATTTTTTGGATTGTAAACTATCGCCAAACAATTCACCAAAAACACTCCTCTGCCTAATAATTTCCAATCCATGCAATCACATTTAATTTCTTAAAATCAATTCTTATATAGTTATAGGTAGTGATGGTTTGAAAGAAAATCTCTGGCTTCTGGACGCAGATTACACGATAATTGATGGAGTACCAACAGTAAGGTTGTACTGCAAGGACAAAGGCGGAAAGACTGTTCTTGTTATTGACCAGAGATTTGAGCCGTATTTTTTTGTCCTGCCTAAAAAAGGCAAAGCGGAACAAGTGAAAAAAAGGATTGAGAGCTTGGATGCTGAGAAGGTGGGTGTAAAAAAAATCAGCGGCGAAGTTGAAGAAAAAGTTGTTTATAGAGAAAGGAAGAAGGTTGTGAAAATAGTTTTTGACAATCCAAGGTGCGTTCAAGCTATAAGGAACGAAGTTAAAAGATGGAAGGAAGTAGAAAATACTTTTGAATACGACATAACCTACTACAAGCGGTATATAATCGACAAGAAAATCAGCCCTGCCGGATGGATAGAGGTGAGTAGAGAGGGGGCTGAAGGAGGTTACAAGGTAGAAAGAATAATAAAAGCGAGTTCAGTAAAACCTGCCGAGCAAAGCGATGCGGATGTAAAAATTCTGGCTTTTGACACAGAATTTGTCGAGGTGGAAGGGAAGCAGAAGCTGATAATGCTTTCCATGGCTGGCAACGACGGATACAAAAGGGTTTTGACTTATCACAATTGGGAAGACAAGCCTGCGTATGTCGAAGTGGTTAAGGATGAAAAGGAATTGATTGAAAAATTTATTGATGCGGTCAATAAGAATGATCCGGATTTCATCTGCTCTTACAACGGAGATAATTTTGATTTTCCTGAACTGAAGGAAAGATGTGCAGAACTGAGAATACAGCTAAAGCTTGGAAGGGATGATGCGGCTGTTTATTTGGTGAGGAGGGGAAGGATTTCCTCTGCAAAGACAAGAGGAAGAGTTCACATAGACTTGTATGATTTCATAGATCACATACTTTCTGCGAGTATGCGCAGCGAAGTTTTAAGTTTGGATGAGGTTTCTCAAGAGCTTTTAGGTGTTGGAAAAAAAGGAATGAAGCACAAGGAAATGGTAGAGATATGGAGAAACAAAGACCAGATGAGCAGATTAGCTGAATACAGCATGTGGGACTCTGAGCTGACTGAAAGGCTGGCTGAACATATAATGCCGCAGATTTTTGCTTTGTGCAGGCTTACAGGGATTTTACCATTCGACTGCTCGCGCTACACATACAGCCAATTGGTAGAAGCGTTCTTCACTAGACACGCTGCAGAAGACAATGTGATAATACCGAACAGACCTAGGACGGAAGAGATTGATGAAAGAAGAGAATTACCTGTATACCGCGGTGCTACAGTCATCGAACCAAAAAAAGGAATACACAGCGACATAGTTGTTTTTGATTTCCGCAGCCTGTATCCCAGCATAATAGTTGCGCACAACATCTCCCCGGAGACGCTGAACTGCAAACATAAAAAATGCAAAAAAAACATAGTTCCAGAAACCAAATCATGCTTCTGCACGGAGAAGGTTGGCTTCATACCAAAACACCTGCAGTTTTTGATAGATTCTAGAAAGAAGGTGAAGGAGATGATGAAAAAGTTGAAGAAAGATTCTGAAGAGTGGAGGCAAAGAGACAATGAACAGTATGCGCTGAAGATAATCGCCAATGCAACATATGGATACTTTGGATATTTCGGAAGCAAGTGGTACTGCAGAGAATGTGGCAGTGCAGCAGCAAGCTTTGGCAGGTTTTACATAAACAAAATTTTGGATGAGGCGAAAAAGTTTGGCTTTGAAATAATTTACGGCGACACGGACAGCTTGTTTGTTGTGCTGAAAGGAGACTATGCGAAAGAAAAAATAATAAAAAAAGCTGGAGAATTTGTTGGTAAAGTAAATAAAAAACTGCCTGGGATAATAGAGCTGGAGTTCAGGGATTTGTACGAAGGCGGGATATTTGTTGCTAGGCATGAAGAAGAAAAAGGAGCGAAGAAGCGCTATGCTCTAATAGACTATAAAGGAAACTTGGAGATACGTGGTTTCGAGACGGTCAGGAGGGACTGGTGCGAGCTGAGTAAAAAAATACAGCGCGATGTTTTGAAGACTGTATTGAAAGAGAGAGACCCGAAAAAAGCTGTGCAGATTGTTAGGGACGCTGTTGCGAGGCTTAAAGAAGGAAAGGTTGAACTGGAGGATTTGATAATTTACGAACAGATCACAAGGCCGCTGGCAGAATACAAAACAATAGGGCCGCATGTGAAGGCTGCGCAGAAAGCCTTGGCACGTGGAAGGCCTGTTGGCGAGGGTGTTGTGATAGGTTTTGTAATAACAAAAGGTAAGGGGAGCATAAGCGAAAGGGCTGAGCCTGTGGAGGATGTAAAGCAAAACCAATATGATGTCGATTATTATATAAAAAACCAAGTGCTTCCTGCGAGCATGAGAGTGCTGAAGGCTTTGGGCTATACGGAAGAGGAAGTTTTGGAAGGGAAGATACAGAAGAAATTGGAAGCGTGGATTAAAAAATAGTTTTTATCCTTTCAAGTTCATAAGCTATAAATATACTAAAATGAGATTTGAGTGGAGATACGAATGTTAAACAGTAAAGGAAAATATTTTTTTACTTCCGAGTCTGTGGCCGAAGGGCACCCTGACAAAGTGGCGGACCAGCTGTCGGATTCTGTGCTTGATGCAATATTAGAAAAGGATCCCGAGGCCAAAGTTGACTGTGAAACGCTTCTAATGCAGGGAACTATAATTCTTACAGGCCAGATCACAACGAAAACTTATGTGGACATAAAAAAAATTGTGCGGAAGACACTGAAAGAGATTGGTTTGGACAATGCGAAGGACGGCTTGGATTGGGAGACTTGCGGCTTGTTAACATCAATAGAAGAGCAGTCTCCGGATATAGCAATGGGTGTCAACAAAGCTGACAAGTATGAACAGGGTGCTGGCGACCAGGGACTGATGTTCGGCTACGCCACAAATGAAACCAAGGAACTGATGCCGTTGCCAATATCATTGGCGCACAAGCTTGTCAAGCGTTTGGCTGACTGCAGAAAGCAAAAAATACTGCCTTACCTGAGGCCGGATGGCAAATCGCAAGTTACAGTGGAATACAACAACGGCAAGGCACAAAGAGTCGACACTGTTGTCATTGCAGCGCAGCATAATAAAGATGCTGATGAGAAGCAGGTAAAAAAAGATATAATTGAGCATGTTATAAAACACGTCATACCAAAAAATCTTTTGGATGAAAACACAAAATACCATGTCAATGGGACCGGCAGGTTCGTGCTAGGTGGAACTCTGGCTGACAACGGACTGACGGGGAGAAAGATTATTGTAGACACATACGGCGGTGTAGGAAGCCATGGCGGCGGCTGCTTCTCTGGGAAAGACCCGTCCAAGGCGGATAGGTTTGGATCGTATATGGCAAGATACGTTGCGAAAAACATAGTTGCAGCGGGCTTAGCGGATGAATGCGAAGTCCAGATTGCATATGCAATCGGTGTTGCGCATCCTGTTTCTGTTATGGTGCATACCTTCGGTACAGGAAAAATTGCAGACGATAAAATCACAGAGTTGGTGAAAAAGCATTTTGACATGAGGCCACGGGCTATAATTGAAAATCTGAAGCTGTTAAGGCCGATATACAGGAAGACTGCTGTCTACGGGCATTTTGGAAGAGAAGATCCTGATTTCTGCTGGGAAAAGACAGACAAGGCTGAACTGCTGAGAAAAGAAGCTGGGCTGTAAATGATTTAACAGCAGAAAGTGAAATTCATTTCATGCCAATAATAAAATCTGCAACAAAGTTTCTGGCAAGCTTTATCTTCACTACAACTTTATCGCTGCTGATAATATCAGTAACGCTTGCAGAGATCACAAGCTACGAAAGTATGAATTCCATATTCGTAAGCGTGGCTGGAAAAAAAGTGATGGGCGAGAATGCGAACAATGAAGAGACATATTCGCAGCTTTCCAAATACTGTGAAACCAACAGTGCCGTGGAACTGCCTGCGGGCGAAGAGAAGTTGGAGATTAATTGCGCTGATATAAAATCTAGCACTCCGGATAAACTGGGGGATGTAATAGCGTCTGCAATGTTCAAGAAAATTTATTATAAACAATATAGCTGCGAGTTTGTAGAATGCTTGCTGCAAGGTGGAGAAAATCTAATGGTCGCTATCAGTTCCACAGGAAACGCATTCTTCAAAAATTCCATAATTTATTTGGTTGGCATAACTTTGCTTGGGGCTGCTGGAGTTTTGATTTTAGCTGAAACCTTTGCTGGCAAGCTGAAAAAATTTGGCAAAGATTGCATGAGTGTGGGGGTGATTGCTTTCTTGATGCTATTTTCAGACATAATACTTCCCAAGTTTGTTCCTGCAGAGTCGATGGAAGGAATGAGCGGCGTACTAAGCATGGTTACAAATACGATGGCTATGAGATTTTTGATAGTGTTCGCAGTAGGTGCAGCAATTTTTGCAATAGGATTTATTGCGGAAAGGAAGAAAATTTTAACTAGAAAGAAAAACTAACCTATATAGTCCAAATCCTTTTCATGCTCTTTGTGTATCTTTATATATTTTTCAATCTGTTTCGCAACAAACTTTTCCAAGCACTTCAGTCTGTTCGTGTGCTCTTTCTTTTTAGCCATTTCCATCACTTTAACATGGATTTTATACTAAAATATTTGTGTTTGCTATTCAAATATTCTTTTATGAAAGCGAAAATATTTTTTTCTGCGCTGATACTTACAATGCTATTGAGCGGATGCGTGGGGCAGAACAACGAGGTAGACTCTCCAAAGGATGCGTGCATAAAAAAATGCAATGCTGAATTGGCTGCGGGGCGGGATCTATCAAGCGGACCGTGCCTTTCGAACGAGATAGCAAAAAACTGGGTCTGCGATGTTGCACATTCTCCAAGGACAGCTGTGGACAATGAAAAGAAAAACCAGTGTTCTTCTTATGGCACTACAGCAGCGCATTTTGTAGAAGTTACTCCTGATTGTAGTTTTATACGGGCTGTCTAATCAGATTATTGTGGATTTGTCTGGCCACGTGCCCCTATCAATCTTGCTGTCAGTCACTTTCACAACAGGGCTGAGCCTGTATGTAATCCCTATGCCTACTATAGACTCTTTCAGCGGTACTGAGGAAGGTACATCAAAGTCTAGAGTTAAAACTGTTGTCTGGTTTGCTTCTATCGTGAATGGGTGTGTTAACTTTAAGACGTTGCTTGGTATATTCATTGGATATGTTTTGTTGTAGATGCTGTTTAAAGAGTCGTGTATCTTTATCGTGGCATCGGATATGTAAAGCCTTACTTGCGTGTACTTTCCAACGTCCAATTCCTTCTCGCCGATTATAGCTAACACATCAGTATATTCAATCAAGTCGAATGTCTTCGTTCCTTCAAAAACCGTTATCCATCCTGCTGATGTGATGTTAGAATCTTCTGTGTCATCGCCGGCAGCGTGCACCTGTATGCTTTTAACCGTTATGTCGAGGGCGGTGGCATAGCCGAAACCTCCCAGCTTCTGTTTCGCATCTTTAGCAGCAATTATTAGCTTCTCAGTCGACGGGACAGTAGTAGTTGCGACAGATGTAGTGGTTGTAGTCGTCACAGCAACGGGCTGCAAAGTCCGACTGTTCAGCAAAATATAAACAGCAGCGATAACTATCAAAGCAGCTATAGCAATCATTTTGTAATTTAGTTTTGAACTAAACGGAGAATTGTATTGGCGTTTCGGTCTGTACCTGTATTCATAAGTCATATAGATTATTTATTCGGGCAGCTTAAATTTCCTTTGGTTTCCTCAATATTTTTGAATAGCAGTGTTTGCAATAGTAGTGCGTCTTCTGCACGCCAGATTTTGAGAATGCGTGCATCTTGAAAAGCTCCTGCTTGGTAGCGCCGCATTCTTCGCACGAGCGAATCAGCCCTCTCAGTTTTCTTCCTAGTGCACGGACAGACGGCTTTCTCAGCCGCATTCTCCTTATTCTTTTCAACATGCTAATATTATTTTGCACTTTCATGCATTTATTAAAATGCGTGCGATAATTATTTCATGGAAGAGGAAGTGCGAAAAAATTACCTGAAGGCTAAAGATGTATCTGACAAAGTTATGGAATTTGCTAGAAGCATTGTTGTAAACGAAAAAAAAATCCTTGCCATAGCAGACAAGATAGAAAATGAGATAATGAAATTAGGGACAAAGCCTGCTTTTCCTGTAAACATTTCCATAAACGACAATGCTGCACACTACACACCGGATATAAACGATTCCACTGTTTTGAAGGATGGAGATTTGGTGAAGGTTGATTTCGGCGTTCAATGTGAAGGATACATATGGGACCGCGCCTTCACTGTTTGCACAGGAAAGAAAACGCACCCCCTGATAGAGGCTTCGGAGAAGGCTTTGCAAGAAGCGCTGAAGGTGATAAAGCCGGGAGTGAAGATTTGCGATGTCTCCGCAGTAGTGGAGGATACGATAAACGGATTTGGGTTCAACCCGATACACAACCTCTGCGGGCATGGATTGGAGCAGTATGTGCAGCATGCTGGACCGAGCATACCAAACGGGAAGAATAACATAAAAGCAGAAATACCTGAAGGGAAGGCTATAGCAATGGAAGTTTTCGCTACTGATGGCGTGGGAATGGTGAAGGAATCTTATCCTATTTTGATATACCGGTTCAATGAAGCAAAGCCTGTGAGGATGGCTGAAGCAAGAAAAATTTTGGAGATGTCTGTAGAAGAGTTTGAGATGCTGCCTTTTGCAAAAAGATGGCTTGCAAAAATCTCCACGCCGATGAAGATAGAATTTGCTCTAAAGCAGTTGATGGATGCTAACGCTCTAGATGGCTACCCAATTTTGAGGGAAGAAAGCGGTGGAATTGTCGCACAGACGGAGGAAACTGTTCTTTTGTGATTTAAGAAATGAATTTGACTTATATTATGTTCAATTTTATGGTTTATTCGTTGGATAGCAAAGTTCTCTTATTTTCTTTACACGGAATTTTCTGCTATTTCTGAGTTCGCTACAAGCCTGTTCGACACACCCGATTTTAACTGTTCTCATTTTGTACGAATTTATTTTGAGAATAATTTCCATTGGGTCCAAATCCAACTTTTTAGCAAACCCAACTATATCAAATTTCTGTTTTCTGCTGCCTACAAGATTGTACTCTTGATTTAAAAGCAGGTTGAATTCACTCCGTTTTACTTCAGGCAGCCTTTCTGAATATTTTCTTAACCTCTCGATTAAACTGGCTTCCTCATAATACCATAGTAGTTCACCGCAAACATTTACAATGGTACCTTTTCTTAATCTGGAAGTTAGGTAACCTAAATTAGATGACTTCTCTATACTTTTTGATAAATTAAATGGTAATCTCTCACCTACTATAGATGAAAGCCAAATCATTGAATTATGTGAATTTATAAAATCTCTCAATCGTGATTGATAGCTTGGGTAATATCCGTACTCTTCAGAAACATATCCTATGCGATTTGCATGACCTGGGTGAACTGCCAAAGTTACAACAACCATATGGGATTTACCATTATCAACCTTTTTATGTCTTTCGGCTTGAGTGCGGAAACTCATAAAGAAAGAATCGTTTCATCCAAGGTCTGCTATAGCAACTTTTTAAAAGGTTAAATAATAAAAAATTCAAGTTAGAATTCAGAGTCATTTAAAAGTTGGAGGTGTTTCAATGGCATATTCACACAAAAATTCAAAGGGTCAGACTTATTGGCTTCATACAAGAGGTGGCAGGCTATTCTTCTTCAGCAAGAGTCCAGAAGATTCGATAGACTTGCCAGAGAGGTTGACTGTGACAGAAAATCCTAGAACTGGATTACCAATGGTAAAGAAGAAGTAATCACTTTGAGTACTTACTTTGGACGCGCGAACGTGCAGTCGTGAAGTTAGTCAGAGAACCAGCGAGCAGGTAATTGCAGTGGTTGCACTTGCCCTGCGTTAGTTTTAGAATGTGTTTTTTTATTGGTTTGCCGCATTTAGGGCATTTTATGTTCATCAAACTCATTCAAACAACTCTTGTAATTTTAAAAAACTATAATATTATTGTGCGCTCACAGATAAAAAGAAATGTGTGCACATTCAATAAATCAATCGGGAAGGTTTTGCTGTGAAAGTTGCTAAAAAGGATAAAAAATATTTGGGGCGCGACATTCCTGCGTTACCTATAGAGATAACTGGTGCGAAAGGTAGCTATCTTTTTTCCAAAAATAAAAAATTCATAGATTTTTTGATGGGTTGGAATGTCGGCAACATAGGATGGAACAACAAAGCTGTTGCAGAAAGGATGAAAAAATTTACTGGGCCGAATTATGTGAACCCATATTATCTTTACAAGCCATGGGCGGAACTGGCAGAGTTGTTGGCAAAGATTGCGCCTGGTAAATTGGTCAAAAGCTTCAGGGCGACTGGTGGTACGGAGGCTGTGGAAATAGCTTTGCAAGCTGCTATGAAACATACAGAAAGGGAAGGATTTGTTTCTATAGAAGGTAGCTACCACGGCCATTCAATAGGTGCGATGAGTGTTGGCTCTTCAGAATTTAGAAACCAATGGGGAAATCTTTTGTTGAAATGCCACAAGATAAATCTGCCTCTAGATGCGGATGCAGGAAGAGAAGTTGAAAAAATTCTCAAAAGTGAAGAGGTTGCTGCATTCATTTCGGAACCAATTGTTTGCAATCTGGGTGTGGTAATACCCCAGAAAGAATTTTTTGACATAGTAAGCGATGCTTGCAAAACGTATGGCACAGCCCTCATCGTGGATGAAGTGGCAACTGGCTTTGGAAGAACTGGAAAATTATTCGCATCGGAGCATTACAAACTTGAACCCGATATAATGACTCTTGGGAAAGCTATGACAGGCGGGTACGGAGGCCTGGGAACTACGATGATGACAAATGAGATTGCAAAATCTATGGAGTTCGACTTTAGTGTATATTCGACATTTGGCTGGATACCGTATGCTGTTGAGGGGGCAAAAGCCAACATAAAATTTATATTAAAAAATAAGTTGTGGAAAAATGCTGTGAAAATGGGACGATATTTTGATTCGAGAATCAATAAGATGAAATTCAAACATCCTGCTGATGTAAGGATCAAAGGCCTCGCTATTGGCGTGGAGTTCAAAGAGAAAGGTTACGCCACTCAAATAACGAAGCGGTCGATGCAGAATGGGTTGTTATTTTCAGACATTGGCCCTTACATGTTCACACTTTTTCCAGCGCTAAATATCGATATGAAAACTGCTGGGGTGGGGCTGGACATACTTGAAAGATGCCTATAAATTTCAAATTATTTCCAAAAATTTAGATTTTTTTGCACGTCTCTTTTCATGTATATGAATGGCAGTGCTCTGCCTAACACTCCACATTTTTTTAATTGAACCACATCTTTTATCGGTCTTTTATCCAAAATATTTTTCGCAGCCTTCAGCCCTATGCCAGGAACTTTAATCAGCTCCTCATACTTTGCGTTGTTTACATCGACCTTCAAGCCGAGATTTTTTGCGAACAATAATTTCGGGTCCTGGTTTTCAGGCAACTTGTCATTTTCAAAAAAGAAATCCTTTGCGTGAAAGCCGAACTGCTACAGCAAGAATGAGCATTGGTATAAGCGGTATTCGCGCCACCTGCTTTCGGCCGGCTTTTTTTCCAACGGAGTTCCTTTAATTGGTTCAAAGCTGCTGTAATACACTCTTCTAGCATTAAGCCTGTGATACAACCAATCGCTAACACGCAAAATCTCCTTGTCAGTCTCATTGGAAGCGCCGACAACCATTTGACTGTCTAATCCCGCTTTACATTTTCTCTCTTTCTGCGCCTTTGTTATTTCATGAGAAAGCCATCTCAGCCTGCGCGTCAAGTCTTGGCGAAAATCTAGGAATAACTTCATATCATCGTAGTGAGACGGGGTGGGAAATTCGATGTTTATTCCAACCCTGTCAGCAAGCTCTACTGACTGTTTGATTAGTTCTCTATCAGTGCCTGGCATTAGGCGAAGATGTATGTAAAAAGTAAAACCTTTGTCCCGCAATATTTTCGTGGTCTCCAATTCTTGCTCCACAACAGTGTTTGGATCCCTTTCAACTGAAGAGCTGAGGAACAGGCCGTGAATCTTTCTTTGTTGCCATGCTGCTATGGCAACTTTTGCAAGCTCTTCCGGGTTCCACTGCTCTCTTGTAGCACTCCGTTCAGCACGAAAGGCACAGAACTTGCAGTCGTTTTGGCATTTTGTAGACATCATTGTCTTAAAGAGGGGAACACATTTGTTCCGTGCAGAAGCTTCGAATATTGGTATTTTGTACTTGTCATGACCAACAGCAGTTGTGAGAAAATGCCATTTATCACGTTTGTATAGAGTCATGACTACCAAAGAATTGATATCATGCTATTAATATGGCACTTGCGGAAGTGGGACTCCGGTAAAAACTGAAAAGAAAATAAAAAAAGGCTGTTTCTAGTGAATAGAGCAAATAAAAGCTCCATTTGATGGAGAAAGGCTATCAAAACGCTTTAAAATTGTGTATTTCACAAATTTTGAAGCGCGACATAGGTGCCTAATTACACAAATTTATATAAAGTATTATGAGAATTATTATTCTACAGAAAAAATATGCGCCACATGACGCTATCATTTTTTCGGTGATGTGGGATGAGGAAAGACACGGCAGAAAACATAATTAAAATCGTTAAATGCCTAAAGGGGGCGGAAGAAGGCTGGTTATGGATAAGAGAAATTGCTAGAAGGACTAATCTTCACCATAAAACAGTTTCCCGCCTTGTTGATAATCATTTATCAATGTTTGTTGACATGCAAGCAATGGAACCTTTCAACGTTAGGATGATCAGGCTGAAGCCTGGAACTGATATCAATGGTGTATATCGTTTTCTGTCGACCATGGAAAAGTTGAACAACGCAAAATAAGTACAATTTTATATTTTTTATAAAAATCATCGTGGAAAATGCGCCGCATATAGTTAATGCGACCAGCTGGCTTTATCTGTTTGAAAACATATAATATTGAAAACGAAAGGTGTCAATTTGGGTAAATTTAATGGACAATACATGACAAAGGTCAATGTACCTTGCAAAAAATGCAATACTTTGGTAAAGGCAGGTATAAACGAGAAGATTTTAATCTGTCCTTCCTGCAATTCTAAGTGGAATTAGGTAAAGATAGCCACAAAAGTTTTGTACGGTATTAATTTTGAGTTTTTTAACAGTTTACAGTGAAAATAATATTTTTTGATTGGCTTTCAGTTAATTTTAGGTCTAAAAATAGGCTTATTTTGACTTGATTTTTTGGTAAAAGTGGCTATTTTCAGACAAAAAATTGGTATTTTTGCCTATTTTGAGCCGATTTTATGGTAATTTGTTTATTTTTAACTAAAATTGGCAAAATAGTGATTGATTTGTGATTGAATCGATAAAAATCACTAATTTATTGATATAAACAATGGTCTATTGTTATGAAATATTCAGATTGATTGGAAAGATGAGGGATTCAGTAAATAAAACGTACCCAACCTTTGTTATCTTTCTCAAAACGCTGTATTGTTTTGGTACGTCTAGTAGTATTGCTCAGCAGCCCTCTTAGAGCATCCTCTGAAATGAGCAATTTTTGAGCTAGATCTTTATAGCTGATTTCTCCCCGTTCTTTTACTGCTGTAACAAGTTCCTGCATTTTAGGAGTTAAAGACAGCTGAACTTCTATGATTTTTCTTGAAAAAGTGTCTATTTTTGGCGTGTCAAGGACCTGGTTTGAGGCGATTTTAAGCGAATTTAGCATGTCTTGCAGTAATTCGAACCTTCTTTGGTCATTTTCTTCATGTTTCTTGATAGCTTCTACTAGATCTGGAGTTTTGTCTTCAAAGGTGTTTGCGAACCAATCCTTAGTAACCAACTGCGATTCTATTCTTCCTAGAGAGGCTTCCATATCCTTTAGAGACTTTCCTGCATAGCCGGCTGCCAACCCTAGCTCAAGAGACTCCTTATGCATAGGAATTTGTGTGAATTGTGGTGTTTCTTGTTGTTGCTCAAAAAGTGGTTTTTCTTCAATATTTGTGATTGATTGATTGATTTGTGATTGATTGATTGAATCAATCATAGATGGACGGTGCATTATTCGCATAAAGAAGCTTTTTATGCCCATTTTTGATCAATTATTTATTAGTTTTTCTAGTATTTAAATTTTTCGATTTTTATCAACTCTTACTTTAGCTATATACTCACTTTTCTACTTTTGATTGTTTTCTACCTAAACTCTCACTCCTGTATTCCCGTCTATTTTCTATTAAAAACTAACGATCTAAAAAATGCGCCGCACATCATTTTTACTAGTCAAAATCGTCCAACTCTCACTCCTATTTGTGTGCCCAACTCGCACTCACTTATATAAAATTTAACATATTTTATTAGTTATATATTATTTATTATATATTATTAGACTATCTTTCTTTACTATACTTTGTATTATCTAATCAACTCTCACTTTAAACTTTTAGTTGAATTTAAAAAATGCTCCGTATATCTCACTTGTTAAAATATATTGTTTAGAATGCAAAAATAAGTAAAAATAAGCCTTTTTTATATGAAATAAGTGTTAAAAATGGTTAGATATCATATAATTTTTTTATAATATATGTTTTTTATCATATTGATAAGCTAAAAAATAGTAAAATTTGTATAAAAATGCACAAATTGCGCAGTCTTTAATGATTGTTGGCGCAATTTACTAAGAAAATAAGGATTTATTTTTACTTTACCAAAGATAATTATGAGATCTATCCTTGGAGAATACGTTCAAAGGGTAAGAGATTGGTTGATTCGAACAGAATATAATTTATCACCTAAAACTCTGTTTATGACAGTTTTTCTTGTCAAATACTTGAATGGGTTCCGCCAGAAGTTTTAGACGCCAGAGAAAGAAGAGTAGATAGAATTTTATCAAGATATCAACAAAAAGCACGGTCTGCAGTAACTAGTGGCGCAGTTTGCTTAGAAAATGGTCAAAAATAGCGTTTCCTAAGAAAAATGGCGTATAATAGCAGTTATACGAAGTATTTTTGAGCTATTTTATGAGTTATTTTCATTACCGTGGCCTATGTACACCGTCCTGCAAGAGCTTTTCTGTCTGAACAATCAATCTTTTCATCTGTCCCAAAGTTCATTTAGACTATAATTTTACCATTTCGGCGGCTGGAAGTCTCGTACATATACTTGACCATAAAGAAAATGTTGTGATTGGGAAATTTCATCCTGAAAATTTGTTTGACGCTGAAGAATTGAAGGGGATTAAAAAAATATGGGAAAAACACGGATATATTCGCTATCATGCTACAAGCGAGGATGTTTAGAGATCGATTATGTGGAAAAATTGCAGAATCGCAGGAAACTGGAGATATGAAGTATTTGGTTCCGACATTCAATGAAGTGTTTGAATTTTATATGAAAATACTGCTACCGGAAGTTAGAAAGATACATGAAACTGCAGCAGACCATTTGAAAAAAAATAGACAGCAGATAATACACGACTATTCTAAAACAGTGCAAAACGCCACTCCATCGAGTTGACTTTTTAGACTGGTTATTTTTTTCATTTTAAAATCAAGTTATTTAAAACTAACAACACTAAAAGAAATTTGTGATATATGGCCAGTTCAATCTTCTTCTTCCTCGTCAGGATCTTTCATCGCTTCTTCTATTTCTGGAAAAGCTTCCTGGCCTGCGCTTTCGTCTTCCTCTACTCCCATCGCTTCATCCGACTCTTCCTCAGGCTCTTGTATTTTTCTTTCTAGCTCTTCCACATCTTGAAATCCTAAATCCCTCTTGCCCTGGCTCACTATCTTCCTTTCAAGCTTTCTGAGCAGTTTTTTCTTTTTTGGCATGATTTTTAATTGACGAACATATTTTTAAAGCTTTGCATTGCCGAAAAATTTTATTTTAAGCCAAAGGTCATTAAATAGCATGGAAGAGTTCATGAAGAAGTTGGAGGCGGAGCTGAAACTCAGAGCTTTCTCGCAGAACACCGTAGCGGCATACATGCTTTGGAATAAAAAATTTCTAAATTTTGCAGGGAAGGATCCTGATGTCGTTGTCGAGGATGACATAAAAAGTTTTATAGGGAACAAAATGTCTGAAGGCGTTTCTCCTAAGACAGTAATACTGATGAAGGCTGCGCTAAAATTCTCTTACGATGGAATGATGAAGAAAAATATTGTCAACATAAAGTCTCCGAAGATAGCTCAAAAGCTTCCGACTGTCCTGACGAAGGAGGAAGTGAAGAAGATGATATATGCTACAAAAAACAGAACGCACAAGCTGATTATAATGATGCTCTACTCTTCTGGATTGAGGTTGAGCGAGCTTGTAAATCTGAAAGTCGAGGATATGGAGTTTGAACAAGCAATGGGATGGGTTAGAAGTGGAAAGGGAGCTAAAGATAGATTATTTATGCTGTCAAAAAACCTTGCGGACGAGATAAAAAATTTCACTGTTTCAAAACAAAAAGCAGATTTTATTTTTTCTGGAAGGAATGGTAGGATGACGCCGAGGAATGTACAAAAAATAGTGGCAGGTGCAGCGAAGCATGCTGCCATAACGAAAAACGTGCACCCGCACACGCTGCGGCACAGTTTGGCTACGCATTTGCTTGAAGACGGAACTGATATAAGAAAGATACAGACTTTGCTTGGGCACGCAAATCTTTCTACGACGCAAATCTACACTCACGTTTCAATGGAAGAATTGAAGAAAATAAAAAATCCGCTAGACAGCATTTGAAACAAAAAAGAAAGGAAAGAAAATATAAGAAAAATCAGCTTGACTTTTCCTTGAGTTTTGAAAGCTTCATCAATGCTCCTTCTACTGAGTGGGCTAAATCTTCGCCGTCATCAGTTAGCTTGATGATTTTTATCCTTCCTTTCTTTTCAAACTCTACAATCCCGAAAATTTTGAACTGGTCTAACAGTTTTACTGTATGTGAATAAGTGCAGTCGACTTCCTTCGAAAGAATAGTAGCATACTTGGGCCCGTTCTTCAAACTTGTCAGCAATTTTACTGGCTTTAATCGAAGAAACAAGCGAGAAATGGATTTTTCTTTCGGCACGACTACTCACACTCTGGAATTTTCTAAATAATAATTGTTTGAATGGTGTATATATAGCTAACGATATAGCTTTTGCAGAATATAATTGGAAAATTTATAGTAATGTTACTATAAAATATTTAGAAAGGTGCTTTTTGTATGACTATACTGATCAGGCAGCCTGCTGTAGCAGGAAGTTTTTACAGCTCCAACCCAGAATTTTTGAGGAAACAGCTGGAGGAATCTTTCTACCACAAGCTCGGCCCGAAAACTGTCAAACCGAAAGATGTGAAAGCTGCAGTTGTGCCGCATGCTGGCTACGAATTCTCCGGTCCTGTGGCAGCATGGGCTTACTCGAGGATGGAAGCGACCAACTTCGTAATCATAGGAACGAACCACAACGGGATTGGGGCGAAATTTGCGCTGATGAAGTCTGGAATGTGGAAAACGCCATTGGGAGATTTGGTAATTGCTAACGATGTTGCAGAAAAATTGTTGGATACGAAGATTGTTGAGTATGATGTGATGGCACACGAACATGAGCATTCGGTAGAAGTGCAACTTCCTTTTCTGCAATATAGATTCGGAAGCAGCTTCAAGTTCGTTCCCATTGTTATAATGAATGATTTTGCTGATGACATGCTGCTTGAGAAATGCAGAACTTTAGGGAAAGCTATTGCAAATGTTATAAAAAAACAGAAGGACCGATGGGTTGTTTTGGCCAGCACTGACTTTTCGCACTATGTGCCGCAGGATGTTGCTGAAAAAACTGACAAGGCTGCGATAAAATACATACTGAAATTAAACGAGAAGAAATTTTTTGAAACTGTATCTGAGAAAAAAATCAGCATGTGCGGCTTCGCTGCCGTTGCTACGACTATAGTTGCTGCGAAAGAACTGGGAGCAAAAAAAGCGGAGTTGCTGAAATACGCTACTTCTGGCGATATTACAAACGACAAAACATCTGTCGTAGGATACGCGAGCATCATTTTCTGCTGAATATATTAACTTTTACAACTCACTAATTGATACTATGGAAAAAATTATATTGAAGCACACTTTGGCTAATGCTGCTGAACATGGCGGCAAAGCTGATTTTCAAGCTGTTCTGGGTAGAGTTATAGCTGAAAGGCCTGAAGTGAAAGACAAGATACGCGACACCATTCCTATTATAAAAAAAATAATTTCTGATGTTAATTCTATGACAGAAAAAAATCAACAGGCGCAGCTGAAGAAGATTGGATTCAAAGAAAAGAAGAAAGAAGAGAAAGGTGGGTTGCCTGAGCTGCCGAATGTTGGAAAGAAAGTTGTAATGAGATTAGCACCTTATCCTTCTGGACCACTGCACATAGGAAATGCTAGGATGGTTTTGCTGAATGATGAGTATGTGAAAAAGTACAAAGGAAAATTGCTGTTGGTTTTTGACGACACGATTGGCTCTGAAGAAAAATTTATTATTCCGGAAGGCTACGAACTGATAAAAGAGAGTTTGGATTGGCTTGGAGTAAAATACAGCCAAGTTATTTACAAGTCTGACAGGATGCAAATCTTTTATCAATTCGCACAAGAGTTGCTGCAAAAAAATTTTGCTTACGTGTGCACATGCTCGCAGCTTGTGATACAAAAAAACCGCAAGGATAGCGCCGACTGCAGTTGCAGGGGCAACAGCGAAGAAAAAAATCTGGAATTGTGGAGGAAAATGCTGAGTGGTGGATTTAAAGAAGGCGAAGCTGTTGTTCGACTAAGGACGAGTATGCTGGATCCAAACCCAGCTTTCCGCGACAGGGTATTGTTAAGAATTGCAGACAGGGAGCATCCGCGGGTTGGAAGAAAGTACAGAGTGTGGCCCATGCTGGAATTTTCCTGGGCTGTTGACGACCATCTTCTTGGAATAACGCACATAATCCGCGGGAAAGATTTGGTTATGGAAGACATGATGGAAAAATTTATTTGGGAAAGGATGGAGTGGAAGAAGGCAGAGTTCATACATTACGGTCTGCTTAACATAGAAGAAGCAAAGCTCAGCAAAAGCGGATCGAGGAAAGCGATAGAGATTGGAGAATACAGCGGTTGGGATGATCCGAGGACATGGAGCATGCAGTCTTTGCGAAGGAGGGGAATAAAGCCGCAGGCAGTGAGAAATTTCATCAAAAGTATGGGCCTGAGTTTGGCAGATGTTACAGTCCCTGCAGAAATACTTTATTCTGAAAATAGGAAGACGATTGACAAGGAGGCGAACAGATATTTTGTTGTTGTTGAGCCTGTAGAAATTGCAGTATATGGCGGGATGAAAATTAAATCCGTAAAAGCTCCTCTGCATCCAGATGAAAAAAAGCGCGGCTCACGTACTATTGCTGTCAATCCGACAAAAATTTATGTTGAAAAAAATGATCTGGAAAAATTTTCTGGCAAAGAAGTAGGATTGATGAATCTCGCAACTGTAGTTTTGCAAAAGAAATCTAAATTTGTAGGCAAAAAAATAAAAATGAAGTCGCAAAAAGTACACTGGGTTTCTGAGCCGAATGTTTCGGTAAAAATAATTATGCCGAATGGCACGACAAAACAAGCGGTTGGGGAAGAAACTATGACGCAATTGAAGGAAAACGACATGATACAGATGCAGAGGGTGGGTTTTGCCAGGGTGGATAAGGTTGATAGAGCAGGAAAAGATATAGTTTTATACTTTACTCATAAATAGAATTAATGATAAATGAGGTGGTATGATGAACGGAAACATGAAGCAAGTACCAAAGGATGTCAGCGACAAGATACTGCAGCTCATAGAGATGGCTAGGAATAGCGGTAAACTCAGAAAAGGCTCTAACGAGACTACGAAAGCCATAGAACGCGGTATGGCGCAGCTGGTTGTCATCGCAGATGATGTTGAGCCGAAAGAAATAGTGATGCACATCCCTGCGCTTTGCCAAGAAAAAAACATACCTTATGCAGTAGTTCCGAGCAAGCTCGAATTGGGAAGAGCGGCTGGAATAGAAGTGGGGACGTCTGCCATAGGTGTAGTTGACGCAGGAGAAGGTAAAGAGCTTCTGAAAGAAGTATTGAAAAGAGTGAAAGAGTGATTGTATGGCTGAGGAAGCAGTACCTGCTGAAGTACTCCAATTGTTAGGTAGAATGGGTGTTAGGGGAGTCATGCAGATACGATGCAAAGTTTTAGATGGTCCTGACAAAGGCAAAGTTTTGACTAGAAATGTGATGGGTCCGATAAGAGTTGGAGACATAGTAATGCTACGCGAGACTGAAATGGAAAGCGTGTCGAGGTTCCAGGAGAAGAGATGATATGAAGTGCTCTTTTTGCAGCAGCAGCTTCAAAGCTTCGGGAAAGATGTTTGTGAAAAACGACGGGACTGTGGTTTATTTTTGCGGCTCCAAGTGCGAGAAGAACTACATGCTTGGTAGGGAGTCTAAAAGCAGGAAATGGTCTCGGCAGAAAAAGTAATTTATTATATAAAAACATGTAAAAAATTCTAGAGGGCCGATAAGCCAACGGTAGACTGTCCGCATGGCAATATATCCATAGTGCGGAATGCTCGGGGTTCGAATCCCCGTCGGTCCATATCGCTTTTCAAAACCTTTAAAAGTATTTGTGCAGATTATTATAGATACTATTATACGTGGTAAAATGGCTCAGAAAGTGAAAGATGAAGAGAAGGTCAAGGAAGAAAAAAAAGATGTGAAAGAGGAAAAGCCAGCGAAAGCTGTGAAAGAAAAGCATGTTGATAAAAAAAGAGAACTGCGTGCTGTTGTCCGACTTGTCAACACAGACCTCGAAGGTGAAATGCCTCTGCAGAGAGCTCTGCGAGGAATAAAGGGAATAAGCCACTCTATAGCAAAATCTGTTGTCATTGTTTCTGGTTATGACCCGAAGATGAAGCTTGTCTCCATGAAAGAGGCGGACCTTGCAAAGATTGAGGAAATTATAAAAAGTCCTGCAAAGTTTGGAATACCTGTGTGGAGCTTGAACAGGAGACGAGACATTGAGACTGGAAATGATTTACATTTGTCTGGACAGGATGTTGATATCGCAAAAAGGTTTGACGTGCAGAGGCTTGTTGACGCCAAAACATACAAGGGAGTGAGGCATATGCTCGGCCTCCCTGTGCGTGGCCAGAGAACTAGGAGTTCTTTCAGGCGCGGGCATGTTGTCGGTGTAATAAGAAAGTCCGTGAAAATGGTCCAGCAGGATGCCGGCAAGGAAGCAAAACCAACAGCAACAGAAGAGAAAAAAGTGAGTAAATGAGAAAATCAAGAAAAAAATATAAAAAGCCGATGAAACATTGGGACAAACAGAAGATTGAGAGTGAAAGGGTAATTTTGAAAGAATTCGCGTTGAGGAAGAAACAAGAGATTTGGGTCACAGAAGGAATTCTGAGAAAGTTCAGGCAGATGGCCAGAACTTGCGCTGCCAAAAAGGACAAAGAAATGGAAAAGGTTATTGTGAAGAAAATGATTAGACTGGGACTGCTGGATGAAGGTGCTGGATTGGATGACATGTTGGGATTGTCGCTTAACGACATTCTTGGCAGAAGGCTGCAGACAATAATCTTCAAAAAGGGTTTTGCCAACAGCATGAAGCAGGCACGACAATTTATCGTGCACGGCCATGTCATCATTGACGGCAAAAAAATAGTCTATCCTAGCTACATGGTTTCTAAAGACGAGGAAAATAACATTGTTGTTGATACAGTGCCGCCGAAAAAAGTCGAAACTACAGCAGTGAAAGCTGAACAAGCAAAAGAGGTGGAGCAAAGTGGCTGAAAGCAAAAGAGCGCACACTTGGGGTGTTGCACACATATACAGCACTGCTAACGCCACTATAATACACATCACAGATGTTACTGGAGCAGAGACTGTTGCGAGATTTTCTGGTGGAATGATGACTGACAGGGACAGGGAGCAGGGAATGCCGTTCCCGGCAATGCAAGCTGCAAAGAAAGCTGCTGAGGAAGCGCTGACAAAAGGGATAAGCGGCATACACATAAAAGTAAGAGCGGCAGGCGGGCATGGAAACAAATCACCTGGTGCAGGAGCGCAGCCTGCCATCAGAGCGCTAGCAAGAGCTGGATTGAAGATAGGGATGATTGAAGATGTCACACCAATTCCTCATGATACGACGAGGCGTCCTGGTGGAAGAAGGGGAAGACGTGTCTAAACTTATATAAATTGGGTAAACAAAATGTTTAGTTATGTGATGAGATGAAAGTCGAGATATTGGACAAAAATGATTCTGAAATGAAATTTTTGCTTGAAGGAGTCACACCTGCTTTCGCAAACACGCTGAGAAGGATTATGGTCAGCGAAGTCGCAACAATGGCTGTGGAGTGGGTCGATTTCAGGAAAAATGATTCTGTTATTGTTGACGAGTTGCTTGCAAACAGGATAGGGCAGATACCTCTGACTTTTGACGAGAAAGTTTATGAAATGCCGGAGAATTGTAAATGCGAAGGCAAAGGATGCAGCAAGTGCCAGGTTGAGCTCGTGCTGAAAAAGAAGGGGCCTTGTGTCGTTTATTCCGGCGACATGAAGAGTAGTGACAAGGATGTAAAGCCCGTCTTCGACAAAATACCGATAACCGAGTTGTTTGAAGGCGGAGAGTTGGAGTTTGAAGCGATAGCGCAACTTGGGTTGGGAAAAAAACACGCCAAGTGGCAGGCTGCTGTTGTCGGATACAAAAACAAGCCTTCTGTTTCTATAAGCGTAAAGGATTGCGATGAAAAATGCAGAAAGTGTGTTGAAAAATGTGTGAAGAAAATTTTGAAGCATGAGAAGGGAAAGATAGTTGTAACTGATCCCATCGAATGCAGCCTGTGCATGCAGTGCGTTGAAGCCTGCCCAAAGAAAGCTGTAAAGATTGAGAGCAGTGAAGACAGTTTTGTGTTTGTTGTTGAGACAGCTTGCGGAATAATACCGGAAGAGATTGTGGAACGGGCTGCAAAAAAATTGGAAGGGACTGCCGACGAGTTTGGAAAAGCTTTGAAAAAGTTGAAATGATTCTGCAAGTTTTATATAGCTGCGCGGAAATTCTAGTTAATAGGCGGGGGTAGCCAAGGCTGGTCAAAGGCGCAGGACTTAAGTTTTTGTAAGAAATCCTGTGGGTTAGTCCCTTCGTGCGTTCAAATCGCACCTCCCGCACTGAAATTAAGGGATAAATACAATTCCCAAAAATTGAACGCTTTTATATAGCAAATTAATTTATTATTTATGGGAAAAAGAAAGTATAGTGACATTGTAATTGTCCTTCTTATCTTATTGTCTGTAAGATTTATAGGAAGTATTATCTCATTCTTTCCATCACTTGATACAGGTTCATTAATTGTCGCAATAATTTTCATTGTTGCTTTTTTGGGAGTTTATGCCATAAAAAAATGGGGTTATATCGTAGCTGTATGCTCTTCGATAGTTGATTTTAGTTTTACTGTAATATTAGGTACTGCGTTATATTCTGCTTTAATGTTATCAGCAGTAGTAGCAGTTGATTTGATAATTCTTATTTTTGCTATAATAGAATATCAAAGATTTAAAAAAATATGAAAATAAATTCTTAACAGGTTCAAATCCCACCTCCCGCGCATTACTATGAAAGGCCAGTCACTGAATAATATTTTCCATCCATTTCTTAATTAAAGACGATAATGAAAACTATGGATTTATAGAGAAGAAAATAAAATTTGCAAATCTCCTCTTTTGTATGAAATGCTGTCATAAAGCATGACTAACTTTCCCAATAGAGTAAGCATTAAAGGAAGCCTCCACTCTTCAAACCAAAATGAACTAAATCAGAACCAGGAATGAGATAAAAATACAAAAAATGAAATCTGATTTAATCCCAGCCAATCCTATTTTCTTTTTATCGGAAATTGGAAGAGCTTTCAAATCTTTATTATCCATGCGTATCATAGCGCCCAATGGAAATTTGAACTCTATTTCCTTGAAAACAATGGAGAATTTTCTAGTTTTCTTTGGTTTAAACCTCACTTTCAAATCTTTGGCATATTTTCTATGTGAAAACTCGTGAATTACTGTAGAAGAATATAACAAGATGTAAGCGATTATTAGTCTGAAGATTAAGTCAAACATAGTTCATCAAATATCTTTCATTTTAATAGACATATAATGATTTATTTCTTAGAATATAAAAATCCTCACTTTTTGTTCTTGCTCACCTCCCGCATCAAGATATTGATTTTTTTCTGATTACTTACGAATGGATCTAAAGTCTCTAAACTAAAGATGTTGGGATTGCATCAAAATTAATTCCAATAATTCCTAGAATGCATAGAAACAGTCCAATAATTCTTAATATCAGTTCAATTCTCTTTTTTTGTTGATCTGACTTCTTCTTTAAGCCCTCTTCCCAATCTTTTTTATTTACCCAAGCAAAATAAGGTGCTGCAAATTTAGGCTTTATTAACAAAAACAAACCAGCAACAATTATAGCTAATCCATAAATAATTGATGAAATTGACGGCATCAAACAACCTCTTTTACAATATTTAATATTAAAATTTGAAGATTTAATGTTATGGGTCAAATTTCCTTGCTGCGCTCAACGAAAAAAATCCGTGGATTTTCAGTGCAGCTTGTGTACACACCTCCCACACTGAACTCACTTCAAAACCAAATCTGTAACTTCAACTATATTTTTCGCTTCTATGACTTCTATGCCGGAAGAGACTTTTTCTCCGTAAGGAACTATAAATAATCTTGCTCCAAAGTTTTCTGCTGCTAGAGCTTTTTCTTCAACCCCGCCGACAGGACCTATGCTGCCATCGAGATTTATTGTTCCAGTTGCCAATACTTTGTTGTCCAATGTTTTGTTTTGTATCGCTGCTATTATAGCAGTGGTTATTACCGCGCCTGCAGAAGGGCCATCAAGAGAAACTATTTCCTGCTCTTCATTGATGAAACTTACTGTGACGTCCATTTTCGACAAACTTGCCTTCGTCTGCATCTCTGCCACAGCAACTGCAACACGTATAGAATCCTGTGTGCCGCTCAGCAAATCTACATTTCGTATGTTCACAGAAACCAAACCAGTTCCATTTGTCAGTTTTACTTCGAATGGTATTACCACACCTTTGTTAGATCTTACAGCGACTGCATAATATTGCTTTATCACAGGTGTTAGAGCTTTGACTTCGCTCTGTGCCATGCCCAGCCTTCCGCTCAAATCGTCAATCAGCGAATCTGAAGCACGCAATTCGCTTTGAAGACCAAAAATCATTTTTGTTTTGTTTTCTATGATTTCTGCCTCCAGCTTCAGAGAATTCTGCAAACCTGATATGGTAGATTCTAATCCTTTTATTTGCAAGCGGTATGAATAGAGCAAAATTGCAGAAATAACAATGGTGATTAGCAGCAAAGCTAGCAAATATTTTGCTTGCGTTCTATTTCTGGTATAAGAGTATCTTCTTGTTGCCATGCTTTTATATTATATTAATTTCAAATCTGAAATAACTTTAGTGATTGAATGGCAGTTGGTGGAGTATGTCAATGCTGCAAAAAGTATTCGCCGGGGCTTTTCAGGTGCCATGCTTGCGGAGCGCAAGTATGCCCGCTGTGCGTGGTTGACGGCACGGTATTTTGCAAGATATGCAGAGGGACGAAGATGGTTAGGTGAACCCCGGGGATTTGGTTTTCATAGATTACATTGGTAAAATAAAAGACACGGGAGAGATTTTCGACCTGACAATAGAAGAAGTGGCGAAGAGTGAAAAGATACACAATGACAAGGTAAAATACAAGCCGATACCTGTTGTTGTCGATGGAAATTTTGTTGTGAATGGGTTGAATGACGCGCTGAAGGAAATGAAGGTTGGGGAGAAGAAAACTGTTGAGATAATCCCGGAAAGGGCGTTCGGACCTAGGCTGCCGGATTTGATAAGGCTGATACCAGAAGCGAGATTCAAAGAGCAGGATATAGATGCTACACCTGGATCGTTCGTGACAATAAATAGACTGCGTGGAAAAATATTGAGCATCGATGGCGGAAGGGTGAGAGTTGACTTCAACCACCCGCTTGCGGGAAAGACGCTTGTGTATGATATCGAAATAAAGAGCGAAGTTAAGGATCAGAAAGGAAAAGCTGCGGCGATATTTTATTATTTCACTGGGATTGAGAATGAGGATGCTGAGATAAAGATTGTTGGCTATGTGGCAGAGGTGGAACTGAAGAAGAGGTACGACATAGCTGGCGACACGAAGCAGATAATTTCAAGTGTAATACTGAAATGGGACAAAAGTTTGAAAAAAGTAAAGTTTTCTGAAGTGTTCGAAATGGAGAAGCCAGAATAAAGATATATTTTTACTAACAAAGATTTAATACAAGGTAGTTTCATGGGAATAAAACAGCTTGGTGACCGCGGGAGAGGAATGGATAAAGTTTGCCAGGACGACGAACAGCTTAAAGCAATACTCGAAAGCAAAAAGACATTGATAAAAGTTGTTGGCTGCGGCGGTGCTGGCAACAACACAATAACAAGGCTGATGCAGATAGGAATAACTGGTGCAGAAACAATTGCTGTTAACACAGATGCGCAGGATTTGCTTTATAGTGATGCGAACAAAAAAGTTTTGATTGGTAGGGAGTTGACAAGCGGTCTGGGGGCGGGTGCTGATCCTAAAATTGGTGAAGAAGCTGCAAAGGAAAGCAGGGATGATGTAAAGAAGGCTTTGCATGGGGCAGATATGGTATTTTTGACTGCTGGTTTGGGCGGCGGGACTGGAACTGGAAGTCTGCATGTTATAGCTGACATAGCAAAGAAGATGGGCGCGCTGACGCTTGCCGTTGTAACACTGCCATTCAAAATGGAAGGCAGACAAAGGATGGCTAACGCTAGGGAGGGGTTGAAGAAGCTTGAAGGCGTGACGGATACGCTGATAGTTATACCAAACGACAAGCTGCTTGAAATAGCTCCTGACGTTTCTTTGGCAACAGCTTTCAAGATTTGCGACGAGATACTTGTCAATGCTGTAAAGGGAATAGCAGAGCTTGTCACAAAACCCGGCTTAGTTAATCTTGACTTTGCAGATGTCAGGTCTATCATGTCGCAGGGTGGGCTAGCAATGATAGGAATGGGTGAAAGCGATACTGATAATAGAGCTGTGGAGGCTGTGGAGAAAGCATTAAACAATCCTCTTATATCCGTAGATATAAACGGCGCAACTGGAGCTTTGATAAACGTGATGGGTGGGCCTGACATAACTGTTAGGGAAGCGCAGCAGATTGTGGAAGCAGTGTCGGAAAAGATGTCGCCTGATGCAAAGATAATATGGGGCACGCAGATTGTGAAAGAGCTGGGCGACAGCATAAGAGCGATGTTAGTTGTAACAGGCGTGCAGTCCCCGCAGATATTTGGCCCAGAAAAGACGTGGAGCAACGGAGAGAAGAAGGATATTGAAAAAGTCCTCGGCGTTGAATTCGTTGAGTAAAATTTAAATACTAAAGAGCAAATGTTCTATAAGTTGATTTGATGGTAAAAATAAAGGAAGGTCTGCAAAACTATTTGCGAGTTTTGAAGCTGACTAAAAAACCTTCATTCAGTGACTGGTCTTTCACTGCGCGGGTTTGCGCTGTTGGTTTGGTAGTGATAGGAATATTCGGCTTTCTGATATACATAGCTTCTGTACTGGTGTTATAGAATGATTTACACAATAAAAACCGTTGTTGGAAGGGAGAATATTGTCATAGATTCAATAGCGTCAAAGGCGAAAACTTCGGGTTTGGACATAAAAGCCCTGGTTCATGCAGAAGAGATAAAGGGTTATGTCTTTATAGAGGGAGAGATGAAAGATATAGAAAAAGTCACGCAGATGGTGCCGCACATAAGGGGATTGATAAAAAGTCCTGTTGTTATAGCGCAGCTTCAGAGATTTTTGCAACCGAAAACCGTGGAGATAGAATTGGATAAAGGTGATATAGTAGAAGTTATAGGCGGGCCGTTCAAAGGGGAAAAGGGAAAGGTTACAAGATATGACAAGGCGAAAAGAGAGCTCACAATGGAACTATTAGAAGTTACGGTACCAATACCTGTTACAGTATCTGTAGAGTTCATAAAACTTTTGGAAAAGGCGAAGTGATATGGCAAAGATAGAAAAAATTGACACATTGGTCGAGGGAGGAAAAGCAGCGCCGGGGCCTGCTTTAGCTCCGAGACTTGCAATGCTGAAAGTGAACATGCAGGACATATTCAAGCAAATCAACGAAAAGACAAAGGATTATTCTGGGATGAAGGTCCCTGTGAAAATTGAAATTGATACAGAAACGAAAAAGTTTGAGATTAAAATAGGAACACCTCCTGTGGCGAGCCTGATAAAAAAGGAAGCTGGCGTGGAGTTGGCGAAAATAACTGAAGAGGAGAAGACTAAAGGCAAAACTACCACGGGAAATCTTACTTTTGACCAGGCTGTGAAAATTGCAAGGATGAAGAAGGACGAGTTGCTTGCAAAAGATTTGAAGGCTGCTGTTCGGCAGGTTGTCGGGACAGCAAACAGCATTACTGGCCTTCAGGTAGAAGGAAAAAGACCGAAAGATGTTATGAAAGAAATTGACGAAGGCAAGTGGGACAGCTTAATAAAGTAATCTTTTTAAACCTTGTTGTATAATTAAAATTAACCCGTTGGACTACTTCGGTAGGAGGGTTCGAAATGGCAAATGAAAACATACTGAAAGCGATAAAAGAACTGAGAGAGAAGCAGGCAAAGCGCAATTTCTCGCAAACTTTGGATCTTGTAATTTCTCTGAAGGAGCTTGACGTGAAGAAGCAGGAGAACAAAATTTCTGAGGACATTGTCCTGCCTCATGGAAGGGGTTCTGAAGCGAACATAATAGTTTTTTCCGAATCTGTAAAGGATTTGGACTGTAAAGTTTTGGGAAGTGAAGACATAACAGAGCTTGCGAAAAACAAGCGTGCCGCCAAAAATTTAGCAAAAGAAGCGGACTTTCTTTTGTCTGAGCCAAAACTGATGCCTTCAATCGGTAAGGCTTTGGGCCCGTATCTAAGCCCAAAAGGAAAGATGCCAAAATTGATTGCAGGAGATTTGAAAGGAACTGTGAAGGACTATAAAAAATCTGTTCGCGCAAGGGTGAAGGATGCTCCTGTCATACAATGCTTGGTTGGCAAAGAAAGCATGAAGGATGAAGAGATTGCAGAGAATGTGGAAGCTGTATTAAAGCATCTGGAAGCAAAACTACCGAAAGGAAAACATAATTTCAAAAAAGTGCAGATCAAGTTCACGATGAGCAAGCCTGTGAGTTTGGTGATATAGATGGTAAAAGAATCTAAAAAGAAAGAAGTTGAAGAACTGAGGAAGATGATTGAGAGCTATTCTTCTCTAGCAATACTGGACATGCACAAGATGCCTTCAAAACAATTGCAGCAGATACAGAAGAAGATAAGGGGGAAGGCAGTAATGAAGATGACGAAGAAAGCGATACTTAATTTTGCAGTAAAAAATTCCAATCTTCCGAATAAAGAAGAATTGATGAAAATAATACCAATGCAACCTGCAATAATTTTGATGAACGAAGACCCATTCAGATTTTATTTGCTGGTTGACAAGATGAAGTCCGTAGCATCAGCAAAAGAAGGTGACATAGCTCCGAACGAAATAGCTGTCGCGGCCGGGCCTACGAATTTGATGCCTGGCCCTGCCATAAGCGAATTGTCGAAAGTTGGAATAGTTGCTGGGGTGGAGGATGGAAAGATTGCTGTCAAAAGAGATGCGGTCGTTGCGAAGAAAGGCGACAAAATCTCAAAACTGTTGGCATCAGTTTTAAGGAAATTGAACATCGAGCCAATGCTTGTTGGCTTGAATATAGTTGCCGTGTGCCAGAACGGAATGATCTACTCGAAGGAAGCGTTGAGCTTCTCAAACACATTCCCAGAAAAATTGAAGGAAGCTTTCAGCCATGCGTTAAGCCTTTCAGTTGCGATTTGTTATCCCACTAAGGACAGCATAAAATACTTGTTAACTAAAGCTTACAGCGTAGCTAGTTCATTCGAAAAAAAGTTTGAAGAAAAAGTTGGAGGTGCTAAATAATGGAATACGTTTACAGCGCATTGCTGTTGCACAGTACTAAACAGCCTATAACTGAGGAGAATGTTAAGAAGGTTTTGCAGACTGCTGGAGTTGCAGCAGACGAAGCCAAAGTGAAAGCTTTGATAGCAAGCCTTGAAGGTGTTAATATAGATGAAGCGATAAAGCAGGCTGTTGTTACTGCTGCTGCGCCAGCTGCAGGCGAGAAGAAGGAAGAAAAGAAGCCTGAGGAAGAAAACAAAAAGGCTGAAGAAGCTGCTGCTGGATTGAGCGCGCTTTTCGGCTGATCACATGAAACAATTGATAGAGCTTGCACAAAACATAAAAGATGAAGAACTGAAGAAAGGGGTAGTGGATTTTTTAAAGGATCCAAAGCTCTCCAACAAGGATTTCAAGAAATATCCGCGGATGAAGATTGAAGAGGCTGCAACGATGTTCACTGTCGGCAGCGCTTCCGGCTCTTCTTCCGTTGAAAGGGATGTTTTGAACCACACTGTTACTTTAACAAACCTTTGCATAAGCACTGCAAAGGAGTTGGAAAAAAATTACGGAGTTGTGATGAACAAGGATTATCTGATAGCTGCTGCTTTGCTGCATGACATTGGAAAAATTTTCGAGTGGAAGCGTAATGGAGAAAACTTGGAGCATACTGGAGTTATGCTGGATCATACGATGCTTCAAACTGCGGAACTGTATGCAAGAGGGTTTCCTGAAGGCGTTATACACATAGTAGCGTCGCATTTCGGCGAGGGCGGCCCCACACCGCCTAGGAATCTTGAAGCATTGATAATGCATCATCTTGATAATATGATTTCCCTGGCTGAGTTTCACATATCTAGCGGCAAGCAGAAAGATATGCCGATGCAACTGCTTTTGTTGGATGAAGAGACCCTGAAGAAAATGGCGGGTGAAAAACCTGAGAAAAAAAGCGAGTGATGTTGCTTTAGATTCTGTCGCTCCTGCCATAGATTTTTTTAGAAAAATCGAGCCGAAGGACAGGGTTGTTATTCTGCATGATGAAGACTGCGATGGCGTTTGCTCCGGGGTAATATTGAGCATGGTCTTGAGAGAATTTTGCAAAAACAATCCAGCCATGATTTCAACCGAATGGAATACGACTTTGACTAGAAAACTGGTGAAAAAAGTCCTCGCAAAAAAACCAGAAATATTGATAATAACTGATGTGGCGTACATGGATCTCGGGCTTTTGAAAAGGTTGAGCGGCAAGTCGAAAGTTCTGGTGATCGACCATCACAATGTGAGAAAATATGAGAATGTCGTCTATTGCAATCCGAGATCGTTCGACGCCGGTGCATATCTGCCCGCGACATGCCTCTCATATAAGATTTCTGAAATGTTGGGAGTGAGGAACAAAAAAATAACTTGGATTGCGGCTGTTGGTGTGCTCGGCGATCATGGTGTTGAAAACTGCACGGATATTTTTACCAAGTTAAAAAAAGAGTTTCCAGAATTGCTGGAAAATGCTGAAATAAAATCTGAAAAATTATTTGATGGTTCGAAGATCGGATTGCTGACTAAAATTGTAGATGCCGGGAGAGTTGCTGGAGGCGATGATGGAGCAAGTTATGCGGCGAAAACTCTTCTGGGTGTTAAAAATTACAGTGAAATTTTAGAAAGAAGGACTGCAGAGGCGAAAAAACTTGTCGCTTGGTACGAAACTGTGAGGAAAGAATTTGACAGGCTGGTCGGTGAGTTCAAGGAAAAAAATGTTCCTGTTGGCGATGTTTTGTTTTTTGAATTCAAGTCCAAATTAAGGATCAAATCAACTCTGGCAAGCGCGGTTGAAAACTTTTATGACGACAATATCATTGTCATAGGGCAGAAAGAGGGCAAACACTATTTGTTAAGCATGAGGCGGGGAAAAAACGTGAAGATTGACCTGGACAAGCTAATACGATCGGCCATAAAAAACATACCCAATTCGACCGGTGGCGGGCATCCGCAGGCATGTGCCGGGAGAATCCCAATCGTGTATAAAGACGTTTTTCTGAAAAATCTGGCTTAAAACGCCTTTTCTGCGCTTTTCAAGTATTTTTTTATACCACTGGGGGTTGTATCCATCCTGTTTTGACTGTTTTTTCGAGTTTACCGGGGGTCCACTTGCAAAAATAGTGTATATGCAGAATGATAATTTAGTTTTGATTGAAATGAAATGCATAAAGTGCAGCTCGCCGAGAACTTTAAGGTTTGTAGATGGGTTCGGGGAGAAAAGAGTGTTCTGCCACAAGTGCGGCAGGAGCTTTTTGGAAAATACTTTTTTCAGGATGGCTGAGCAAACAAGCTTGCAGCATTTCAGCGTTGCTCCTTTTCAGAGTTACAATATGAGGGGTGTGTGATAATGGAAGAGATTGCAGCGATAGCGATGAGTTTGATGAGAGACAGACAGCAGCTCAAGTGGCGTGTCAATCTAATTCGCGACGGGAAGATTTTTGGTTTTTTAAAACCAGTGCGAGAGGGGTTCGGAACAAATCTTTAGGAGTTTTCCAAAATTTTAGCGTTCCTGCTCCCTCTCCAGCTTATTCTCTTTTTTATTTTATTTTCAGCACAACAAATAGATGTGCTTTCTCGTAAGGATCCAATTCAACTTTATCAATAATTTCAAAGTGCTTTTTCAATATTCCCAGAGATTCTTTATAAATCTGTCCCGGCGGTTTTGTTACGTCTATGGATTGAGATTTTATGCCTACCATCGCCCAGCCGCCTGATTTTAAAAATTTCTCGCAGTTCCTGATTAAAATATCTATCTGGTCCGGATCTGCAACATCTTCGAAAACCAAATCAACTTTTTCCATCACCATGTTTTCATACAATTCGGTCTTGCGCGCGTCGGCGAGTATCGGTATGATGTTGCCCCTTATTTCAGAGGGTCGTATGGCCTCCCTGAGAACTCTTTCTGATATCTCCACTCCGTAAATCAAACCTTCGCTACCAACTATGTCGCTGAAATAGGTTGATGTCTTGGCAGAAGCCAAGCCCAAATACAAAACTTTCATCCCTTTTTTCAGCGGAAATTCTTTCAGCTTGCATTTTATCGCAGCGGCAGGCTTTGAAGTATGAGGATCCCATAGCCTGTATTCCACGCCTCCAATTTTGACAAACTCTTCGTTCGCAGTTTTTTGGCCTGGAACCAGATTGATAGTAGCAAGCTTGCCATCCACTAAAAATATTCCTTCGAATTTTGGATGCGGTTTGACTTTCATACTACTACTTGCTTCAAAGATTGGATATAAATACGACAATAAATTATTGTAACTTATGAACACTGAAGATTTGATAAAAAGTTATTACGATGATTTGAATGAACATAAGGATAAAATAAAAAAATTCAATGAACTGAAAATTCTGTCAGCAAACGAGATTGTTAAGAAAATACAGAATGGCGACAAAGACTTCTCTGACGTAAGAATAGTCGGTGTCGATTGGTCCAGGCGAGATTTGAGCGGGTTTAATTTCAGCGGTTCCAAGCTTGAATGGAATGTTTTCAATAGATGCAAACTTGCCGGCGCTGATTTTTCGAACGTCTTCGTAGATTTCTGCGCATTTTCTAGCGCGGATTTGACAAAGGCAAATTTTGAAAATTCGCTCATATGGGATTCTAGCTTCGATGGAGCGATATTGAAGGACGCGAACTTTGTTAAAAGTGTCATAACCTATGTGGTTTTTGCCGATGCCAACGTCAATGCTGCAAACTTTACCAATGCGACAAAAATCGCAGTGTACGAGAGTTGGGAGGATGTTGGAGAAGAAAACTTTGATGCAACAATTGCTATAATAGAAAAGTTAAACTTCTTTCCCAGGAGTTTGCTGCTGGCATGGAAGGCTAGGCTGGAAAAATACAGGACAAAGGTGGAAAAATTTCGAGTTTTTTACGGCATTGGGAGAGCTTTCATGAATCCGAAGGGCAATTTGTACAAATACCCGGCAATTAACAACGACCTTTTGATTGGAAGGGGTGTTTATGTGGGTGAAAAAAAAGATAACACTTACACAAAAAAAACTGAATACGGTAAAAAGCGTCCCAAAGATGATGAGATATTTGGATACACAAAATAATACTACTTACTCGAAATCTCTTTAACCCTTTGATACAGCTTCTGCTTCAGCTTTTCTCCCCTGTATTCTTTGGAGTAAAAGTCTATCTTTGCTGCAATACTCAGCTTGGAAGCAACGAGCCTTGCAACTTTTCCTTTCATGTTTTCCGGGGCGGCTTGGATCAAAGGATGGTTGAATAAAATTCCAAATTTCGGGGATTTGCCTTTCCCGTGGAGATAGCGGAATAAGGCACGCTCTGCACCGATCAGTTGTATAGTGCTGGAAGCCATTCTTGCAACCTTCTCCAATCCGCCGGCTTTTGCAATCAGCTTGGCAGCCAACATAGGTGTTGCTATGTCAGTAAAGTTTGGCGCCGTCTCCTTCAAATTTCTCTCCAAATATTTAGACAGCTCATTCCTCAAAGCATAAAGCTCGACAATTCTCGCGGCAAAATTTTGTATAATCGCAGCATCTTCCTCGCGCAGCTCTGCGCCCATGCTTTTTTCCTTAAAAAAGTTCAGTTCAGCGTCTTCGATCTTTTCTCTCGACCCAAATTTTTCCACTATCTTTGCGTATTTTTCATGGTTGTCAACCACCCTGTCCATTTCAGGAAAGTGCAGTCCGTACCATTCTCTCAACCTTTCGGATAAAACATTCACAGCCTTGTCTATCTCTTCTATTGCTCCGTTTGCTTGAATAATGAAGTTGTCCCTTCCTACAGCTTTCTTTATCTCAACTTTTGTCATTTCGACGTTGACTTTGGTCAGTAGCTGGTTGAACTCTGTCTGATCATTAACAAGTTTTTTATCCAAAGCAATCTTTCTCAAATTTTCTTTCAAATATTTTTCTACCGCATTGTTAGGCTCTGCGTGCTTAACCCCGCTCTTTCTCACTGCAAAAACAAACTCTTTAAATCCTTTCTTCCAAAGCTGCTGCTGCATTTCCTTTTCCTCGTCCAACATCTCTATCTCAGACAGCTTCAGCTTCTCGGCCATCTTTCTCGGCTCTTTTTGGAACGGCTTGAAAAATATCACTTTCTTGTTTTCATCCGCAGCTACCACGCCTAAAAATGTCGTTACTATGTACGATTTCATCTCATCACTTATTCTTTGTAGTCTCTTATTTAATAAATTGCTAAACTTTATTAATTTGTTAAACGTTGTATTAATTCAAGCGATAAGAATGCCGTTCAAACTGCTCTTGATGATGAACATAACTCTACTTTTGCTATTCGGATTCTTGCTTGGATTGCTTACAGCTGTTGGCTACTATTTCGAGCTGTCTGGTTATTTGATGGTTAGTATAGCAGTATTCATAATATTCTTGCAGTGGATGACAGGGCCGTCGATAATAAGGTGGACTACAAACATGCGGCTGATAGAAGCGGGTGAGTTTGAATGGCTGCAGAATTATGTGGAGGAGATTTGCAAAAAAAATAAGGTGAAAATACCAAAGCTATTTTTAGTCAGGAGTGGCGGGCCGAACGCTTTTGCCTTTGGAAGAACATCTGGCTCTGCCTCCATAGCTGTGACGCAAGGCCTGCTGAACAGCCTCAGCAAAGATGAAGTAAAAGCGGTGGTCGCACATGAAGTTGGACACATAAAACACAACGATATGGTTGTCATGACTATCGTCGCTGCCATACCTGTGATATCTTACTATGTTGCAAGGTTTTTAGTTTTCGCGCCGAGAAGCAGCAATGACAGAAAGGGCGGAGCTGCGATACTGATCGGAGTTGCTGCTTTCCTTGTTTATTTTGTTACAAATCTGCTTGTATTAGCTTTGTCGAGGTTGAGGGAATACTACAGCGACAGGTTCAGCGGAGAAAACACAAAACCTTCATTGCTTGCAAGCGCGTTGGCAAAGATTACATACGGCTTGAGTATGAAGCATGAGGGAGAAAATACTGCTGTACGGTCCTTTTACATAGCAGATCCGATTTCCGCAGCATCGGAAATGTCAAAATTCTCTTCTGAATATTCCGACTTTGAGTTGAGCGGCAAGGAGTTGGAAAGCGCAATGGAGTGGGAGAGAGGAAATATATTTGCGAGAATAAGTGAAATATTCGCCACACACCCTTTGACTTTCAAAAGAATCGCTGCGCTGAAAGAGATGGGAAAGCAATAAAGCTGTATCCTGCAACTAATTATTATGAAAGACGGAGAACTTGTGCTGCTGTATTCGAAGGATGAGTCTTACATAGTTACTGGCAGCAAAGACATGCACACAAGAAGCGGTGTGATAAAATTAAAGCTGTTGAAGAAAAAGAAATTTGGCGATGAGATAAAAACGCATTTGGGCAAGACTTTCACAATAATGAAACCGACTATAATTGACATACTTGAAAAACGAGCTAGAAGGTTGCCGCAGATAATAACACCGAAAGACATCGGGTTGATTCTAGCTAAGACTGGCATAGGGCCTGGCAGTAATGTTGTCGATGCTGGTGCTGGTTCCGGATTTCTTTCAATAATGGTTGCCAATTATGTCAGACCGGGAAAAGTTGCGACTTACGAAAAAAATAAAAAGTTTGTTAAAGTTGTCAAAGAAAACATAAAGGCTAGCGGACTGAAAAAATTTATAAAATTGAAGCAGAGGAATGTGATGAAAGGTTTTGATGAGAAGAATGTGGACCTTGTGACACTGGATTTGGAGAATTCCGAAAAGATTGTAAAGCATGCTTACAAATCTTTGCGGCCGGGTGGCTGGCTTGTAGTATATTCTCCATACATAGAGCAGGTCATCAAAATTATAAAGGAAGTAAGAAGGAAAAATTTTTCTTCGCCGAAAACCTTTGAAAATATTGTAAGGGAGTGGCAGTCCGACGCCTACGAATCTGAGGTTTATACTAGACCGAAGACCGTTGGTTTGATGCACACTGGCTTCATAACATTTGCGAGAAAGATGGGAAAATGAAAAATGAGATAGTGCGTGACAGAGAGGTTGTGCCAGATCCACACATTACTCCCGAAATGATTCACACTACTTTTAGGGCATTGGAATCCAAAGGCATGATATTTTATGGTGAGGATGGCGTTTACGTCCCTACGGAAAGTGGTTGGAAATTATTGATGCGGTCTAAATGCTCGAAGGAAATAATTAATGCTTTCGGACATAAAAACATTCTTGCTACGCACACAACTACATTTGAAATAACCAAAGCCACTGAACTGAGCAAAGATGGAGACTGCATAATTGCTGTAAAAGCTGATAAAGCTTGTTCTGACATAAGCAAAGATTTTCGCGATGCTTTGAAAGAAGCTAGAAGGGTTGAGATAACAATAGAAGCTGGCGGCGTCAGCGATGTTGTAACAGCTTATGGGTCGCCTGCGTTGAGGATAAAACATCCGGAAGATATTGTTGTCAGAAAAAGCGATTATATCGATGAAAGGACTCTTGCTATATTAGCAGATAAATCTGCAAGCGAGCTGAAACAGGAGCTTGTTGAGGAATTGAGGAAGCCAAACACGAAAGTAAAAATAATATTAGAGATAAAATCTTAATTATGTTTGAATATTTGATTTGGCTTTTCATTTTTGTAATAACACCCGTATCGATATTATATTATTTCTTCAGAAAAATTCTGAAGCACTGTAAAAAAATTTTTATCGGCGTTGCATTTTTTTCTGTTTTATTCTCAGTTTTGTGGGATATTGCCGCGGTTTGGGTGGGAACTTGGTATTTTCCAGCTGAAAAAAATTTAGGCATAATAATTATGACATACTCTGCGGGCTAAAGCCCGCAGTTTCTCTAGATGAATTTGTCTAGACTAGCTTGCTGCTCACGTATGTACTTCTTCACTGTCTCTGCTGTGTTGTTTCCTATGGATGCCTTGAAGTTTCCTTTTGACCAGAGACTGCCTCGAGGATAACGCAGCCTGAATTCAGGAATAGCTCTGAACAGCTCATACGAAGAGCGGCCTTTGAGCAACTGCATTGCTTTGCTTTGAGACATGGCTACAGGTATGTTTGCTGCCATGTGGATGTGGTCCGGCATTACGGCCAACTCTTCCACGGCTATGTTGTATTCACGTGCTATCAAGTGCAGCACGTTCCTGCAATGTTCAGCATACTTTACACGGCGGAACATGTTGTAGCGGTACTTGGTGCACCACTGGAAGTGGTGCAGGTTGTTTCCAGCGCTGTGGCTGTGCTTGTCATACATAAGGATAACCTCCGGTTTTTTATATTGCAGAAATAGAATAATCACTAGACGATTCTATTTTGCAAGAGGACTTGACTGTCCTCTTTTATTTATTATAGGAATATAGACGCAATTCATCTACGGCCTAAAGGCCATAGATTTCTTGCGTAGACATTAAATTTTCCTTTCGAGGAGATTTTCTTTATGGTTTTCATAAGCATTCTAATAAGCATGATAACTGTAATTGTGAGGTATAAAAAATGATGGGGCAGTTCACACACATTTTTTTGACTTTGATTTTTGCTGGGTTGCCATTGGTATTTATTGTTTTAAAATACAGCAAAATAATTGAAAAAAATATCAAAACTATTTTTATCACATTCTTGATTTTACAGTTATATAGTTTATTGGCTGACAACGCAGCGGTTTCAGTAAACATATGGAACTATACAGATGGGGTGTATAGTGGGATCAGAACACCATTTATGGCTTTTGACGATTTGATTTTTATAGCTTTTGTTCAAATATTGATATCATCAGTTACTATAATCGCAATTGAAAGGTTCAGATTGGGGTCGTAGTATAGCTTTAAGCAAATAAAATATAGAATAATATAGTGAAAATAAAATTTATATCCGGAAAACAGAGAGAATTTCTTTTGAAAACCAAGATGTTAAAAAAATGTACATGGAATGAATTAGCGGCTTTTTTAAAAATAAATTTTGAATCTTTAAAAAATTGGAATGGTGAAAGAAGATGTATACCAGAATATGTTTTTGTAAAAATATTGAATTCTTATCCTGAACTTCAAATTTATAAAAAATTTATTGCGGAATTAAAGGAAAACAACTGGGGGCAAGTTAAGGGAGGTATTGCTGGAAGTGCCACTGTAAAAGAAAGATTAAAAAATCCTAAATATAAAATGTTGTGGATAAAAAAATGTCGTGTTGGTGGAACTAACAATATAAAAAGAGGGTTAATCCGGAATTGGGATGTTGGGTTTAGAAATGTTGGAAGAAGAAGATTTATTGGTCCGAATGGGGAAAAAATGTTTACTAAAGCTGAAAAGCAAATTGCTGATTTTTTTGTAAAAAACAATATCGAATATAAATATGAACCGCACATCATATTGAATGGAAATAACTATTTTCCTGACTTTATGATAGGTAAAATAATAATCGAGCGCTGTGGTTTAGCATCAAAAAAATATTTCGTTTCTCTTAGACGAAAGTTAAATGATTATTTTAAATGTAAAGAAAAGGTTATTTTGGTATTACCGAAGAAAATAGAAAAAAGTCTAAATAAAAATGTAAAAATTAACAAAAAATTCATAACTTTGATTGAAGATGATAATTTATCTGAATTAGCTAAATTATTAGAAAATTATGGGGTTGAATAAAAGCAACATGGGACCGCAACAAGCATGAAGTTGTAGTCTAACTTGGTTAGGACCTGGCCCTCGGGCGGCTAGAATCTGGGTTCAAATCCCAGCGACCCCATTAATTGTAAGTGATAGAAAATATACTAACGAATTGCGAAGAACTTGCAAACTGCTTTACACGAGTTCATTCTCACTGACTATTACAAAGTCGCCAATAGACTTGACAGCGCTGAACGGCACTAGCGTCCTGCCCTTCTCATCTGCCTTCAGGTTGAGGTCCGACAAATGCTTTGTTGGCTGCTCTACTATCAAATTGAGAAGTTCTCCGCTCTCTGTGATAAAGTCGATGTTGCTAACAACACCAAACTTTCTTCCTGTTTCCTCGCTGACTACCGGCTTTCCGACTATGTCAGCGGCTCTAACTTTTGTTTCTGCCATAAATAAACCACCTTTTTTGTTAATATGATTATTTAATACATTATTTTTATGGCTTTTAACTTTTATTAATAAGATGGTGTTTCAATGGCAAGATGCTTTATAGCGGTTCCAGCGCCGGAAGGCATAAAAAGGCGTGTTTTGGAGCTGCAACACAGCTTGAAAGAAGTACCGATGAGCTGCAAATTTGTTGAGGAAGAGAATATGCACATAACACTGTCTTTTCTTGGTGAGAAAAGCGAGGAAGAGATTGAAAAAATACACGTCCAGTTGGAATATTTGTCGAAAAAGTTTTTTCAAATCCCGGCAAGAGTCTGCGGTTTAAAAATAATACCGAGTGAATCTTACATAAGAGTCATAGCGCTGGATGTTTTTGATGAAAACGAACAGTTAAAAAAGTTGAGCGGTGGAATAAAAAATTCCGTCGGCGGAGACGTCAAGCCACCGCATCTAACTGTCTGCAGAGTTAAAGAAATAAAAAACAAAGTTGAAGCTTTGGAGAAACTGAAAGCTTGGAAATATTTTGACGCTGGCAGTTTCACCATCTCGGAGATAAAGCTGATGAAGAGCGAGCTGAGTAGGGAAGGGCCTTCTTACCAAGTGCTGCAAAGTTATCAGCTTGCCTGATCTTTTTTTATGAATTCCTTCAGCTCTTTTGCTCTCGGCTCTATCCTATGCTGCTCTATCGACAACTTTTCACGCAGAGCTTTGTATATTTCTTTCTTTGTTAGTTCTTCCACTTCTTTGCCTTCAGGTGCTTTCGCCATGTAGTCCACATCAGCGAGCTGCGCCATTTCCTTTATTATTATTTCACCGCTGTGGTCTCCGTCCACAAAAAGCGTGGAGACTTTTTCTTTTGTCAGGCTGATTATAGCCTGCGGCACTATCGCCCCACCTATGGCTATGGCGTTGTTTATTCCGTTTTTCAGAAGATTCAGAACATCAGCCCTGCCTTCGACGATGATTATCTCGTCTGATGTCAGAACATCCTCGCCGCAAGGCAGACCATTATATTCCTTTATCTGCGAAGTCCTAACAGTCTCCCGTATTTTTTCTGTAAGCATAGTTGTCGGTGGCATGCTTTTCTCGACCAGTTGCTGCAGTATATCCTTCGCCCTGTCGAGAACGAATTCGCGCTTCAGCACGCGCACGTCTTCTACTGTTGCGACACTAACCTTGGCGCCGCATGGCCCTATCCTTTCTATTGTTTCAAGAGAAGCTGCTATCAACGATGTCTCAGAGCTGTCCAAGCTAGAAGGGATTGTTATACTTCCGCGGGTCTTTCCATTCTCAGTAGACGTATCTACGTCTATCCTTCCTATCCTTCCTGTCTTTTGCAGTTCCCGCAGATCCAAGTCCTGTCCTAACAACCCCTCAGTCTGGCCGAATATCGCTCCTATGATGTCTGGCCTCTCTACTATTCCTTCGGTTGTGAAATCGGCTTCTATTAAATATTTTATCGTGGATTGGGCAAGTTTTGCCACTATGATCATCCTCCATTGATTTTGTGATTGATGAGAGCTCTTCTACTTTTTGATGAAGAGGTGTTTGAATTTTTTTCTCAGCGAAATGTTAGTTGTTAAACCGCATTTTGTGAGAAAAGTGATGAGTTGTGACGATTTTTCTTCTCCTTCTCTGTCGAAATCTGTCATTATATAAACAGACCTTTCATCCTTCGCGAGCTGAAAAATCTTTTCAAGTGATTTCCCAGAAATTTCAAGAATGTTTTTAAATCCCAGTGTTTCTAATGCTGCTCTGTCTTTCTTACCTTCGACTATTATAGCTCCGTCTGTGTTTTTCACTTCATCTTCGATTATTCTCATTTTGCAAGAGGGCAGCATAACTATCTAAATTACTTCCTCCAAAACATCCCTCTCTGTTATAAATCCCACAAGGTTTTTGCTGTCGTCGACAACCGGCACGCCACCTATGTCCTTCTCTTTCAATATGTTGACCGCATCGGAAATGTCCTCATCCTCCCCCACGGAAAAAAACTTTTGAATCATTATCGATTCTACTGGCTTTGATAATGACAGCAAACGGAAGTTGTTTTCGTTCAGATATTTTAGTATGTCAGTTGCTGTGATCATTCCTACAAGTTTTTTGTTGGAAACTATCGGCAGCCTCCTGTAGCGCGTGTTGACTACGCTCTTCAAGCATTCGAAAATTGTGGCAGAGGGAGGGACGAAGAATGGCTTTGTAGTCATCAGCTCTTTAACTTTCATACCAAAATTAACCTTTGCAAAGTGTTTCACTATATCGCGCTCTGTGACAACTCCCTTCAGCTCTTTTTTATTTAATATCGGAAAACGGCCGCGACGGGAAAATTTGAATTTTTGCAGCGTGTGGCCTATGCTGTCGTTGACATCTGAAAAAATAATATCCCTGCTCATTATTGTTGAAACAACATCATTCATATTTTGTTCCCTCATGAACGCGTTTAGAACATCAATAATTGTTATTATCCCTGCGATGGAATTTTTTTGCATGACTGGAAAGCTCCTGTGACCGGAAGTAATCATTTTTTTTGCTATTTCTAGTATAGTATCAGATTCTTTGCAGTAAACAGGATTCATGTTGGCTATTGAAGTCACGCCTCTCAGTCTGTCAAGGCCGGCGCTTTCCAATTCAACGCTCATTCCTCTTCTTCCCTGCACGATTCACAGAGCCACTGTTCATTCAAGTTTTTCAGGTCCGCGCTATAGTTGCCGCAGGCGTCGCATATACCCGAAGCAAATTTTTCTCTTATAGCAAACGGCTCTTCCTTCATCTTCAGTCTGTTTTCGAGTATGTTTATCATTTCCGGCGACGCGACAGCTATATCTGTCAATGAGATGATGCCTATTATCTTGCCTTTTTCAACTACAGGAAGGCGTTTTATGTTGCTGCGCTTTAATTTTTTTGTCGCAACGGTTATGTCTTCGTTCGGCCCGATAACAACCAGCGGCTTTGACATTATGTTTTTCACCTTCACTCTTGAAGGCGTGAGGTTTTTTGCGACCACTTTTTTTATCAAATCGCTGTCTGTCAAAATGCCGACAGGCCTGTTATTTTTCAGAACTATGAGGGCGCCTTTCCTCGTTTTTCTTATCAGCTCTCCAGCGTGCCTTGCATTCTTTTCTGAATCAATCGCAACAACTGGTTTTGTCATTATGTTTTTAACTAGCACTACCAACGTATCACCTACAATATTATAACGCGCGGGTTAGTTTATATTTTTCACAAAAAGTCTTCCAGCATCATGCCGTCGTCTTGCTTGAATATTTTTTTCGGATGGTCTATCTTGATTTTTCCGTAGCCAAAGTCGACAACTAGGTAGAAAGGAAAGCCTTCGAGCTTCGGCCCCATATATTCATAGTAATATAGAGTTTTCTTTTTTGTAGATTTTATCTGTAGAAGGACGCATCGACTGTTTTTTATGCAAATTAGATCTGCCTCTCCGAGGCTGCCGCCAGCCCGCACAACCCTCCATCCCGCCCTTCCAAACATCATCCTAATTTTTCTTTCAACCCTGTAGCCCTTCATTTTTTGAAACGACATAACCATTAAATAAATGTTTATACTGAATAATAAAATCTAGTGGTATGATGAAAATAGCTGTTGTGGGAGACGTGCACAATGATGTGGATACGATAATGGTTTACTGCGACAAACTTGCAGAAGTGGGTTTTGATGTTTTGATTGCCATGGGTGATTTCATAGACTACAATGTGCCGAAGGGATTTACGAAGGAAGATATGGGAAGGCTTATCATAGAAGAGCTTTCTGTCTTCAGCAAACCGATAATAGCTGTGCCGGGAAATTTTGACAAGGATTTGATGCCGATGTTTGAAAAGATGGGGATTGATTTGCACGGCAAAGGCAAGGTTATAAAAGGTGTTGGCTTTTACGGGTTTGGCGGGGCAAAGACTCCTTTCAACACTCCGCTGGAGCCGAGCGAGGAAGAAACGGAAGATGGTTTGAAAAAAGGATTTGGGATGTTGAAGAAGTGTGATGCAACCATACAAATAACACACAACCCGCCTGCCAGGACTAAAGTTGACGCTTTGTATACCGGAGCTCACGTAGGCTCGGAAGCAGTGAGGAAGTTTATAGAAAAAAACCAGCCGACCGTAGCTGTAAGCGCCCATATACACGAGGCCAGAGGGACGGACGTGCTTGGCAAAACAAAATTGATCAATGCGGGCCGCTTTCCGGAAGGTTACTGCGGCTTGATAACTATAAAGGGTAAAGAAGCAGAGGTGGAAGTAGTCAATTTGATATGACTTCTTCGCCACCGCAAAGCATTTTTATATCTGAAATCCAAACTTATCAATTGCCGAGTTGCTTTGAAACTAGTGATGACGATGAATGCGCTTGAAAATCTTATAACAAACAAGATAGAAGAAAGCCTCGACACATCATTGCTACAGCTTGCTGAAAAGATGGATATCCTTGATGTGCAGATCCTGAGAAAGTTCTACACAACTGGCAAAGAGTTTCCTTTTGACACCCAACCTTACTGCTTTCCTATCCTTTTCAAAGAAATGAGGGAATCAAACAACCTAAAGATTGGTTTGGAGGGGCTGAGGAAGAGGTTGGACAACTTGGTAAAGTTTGGGTTGGTTGAAAAAATTAAAGGGTCTAACCCAACCAACTACGGGCCTGTTTCTGGAAAAGAGCAGTTTGTCAGATCTACGATAATCAAGTTTTTCATAATCAACGGATTGACAAAATTTATGTAGGTTATGTGAATTTTTTGAGCTTGCCTTTTTATTATAAAAATATGGCAGGTGATTTATTTTTTATGATATTTCTTTGTGAAAGAATAGTTATTATTTGTGATTTTTCCTAGTTTTTTTGGTTTTGATATAATAAAAATATGGCCGTTTAAAAAAACAAAACAAAAAATTTCCTAAGGAAATATGAATTTTTATGAGTTTTCTAACGATTATGTATGTAAGTTCCAAAAATAATTATGAAGAGTTAACTGAATTTTTATTATATTATATATTATATAAATGTTCATAAATAATATATAACATATAATAATAAATGTTAAGTGAAAATAATTTAAGAAAAATTTTTGAAAAAGAGCTTATGCGAAAAAATATTTTTTTCCAAAAAGATGTTCGCATAAACAACATCTCTATAGATTATTTGATAACTAGAGACGACAAAAAATATGTCGTGCAGATCAAAGCAAACCACTCAAGTTTACATAACACACTCGGTGAGATTGTTGCCATACACAACTCCTTTTCGCATGTCTTTCTACTTGCGACAAACCATTTTATGAGAAAATTCCATTCCCTAACAAAAAATATAGGATGGTTTCAGCAGATTGGTTTGATGATCATAAAAAATGGTGAACTGAAGATTTTGCAAGAAGCAAAAAGCGATTCATATTATGCGAATAAAACAACTGAGCAACGCAAACCGCAAAACTTTACATTTGTTAATGATGTGGATGTAAAAATATTTGAAAAATTCAAGGATACTACATTCATGGTCAGCAACTTGGCTAAAGAGTTGAACATAACGTCAACAAATGCCTACCAAAAAATCAAGCGATTGAAGAGTATGGGGTTGCTGGAAGTCGTAAACGACTGGAACCCGAAAATCTTTCGTATAAAAGAAGCGAAAAAGCTTGGCGAACGCGTTGAGTTTTCTTCATCATACTAAACAAACTGCCTTTTGAAAGATTTCAAAAACATTAAATATGAATAGTCATAAAAATAAGATATGAAGCGAGGCAGGCCGAGCAAAAGGAATGAAATACAAAACATCGTTATGGACATACTAACAGCTTCTTCCAACCCCCAGACAGTATCGTCTCTAAGGAAGGCTGCTTCTTTGAAAGTCGGCAAGGCGGTAAGCTGGAACACCATAAAAAAATACCTGAAAGAGCTAGTCCAGATGAACAAAGTCCAGCCCATAACCGTGCCACATTCTAAAGATATGACAAAAAACGGCCTGACACTTTATATATTAAAAAAATAACAGGAAGGTTTTTTCAGGGAAATATACATATCTTTGCAACAGCAATTATTCTATGATTTGAATGGATAAACACGAAATAATAAAGCTGTTTCTTGAAAGAGGTCTGCAGATAGATCCGCAGTCCTTGGAGCTATTTTATGCAAGCGAAGAAAAAATGAATCGTTTTTTGAAAAATATTGCAGATAAAAAAATATCGTCGAACATCACAATGAATTTTGTCAAAAGCGTGCTGGGAAGGATTGAGGTTCTACAAAACTTTATCACACCACAAAAGAAGTACACAACTGAAGATGCGATACAATATTTTAACAACCGATATGAAGCCATAAAAAAATTTTTCGTGGACAAGCCAGGAATGGAAAACCTGATTTCCATAAACAAAATACCTGATAATATAAAAAAATTTTCTATAATAGCCATGGTGAAGGAAAAAGATGTCAGTGAGAAAACAATCACTGTCGAAGATCAGACCGGCGAGATTTTGGTTTTAGCTGAAAGCAGCGACTTTCAATACATTGTTCAGGATGAGATAATCGGCTTGTCCTGTGAAAAAATAGGCGCAGTGCCCATTGCAAAAAATATAATATTTCCAGACATACCACTGAAAAGGGAGGTAAATAGGACTGAAGATGATGTGTTCTGTCTTTTTATCTCAGATTTTCATTTTGAAAGTGAACATTTCAACAAAAAGCACTATGAAAAGTTCCTGGAGTGGATTAAAAAGCCGCACCCAAATTTATACATATTCGTGGCCAGCGGGGTTTCTTCCGACAAGCAAAAAGTCAGCGAGTTCTTTTCACAGCTGCCAGAAGATTCCGTAAAAATATATCTGCGTGACGAAGTTGACGCGGAATTTGTTTCTGATTATACGCTGGGAATGCCGTGCTTGGTTAAAATAGATGGAGTCGCCATACTGCTATGCAACGACGAGACCATAGGATATTACGTAAAACTCTGGGGCAACATCACTGTGGAGAAAGTTATGCTCGAACTGCTGAAAAAAAGGCACATCAATCCGACGTTTGTTGCCAACAAAAGGATTTACGATAAGGATCCCTTCATCCTAGAAACATTGCCGGATATTTTCGTCTCTTCCCACTTTCACAAGCCAGGCGAGCTCAACTACAAAGGGACTACAATCCTTTCTTTAGGAAGCTTTACACAGCAGCCGATATTCTGGCTTGTTAATCTAAAAACACGAGAAATTATTAAACTTGATTTTACATAAGAATATGATATGGAGCTTGTTTTCCAGGTTTTTGACTGCGACTACACTCTCGTAGACGGCAGGCCTGTAGTAAGAATATTTGGAAAGACGAAGGAGCAAAAGACCGTCTGTGCTTTCTACAAAAAATTTTTGCCTTACTTCTACATAGAACCTGCTGATGGCGCGGTCGTAGATTTGTGCGATTTTTTGAAGAAAAATTTCAGCAGCAATCTTATAAATATAGAAGAGGTTGAAAAGTTCATACCAATCGGCTATCAAAAAAACAAAACCAAACTGCTTAAAATAACGCTGAAAGATCCGTCCCGAACCCCGGTGATAAGAGACGCGCTGAAGCCGATGAGGTTTGTAAAAAACATTTTTGAGGCTGACATTCTTTTCAAGTACAGGTTTATGGTCGACATGGGTATCGGGGGGATGAAGTGGATAAAGGTTGTCGGTGATATGGCGACAACTTCCACGGTGAAGACGGACAAATGCATCAATGTTAAATCACTGGAGCCGGTTGAGGATAATTCGAATGTCGACTTGAAATATATGAGCGTTGACATAGAGATTGCTTCAAGCAAGGAAGGCATACCGGATTCTAAAAGAGATCCGATATCGATGATAAGCATATCCTTCCAGCCGGATTATAAAGGCAAGAAAGACATCGTGCTCGTGGCAAAATCTGCCAAAAGAGCCAATAATATAATGACATTTTCGAGCGAGAAAAGCATGCTGGAAGAGTTTTCAAAAATAATTGATTCATTCGATCCGGATGTTATTATCGGCTACAATGCAAACAACTTTGACATACCTTACATAGTCGACAGGCTGAAAGAATGCAGGCTGCCGAGAACAATCGGAAGGTGCGAACAAAAGCCGATAGTATCGAAAAAATTTGGCTTAAAATACAGGAATTCCGTCATAGGAAGGATTATAGCGGATGTTTATGATTTGATCAAGGAATCTGTTGGCAAAGGACAGCTCAAGCTGAAGAGATATGGATTGGGTGATGTTTCTAGAGAATTGATAAATGAGGATAAGGTTGCAATAGCGCACAGCGAGATAGTGAAATATTGGAATGGAGATGAGGATAAAGTATCGCATCTGATAGAATATGCAAGAAAAGATGCGGACCTGACGCTAAAAATATTTTTGCAAAAAAGCATGCTTGACAAGTTTGTCGAGATAGCAAAAGTTTCCGACTTGCTGCTGCAGGATGTTTTGAATGGTGGGGAGGCAACTCGTGTGGAAAATCTGCTGCTCAGAGAGTTCAACAAGGAAGGCTTTGTGATTCCGCTGAAACCGGACGACAAAGAAGTGTGGAGCAGAACGGAAAAACGAGAGGCGTTGGGATTGAAAGGCGCGCTTGTTCTTGAGCCGGAGATAGGTCTGCAATCAAACTATGTGATTTATTTAGACTTCAAGTCAATGTACCCCTCGATATTTATCGCGTACAACATCTGCCCCTCTACTCTTGTGAAAGGGGAAGCTGAGGGTGTGATAAAAACTCCTTACGGCGCGATGTTCTGCCCGAAAAATGCAAGGCAAGGAGTGATGCCGAGGATAGTAGGTTATTTGATAAAAGAAAGGGACAGGGTGAGGAAAGAATTTTCAAAACTCACAACAGATGCCGAGAGGAAAAACCTTGATGCAAAGCAGTACGCGCTAAAAATAATGGCCAATGCATTTTACGGCTACACTGGATACACGAGGGCGAGATTTTATGTTCTGGATATAGCAAATGCGATAACGAGCTGCGGGAGGGATTTGATACAGAGGACGAAGGATATTGTTGAGAAGGACGCTGAATATAAAGTCGTCTACGGCGACACGGATTCCATAATGGTCAAAACCAAGGCCAATGACCCGGATGAGGCGTTGGCTTTGGGTAAGTCGATAGAGAAAAAAATAAACGAAGAGCTTGCAGGGAAGGTGCAGATAAAGATAGAGAGCGTTTTTAAATCTTTGCTGATATTGAGCAAGAAAAGATATGCGGGATTGAGCTATGAAAAATCTGGGGGCAAGTGGAAGGAAAAAATGGTGATGAAGGGAATAGAGACTGTAAGGAGGGATTGGTGCGATCTGGTTTCAGAGACGCTGCGGCAGATACTGGACATAATTCTAAAGACGCAAAAGCCTAAGGATGCGCTTGTATATGTAAGAAAAGTTCTTGCTGACCTGGACAGCAACCGCATACCCATAGAGAAGCTTATTGTGACAAAAAGCATTTCTAAACCGCTGAGAGAGTACAAAGGCATACAGCCGCACATAGAAGCTGTGAAGAAAATGAGGCAGAGGAGTCCGTCGGGCGCGCCTGGCGTTGGCGACAGGGTCGGCTACGTGATAGTGAAAGGGCTGCAGCTCATGTCTGACAGGGCGGAGGATCCTGAATACGTAAAGGCACAAAATCTAAAGGTGGATTCAAAATATTACGTCGAAAACCAGCTGCTGCCTCCGCTGGAGAGAGTTTTTGAAGCGATGCATATAGACAAGACCGAATTAATCGGAGCAGGAAAGCAGATGCTTCTGATGGATGCCATTAGAAATGGCACGAATAAAAACGTAGAGCTGACTGCAGTTGATGGTTTTTCTTGTGTGAAATGTGAAAAATTCTTTGCAAGAACTCCGCTAATAGGAAAATGCACAAGCTGCGGCGGAGAACTGCAGTTCTATTTTCAAGAAACGAAATCGAGGTTTTTGACAATATGAATTTTGACGCTCTTTCGCAGCAGGAGATAGCTATTTTGAAGATGTTCAACCAGCCGTTTTCAGTTTCATTTAACATGGTTTTCATGGTTTTGATATATTTTATATACCCAATGTTAATAACGTTCGCATTTTATTTTTTAAGGAAAAAACAAAATGTGAAATTTTCGCACCTCGTTTTATCTGCGATTCTGGGGTACCTTTTTGTTTTAGGATTGAAATATTACTTCGACAGGCCTAGGCCTTACGAAACTTATACAAGTCTACCAAAAATATTTGAAAAGGTAGACCCATCATTTCCTTCTGCCCACACATTCCTCTCGTTTTTGATGTTGAGCTTCATTCCGGCAGAAACGCCAAAATGGCTGAAATATATTCTTGCCACATACCTTTTCGCCCTCGTCCCGGTCAGCGTGATGTACGCAGGCGTCCACTACCCCTCCGACGTGTTGGCAGGAGCGCTGCTAGGAATCTTAATGCCAAAAATTATTTCTGAAAAAATTTCGAAAAAAATATTCAAGCCCTAACTTCCACAAGGCGCATCCTGTCAGTTAAAACCATTTTTATCGTCAACACTGAAACGACAGCCATTCCGAATCCCCTCCATACAGTGAAGAGAGACAAGAAACCGGCTGAAAAGAGGCAAATTTTCACTAGCAACTTTTGCTTTTTGCTAATCTTCATGTAAGAATCTAAATAACCAATGAAAATAATCAAAAACAGGCCAACGAGAGTTCCAACATCGATGAACCAATTATATCCAAGCTTCTGCACTGCACTTATCAGGCCAACAACAAAAATAATTTCGCATATTGTTATGAAGGTGGAATATAAAATTCCTTTCCAGCTTTTGCATTTAGGCCAACTTATGATAATCACAAAAATCAAACAACCAAGCGCAGCAAATGGAATGTAATTTTTAATAGTTTCAAGGCTGCCTACATACCTTTCACTGCTGGAAAACTTTATGTTGGAAGGAAGGCTTCCGGATTGCAAAACAGTTTCTATTTTCATCTTTTCAGAATTCGCCGATTTATCGCTTTTGTAGAACCCTATTATAGCCAAAGTTTCCATCGACTTGCCCGCGCTTTCGAACGATATTGGAAGCGATGACACTTTCTCGCCGTCAAGCCAGTAGACCAGTTCCCCATCAAGCAGTATGTTGTCGCTGCTGACGATTTTTGTGTTCATCCTTTTTGTAACATTCGCAAACCTGTTTGCTGCGGCTGCTGAAATTTTCACAGGCACGTAAAGCTCGTACTGGCTCACAGAGGTTTGGTATGTAACATAGCTTGCTGTAGAATAGACGCTTGATACATCTTCGTTCGAAAAAATAACAGCATCAAAAGAAACTGTCTTGTTTGAGGAGTTTGTCACGGAAAACTCTATGCCGTCCAATAAAAACTTGTCCCCCACCACACGCTCAACGTCGTCCACGCTTATTCTTTCTCCATATTTGACAGAACGCGTGCGATCACCAACTACAAGCTTTCCCACGCTATCCTTTATTTCTACATTCTGGGATATCTTTGCTGTGAATTTTCCATCGATGACAAGCGCGTCGAATCCATCATCACTCACGCCAGATATTTTCAAATAGCTTTTATCGCCGCCGACAAAAGGACTCACCTTGACTTCTGAAAGACCCGACAGCTCAGCCCTCTCCTTTACTACTCCTACCGTTTTTTCCAAAGTTTTGGAATCCGCCACCGAATAAATATTAGAAACGCCGCCGCCAAGCTCTAACCCAAACTTTAGGCTGCTACTCGGTAAATCCTTGACACTAAGCCCCACATCACCATCGCCGACAGCAGCGCAGTTTCCCGGGCCATTATTCACGATCATTGTCGCCAAGGCACCTTTGGCAAGATTTTTCACAACATTATTGAAATCAAGGCTGCTTTCTATGCGCGCATCGTTTATCTGCGTTATGATATCTCCAACTTTTATGTCGCTGCATTTATTACCCACACCAACGGCAGTAACCTCCACACCAGACCTTTTCATTACCGCCGGCAGGATTATAGAAACTGATACAAGCAAAACTATTGCAAACAAAATCAACAGCCTCATATTTTTTATCATGGCAATCTTCCTTATTTGTTGCAAGTACTACTATTTAATACTTTTATAATTCATAACACTTTTAAACACATAGTAACCAGTTTGTTAAATGTCATCTTCGTGGTGAAAAAAATGAATGTAGCTGTTATAGGGACTGGATATGTAGGTCTTACAGTTGCGTGCTTTGCTGAATTCGGGCACAAAGTGACGCTGATAGGGAGGGATAAAAGAAAAATCGACATGATAAACCGCGGCGAGTCTCCTATATACGAACCGGGCTTGGATGAGATACTGAAGCGTGGTGTTGAATCAGGAAAACTGAATGCCACAGACGATTACAGCATTGTAAAAAAAAGCGACGTGGTTTTCATATGCGTCGGAACTCCTTCTAATGAAGACGGCTCCATAGACCTGTCGCAAATAAAAACATCCTCCGGGCAAATAGCAGAGCAGCTGAAAACTTCAAACAATTTCATAGTCGTGGTTGTGAAAAGCACTGTAGTGCCCAAAACAACTGTGGAAGTTGTAAAATCAATTTTGGAAAATGTTTCTGGAAAAAAATGCGGCGTGGACTTTGGGCTGGCTATGAACCCGGAATTCCTCAAAGAGGGGACTGGAGTCGAAGACTTCATTCATCCTGATAAGATAGCTATAGGAACTTTTGATGAAAGGTCGTATGAAATACTGGAAAAGCTGTATAGTTGTTTGAACAAAAAAATACCTAGGATAAAGAGCGACACTACAACTGCGGAGATGATAAAATATGTGCAGAATTCTGCTCTAGCTTCTAGGATTTCATTCATAAATGAAATATCCAACATATGCGAAAAATTTTCTGTTGATATCAATGAAGTTTCTTATGCAGTTGGAACTGACACTAGAATAGGTCAGAAGTTTTTAAAGGCTGGTCCGGGGTTTGGTGGTAGCTGTTTCCCGAAAGATGTGAAAGCGCTTTTGTCTGCAGCGAAAAATTCTGGCGAGAACCCTCTGATGCTGAAGGCGATATTGGATGTGAACGCGAAACAGCCCTATAGGATGATTGACCTTGCAGAGAAAGCTGTCGGCGACCTGAAAAATAAAAAGGTTGCCGTGCTCGGCCTGGCATTCAAAGCTAATACAGACGACACAAGAGAGTCTCCTGCATTAGTTGTTGTGAAGGAGCTTTTGAAAAAAGGCGCAAAGGTGACTGCCTACGACCCGAAAGCTATGGACAACGCGAAGGAAACTTTTGGTGATGATATAAAATATGCAAGCAGCAAGGAAGAGTGCTTGAAGGATGCGGATGTTTGCATGATTTTGACAGAATGGGACGAATTTAAAAATATTGTCTTGGCTAAAATAAAATGCCCGATTATAGATGGAAGAAGGATAATCGACCCCGAAAAGGCAAGAAAGAACGGCATCTTATATATGGGCATAGGCTGGAAAAACAACAGCAGGTAGTTTTATGAATGAAGATTTAACAGAAATCACATCAAGACTAAAAATTTTTTCGGGCAAAATTTCAGGAAAAACTTTTCTTGTCACAGGAGGATCCGGATTTCTGGGCAGCTGGGTCTGCGAAGTGTTGGCTGAAATGAAAGCAAAAGTGATATGCGTGGACAACCTAAGCTCAGGCTCGAAAAAAAATATCGAACGGCTGGTTGAAGAGAACAAAATAAAATTTTTCGAATCTGATGTTGCATCATTCGAAATGAAAGACCACGTTGATTTTATTATCCATATGGCCAGCATCGCATCGCCGCCACTTTATCAGGAATATCCTATAGAGACGCTCGATGCAAATGTGTTGGGAACAAAAAAAATGCTAGAGCTAGCCAGAAAAAACAGCGCTGTGATGTTGTTCACGAGCACGAGCGAAGTTTATGGAGACACTAAAAAAATACCCACGCCGGAAAGCGATTATGGGTATGTAAATTCCTACGGTCCGCGGGCCGTTTATGATGAAGGTAAAAGAGCGGCGGAAGCTTACTGCTACGCCCACTGGAAAAAATTCAAAACCAAGGTGAGGATTGCCAGGGTGTTCAACACATACGGGCCGAGGCTGGATTTGAAGCAAACGTCGCAATATGGCCGCGTTGTAGTGAAATTTATCGATCAAGCTCTTTCAAACAATCCAGTAACGGTCTACGGCTCTGGAAAGCAGACGAGAAGTTTTTGCTATATAACTGACATGATTGTTGGTTTGCTGGCTTTTCTTTTAAAACCAAACCTCGATGGAAAAGTTGTTAACATGGGCAACGACAGCGAGATAAGCATACTAGATCTGGCTAAAAAAATAATAAATCTGACAAAATCAAAGTCAAAAATAAAATTTGCAGAGCTGCCAAAGGACGACCCGAGAAGAAGGCGCCCGGATTTGGACAGGGCGAAAAAATTGCTGGAGTACGAAACAAAAGTTATCCTTGACGAAGGACTGAAAAAAACTATTGAATCGTTTAGAAAGTGATGGCATGGGTGTGAAAATATCGCTGATAGGCGCAGGAAGAGTTGGAGGGATGATCGCATACCTTCTTACACCAAACAAAAAAATAGACGAGATCGTTGTCATCGACAAAGTTCAGCCGAGGGTTGAAGGCACAATTCTGGATGTTTCCCACGCGTTTCCTGACTATTCTACAAAGCTAAAAGCAGGCAGCTATGAAGACACGAAGTACTCGAAAATAATAGTCATAACAGCTGGCTTGGCGCGAGTTCCTGAAGTTGAAACAAGGATGTGTTTGCTCGATGCGAACATGCCAATTATGAAAGAAATAATAGAATCTATAAAAATTTCAAAAGATTCCATCATAATAATTTTGACAAACCCAGTAGAACCTCTTGTTTACCTAGCAAACAAGCTTCTCAAAGGCAGAATCGACAGCAAAAACATAATAGGGTTCAGCAACATATTGGATTCCGCACGGCTGCAGGTCATTTTATCAAAGGAGGCAAACGCGGAGCCGGAAAAGGTGGAAGCCTGGGTTATAGGAGAACATGGTGAAAACATGATGCCTGCTTTTAGCGCGTGCAGTATAGATGGTAGGCCGCTGCCAGCTATAGACAGGGAATCTGTCAAAACAGAATTAAAAAAATCTTCCCAGAAAGTTATAGAATGCCTTGGAGGGACACAGTTCGGCCCAAGCAGGCATGTGGAACGACTTGTCGAAGCTATCATAAACAACACAGATGATATATTTTCAGTTTCTTTTTATGCAGAGAAGGACGAGATTTATAATATTTCAGATGTATGCATGAGCCTGCCTGCTGCAATCGGATCTTCCGGAATAAAAGGCGTAAAAAAAATAAATTTGGATGGGGAAGAAAAAAGAAAACTGCAAGATATTGCGGAAAAGCTGAGAAAAATACAAAAAAGCATGGTGTTTTAACATGAGAGTACTTATCACAGGAGGAGCGGGATTCATAGGAAGCCACACTGCAGATATGCTGGTAAAGGAAGGCTTCAAAGTCAGGCTGTTTGATAATTTAGAGCAGCAGGTGCACGGCGGCAATAAACCGCAGTACCTCAATCCAAGCGCAGAGCTTGTGATAGGTGACATAACTGACAGGAAAATGTGGAGCAAGATCCTTGACGGCGTGGATGCTGTTATCCACCTAGCAGGCATGGTCGGGATAGGACAGAGCATGTATCAGCCTGTTAGGTATTTGAACGCCAACACAATAGGAACTGCGATTATGTATGAGGCAATACTGGAAAATCCTGCGCTGAAAAGCAGCATAAAAAAAATAATCGTTGCCAGCTCCAAAAGCACGTATGGCGAAGGCGCGTATAAATGCAGGAAGCATGGAATAGTATACCCGCAACCGCGCCCCATCAAGCAGCTTGAAAAAAAAGATTGGGAGGTTCACTGCCCTGTTTGCGGTGAGTATGCAACACCTGTCGGCATCACAGAAGAAAAGCCTGTGCAAAACCTTTCCGTTTATGCGTTGTCGAAATACGACACGGAGAGGCTCGCGATAGATTTCGGCGAGGCTTTGGGAATAACCTCCGTTGCTTTCAAATATTTCAATGTCTACGGCCCAAGGCAGAGCTTGAACAATCCTTATACAGGCGTCGCAGCGATATTTTTGAGCAGAATAAAAAACAGCAACCCACCGATAATTTTCGAGGACGGAAAACAGACGAGGGATTTCATATTTGTCGAAGACATAGCAAGGGCCAACCTTATTGCTTTGGAAAAGGCGGAGAAGACAGACATTTACAACGTGGGGACAGGCATTCCAATATCGATAAAAGGAGTCGCTGATATACTTATCGAGCTGCTTGGATCCAAAGTGAAACCTGAGATAACAGAAAAGTTCAGGCCAGGCGACAACAGGCACGACTTCGCTGATATAACAAAGATTACCAAAGAGCTTGGATTCAAGCCGAAGTGGGGCTTGAAACAGGGATTCGCGGAACTGATAAAATGGTCCGAGACACAGAAAGCTGTGGACAAGTTCGAGCAGGCAGAGAAGGAAAGGCTGAAATATTTCGGATAATCCTATGTTTCTCAAATCTTTTTATTGGCAGCAATAATTGATAATAATGGCAACCGTTTCCATAGTCATACCGGCGAACAACGAAGAGGCAAACATAGAAAAGACAATTAGCGAAGTTTTCAGGCTGTTTTCTGAAAAAAAATTAAGAGGGGAAATAATAGCTGTTGACGACAGAAGCACCGACACTACTGGAAAAATATTGGACGGCATCGCGAAGAAAAACAAACTGGTTAAAGTCATACACAGGACTGGCGGCAAAGGAGTGGAGATAGGCTATGCAATAAGGGACGGGATAAAAGCTGCTAAATGCGATGCAGTTGTGGTGTTGATGGCTGATCTGTCCGATGACCCGGAGGATATAATAAAAATGGTCGAGAAGATTGACGAAGGGTATGATGTTGTGTGCGGCTCTAGATTCATTAAAGGCTCGGAAGTTGTCGATTATCCTCCGCTGAAAAAAATCTCGCACAGGCTCTACAATATATTTTTTTCTGTGATATTCGGAATAAAGTCGAAAGATTTTTCTAATGCCTTCAAAACATACAAAAGGTCTATATTTGAAAAGGTGGATTTGGAGTCTAAAGGCTTCGAGTTCAACGCAGAGCTTGCTCTGAAGGCGCACTTTTTGGGATACAAAATAACAGACATGCCTGTCAAGTGGTTCCAGCGCAAAAGTGGAAAATCAAAGATGGGATCCTTTTCATTCAGCTTCAAGTCCATATTCATCCAAATACCCAGGCATGGCTTCAACTATGGAATGCTTGCACTGAAACTATTTTTGAGATACAAACTAAAGAGGAAATAGGATAATATGAAAAGGCTGTCAAAGCACGACAAAATTTTTATTATATACACAGTAGCCCTTTCTGCTATAATATTTACAACTTTCTTCCTCAACCACATTTGGGCTGACGAAGGCACGCATCTTCTGCTTTCGATATTCTACAAAGACCTCGTTACTTTCGTAGTCGAAACACGCACATTATCATTCAAGCAACTCTACCAGTACGGCATAAATTATTTGATCAGCTATCCAAAGTTGCAGATAGCCTACACGCCGCTGTTCCACATGACGACAGCCGTGGGATTTTTTTTGTTCGGCACTTCAGCACTTGTCGGAAGAACAGTCAGCCTTTTGTACGCAGCAGGAGCAGCGCTAATTTTTTATTTTCTTGCAAAAAAGTTTTTCGAGCCTAGAACAGCTGTGATAGCTGCAGTGCTTTTTTCACTATCTCCAATATTTTTAATCTACAGCTCAAGGGCAATGATGGACTCGACCGTGATGTTTTGGCTGCTGGCTTCTTGCTACGCTTTTGCGACTGCTCTTGAAAAAAACAGTTTGAAGTATTACGCGCTGACGGGATTTTTCACTTTTCTAGCGGCGCTAGGCAAGCAGATGGGAACCATTGTTTTGCTTTTTTACGCTTTAGTTGTTTTTAAAAATCCTCTGAAAATAAAAAACTGGAGCATGCAAAATCTCAAAAAATCTTTTGTGGTCCTGTTCATATTCGCAATGCTCTTCCTTCCATACCTTTACGCAATGAGTCTGATAGGAGGCATCAAGCTGAATGAACTGGTGGCTGTAGGTTACGCTTCAGAGCAAGGCGAACCCACGTCTTTAGCGGACTATAATTTTTGGCTTTACTACCTTTACAAACCACTAACGATATCGCCGCTGATGCCGCTGCTTCTGCTGGCCCTAGCATTTTACTGCTACAATAAAAAAGACCATTGGCAGCAAATGTTGTTGTTTTTTGCAATTTTTTACATTTGTATAACAATAATACCGAACAAGGAACTGCGCTTCTCGCAGTTTTTCATGCTTCCTGCTTATGTTGCGGGAGCATACTACGTAGGCAGGATGAAAAGATTTTCGATTGCCATAATAGCAGCGTATCTTTTGGTCTCAACTGCTGTATTTCTGCCTAGGATAGTTCAATATCCAACGGAAAAGATAGCGGAATTCATAAGCAAAAACAACAAGCATGGCGGAAATGTTGCAGTGCTTTCTGAGGACGAACCGCTCTATTCATCCTCGCTAATGTGGCACATGAGGATGCTAGACAGCGAAAAAAATACGAGGTTCTACCGCTCGTGTATTTTCGACCAGCAGAACAGGACGGAAATTATATCGATGCTGAAGGAAAACAACATTTATTTTGTGGTTTATTCATCGTGGAGCGGAGACAAGACTATAGAGAAAATTGCAGACAAGCTGGATTTGAAGTTTAAGCTGGATGTTGGCGGCTATGAAACAAAAGTTTATTCATACAAGGATTTCGCCTACAAAGACGTTAAAAAATGCAATTTCATTTGCTTGACGAAAGAAGCGGTGTGTACATCTTAAATTTTTATCAAAGCAATTAATGTTAGTGATGAACTATGAACGAAGTGGCAATAGTTAGTGTAGTGCTGATGGCGTTGGTTTTTATCATCCCTGCCGCTACATATTTGGCCGCGGAAATGTTTTTCAAATGGCTTTACAAAAGAGGCAAGTGCATAAAACTTAAATAACCTGCAAAAAAAGTTGATAGAATGATTTCGACTGCCATAATGTATTTTCTTTCTGCAGCAGCTATGATGGTGCTTTATTTTGTGCCGGGTTTTCTGACTTCGTTGTTTTTCAAGAAATACAGCCTGCTAGAAAAAATAGCTCTGTCGTTCTTCTTTTCGACTGCGTGGCTGATAATCCTGGTCGCAGTCTGCCACTATGCAGGATTTTCCGCCTCGCCTTACATACTAGTCCCGTATGCTTTGCTCGTTGCAGTGCTTTTTCTGGCCACAAGAAAGCATCTGCCAGCCTTGAAGATAGAAAGAGAAATAAAAGTTCTGCTGCTGCTGTTTGCAATAATATTCGTCGCAAAAATCACAGCGCAAATCTTCATAAAATACTATCCTGCTGGGTCGGATTATGTCGGCCATTACAAAACTGTTCTGCTGTTTCTTCAAAGGGACTGGACGCTGCCGGATACAAATCTTCCAACATACACGGAAACTTATCTACCTTACAGGACGCCGGGATTTTACATGCTGCTTTCCTTCTTCCTCTCAATTTTCGGGAGCAGCTTTTGGGTCTGCCAGGTTTCAGCTACGCTTGTGAACACAGTTTTTCTTTTTCCAACATACCTCATAGCGAAGCAAGTTTTCAGCAAAAAAATAGCTCTGCTCACTGTAATATTTCTGGCGATAATACCGTTTGTCGAGACTTCTTTGTATATGCATGCGAAAATGCTTGTGGCCTACTTTTCTTTCCTGATGTTTTACCTTTTTATCACAAAAAAATCCTCGCCATACCTGATTGGAGCGGTTGCCGGGCTTGGCATAATGATACACCAGTCTTCGATGATTTTCATACTCGCTTTGGCTGTGCCGTATCTTTTTGACATAATAAAAAAGAAAAGCAAGCAGGACCTGTTGTTTGCAGTCAAGATGGTGATCGCATTCGCCGCAGTCATTGCGCCGTGGTTTTTAATAACATATCTGAAATACGGCACGTTAGCTTCTTCCGGCTATAATAATTTTCCGATATACACCACCAACTATGGTACAACGGAAAACAAGCCCGAACAGCTTTGGGAGCATTTCAAAAAAACCTCGCCGCTCTACATCATTGGAGCAAGAGTTGTAAACACTGTTACATTCATAACACCAGCCATACTGATATCCAAGATTATCGCACTGTTCGTGCCGTTCACTCTGAACACGGGTAAGACGAATCCGCCAGTTCCGATAAACTTTGCTTCTAACAGAGATCTGCCATGGGCTTACCACTACTACCACTCGCTGCCTGGAATACTGACGATGTTGATGTTCGTGTTTGCGATGATAGGCTTTGCAAAATTGTGGAAGCGCAACAAAAAACTTTTTTACTTCGTGCTGATACCTGTTGTTTTCACGATAATATGGTACGGGTGGGTTGTGATGGCTGTGCTGAGGTCAGGGGTGCCAGAAATAGTGCCTATACTTGTCATGGTAGGATTTTGGGCGATAAGCAAGAGGAAGGATAGAGAGAAGTTGGTGAAGCTCGTTTTCATTTTAGCGATCATCGAGCTTGTAGTATTCTCGTATTTCATGTATCTCCACATCCAAACCACGGAAGAGATAGCTATAGAGCGCAGAGGAAATCCTGATTATGCCGTGGACATTGATGTGTTTGAGGGTTTGTTTTCCGCGTACAAGCTTTTCAAAGTTCAGGAAATGGGTAAATGGCTATGAAAGACGTGACGATAATAGTCCCTGCACGTAATGAGGAAAAATCTCTGCCCATTTTGCTGAAGAGGCTTCTGAAGCTGACTAAAAACATCATAGTAATAGACAACGACTCCACTGACAGCACGTTCAGCATAGCTAAAAAATATTGTAAAGCTTTGAAGAACGAAAGGAACTTTGGAAAAGGTTATTCGATAAGAAGAGGATGCAGAGAAGCAAAAACTCTGATAATAGTTATGATGGACGCGGACCTTTCGCACAAGCCTTCCGACGTTCAAAAATTAGTGCAGCCGCTGCTTTACGATAAAAAAATTGGTCTGGTTGTAGGTTCTAGAGCTCTGGGAGGCAGCGAAGAATATGTGCCGTCAAAACTTTTCGGCAACATGTTTTTCACTCGGGTCTTCAATCTGGTCTGGCAAAAAAAATTTACGGATGTGCTTAACGGATTCAAGGCTTTCAGGAAGGATATAACAACAGATCTGAGAAGCAACAAGTACGATATAGAAGTGGAATTAGTCGGAGCTTGCCTGAGGCACGGCTACAAAGTAAAAGAAATACCTGCGTATGAGATTGCCAGAAGGAGCGGAAAATCAAAGCTGAACAAAGTCTTCGACAGCATTCTGATACTGATGCAGATATTTGTTCAAAGATACAAATCCATCTTCAGATAGTTTTTTTCCAATGTTCCACAGTTCTCTTCAATCCTTCGTCGAGAGAAACGGCCGGATTCCATCCAAGAACCCTTTTCGCTTTAGCAGAGTTTAGTGAAAGATACTGCTCGACAACAGGCCTCTTTGGATAATCTGCAGGAAAGGAAAATTCAAACCCACCGTCATAGCCAACAATCTTTTGTATTTTCTCCGCTACCTGCTTTATTGTCAATTCTAAACCATTACCGAAATTGAAAACAAAATGGTTAGGGTCTTCTTCCGACAAGTGCATCCTTTTCTTCGCATTTCCAACGTCATGCTCCACAAGCTTCACGTAAGCATTCACGTGGTCGTCAACATACATCAAATCCCTCACTGCTTCCGGAGTGCCGATGAAAGGCTTTTGATTTTTCAGCATCTGCGTGGTAAGATATTCAACGATAAAACCAATATTGTCCTTCCTTCCAAACGTGTTGCAAGCTTTTGAAACCAAGTAAGGAAGTCCGAAAGCTTTTCCAGCCATCTTTATGTAATTTTCCGCAGCCACCTTCGAAACAGCATATGGGCTTGCAGGATTCAGCGGAAGATTTTCTATGAACGGCTTTTTTTCCGTCTGCCATCCATATGTCTCCATAGTCGAAGCGAAAATAAACTTTTCAAAATTGCTCAGCTTCAGAACAGAATGAACGAGATTGACTGTAGCCAAAAAATTCACCTCCTGGTAAACTTCAGGCTTTTCAAACGAGTAGCGGACAGGAGTTGCGGCTGCTAGATGGATTATAGCTTCCGGTTTTACATCGCCAACTATTTTCCTAACAAGCTCATAATTTGCAAGATCGGCGAATTTCACCTCGCCTTTTATTTCCTTAAAATTTAATTCCGATGACGGCACCAGGCAAACAACTTCATTCTTCTCCAACAGCTTCGGCAGCAAGTGGCTTCCAATGAATCCGGTCGCTCCAGTCAAAAGTATTTTCATATCTTCAACCCGTTCCTGAACATCTCTTCGACACGCTTCAAATCTTTGAAAGTGTTTATCGTGTCCCAGAAGCCTTCATGTTTGACAGTCTTTATTTTCTTTTCTTTTGACAACTTGACGAAAGTGTTCCTTTCCACATCACCCTCCAAACAATCCTTTATTCCCATGCTAAAAAGATATATTCCACCGTTGCTGAACTTTTCTATCTTCGGCTTTTCCTTGAACTCAGAAACCCATCCTTCCTCATCAATTTCGACAATACCAAAAGGATATGTCGGATAGACAAGAAGTATTGTCGCTAGTGCATCCTCAGTATGATGAACAGCAAGTTTTTTAATGTCAAAATCTGTCAGCTGGTCAGAGTTGAGGGCGTAAAAATATTTTTCCTCCAATCCTGTATTTTCTATTGCCTTCCTGAAAGCATCTCCAGTTCCATCCTCGGTGCTGTGTTCACTATATTTTATATTTACTCCGAATTTTTTTCCGTCGCCAAAATAATCAATGATTTTTTCTTTTTTGTACGCGACACCGATTATTATGTTTTCCACCCCATGCCTCTTCAGCCACTCTATGTTTCTCTCCAAGAGTGGCTTCCCCCCGACATGTATCATCGGCTTTGGTATTGACGTGACGCTGCTGCCTTCACTTCCCAATTCTTTCATCCTGCTTCCTGTACCACCAGCTATAATGATTGCAGTATTGACTTGCATTCAATCATCCTAAAACTATTTAACCAAGAGTAGCTGTTATAAGCTTTGTGAATTTTAACATCAACAAATTAATTATATGTAACGAAGGTAGGAATGGTTAAGATGAAGGTCTCTGTCATAGCGCCTGTCTACAATGAAGCTGAAAACGTCGAAAGCTTTATAGAATCGCTGCTTAAGCAGATTGGAAAAGATGATGAGATAGTCGTTGTCGATGACAATTCTCCTGACGGCACGTGGAAGAAGGTGGAAGAGTTTGGAAAAAAAGACAAAAGAGTGAGGCTGCTGAACAGGCTGAATAAAAGGGGATTGGCTTCTGCTATACGCGACGGCGTAGAGCTTGCGACTGGAGATGTTTTTGTATGGCTTGATGCGGATATGGACACATCACTGATAAAAGAAATGATAAAATCCATGGAAGAGTATGATGTTGTTGTTGCTTCAAGATATGTAAAAGGAGGAAAGGACAGTCGCGGGGTTTATAGAGTTATAACAAGTTTTCTGATACACGCTCTTTCCGTTCTGCTCCTCGATCCTAGGATTCATGATTACACAACAGGATATGTCGCTGTGAAGCGCAGTGTTTATGAAAAGACCAGTTTTACTGATAAAGGTTATGGGGAATACTGCATAGAATTCTTGTACAAATGCGCTAAAGCTGGGTATAAAATAAAAGAGATACCGTTCGACTGCACTCCCAGAGTTGCAGGGCAAGCAAAAGCATTCCCGAAAATATCCTCCCATCTACGCCACATCTGGGGTTATGGGATGATGATATTGAAGCTCAGCCTCAAAACATGACGCTGGTTCTATAATCCAGAAGCGTTAATAAGCTTTCTTCAGAAGATAAATTGAGGTATTGATGACAGAAATAATTGGAGTGTGTGGACTAGGCTACATAGGCCTTCCACTAGTGGCAGCTTTTGCAGATGTCGGCTTCAAGGTTATAGGCTGCGACAAGGATGCTGCGAAGGTCGAAAAACTTCAAAACACTTACCTGTCTGATATATTTGAAGCCGGGCTTAATGACACGCTACAGAGCCACAAAAGCAGCATAGAGTTCACGACGGATTACGAATATTTGATGAGCAAATGCACGGTTGTCATAGTGACTGTCGGTACACCGCTGGACCAAAATGGAGAGCCAAACTTTGTGTTTGTGGATTCTTCTATCGATTTGATCGGAAAATACTTGAAAAAAGGCCAGACGATTATTTTAAAGTCTACAGTTTCGCCAGGCATGACGGAAGAATATGTCGCGCCGAAACTTGAAAAAGCTTCTGGTTTGAAAGCGGGAGAGGATTTTTTCCTTGCATTCTGCCCGGAAAGGACGATAGAGGGAATAGCTCTTTATGAAATACACACACTGCCGAAGATAGTCGGCGGGATAAACAAGGAAAGCACAGACAAAGCAGCAGACATACTGAAAAAACTGGGCGGCAAAGTGATAAAAGTGTCCTCGCCGAAAGTCGCGGAGATGTGTAAAATAGTTGATAATGTTTTCCGCGCGACGAACATAGCTTTGGCTAATGAACTGGGTTTTATTTGTGAAAAAGCTGGCATCAATACCTTTGAAGTGATAGAGTCTGTCAACGAGAACTACAACCGCAGTCTTGTCTTCAAGCCAGGGCTTGGTGCTAATGGTCCTTGTCTGACGAAAGATCCAGACATATTGCTGCATTTCATAAAGGAGCATGGCGTTTCTACACCATTAGTTGAAGCTTCCGTCGAAAGCAACAGGTATGCAGACAACAGGGTCGCTGAAATGGTTTTGGAATTTATGAAGAAACATAAAAAGGACAAATACAAGATTTCTTTGGTTGGTTTGGCGTTCAAAGGTTCGCCGCAGACAACTGACACGAGAGAGGCGCCTGCGCTGAAGATATACAACATGCTGAAAAACGAAAGCAACGTAGAGTTTAGTACGTTCGACCCGCTTGTCAAAAACTTTTTCGGTTTGCCTGTTGCCAGCAGTCTTGAAGAATGCGTCAAAGATTCCGATGTTATAATATTTTTGACAAACCACCCAAGGATAATGGGGCTGGATATAAAATTCTTGTCTTCAGAAGCAAGCAAACCCCTGTTCATAGTCGACGCGTGGAGAAACCTTCTTGATGTGAAAAGCTTTTTCGACGAAAACATACACATCTTTACTATTGGTGTAGGATGGAACAACCACTGGGATAAAAATGAGTAGAATATTGGTCACTGGGGGAACGGGATTTATCGGCTCCTTCCTCGTAGAGCATCTAAGCAAGGGCGGAGATGAGATAGTGGTTTTCGACAACAATTTCCGCGGCAAGGCCAGCAACATAGCAAATCTGAAATCTGTAAAACTGATAGAAGGCGACGTGAGAAAGAGGGAAGATGTGGACAAAGTCATGGGTGGCGTTGACGTAGTATACCACCTCGCTGCGATAAACGGCACGAAATATTTTTACGAAATGCCTGAAAAAGTTTTGGAGGTCAATGTGAAAGGGCTGATAAATGTTTTGGAATCCGCGATAGAACATGGTGTGGAGAAGTTTATTTTTACTTCTTCCTCCGAAGTCTACAACCAGCCTGAACATGTTCCGACGACAGAAAAAGAAAGGATAATGATACCGGACATTACAAATCCGAGATTTTCATACGCGGGATCAAAAATAATAGGCGAGCTTTTCTGCATCAACTATGGAAGGAAAAATAAAATCAAGCCGATAATTGTCAGATACCACAACATCTACGGTCCGAAGATGGGCCACGAACATGTGATACCGGAGTTCATAGCAAGGATGAGAAAGCTGTCTGAAAAATCGAAAAAAATAAAGTTTCCGATTGAAGGGACTGGAGAGGAGACGAGGGCTTTTTGTTTTGTCACCGATGCTGTTGAAGCAACAATTATTGCAGCAGAGAACGGGGAGAAGAATGAAATATACAATATTGGCAACAACACAACACAGACGAAGATAAGAGATTTGGCTTTCATGATTGCAGAGATACTCGGTATAGAAATTACGATAGAAACCGGAAAAGCTAAAGCTGGCGGCACAGCTGCACGGTGTCCTGACATAGAAAAAATAAAAAAGCTTGGCTACATGCCGAAAGTGGGATTGAAAGAAGGTCTGAAAAAGACTATAGAATGGTACAAGTGATTGGATGAAGACTGAAAAGATAGAGCATGGCGGCAAAACATTTGCCGTGATAATAAGAGACGGAGCTAACTTGGAGACTACAACTTTTCTTACGCCGCAGGACTATCCTTTACAAGTGGGATTTCTTGTCCACAAGAAAGGCGAAGAGGTGAAAGCGCACAGACACAACAAGATAAGCAGGACTGTGAATTTCACTGAAGAGGTTTTGATTGTGCAGAAAGGAAAAATGGAGATAGATTTTTACGATAATGATGGAGAAAAGATAAAAAGTTCTACTGCAAAAGAGGGGGATATAATAATTTTGCTGGACGGCGGACATGGATGGAAGCATGATGAAGATTCAAAAATCGTAGAAGTGAAGCAAGGTCCATATGTCGATGTGAAGGATGACAAGACTTATTTGTGATTTTATGATACAGGTATGCGAACCTACACTGGCCGGGAAAGAGCTAGAGTATGTCATAGACTGCATTAAGACTAACTGGATCTCTTCTGCCGGAAAATACATAGAGCAGTTTGAAAAACAATTTGCTGCGTACTGTAATGCGAAGCACGGAATAGCTGTTTCCAATGGAACTACTGCATTACATCTTGCCTTGGCTGCATGCGGAATAGGGAAGGGAGATGAAGTAATCATTCCTGATTTTACGATAATCTCAAACGCTTTTGCTATAACATACCTTGGAGCCAAGCCAATCCTTGTAGATGTCGACCCAAAGACGTGGTGCATCGATGTAAAAAAAATAGAGGAAAAGATCACGAAAAACACGAAAGCGATAATGCCTGTCCACATGTATGGTCATCCTTGCGACATGGATCCGCTGATGGAGATTGCAAAGAAACACAACCTGCTTGTCATAGAGGACGCGGCGGAAGTGCATGGTGCAGAATACAAAGGGAGGAAGGTTGGATGCTTTGGAGATGCAGGATGTTTCAGCTTCTTTGCGAACAAAATCATAACAACTGGAGAAGGCGGCATGGTGATAACAAATAATGATAAGATTGCAGAAAAGGCTAGGATAATGAGAAACATATCTCACTCTCCTAAAAAAAGATACTTACATGAGATGATTGGATTCAACTACAGGCTGACTAACCTGCAGGCGGCAATAGGCGTGGCGCAGCTGGAGAACATAGAAAAGTATGTTGACGCAAGGAGGAATCACGCAAAATTATACAATTCCTTTTTGAAAAACATCAAGGGAATAACTCTTCCTGCAGAGGAGAAGTGGGCCAAGAATGTATACTGGATGTATTCAATACTTGTCGAAGATAGTTTTGGCATGACGAGAGACGAGTTGCAGAAAAAGCTGAGAGAGAAAGGAATAGACACAAGAAGTTTCTTCATCCCAACCCACGTGCAGCCGGTGTTCAAAGGAATGGATTTCACGAAGGGCAGCTATCCGGTTTCGGATGAGATTTCCAGAAAAGGTTTGTATCTTCCTTCAAGCTCTTCTCTGGCAGACGAGCAGATAAGGTTCATCTGTGACACTGTAAAGGCAATTCAAGAGTCATCCTAATTTTTGTCCCAATGAAAGTTGCAGTGCTTTTTCGAGAATGGCGATTTGTCCTTTTCATCAAACGGATACAATTTACATCTCAAAGGCATCTTGTCAGTATTCCACACCAAGCATTTTTTTCCTTTTATAAATTTGCAGCGCAACATTCTTGGCTGGGCTTCGCAGCAACCATGGACGCCGCATTTGCCCTTCTGCTTTTTATATGCTGCCTGACATAGTCCTTTCTGAACGTGAAATAATATTTTCTTCTCATCTCCCTCCATATCGATCCTAAAATATCTAGCATTTCATCACTGAATCTATTTGGAGCGCGTTCTTAAAAGTTTTACGCAAATGAAGGCCAGCGACAGGAGAAGTATGAACGCCGGCACTGCGTAGAATGTGCCATACGCTAAAAGCAAATCCGGTCTCCCCATTATGTGCTCGCCGTACATTTTGTTCACAATTGCAAACCTTTCTATGTTTATAAAATTAGAGAAATATTTCAGAGGGAAGACCAACAGCGGGGCTGCATAAACTTCCAAGAACATGAGTGATGAAAAAGCAATTGCTGCAAATACAAATGCGAAATTTTTTCCGAAATAACCCATTAGCTGGAATTCGCCGGCAGTCACTGCCAAAAGCGCGAAAAGTAGCAGTATCCTGTCAGTAGTAGAATAGCTTACCAGCCCCTCCCGGTAGATCGCTGAGTATATTATCAAGCCAACAAAAATAGCTGCAAAACCAATAAATTTTTTCCAATCCAATTTCACATCTTGTTTGCCATAAGCTAAAAATATCAAAAGGAATGGCAAGAACAGGATGACATAAATTCCCGATAAGACATTTCCCGTAAGAAGGATAACTGCAATAAGCAAAGTAACATTTCTAAAAAGCTCCAATTCTGCATTTTTCATCTGAAAATTTATTATGAGAAGAACTGTGAAAGCAAGAGAGAGAATCATTACAGGAGTTGCCAATAATCCTGCGTTGATGTTTGTGAGATATTTGAAAATGTTGAATGCGCTGAGGTTGCTGCTGTAGCCGCCCTCCAATCCCACAGATCCGGCGTTTATGTAGTATGTTACACCATCAAATCCTCCCAACAAAACAAAAATGGAGAACACCGCGGCTAGGCAGATGCCGCCAGCAGCCATGTATTTCAAAGAAGTTTTAAAGCCATGCTTTTTATAGATGTAAAGTAAAATAGCCGGCGCTATCACAACTGAGATTGGCTTTAGCAGGAATGAGAGGCTGTAAACTGCTGCCGATGAGGCAAACTTTTTTTTCACCAAAAAATGTGTGCTCAGCAGCATGAAAAACAGCAGTATCGTCTCATCGTTGCCGAACACTGCAGAGTTTATCAGCGGGGTGAAGGAAAGGCTGTACAGCAAAGAAACGTAAATAGCTTTTTTATTGTTCAGCAATCTTTTTGTTAGAAGGTATACGAGAAACGTGTTTGCTACATCGAATAATATTACAATAACTTTGTACATGAAAAAGTCGTACTGCCCTAGAAAAATGTATGCGAATGCGAAAATTACAGAAAGGACTGGGCCGTAGACTGCAAACTGATTTGTCTGCTTTATCCAGCTCAAGCAGTCCATGAAAGGAAATTTACCTTCTGCCATACATTTTCCAGGACCTATGTAAGAATACAAATCATGAGGTATGTGCGGCACCATTATGTGGAACGGCGCTATTGCCAATCTGACAATGTAGCTAACTATTATCAAAACTAGAATCATATTTTTACTTTCTATTTTCATGTCATCACTTTGCATCCTTGCGCGAATTGGCTGTCTTTGCATGTTTGTGAATATGTGCAGGAGCAGTCGATCTGGCTTAGACCAAATTTATGGCACTCGTATTTCACAGTGCAGTTCAGGTGCGTCATCGGTTCGTTTAGCAACTGTCCCAGATAATTTACCTGCAGCCAGGAAACAGCCATCGTAGCTGCAAACAGCACTAGAACAACAGCGGCATACTTGTATATTTTGTCCATTGCAACACCGAATCTACAGGTTCGTTAAGCTTATTTTGGGTTTATTTACTATATTTTTATGAACCGGGAGGGAAAGTAATCTTTATGAAACACAGGACTCTTGCGTTTGTTGACTCGGAAAAGTACTTGAAAATATTGAAAAAAGAGGAGATGATAATAGTCGGCGCTGGGGACGTTGGAAGAAGTAGCGGTATAAAACTCGTGGAGGATTACAAAAAAGTGAAAAAAGTTTTTGATGCGAGGGAAGAAGGATTAAAGTGGATGAAGGCGTGGCCCGGAATGAAAATTTCCGATGTTAACTTCAAAGAGCTAACTGCTTACGACAGGACGTCATTATGGTGGTTCACGGAATTGTGGTTTTGGAACGCTCACAGCAGTTACGACTATTCTATTCTAGACATATTTCATTCCATAGAGGCAGCGGAGAGGATTTTGAACAGAGAAAAGCCTGACAAAGTTATAGTTGCTGGAGATAGCTTGCTTGCTTCTGCCATGCTTTTGTCTGCCGAAGCGAGAGGGATAGAGGCAGAATCCATTCAGCCTAGGGATTTCAAGAGAGATTTTTCCAAAATGTTAAGGCCAATCCTCGTGAAAAATTTCAAAAAGGCGAAAGAATTTTTGAGGAAGATGCCGAAGGCAGATTTTCTAAGAAAGACGGAAGGCAAAATAAAAGTCTTGGTTTTTACGCATCCTTCATACAGGCAGGCGACTGTCGATGAGGCGGGAAAGAAGATTGTTGAAGACACGATACTGAGCCCTGTGTTGAGGGAGCTGAAAGACTGCGACGTTGTTGTCGTAGACACAGACCCTTTCGTCGCTTTGAGGCTGGGCTTCACCTTCAGCAAAGAGTGCAAGCACATAGAGTCTTACACGAATGCAGTAATTGAAAAAAAGATTTTCGAGGAGGAAAGGTTGTTGAAGGAAAAATGGGCTTTGTTTTCTCCGCTGATGAAAAAAGTTTTATCGTACAAGAGAATAGATTTGATGCATTTGTTGGAACAAAAGTTTTCAGAGCTGTTCCGAAGAAAGTTTTCGGAAGCTGTGAAATATATCGAACTGTCAAAGGAGGCTGTAAGAGTGGAGAATCCTGATGTTGTGGTTGTTGTTGATGAATATGGTCTATACGGAAAAGCTGCTGTTTACGCTGCCAAGCTTTCTTCAAAACCCGTTGCTGCTGTACAGCACGGAATAATGAGCACTTCGAATGTTGCCTGCTTGCATACATCTGAAGAGTTATCAAATGGTTTGACTCCACTACACAATCCTATTCCGGATGTCACTTTAGTCAATGGTGAATATTATAAAACATTTTTGGAAAGCTTCGGCTATCCCAAAGGTAGTGTCATACCAACAGGCCAGCCGAAGTACGACATACTGTCGAAAGCGGAAAAGATATTCAGCAGAGAAAAAACTAGATCTGAGTTTGGAATAGCAGCAGAAGAGAAGATGCTTTTGCTGGCTTCTTCCACTCAAGCTTTTCCTCAACAGGAAAATGAAATATTTATGCGCAGCCTCTTCAAAGCTGCGAAAGAAATACCGGGTTTGAAAATTGTTGTCAAACTGCATCCTAACGAATACGATACTTCACTGCACAAAAAACTGGCTGAAGAAGCTGGGATAGATGTGAAGATTGTAAGAGATGCAAACACGTTCGAGCTGCTTTATGCTTCCGACGCGATGATCACAGTATCTTCTACTGTTGCTTTGGAAGCGATGATACTCGGCAAGCCTGTGATAATCGCAAATTTGACAGGGCAGCCGGACCAAGTTCCGTATGTGGAGAGGAAGGCTGCTGTTGGGGTTTACAAGGATAAAGATATGATGCCAACAATAAAGAAAGTTTTGGCAGGAAAAACTAAAACAGATGAAAAAAAATTCGTGATGGATTACGCTTTCAAGATTGACGGAATGGCTGCGAAAAGGATCGCTGACGTGATAAGGAGTATGGTGAAATGATAAACCCGTTCAAAGAAATCTACGAAAAGGATGAAATGAGAAATCCTTACGACCATGAGCTGGTTAGATTTCCGTTGTTGCTGGACGTGGAGGCGACGAACTTTTGCAACTTGAGCTGCATAATGTGCCCAAGACAGATCATGAAGAGAGGGCTTGGATATATGGATTTCAATTTGTTTATAAAAATTGTCGACGAGGCTGCTAAGGAAGGATGCATGGGAATAAGGATAATAAGATTCGGCGAGCCTTTGCTTCATCCGGAAATAATTGACATGATAAAATACGTGAAGAAGGCTGGGTTGAAGGCGCACATAACTACAAATGGATTATTGCTTGACAGCAACAAAGCTGGTGAATTGCTAAGTGCGGGATTGGATTCGATAATTTTTTCTTTTCAAGGAACAGACAGGAGCGAATACCAAAAGATGAGGAGCAATGATTCTTATGAAATTCTAGAGAACAACATAAAAAATCTCGTGAAGATGAGGAATGATGCGAAAGCGAAACTGCACATCCAAGTTACTACGACAGTGCTTGATGAAAGTGAAGAGCAGATAAAAAAGTTCAACGAGAAATGGGAAAGGATAGTTGACAGAGTCGACCACTGGTATACTTCACTGCTGAGATTGGAAAATACAAACGTGTCGAAGGAGCTGTTCAAAAGGCAGAGGATAAAAGAGAGGATGCACAGAGGAAGGTGCAATGAAGTTTTGACGAAGATGTCGATAGACTGGGACGGAAGAGTGACAGCATGCTGTGGAGATTTCAATTGTGAGCTGTACGTAGGAGATGCGAAGAAAGAGAGTTTGAAGCAGATATGGAACGGGGAAAGATATAAAAAGTTGAGGGAGCTGCTTGAAAAAGGAGAGAGGGAGAAGGTGCCGTTCTGCAAGCTGTGCACGAGCAAGTTTTAGTGGTTTTATGAAAGTCACGCTGATCAACCCGCCGGTGAGAGAAGAAAAGTATCCGGACCAGTTCCCCATGGGGCTGGGCTGCATAGCCAGCGTCTTGCTGAAAGCCGGGCACGATGTCAATATCATCGACGTAAACGCGCAAAGATTTTCCAAAGAGGAAGTGCAAAAAAAAATTGAATCGTTAGATTGCGATATAGTGGGAATAGGAAGCATGATAACCGCCTACAGCTATGTCAAGTGGCTTGTGTCTGAAATAAAAAAAGTGAAGCCAGAAATAAAAATCGTTGTTGGTGGTGGTGTATGCTCGGCAATACCGGAACAGTTTATGAAATGGACCGAAACTGATATAATTGTTGTAGGAGAGGGCGAAGAGACTGTTGTTGATCTGCTGAATAATATTGGCAATCTGAAAAGCGTGAAAGGAATATGGTACAGGGATAAGAATGGTGTCCATGCAAATCCGCCGAGGGAATTGATAAAAGATGTGGATTCACTGCCGTTGCCGGCATGGGAGCTGTTCCCGATGGACATCTACCTGAAAAATCCTGAGAAGGATTACAAAGGGAAAAAGATGAACGTCTTGGCCGGAAGAGGATGCCCTTTCCACTGCACTTTCTGCTGGCACAACTTTGGCTACGGCAACAGGATTAGGTCCGTGGACAGCATAATGGAAGAAATAAGGCAGCTGCAGGAAAAGTATGGCGTTGATACGATAGTTTTCGAAGACGAGCTGTTCACTGTCAACAGGAATATTTTAATGGAATTCTGCAGAAGGATTAAGGAGCAAAAAATAAAGCTGAAATGGGACGCGCAGTCGCGTGTCAACACCATAGACAAGGAGATGCTGCAGACCATGAAGGATGCCGGCTGTGTTTGCGTTGGCTATGGAGTGGAATCAGGCAGCCAGAAGATGCTTGACGCGATGAAGAAGGGAACTACTGTGGAACAGGGAAAAAAAGCAATACAGGCTGCGAAAGATGCGGGAATAAGATTCCACGTGACTTTTATGGTTGGAATACCCGGAGAAACGAAAGAAACCATCTGGGAGACTGTTGCTTTTTGCAAGGAGTTGAACATACAGCACAGGATCGAGTTGTTTTACGCCACACCCTTTCCATGCACGCCTTTGTACGAGTACGCGAAAAGCAAAGGGCTGATAAAGGACGAGGAGGATTTCATATCGAAGCTGGGAGATGCAAAAAACTTTTTGATCAACTTGACTGATATGACAGATGAAGAGCTGGTATCATTGAGGAACAAGGCCCAGAAGGAAGCGCAGCCTTCTTTCCTTGCAAAAGCGATGTTTTATTACAAGCATTTTGGAATTATCCATATGCTGAGGCTGGGAAAGAGGAAAGCGTTCGGTGGTTGAATGTGGGACAGTAGTTGGGAAAAAATCTACAAAAGCAGAGAGTGGGGGAGATATCCGCCTGAGGAGCTTGTAAGATTCGCGGCGAGAAACTTTTACTCTGCGGACAGGAGCAAAGTGAAATTTTTGGATATTGGATGCGGAACTGGTGCGGCTGCGTGGTTTTTGGCAAGGGAAGGTTTCACTGTTTTTGGCGTGGATGGCTCAGAGACAGCGATAAAAATAGCAAAGGAGAGGTTTGCGAAAGAAAACCTTGCTGGCGAGTTCAAGGTCGGCGACATTGTAAAACTGGATTATCCCAACAACTTTTTTGACTGCGTGGTTGATGTGAGCGCTTTGCAACATAACACACCAGAAAACATAAAAAATATTTTGCAAGAATGCAAAAGAGTTTTGAAACCCGGCGGAAAGATATTCAGCATTATGTTGTGCGATAAAACAAAGTTCAACAAAAAGCAGAACCCTTCTGAGGGGACTGGCTACACGCACATGTCAACAGAAAAAGAAGTGAAATCATTCTTTTCTTCTTTCAACGATGTTGTCATTGATGTAAGCGAAAGGACAGACAGAGGAAGCTTTTTCTCGCATTTTATAATTCAAGCCACAAAACCCTAGGTGGATAATACAAGTTCACAAGCATTAAAACGGTTTTTCAATACTATATTATAGAGTGATTTCATGGCAAAGAAAAAACCGTTTGTTTTAGTTGTAATACCGGCAAGAGGAGGCTCGAAAAGGCTTCCCAGAAAGGCTATCATACCTTTAGCAGGAAAGCCCTTGTTATGTTATACGATAGAAGAGGCGTCGAAGAGCAGGCTTGACAAAATTATTGTCACTACGGAAGATGCGGGAGTGGCTGCTGTTGCTAGAAAATACCGCAACATTGTCGTCATAGACAGGCCCGACAATCTTGCTCAAGACGATACTTCGATGATAGCAGTGATGCAGCACGCTGTCAAAGTTATAGAGACAAAGACTGCTGTTGACATAATTGTCTTATTGCAGCCAACCTCGCCGCTGAGGATAGCTAAAGACATTGACGATTGTTTGGAAAAGGTTTTGAACGGCGCTGATTCTGCTGAAACTTTTTGTCAAGTCAAGCACTATCCGCACGGAATGTTTCACATAGATGGAGATAAGGCTAGACCGTATGATGAAAAAGGATTGAAAAAATACCAGAGGATACAAGATGCGCCCAAGCTGTATAGAGAAAATGGTGCAGTGTATGTTGTAAAAAGAGATGTTCTGATGCGCGAGAACACTTTGTACGGAAAAAACCACAGAGCTGTGATAATGCCTGAGGAGAGGTCGGTTGATATTGATACTGCGCTGGATTTGAAATTCGCGGAGGCAATAATCGATGAAAATAAAAATCGGTAAACGATTGGTAGGAGAAGGAGAGCCTTGTTACATAATTGCAGAGGCTGGAGTGAATCACAACAGAGATGTAGAACTAGCGAAAAAACTTGTGAAAGCAGCTAAAGATGCTGGGGCAGATGCAGTAAAGTTCCAGACTTGGATAACTGAGGAAGTGATGGTGAAGGATGTTGCAAAACCAGAATACCAGAAAGAAACAACTGGGGATGAAGAGACACAATTTGATATGGTGAAGAAACTGGAGCTTACCTTTGATGAGACTCGAGAGGTAGCAGAATATGCGAAAAAGATTGGTATGACATTTTTATCCACGCCGGAAGGAAAGAGATGCACTGATCTGCTGGACGATATGGGGGTGCAAGCTTTCAAGATCGGCTCTTCCGACATGAACAACTTTCTGCATTTGAAATACGTTGCGAAGAAGGGCAAGCCGATGATACTTTCCACGGGAATGGCTACGATGGAGGAGGTTAAAGATTCTGTGAACTTTATAAAAAAGTGCGGCAACGACCGGATAATTTTGCTTCACACAACGACAAGCTATCCTACAAAAATGTCAGAAGCGAACATGAATGTCATGCTTGAGATGAAGAAGCTTGGCTGTCCAGTTGGATATTCCGACCATACAGAAGGAATACTTGTTCCTCAGGTAGCAGTTTCTCTGGGTGCCTGTTTGGTTGAAAAGCATTTCACTCTCGACAAAAACCTTCCTGGGCCTGACCACAAGGCTTCGCTGAATCCCAAAGAACTTGAGGAGATGGTTTTCAAAATCAGGAATTTCAAGAATGCTGGGCTGAATGCTGATGAAAAAACATTGAAGGAGATAATGGGAAGCAAGATAAAAAAACCGACTGCATCCGAGCTGGAGCTGTACAATATTGTGAGAAAATTCGTTGTTGCTGGTGCCGAAATAAAAAAAGGTTCTGTGATAACTGAAGATATGCTCGGCGTTAAGAGGACTGGCGTGTTGGGGATAAATCCAAATCATTTTTATGAAATAGTTGGAAAGAAAACTTTGCAAGACATAAAGAGAGACACTCCGATTGCGTGGGAGATGGTTGGATGAGAAAGATAGTTTATGTAACAGGGTCCAGGTCCGAATACGGAGTTATGAGGTCTACATTGAAAGCGATAAATGCAGATTCACAGCTTGAATTGTCTTTGATAGTTACTGGAGCACACCTGATGCCGAGGTACGGCAGCACGGTGAAAGAGATACAGCACGACGGTTTCAAGATAGCAGCAAAAGTCCCGCTGAAAATAAAAAACGAGAGCGGGATCGAGATGGCGAAATATTTTTCTGACTGTGTGATTGGTGTAGCAAAAGCGCTGGAAAAAATCCGGCCGGATATCGTAATAATACAAAGCGACAGGAGCGAAACTCTAGCTTCTGCTGTAGCTGCAGCTTATCTCAACATCCCTACAGTCCACATGTCTGGCGGCGATGTGACTGCTGGAGGAACGATAGATGATGCGATACGGCATGCTACAACAAAGTTCGCTCACGTCCACTTCCCGTCGACGGAAGAGAGTGCTAGACGGCTGGTAAGGATGATGGAAGAGCCGCAGAGGATATATTATGTTGGTAACCCTAGCGTAGACCTGTCAAAAGAAAAATACACTGCAGCTAAAGAGATAGCGAAAAAGTTTTCTTTTGATTTAGCAAAACCCATACTCGTCGTGATATTCCATCCTGTTAAGAGCGAAGTAGGAAAGATTGAAAAAAACACGGAAGAGATAGTTGAAGCTCTGAAACAATTGAAGATGCAGGCTGTCATACTTTATCCAAACTGCGATGTTGGAAGTGATGAGATAATAAAAGTTATAGAAAAAGTAAAACTGCCTTTCGTGAGAGTTGTTAAGACTGTACAAAGGGATGATTTTGTAGGGCTGCTGAGAGTTGCTTCTGCCATGGTTGGAAATTCTAGTTGTGCTGTGATAGAAGCGCCTTCATTGAAGTTGCCTGCTGTTAACATTGGTTCGAGACAAAGAGGCAGGGAAGGGTCCAACAACCTCATCGATGTTGGCTATGATAGAAATAAAATAGCGGAAGCGGTGAAGAAAGCTGTTTTAGATAAAAATTTCAGGAACAGCATAAGAAACACTCCGTATGCAAAAGCAGGTACGGAGAAAAAAATTGTGGAGATTTTGAAAACAGTAAACCTTGAAGGAATACTTGTGAAAAAATGCTACGAAGGCTACGACTATAATTTTAACAGGTGATTTTCTGGAAACAGTTGCGATATACGAGACTGAGAAAAAAAAGTATCCTTCTCTGCCGTTCAATCCTGAGAAGAACTTTCCAGAATATCCGTTCAAAGGAAAGCTGCAGGAAGAGAATGAAGTCTACACAGCTGTCAGGGAAGTTTTTCATCTTCTGGGGATGGATGCTAAACACTATGGAAGCGTAGTGTGGAATCCTTTGGGCGAGATGATAAAACCTGGAGACAATGTCGTGCTGAAACCTAACCTGCTGTATCACTACCATCCCGAGGGCAAGCTAGATTCAATAATTGTTCACGCCTCTATACTGCGGGCTGTGATTGACTATGTTTTTATTGCGATGAAGAAGAAGGGCATTATAACAATTGCAGAATCGCCGGTGTGGCAGGCCGACTTTCAGAAGATACTGCAGGTTTCTGGAATAAACGAGATGGCCGACTACCTCGGGAGCATGGGTGTTGCTGTTGATGTTGTTGACATGAGGGAGACGATGCTTTCGAGGAGCTATGACAAAGTGTCGATGCCGAAAATTGTAAGATTGAAAGGAGATCCTGCTGGCTATAAGGAAGTTGATTTGGGCGAGGCTAGTGAATTCAATGGTTTGATTTTTGATAGTGAAGATTACAGGAACTCGATGACTGAAAGGATAGCCAACGAAAATGTTTGCAGTTACAAAATGCCGAAGACGATACTGAATGCGGACGTTGTGATAAACATTTCGAAGATGAAAACGCACGTGATGGCTGGCAACACTCTGAGCTTGAAAAATATTGTCGGCACTTATGGCGAGAAGATTAATCTTCCGCACTACAGGACTGGGATAGAGATGTGCGATGAGCATCCGAAATTTTCCGGCGCTAAAGCCGTGAAGCAGACAACTGTAAAAAACATGTACAAGTTTTTCAAGAAATATCCTTTTCTGGAAAAGATAAAGCCGGTGAAGAATTTTGTCCTGAAAGTTACGGATGAAAAATGGGGCGAACCCTTCCCGCTGTGGGGTTGCTGGCATGGTAACGACACAGTGTGGAGGATGACTCTCGACTTGAACAAGATACTGCTTTATGCAAACAAGGAAGGCAGAATGGAAAAAACAAAACAGAGGAAGGTTTTTGCGATTATCGACGGCATAGTGGCAGGAGAGGGAAGAGGGCCGATAAGACCTACTGAAAGAAGTGATGGGATAATTGTCGCTGGGAAGGATTTTGTCTCTGCTGATCTTGCAGCAACGAGGATGATGGGCTTTGACCAAGCAAAAATACCGATACTTGCGAAGGCAAAAAGTGCGAAAGGATTTTTGCTGTCTGCTGCAGGAGAGATAAAGTGCAATTCAAACAAAGACAAGTGGAAAAATCTTTGGGAATTGAAGAAGGAGGAGCTGCTGAACTTTGAGCCGCCAATTTCTTGGAGGGACCATATTGAGCTCTGAATGGACTGTTAAAGTTTTTAAAACAGGAGAAAAGGAGTGGAATGAAATAATCGAACAGCTGCCTGGCAAGAATATTTACATCACGGAAGAGTACAGCAGGCTGTTTGAAAAACACTTCTGTGATGAAGCGCTACTATTTGTTTTTGGCGACGATAAGAATTTTATCGTACATCCTGTATGGAAGAGGAAGATTGATTCAAAATATTTCGATGTAATGTCGCCTTGGTACCACGCCGGGCCGACAATGAAAGCTGAAGCTGCTGTGCAAGAGAAGCTGGCGAAAGAGTTTTTGGCAGCCTTCCATGACTACTGCGTGAAAAACAGCATAGTCTCCGAGTTTGTAAGATTTTATCCTGTTACAAACAACCACAAGCTGTTTGCAAACATCCTAGAAATTAAAAAGGCCGGGGATGTTGTTATTGTCGATACAAACAGGACTGCGGAAGAGATGTTCAACAGCTTCAGCAAGGTCTGCAGGAAGAACATAAGAAGGGCTACAAAAAGTGGTGTGAAAGTTTTTGCTTCCACAAAGCCGGAAGACATACAAAAATTCTTTGACATTTATTCCAAATCTATGGAAAGAAAGGAAGCGGAAGAATTTTACAAGTTTTCTCTTGATTTTTTCAAGGACCTGTTCAATCTTCTTAAAGGCGAGGCAGTCATGTTATTTGCTGAACATGATTCGCAGATAATTGTCGGCAATATTGTTTTGCATAAATATGAAATAGCTGAAGACTATTTGCGAGGATTTGACCCTTCCTTTTCTTCCATGAGGCCGAACAATATGCTTGTCTTCGAGATGGCAAAGTGGTGCAGTAAAAATGGATGCAAAGTGATGAACCTGGGCGGCAGCCACACTTCCACAGACGAACTGTTCCGCTTCAAGTCAAGCTTTTCGAAAAAGACTGCAGAATATTTCGTCTCCGGGGTTGTTCATAACCAGAAGGTTTATGATTTGCTTTGCAAAAAGAAGGAAAATACTGCTGGTCTTGACTATTTTCCATTATATAGGTAAAAATACTGCAACTAAGTTTTATCGTGTTTTTCTCTATTTTTAACCTTGCAAACAGCAACTCAAGCTTAAATTTTTAACAATATTTTTTATAATAATGCAATCTAGGAATTTTGGCAGCATAGAAGAAGTAATAACTAGCTACGCCTTTGTCGGGCCTGTATACAAGTCTACAGAAAAGCGTTCTAATTTTGATTTGCTCACTCAGCTAGATTGCTATCAAAGAATTTATGCGCTTCGTGAATTCTTGGAAAGAGGTATAAGCGCATTAAACCAAGACGAAACAATCAAAGCAGCGTTGAATTATTTAAAATCATTACAAAGAATGCCAAAAAATTTTGTTTTGAAAGCAATTGAAGTCCCTATGGATATAAGAGTTCAACTTCCATCTATGGCGGCGCCGAAAGTCAGAACTCGCGAAACTATGTATGGCCACGAACTGCAAAGTTCTTTGGAGCCCGCTAACATTCTCAGGACTAAGAAATTGCAAGTTTTTCGAGAAGAAATATTTATAGGTTCGAGAGAATGGTTCGAAGACTGCGGAATAGAGTCTGGAATTGAAATTGTAGTATATCCTTGCACGAAATGAAATCATTCTTTCAATGATTTTTTAATCAACATCCAGCCCCGACGGCATAAGCCAGTTATGCCAATTTCAACAGGTTATACAAACATTTTATGAAGGTTTATAAATTTAACATGTCACATAAAAGATATGATTGATGATTTAGCTGAAATTGAGAAAGAGCTGACTGAAGAACGTTATGAAAGAAGACCGTACGGATGGAAAAAACAAATTGATGAAGAAAGAATGTATATAGTTATCAACCCCAAATGCCACACCGGGCTTGGAGCAGAATCAGAACTTCAGAACGGCTTGAGAGGACATCCAGGCACATATTTGGAGTTTGTTACTCATTTGGGATATGTTTGTGGAGATGGTGATGGAGACCCATCGCTGTTGTATAGATTCTTGAATCATAAAGGGAGAATACAGGAATATCCTCACAGGAAAGGTGTCAGCTTTTTCTCAGTGACAGTAAACGGCGGAGGTTATTGGCATTTGCTTGTCAATCAGTCAGACAGGCCAATAAAACTGTTGATCAGGTCTCAAAAAGAATAGATGCATTATAACCCTTAAATCTTTAAGCACATTAGTAAAATTATGAAATTCAAAGACGTGCAGGATCGTATTGAAAGTGGTGAACATCTGAAAATCCATGTAATTGATTATGAATTGCAGCTTCTTTGCTCAGGTCACGTATTCGGTGTGACCTACAAAGGAGAGCAAGTTGAAGTAAGGGAACAAGTTGTTTTGCATCCATATATTGGGCTCGATGCTAAAAAATGCGGCCAACCAGGTGAATTATTCCCCCTGAACAGGTATAACTTGCCGGACGGAACCGAAGTTTTCTCTATTTTTGCTCCAGGATCAGATTTCGGCAACAAAAATGTTACAACCGATTTTGAGGAGCATAAAGCAGGCGCAAGAGAATTGGTTGAAAAAACTTGCAGAGGAAAACCACACAGGCTTGAAAGATACATTATTTACGCTGGTTTACTTTGAATTTCTCCAACAACTTTTTTCTAACAGCCTCAGGCACGTATTTCTTCACAACTTCCTCCCAGCCGTCGTAACCAACCAAACTTTTGACCATGCTTGAGCTGACCTCGGCAAGCTCCCTCGGAGTGACGAGACAGACTGTGGCAACGTCGGGATTCAGGTCGCTGTTGATGTTGCTCGCTGCGCATTCGTACTCGTAATCCTTCCCGTTCCTCAGGCCTCTCAGGATGTATTTCGCGCCAATCGATTTTGCAAATTTTGCAAGGAATTGCTTTTCAAGCGTGACAACACTTGTGTTTTTTTGCTGCGCAACAATTTCTTTCAACATTCCAATCCTTTCTTCAGCAGAAAAGGTATATTTTTTGGCAGGGTTGGTTCCGACAGCTACAACAAGCTTGTCGAATATTTCAGCCCCGGCTTTTATTATCCACATATGCCCGTTGGTCGGCGGGTCGAAACTTCCTGCATATATTCCTACAGCCATACTAATAAAAGTTGGTCGGAAACTTATAAGTTTTCTTCTTGCATAAGCATTTAAATTTTACTTCCAACAAGAAAATATGGAAATCGATTACAGGGACATGTTTTTGAGGGGGGCAGAAACTGTCGAGTGTTCATACGAGAGAGGAAAAGTTATCCCCTTCAAAGGCCGTAAATTGCCAAGCCTGTTAAGAACACCACTAGTTCAGATCGAAGACGGACCGATACAAGCTTATAAAAGCGGTGAGAGGTCATCGATAGTCCACACGCATAAAAAATGGTTCAAGAAAAAGGGCGACAATCCTATGTGGGGAGTCAAAACACCAACAGGCGAACCTCTGGGTGGCATGTCTTATCAAAAGGCAGTAAATGAATTGGAAACGAATGAGAAAATTGACCTTAAACTGCAAGAATTTGGTTATCGCAATTCACTTTCTCCAGTTGCATTGGTTGAATACGACATGCCATTTGAAAATGGAACTAAAATTTGCTCTGCAATTCTAGAAACTTTTGGAGACACTAGGGTATCTTCCATAGTAGCGCGTCTGGGAAAAGCTAATAGATTAGGACTTGTTTTAGATGTTGAATATAGAACTCGGTTATTGAGTCATATAGGTTCGTGGCTTGGTTTCAATCATAGAATTCTACGCGAAACATCAACATTTCCCACCCCGGCATCGTCTGAAACTTCAAACTATGCAATTTACAGGCTGAATAGTGGCTTTGCAATCGGCAGAGTAGATTTTGGATCTGCGACAACACAAAGTGATTCTGATTATTCTAAGTTGTATGGAACAATATTTGGCGAATTGAAATCGATGCACATAGAGTTTGTAGTTGCACCGGTAGCTGCCAGGCATGGTATTGATATAAAAAATCTTTTGTATGGTTTTGAAACTGGGCGTATAGCGATTGAGATAGGTAATGAAGAAAATCTAGTTGAAGAAAATGGCCAGCAGGTTCTTCGAATTAAAAAAGAGGATGCAAACTTCGGGCCTATAGACAAATCTTATTATGACGCCTTTGATGGCAAAATTGTACCGCAGCCAATCGAAAGAAATCTGGTTTACAGGCTTTTTGATACTGTGAAGATAGAAAAGATAGAGAACATAGCGTCGCCATTTTCTCCCTTTAATACTATCTGATATCAGTTAGATGAAGATACTTTTTGCTTGTTTATTAGTTTGATCAAGCATCTTCAGACTGTTCCTGCTTCTGCTCTTCTTCCTTCGCCTTTTCGATCATATCCAGATACTTTATTATCGCCGCCCTTGCGACAGCAGCCCACTTGACCTCAGGATGCTTTTTTATCCTTTCATACAATTCATCCGGCACGCCGATGCTGACATGCGAATTCAACCATTTTACTGCCATACAAGTAAGATGCAAGAATGAGGTATATTATTTTTAACAACTACTGAGAGTGGTAGTAACTACTGCCTGTTCAAAGCCTCGCGCAACAAATTGTGGGGCATATATTTTTCGAGCGGCGTGTCTTTTGCTGCGTGATCAGCGAGTAGATATATCATTGACGACCCAGTTACAACTGCCCCAGCTCCCATAAATCCATCTAATATAGAAACAGCTTCTGCGATATGCTTTAAACCATATCCTACCATTCCAATGCTACCAAAACCAACTACAATATAACCCAAACCTTCAGCAAAATCTTTGACCAAATTAGTCATAAAATTACATTAAACATAAAACTACTAATAGTTTACTTATCATGCTGTGTTCTCAAATATCACATTTTAACATCGGCTGCTAGGCTACCTTAGACAAACTAATTTTCTTTCTTCTAACCCTTCTTAGTTGAAGTTCATCTAAGCCGACATTAGAAATCCTCTAATTGTATTCCGTGGTATACAAATCTTTATATAGTATTCACTGTTGGGTAGTAAAGTATGGCAAATATAGAACAAAAAGAAGTCCCAAGACTTGTGGTTGATGCGTTGTGCGAAGAATTAAAATATAATTTTGAGGAATATAATGTTCCTTCTGACATAGCGTCGGCTTTCTTTCATTATTTAAATCGTGAAACAAAAAGGCACAAGCTAAACACTGGCAGAACTATAAAGCCTGGTCCTCTCGATGGCGAAGTTGAGAAAATTCTTGATTCAATATTTGAAAGAGAAACTGAATATAAAAAGCGTAGCATTGACTACGGAGATTTAGGCCGTTATATCAGCGAAGAAGACCAAAAAATGATAGATGAATTGGATCTAAGGGTAAACAGAGTCCTTGAAGATTTTTACAAAAAATTAACTTCAAATCACACTTGTTTTGCATATACTTTAGAAGAGAATGTAGCTCTTTCAAAAATCATGCATGAAACCATATATTCAATTTTTTGCGTTGACTGTGGCAAATCTCATGATTTTGAATTCAAATACGATCTATCTGATGCTTCATTTAGACTTCCACCAGAACTGAAAGACTTGGAAAAGATGGCGCACAGGGTTTTGTTAAGAAAAGGAATTGAAGGTCATAAAGAAACAATAAGAGAATACGAAAGTAATCCAATAAATTCATCGGACATATACAGGGAAACTTTGGCAAATTCAGCAAAATATGCTCTTGAAATTACGGAACCCACATTGAAAAAACTAGAGGCAGAAAGAGATAGAGAAATAGCAGAGGCTTCTAACTGAGCTCACCAGACATCCAAATATTATGTTCCTCCTAGCTACCTTAGGCGAAGATATTCCGATGACTTGGCTTTAACCCAAACATTAATATTAACATATTCCATGTTAGATTATGGGGAGTTGTCCGTTTTCCATAGAATTTAAATACTTCAATTTCTTTAAAATAACTACAAAAAAGGTGAGAAAATGAATCAGGAATTGGAATTAATCGATAGAATGGAGAAGAATGATAAAATAATTAGAGAAGATTTTAGAAAGTTACAAAGCACATATAAAAATGAATTTGTTGCCATTGAAAATGGAGAAATTCTGGATCACGATTCCAATATGAAAAATCTGGTAGTTAGATTGAACTCATCGAAAAAAGATTTAACACTCGTTTTAATACAATTTATTCCAGAAAAAGGAATTGAAATATTATTTTAACCAAGTGACCCCGTTGAAAATTCCGTTGGACTTTAATGCAGAAGGAACTAGAATATCGGTTATGCAAGTGTAAATTTTTCTAACCATAAAATACCTGTAGTATTTATAGTAGATACAGGCAGTACTGAAACATTCGTAGATGAATTTGTTACCTCTAAATTCAGAGTATTAACTAAAAATCTCAAGTTTAGTAATTATATGTTGATGGGGGGAACAAAGGTCTCTCTTTTTACATTGGGCAAAGTAGTAATAAATTTTAAAAATGAAAATAACGAGTTAATGCCTATAAATTTCAACAATTTAAAAGTTTCACAGACATCATGGACAAGAATGGGAACCATATATTCAGGTACATCTATATTAGGAATGAATTTTCTCTTAGAAAATAAACTTAATTTATTTGTGAACCCAGACAAAAGAGATGGCTATATAGAAAAATTAAGCGAATAAAAATTTTATCTAAGATAAACTAAACGCCTGCTTATTGCTTATCTAACCTTTTTTACAACCGTGTAAGCTACCTTAGACGAAGATAGTTTATATTTTGTGAGAAAACCGTGGACTTTAGTCCGCGGTGGAGTTCATATCTATCTATTTAACAAGAGAAATTATTTAAGAAGTTCTTTCTCTATGTCTTCTTGAGATTTGCCACAATTAGAACAACCAGATTGTACAAGTATTTGTTCTTTACTTACTTTCATCCAAGCTCTTGAACCACCCCAACTAGTTTTTTCAGGTCTTGCTGTCTTTGGAAAATACAAAACTTTAATCGTATTCTTACCACAAAAAGGGCAATCCCAAATTTGCGTTTCCTTAAACATTTTTATTCACCGACATTAATATTTTATTTAATGGCAATGCCTAATAAACTTAATTTCGTTAGTGAATTTAACTATCAAATAGACCATTTGGAAAATTCTAAAGAATATTATACTAGCAACATACACAAATATCCAGCGAAAATGGTAAAGTTTATCCCTCAATTATTGATACCAAAATTTGCTGATAAAAATGATCTAATTCTGGATCCTTTTTGTGGCAGCGGCACAGTATTAATGAATGCTCGTTTAATGGGTATAAATTCAATAGGAATTGATATTAATCCTCTAGCTGTCTTAATATCCAAGGTTAAAACGCAAAGATACAATACAACAAAACTCCGAATTCATTTTCAGTATTTAATGGAATCAATTTATAAATTTAAAGGAAAACCAGAGATTCCACGTTTCCAAAATATGGATTTCTGGTTTGACAAAAAATATCAGATTCAATTAGGAAAAATATTGGCTTGTATTAAAAAAAATTCAAAAGGGAAATACAGAGATTTCTTCCTGGTGTGCTTTTCGACTATTATTAGAAGAGCATCAAATGCTGATCCAGATATATTACCACCAGTGAAAACAAAGAGAATGAAAAAAATAATTCAAAATAGAAAATTAAACATAGTAAAAATGTATGAAGATGCCGTTCAAAAGAACATAATGAGAGTGGAGAAATTTTCCGGAAAGTGCCCTCATGATACTTTTGTTAAGGTTTTTGAAGATGACTCAAGGAAGATATCAGTTGAGAATAATACTGTAGATCTTGTTCTAACCTCCCCACCTTATATTTCGGCCCAAAAGTACGCAAGATCATTAAAGTTGGAGACATATTGGTTGGGTTTAACAAATCAAAAGAAATTCAGAGAAATTGATTCTTCTACAATCGGAACTGAGAGCATCAAAATTAAAAAATCAGATAATATTTTTACAGGAATAGAATCGGCCGATCGGTTAATTAATTTAATAAGAGTAAAAAATAAAGAACGGGCACTTATTTTTAGCAATTACGTCAATGATATGTCAAAAGTGTTTTCTGAAATAAAAAGAGTATTGAGACCCAATCATTATTTTATCCTTGTAATAGGAGATAATACAGTTTGTAAATACAGGATTCCATCAAACGTAATTATGAAAGAAATAGCTCAAAAAAAAGGGTTCAAATTAGTCAAACAATATTATGATAAAATTAGATATAGAGGATTTACTAGACAACGAAACAAAACTGCTGGATCAATTGATTATGAATGGATAATGATTTTTAGAAAAATTAGATAAATGCTGTTTTAAAATCAATTTTGAAAATTGGAAATAGTAAATATCTATTCAAATTTTGGTTAATATTACCACAATTTTCTAGAAAAGAACAGAGTTTACAAGCTCCATTGCAGTGAGGATCACGATTACAAGAAGATACCCTTTTCTTAGCTTGGTCGAGCCAATACGCAAACCTAGAGAAGTCATCTTTTATTGATTCAAAAACTCCAATTCCACCAGCTTCATTATCGAAAAGAACAACAGAAGGTGAACTTTGATAATTATAATCTCCTGAAACTTTGCTTGCCTCAATTCCAATAATCAGAGGTAGAGGGAATAACATTATGTGCTTAAAAGTGTGCAATAAAGTTATTTTGAAAAGTTTTTCATCTTTGAGCAGAAGTCGTAGTTTTTCTTTCGCATCATCATTGGAAATATAATCCAAATTTTCTTGAATTATTTTCATTGATTCTCGAAAAACATCATCACTAAAATCAAAAACAATGCCTTTCGTAGAAAATTTTCGTGCATAAATTATTCTTTCGCCATTGTTAGATTCAAAATAAAAGAATTTTTTGTTAGATAAATTTCCATAATTGGCATCGACAACATTAACTTGGTTAGAAAAATTAATGTCTTTTATAAAATTAGTTTCTAGACTCAAAATTTTTTTCTCATTTTCCAATGGAATATTATCTAATGCAGTTGATTGCCTTGCAATGAGCCCCCTAAAAAGGCTATCATAAGGTGAATCAATTTTATAGTAATAATTGCGACTACCAAAAGGTCTACTCAGAATAGTTTCAGTTTGACAATTTTTACATATCCATGTTAAAGATTCAATTGGTCTATATGCAGATTTTTGCATCAATTGCCTTTCCTGACCGCATGTCGGACATTTTATTTTTGAGTCATTTGGTATTTGCTGGCTTTCTATATTACTATAAATTGAATGGGGATCAGTTGCCCTCAATTCACTATCCATTGCAAAAAAATTAGTATATTTTTTAATGAAAATTGGGAGTTGAACCATATTTGTATCGCCACAGACAGGGCACCTAGCAATTTCGTCAATTGTTTCTCTTGGCACGATATGACCATTTCTACTGCACCTAAAGAATTTCATTTTTTCGTGTATTTTCAACTTTATCACAGAAGGATTCAATACCTTTATTTCATTTAAATCTTCGGGGAATAACAAGTAGGCTTTCCTCTTATGAGGTTCAACAGCATCAAGAATCTTTTCTCTTAATAGATTCCATTCATTCTGACTAATTGGGATTTGGGTAAGTTCTGGATATTCATTTACTGCCCAAACAGCACCATGAAAAGAAATAAGAGCACTTTTGAACAATTTATTAATGACTTGACCTTCTCCCCTATTTATTTTCTTGAAAAAAAACTGAGAATCTCCTAATTGCCAATTTCCAGAACCTCTATATTGAGCGTCAACCATTTTTTTCACTTCCAATTTTTACACTAGGAATATAAATATCCAGTTGTTTATCTGAAGTTCGTAAAGAAGTCAAACCTCTTCTATCAAAAATTGTTCTCATCAATTTTCTCATTGGAAATATGGGTGAAGATAAGAGTTCATGAAAAATCAATATCATCTCTTCAAGATATTGAAGAAGTTCTTTATCATCTAGCGCACTGGGGCTTACAGCTTTTCTAACAAATTCAACAAATTCGGGATTTATTTTACCAAGCCTAAAGTCGTAAATCAATTCAAAAAAAGGTCTTCCATCAACAAAAATATATTCATAAGCATCAGGTCTCGACTGTAAATAATCAAAGAAAATGGATTGAATAGATTTTTTGGCTATAATTATGTTATTTCGGCTAATCGGCAATTCTTCCATGTAAAAGTCTCTTACATCTTTTTTATAATCTAAAAATTCCCAACATCGTGAGTAATAGAAATTATCGACTGGATTAAAAGTTCTAAAAAATGTCAAAACTAAAGCGCTATTCTTTCTCCCAGCCCTACCAATTCTTTGTAAGAAATCGTTAAAAGAATAAGGTGAACCAAATAATCCCAGTACATTTATTTTATCAAAGTCAACTCCAACTTCCAACGTTTTTGTTGCAAATAAGAAATTTAATTTGTTTTTATTAAATTCGTCTTCTTTTCTAGCTCGTTCTGTAGAGTCAAATTCGGTTGAATGACCATCTATTTTAACCTCAAATTCCCTAGCAACCCTATGTCTAGTTGTTTGGATAAGAGCATTTGATGCTGCAATTGCATTTACAAATGTTAGTACATTAGGTATTCCCATTTCTTTGTTATTAAAATATTCCAATAGTTTATAATAAGCAAATGATAATGTCAGAGCAGTTTTATATGCATTCGGCATCATAAACAAATGATATCTTCTAACTGTTTCATCAGTTTCTTTGAAATCGTAGTACTTATCATCTTTTCCAGGTTCGGGAAATATATCAATATTTCCTTTATCAACGGAGAACATAGTGCTTAGATACTTGTCAGGATTTCTTATTGTAGCTGAAGAAGCAATATACATAACTTTAGCGGATTCGTCATAAGTACGCATTAAGTTGTTGAGACGCGTAATAATATATGAAAGATGAATGCCAAATGACCCATACATCAAATGTATTTCGTCGATTACAATGAACTTCGGAGCGGCAACTTGAAGTTCGTATTTCTCAACCTTACCATCACATTTTCTATCACTGTATTTGGCATAATAACCAAGGTAAGCACTATGTTTTTGTCTCTTATGAGAAGAAACAATTATTTCTCCACATTCTTTACATCTCAACAAATTAGTCGACCTACCAAAAATAGTATGACTAGCAGGTTTACTAAGCATCAACATATTCAACATATCGGGATTGGTTATGAGAATATCAGGAGGATTTGCATGCATCTCATTTCTCGAAGTCATCACGTTGTCCGCAATAAATTTCGTTCCCTTATTTTGAAGATACAAACATTTTTCGTTTTCACATTGAATCGTTTCACTAATCTTAAGCACTTGGGAGCAATACGGACATCTGAAAATTGCATATTTTGTTATTTGATCTTTATCTTCATCTGGAATTATATCTCCATGATATATTCCTACAGTAATTTTTCTTTTTTTATCTGACTTCAACTTTTCGTTAATTTCGGATAATAAACTTATTGTTCTATTTAATTGGTCATTCGCCAGAGCTTTTGTTGGATAAATAAGAATTGCTTTAGTTCCTTTTTTTGAAATATTTTTTAAACAGTAATCGATAATAGGAATCATAAATGCTTCTGTTTTTCCCCCAGCCGTTCTTGCAACTATACAGCTTATACGTTGATTTCCTTCTATCAAATTTGTCATTATTTTTTCAATAGCGTCTTTTTGGAATTGGTATAGACTTGGAAATTTTCTTGGGCCATTTTCTAATGAATAGCCGACAAGTTTGTCTATGGGATATTTCATTTTAGCGAATGTTTCTGAAGGTATCTCTTCTTTCCCACTATTAGTGACTTTAATCATTTTTGGGATATTTTCTTTAATGAAGGAATGGTCACGAAATTCACATTTCCTCATTGGAAAATCAAAATCGCCGTTTTCAGAAAATAATGTAATGTTTTTTGTATTCGGAACATTAATTACTAAAGAATTTTTACATTCATTAATAATTGAAAAATCTAAGAAATATCCATAATTATAAGCATTTCTCGGTCTGTTGATTTTTGGGTCAAAAATCGAAGCGGAAGTACTTTGGCCACTATCATTCAAAAATTCAGCTTGTATCAGAAAATCCTTTTCTTTTAATTTTTTAAGAATGATTTTAATCAGTAATTTATAATTATGATTTCTTGTTTCAACTTTATCTTTTTTTCGCGTTTCAAATGGGTTAGATTGAGATTGCCAAACTGTTTTAATAACTAAGTTATCAGAAACTGTTAATGTTTCAACTTCTTTTTCAACATCATTAATCCGCAACTTAATTTTTGATGGATAAGGATAACTTATTGGAACTTCAAGTACTATGTTAACATATTGAAAATTCCTTTTTGGGTCGGGGTCAATTGGTTTTTTATCATCCGGAAGTATTTCTGAATTTGAAACTCTGAATGCAAATTTGGTTGAGATTAATATGGAAGCTGGGCTACTTTCTGGTCGAACTATCAATTCATACTTACACATATTTGGAATAAATTGTGATTTCTCTTCAACTTCTGCAAGAGTTGGTTCTTCTCTAACTTTTTTATTTATTTCCCTAACTTCATCTTCGGCATCCTCAAGTTTGTCCGAAGTTATTCCAAATTGGTCTTCAAACCTCGTTCCCAAAATAGAAAGATGTGGCCTAGGAAGCAACGAAATATTTGATAGTTCCTCTCGAATGTATTTCGAACAATCATACGTCCAATCTTTGCTCATGAAAATACCTTCACAGCCTTATCATTTAAATATTGACAATTAAACCTTCTTAAGTATTTATTAAGAAATGGTTCTATTCTATCTTTACTTGCAGCAGTAATCACAATTGGAACCTTAAATACATATAAACATCGACGAATTCGAGCTAAATAAAATTCATCATTTTTAATGCCTAAATATACTTCAAAATCAATTCTTTTTCTTGGGTTAACAATTAAACGTTCTTTAGAATCATTCAACACAGGTAGGAAAAATCCTAATTTTTTTAACTTTTCCAAAGCCCTAGCTGTTCTTTCTTGACTGCATCTCATTAATTTTGAATCAGTCTCAATTATGTTAGATTCAGTGAATAATTTACTTTCCATTCTAGACAAGTATAAGTGAAGTAGATTGCAAAATTTGTCAAGTTTGTTAAAATTTATAGACTCGATTGGATTTTCAGATTTTTCACCGATATAAGCTACCATAGGAATTTCTCTCAATTTTTTTAGAATATTCAAAATTTTCTCATCTCCTATGATTTCTTCTTTTTTAAAGTCACAAATTGACACTTCATCATTTTTTAAGAAAATCCAATAATCACCCTCTGTTATAGTATCATAACCAAAATTTGAAAAGAAATTCGCAACTTCATTAAAGGAGATAATATCTAACCAAGTTCCATACATCAATTTTCCAAAAAGCTTATTCTTAGAATCCATCGGGATTTTAAGGAAGTTGGTAGTATTCCACCCATCAAAATATTTTTTTAATATACCTTCATTATTTGAAAAAAATTGGAGTATCTTTGGTAATGTATGTTGAATGTTAAAATTATTTTTCACAAAAAAGTCAAAACAATCACTTATCGGTTGAGGTACATAATAAACAAAATCCTTCTCTAAAAACACAAAACGATTCATTATTTCATCTTTCATAATATCATCCAAACTGACTCTCGTATGCTCTAAAATTTTCAGAAATTCATCACGAGCAACTTTGCGACGATTTACCAAATATGAAAACGCAACATATAGACGGAAGATTTTTTCTGTTATTGGAACAGCAAAATCTATAATTGATTCTTCGAATCCCCATGGATTTGTCATCGCCAATAGATAATAGTTTTCTTTTTTAATGCTGCTGACATCAATATTTTCACTGAAATATTTTGCCGTTCTTTTTGTGAATTTATCAGAAATAACAACATCGATGCAACCTTGAACATCACTTGGTGATTCAATTTCGACATAAGCAGGAGTAAGAGACAAATTAACCAAAGAACCATCTAAGCCAACCAGAAATTCTGAAATATTATTGGATAGTACCATTGAATTAACATCTTCAATAGGTTTTAGCAAAAAATGAAGCTTTTCAATATCAATATCTTTTTTTGATACTTTTGTATTTCTCTTAAATCTAAGTCTATTAAAAGATGGAAAAACTTGTGTATTTTCAAATAATCCATAACAGTCCTTTTGTTCATATTTCTTTCCATATTGAAGATTATAAGATTTTCTTAGAAATAATGGGGAAAATTTATCTGCATCTTCTTTTGTAGTTTTCGTAAGGAATAATTTTTCCTTATAAAATGAAGCAATTAGAAGGTCAACATGATTTTTTCCTAGCCAAGTTCTAGTTTGCCTACTTATTGTTCTATTCAGTATTACAACTTCCATCTTAGATATTTTGTAAGTTTTGAAAAAATTTCGCAAAGAGTTTTTTTCAAATAGTTCTTTGTTATTGTGAAACATTAGAAGGAAGTTGAATGACTTTACTATTGTTTCGAATATCCTTTTTTTTCTTTTTTCATCAAATTCAATATTACCTTTAATTACACTTGAGAGAAGCTCTTTTTCATCCTTAAAAATATCTTTCATGATAAGGAAATTAATAAATGTCTTTGCAATTGATGCAATATTTTCATTGTCTTCTGGCTCTAACTGATTGCCGTATCTTGAAAGTAGGTAATAAAGATTAGCTAATCTAATACTTGCAGCGTTTCCATTAAGAAAGTACTTCAATCTAAGTTTGTCTTTTTCCATAGCCAATGGTAAAACCTCTCAATTTCATTTACCAGAACCTCATCCTTGGTAAATATTCCAATTTCTAAATTTCTAGTCCTGAAAACATTATCAGTAAGATTAGCACTTGAGATAATCATCGAATTACCTTCTTTTTTTTTGAATATTATTATCTTGGCGTGTGGTTGACCCGGACCAGACATTAATACCTTGTTAGTTCTTATATTGAATCCACTCTTCCTCAACTTAGGAATTTCATTTTCATTGTAGCCACGAAAATATTGTACGATGCATGCAATATCTCGCTCTTTACCTTTTTTAACAATGTTTGGATCTTCAAGAATTTCACTTAAGACATTAAAATCTACTGCATAAGATAAAATCAGAATCTCTCCTCCGATTTCAATACTCTTCATTTCATTTTTAAAAACATCTGCTGTATCAATGAAATTAGGAAAATTCTTTGAAATATCTCCAAATTCACGTGGGAATGTAACAAGAATGTTTATGTTATCTTTTGTAAGTTCAATATCTCTCATCTGTTTTGTTGGGGAAAGAAGCTTCCTAGCTATTATTCCTGACTCAGTCAGGGACCAAAAACTAATATCTCTTGTTTCAACCCAGCCAAGAGATTTGAGCTCATACAATAAAACTAAAATTTCATTTTTTGATGACTCCATTTTTCTGGCAAGTTCATCAACACTCGCACATTCCGATTCGTCAAACTGATTCAACAATGAAAGATATTGTTCTATATTACCCATAATCCGTATTGCTTGAATTACTTATTTAAAGTTGCTTTTAGGTCTTCTAGTGCGATATTTAACTTATTACGCTTTATAAAAAATTTTACAATCATGGCATAATTCCCTCTCTCCTATAGACATAACGCGCTTGTCCTCTATAGGTTGAAAAAAAGGTCTCTTCTCATGGGTTTATACCTAGAGAAGAGATTCCTTTTTTTAAAAGAAATCTATCTCAAAATCCCTGTCATCCCACCGCTTGTGCTTTCTGTATTGAGGGGTACTGGAGAGTTTAAAATACTCCACTTCACCATCGTACCATTCCATGGTCAGCCTTCCTGTGAACCTGTTCTGCTTCATCTGCTGCAAAACATCTGGCCTGATCAGCGTATGCATTCTCTTCATGGTGCTCGATTTGGCATCCATCTGTTCACATCTCTACCTCATCCGCATCCTCCGGATCCAGCTTCTTTATCTGCGGTGTGTCTGTAAAGGTGTGCATGTCGTCATACCCCTTCCTCTTCAGCCTCAGCTCTGAATGACCATGATTTCTCAGTAAAAGTTCTGCTTTCATCCAACCACCTCTTGATAGTAAAAAATCATACCTTCAAAGAAAAAAAATAAAGGCAACAGTTACTCTTGTTGTTGAATAAAAAATGCTTTTCGGGGTTTCAAAGCAGACTTTGGAAGATTGGTTTTGAGAAGAGAGTTTTACCAAGTATGTTTAGAATATGTAAAATTACTGGGCAGTCGCAACGGACTTTTTTTCAAAATATTAGAATTTATACATTCTAAGAAAGAATTAGTAAGTGGTATTATGAAAAGGAAGATGAAAACCAAGGATGAAAAACTGATAGAACAATGGAAAAAGATAGGCAGATTTATCGGTATGGACAAGGATGAATATATCAAACGGGTTAAATTATCAGAAGGTATTCGAAAAAGCAGAAAATGTTGGTTCTGTGGGATTTCAGAATACGAGCGACCAAAACATTTGAAAGGATACAAAACAATAAAACTGAAGTTTGGCAAGGAAGCGATGGAAGTCCATGTCTGTCCTATTTGCCTGGATGTTATAAAAAGAATCAAGTGATGTTATGTACTGGATAACAAAGGACCTCGCAACTTCGAGCATGAGCGAATTCATGCTAAAAAAAAGAAATGCGGTAGCCGTAGATGTAAGGGATTTAATTGATGGGGAAGGCAATGACTTTGAAGTTTTCTTGGGCAAAGTCGAGGAAGTTGAAAATCTGATCAATGTCAATCAAAAAGTATGTGTTTGCTGTGAAAGTGGCATCAGCAGAAGCAATGCTGTCGCACTGGCATACCTTGTCAGAAGCGGCATGGAGTTTGACGAGGCTTACAACCTGATAAGGGAAAAGGTGCAAGTAGTCCAGATTGATATGGCTCTGCTGGATTTGGCGAAGAAAATGAAAATTCATTACCCAACTGCTGAAAATATTGCTGATACAAACAAGGAAATCGTTTCGAATGATATACAAGCAATCAAAAAGGAGTTGGAAAAGAATAACTTGACAGACGAGGAAAAGGATTTTCTGAAGAGGTTGTTAGCAAAGAAACAAGGCAAGTGCTCGACAATGAAAGAATGCATAGCTATTGAAAATGAAGGCGAAGCTTGGCTGCAAAGGAAGGGCAAACACTTCGACTTGGATGACGATGTGCTGACTGATTGAAATTTATTCTACATTTTAGTCTGTAAACTATCTTCTTCTAACGAAACTTGTGAGCCAAGACCAATATTTGTTACCACTGAAGTAAGTTCTAAAAGCTAATATTACACGTGAAAACATTGTATTTTCATGGTAAGATGGCTTAAAGCAAATCTGACAGTTTCACTCCCGGAGGATGAATACGAGAGAATAAAAAAGCATACGGAAATAAAATGGGGCGGAGTGGCGAGAAAAGCAATTATCTGGTACCTCAATGAGCTGGAGAAGATGAAGGATAATGCTTCAGACCAGTTCAAGATAGTTTTTGAGAGGAGTAAATAAATGTGTGTTAAATATGAAAAATTATTTTGCTATGGTTCTCATTGAGCATGATTGATATGATAAAACGCCTTAAAAAAGAATATTTCCACAGATTTCTTGTGGTTGATGAAGAAGGTGATGAGATAGCTAGGATACGAGTAAAAATTTTTAAGGAAAGAGGTCGTCTTACTAATTATGTTGTACAATTGGAATATAAACTTGGTAAAATTTTTAAGCCTTGGAAACCAGTTGTGAGATACAATTATTGCCATAATTTTGTTCATAAAGATACATTTAATACAAAAGGAAGAAAAATAAAAAGAGAATATTTTGGAAAATACAAAGATTTAAAAGATGCTGCTAAAATGGCAGAGCATGATTTAAAGCTTAATTTCCAACATTATATTAAGTGGTTTGTGAAAAGGAGTGAGTAAATGAAGATTGAAAAATTAATGTCTGTTCAGAAAAAAAACATCAATGATATTATTGGAGAAACATTCGAATCTATAGTAGATTTGTCTAAAAACACAGAAAAAATAAAAAATATAAAAAATAGAAGCGCTTTGGTACAACTAAAAGGCAGAAAAGTATTCATACCGTATAAAGACATAAAAATGATTGGTAATGACTTGGTTATCAAAAATAGAAAAAAAGGCAAATTATTGTTTATTTAATAAAATTCTGAGAAAGCAATTCAAACTACCTTCTTCTAAGATACATTCTAAAAACACAGTAAGCCATCTTCGTCTAGCGAAACTGAAATTTCTATCTGACAGAAAACTATGAAAAGATAAGTGAAGAATTAAATCATAAATTACAAAGCTTACGAAAGATATCAATATTTTCGAACTGGTTGAATAGAACTGATGAACTGCGACAACTCTCTCAAGCATTCACCCAGCTTCCCTGTTTTCCTATAGTAGCGCACAGCCACTGTGCTGCCTCTCTGAAAGTGCTTTACTTCGTATCCGTCATCTTGAATGAGGCCTGCCCCCTCCATTTTGTTCATGTGATGCTTTACTGACTTCTCATTAGCATCCAGAAGCCTTGCTATTTGATTTCTATATAACCTGTCATTATCCCTGAACAAGGCTGCCATATGGAGCCTCGTGGGTTCAGCAAGCGTTTCTGCTTCTTTCGACAATCTCATGAAAAATAGGTAAACAATCAAACATTTAAACCTTTCAACTCAGATTTTTTAACTTCATCTAACATAGAATACAAGCCGGTTGTAGAAAATTTACCACTGGGCGACTTATATTTTAGAACAGTCTTCGTTTAATCATTTTTGAATATCCTTCAAAATCTAAATACATTTCTCCCGGCATCTTGAATAACTGGTCCCACAAGGCAAATAAGACCCTTCGGTGTTCCTTGTTCCGGTATGCTTTCCATGCAAAAACAGCAGAACTAGCTTTGGCGTGATATTGTTCATTTGTGGTAGAAGTAAAATTTCCAAACTCCAGTTGCACATCACAACCATATATAGGATCTGTCAAATCTATTTTATCGTTCTTTTCTTCGAAATTCCCCCAATCGGGCAGCCTCTGCTTTAATTTTTTTATCAGAGAAATCCTTTCCATTCTCACTATCCTTCGTTTATAAAAATAAATCGTCCAGCCTCTGTATTTTTGGTCTTCTTGAGCCATGGCATTCCTTCTCAATTCATCTTGCGCCATTGAATCAAGAATTTCATCATCTACCGCATCTGTACCTTCATCCTTTAATTCCTCCCTTATCTTTCCTTTAATTCTTTCCAACTCTTTTTCATCATAAGATTCCATGAAATCTAATTGTCCGATAAAGTTTTAAATTGGATGTATTACCACCACCCATGTTGGTGAGTATTTTTGATATACCTCATATTTGCAACATACTCTCATGGTAAAATGGCTCAATGCTCATGTAACAATCGCACTTCCAGAAGGCGAGTATGAGAGGATAAAGAAATACCCGGAGATAAAGTGGGGAGCTGTGGCAAGAAGGCTGTTGATACAGTACCTGAACGAGCTGGAAAAGTCTAAAGGGTTGCTAGATCAATCTAAGCAAGCATTCGAAAAAGAGAAAGGCGAGGTATAAAATCTTAACTTTGAAAATTCATTGATAAGGTCTGATACCTAAAGCAATTCTTAATCTTTTGCGAACATCTTTGCGAGTAACTTCTGCCCCATCAATATATTCGCGTGCCAATAATCTACCAAGCGTTGTTAGATAAAGAACAGGAGACCAGATTTCTCTCTCTCCGATTTGGTGTTTTTTCTCACCATATTTATGTAAAAATGATGTTACAGGAGGCCACACAAATCCTAGTACGTCTTCAACTACCTCTCTTCTATAACCACCAGCAATGAGATGTTGCTTAATTTCATAAAGGCTCACTCCAGTATTTTCCAGGTCATCGTTTTTAATAGCTTTCTGCAAAACACAGCAAACTGTCCCAATATCTATCATGTTAATGGTTGGCGACATTTGGCGTACAAGCAATTCCATTCTACCATGTATTAATAAGCTTTCAGATACGTCTCTGTATCTAGTCAATTTTAATTTCCTTCTTGTCATAATTCTTTGTTGCAGGTCAAGTTTAAATAACCTTTTACCAAAGAACCGCTTATCCATAAACGATTTAAAAGGTCCGTTGGGAAGAATATTAAGATGATTATGAAGCCTGCGATGCTTGGCGGAGAGCCCATTTTCAAGGAAACACTGAGGCTCAACAGGCCTCCAACGAAAAGTTTCATGGACGAGATACTGGAAAGGATGAAACAGCCTTTGTCGACAGCTATGGTCACTAATTTTGAGAATGTGCAGAAGTTAGAAAAAGTCATAGCAGGCTACATAGGAAGGAAGAACTGTGTTACAACTTCCTCAGGCAGCATAGGCATGTCTCTTGCTTTGAAGGCCTTAGGAATAAAAGGCGATGTGCTAGTTCCAGCTTTCACCTTTTCTGCAACTGCTCATGCAGTTTCATGGTGCGGTCTCAACATCATTCCTGTAGACTGTTATAAAGATACTTTCAACATGTCTGTGGAAGATTTTGAGAACAAGATCACTGAAAACACTGAATGTGTCATGCCTGTCCACGTCTTCGGCAACCCGTGCAACATTGACGAGATAGAAGCTGTTGCGAGGAAGCATGGAATAAAAGTTGTTTATGATTCAGCCCATGGATTTGGAGCGGAGTACAAGGGAAAGAAGATAGGAAACTTTGGCACTGCAGAGATATTCAGCGGCACTCCCACTAAAACTTTTTCAACAGTGGAAGGCGGGATGATTATGACTGACGATGACAATTTTGCTGAAATACTGCGAAAGATAAGAAACTATGGAGCTGACCACAACGGAGACTGTGAAATACCTGGCATGAGTGCTAGGATGACTGAGCTGAATGCTGTTGTAGGATTGGTTTTGTTCGAGCACTTTGAGGAAGGCAAGGAAAGAAGGGAAGAAATAGTTGCAAAATACAAAAACGGTCTGAAAAATCTGCCGGGAATAACTTTCCAGAAGATTACTGCTGATTCAGCCTCAGCGCACAAAGACTTTGCGATTGTTGTCGGGGAAGAGTTTGGTATGACTAGAGATCAACTACATGAAGCGCTGGATAAGGAGAACATAACTACGAGAAAATACTTTTATCCTGCCATCCATCAGTTAACTTGCTATAAGGATATGAGAAATTACAACCTTCCAAATGCAGAATTCTTGTCACAGAGTGTCTTGTGTTTGCCGATATTCAACGAGATTACTGACGAGGAAATTGATAAAGTCATAGAAGCAGTTGTTAATATTCACGAGCACGCAAGTGAAATAAGAGGTGTGTGCAGTGGATAATTTTGCTCAGCAGTTTGCAGGAAAAAACATCCTTGTCACAGGCGGAGCTGGCTCTATCGGCAGCGAGATAGTTAGACAGTTGTTAAAACACAATCCGAAGACAGTCAGAGTTTTTGATTCTGATGAGAATGGATTGTTCAACCTGCAGCAGGAATTGATGAAACACACAAACGTGCGTTTCCTGCTAGGCGACATAAGAGAAAAGG
>Ga0315282_10000042_pt1 | contig 251280 bp, 290 predicted proteins | sample YL17G07_20_MG_FD_203693 | JGI IMG/M metagenome (GOLD analysis project Ga0315282, IMG submission 203693) | Sediment microbial communities from Yellowstone Lake, YNP, Wyoming, USA - YL17G07_20 | ecosystem: Environmental > Aquatic > Freshwater > Lake > Sediment | place: USA: Wyoming | collected...
TCTCAGGCTTCACCGGCTCACTACTGTCGATCCTAATTGTTTCCGTCTACTCCCATCTGACCAGAAGAGGTTGAACCACCTTAATCCCCCGCAGGGCCCTGCGGAGTACAACCTTTTTCTTTAATTCTCAAAACTTTACACTGTTTCTTGTTTGACTCTCCGTGCGCTAGCCTAGTCCGGTTCAGAAGAGATAGGAAGGCAACGGTCGAAGACGAGTGCTATGATAGATAACTGCTGAACTGATCTTGGAGGAGGTAATCCTAGGGGAAGAGTGGAGATCATGCCTAGCGAAGTGATAAATCGATCAGCATAGTCGATCGAGCAGGTAGACGAAGTAACTACGCCTCATCGAGCTTCTTCTCTATGTGGGCCTGAGCCTTCTCCATGGGAAGACTGAAAACCTTCAGGATCGCCTCAATCTCGGACTTGGCAAGGTCCAAACTAACCTCGCTCCCACAATGAGAACAGAGCTAGCTAGCATTATCCTGGGCATACGCTCACTATCCTTTACCTTGAACGTGAATCTTGCTTTTACTGGATTCGGTCGAAGGTATTAGGTTCTGCGTCTGAGAGGCTGGGTTCAGACCACCTCGCTAGGGACTAGACGAGGTAGTAGCCCTGAATCCGTATCTGCTAACGGGTCACAGGGTTCTATCGACCACTCCCTTCCTTTCGATTACACATCCATTAGGACTCGATTGGTTCTACTCCGTTGGCTCGTGCCCACTCCGCTATCAGGTTGATGTGTGACTGGTATCTGCGATCCATGAGTATGAAGGTGCACCAGTCCTCCCGATGCCTGATGCCCCGGCCTATCGCCTGGTTCGCCGCCCTGAAGGCGTCCATCGTGTACCACCTCCTCCCCAGACCCGCCTTCCTTCGGTTGAAGTACTCGATCTGGGCCCTCACAACGGGGTCATGGTAGTCGGCGTATGGTACCCCGACCAAGAAGACTCCCCTCGCCTCCTCGTCGGGGAAGTTCGAGCCCTCAGCGTTCCTACCCCTGAAGGCCGCGAAGAGCACTGCCCCATCCTCACTACGGGCCGCTCGTTTGTACTCCTCGACGACCCCCCGGTTCCTCTCCGCGTTCTCGCCCTCGACGAAGATAGGCCTCTTCCCGAGGAAGAGCCTCCTACCCGACCCCGCAATGATACCGGTCTCTCGCCAAAGCGCCAGAGTCCTGAGCATGAGCGCCCTCTGGGTGAAGAAGACCAGGATCCCGTTAGGGATTCGTTCGGAGACCTCGGCGATCCTCCTCCCATAGGACATCGCCATCTCGTCGCTCCTCTCACTGAACATGGTCGTGACGCTCGTATCGAGGAGGAGGCGGACGTTCTCCCGCCTAGCTATGGCGGAGTAGGTCCCGGTCTGCGCCTCCGGCAGTCCGATGACCTCGGCGAATAACGTCAGTGGCGAGAGTGTACCCGACATGATGATGGCCCCAGAGGCCTCCTTGACGACGGGTTCTATGGCGAGGCCTGGGTCGAGGCACCTGTACTCGAGGAGGTTGAAGCCCTGCAGAGACCTCCTGTAGACGGCGATGTAGCGGTCGCCGGGGCTTGATGCGACCATGGAGAGGAAGCCGGCCAACCCGCCCAGGTAAGAGGCGGGCACTTTCCCCTCCTCAAGCTTCCTCATCCTCACCTCATCGACCAAGCCTGAGAGGGAGTCGGTGAAGGACAGAAGGTCCTCTACGTCTAGGAGCTTCTCAAGTTCGGCTCTCAACTCCAGTCCAGTCTTCACCACGGCCTCGTCTGAGACGTTCTCCTCCAAGTATCCCCTGAGGCGGTCAGTGAAGTCGGGGGATGCTTCGACGAGCTCCAGCTCCTTCCCCGCGTTGCTCAGCCCCCTCTCAGAGATCGCGTCGCTGAGCGCGTCCAAGCCTATCTTGTCAGCGTTGTGGGCCTCGTCGAAGATCAGGACCTTGTCATCGAGTGTCAGCTTCGCCTTCGCCCTGACCGCCTCGTTGAAGACGTACTGGAAGGGCGCCACCGTCACGGTGGAGACTTCAGCCGCCTTTCGGGCCAAGAAGTAGGGACAAAGCCTCAGGGCCCTGCCCTGGCTCTGGAGCTGCTGGATCGAGAGAACCCTCGGAAGCGATCCTGGGAGACTGGCCACCTCGGACCTGTATGGACATTTGCCCGTCTCCCTCATCAGTCTACAGGCCTCCGACGATTCAATGGGTGGCAGGCTTCGACAAACCCTATCCATGCAGAGGTGCCTGCGGCTCGCGAGGCTGACCGCTGAGAAGGATCTACCAGTCTTGCCGTTTATCGCCTCAACTTCTTGGAGGACCTGCCGAGCCTGCTCATGCGTTCGAGTCGCGTAGACTATGCTTTTTCCCAGCTCCAGGATGCTGGAGAGGGCGCACACGGTCTTGCCGAACCCGTTGCAGGCCTCAGCTATCAAGACGCCCCCGCCTCCCACGACCTCGGAGACGTCCTTCATGAAATCCACCTGCTGCGGATACGGCGAATATGGAAAGACTGAGGACTCCTGTTCTAAGGAGTTAAGCGCCACTCCGAGATCCCGGGCGCCACCCTCTTCTCTGCCCCGGAGGGAGAGGTATGTTCCACACTTCTTGCAGAACTTGCTCTCCTCGTATTCCTCGATGGAGTGGGGCCGACCGCATCTCGAGCAGATGAACCTAACCTGAGACAACAGGAACCATCCATTCCCTTAGGCCTAGAACTCCTCCTAGTCGAGCCTCTCTTTGAATAAACCTTTTCCCACGCATCGTCTTTCAAGTAATCACTTCGAACGGGTAAGAGAACGACTTTTCTATCTACACACCAAGTCTATGCTTGAGGCCTCGAAGGGTTGGGGCTGGATGTCGAGGAGGAGATCGCCCGGAAGCTCAGGGAACTCCACTCCTATCTAGAGGCGAGGATAAGGCAGATTGGGGAGGAGGCTGAGAGGCTCAAACTCCTCCGCCAGATCGTGGACGACGCCCTGATGACTAGGAGTTTCCAGACGGCCGACGCCGTTAGAGCAGCCCCAGCACGCCCGGCTCCAAGGGGTGAGGAGATACCCCTCAAGACGAGTAGCGGCCTGCTCCTCGCCAACCTCTACGTCACCGAGGGTGAGGCCCGCATCATCCCCGCCGAGGGGATGATCTTCAAGACCACGACGCCTCCCTTCCAAGCCTTCCTCGTGAGGAGGATGCTGGAGCCCCTGCGGGAGGGGGATCAGGAGGCCGTGAGGACTGGAGAAATATCTCCTGACAAAGCCTTCTCCTACGAGATCGTAACAGATGGCGATGACCTCAGGGAGATAGTGGTAAGGAACTACGGCGACCAGAGGCGCCTCCGAGAGATAACGAGGTCCTCCCACTGGACCCTTGAGAAGATGTACGAAAAGGTTAGAACCCAGCCCACGTCTGCAGAGCGCACTCGCCCCTCAGCCAAGACCCTCTCTTCGGACTCGACGAGCTGATGGCTAATCTTCTCCCCCCAGGGCTTGTCGAGCGGGATTCGCAGCCTCTCCATCGTCAGGATGGTAATCGCCTCGTTTGTCCCGGCGTCTCGGGCCATCGCCACGTACTGCAACTCCACAGCGTCGCGCCCTCTCCACCTGGCCCTCCTCAGAACGAGCTTGATCCTGTCGTCGACCTGGATCTCACCAATACTGCCTCACCTCCAAGCTATCAAATAGCCATAGGCATAATAAAACGGCCAGCTCACCGAGTTGATGAAGCAGACCATAAAGATCATGGAGGCGAAATAAAGCTTCATTTGGCAAAATCATTGAGGTAGTTCATTGTGAATCGCCACATCTTAGGCATTACACTCGGACTACTGCTTCTTCCACTTGTGTCTCAGTCAGTCAAAGCGGGAACCGACAGAAACTACGTGCTAGTTTATCAGGGGAAATATTTTGATTGGTATGCTTATCAGTCAACTTGGAATAGCCACAGCTCTTACTATCTTTCGCAAGTGAACTATCCCGATCAAGTATATGATCAACTTGTCAGAGCAAATGAAGTAAGAAATTGACCGAACAGAAAAAGAAGGGGAAGCTGATCGATAAGTTGAGGTTATCTTCCCTTCCCCGGCGTGGGTATAAGGCCGAGTTGCTGCATCAAGCCCAAAGTATCATACCTTGACCAGCCTTCCACGAACTTGCCCCCGACGACGCGGTCAATCTGGATCTCCCACACCGTCACCTTCTTGTTGGTAGGAGGGATGCCCCTAAATGCACCTTTGTTTGTGCCAGTCACTGTAAGGCGCACCGCTACCTTGTCTCCTTCGGCGACCATGTCATCAATGGTGAAATGAAGGTCGGGAAAAGCGCTGTAGAATTCGCTGACATGTTGTTTGTAGTTCTTGATGCCGCGTATATCCTCGCCAGTGCTACTGTGCTGGACGATGTCAGTGGCGTATAACTCGTCTACGGCGGCCATGGCCGCTGCCTTCCCCTTGTTGCACTCCTCATACAAACGACGCTCGAGTGCCTTAATTTCTTCTACTGACATGACAAATCTCCCTCTTTGGTCATTAACTTGCCAGCGCTAATAAGACTTGTCGTGAGGGGGCATGATGATCCTAGATTTGGCTTGTCTCCCCTCTGCGCGTGCTTCAGATATCAACTGACAGATTCCCAGAGAGTATTGAGTATCGAGTGACAGTAAGGAGGAGAGAGAGAAAGATTAAACTTTTACCCCCAAACCCAAACCCCCGGCTCGCTCTCTCCCCCTCTCTCCTACTAACTCTCTCTCAACACAAAAAAACACACACAAAGAAAACCAAAGATTTTCTAAATAGAAGCCAAAGCATTTATTTAGTAACTAGGTATGATCCAGAAAAATACCCAGCTAAACAATACCAAAACATGTGATAATAGAAGAAGATTATTTGATACCATTTTAAACTAGATATATTATCTGCACCAAATGATTTAGGATGTCTTTTAGTTAAAAAATATTCAATTGGCGTTATTCCCAGAAAAACTAATATAATAGCATATATGAGAAGAGGTGGATAGTATAGTTTTCCTATTAGTCCAATCGAATAATATAGCAAAGTATTCTCCATAAAGAAGAACAATCTTTTTAGAATATTCCTTTTACTTTTATCCTGAAACTCGACTACGATTCTTCCTAATAATGGAATCAAGAGGATTATATCGTTGAATGTCAATTTTCTACTTGGATATTTCTCTTTCAATTGTTTACCCTCTAGCACGCAAAAATTTTCTGAATTCCAGAAGGATATTCGGGGGAACCAATTTTCCATTTCATATCTCAGAAACTTGGAAAACAACAGAGCCTCTTCATTGATCAGGGTCTCTATGGTCTGACTCTTCCCTACTCTGATTTTCGGTATCTCGACCATGTTCTCGAAGTACTGGTTGAGCCCTCATAAGACCTCTGGTGTCGGCGTCGTTCAGGTACTCCCTCTTTCCGAACTTCTTCCTCGATAGACTCCAAGACTTCACGGTGAAGCCCCTTTTCCCGAGCCTCTGACAGTATTGGATCGCAAAGTCGTCTATCCAAGGGAAGTCACAAGACAAGTCATGGAAGACGGGGAGAAGAAGGATATCAGAGACAGAATCATAAATCACATCGATTCCAGTTTTTCGTCGATGAGACTGCTTTGTCTGGTCTTTTGATGTCATAGGGGCTTCACATAGGCGCGATTGAGGATGGAAGAAGTAGAAGCCTGAACAGCAACTTCTCCTTGGACAGAACTATGCGGTCGCTTCTACCCTGGACGCCACTTTGTTTAATCGTAACTCAAGCAAAACAGCAAAAACGACAGACAGAATGACAGCCACAATCAATGCTTGTCGTCTCCCTTGGCTGTGAATTGCCCTCTTCCCAGCTCTGTAAGTCTGCCTTCTTTAACCAGTTTCCTAATCCTGCTCTTCAACCTGTAGTCGGGGAAGTTGATGAATTCTCTAATTTGCTTCATCGTAGTTGCTTTCCAGCGCGTCACGGAATCGAGGATGGCTTGGTCGATGCAGTGGTTGAGAAGCTGGTTGTAGAACGGCGGCCTGATATTTGCCTTCTCCTCTATGACCTCGACAGAGTCCAAGAGGCTCCAGCAGAAATGCCTCCCCATAGACTTCTCCTGGTCATACAGTTCATTCAGCACAGTTCTCCAGTCAAACCCCTTTGCCTTGGCCAGCTGGATCATATCGTAGATGTCGCCTTCTCTATCAGTAATCGATTTCAACAGAAAAACATCCTCGTTGCTCATTATGTTCTGGCTCAGGTTACCTGTCTTCGTTGATTCGCACCGCTTCTTCATTGAATCAGATAGGTAGAAGGCGTTACAGATGCGGTTGACAAACAGGTCAACTCTAGGATATCCCTCCCTAATGAATATCCCTGAAGGGTTGAGCCTCGTATCCGCCTTGGAAATCTCCTCTCCTACCAGAGTCCTGTACCCCATAGCAGCGAGGGCTTCTCTCAATGTGGCGTATGCTTCGGCATCCTCAACAACCACGTCCACGTCCTTGGTTGCCCTCTTGAGGCCTCTCACCCGCATAGCTTCACCCCCAAAAATGTAGATGCGAACTTCTCTCTTTGCGTGCTTAGCAAGCTCGCCGGTTAACCACGGAAAAGCAGTTGGTGGAACCAAGTCCTCAGGAGAAATGTCATAGAGCCGGGCTTTCTCAGCAAACTCATCCCATGGAAGAAACTTCTCCGGAGACGCTATAGTCAAGTTTCGAACATAATTCTCTAGGTCCATCTCAACATCGCCAACATTGAATGCCTTCGCGAGCTTTCTGACTTTTGCCAGATTAATTGAGCCCCTGTTCTTGACGTAGAAGATGGCACAGTCCGTCAACTCCACCGGGTTTGTGGAGAAGACCATTGCGTGGACAAGAACGTCCTCAACACCAAGTTCTCTCTCAGGCTGCACGTAGTACGAGTACACGGGCCGCAACTCGACGCCATATTTGCTGAAGACTGAGAAGGCGGTGAGAGACCCCTTGGCAATCTTACCCTCAGGAACCCTCTTCAGAACCGTATCGCCTGTCGCGTATATCACTTCGGCGTAAGGCTCGACGAGACGCCTCTGCCTCTCCTCCATCCAAAGCCTCAGGAAAAGCCTCAAATCCTCATCGTCAGCCAAGAAATACCTTCTATCTCTCTCCCTCACGGCGCCAGTCTCCATCATCCTGTTCAACGCTCTTCTGACGGTCCAGTACGTAAGACCAGTCTGACCCTGTACATGCGCAACATCATTGTTGTAAAGTAATGCAAGAGCCACATCCTCTTTCGAGTCACCTAGCAGCTTCGCCACATCATATCTCCTCGAAATCTTCTTGAACAGTACAGCATGAGGCGTATCTGCAAGCCTTATGAGCCCATCCGCCCTAACCACAAAACCCTTCTGCAACAGTTGCCCAGTAATCTGGCCAGCCCTCCTATACTTACAGCCAACAGCTTCAGCCAGCTGTCTTACACTCCGCGGCTCAACAGACAGAGCAAGTAACGCCCGAACCTCTCCAACTAACATATTAATTGGCATAGTATTGCACTTACCTATAAATATTTGCAATATCACGCCAACTAATAACCTCAAACACTACAAAACAGAAAAACCTGTCCTAAACAAGCAAACCCCACCAAAAACAATCTACCAAACCTCAAATAAAAACAAATGACAGTCAGAACGACAGCCACAATCTAGCCCGAGGCTCCTCTGACATGATGTTCCGTTTTTGGTACGTGGTCGATACCGGCTACGGGTTGCCGTTGTTGGTTCATGTCTTCTGGGAGTCTTCGGCCTTTGGCTGTGAGCCTGTGGTATCTTGAGGTCATTTGGTATCAGGGCTCTTCTGGGGCAGCGTGGTCGAACTCTAGGAGTCCTTCGACGAGGCAGTACTGGCGGGGTCGGTAGATCTTCTTCATGTTCCAGTTGAGGGAGTTTGTCGTGGGCTTGTTTCCTGTGAGGCCTGGGGGGAGTCTTGGTAGGCGCGTAGGAAGGTGAGGAGGTCCTTGAGATCGGCCCTCCTAGCGTCTACAGTTAGGTGGCGTAGAGGGGGGATGAAGGTGAGCGTTTCAGGCTAGTAGCAGGTGAGCTGCCCTTATCTGGGCTTCCTCCGTTCATTGCAGGAAGGTAAGCCGAGCCTAGTATGCGACTTCGAGGAGCTTTACACATACCTCATAGACGATTTCGTGATCCAGTATTGCCAGAGGCTCAGGAAAAGGGATTTCACCGTGAAGTCTTGGAGTCTATCGAGGAAGAAGTTCGGAAAGAGGGAGTACTTGAACGACGCCGACACCAAAGGCCTTATGAGGGCTCTCAACCAGTACTTCGAGAACATGGTCGAAATACCGAGGATCAGGGTAGGGAAGAGACAGACCATTGAGACATTAATCAATGAAGAAGCTCAGCTCTTCGCGAAACATTTGAGGAATGAGAGGCAAGAATGGGTTCCTAGGATACCGACCAAAGCCTAGAACAGCGCGAGGAATCTCTCACTGAAGACAGAAACGCTCAGGTGCTGGATCCTAGAGACTTATTCGCATTGATAATAACTACATCCTCAGCATTAATTATTGAGAAACTGAACGTAGTTGTGGCTTTGAGTTCCATACTACTGATTTTGCTTTCGCTTTCAACTATTTCCAAGGTTCAAGGGTAGCAGTCACCGGCGCACCCAGGGTACAGGCTTATTTGGGAACTCGCGCGTTTGATGGAAGAAATCATTGGCACACCCAGGATATAGCCCTGTTTCTGCGCAGAGGTCAATCTGGTAGCCATCTGGATCATTGAAGGTCCAGGCTGAATCGCCATCCGAGTGATGGGTTATCCCAAGGCGTATAATGTCGGCTTCTACCTTATCGAAGTCAAAATTCTCGACGGAGATGGCCCAGTGGTCGTTAAGTGCCCCTTTGTCCCCCTTGCGGAGCTTGCAGATGAAGATGGCGTCCTCCGGACTACCAAAGGCGACAGAACTCTGTATGCCATCTTCGAACGCCAACCGCATCCCGAACAGGTCCATGTAAAAGTCGCGGCTCCTGGCGTAATCGCTAACACCGTAAGAAAGGTGATTGAAGGCGGTTGCTTTGAATATACTCTGGGGTTTGATTAATCGTCCGGTATATGTCAAAACTAATCCTCCTTTACCCTGTGATTTGCATTTGTAAAAGGACTATAATACCATTGTGGCGGATCTCCCTCACGGTGAACCTCATGGGCCCACGCGTTTCCGAAGGGTCCTATTTGTTGGGTTTGGGTTTGGGGATTAAAGTTCAACCTCCCCCCCACATGATACCATGTCGGTGAGTCTTGACGTGGCATGGTTACAGTTATAGTCAAACGTAAGTAAAAAGATTTTACTGAGAATAAGTACTAACGACTCATACTCACTGTCATTTTACGGTATCGGGCACGTAATACCTTTTCTGTGAGTATAATTTTTTACTGAAACGAGGTACTGTATTCGTGAGTAAAATTTTTTACTAAAATCAAGCACTGAAATGATTAACAGCCTCTTTTTTCTGTGACCCTGAGTTATTCGAGTATAGGTCTTAAAAAACCCTGTATGAGAGAGTGAGAGAGTAGTAAGGATGATTTTTTACTAAACTCAAGTACTTTTTACCTCTGAAATAGCTCATTTCTCCGCATTATCCCTCCCCTGAATTAGAACTGCGTCGCAGGGGAGGGATTTCTTACTGCGTTATTGCAGGGAGGGGTATTAATAGCCTGATTTTCAGCTACCTCATTATAATCATGCTGCTTTTTCCACTACTGCATTAACGCTTCTGAGCTTGGAGCGGCGATGCGTATAGCATCGCACTTCCATGCCACGTCAAGACTCACCGACATGGTATCATGTGGGGGGGAGATTAAAGTTCAACCCCCCCGGCTCACCGTCTCTACCGCAGTGTCATTTGAATACTTTCGTGGATGGGCCGTCATAGTACACCAGATTAAATGCCTCTTTGTTCACCTTCGCACCTTTGTAGTATGCGTGCTCCACGCCTTTCGGATTGAATTGGAAGAAATAGTTGTCTTCGCCCATCGTCAACTTGCTGCCATTTGGGAACTCGGCTTCGCCTGAGATACTCAAGGCCCATTGATTGGCGTCGGGATGAACGTGTGGGTTCTCCCACAGGCCGCCCACGGGTACTTTCATGAGTTGGAATTGTGCTCCGGTCTTCTCGTCCCGCCACAGGACATGAATCTTTACGTCGGTTAGGTAGTGCCCCTTCGGAGCATCCTCCCACTTGATCTCCTTACCATTCACCTTCGTCGTCGTTTTTCACCCCCTCTCTATTCTTCTCTAGCGCCCCACGTCGGGCCACCTCAATGAATATTCTTTCAATGACGGGCCTAGACCTGCGCAACTATCTCATAGTGTTCAGTTGTGATTGGTCCAGCTAAGAGAGCACTGTCCGCCTTGCTGACGCGTTCCCTGTGACCTTTCTCCGATCTTTTCAAGTCGGCCTCAGTATTCCACGTTGAAATGGACACTAACTTGTTCGTGCTTCTGTCAACCAGCAGGTATCCGCCTTTGCCGCCCTCCTTCTTCTGCGCCTTGGTTAACTCCAGCCACCCCTTTGTCATGTAGTCCTTCATCGCAGCGGAGTCCATTGCTCCGGGCTTAAGAGGAAGAGTCGATACTCTCGCATACAAGTCTCTCACCTCCTCTTCTTCTTGGTACTTATATGGCGCCCCACCTCGACGCCAAGGCTCTACGAGAGCTTGCATCCATCACTAGAACCTCAAACCCTACGAGAGACAATACGGTATATAACACTATACCAGACTCAGTGCTAGGGGTTGGGAGCAAGCATGCAAGCAAGTAAGGGTTCGTTCTATACACACACTCAGGTATTGTATGAGAGTTATTTATTTTATAGTTTATGGTTTGTAGTTTATCGTATTATGTGAGAAGAGAGTAAGAGAGTAAGTATAGTAGTATTAGTTAGAGTAAGCTAGCAAGGGTTTGGGTTTGGGGCTTAAAGTTTAGTCTTGCTTGGGTGTAAGCCGATACACCTTAACGGCAGTGTCATGAAATAACGCAGCCTTGTCCCTTGGCGAGAAATCTTTGGAGATACGTTTGAAGGCATTCCAGATGGTGGTGTATGAATACGATAGCTTATCGACCGGGAAATTGCTCTCAAACATACACCTATCTGTCCCGAGCTGGTTTATGCACCAATTGTAGTAAGGCGCCATTGCTTCAGCTAACTCAGCTGAGTTCGGCGGTTTGGGCCGCTCATGCCAGCCAAAGCCACTGCGTGGTAGTCCAAGTCCACCTAGCTTCACCGCTACATTTGGACAAGTCGACAGTGCAGCAATTCCTCGTTTCCAATCTTGGAACACCTCCTCACGTTTCCCAGCATAGGGGCCAACGCCGAGAGGCCCTCCGATATGGTTTAGAATGATGGGTGTGTCTGGGAAAGCTCTCGCTAAATCCACTAAATCCATCAACTGTGGGTGATACAGCCAGGCGTCAAAACTCAAGTTGTATTTATGTAAGTATGCAAACCCTTCTCGAAACTTCGGATCCGACAGCAACTTGGGTGTCTTCACACGAGAATCAATATCATTACTGGCGTCCCAAGTAGAGATATAACGTATCCCGCGGAACCGGTTACTGCTGGCCGCTATGTGAGCCTCCAAAACAGGTGCCACTGCGCTGCCCAAGGTCAGATCTGCAAAACCTACAATTCCTGTAGCTACAGCAGTATTCCCATATTGTCCACTCGCACTCTGGGCAGCAATACCCTGCACAAACTCTGTCTCGCCGATAGGGCGCAGTTCCTGTGGTCCGTCCTTTTTGTACATGGAACCGCACTCCACAAACACCGTCTGTTCGATATTGTGACCACCTCCTGTGTCCTCTACTAACTCTCTTAGTAGGAAATGGCGCACTTGCCGAGCAAAGGTTGGAACGCGGTTTTCGGGAAAGTCATCGGGGTAATCCCACAGATGGTGGTGAGGGTCACAGATTGGAAGATCAGGATCAATGGGATCTTCTTTTGTCAACCTAAGCCATGCTTCACGCTGGGTCTCCATCTTATTCCTCCTAAGTTACATAGTACTGTGAGGTCAATATCGTGAATTCTGCCTTAAAAAAGGCACGTCACCTAGCGACATCTAATTGGGTTTTTGGGTTAAAGTTTATGCTTCCGACGGCTCTGTCTGTCTCTGTGAGGAACGCTAGACCTCCTCATCCTCGTTCCTTCAGTACCTTTAAACCTGCTCTCTCGTAGATTGCCTTAGGAGGGGACTGATCCGTGCGTCTCTGTGCTGGGACGGATCTAGGAACTCTTCCACAAAAAGCGTCCACATACCTATCGGAGACTACTAGGTTCCCCATCTCCTCACAGAACCACTCCCCTAGCTTCTCTGGTTATACTGAAGGCGTCGTATACGCCGACATCTCTAAGAAAGATCCTGTCCGCGGGTGGGAAGGGAGGAGACACATTTGCCCATCCGTAGGCGAGTCCCTACTCCTAATAGACTCTCCAAATTCCGCCCGAGGCTCCATGTCTCTGATATTGGGCGCTGTTTTCGGGACTCAAGCGCTAGTTGCGCCGATGCTAGTGGGCTGTCCGACGAGAATGGCTCATGAACTCCTTTCAGACAACTTATTCTCCTCTGAACCTTGTCTATATCGTACACCAAGGAACATTCCCAGAGGAGAGACAGATGCTTGAGGAAGATACATCATTGGACGGCCTGTTTTCCTTCCTACTCAGAATGAAGGAGTTGGCGGCTGAGACTTTTCCGTGGTCTCTGCTAGCCTTGTTGTTGATCGCATGTATACTGCTATACTTCAAACGCTCTCGGAGGTAGTAGCCGGAGGAAGCTAATACGTGTGTATCGGAGTACTCAGTTCTTTTTCCTCTCCGTATTTACAGTTCATCTTGGACTGTAATTGCCCTTCCTTCCCTACTCTGCTTTTCCTAGAGCAACCAGTAGCGCGATCAGCTTCTGATCCCGCGTAGAAAGAAGCTCGGAGAGGGTCTCGCCACCATACTCGTAGAATCCACGTCCAGCCTTCACACCGAGTTTCCCGTCCTTAACCAGATCAGTCAAGCAGGTTGGCGGCTTTGCATCGGCGCAAAGGTCTGCAAAGAGATAGCTGCTGATACTTGTGAATACGTCGAGTCCGCCGAGATCGGCCGTCTCCAGAGGGCCTAGAAACGCGTATCTGATGCCCGGCCCGGCCTTCATCGCAGTGTCCACGTCCTCCGGCGAGGCGATTCCCTCTTGGACGAGATGTAGTGCTTCCCTAAACACGGCGTACTGGAGTCGGTTGCCTATGAAGCCCGGAACGTCGCGCCTGACGAGGATTGGCTTCTTGCCGAGTCTTCGGGCTAGGGCGAGGAGAAGCTCGGCTGTGTCGTCGCTCGTCTTCTCCCCCTTGGTCACCTCGATGAGTGGCATCAAGTGGGCGGGGTTCCAAAAGTGAAAGCCCGCTACCTTCTCCGGTCGACGCGTCGCAGCGGCCAGTCGGGTGATCGAGAGACCTGACGTATTCGAGGCGAAGACGACGTCCGGTCTGCAGATCTGGTCTATTCGGCTGTAGAAGGACAGCTTCAAGTCGAGGTTTTCCGGTATCGCCTCGATGACCAACTGTGCCCCTTCGAGGCACTTGGCAAGATCATTGAAGGGTCGGATCCTCCTCAAGGAGTCTTTGGCTGCGTTGGGGGTGAGCATCTCCGCTTGGACTAGCGTCTGCTGCATCGCATCGATCATCGGAACTGCTCGCTTCAACTCGGTCTCAGCTGCGTCATAGCATCTGACTTCGTATCCTCCTGCGGCGAGGCACTGAGTTATGCCCCTGCCCATCGTGCCCAAGCCTGTGACGGCGATAGTCTTCAGGTCCGTTAGCTTCACGCGCCATCCCCTACTCTAAGATTCTTCATAGTAGTCTAATACATGTATGATAGTAGCCCTAGCGATATGAGTAGCATGTTGCGAGGATACCTCATCCCTCTTTTTGGGAGGGGGAATACTCGGATGGAGAGTGTTAACTTTCCAGCACATATGATCTTCTTGGAGAGGGACACTTGTCTCATGTCTACTCGCGCGCCAATAAAGAGATTGAGTTTACGAAAGGACAGGGGATAGATATTCTATTATGCTGTTTTCCTGACATGCTTCGTTATCCCCAAGACGAGATTCGTGACGTAGATGTCGCCCTTCGAGTCCACCCATATCCCGTGGGAGATCCTGCTTCGGAGGCGGGCCTGCACCTCGCCTTTAGCATTCAGGACGCTCACTCGTCCAGCGTCCACGAACTCGGGCTCTCCGGTCCCTAGGCCAGACTCGGCGACGTAGACCGTGTTGTTCTTGTCGATGTATATCTCGTTGGGATAGGCGAGCCCGATCCACTGGTCGAGGAACTCCCCCTTCGGGTTGAAAATCTCTATGCGACCGTTCATCCTATCGGCGACGTAGACCCGTTCCCGGGAGTCCGCCCAGATGCTGTGCGGGAGGGCGAACTGGCCCGGACCTATGCCCTTTGATCCCCAAGAGAGGATGTGGGTCCCGTCCTTGGCGAACCTGTGGACCCGCTGCTGCCCATAGCCGTCGGAGACGAAGATATCCCCCGAAGGCGATTCCACTGCTCGAGTAGGCTGGTTGAAGGGCTCGCCAGGCCTCCCAGGCTTCCCCTTCGTCCCCAACGTCATCAGGACCTTGCCCTCCAATGTGAGCTTCGTCACTGTGTGGTTACCGATGTCCGTGCAGTAGAGGATGTCATCAGGACTCATCCAGATGCCGTGAGGCACCGAAAACAGGTTCTCCCCGAAGGACCTGAGGAAGTTCCCCTCGCTGTCGAAGACGAGGATGGCTGGTAGATGGGTCCTCCTGACTATGTATACCCGATCCTGCGAGTCGCAGGCCACGCCGGAGTAGACGATGGTCTTCCACGACCATCGTGTCTCCCCGTAGACAAACGCCTTACTCATATCATTCTCCACCGATACCGGATACGGAACCTTAGACTTCTTATCTCTTTTGATTAGCTTGCGCACGAACCTCAGCAATAGCGCGCACCTTGAATCTCACGATCTCACCCAATGGTTAGGAGGAGGTTTCTGTGAAGGCCATATTTGGCGTCCATTTGGCGCGCGCTGACTCATTTTACTCATAACCTTCTAATCGTCCCACATCCCAATATATCTAGCCGAACGCGGAGATATTATCACGTACATTCCATGGGAAGTCTCAAATCATTGAAGTCTCGAAAAGATACTCGTTGTGGAAAATCATATATCCACCAAGAAATGTAGAAACAAGGAAAAAGGTGGGCTTTGTTGAAAATCGCGGGGTATACGCGTCCGGAAGAGTACGAGGTTGCGATTTTTAGGGATGTCATGGTGCCTATGCGTGACGGTGTTCGTCTAGCCACTGACATATACTTCCCGTCTAAGAACGGCGTTCTGGTTGAGGGCAAGTTTCCAGCCATCCTAGACCGGACTCCATACGATAAAATCCCAAGGGCTGCTGTTGCGAACAACCCTGAGTATTTCGTTGAGAGGGGCTACGTCTTCGTGTTTCAGGATGAAAGAGGCCACGGGGCTTCTGAAGGCGAGTTCTACATATATGTGAATCTGGGTCGGGACGGTTATGATACGGTGGAGTGGATCGTCAAGCAGCCGTGGTCTAACGGCATCGTGGTGACCTCAGGCTACTCCTACGACGGCATAAGCCAAAATTCGATTGCGAGGGAGAACCCCCCTCATCTAAAGGCTATGTTCCCAGCCTTCGGGACCGCCAACTACCATCAGGACGTTGAGGGCACTAATGGTGCTTTCAGGCTTGCGCACAATCTCATTTATACGCTTAGTCATGCTAGGCGAGATCGTAGGGCGCGTCAGAGTCCAACAATTGATTCTTGGCTCGCCGAATGCGAGAAGAATGTTCGAGATTGGTTTAAAAAGCCCCTCTCAAAACACATCGAAATCTTTACGGAAGTTCCGATGGCTCAGAAGTGGTATACCGACTGGGTAGAGCACCAAGACTATGATGACTACTAGAAACAAAATGGGTACAACTTTGAAGGGTTCTACGACAAATTCCCAGATATACCAATCTATTACTTCGGAGGATGGTATGACTTTCACAACAGAGGAACGATTAAGAACTACCTGGGGGTAGCGAAGATTCACAAGTCGCCCACCTTCCTCATGATTGGTCCTTGGTGTCACGCTCCCGTCGCTGCCAATAGGACTTGGCAAGGAGACGTAGAATTCGGGCCCGACTCTGCTGTGGATTGGACCGAGGAGCGATTGAGGTTCTTCGATCAGTTCGTCATGGGTAAGGACACAGGCCTACTGAATGAGCCGCCCGTCAAAATATTCGTCATGGGTGGCGGTGACGGCAGAAAGAATAGGGCTGGTAGGATGAATGCGGGCGGCAGGTGGCGTTTTGAGAAGGCCTACCCCTTACCGCAAACCAAGTTCACAGACTACTACCTGCAACCCGAAGGAGGCCTAAGTCCAAAACTACTTCCAGTCGGGGCTCCACCTAGCAAATACGTCTTTGACCCTAACGATCCAGCACCACAGATAGGCGGAAACTATACGTTTCCTTTCGGTATGGGGCCACAGGATCAGGTATGCAAAAGCGACATCCTCGAGTGTAAAGATTGTTTGCCCCTTTCCGCTCGGACTGATGTATTAGTTTTTGCTACGACCCCCCTCGAAAAAGATCTAGAGATAATAGGTCCATTGGTGGTGAAGCTCTGGGCTTCTTCCTCGGCTGTTGATACGGACTTCACAGCGAAGCTGATCGACAAGTATCCTCCCAATGAGGACTATCCTCGTGGCTATGCGATGATTCTGCAAGATAGTATACTCAGGGCTCGTTACCGCGAGTCATTCGAGAGGCAGATTCTAATGACGCCTGGGCAAATTTACGAGTTTACAATCGATCTATGGGCTACCGCCAACCTTTTCAAGGCCGGCCACCGAATACGCTTAGACATCTCAAGCAGCAACTTCCCAACATACGATGTCAACCCCAACACAGGCGAAAAAATAGGATACCACACAAAGACGGTGATCGCAGAAAACACAATATACAACGATAGAGAACATCCGTCCCATATAATCCTACCAATAATGCCATAGAGCGGCGAAAACCCTTCACCTTATCTCCTTTTTTCCAATAGGACCTAATAACTGGGGAGGAAAGGTAGCTCAACATGTCATACACACCACTTTTCAGGTGAGTTGTAAACTGATAAAAATGAGAATAAAAAATTGTTGTTAAGCTTCCATCCACTTTGCCTCTAGACACTCTCTGCCCATTCTTAATTCCGATATGGCATCTTTTCCCTCAAGCGTATCTGCGCGAGGTTCCATACAAAATTCTCCATCATAGTTAATGTCTTTAAAGGCTCTGAATATTGAGACAAAGTCAAGCTTCCCTCTCCCAGGCATTACAAATGATGGAGGATCCACTATTTTGTTGAAGCCACTAACATCCGCGATGTGAACTAGCTTTATCCTATCCCCTGAGGCTCTGATAGCAGCTGGTATATCAAAGTCAGTATATGCCATCTGATGTATCTGTGCGTTAATCTGGAATGAAGGGGAATTAATAGCCTCTACTAAGTCTATTATTTCCTTTGCCGTATTTCCTACGTTGCTGTCGTGGCTTCTAACTAAATCTTCGATACATACTATTACCCCCGCATCCTCAGCGTATCTGCATGCCTCTTTCCAGAACTTTACCCACGTCTTGAGCCCTTCATTATAAGGTACACTCAATGGGACGCCTCGAGCTGAACCCCCCAGGTTCAAGTTCTTTACCCCAAGTGCTGCGGAAAACTCGAAAAGTTTGTTGGCGTAGTTAATGTTCCTCTTCCATTCAGCCGTAGAGCCAGTCACCATCCCGTAGTCTCTTGGCCATATCATTCCTAGGGAACTGGCTTCTACGCCACCTGACTTAAACATGCTCTTGATATTAGCGATGTCCTCTTTGGTTACAATTTCCGGGTCTATTTTCCATGTTGTCACAGTTAACTCGATGTATTTGATACCAGCTCTTGCAGCCATGTTGACAGCTTCCTGAGGCGTAGAGGTCACGCGAGTGAGGGAATTTCCATGGATGCTAATTATCAAACTCAGACACCATTTATATCTACCACAGCTGGCTTATTATTGTTATCTCCCTCTTTTGAAAGTGGAGCGACTTGTGAGAAGAGAGACAGATTGAAGTCTTAAATCGAGCCTTAAGAGAAGCTATACTCAAGGAACTCCAGCAATTACAGAGAGGTATTTTGATACAGATTATTGGTAGCCCGGGGGTTATTAGCAACATGTTTCGAATATACCATTTTCAGGTTTGGAGCTCCTTTATGATTGCCTGCTTCAGTGCTTGGCTGAGAACCTGTATCTTTTCCTGCTCGGGGTCGACTACGGTTATATGTGGCATAGAAAGCGCATCTTTGCTCAGGATGTCGTTCGGATTCAGTCCCCAAGCTTCGATGATGATTTTGAGCTGATCTATCTTTGACAGCTTGGTCTTGGGCCTGATGCTTAGTCCGCTTGAAGCGTAGAGGTTTCTGAGGAATTCTATTCCCTTCATTCGTATATCGTTGTATGTGCTGACTGTGTGGCCCATCATGTAGTCGATGTAGTCGATGGGCATCGTGTTCAAGGCACCAAGCTGTGTCCTGAAGTACTTTCTTATTGAATGCGCTCTCAGGCTGTAGCGGGTTTCACATCTGCTTCTGTCGATTAGGCCGGCTTTAGCGTAGAGGTTGCTGACTATGTGGTGGATGTTCTCTGGAGTAATCGGTTTGACTTTGTTTGAGTACGCATCCCGCACCAGAGGGGATTCTTCTGTTATCTGTTCAGGCGACAGTCTGCCTATGCCTTTTCTTCTCAATTCAATGTAGGCTTTCAGGTATTCGACGGCTTCAGATCCAAGGAATGTGTCGTATTCATGGTATTTGCCCTTGGTGATCTCTGCTTCGACATGAACATGGATCGGAATCGTGTTGGATTCGAGATCTTTTTTGATGTGGCGGTATTGGAGTTTTGAGAGTGTCCCAATCCTGAATCCTCCAAGCGCCATAAGGCTGACTATAACTTTCTCCCTGAGATCTGCTGCGTCTAATACTTTGCTGAGCTCTTCAGGCGTCGGCGCCCTGTCCGCGTATTTGGTTCTCCTTGGAAGCCGATACGGAAGAACGACCTCCACACCGTTTATCCTGTATAGGGCTTTGACCCCTTTCACGTGGTTGGCTATGGTTCCGGGAGCAAGGTCTTCGGCTTGGAGATCTCCGATGAAGTCTTCGACAGCGGCCAGATATTGCTCTAAAGCCTTCCTGTCTAGGAGCGATTCCCTTATTATGTCATCCGGGCTTTTCCCGATCCATACGCTGAATCTATGAACGCCGAAGACGTATTGGTAGAGGGTTGCTTTGCTTCCGGTTGTATGCTTCAAAAGGTATGAAGCCAGCTTCAGGACTGACTGGTTTTCGAAGGCGAAGGGTATTAAAGAAGGCATTTTGCCTTTGAACGCTTCTATGGCGAACTGGATTGCAGCTCTCTCACGTGGCGTAGATGCGTGGCTAATCATGCTTTGGAGCTCAAAATATGCGGTGTCTTCATTGGACAGCTTCTGCATTTTTCCTAATTCCCTCTTTTCATACTTGAAAAACTTGCTGCCAAGATAATTAAAGGCGGACAGGATTTATTAATCTTACCTGTCTTTCCTTTCATGATGAAAAAATGTCCAAGATACTTGGCGCAAGCAAGGTAACGGTCAGATACCAAGTAACAATACCAGGTGACGTCAGGGAGAAACTGGAAATCGTTGTAGGAGACACCCTCATCTTCATAGAGGAGAATGGGAAGGTATACATCGCAACCAAAGTCTGAGTCACCCAACCTTCTTCATCTCCAAGATATCTGACCGTAGGATCACAAGGCCCGTAGCTTTAGAATCCCCGCCCTTTAGGCTCGGTGGGCCAGCATCCCTATCCCAAGAGATGGTAACGTACTCATCGCCCTCGTAGACGAGCCAGCCTATCGTCTCCCTCACTTGAGGAGCCATGACCAGAGGGTCGCTCCTGTGGTAGAGGATATGGTCCTGGTAACGTATGTAAATAATCTCCCCCATATCAGCCATGACCGCGAGCGATCTCCACTTCAACAATTACTCTCCTGCCTAGGCCTTGTGGATACAGACTGGGTCCAAGTCACTGGCGAGATTCGATAGCGTCGGCTTCTGCGAGGCTTGTGACATCTTTATCACATTATGACAAAAATTAGAGGCCATCAGCTATATAAAGATTTGTGATGATGATGTAACACCCTTCAAAACTTATATGTCGGCGCGCGCGGTTCTGTCTAACTTCGGGTTCAAGCGTCTTCAACCTTTGCAAAAGGAATTATGAAACTCGCAAAGTCAACTACCCACGCCTAAAGGCTGTGGGCTTGCCCCTAGAGGAGAGTGGAAATGGCTCAAACTAAAGTCCTCCGAGACGTATGGTCGGTTGACTGCGGCCCTGCGGATGTTCTCCGCAGCGATGTGGTCTGCGGCCCCAGCGTAGCCGCATCTCTGGCAGTGGAAGAGTTCTCCGAACCTGTTGGCCCTATCCATATGGCCGCAACTTGGGCAGGTGCGGCTGGTGTTTCTCGGGTCAACGAGGACTGTGGGGACTCCCGCGAGCCGGGCCTTGTACTCGACGAAGGCCCTGAGCTGGTGGAAGCTCCAAGAGCTGTGGACGCGACGCTGGCGGCTACCCTTAACCGAGACCCTCTGGCGAATACCCTTCAAGTCTTCGAGGGCGATTCCTCTGAGGGTGTCCTTGGCCTTCGCGACCAGGCGCTTGGAGATAACATGATTCACGTTTCTGGCGAATCTCGCTTCCTTCCCACTCCTCTTCTTGAGCAGACGTTTCGCGGGCTTGGTGTCCTTGGCTTGCAGTCTGGCTCTGAGCTTGTTGTGTCTGCTCCTGGGTCCGTTGAGTTGTCCGCTAGTCCATGTTTCTCCGTCGCTGTCCACCGCTATGTTTCTGACTCCGAGGTCGATCCCAAGCCAGTCCTCAGCTTGGTAGGGAGTTGGTTCGGGCGCGTCCACCACGACTGCGAGATAGAACGCTCCCTTCCGAAGGATGAGGTCTGCCTGTCTGACCTTGCGGTCCAGCCGCGCTTCTTGGTAGGGGCCGACGGTGGTTGGGACGATGAGCCTCCCCCTCAGGGAGAGTATGCTCACCCTGTCCAAGCCCTTCCAGCTGAGTATGCGCTGGTCGTAGACGATGGCTCCATGGAGCTCAAAGGAGGGCTTAACCCCCTTGTCGCGCTTGTATGCTTCGACGACCTTGCTGATCGCCCTGATGGTAAGTTGTGCGGACAAGCCGTACTTCTCCCTGATCTGGCGGTAGATGAGTTTCTGAAGGGCGTACTTGTTGGCGACCCTGTTCTTGAAGGCCGTCTCGGCGATGGAGTTGCAGGCCTCGTTGAACCGTTCCATGGTCTCAAGAAGAATCTTGTGCTGGTCTTCGTCGGGGGCCAGCTTCACCATCAGCGTCTGCTTCATGTTCAATATTTGAGGGTTCTCCAATTCCTCCCACCCCTGAAGGGTGTGGGCTTCCTTGAAGAATATAGGTGAAGCAGTTAGAGATAAGGAGGAAGGAATCGTTTAGCTAGGGCCTTCGTCATTCGGTCGATTTGGAACTCCGCACTCACAAACATATACTTGTCCTCCTCTTTGAGGAGGATGTATCCGTCTCGGTTCAGGTCCTTGAGGTAGGATCTTATCGTCGACTCGTCTTCAGGCTCCTCCCCGTACGCTTCGCAGACGCTTTCGTATCCCTCGTAGACCTCTTCTATGGGCGTGTATGGGTCTGCTCTTCCTTCGAGGGTGTCGACGATGCCCTTGAGGAGGAGAAGCTTGTGGAGGGAGAGCTCGCTGGGGTAGTAGGCGCCGTTGACCCCCTTGGGTATGTTTGCGTGGGCCCTCCTCACGTGTTCAGCCCTCACTGAGTTCGCGTAGTCCGCCTCTGCTTGGCCTCCTGCTTCGATGAGGAGTTCGAGGCCGTAGCGGATGCCCCCGTAGCTCATGGATATGTCGGCGATGAAGTCGATGATCGATTCCGAGATGGCGCCCCGTTTGAAGGCTTCCTCTGCCCTGTAGGCTAGGATGTCGCGCAGCTCTTGGAGGCCGTATTGGTTGAGTTGGATGGATGAGACGCGGCCGATGGTGTCGAGGGTTGCTTTGTCCAGCTTCTTCATCCAGTCCAGGCTCCGGGAGATGTAGATTAGGCTGATGCGTGGGGTTGAGTCGGAGTAGAGCTCGTGGACTCGGCTGAACATGTAGAGGATCTTAGGGTCGCGTCCCTCGTTGATGTATGTGTCAACTTCATCTAGGGCGATTATCAGGCAGCAGTCCTTCTGTTTCACGGTTCTGGCGACGATGGTCAGCATCTCCTCAGGGCTGAGGCCTGACCTGGGCGCGGATACGAAGGAGACCTCATCTAGGAGCTGAGTCATGACCTGGTAGGGCCTCGGCGTGTAGGCGAGGTTTATGTGGACGTACTTCAGCCTCTTCTTGAGTTCCTTGGCCTGGGCCTCGATGTCCTCCCCGAACCTCCTGCAGAGGGCTGTCTTACCGGTGCCTATCTGGCCGTGGACGTGGACCTTGACGCTCATGCCCCCCTTCTCGTGGAGGACTGGGTCGAAGTACCTTTCAAGCCCCTTTAGCTGGAGCTCCCTGTGAGGCAGATGGGGCGGAGTGTAGTCGTGGAGTAGAACCCTCCTGCTCTTGAAGACGTTGAGTTGAGACAACTCCAACCGGGTGAACAAATGCAAAGTGTTTCAATATATAGAGATCGGCGAAGGCTCTGCCCTTCTCAGCTGCCGCCAAAGAGCCTCGTCCACCGCGATTTCGACCAACGAGAAAGAGGTAGATTCACGGCAAATAGGCCTACTCAACAACCAACTGGATAGCGCGCCCTCGACGCACTGCACAGGCGGGGATGACCGTCGATTGAGTTGAAGCAATAGCTTCATGATTTCCGGAAAGTACGCACTCTGGCGGGGCCTCGATGCATTCGAGGACAATCATAGCTATTCTCATAGCGACGACCAGAAACTCGATTGATGGCAACTTCCACTATCTGTAAATGACTTACTAGGTCAAAGTACATATTTCGGAGGATTGGTTTGGCTTCAGTAACCCTCGTACGCTCTGGCTCCTAGATCGGGACATAAGTCTTAAGCGTCGTAGCCAACTCCTCAATCGTGCGAGGAGTCAAAGCAGTTAGTCAGAACACTGCTATTTCACCCACTGGGTAGATTTGGCAAGAAATTCAGTAGAAAATGGAACCATTGTACCTGAGATGAAGGAGAAGGACGTCCACCTCTGGGGGACGTGCAGGAGGAGGGGGGAGTTCACGGAACTCTACTCCTTAAGGAGTTTCCTGACAGCGATCTGGATGTCCTCTGCCTTGACGGTCTTCCTGTGGGCGTGCTTCGTGAAGTCGAGGGCCTCCTTAGCGATCTTCACACCCACGTCGTCCAGCACCTCACGCAGCTCCCTCTCTGCTTCGTCGCTCACCCTATCAGCACCCGCCTTCTTGATTATCCGGTGCATCGGTGCTAGTCGTAGGTCCTTTTTGGCCAAATGAACCACCATCCATTCAGAACTACGTTTTCGCATGCTCTTCTTAAGTCCTTCCCAAGACTCGCCGGGCTCTCTTAACTTAAGGTTTAGCCGTTTGACTGTCAACGGCCCTTTGGTGGGCTTTACACGTGCTCCGACACGTTTTTGGCTTTGAGCCTCGCGCCGCAGAGGCTGCACGTCACCCAGCTAGCTAGCTAGAGCTTGATGAGTAATTATTGTTTTTATTGGTCCACGTCCTTTTTCGGGTTGATGGATAGACAGGTTATCCTATTGGAGGATCTGATCACTGTCTTCAGACAGGAGCTAGGCCACGTCTTGGAGGATGTGGATCAGCCGGGTCCGGGGAGGCCTCCGGTTTACGCGGCGAATGGCATGTTCCTCTGTTGGCTGTTCATCTACCTCGGCGTAGCCGACTCCCAGAGGAGGCTTGTCCAGATCCTAACTCAGCATCCGGGGTGGAGGGATAGACTGGGGTTTGGGGAGCGGGTTCCGGACCAGTCCACTTTCAGCTGGTTCAAGAATCACCGTGCCAGACACGTCTTCGAAAGGGTCTTCGACGAGGCGGTGCACAGGCTTGTCGAAGCTGGCGTGATAAAGGGGGAACACCTCGTGGTGGATGCCTCCCTCTTCCAGGCCTACAGCAACCCCCGGAAGAAGGATGAGTCGGGAAAGCCGTCGGATTCGGATGCCACCTGGGCGAAGGAGACAAGCACCGGTCAATGGGTCTACGGCTACAAGCTTCACATCGTCTCCTGCGCGGACTCGGAGCTACCCCTAGCCCTGACGGTGACCACAGGTAAGAGGAACGATAGCCCCCTCTTCCCACAGCTTCTCAGGAAGGCATCCCACTTTCATATCCCCCTACGCATCGTGGGGGCAGACGGCAACTACCACTCAGCAGAGAACCATCTGGAGGCTCATAGGCTGGGAGCCACCACCGTCATCCCACTTCCAGATAGACGTCACAGAGAGCCGAGATCCTTGGCCCAGAGGCTGAGGCTCCACCCCCTCATCAAACGGGGCTCGAAACTATATCAACGGTTGAAGAATAAGAGGCAGAGCATCGAACGCGTCTTCTCCAGATTGAAGAGCCACTTCAACGTGGACAGTCTCAGGGTGAGAGGGCTGGCCAAGGTGAAGCAACATGCCCTCCTCTCCCTGACCAGCATGCTCGTCTACGCCCTCACAGCAACAAGACTTGGCCTGGAAAGTCTGGTCAGATCCCCAACAAGGCTCACAGCATAACATCGGAAAGAGAAAGAAAGGTAAGATGACTGGAAAGCCAACAATTACTCATCAGCCTCTAGCTAGCTAGCTACCGATCGCGATGCTGACCGGCGCCAACAGCGGGGGAAAGACCACCTTGCTCGAGACGATGGCCCTGATACATATTCTCACCCTGCTGGGCCTCCCTGTTCCGGCGGAGAGGGCTGACGTGCCCCTCATACCTCTGTACCTCTTCAGGAGGCGGACTGTCAGGAAGGTCGGGAGCCTGGAGTACGCCATCAGGGTCCTGAGGCCCATCATGACGAAGCATCAGCCGAAGGTGTTGCTGATGGACGAGTTCGAGGCGTTGACCGAGCCTGGAGCCCTCGGTAGAATAGTGGCGTCCATCCTCAACGACCTGCCGAAGGGGTCGCTGACCCTCTTCGTGACGCATCTTGCCCGGGAGATTCTTCCTCACCTGAAGACGCCTGTCAGGGTCGATGGAATCGAGGCGAAGGGGATAGACGATCAGGGAAACCTGATCGTGGACAGGCAGCCGATCTTTAACCACCTGGGAACCAGCACGCCCCACCTCATCATCAGCAGACTCTCCAAGAGGGCGAAGAGCAAAGGACTCCAGAAGGTCTATCAAGACATGATAAGCCTCCTCGAAGTAGGCACACCTACCACAGCTTGAGCCAAATCATCTTAATCCATTCTCTATATCGAACATCTGGTTTTCCTAGAGCTTCCAGAATCTGGCTGATCCTGACGTAGGTTCCCTCTGCAGCTGTTCAAGGACCTGTGAGGTATTGATTCTCTTGAAAGGAGTGATGTCGATGACTTTCCCTGCTGAGCTAAGATTTCTTAAAGGCGAGACCGAGGTCAGCGATGTATACCGATGCTCCTTGAAGCATACAGGTCTCCAGGGAACACCTCCGATTTGAGGGCGAGGTCCCTTCTATCCTCTTGGAGAATGATGAAACACGGCCGTGGTTTCTAGGACTCGTCAGGAGGAAAATAGCGCCTTCGCCAAGTCCGTGTCCTGGGCGATGGTTATGACGGGGGAGGACATGACTTCTCGGGTCTTGAGCTTCGATGGGTCCAGCCCCTTGGCGATGCCTTCCAGACGAAGTCCCGTTCGGTCACTATGCCCTCCAGTCTGCCCGATTCGAGGACTAGCAGAGACCCGCGCTTCCTCTCAGACATGAGTCTGGCGGCTTCGGTTAGGTTGCTGCCTCCGTCGATGGTTGTCACGTCGCGGTACATCACATCCTTAACCAGCAACCGCTCTCACCTCTCCTATTCCTTTTTCTGGTTCATTATGTGGAAGCGTATGCCCATGAAGAGGAACAGCCCTGTGTATGCGGCTAAGATGGTTATGTTTACAGGTGGGCCGAAGAAGGCCTCTCCGCCCAGCGCGTATCTCGCCAGCTCAATCGTATGAGTCAGGGGGGAGAGCATCGACCCCACTTGCCCCCAGGACGGTAGTTCTCGCACGGGTGTGTAGACTCCGCTGATGAAGAGGAGTGGGATGCGGACGAAGTTGAGGGGCATCATCACCTGTCCCGGGCTCTGACCTGGCATCGAGGCGAACATTATGCCCATGGCTGAGAAGCCGAGGGAGGACAGGGCCATGCAGGCAGCCAAAGCTCCGATGTTGGTTACCTGGGATCCGAAGAAGGCGATGCCGACGAGGATGGGGATGATGGAGATTCCGACGCCGAAGACGACGCCTGCTAGGGTCTTGCCTACGAGGACTGAGAGGAGTGATACGGGGGAGGTCAAGAACCTGTCGAAGGTCTGGTTGGCGCGTTCACTAGGGATGACGACGGGGCCTATGGATGAGGAGGCGAAGAAGAGGGTCTGGGCTATGAGGACGGGGATCTGGGCTGAGATGGGGACGTTTCTTCCTATGCTGAAGGAGAGGAAGAGGCTGAAGGGGAAGAGGATCCCGAACATGAGGGAGGGCGGACGCGTGTAATAGGTACGCATGTCCTTGGCGGCGATGGCCCAAGCAACCCGCATCTCCCTACCCAAATGGCTGGAGTGCCCCTTCATTGTCCTCCCCTCCTTTGACCCATCCCTTGCCCCTGACCCTGTCCCCTGCCTCGACCCATTCTTCCTCTTCCCTCGTTACCTTCTGTCGCGGGCCTGATGCCCGTCAACTTCACGAACACGTCCTCCAAACTAGGACCAAGGGTGTTAACGGTGATGAGTTTGAGACTATTGCTTTGAGCATACTTCCACATTGAGGCGAGGACGCTAGATGGGTCATTGGTGAAGAGCCTGAACTTGTCTCCCTCCTTCACCACCTCGCTGACATTTGGTAACTCTCCCAGACCCTTCAAAACATCCATTGGTGCAGCCTCGAAGGCGATCTCGACGGACTGGAGGCTCTCCACCGTCCTCTTCAGCCTCTCAGGGGTATCGATGGCAGCGATCTTGCCGCGATTTATGACGGCTACCCTGTCGCACATCTGGCTCGCCTCCTCGATGTTGTGGGTCGTGACGAAGATCGTTAGCCCCTCTTGGTTCAGCTTCCGAATCAAGTCCCGAATGATGAGGACGCTCTGCACATCTAGTCCAGAGGTGGGTTCGTCGAGGAAGAGGATACTCGACCGGTTCATGAGGGCCATGGCGATGCAGATGCGCCTCTTCATGCCCCGGGAAAAGCCCTGAACCTTATCATTACGCCGATCGTAGAGGCCGAACATCTTGAGGAGCTCTTCGGCCCGGCTCTCCCTGTATGCTTTAGGCATGTCGTAGAGCTTGCCCGTGAAGATGAGGTTGTCCCAAGCGGAGAGTTCGTTGTAGACGTTGCTGATGTCGGGGACGATCCCCATACGCTCCTTCGCCTCGATAGGCTGGCGTCGAATGTCGTAGCCCATTATGGTGGCTGTTCCCTCTGTAGGGATGGAGATCCCCGTCAGCATCCGTATCGTGGTCGTCTTCCCCGCTCCGTTTGGGCCGAGGAAGCCGAAGATTTCTCGCGTCTTCACTTGGAAGTTTATGTGGTCTACGGCCACTAGGTCCCCATACCTCTTCGTCAGGTTGGAGACCTCGATAGCATATTCTGCATGCGGGACCTCGACTACATGTTCTGTTTGCATTTCCACATCACTCCACCGCTTATTCTAAGATTCCTCGTTTCCTCCTAGTGAGGTTCCTGTATTCCTAACAAGGTCAACCGTTCCTTGCTTTTCATACCTCGTGTTATATTTTCCGGGGCGAAGATCATCGAACCTTTATTCAAGTCTATTTGTCTATCTCCAACAGTGAATGTGCCTTCCCCATCTATGACATAGAAGCAAACGTCGTAGGATTCAGGGTGAGGGGATATCTCTTGACCCGTTTCTAAACAGACCAAGACTACGTTGAAAGCCCGCGTCTCGTAAAGTATCTTCCTAACACTTTCAGTCTTGGAGAACTCTGCCAGTTCACTCAATTCCCGCACATCCAATTCCACTATGTCACCTCCGTTTAATCGCGCCAGTTGGGCACGCTCTGATGGAGCTCCCGCAAGCGAAGCAGTCGGCATTGATCTTCTTCTCGCCATAAAAGTCTGCCATAGCTCGCGTAGAGCAAGTCCCTGATGGAGAAGTTCATGTGGTCTACAGCCACCAACTCCCCGAATTTCTCGGTCAGGTTCGAGACTTCGATAGTATACTCTGTTCGCATTCTGAATACTCACCCTGAAGTTTACTTAATCCCTCCAAAAAAGGGGAAATTGAAGCGCTGCACTTCAACGCTTCAGAACCTCCAGCCGCTTGTTCACGGTCTCTAAGCGTTTTCCGAGGGCCTCCTTCATCTCTTCGAGAGCCTTGACCTCCTCCTCTATGCTCATCAAAGGGAAGTCATAGCCTCTGTGATGACCCATGTGGTGGCCCCCGTGGAATTCTCCGCGGCATCCACATTCACACATCTGATTTCTCACCTCCTTCCTTTGCCTTCAGAAAGTTCCTCTCATAGAATTCAGCCAAATCGTCCATCATCGCCTTCCTCCTGGCGATCGACTCCAGCCCACTCTTCAGGGCCTCTTTCCCCCTCTCCGTGACCCTGTAGACTCTCCGGTCTGGGCCTGTCTCTATGCGTTCCCACTCCGATTCTAAGAGCCCTCTGTGTTCCATCCGCCTCAGGAGCGTGTACATTGAGCCGGTCTCCAGTCGGTGACATCCGCAGCTCTTCTCCGCAAGGGCCTCCATGAGCTGATAGCCGTAGGTGGGCTTCTCATAGAGGAGCCTCAGGATCAGGAATTGTATCCATCGTCGCTCTGGGTAGTCGTGCCAGCAACGATCTTGGCCGCATCCGCAACCGCACATACGTAACACTGTAAGCTAGGAAACCATGTTACGTATATAAATGTTACGTACCTCGCCGTCAAAGCCAGATCGGCGAAGAATTCGCTTCATGTCCTAACTATCAGTCGACCACTTCTTCCCATTCCGATATACATAGGCCTTCGGGGACTAGAACGATCGTCACCCTGTTCGGGAGGGACTCCTTCGGGTTCTTTCTCAGGTTCAGGAAGGAGCCCGGGGTCGTGTAACCCTATATCGCGACCTGTTTGCAAAAGCTATTAGTGAAGGGGTTGTAGATCATGTGGAGAAGGCTCCTGTAGCCCTTTGCAGGGAGACTTCCAACCCTATTCAGAATCGCCTGATCGACCAGCTTGACCGCGTCTATCACCGATGAGTTCTCATCTAAGCTCAGTTCTAGAGGACCCACGAGGAGTTGGCTCAGTACGGGATGCTGGAGTATGAACGTGACGTTGATCCTTCCCACAAGCCTCCTATCATTGAAGGCGCCGCCGCATATACATGTTGAAAGAGCCCCACGAGGAGAGCACCATGCACTACGTGTACTATTCTGAGTTAACATAGGTAGAGAGACCGCTTGTGGAAACTTGGAGACGATCATGCCAGTTCTTGGATGAGGGTCTTAACGCGCCTCTCGACCTCGTCTCGGATCTCTCTGACCTTCTCTATGGGCTGACCCTTCGGGTCCCCGAGTTCCCAGTCAATGACGAAGAAATGGTCGGTTTTGCTATAGTGGGCCTCGGTAGTGTTTTGTCGCTGGACATCCGACGCATTTCTTTGCTTGATACCTTTCGCAGGATTCGCATTCAACGTTGCAGGGCGTGACCTCTCTGTCTTTGGTTGCTAGGTTCAGGCGCATCCTCAGGAAGGGCGAATAGTGAATGCTTCCTATCGGATAGAACTCTGTTCGTCGAACGCCAAGCATAGACCTTAAGGAGCATTTCTCCATCGACTCGCTTTCAAGGGTTTCCTCGTCTTCTGCTATGACCAAGACAGCCAGATTATAGCCTGCGAGCAAGGTGAACATGTTCACGACTCTTGGGCAGTTTCTGAATCGTTCGAGGCATCGGGTCAGCGCCTCCCGACTTTCAATCTCAAGAAAGATCAAGGCTACATGGAAATCCAACACATCTACGTTGATTCCTGCAGACACTTCGATTAGGTCTTCGGAGAGCATTTTTTCAACTCTTCGTTTCACGCCCATAATAGTATAGCCTACGATATCTCCCAACTCTTTGTAGGATGCTCTCCCGTCCCTAAGCAGCTCTGAGATGATCTTCTCATCAACCCTGTCCATGGCGGCCCCTCGCTTATTTTCTAAGCAAAATACTTATATCTTGGTTGGTATTTAACTATTTCGGCGAAAATGAAAGGCCGTCTGAATGGTGAATTCCATGAGTAGCGAAAAGATTGGCTTCATCTTCTGCGTCTGCACAGGGAAGTGCCCAGGCTTTGCTCAACTAGACATCTGGGACTTCATCAACATAGTACGAAACGAGTATCCTGTGGAGTACGCCTTCGTTCACCCCATGCTCTGCGACGAGGACGGCGAACGATTCTTGGAAGACTTCCTCAAGAAGGGGCGCAGATACATCGTAGCCGGATGCGCTCCGGTGATGCAGAAGAAGCTCTTCAGAGACGCCTTCCAGAAGGCGGGCTTAGAAATCGACAAAGACCTGATGCCCCTAGATGTGAGGAACATGAAGTTGGATGAAGCCTTGAACGTGGTAAAGAATGCTTTGAAGGAGGCTGGGAAGGATGTCTGAAAAGACCTACGCGGGAGTTCCTCGAAGCAAGATTCCATGGTATCCTCTAATAAACTATGAAAAATGTGACCTCTGCGTCGATGAGGCCAGCGGACCCAAGTGTATAGAGTTCTGCCCCCACAAAGTCTTCGCTGTAGCCGAAGAACAAGCGACGAAGAAGCTCATAGTCAAGAACCCTAACAACTGCGTCGTGTTCTGCATATCATGCCAAAAAGTATGTCCTATTCCGGGCGCCCTCGCCTTCCCAGATAAGAGGGAGGTAACAGCAATCATACAAAAACTAAGAGAAGAAAGTAGGTAGAAGTCTTGGAACTATCGGGCAAAGTGTGGCTGGGCAAAGGTGGCAAAGAAGGCTTTTGTGGCGTGCGATCCAGAGAAGTGTGTTGGGTGTCGCATCTGCGAGTACGTCTGCTCACTGAAGAAGGAGGGAGTCTTCAATCCCACCAAATCTCGGATTCGCGTCGTCAGGATCCACAACCCACCCATCGATTGGGCGATAACATGCCGCAAGTGCGATGATCCGCCCTGCGTCCGGGCCTGTCCAAGACAAGGAGCCCTAGTTCAGCGGAGGGACGGACTAATCATCGTCGATGAGGAGAAGTGCAACGGATGCGGCTGGTGTATCGAGGCCTGTGACTTCGGGGCCATAGCCCTATCCGAAGGGAAGGTTGTCGTCATCTGCGATACCTGCGGTGGGGAGCCCGAGTGCATCCAATGGTGTCCTGAAGAAGCCCTAAGCCTGATCACAAAGGACATACTAGCTCAGAAGGCCCGGATAGAAGTGATGAGAAAATTTAGCGGAAGCATATAGGAGATGAATTCACGTGATAGAGATCAAACCCGTTGACATGAATGGAAACACCGTTATTGGAGTGAAAATTGGAAATCCGGACTCTCCCGAAAGACCAGCCATAATCGTTTTAATAGCCAAGAAAGGACTGATCGTCTGCAGAAACTTTGACATAGACGCTCTCAATGAACGAAATGTTACGGCCGCTAGAGTTAAAGGTCTAACAAAAATTGAGGATGCCCTAGAGGCGAAGATAGAGTCCTGCACGTCAAAGGCTCGGGCTCTAGGCGTTGTAGAAGGTATGACGGGAAAGGGCGCCCTCAAAAAACTTCAAAATGATGAACGATGACTGGAGGATAGGTAATATTGTTTGGGAAAATTCTGGTTCCATTAGACGGGCCTGAACATTCGAGCCAAAAATTGAGGGGAGAGGGGGGATACGGAAAGCTCTGTTTCGGTTGAAACATTCTTGTCGATGCTTGAGAATCCCATGCTTAGGGTCATGATCCGGTTCTCAAGCAGGGAATGTTCGAAATGTGGAAAGAGTTATCTGGAGGCTGCCTTAGACAATCTTGTTGAAGATCAGAGATATGCCTCTTCTTTGAGTGGAAAGGTGATTTCTGGTATCATTGATATGGCTATTGAATTAGGCTTTAGGACTTTTGATGTGGATAGAAGTCAGGCGAGGGAGGCGCTGAAGGTTCCATACTTCAAGAAAGGGCTGCTGAACGTATTGAGCGGCATAGGCACGTCTGGCGTGACGAAGCCTTACCGGACTCCGGCGCCTTTCCTAGTAGTTTGGAACTATACAAATGCCTGCAACCTGAGATGTAAGCACTGTTATCAACGCGCGGATAAGCCGGCCTCAGACGAACTGACGACCGAAGAGAGGCTCGCAATCGTGGACCAGCTCGACGAGAACAACGTCTCGGCACTAGCATTCTCTGGCGGAGAGCCACTGATGCGCAGAGACCTCTTCGAAGTCGCAGAGTATGCTCATGACAGAGGACTCTACGTCTCCGTTGCTACGAATGGAACCCTCCTCACAAAGGATGCGGTGGAACACCTGAAGAGGTCTGGAATCAGCTACGTAGAGATAAGCCTAGATGGTGCAACGAGAGAGACTCATGACTCTTTCAGAGGCGTAGAAGGTTCTTTTGAGAGGACGCTGCGAGGCATAGAAAACTCTGTTAATTCGGGACTGTACACATGCATAGCCACTACAGCCACAAGAAATAACCTGTACGAAATTCCAGAGATAGTTGAACTAGCCAAGAAACTAGGAGTAAAGAGGGTTATAGTCTTCAACTTCATACCCACAGGACGAGGCGAAGAAATAATTAACCTCGACCCTTCTCCAACTCAAAGAGAAGACCTCCTGAAATACCTGTACAAGGAGTTGGCCGGCGGACAAACTGAGACGCTCTGCACAGCTCCACAATACTCGAGAGTCTGCCTGCAACAGTCCCTCATAAACAAACGGGACATACTCTCTCCAACACACTTTGCGGCTCTAGACTTCCCCGGGAAGGCCAAACAGCTAGCAGACTTCCTTGGAGGATGCGGTGCCGGAAGACTCTACTGCGCAATTCAACCCAACGGCTTGGTTACACCATGCGTTTTTATGCCGATCGTAGTAGGCGACCTTAGAAAACAGAGCCTGAAAGATATCTGGCTGAACTCGAAGGTTATGAACGATCTTAGGGATAGAGGCAAACTTGAAGGGAGATGTGGTCACTGCGAATACAAGTACATCTGCGGTGGCTGCAGAGCAAGAGCGTACGCCTACTACGGCGACTATCTGGCGCCAGACCCAGGGTGTATAAGAGAATTAGAAGAACCCAGTACAGCGCACACTGTCATAACGAAGCTTGAACAGCGGATGTGAAGAAATAAAAGAAGGAGGAGATCGAGTTCTGAAGTTTGTTCTGGTCAATCCTCCGGCTCCACACATTGAGGCATTCTCCGTTGTAGGCATCAAGGTTCCTCCTTTAGGTCTCGCATACCTGGCATCGGTACTTGAAAGAGATGGACATGACGCCAAGATAATTGACGCACCAGCATTGGAATTGTCAACATCCCAGATAAAAAATGAGTTAGATAAGGAACAGCCTGAAATAATAGGGGTAACGGCTACAACACCCACAGTATATAACGCTTTTGAAGTAATAAGAGCTGCCAAGGAGGTCTGCCCCGACTCATTCACAGTTTTGGGTGGTCCGCACCCGTCTTTTCTTCCAATTGAGACGCTTAAAGAATGCCCTGTACTAGATGCTGTTTGTATCGGTGAAGGCGAGGAAACAGTAGTTGAACTCGCTGAGGCTATGAAAAGAGACCGCAAACTCTCCGATGTGAAGGGTATAAGCTTCAAGTCTAAAGGAAACGCAGCGATGAAAACTTTGCCTCGGCCACTTATAAAAGAACTTGATTCTCTTCCTTTCCCGGCATGGCACCTATTACCCATGGATAAGTATACGGTTCTCGGAAAGAAATCCGTCATATGTCACATAATGTCAAGCCGCGGGTGCCCGTTTCAATGTACCTTCTGCTCTTCGTCCCTGCTGTTCGGCAAAAGGTATAGGGCTAGAAGCGCAAAGAACGTGGTCGACGAGATGGAATATCTAGCCTCCAAGTATCATCCTGAAAGCATCGAGTTTTCAGACGACGAGTTCACATTAGACAGGCGAAGAACTGAGGCGATCTGTGATGAGATCAAAGAGAGGCGGCTTAGTGTTCCATGGGCATGCTCTTCTAGAGTTGACACAATATCCAACAGCCTCCTCGAGAAGATGAAGAAAGCAGGATGCTTCTTTATCTATTACGGAATAGAATCAGGTTCTCAACGCGTCCTCAACCTCATCAAGAAGGGAATAAGGATTGAACAAGTTGAAAAGACAGTGAGATTGACAAAAGAAGCAGGCATTAACACTCTCGGCTCCTTCATAATAGGATTTCCAGATGAGACAAAAAAGGAGATTGAGGAGACGGTTAAACTCTCTAGAAAGCTGAAGCTCGATTACGCCCAGTTCTCTATCGCAACCCCATATCCGGGAACAGAACTCTACGAGGTGGCAAAGAGGGAGGGACTTCTCCTAACGGAAGACTGGTCGAAGTACACAGCGGCTAAACCCGTGATGGCTATGAAGAACCTTAATGTAGAAGAGATATCTAAACTTTTCAGGAAAGCCTACATGAAGTTCTATCTTTCACCTAAGATACTGTTGCCAAATTTAAGCAGGTATGTACTTCCAGTTCTCAAAATGACTACGAGGTCGCTTCTGAATCTAAGTTCAAAATCTGGAGATGGAAATGAGCTAGAACCTGCCAATACAGATACATCTGCGGCGGATGCAGAGCAAGGGCCTTCGGATATTTCAAATATATTAAGTAAGGATAAAGGGATAGAACATGGGTAAAGATCACAAAAACGGAAAGCTCGAATCTGAGTCAAGAAAAGAGGAGTATTTGGAAAACGGACTGGAAACTCAAGAAGCTCAGAAGAGACTTGTGAAATACGGATACAATGAGATCCCTGAGAAGAAAGAAAGCTTCCTCAGAAGACTTGGAAAACGATTCTGGGGAATAATACCTTGGATGCTTGAGGCCACAGCGTTAGTCACTTGGCTACTAGGTAAGTACCCGGACACAATCGTCATCGTAATCCTTCTCCTCTTCAACGCCACAATGGCGCTATGGCGGGAGAAAAGAGCAAGAACCGCAATGGCCGCTCTGAAACAAAGACTGAGAATCCAGAGTAGAGTGAAAAGAGACGGAAAATGGTCAACCATCCCCGCAAGGGAACTCGTTCCCGGAGACCTCGTCAGAGTTAGAGCAGGAGACCTCCTGCCAGCAGATATAAAGATTGTTGAAGGTTCTTTAGGCATTGACCAGTCCGCGCTCACCGGCGAATCCATAACCGTGGAAAAGTCAGCTGGAGAAATAGCCTATTCTGGATCATCGATCAAGCGCGGCGAAGCCACAGCCTCAGTTGACGCCACAGGAATGAAAACCTACTTCGGGAAAACCGTTTCGCTGCTCGAACTTGCAAAACCGAAGCTGCACATGGAGGAGGTCACAGTTAAAGTCGCTCGCCGACTCGCCACGATAGTGCTCACATCTCTACTGGTCGTCTTCGTGTACGCTGTATTGACGGGTTTCTCACTTGCCGTGCTATTGCCGCTCGCAGGCGTCCTACTCGTAGCCTCTGTGCCAGTTGCGATGCCGACCATGTTCACCTTGAACATGACGCTTGCCTCATCAGCACTCGCAAGGCAGGGAGTCCTCGTCACAAGACTCAGCGCAAGCGAGGACGCGGCCACCATGGACGTGCTGTGTGCAGACAAAACGGGCACAATCACCATGAATAAGCTCTTCGTCGAAGAAGAAGTACCGACCGACGGGTTCAGCGAGAGCGATGTTCTGCTCTACGGGGCGCTCGCGTCGAAGGAAGCTAACCAAGACCCGATAGATCTAGCATTTCTGTCAGCCGTGGCTGAGGCGCATGTCTCACTGGACGCTTACACGCAGGTGGATTTCGTGCCGTTTGACCCTAAAACTAGGATGACCGAGGCTACTGTTCAGAGGTCTGGTGAAAGATTCTCTGTGGGGAAGGGGTCGTTTGACACTATATGCTCCGCCTGCAACCTGCAGGATGCGGAGATAAAGGACCTGTTTAAACATGCTGAGGCGCTCTCAGCTAAGGGGCTAAGGGTGATTGCTGTTGCTAAGGGAGATTATCGGAGCAGGTTACAGTTTGTTGGCTTAGTGGGGGTGGCTGACAGGGTAAGGGAGGACTCGCGAGAGACGTTAGACAGGATCCGCGGTTTGGGAATATCTGTGAAGATGCTTACGGGTGATGCGTTCCCTATCGCGAAGAACATCGCAGCGCAGATAGGTCTAGGTGATAGAATAACTCGAATGTCAAAGATTGAGGAGGCACAGGGTCAAAGAGAGACTCTTGACTCTTTAGTCGATGATAGTGACGGAATCGCCGAGATTTACCCCGAGGAGAAGTTCACAATAGTTAAGGCTCTTCAGGATCGAGGACACGTAGTCGGTATGACTGGGGATGGCGTTAATGACGCTCCTGCGTTGGGGCAGGCTGAAGTTGGGATCGCGGTGAAGAATGCGACGGATATCGCTAAGGACTCGGCGAGTGCTGTGCTCACTGCTGAGGGGCTTGGTGGCATAGTCTCTATGGTTAAGACGGCGCGGACAATTTATGAGAGGATCTACAGCTGGTCGCTGATGATGGTTTCCAGGAAGCTCAATATCGCCGTGTACATCACTGCGATGATGCTTCTCTCTCACTCCTTCATGCTGTCAATAGCCGGCACGGTAATCATGCTCTTCCTAGGCGACTTTGTCTCAATGGCGATATCCTCTGACAATGTCAGAGTTTCCTCTAGGCCTGATGAATTCAACGTCTCGCGGCTGTTCACAGTCGGGGGGTCGTTAGGGATACTGATGTCGATTGAGGGTGCAGTTCTAACGATGATTAGCCTACCGTACTTTGGCCTGAGCGGCAACATAGATAAAATCTACACCTTCGGCTTCGCTTACCTGAATCTCCAGGGAATATTCACTCTCATGATTGTCCGCGAGAGAAACCACTTCTGGAAGTCAAGGCCCAGCAATTTCCTAGGCATCACAGTCGCCGCGGAAATCCTGTTAGTGACTGCGATCTCGACCTTAGGCTTCTTAGAGCTTGCTCCACTCGGCTACATACCTGTACTCGCAATCTTTGGCTATACTCTAATCGTGTCTTTTTTAATCAACGACTCGGTCAAGGTGTATCTGATGGGCAAATTCAAGGGCAGTTTGCGGTGATACAGCATGAGAAAATATAGGAATGGAATAGAAATATTGCCATCAACGAAAGAAGCAAACCATACATTATTAATGACTGCTGAATGTAAGAAGGCGAATTTATGAGCTTTAGAGAAACGGTTGAAAAGATGAGGCAAATACTGGAGCTTGAGCACTCACCAATAGCAATAAGATTGATAAAATCTGGCGAAGAAACACCCAAAAACATCAGGGTCCCCGATAAGCGACCTAGGCATTGTCAGCTCCTCATGCTTGCCAGACATGGTGAAACCCTTCTATTGACACCAGACCAGCTGGCTTGTCCAGCTGCAGCCGCAGCCTTCGGCTTCGCTCCACTGCCTGAAATGATTTCCAGCGGAAAGATGCTCCACACTTTAGGCCTCTACGAGAGCCCCGAAGCGGCAGCGGAGACAATGCGTACAATGCCGAGGCTGAAGCCGAAATCCATCTCCGCCCTGGTGGTTGGCCCTTTAGACGATTTCCCCATCAGACCTGATGTGGTTGTTGTGGAGGGCCTTCCAGAACAGGTGATGTGGCTGTGCCTAGCGAGAACCTTCAAGGCAGGGGGTAGACTGAACTTCAGCACCTCGATCTTCCAGTGTTGCTGCGTGGACTCCACAGTTGTACCCTACATGACGGGGGAGATCAACATGAGCCCCGGGTGCTATGGATGCCGAGACGCCACCGATACGCCTAGAGAAGACATGTTCATCGGTATCCCCGGAGCACTACTGGACCAGATCATGGATGGACTGGAGGGCTTATCGAAGAAGGCCATACCCGCGGCCAGAGCGAAGCAAGTCTACCACGCCTACATCGGGTCGAAGAAAGCATAGCCCTTAGGGCCATGTGATTGCTGAGGAACGAATAAAGGAGGTGTGTAGTACGAAAAGACTAAGCGAAACACAAGAAAAAATCTTGAAGACAGTATGGGAGACGAAAAATCCTGTAACCAGGCAAGAAATAGCCAAGAAAACAGGCTTGAAAACTCGATCTGTGAACATGCATCTTTTCAACCTTAGAAGAGCAGGACTAGTTAAGATGTCCGGAAGAGGTTACGTCATAACGGAGGAAGGCAAGGAAAGAATTGGGCTTCCAAAAATCAATAAGGAGATGGCTGAAAAAAACCTGACAAAAAGACCCTTAATTGAGCCGAGAAAAGATCGGGACTTTGAGTATCTGCAAACCTTTAACACTGGTGCGGTGGTGATAGATGATAAGGTTCATTTTCTTTATCGAGCTGTTGGAAAGGATTACATTTCACGGTTTGGCTACGCTAATAGTAAAGATGGTCTTCATATAGATGAAAGGCTGGATGAGCCGGTTTATCAGCATAAAGGTACGCACCCCTCTTTCTATTCTTATGTCACTGGAGGAAGTGTAGGTGGGGTAGAGGATCCGAGAATTGTCAGAATAGACGATAAAGTTTACGTAACGTACACAGTTTGTGATGATGGCTTAAGTGTTGCCTTAGCTTCCATCAAAGTTGAAGACTTCTTAAATAAGAGATGGAATCAGGCAAGAGTTAGGGTAATTTCGCCGCGTGGTGAAACCCACAAAAATTGGGTTTTATTTCCGGAGAAAATCTGGGGGAAATATGCCCTTTTGCACAGTATCTCTCCGAGCATTTTGATCAACTACTTTGATGATTTAGAATTTGAAGGTGAGAACTTCATAAAAAGTTATTATCATGGCGAGCCTGTCGGCGAGTGGAAGGGTGGTTGGGAGGGGTGGGTTAAGGGTGTTGGACCACCTCCTATAAGAACAGATTATGGCTGGCTCGTGTTTTATCATGCTCTACGCAAAGATAATTTGGGTGGATACTGTATTGGCTCAATGATATTGGATATAGATAATCCAACCTCGATACGATTCAGGAAGAAAGAGCCTATTTTAACTCCGTGGGATATTAGGGATGGTGTAAAACCAAACATTGTTTATACTTGTGGAGCTGTGGTTAAGGATGGTAGGCTTTTAATATACTATGGTGCTGCAGACACCCGAGTTTGTGTAGCTTATGCAAATCTCGATGAATTTTTGGAGAATTTGACAAGAGAGAATTATGAAAGAGTGCGTGCGCTAAAAACCGTTGAGTTGAAAGAAGATGTTGGTAGAACGCTCTGATAAGAATCCTGTTCTTAAGCCAAAAAGTATTCATTCCTGGGGAGCTCAAGCCGTTTTCAACGGTTGCCCCATAAAAAAGGATGGTAAAATATATCTTATTTATCGTGCTCTTTCCTTACCCCACCACCGTGCACCTCCCAAAGCACTAATATCAGTCTCCAACATTGGTATTGCCGTCAGCAAAGACGGTTTGGATTTTCATGACAGAAGGCTGCTTGTGGTTCCTGAAAAGGCGTGGGAGGTATTCGGCTGCGAGGATCCGCGTGTAACCTATTTTGATGGCAGATACTTCATTTTCTACACTGCACTATCAAATTATCCGCCAACATACGAGGATATAAAAATTGGAGTGGCCATAACTGGCAACCTCAAGAAAATTGAGGAAAAGCATCTGGTTACGCATTTTAACTCAAAAGCTATGGCTCTCTTTCCAGAGCGGATAGGAAACAAGATATGGGCAGTACTGACCGTGCATACGGATAGACCCCCTGCCAGCATCTGCCTAGCATCATTTGAAAAAGTAGAATACATATGGGATAAAGGCTATTGGGATGAATGGTACAAAAACTTCGAAAAACATGCCTTACAGCTTCTACGCAGTCCAGCAGACCATATAGAAGTTGGAGCCCCACCGATTAAAACAAAATGTGGATGGCTGCTTTTTTACTCCTACATTCGCAAATATTTCACTCCAGACAAGTTGTTTACTGTGGAGGCTGTTCTCTTAGATTTAAAAGACCCCTCCAAAATTATCGCTCGAACCAAATACCCTTTGCTTGTCCCTGAGGAATGGTGTGAAAAAGTAGGCTACGTGCCGAACGCGGTTTTCCCCTCAGGAGCCTTGAAGGCTAGGAATAGAATCTACCTTTATTATGGTGCCGCCGATACCGTATGCTGCGTAGCTTTCGTTGATTTGGACATGCTGCTGGGAAAACTTTTACGAGAAATCGAGGCGCCCAAGTTTATGAGGGCGAAGGAAAACCCGATAATAACGCCTGGGCTTTCCTGGGAGTCGAAAGCAACTTTTAATCCTGGAGCAATTTACCTCGACGGCAGAGTTCACATTGTTTACAGAGCCATGTCCCAAGATAACACGTCTGTTTTGGGTTACGCATACAGCAGGGACGGGATTCATATGGATTATCGCAACCCAGAGCCGATTTACCTGCCTCGTGAAGAGTTTGAGCGAAAACAGCAGCCTGGAAATTCGGGCTGTGAAGATCCAAGATTGACTGTAATTGGAGACAAGATTTACATGTGCTACACTGCTTTTGATGCGAGGAACCCGCCAAGGGTTGCACTGACATGGATAAAGGTTGATGATTTCTTAGACAGGAAGTGGGATTGGGCAAAACCGGTGCTAATCTCTCCACCTGGACTAGATGATAAGGATGCCTGCATTTTTCCAGAAAAAGTTAAAGATCCTGGAACAGGTGAAGAAAAATATCTCATCATCCACCGAATTGGCAATGACATAGATTCTGCCTTAACCTTAAGCTTAGAGTTTGATGGCGAAACATGGATTGAGGAGTATCGATGGATCACACCGAAAAAAGGATGTTGGGACAGCGTAAAGATTGGGATTGCCGCGCCTCCTATCAAAACTAAGGAAGGGTGGATTCTGCTTTACCATGGTGTGGACGAGGAAGCGACCTACAGAGTCGGGGCAGTACTTCTGAGCCCTAAGAATCCTCTAGAAATTATCGCAAGAACCGATGAGCCAGTCTTTGAACCTGAAGAAACATATGAAAAAACAGGCCTAGTAAACAACGTGGTCTTCCCCTGCGGCGCAGTTGTGGTAGGGGACAAAATATTCATGTACTATGGAGCCGCAGACCGCGTAGCTGGAGTTGCAACTCTGGAAACTGAAAAATTGCTGCGAACTTTACTACCAAAATAAAAGACAATATGAAATAAAATATTATGCGCGCTAAAGAAAGCATAACCCAAATAACTATATTCGGGTGGGGAGTCAAACCTATGTCAAAAAGAAAAACGTCAAAGAAGAAAAAAGTGAGGCGCTGGCAGAAAGGCAAAGTAGCTTTAAAGAGCGCGCGCGTACCTAATGGGCAAGCTGCGCGCTAGAACTCCAAAAACGAGGGGGACTTGAGTAATGAAAGAGCTGTTGAAAGGTTATGCGCCAATAATGGTTCTCCTACTTGCCATAGTAGGTTTGACAGTGTGGTCTTTTCTATCAGGCAATGCAACAAAAGGGGGCCTGCCCTCTATAAATCTGCTTAGTTGGGCTCTGCTCATAATTGTTGGGCTGGCAGCTGGTTTACTTGGCGGAATTATCGGAACTGGCGGATGTAGTGTAATGTTGCCTATACTTCATTTCTGGTTGGGGTTCCCTGCACCGATAGCAATAGGCACAACTCTTTTTGCCGTTATTTTTACTGCTGTTTCTGGAGGCTATGGTCATTTAGTGCATCGAAACGTAGATAAAAGAGCCCTACTCTGGCTTGGCGGTTTTGGAATGATTGGGGTAATTTTCGGTTCATGGCTTTTCATTCAACTTACTTCTCAGATTTTGTTATTAGGACTGATCCTCGGCTTAGTTTTCCTCTGGCCTGCTATTCGAATGATATGGGAAAGCTCTACACGAAGAAAAGAACTTAAAGAAGGAAACATTATTCCCGGTTCGAAATCCGGCAAGGGAATTTTCGGTTTCATTGTCGGCACTCTTACTGGCGTGGCTGGTCTAGGTGGAGGCTATGCTTTTGTGCCAGGCATGATCTACTTGTTCGGCGCACCGGTTTACATCACGATGGGAACTTCGCTGGCAACCATGATACCATTGGCTATTGTTGGAGGCAGTATTAAACTCGCACAGGGATATGTATTTTTAAGTGCAGGATTAATTCTTGCTACTGGCACAATAATTGGCGCGCAAGTTGCTGCTGCTATCATCAGGCGATTCAAGCCCACCACACTAAAGTTGATTTTTGGTCTATATTTTCTCTATGTCTCTATGAAGTTCATAACGGGTTATTTCGGAATAATGATTTGGTAGGCGCGTGTTAACATAACATAAAAGATTCGTATCCTACGGCACTCACTTAAGTTTCGACTTTGATAGAGGTGGCCTTGGGAAAAGCGCTCGTTGACCTAGGAATGTCTCCCGGCGCAACGACGCGTTGTTGATGGGGCAGCCCTACGATATACCGAATCCCCTCTCAGGCTACAGGATAGTTGGCTGGAAGATCGTAGTAACCTATGGAGTCCTTGCTTTCCTTTTCGCAGTCTCCTCTGGGTTGATATATGGTTTCCTAGTTGGTGGAATCTGAGCGGACAACACTATTGGTCTAACAATGCGTGGCCAGCAAGCAAACAAGTGCCCCGTCCGCACGATAGGCAAGTAATCCTTTAACGCCACCAAAGCATTGGGAATATAAAACTCGATTTGGTGAACCGAATGACGGAAGAGTCACTCAAGGACGTCGCGAAGCTTCGGGTACGAGTGCGAGACTTGGCCAAAGCCGAGGAGACTATGATGGCTAAACTGGAGGCGTGTCTGGTTAAGTGGGAGAGACTATGCCTGGAACTGGGCAAGTTTGCCAGCAATGTCAAGAGAGAGGACATGCTCCGACTTCGCGTGGAGGCTTATGAGACCCTGAGAGACGCTTTGGAGAGTCAGAGCAAGGTGGAGCATGAGAGGAGCCACATACCGGAGAGCCTAGGATCACTGTTTCTAGATGTCGAGAACGATTTCCAAAGATATCTCCATGGCATCGCTACCGAGAATGAGCGGACATCAGCTAAGAATGAGTGAGAGCTGAGGAATAGGATAATCGTCTCACTCCTTAAAGTCTACGGGACTCCCCGTCTCTACCACCTCCAAGTGAGAAGACTCTCTAGGGCCGAGTCAAGTTCGGCCTCTCATACGACCATCCAGCATGCGGCGCATCCAGAAGTTGCGTGGAGATGGAGTTTGGTAGGCCTGAGATGGGAGGTTGCAACCTCTGAGCCGACTTTGGTCTTCTTCGTGTCGCCCGTCATTCAAACTTCTTGTAAAGCAACTTTATCGCTGGGAAAATGAAGAGGAGAAAGATTCCCATAAGTACTAAGGTATCTGTAAGAACCTTTGACTTTCTATGGGGTGACCCTCTTACCCTTCCCGTAGTGCTCGGCAAAGGCTTCAGCCATTTGGCTTCTGCCAGCGTTCTCGACGCAGACGAAGAGAACCTTCTTCACGACTGATTCCACCTTTCATATCCTTATGGGTTGAATCATGTTTCCAAGGCTAGTCTTCTTCTTGAGGTTAGAAGCCTCAGAAAGGGGCTTACATGATTCGAGGCTCGTGTCGCCGTTCATGAGTTTGATGGCGAAGGCGTAGCATCCCGACTCGCCGCATTCTTTGCAGTTACTTTGTGGAAGCTTCTCATATATCGCTGCAACATTGAGCTTCTTCTTGTCCTCTATCAGTTTTGGGTCAGGTTCCCCATGAAGGGCGTGGTACACTATTGCCCGGTTTATCAGATTCCTCAGCTCCTCGACAAGCCTCTCCGCTTCCTGCTTGTCCTTCACGTAAGTCATCCCGATCTTGCCTGTTGAGAAGAGTGTTACGAGGCGCTGGCTCTGCTTGTAGCTGACGATTCCGAGGCTTTCCGAATAGTTGGCGTTTGGCATGTAGAGGTAAAGGATGGATAGGATATCGTTCAGGGGCTTGTCTGCTTGGGCGATGAACTTGATCCTGTCAGGGTCGGCTGTGCAAAGGGTTATCTCCTTTATCTTGATCCTCTCGACGAGTCTACCAAGGAAAAGAAGGGACTCCAGCCCTGAGTTCGCTGCATCCTTACTGCTTCGAGACGTTCTCACGCCACCTGACCATACATGAAGGGGGGAAGGGATACCGGCTCGACCCACGGGAAGTTGCTGGACAGGAAGTTGCGAATATCCTGTTCCCTGATCTCCGCATGGATTCCATCAGTATGATTCGTTATCGGGATCCCCGTCTTGGCCAAGGAGGCGCCATCCGCGTAGTCCGTGAGGACGTACATGTCCTGACCGTGGTAGAAGGTGAGCCTCAGCCCCAAGGGCGGGTTCCTGAAGAGGTGGGGCTGGGCGAGGTAGAACATGGTCTCAGGGTGCAACTTCAACGCAAGCGTCTTGAACTCCTCCCAAGTACGGAGGTGATGAACAACCATTCCTCATCCACCTAACAATCGTCTTCATTGTCGGTTGGACTGCGCTTCTTTGCCGACCTTTGCCTCACAGTCAAAACAATACTTGGTCTCCCTGTTGACCCAAACCGTCTTACCACATCCAGCACAGACAATCTTTCTAAGGAGATCATTCTTAGGCGCTGCGGCCCTCATCATATCGGCGAAGTTCTGCATACACGCGCATGGTTTCCTCTCAGACATGGTTACCACTATTCCCTATCGTCTTCCTTCTTTTTCTTTAACTTGAGCCTCTCAGCCTCAACCTTCCTCTTCAGAACCTCGTAATAGCCCTCCGGATCCAGGAGATTCTTCTTATCAGATTCAAAATCCACCACCTTGATCTTGACGAACCATCCCTCGCCATTAGGGTCTTTGTTCAGTAGCTCAGGCTCCGACTCCAACCGGCTGTTTACCCCGACTATAGTACCACTGACAGGGGAGATCACGTCCAGCATAGTCTTGACGGATTCGAAGGTTCCGAGCTCATCGAACTGCTCAACCTTCGAGCCGACCTCGGAGAACTGCACGAACAGGATGTCGCTCGCCATATTCTGGATGAAATCAGTTATACCTACCGTGGCTATACCCCTCTCTACCTTAGCCCAAGAGTCGTTCTCGGTGTAGAAGCGGTCTCTATGTACTCTAAACGTATACTTGTCAACCTTCAACTCGTATGGTTCCTCGCTCAATCTCCCTGCCTCCCGCAGATCTTATCGACTATTGACGCGACCTCCTCGGCGATCTTCTCTGCAAGTTCCCTGCCCTCTGGGCCGACATCAACCGCGGAACTGGGCGATAGACCATACTTCTTGACGCTGTCTGTGACGAGGATTCTCCCCCTTATACGCCCCCCACTCTTGGCGATCAGTTTGGTGGTGCATCGCTCGGCACAGCCGTCGACGACGATTACCGGTAGCTTCGTGATGAGTTCGCGGTAGGGGGCCACGCCCGCAAGCAGGGGAGGGAGAGCGATGAGCCTTGTTTCGGTCGGCCTCAATGCCTCGACTACTTTGGAAACGCTCAGCATCGCCACCGAGCCCAAAGCCTTGTCCATACCCGCACAGGCTATGACTGCTATCTTGCCCTCGTCACTCATTTGCGACTCACCCCGTCTTGGCGGACCGTCCCTTCAGTATGGCGTCCACCTTGGCCGCAATCTCCTCTGCCACTGCTCTGGCGATCTTCATCTCATCCTCACTCAACCTTTCAAGGGACTTGAGTTTTATCGCAGGGTACTTCTTGACGATGTCCGAGACCACGATTGAGTAGGCGGGTCTGCCGCTAAGATTGGATGTCGCGACCTGCGCGCATCGCTTGTCGCAGCCGTCCACTGTGATCGTTGGGAAGACCTTGGCGAAGTCTCTCTCGTTCCTGTCGCCGGCGAGGAAGAGGGGAAGACATATGGTCACTGTCTTGTCTGGCCTCAGCTTCTCCAGAACCAGTCTCGTGGCAACGAGGGCAACTGTTCCCTCGGGGATCTCCTCGCCGCTACATGAGATTATGCCCACCTCGGTTGTTGGTAGAGCCATCTTCACTTCACCATCCCATTGATCCTTTCAACCACTTCCCTAGCCACTAGATCAGCGAGCCTTAGACCATCCTCGTTCAACTCGATCACGCCCTGCGGTTTCAGACCCCTATTGTTCCTCAAGACGTCGGTCACCATCACTTCTGCCAAGAGCTTCCCCCCGGACATCAGTACATTCTTTGCCGAGCACTGGTTCGGACAGCCGTCGATGGCGATGCAGGGCGTGCTTGAGATTAGCTTCCCAGCTTCCTCGTCTCCAACGGTGAGGAGGGCTAGGCATAAGGTTCTGGCGGTCTTCGGTTTCTCCTCTATGACCTTGTAGGCTGCTGTCCTGCTGACCTTTCCAAGGGCCTTGCCGATACCACTACAGGGTATCACGACCACCTTTGCGTCTTCATTCATTTCTCGATAACCTCCGTCTGCCTTTCTTCACGGAGCTTCTGTATCAAGGAGAGGACCTCACTTTTCTGACGGAAGCCTAGGGCATCGGTTGGGCATACCTTCCGGCATGACCGGCAGAACACTACGCAGTTCTTCGGATTCTTGACTATGAGCTTCGGAGGGTTGCCTTCGACGGCGTAGACGCCGTGGGGACAGAATTTGAGGCACTGTGGGTCTCCCTTGCAGAGGTCACATTTCTCATAGTCTATTATCGGGCACCATGGGATCTTGCTCCGTGGGACTCCCATGTACGTCTCTTCGGCCATTCACTTCGCCTCCTCCAAGACCTTCTTCACCGCCTCCAACGCCTTGTCCGTCGTCATATTCCGCACGTCGAGCGGTATCAGGTCCTTGTTGACGTCAAGGCCAACTTCCTCAGATGCGTCTCTGAACAGCTTCTTCTGCATTATCGGGGCGCAGCCGGCTATTAGGTATTTTCTGCCCGCCTTGAGATGCTCTTTGAAGAAACGTTCCCCATCCTCGTCGCAGAGCATCTGGTGGATGAACGCGTACTCGACGGGGTAGGTCGACCTTATCACGTTTATGAAGTCCCAGTAGTCCATGTCCCTGAAGCCGGGACATTTGCCGGTGCAGACGCAGAAGATCATGCCGACCTTCTTCTCATCGCTCATGTCGTACGCCTCTGCCACGAGTAGATTACATCCACATATTTAAATATATGCTTTCCAGACCACGGAGCATCCGCGTCGTTCCCCAGAACCGTTAGCCCCTCAACCGTTGTGCCATTTTCCCGGCATCGCTTCTAATCTTCTCTAGGTCTTGTCTACTCGGCCTTCCCCGGATGTCTCCCATCCTCCCTTTTGTGCTATTGACCTCTGAGCCGTGGAACTCACCAACTACATACCACTCATCAACCACGGTGAAGCCGAAGTGCTCGAAGAATTGACCCAAATACTTGCCGACCGGTATGGCTTCGTTGAGTCCTGTATGAGGCCCGGAGTAGGTACAGAAAATGAGGGCATTCCTTCCAGATACCTTCGGAGCGGTTGGCTGAATCCTTCCTTCATCCCGGTAGTGGTTGAACTTCTTCATGAGGAAGTCGGTCATGGGCTGAGGTGGACGCCACTGGTGTGAAGGAGAACCGACGCAAACGAGGTCGTACTCGAAGAAGTCTATGTCGCCGGCGTTCTCCGCTTTCCTAATGGTGACATGTAACCCTGCGTCCTCCAAGCCTTCCTTCAGCGCATTCGCGACCTTCTCAGTATTACCAGTGATTGAACAATACACGATCGCAGCGTTCTTCATCGGACTCATTCCGGCTGACTCCGAGGGAGCATAGACGAATCAAAGTATTTAAATATATCGTGAAACACATAAGCGGTAGAGTAGGTTGGCATGCAGGCCAAGACCAAGCTGGACAAGTCCTTGGAGAACCTTGCCTGCTCCGGAAGATGCGCGCCAGAGGAAGCCGCAACGTACAGGGAGAAGCTTGAGGAGCTGGCGAGAGGAGCCATAGACGAAGCTCTCGTGGATGCCCAGAGCAGGGTCTTCAAGGCCTTAGGCGACAGGACGCGACTACGTATCCTCTACCTCTTGAAAGTCAGAGAACTGTGTGTCTGCGAGATAATGACAGCCCTCCATCTGACTCAACCAACAGCATCCCACCACCTAAACATACTTGAGAACGCCGGAGTCATAAAGGAAAGAAAAGATGGCAGATGGGTATACTATAGCACCACCGACATGGAATTGACAAAAGGATTGTGATTCAAGATGCTGGAAGAGAAACCGCAAACTGCCTGGCATGAAATACCGAGGAAGGAGATTGACTGGCATCCTACAGTTGAGCCGGAGCTGTGCATAGGATGCGGCATATGCGTCCTAGGATGCGGACCAGGGGTCTACATGTTTAGCTACAGAAAGAATCTTCCCGTGGTTGCATTCCCCTTAAGGTGTAAAGTAGGGTGTACAACGTGTGCTAACACGTGCCCAGTACATGCAATAGGTTTCCCGCCACTGACGTACGTACACACGTTGATCAAGAAGAGACAAGTAATATCTGTGAGCAGAAAGGAATTGGCGTCAAAGGCTGAGAGCCTCAAGACAGATACTTGATTAGAGATGAGTCGAATGAGGAACCTTAGCGCGCGCGAGAGAGACTAATGGAAGAATGATGGAGATCTTGGAGCTGAAGAATTCACCCATAGCGGTGAAGATAATAAAATCTGGGGAAGAATTACCCAAGATTGAGGCCCCTAAGAAACGGCCCAGATACTGTCAGCTACTCATGCTTGGCAGACGGGGTGAAACCCTCCTCCTGACTCCCGAGAATCTCGCCTGCCCAGCGGCCCACGCCGCCTTCGGACTCGGTCCATTACCCGAGAGAATATCGAGTGGACAGATGCTGCATACGCTAGGGCTCTACGAGAGCCCTGAAGCAGTGGCGGAGACAATGCGCACGATGCCGAGGCTGAAGCCAGGCTCGACCTCCGCCCTAGCAGTTGGTCCATTGGGCGATTTTCCCCTAAACCCCGATGTGGTCGTTGTGGAGGGTCTTCCTGAACAGGTGATGTGGCTGTGCCTAGCGAGAACCTTCAAGGCAGGGGGTAGACTGAACTTCAGCACCTCGATCTTCCAGTGTTGCTGCGTGGACTCCACAGTTGTACCCTACATGACGGGGGAGATCAACGCGAGCCCCGGGTGCTATGGGTGCCGAGACGCCACCGATACGCCTAGAGAAGACATGTTCATCGGTATTCCAGGAGCACTACTGGATCAGATCATGGATGGACTGGAGGGCTTATCGAAGAAGGCCATACCCGCGGCTAGAGCGAAGCAAGTCTACCACGCCTATGTAGGGTCAAAGACAGACTAGCCAGCGTTCATCGCTCACTTTCTAGGGTCGTGCGGGAAAGGAATTGAGCCGCCTGCCTTCCATGCAACTATCAGCGCGGAAGGCCATCCGAATCTCGGATACGTGGCCATAGCCTTCTCCAGGACCCCGCTATCCATAACCATCTTCCCAGATTTGAGGCCGGTCTCATACATTGGGTCATTCAAGTGAAACTTGTCGTCCTCATACCCTGTCACAACAACCCAATGGGGCAGATGGGGCGGGTCCCTCGCGCCCCTAGTCTTGGCGGTGTAGTAGGAATCTACCAACGCAATTACCGGACTGTCATTGAATAATGCTATTTTAATATCGCGCAGTGTCGGCTCCCTGTCAAGAATGGCCGATGCGATGTGACTTTTCAGGATCTCGTTGTACGCTTTGAAGAAGTCGAGGAAGAGCCTCCTCTCCGTGGGGTCAACTTGGCAACATTCGAGCAGAGTTTTTCCTTCACTACCCGCCTCCTGCCCCATCAGAAGCCTTGTCTCCAGGCCTCTCCGGACGAAGAACGTTGCGATCCGATACGGCGAAGAGAACTTGAAGGGCAGGGCAACTATCTCCATCCAGATCAAGAACTCGTTCTGCTTGGAGAGTTCCACTTTTCTATCAAAGTACCGCCAGACCATGAGCGTTGCGCACGCACCACATGAGAAATCCGTCGTCTGTTTGCAAAGTGGTACTCTTAGTCTCGTACGTTTCTGTCCCCTCTCAGCTAGGATGCCACTCACCTCATCTTCATGAGCGCCGCGGCCTTTCAATGCGTCGGAGAGGATTTGTGGAGAAGGTGACAATCTCGCGCGCCTAGAGACTGAGGGCCACCGTCAATCTTGCTAGACTACGGTCGGCATCTACTGTCAAAGTGTGTACGCGGATGTGCTCCAAGTAATTCTTTAGCCGGTCGTTCATGAAGACCGATACGCCTTCTACCTCTCCGATCTCCTCGAAGGACAATTCCAATATTGACGGGTCAACGGAAGTCTTGGAACCGTATTCGGCGAATACTCGCGCTCCCGAGCAAGCGCATCCACCCCTGTGTATGAATACGGCCGGGTCTTTCGCAGAGCCGGCTATTAGTTCCTTCGCCTCACTCGTCAATATTATCCTCACGGTGGATCATCTTCCAGAATTGCTTTCACCAAGAGAGCGCTGATAGAAAGCGGTCATCGGCCACAGCTGCAACCACCCGAACCGCCTGAGCTGGCGACCATGTAGTTTTCCTGATAGAGCCTTACCCAGCAGTCCTGACAAACCATAATGTGGCCCAGTTCCTTGTGGTTTGCGCCGAGTAGGCTCAGGCCTTCACCGCTTTTGGAGCAAAGGGCACATTTACCCATCTAAACCCTCCTTATGCGTCTTCAACGTTTGAAGTTTTAAGAGTTGGAAGTGCAGGCCATAACGTTTGGTGTATTTAACCTTGAGTTCTAAGTCATTCTGTTCCTTCTCTCGCTTGAGTAAGTCTATGATAAGGTCGCTTGCAGAAATTGGCATGCCATTTACGTTGTCGATTATTTCGGATTTGCCGGACATTTGGTCGACTACGTCGACCTTCGGTGCGAGACTGCAGCAAGTCCTTACAACATCGAGATAGATCGCGGGTTTCTCCATCTTCTGCCTTTCAGCCACCAGTTTTGTTTCTTTTAGAGCTCTATCAGTAATGGTGATCCTCATTTAGCCTTCATCTTCTTTGATTGCTTTCAGCAAGAGCCTCTTCGTCTTTTCCACGTCTTCGGGTGAAATGTAATCCATAAGCGGCTTCAGATCTCCTCCAATATCCTCGTGAAGCGCCTTCTTCACCATGCCAATATCTCTTACGAGCATAAAGCTCCTCGTAGGCTTGAAGCCAGAAGCTTCGACGGTTTTCCTACCGCACTCGAAGGGACATCCATCAACCACGATGACCTTCTTTGCAGCCTTGGTCTTCGCGATAACGGGGGCTACGCCGAGTGGAAGCGACGCTAGACAACCGACAGCCGCCTTATCTAGACCAAGCTCCTTCACGGCCTCGATGCTCCCCAGACCAGCCGTGATTCCCGTATTCGATAGGCATCCAAAGCAGGCGTATATGATGTTCTCGTGAGTCCTCATTCCTTCCTGAAAGTGTTTCTCCTCCACCACGCCTCTCGCCTCTTTCAGTCGGCCTCTAAGGAGGCATAGGCATATTTATATATTTCTATTCGTCGATATATGGTGGACCGCCTATGAGGAAAAGGAAGGCTGGAGCGGTGGAGGCGGCAGAGACTCTCCTATACTTGCTCAGGAGCCCTCTAGCTCGCGTAGTCTTCGGACTGGCCAATGTGCGATGTCCTAAGCATGGGCAGAAGTTTATCGAATATGCGCTTGATGATTACATCGGAAAGAAGAGGAGCACGTGCGTCACCTGTGATTGGTTCGCGAAGATGATTTCACTAGCCCTCAAAAAAGGGGAAGCGGCCTTCGGCGTTAAGCAAGACTGGCTGGAGAAGATTATCAGTGACATCCATTACCGAAGAGGCCTGATCGCTGTCCTAGAAGGAATAGGCCAATTAGGCGTCACGAGGCCCTTCACGCCCATCTCACCCTTCTTGGTAGCGCGCGCGGAGAGGCTGAGGGGCAGATGCAGGCACTGCAACTTTAGGCATGTGTGCGGAGGCTGTCGAGCCGGGGCCTATGCTTACCATGGCGACTATCTGGCCCCGGACCCCGGCTGTATCCGCGAACTGGAGGAGCCCAGCGTATCCTTCGTAGAGGTTCCTAAAATGAAGCTTGCACCCTTCCCCGCGACCCCGAAGAGAGAAGTTCTTATCGAGGTGTAGGAATTGTGCGAAAACAATACAGAGCTTATCGTCAATAGCGTGGTTCCACTGCCAGTCAGGAACGTCATGAGCAGTCCAGTCATCACGGTCAAGGAGGCAACATCCGTGGACGCGGTGGCCCAGCTAATGGGACAGCACGGCATTGGGTCCGTCATAGTCACTAATGAAGGGGGAATCCCCCTAGGCATAATAACGGAAAGGGATCTGGCCCTCCGGGTCGTTGCCAAAGGTCTTGAGCCTAAGAAAGTGCCCGCAAAGTCGGTGATGAGTTCACCACTCGTAACTATCGACCCTGATCAATCCATTACTTTGGCTGCCAGGTGGATGAGCCGCCTCAACATCCGTAGGCTTGCAGTAGTGAGCGATGGGAAGTTGATTGGCATAGTGACGAGCAAGGACATCACAGCGGTCATGCCAGAGCTCATTAAGGTCATAGAAGAGGACGCACAGACTAATAGATGCCCTACGGCGCGCAGCTCTGAGGCCAAACCTCATGCAGGGTACTGCGAAGGCTGTGGAAACTGGTCAAACACCCTCAAGGAGAGCGAAGGAAGATACCTCTGTGAGGAATGTCAGGCAGACCTTTGGGAATGGACATGGATCTAAAGGAAGATACTTCTACGAGGAGACCAAGGTGGGCTTAAGGAGAGGTACGGAGGAAATGGTAACTGTGAAGAAATTGACGAGCCTAATCATAGCTTAATGGAGTGGGGAAGCTGTTGAGGATATTTATGGCTAGTGAGGAAGGAGGGCCCGGAAACAAGTTAGGCGGAATCTGGGACGTGGTACATGCGGAATCAAGGACGATGGTCAAGCTCGTCTCAACTAAGCAACTAGGGTTAGACCCTCTGCCACGAGTCTATGTCATAGGACCCTGCTACCGTGGCTACGATGACTAGCACGCAAACAAGAGGAGGACCGACGTTGACTCTTTGAAGCCCTATAGTCTAGACGAGGATCTCAAGGCGAGCGTCTCGGCTCTTGAGGAGAAGGGGGTGACAATCAAATCTGGGATGGAGGAGGTTGAAGGTGGGGAGGTGCGGTACCTACTCCTCGCTACTGACGGATTCAAGAGGAATATGGTGACTTGGAAGGATCGAGTGATACGCCGATGTGACATGATAAAGGGCGAAGCTTACGACCTAGTGGGGTTGAGGTCAGACCTCTACGAGAATAGCGGATATGACGCAGAATACGACCACTACCTATGCTTCTCCTACGCCGTCTCCGAACTCCTGCTCAGACTCGACGATGGAGTGGCCCTGCACTGCCACGAGTACCCAACGTTCTACGCCGCAGCGCGGCTAAACTTGATGAAGCCCCAATCGAGGATTCTCTGTACCTTCCACGCAACTCAGCCGGGAAGGACTGACGGGTTCAACGCCATAAAGAAGATACAAGCGAAGGATGGAACCTGGCCTTCAGGGTTGAGAAGGGGGATGGCCGAGCTGGAGCTTCTTGCCAAACACGCTGACGTGAACACTTTTGTGAGCACCATGACGGCCAACGAGGCAAACACCTACTACGAGATTAGAGGAGCGGTTGTCAGGAACGGCGTCGACATCAAGAGGGAGAACGTGGACTGGGGTATAAAGGCGAAGATCTCAGAGCGGATCAGAAAGTGGCTTGCGGAGAATATCCACCGCCACCTAGGAGGAGAGTATCTCCCCCCTGAGAACATATTGGTCTGGTTCACAGTATCAAGACCCGAACTCGAGAATAAAGGTTACCACCTGCTCTGTGACGCCATCAGGATACGGGATCGCCTACTCAAGAAGGAGATCGAGCTGGGCTTGCATGATCCCACGACGCGGGAGATCATCCTCATGGTCACCGCCCATGGACGTAAGGATCCCCGGTCGCTCCCTCCGGGCTTTCCGTTGGTGTACGCCGAGGACACTCTCATCGGAGAGGAGTACAGGCTCGTCAATGAGTATATTCGCCCCAACAGGGTCGGCATAGAGGACATGGTAGCTGGCAGGCGGGTCGTCGCAGCCGTCGCCTATCCCCAGTGGATAGGCCCCGATGATGGCGGCCTGGGTTTAACTGTGAGCGAACTAGCCTCTGGATGCGTCGGGGGCGTATTCATTTCATATTATGAGCCCTTCCTCTTGACCGGCCCGGAGTGCGCTGCCCAAGGCACCCCGACGATAATCTCGAAGGCCTGCGGCTTCAGCGATGCCATAAACGAGTACAGGGAGGAGACGGGTAGGCGGGGACTGATCGTCATAGACAATATGGGCCAAGAGCATTGGGAGACAGCAGCCGACGTGGCTGCTTCGATGGAGGAGGTGGATGAATCGTATCTGCACGATAAGGAGAGGTATCGCATGCTCTGCGTTGAGGCCTTCGAGCTCACGAAGAAGATAGACTGGGACAAGCCCGTGGAGAGATACTTGGAGGTGCTGATAGGCAGCGGCGTGAAAGGCTAACCTAGTTCATCGTTCCGCCCAACAAACGCCTAAGAACTAGGAATAATCGTTAGTCTGGTGGGATCACGATCAGCATGGCCAAAGTCTGTAACCGCCTGTCCTCCAAGTAATTCCTCAGTTGTTCGTCCATAAAGACCGATATGCCCTCTACTCTCCGAGTTCCTCAAAGGCCGACCCCTGAGTTGACGAGTCCGCGGAGTCCTTGGAAGCAAGCTCCGCATACATGTGTAGGATACTTTTGACGAGCGAGGCCAAAAGACTACTAACAAGCTCGGTGAAAGAGCCAGTCATATCTGCGTTTGCTGGGAAACCTAAAAGCAGCATCGGAAGGGCGACAGAAGCGTGACCACATCCCCGTCGCGTACTTGGTCTCGAAGCCATCCAAAGCTGCGATGTTACTGCCATTGATGAGAATCATGAGCTCGCCACCGTCAATTCTGTAGTTGCCTATGTAACTCGGCCGTCCTCCTGTTTTGTCCGAGAGAAAGCGTGATAGGGTTCTCAAGTTGGCACCCTCCTCAAGTTTGAGGATCCACTCGCTACCTAAAAGAGGTACTAGATCTCCGAGGAACTGAATCTTGATGTCCATCTCAGATAGGAACGGATGGCCAGAAATGTAAGGACTACGAAATTAGGAGCGCTGAACCTTCGGGACACCACCGACTACTTCCAGCGCCAGATCTTCCTGCCGTAGAAGACCTCGGGTAGTACGAGGAGACCGAGACTCCCTACTGAGCCTGTCCAGAGCCAGTCGTAAAGGGTCAGAGGCACTAGACGGAAGACTGCCTGAAAGGCTGGTACATAGCAAAGGGACGCCGTCGCCAGTAATGCTATGATCTCCGTGAGGAGAAGGTACTTGTTCTTCCAAATGCTCATCCCCAGATACTCCGCTTCTCCGAGCGACAGTTCCAGACGACGAGGATCTCTCACCGCTGCATTCGAGCCTCGCGTTGTTACAGAGGAGGCCGATACTCAGGAGTAGCTCCAGATCATCCTCATCTTCAGGGCCCTTAGGAGAACTGTTCCACATGAACTCCCTCTCGGGCTATTATCTGGAACCTGAGACATCTACATGATGATTGCCCACACGGAGCAGATGACGGCGACGGAGCCGAGGGTCTCTGCCGAGGAGAGCTTCCTGATGACCGCGTTCCTCTTCACCAAGTCCCTCGCACCTAAGGCAGGCGTCACCGCAGTGATGGCGGGTATGCCCTCGGGGACCGCTGAGATTGCCAGTGAAAGTCAAAGTTTAGGCGGCCCATGAAATGTCGCAGACAGGCGAATGCGGGATCTCGGATGGACACGACGGCCTTCGTATCCAACTGGACAAGGCTTCATACCCTATCTCTGCGGTGAAAATATCCCGCCAGCCATTTCCTTTTCAGATGTCCACTTTGACATCCAGTTGACCAACGGGATCAGAGCCTCGGCCAAGGCTTGTCCCTTATCCGTCATAGAGTACTCAACTCTGGGCGGGATCTCATTGTAGGCGGTTCTCCTCAGTATCCCCTTTTGTTCGAGTTCCCTCAGCCTAGAAGCCAATGTCTTTGTGCTTATGTGTTTGAAGAGGTGGCTCAGCTCGGTGAACCTGACGCGTTTCTGGGAGCAACAGAATACGCAGAGAATCTCCATCGTCCCCCTACTGCCCAAGAGCCCTATCATGTCCTTCTCGACCGTGGCGCTCTTGACCGCGTCTGGTTCAATACTTTCCATGGCTACACTCGCTGTAATACTTTCCACTTTACACTTTAAATACTTTTCCTCGTAAAGTATTAGCGTGTCAGAGGAGGCGCAAAGGTGGAAACGAGAAAGAAGACATGTTGCGCTCAACCTATCTCCCAGAGTGGGAGGGAAGGGAAACCCACTCAGAGCCGAGATGTCAAGGGAGAAATGAGGAAAGCCTATGGCACCAGAGCCAAAGGTTCGACTGAAGGCGCTTGCAATGGGAAGAGCCCAGTCGCACAGCAAGCAGGCTACACTGAAGAGCAACTTCGTTCGCTACCTGCGAATGCGTTGACCACTTCTGCTGGATGTGGGAATCCGACAGCCCTAGCTGCATTGAGGCAAGGCGAAGTCGTGCTAGACTTGGGTTCCGGAGGAGGCATCGACGTCTTTCTGGCGGCCAAGAAGGTCGGTCCGACGGGAAAAGCGATCGGCGTTGACATGACGCCTGAGATGATCGACTTGGCGAGAGAGAATGCGCGAAAAACTGGCGCGGAGAATGTTGAGTTTAGGCTCGGCGAGATCGAGCATCTTCCATTAGCAGATGAAAGCGTCGACGTGATTATCAGTAACTGTGTCATCAACCTATCTCCGGAAAAAGAGAAAGTGTTCAAGGAAGCTCACAGAGTGCTGAAGAAAGGCGGAAGGATGCTGGTATCGGACATGATGGTATCAGGTCTGCCAGAGGAGATCAGGCTAGACGTTTCAGTATGGGCCTCATGCATAGGTGGAGCAGTAGAACTCGAAGAGTACGTGAGACTGATAGAAGAAGCGGGCTTCACTCAAGTTGAGGTAATCCACAAAGAGGAGTACTCAGAGCAAATGATCAAGAATTCCATTGCCGCCATCGAGCGTGATCTTGACGACAGCGAGAAGAAGAAACTGGAAGATCTAGTCAGGAAACTCGAAGGAGATTTCAGCATATCGCACGCAGATATACGTGCCGTAAAGAACTAAGGCAGGACATACCGGTGGTGAGGGAGTATGGGAGACAGTTATGAGAACTACCTCAGACAATTGCGGCTTGAGAAGCTTTTCAAAGAGTTGGTGCTCCTAGCCCAGAAATCCTCGCAAAGACAGTGGAACACTTTACGACTAAGGAGGCTGGATTCTTGCTTGGAGCACCATGCCTCTCGACCGGCGCGACGGTGCTAGATGCCGGCTCAGGCTCAGGATTCTTCACAGTGTCGCCAAGAGGATTCATACCAAGCGTCCATAGGCTGGTTTCTATGCCATGGACATTACTCCCGCTATGCTGATTTCACTAGCTAAGAAACAAACTAGAACAATACCCTTCATAGGTATAGCCGAGAACATCCTTGGCAGCAGGCGTGTAAGATCCTGAGGATCCCACGAGTTCGACGCCGTCTTCTCTACGTTGATGCTTCACCACAGCACATAACATGGGAAAGTCTTTGAGAACCTTGCAACCGTCTCATTGGCCACTAGGAGGGCAGATATTAGGGAGGGCTCTAGGAGTAGTAGGACAAAGAAGTCCTTGAACTGGGCGAGAAGGATCTGGAGGGTGGTCGCCCTTTTCCTTTCTGCGAGTGTATTATGCCCGTATTTTTCGAGGCGTTCGCGGGCCTCCTTCTCTGTGAGGCCGTTCCTTCCGGAGTTGAGCGCCTTTAGGACAGAGTCAATATCCATCGCGTGATAGGGTTCGCCCTCGGAGACTAGTTCTGAGACACTATCCTGAGGTCTGGAGTCTACCGCTTTGACCACTCCTTATCCACCCCTAAGCGTCTTTCGAGCACGTCTTGAGTTGTAGCGGTGAAGGACAGGCGCCAGTAGAAGAGTAAACACTGGTGTTCTGCCCCCGTCTTGATGATCTCTAACTCTCGCGACGCCTCTCTGTAACTCCAAGGGCTTCGGCGAAAGCCTTCTCCTTCTTCCTCGGGAAGTTCCCTCTGGTGTGCCAGAGGAACTTGGTAAGTGAGAGCATCAGGGGAACCTCCATCAGGGGGCCGATGACTGTTGCGAGTGCCGCACCGGAGCCTAGGCCGAAGAGGGTTGTGGCAACGGCGATGGCGACCTCGAAGTGGCTACTTGAGCCAATGAGGACGGATGGTGCCGAAGATCTGTAATCGAGGTTAGCGAACCAAGAGGCTCCATAAGTGATGGCTATCATCGATACGTAGTGGACTAGGAGGGGGACGGCAATCAGAGCGACTGTGAAGGGTTGGGTCAGTATTATCTCTCCTTCCAGCGAGAACATGACTATGAGGGTCGTCAGGAGGGCAACTATCGAGATTTTTCCAAGGGTCGGCCTGAATCGTCCTTCAAACCAAGCCTCACCTTTGCTAGGAAGGAGAGTCCTTCGGGTGATGGCTGCGAGGCTCACCGGGACGGCTATGAAGAGGATGACGCTCCATGCGATCAGGTCCCATGGGACAGGGACGCTACTCACTCCGAGGTAAAAGGCTGCCTCTGCTCCATACAGCGCGACCATTAGGAGGGCGTTGATAGCCGTGTTGACGAGGCCTTGCCCTAGGTCACCCTTGGCGAGCTTTATCCACCATAGAACCATGGCGGTGCAGGGCGAGATGCCTAGGAGGATGGTTCCTGCGATGAACTGTGGGTTTCCTCTGAGTAAGAGGTTCGCGTAGAGGGTCATCAATGGTGGTGCGATGGCCCAGTTAGCAATGATGGTTATGAGCATAGGCTTGGGGAACTGGGTGGCCTTCTTGACGTCGCTGAAGCTGATCCCGACGACAGTAGGGTACATCATGAGGAAGAGGAGGACGCCGATCGGGATCGATATCTGGGCGAACTTCAGGGAATCCAAGTACTGGCCGAGCTGGGGCAGAAATCTTCCCAAGAGGAGACCGACGACGATGCAGATGGCGATCCAGAGGGTAAGGTACTTCTCGAAGAGGCCGAGTGATTCTTCAGATTCGGGAGACGTGTATTCCATTTGCTGGTTTCTCCTATGCATTGGCAAGGGTAAGATGCATTCAAAGATTTAAATCTGTTGTTTTATCCTTGCCAAGCTGAGTATAGTTCTAGTTGCTCAAGCCCTTGCCAACTCGCAAGGCCACTACGCTGCAAGTGATGTTCGTCCCGGGCTCCAGCAACAGCTTAACGACCGTGAGGAAGAAGAAGCACATCGGAGAGCCAGCCGAAGGACAGAGGATTCAGAGCGAGCCTGATGTTGACAAGATGACCATGTTCTAGGCGTGAGCATCCTAGTCTTTCGTCTTCAGATCGCACGCGCCGCACATATACCATCGCGCTGATCTCGCCTCCTCGACCACCCATCTGTGGAGGATGTTCTTAGCCCGCTCAATGATCTCCTCGCGGCGCCTCTCCCGAACGTCTCCTATCTTATTCAAAGTAACCTTGGCCACGCAGGGGCCCACCCTGTCCACGCTCTCGACTACCGCCGCTATGAGGGCCGTGAGGGGCTTATCGAGGCTACAAGGAACCGTAATAGTCCCGATCGTCTTGTCCTTACGGGACTCCAACTCTACCTCTATTCGCCCGATCCGCCCCGTCTTCTGCAATTCCTGTAGGTCGAGTTCGGGTCCGAAGAGGCCTTTCGTCTGGCCGAAGAGGGCGCCGATCACGTCGGACTTCTCAACGACCCCCTCGACCGTGAAGGAGGCCTGAACGAGATACTTCGGGGCGATGGCTTGGAAAGTAACCATGATGATTCCTCCCTTCGAGTGAATGATGTCGTAGCTTCAACCCAGATAACCTATGGTTAAACACTTCACTACGATTAACCCTGGGCTCTATTCTTTAGTCTTTCCAGACAGGCACGCCTAGATAGGAGGAGTAGTGAAGGGTCTCCTCCAGTGAACTTTCTACGGGAGCCGCCTCTAGGACTACATGTATCTCATTAAAGGTTTTTATTCTTGCATTTCCTAACCGTATCTGGGTGAGTACGTTGAGTGGGGTCAAGGTGTTGGAAGGGTACCGGGTGACGATCCCAAAGAAGGTGAGGGAGATGCTCATGATCGAGAAAGGCGACACACTTGAGCTGCGCATTGAGGGGGCAAGGCTCGTCCTGAGATCCACGAAGATCCCTGAGAGCCCCACTCTGAAGATGCTCGGCCTCGCAGCAGGCAACAAGGAGTCGCTGGAAGAGGCGGTGACAGGAGAGGTCGGAGGTAAACTTGGCAGAGAGAAGATTCCTTGACGCAAACATACTCGTAAACTGGCTCAAGACCACGCCTGCAACAGCAATCAAGGACGAGACAGCGGCGACCTCTGGCTACATCCTCCACAGGATAGAGGCCGGGGAGGAGGCCCTGACCACGGTCACAATTAAGGACGAGGTCGCCATCTGGCTCTCAAGGTACAGAGCCACAGCCCTCAACACGTTCCTGGAGCTCCTATCAGGATACACAGCCCTCCAGATAGTCACGCCAACCAAGGAAGACCAGGTCAAAGCTGGAAAGCTAATGGGAAGATACGGCCTCGGCTACTCAGACCTCCTGAACCTACAAACTATGAAGAGCCACGGCGTCAAAGAGATATACTCCTCCGACGCCGGTTTCGACGCAGTCCCGGAGATAAGAAGAGTCTTCACCGAACTGAGAGAAGAAGACGGATACAAGGAATTTCTAAACATACTAAAATCGACCCGCCGGGCAGCCTGATCTAGTGGCCCGCCAAACGAAAAAATAAAAACGGTATTCGGGAAGATAAGAGAAATTACGTAATTAGCGCGCGTCATAACCAAAAATTTGAGAAATTCGCCACGTCTCTCTGGCTCAAACCCGCGCTAGCTAAAAGATGCAACTTAAATAAATGTGCGTGTTTTTTAGCTCTGTTATGAGGGAGGTGATGGTGGGTGTCTGAGAAGAAGTACAAGCTGATATCTGAGGGACTTCCAGTGGCAGAGAGGCCAGTTAGGATATCTGAGTATGATGGTCTCCTCGACGATTTCGTCAAAGGCAAGGCTGGAACGGTCAGGGTCGATTACCCAGATAAGTCCACGAAGGCTCTGATGGCTGCGCTGAGGACCAGGGTCAAGAAGAGGGGCCTTGAGATCAAAGTGGCCATGAGGAAGGGGAACATCTACCTCGCGAAGGCATAGCTACGACCTCGATGCTCTCTCAAGTACGACAAGTCACCGTTTGCCAGAGTGGAACTCGACATAGCCGCACCTGTTGCAGAAATACGCGGTAGCTTCCTCAGAGTCGAGTAGGCCCGTAGTCCCCTTGGGAACTATAAAGGGGAAGAGGGCAGACGGAGCCCGAAGGACAAGCAATTCAGATCTGAATACTTCGATATGGTTGGAGGGACTCCAAGCGCGCCGTTCACACAATCGCTCAGAACAACGCGATGACGATCATCCAAACGCCTAACTACATTGCGCATGATTACTATGACGGGAGGAGAGGGCTCTTGGTGGGGGAAAGATCCCTCAACATAGGTCGGTCGGTCATAGATAGTATCCTAAGCTATGCCAAGGCCGCCTACCCGAGAGAGGCCATTCTGCTCCTCAATGGCAAATCGGGCCGTGACGGGATCTTGATCAACGGAGTCGAGATACCTCCTCTTGCAAGTCACGGATACGGATTCGCAGATTTTCCTTTGCACATGCTCCCGATCGATTTCTCGGTCGTGGGCACAGCCCACTCTCACCCATCAGGTGTACTGCGTCCTTCTATTGAGGACCTGAACAACTTCTATGGGAGAATAATGGTGATCGCTGCTTTCCCCTATGAGACAGAACAGGACATAGCCGCATACGACGACAACGGGGACCAGATCCGATTCAGAATCATAGAAGACCAGTAGTCTGCTTACCATTCAATCTACGAAGTTGAAGTCCACACCGGTGATAGGCCCCTCTCCCAAGGATAGGAGCCTGCGAGGTGGGGCTGGTCCCGGCTTCGACTCAACCATACTGGTACACCTTGGGGACTCGTTGCGCCTCCTGCCTATGTTGCGGCACCTTACTACTGGAAGAAGATGAAGAGGAAGACCGTTAAATATAGTTCGGGGGTCTTCATCTAGATAGGCCTATTCTCGGATATTTCGGCGGATTCGGGGTTTATCCCGTGCCATATTATCCTGTACCCCAGGGCTTCGAGGATGGCGGAGGGGTCTCTTCCGCCCAAGGACTCTATGAGTTGGGAGGCCTCGTGCAGGCTGAGTCTCCCGGAAGCCAGCCTGCTCCTCAAAGCATCCCCCATCGTGGTGAGGAGAGTCTCCCTCACGAATATGTCGCCGAGCCTCCGGTACCCCGGCGCCGAGAACATCACCATCATGCTCTTCGCCGCCTCAACGGATATGCCGAGGACGTCAGCTATCTCCTCGACCCCGACGACGGGCGAGGCCAAGTTCAACTCCGTATCCTGTACGCTCTCGACCTCCCTGTCAACTAGGACCCTCTGCCTATCTTGGAGATGTGTAAGTATAGGTTTCAGCGGAACCCTGTCCTTGTAGTGGATGAGGCTGAGGTGTTCAAGCCTTCCCGAAGGTATCCTGCACGCGAGGCGCCGATCCACGGCCACAACCATATCGACGCCCCTAGCAGCGTCCAGTTTTCTCAACTTGTCGTCGAGGTACTCGGGAGTCCAGAAACCCACTATCTCTAGGTATACCTTCAACCCATCCTTCTCGAAGAGGAAGTCAGGTATCATCACGTACTCGCCGACGGGCAAAGGACCCGGCTCCCTGATCAGCGCCCAACCCGTCCCCAAAGCTTCGAAACGCTTGGCGAAATCCTCTTCGACGCCACTGTCGAAGATCGGTTCCTCTTCGCCAGTCGGTTGCTTCATGTAGCTACCATGTCTGATGCTGTCCAGCTCCAGATTCAACAGAGTATTACCGGCGGGGCCGATCACCTTGGCCTTCAACCTCCAAGCCCTGTTACCCGTTACGGAGGGCAGTAGCCTAGCCAAGGAGGTGCCGTATCGTCTGGTGAGCTTGAAGAGGGAGACTGGCCCATCTATCGTCACCCAGTAGTCAACGCCAACTGGCCTTACCGTGTAGATGAGGCCGAGCCACTTGATCTGTCGGAAGATCCTCTGCCAGTTCCCCGAAGCCGTGAAGGAAAGCTCGGACGCGTTGAAGAGGAGGGTCTGGGTCAGGCTCAGGTTGTACTGCCTGAGCAGATCGACTGGGTCGATGGGGTCGAAGCTGGTCAGGACCATCTCGTCCTCCAAGTCACCGTAGATCGACTCCTCAAGCGTGTCAGCGTCCAGCTTCAACTCCGCTGCGACCCTTGAAAGAATAGCGTATCTCTCCTCCCCCGATGTCGGAAGTCCCTCCTCGCAGGAGACGTGAAAGAGTCTCCTCCTTACGTCGATTGGGTCGACTGAAGTCTTCGTCTCCAGTTGGCATCTTCGATCCAATAGGGCTGCGAGGCCTCTGACGAACCTGTAGTCGTAGCCCCAGTCCTCAAACTCTGAGACGACATTATTGAGGACGAGTTTCTTCTGACCAACGTTTTCGGAGTAGACATCGATGATGTGTTTCGCCAGCATCGTGTTATTGCTGTTCAGTTCCGAGTATACTGGCATGATCATGTCTTGTCGGCGCCGGGTGACCAAGAGGTTCAGCGGCAACAACCTTAGCTACCTATGCCTCCGTTGGCTGATCCTTGTCTCCATCGTCTCCTTGGCGACGAACTCGATTAGCCTCGCCCTCTTCCCCTCCTTCTTCCTCAGGATTCTCCCGAGCCTCTGGATATACTCGCGTGAGCTGCCTGTTCCACCGAGTATGAATCCGATGGAGGTGTCGGGGACATCTATTCCCTCGTCGAGTACTTGGCTCGTGACTATGGCCTTGTAGGTGCCTGCTCTGAACTCATCTAGGATCTCCCTTCGTTCCTCCTTTGGGGTCTGATGGGTCACGGCTGGAATGAGGAAGCGTCGGCTGATGGCGTAAACGAGTTCGTTGTACCGTGTGAAGATGAGGGACCTCTCGTTCCCGTACATCTTTAGGTAGTTGCCCAGCGTCTCTATCTTGGCCTCCGAGTTCAAGACGATTCTCAGGGCCTTGTTCCGGGCCAGCAGCGCTTTCCTCGCTTCGGCGTCTCTACCAGTCCTCATGATGAATCTCTGGAAGTCGGCAGCCGATTCAAGCTTGATCCCCCTGCTCCTGATGTAGTCCCTGAAGACCGCGTATTCCTTCTGATACTCTTCCTCTTCTTGCGGTGTGAGTTCTACGAGGACCTTCTCGTAGTCGTAGGGGGAGAGGTGCTTGCCGACGAGGCGGTCGACATCCAACTCGAAGACCTTCCCACCCATCAGTCGTGGGAGGTCCTTGTGTGCGTCGTCTTCCCGTTCATACGTGGCGGTTAGGCCCATCCTGTGGGGCGCTATGTACATCTCGGCTATCTGGCTGTAGGTCGGTGCAGGGAGGTGGTGAACCTCGTCGAAGACGAGGAACACGAATCGGTTTCCCAGTTGATCGGCCCGTATGGTTGCCGAGTCGTAGGTTGAGACGGTTATGGGCCTGACCTGTTCCTCTCCACCGCCCAGAACTCCGACGTCGATGTTGAACTGTTCCGATAGGTGTTTTCGCCATTGGTCTATGAGATCGATTGTTGGTACTACTATGAGGGTCGGCTCGTTCAGGATCTGGATCGCTTGGAGGGCGATGTGGGTTTTCCCGGCTCCTGTGGGGAGCACTATTACTCCTCGTTTGCCCGCTTCGAGCCAAGCCTTCAAGGCTTCCTTCTGATAGCTTCGGAGCGTCATTCGGCTGCGTAGAATTGGGGTGGGTGGTAGATCGAGAACGTCGTCTCTGTAGGCTACGTTACTCTTGTCTAAGAAGGATTTGATCTCGGGGTAGTTGAGGGCCATTCCCCGGTAAGCTTTGATTCTGGGGTCCCACTGGCCGTAGGGTGTCCCTATGTCGCCTCTGATTATGATGCTTCCCCGGTCGTATGATAGATATATCACTAGGAATCATCTTCCACTGGTCGTTGCTCGCCTTTTAAGCATTCATAAGAGCCCGTTCTTAGCCCGCGCTCTGGTATCAGTCGCAATGAAGCTCAAGGGTCTTGACGAGATATGCTGTGCGCGCTTGAACCTGCGTCATTGTTTTCGTCCGCATTGTGGACAGAATCGAACCAGCATCGGGATCCTAGTCTTGCAGCTGTCACAGATCTTTGACGCGTAGGCCCACGCAGGATCGGGCCTCAACGAGGTTCCGCAGAAACTACAGTAGCTAGAGGACGCGGGAACACGGCTTCCGCACCTAGGACAGGTCAAATACCGCCCAAACGGGGGAAGAGAAACAAGAATCCACGAACCCAGACTCAATTCAAAGGCTCCCGCTTTTGAGAATAAGTATACGCCAGTTGTAGGTATTGTGTTTTATGCGTATGCGACGACCATTATGCGACAGAGTCACCCTCCACACGCCGTAAGGTAGAATCTGAGATTTCTGGTCAGTGCCCGAGAATCTCTACAAAGAGCCACTTCTCACATCCTAGCGTACCTTCCTTTAGGAGAGTTGAGGCTTGGCTTCAGAGACCACTGTTCACCGAGCTGAGTCGGATTGCTAGATTGCCATGCCAAACCTTATCCTCCCGTTTAGGAGGTACGTCACTACACAACAAGGCGATTAAAGAGGGAGGCGGACATAGATTCCTGATTGGCGGTAGGAATGTTGGACTTGAAGCTAACTCAAGCAGCGATTCGGGGAAAGTTGGAAGCGTTAATTCGGGATGTGGGAGGATACCCCGATGTGATCGCTCAAGTCTCTGAGGCGTACAGACGTTTCAGAGAGGCGTCGCAGGTCAGACGCTCTCTCGATGAGGATCCCAGTTTGATGAGGGACTGCCATGAAGCGGCGTATCCCTTGGAGGATGGCCAAGTAGTCGAGCCGCCCATGGATGTTGGAGGCTTCAAGCCAAGTGAAGCAGATTGGGCCCGCAAGGCTTTGGATGGGGAGGTCGTGGTGGGCGTCGATACGAGTGAGATGCCGCCGTCAACCCATCTCTCACCATCCTTCTTGTTCACCAATGTCGGGTTCTCGATGATGTCCTACGTCGAGCAGACGATCCACGTTGAGGGGAGCAGAGCATACTTCTACCCCCATAGCGAGATGGTTGACCTATACGCTATGGGAGAATCGTCCTCGATACCGAGTTGGGCTGTCGATGTGACGCGGATGGACTGCGAGGAAAGGGTGCTCAAGGAACTCCTCCCAGAAGAGGGGAGGAACAGCCAACCGTGCGTCTTGTTTGACGAGAGCTTCTCTGCGTCATACCTGAGCGCGGTATCGCGGACTCGCAGAGCGAAGGTGGTGGAGAGGATGGACAGGATGCATGGAGACTTGATCGAGATGGGAATCGCCCCAGTCGGCGTCTTCTACACGTCGTCTTCCGCGTTCGTGACCATGATTAGGCGTGGCCTGATGCGAGGATCGGGTCTGGAGACAGGTGGCTGGAGGCGGGTGAGGGACAGCACCCTTTTCATAAGGCTCCTGCCACCCGGATGGAGGAGCCCCGCCTTCAAGGTGCGAAACAGGTTAGCCGATGAGTTTGATAGAGATATCGTCGGGTTCTACCTCAAGGCAGGAGGGGATAGCATTATCAGGGTAGAGCTTCCTGAGCCGTTGTTGGATCAGGTCGAGGACGTTCACAGGATCGTTGCGGCGCAGTCGGCTCTGGGGGGAGGCTATCCATACGTGCTTCAACGGGCCCATGAGCAGGCATATATGAGGCCGGGGGAGAGGCAGTGGGTGCTGGACTACATGAATCGGCTGATCGGGGAGGAGGCCGGGATAAGGGATGCTGTGAAGCTGTCGAGGAAGGAGATGAGGAAGGTTGTGGGGTTGGTGTGATTGAGTTGGCTGGAGCAGTATCGCGTACCTGAGGAGGCCTTTGGGGAGCTTGTCAGTTCCAGTCACATCGGGTTCGAGGTGCAGGCCTACAGGTATGGCTACGAGAATACCCCTGAATACGGTTCCATCGTAGTGGTCAACTGTGGCAATTTTCTCACCGTGGGAGTCATTATTGGTTCTGAGATGACCCCTGCCCCTGGCCTGCCAGCTATGCCCACGCCGATGAAGGCCACAAGGGAGCAGGTTCGTCTCCATGTACCTCTTGAGGGGTCATGTTGCTAGGGTTGCCAGTGTCTTCAAGCTGAAGCAGAAATCGTCTTTCGGGAGAGTCCTGTTGACGTCCTTCCTAGGGGTCTATCTTCACATACTCTTGGATGCGCCTCTCCACGCCATGTATGATCTGAGAGTCCCCCACATCGAGCTGACCCCTACCGGACTGGGGATATACGGGTTCTGCACACTCCATTCCTTGCCGGCCTCGTCCTATACAAACGTGGGACTCCTTAGTATGCCAGTGGAACGACATGATGCGCCTCAAAGTTGATGGAAGCCTTTAGCCATCACGGGAACTGCTTAAGGGATATACTTTCGACTGTGAGGAACTTTCTCAGTTCTAGTTCCCTTTTCCTGTAGTCGGGGCATAGATTGGCTAGAACATTCTGAAACGCTCTCTGGTGGTTGAATTTCGATAGGTGTGCAAGTTCGTGGAGTACCACATATTCGGCGATGGGAGTTGGGAGGGTTGCCAGCTGCCAGTTGAAGATAAGGCTCCCTCGTCTTGTACAGTAGCCCCATCTTCGGGTGTCCTTTACCTTTATTTCAGCTGGCTCTGTCTCGAAATGCTTAGTGCATCGACGTAAGACTCTTCTGACGAGCCTTCTTGTGTCGTGGGTTATCCAGTCCTTGAGGATTGTTGCAGGGTCTTCTTCCCCGCTAACTACAACAAGGATTTTGCCGTCTTGGACTGATATTCTCTTCTTCGGGGGGCTGTCGTTCTTCAGAATCTCAAGTCGGTATCGCTTGCCTCTGAAGAACAGCCTGTCTCCGTCCAGTATCTTCTGTCGGCTATTGAACTCATGGTATTTCCTTTCAATCAGGGAGGACTTCTTCTTCAGAAGTGCCTCGACATCAACGTTGTTGTCTCTTGGGAGGATAATGTCTAGTTCGCCTTTCGATAGGAATTTGATGGTCGCATAGTTCCTGCTGTTACCTTGCCTGAGCCTATACTTGATGTCTTGTCCTTCTATGTTCAAAGTCTGCGTAGACATCGCCTCACGGACGGTATTTCTGGATGAACCCCATGAGCTCCTGAGAGAGTTGTACAGTTGACTTGGGTTCGAGCTTCAAATTCTTGAAGCATGTATCGAAGACCCCTTTCTCGACTTCGTTAATAGTCGTTCTCTTCCTTTGCCATCCTAGGAATAGGTTGTTCTGGATGGTTGACAAGAGTTTTCTGACGAAGTCGATTAGTTCTTTCTCTTCCGCCTTGGGGAGGTACTTCTGGGTCGTTGCCAGTAGGGCTTGTTCCTCCTTAGTGATGCCCTTCTGGGCGAGTTGCCAGTCGAGTTCGTTGATTTCTTTGAGGATTTCCTCCATCTCTTGGAGCATCTTGGGTTTGTCTCTGGACTTGATGATCCTCTCAAGCCTCTGGCCCAGTGTCTCATAGATGGGGTTTGATCCGAGGTTTATGCGGATGTAGACTGCGAGGGCCTGTCTCAGTTCCACGATCTTCTGGTCGCCTGTGTAGCCGGCTTCCTCCAGCTTCTTTAGGTAGTCGGGTCCAATCTCGAGGGTTGGGAGGGCTTTGTCGATTCGATCGACGAGTAGCTTATCCCTTATCAGTTGTTTCGTCTTCTCTTGGTATGATGTGAGGTCTACTCCTCTCCTCCTATTGTACAACTTGTTATAGGATTCGTCTATCTGGATAAACCAACTATAATCGTCGAGGTATTTGACGAGTTCTGGATCCGGTGCAATGGTCTCAAAGAGCTTCTTGGCCGTCAGGAGTTTCTGTTTGAACTCCTTCAGTCTATCCGGGTCTTCGAGGATTTGCGTGACTTTGAAGAGAGATTCTCTGCTATCGGCTCTTTCTACTCCTTTGAACATCGCTCGGAGGTCAGAGATTTGCTTGGTGAACTCCTTCTTCAACGTATCAATCAGATCGGCTACGCCTTCGATTTCTTCCTCCTCGAAGTTGAGGGCTGCTTTGAGGTTGTCGAAGATGCCGACGTAGTCGATGATGATGCCTGCCTCCTTGTTTGGGTAGGGTCTGTTAGTTCTGGCTATGGCTTGGAGGAGCTTGTGGTCTCGGAGAGGCTTGTCGAGGTACATTACCAGCTCGATGGGTGCGTCGAAGCCTGTGAGTAGCATGTCTGTGACGATGATGATTTTCGGTAGCTCCTCAGGTCGTTGGAAGGTGTTTCTGGCTATGTTCAGCTGCTCTTCCTTTGGCATGTGGTATTTTCTTAGGCGTTCGTCGTCGTTGGGAGCAGGTGTGTAGATGACCGTGGAGTACTCAGGGGGTAGGTGTTTATCGAGTTCCTCCTTGTAGAGGGCGCAGGCTTCCCTGTCCACGGCTGCGAGTTGAGCCTTGAATCCATTCGGTTCAACATGCGTCCTATAGTGGTTGGCTATGTCTTCCGCTACTTTCTCGATTCTGCTTCTTGCTTTTAGTATGGTTCTGAGCTTTGCGCTTTTCTGCATGACTCTGTCTTGGTCTTCCTCGCTCAGGTCTGTGGTGATTTTGAGGAACTCTTGATCGAGCGTTTCCTTGGGGACATGGACTTCTGGGAGTCGCGGCTCGTAGATTATCCTGACGGTGGAGCCATCCTCGATGGATTGTCTGATGGAGTACTTGTCGAGGTATCTCTCTTTGGGCGAGCAGAAGGTTCTGAAGGTGCTTCTCCCCATGGGGCCTTTGTCGATGGGTGTGCCTGTGAAGCCGAAGATTTTGGCGTGAGGGAAGGCGTTTCTCATGTAGGAGGCGAGCTTCCCGTACTGAGTGCGGTGGGCTTCGTCGATGAGGACGATGATATTCTTTCTTTGGCTGAGGATGTCTCTGATGGGCTCAAATTTCTGGATGGTGGTGATTATAACTTCTCGGCTATCCTGCTTGAGTTTACTAAGGAGGCTTCGTGTGTTCTCTGCCTTGGTTGTGTAGGAGAAGTTTACATTGCCAAAAGTGTCTAAGATGTTTTTTTGGAGTTCCAGTCTGTCTACGATCACGATGATGGTTGGATTGTTGAGTTGTGGAATCTTCTTCAGTTTCCACGCTGCAAAGAGCATGGTGAGGGTTTTCCCAGAGCCTTGGGTGTGCCAGATGAGCCCTCTGTCCACATCCTCATGGAGGACTCGGCGGACGATTCTGTTGACAGCATTGAATTGTTGCTGCATGGCGATTTTCTTGGTGATCTTCTCGTGGGTTTTTTCGAAGACTATGAAGTTCTGGATGAAGTCGAGGAATTGGGCTCTTTGGAATAGGCCTTTCACGGAGGCTTCTAGTGGATCGGCTTCCTTGTTTCGCCAGTTGAAGTATCGTTTGGGGTCCGTCCAGTCGTATTTGAAGGTGAAGCCGTCGGTGGCGCAGACGAAGGCCAAGTACCTGAGTATCTGTGGGGCGTCCCTATGGTATCTGAGAAGCTGGTTGATGGCTTCTGTATAGTCGATTTGTTCTTGGGTTGAGGTCTTGGCTTCTATGACGACGAGGGGTATGCCGTTGACCATGAGGGCTATGTCGAATCTGACGTTCTCGTAGCCAGCAAACTTGAATTGGTTAGTGACGACGAAACTGTTGTTCTCAGGTCTATCATAATCTATGAGTCGGATGGTCTGGGCTTTCTCCCCTTGTTTGAAGACTATGCTCTTTTCGCCCTTAAGCCACTCGAAGAAGTCTCTGTTCCCAGCGATGTCGTTGGAGCATCGCCTAAGCTGGTTGACTACCTTCTCCACATCTTCGTCGGATTGAATGACGTGAGGATTCAGGGTCTTGATGGCTTGTCTGAGAGTGGGTAGGCAGAAGGGCTCCTCGACATCCCGCTTGAGGTCGTCGCCAGATACGTATTCCCAACTGAGTTCCTGAAGCCAGTCAATTATCGGCTTCTCAACAGTGCCAAATTCGGTATAAACCACCTCAAGCCACCCTAACCTTTCCTGTCAGAAGGACCTGCATCAGGCCTTTCTTCAAGTCTTCAAGCTGTTCTTTTCTCTTTCTTTCTTGCGCTAATTTTTCATCTACACTTGAAATCATGGATGCGATTTTGTGTTGTTCAGGAAGAGATGGAAGAAGAATCAATATGGATTTTAGATTGGTTGCATTAATGTTAGACTGGCTTGACCCTCTTGTTGCTAGACTCCTAAGGCGATTCTGTGATGATTCGACATTCATATAATAGTTGACAAAGAATGGGTCAGCCTTGCTAGGGTCAGTTCTCAATCTGATGAGATAAGACGCAAATGTATAGTCGCCGTCAATAAGGAATATACCTACTTTTCCAACTAAATCATAGCTGTTAGTTCTGTTAAACAGGATGTCGCCCTTATTGAGTTTGAACTGATTGAAGGTTGCATCATCAATACTTGCATATTTGATGTCATTTGGGATGACATAACCATTTTCGAAATTATTCATCCGGAAGATAGGTCGAGTTCCTGTTTCAAATAGCGGTACAGACAGACCGTATTGGCAAAGAAGCAAGACATCTTCTAATCTTGAAACTTCCCATTCTTCAGGTATCTCTCCTATCTCCGTCTGTTTGAATTGCGTGTGTCCTATTCCTCGGGTGAGCAGCCTCTGCATCAGCCCCCGCTTCAGCTCCTCGGCCTTGGCGATGACCTCATCCGTCTTCTGAATGGCTTCGTCAATGGTTGAGAGAATTGAAACTATCTTTCGTTGTTCTGAAGGAGGCGGCAAAGGAATTAAAATAGACTGAACGCCTTCGTTGTTAACTGCCTGTTGCGTAGAACCACTTGCTAGTTTGTTCTTTGTCCTGTTGAAATAATCCCAAAGGAATATCTGTTTGAGATAATTGGGGCCAATCCCCTCTTTGCATAAAATTCCACAAAAACCAGTTGATAGAATGAATTTCTTAGTTTCGTCTTGATTACTGTCAGTAAAGCAGTAAATCTTAACTGTGTTTTTCATTTTTGCAAACCACACTGAATTCAATAGTGGCTGCATATTTGCCCTAGAAGGTCTTTTGTCAAAAGTAATCTCACATTCTACTCCGACTATTCCATCATGTTCAATTGATTTGGTTGACAGATAGTCTTTGGTGTCCGCAAAGTAATCGATACCACTAGAAAGTATTGAGAAATATCGTTCATTGCACAATCTAACAATTTCCCATTCTTCTGGTAGTTCTCCAATTTCTGTAATCTTGTAACCCTGTCTAATGCTCATAGCCCAGCTCCCTTAAATACTCCTTTAGCTTCTCATCAGTCACCTGCCTCTCTTCCTCCAACTCCTTTAGTTCCTTCCAGACCTGTGCCACTTCGACTGGCTCAGGTTCGTCGAAGATGCCAACGTATCGGGTGACGCTGAGGTTGTAGTCGTTCTCTTTGACTTCATTTAGACCAACCGTACGAGTGTACTTGGGAACATCCTTGAACGTTTCATAGGCTTGAACAATCTTCTTTATGTCCTCGTCTCTAAGCCTGTTCATATTCCTGAGTTTCTCAAAGTTCTCCGCTGCATGAATGAGTAGGACCTTGCCTCGCCTTTCAGGTGGTTTTCTCTTGTTGAGGAAGATGAGGCAGCCGGGCGCCCCAGTGTTGTAGAACAGTCTCTCTGGGAGTGCGACGACACACTCAACTAAATCGGCCTCCACGACTTTTCGTCGAATGTTCCCCTCGGCTCCACCTCTGAATAGGGCTCCTTGGTCGAGGACAATACCCATTCGACCGGATGGCTTGAGGCTTGCGAGCATGTGTTGAATCCATCCCCAGTCAGCAGAGCTCTTAGTCGCTATTCCATACTGGAACCTCCCCAAGCGGTCATTCTCCATCAACGAATCGTATCCGTCCTGATTCCACATAGGATTAGCTGGCACCAAATTGAACCGCTTCAAGCCTCCTCCTTCCAAGAACTTGGGGTCTGCGAAGGTATCGCCCTGATGAATCTCCGCCTCCAACCCGTGGAGTATAACGTTCATCTTTGCAATGGTCCAAGTGTCAGGGTTAATCTCCTGACCGAACAAGAACAGCTTCTTCGGGTCCTTCCCTGCTCTGACGAGGTAGTAATAGGACTCAATCAGCATACCTCCTGAACCACAACACGGGTCATAGACCTCGAAGCCCTCCTCAGGCTTCAATACCCCTACCAGAACCCTCACAACCTCGCGAGGCGTATAGAACTCGCCAGCCCTCTGAGGAGCCTCCTCATTGAACATCTTCAACAGATACTCGTAGCCGTCCCCGAGCATGTCAGGCGAAACATCCTTGTTCCCTAAACGCTTCTGGCTGAAGTTTTCTATGAGCCTGACCAACCTTTCCAGAGGCAACTCGATGGGATTGTTGAAGTCAACCCTGTTAATCACCCCATCCAGTGACGGATTCTCCTTCGCAATCTCCGCCAAGACCTTGTTCAGTTTGTCACCCACATTCGTGGAAACCTGGCGTACATCGTTCCACAGACAACCTTGAGGCATCTCGAAACGGTGGAGAAACCTTTGCCGAGCGACCTCCTCGTCCCCATACTTCTCCAGAGCCTCCTCGTATTCCTCGGAGTAGACATCGGACAACCGTTTGAAGAACAGCAACGGGAGAACATAGTAGCCATACCTCTCGGGACGAACCGCACCCCTCAAGATGTCGGCAGCACTCCATAGCCAACGCCCCAACTCTTCCCGAGTAACCTTCTCCTCGACAAGCCTCCCCTGAACCACAGGCCCTAGATCAGAAGACGACCTTTTCCCCGCAGCTAAGCCCCCAGACGACTCTCGTCGGTTAGAAACTCGATTGATCCGAGAAGTCCTAGGCGACTCCTCAGGTATCAACCTGTAACTCTTGCCAGACCTCTCCTTGCCCACGAAGACCACATATAATCCTCAATCGTTGTATTAAATAACTAATGTACCAACTGATTCTGTTACCTCTCCGTCGGACTAGCGCGCGCTCATCACGGACGGGCTACCAGCTTATCACGATGCCTACCTCAAGGAGTTCTGGACGGCTAAGAAGGCGACTAGGACGGAACACATCCAACATATCAGGATTCAGGGCGATATGAACAATAACAAGATGGAGCGCATGAACGGGGAGATAAGGGACAGGGAGAAGGTCATGCGGGGACTCAAGGTCAGGGAGACTCCCATCCTGAGAGGCTACCAACTATACCACAACTACATAAGGCCACACGAGGCACTAGAAGGAAAGACTCCTTCGGAAGCTTGTGGAGTCGAGGTCGTGGGAGAGAACAAGTGGATGACTCTGATACAGAATGCGAGCTGTCCGACAAAAGGCACATATCAGGGGACGACAGCATGAGAATCGTGCCTACCATAAAGGCAAGCGTAATTCCCAAGCCAGCTGAGAATAGCAGGGCGGTTTTTCAGGTAGAGGATGGAACCCCCTCCTTCGGTCCGTTCTTCCGAGGAAACGGTACCACAACTTATGTCTGTGGATTGTGCCGAACCATCTTGGTCGAGAAGGTCTATCATGGTCAAATTCGTAATCTGGTCTTCAAATGCCCTAAGTGCGGTTCGTATAACGACATACCATAGACTCGTCTCTCAGTAAAGGTCTCGTGGGAAGTTCTCCCACGCTTGCGGGATACTGCCCCAAACGGATTTCACTAGTTTTAGGCGATAGCGCAGTGTGTTGAGAGAGTCTTTGCAGGCTTTGAATTGGTCGGTGAGTGGGTTCAACCATGTTGGCGCACCATCTGTCAGCAGGACAACGGCCTCTGGGCCCAACTGACCCACACCGACACTTTGATCCAACCCCATAGCGACTATGCTGGCGATAGTGAAATATCCCAACACCCCCAACTCGTTAGCTGTGAGCATATTGCTATACAGCAACTTGAATATGCTCATCGCGTATTGAGAGCCATGCCCAATTATCGCGAAGTCCTTCACCTCTTCGCTTACTCCGAGATGTGTTACTAGCCTAAGATTCGGGTCTCCTTTGTCGAAGTCTCTCAGGCCCATGAATATCACATCGAAACGCGAGTCCCAAGTTCCGAGGCGCGGGGTGTACCTCTCTCGTAGCTTCGCAGCTATGTCTTCTATCGTTTCCTCTATCTGTGCAAAAGTTGGATTGGAAGGCGCAGGCAGAGTGTTCACTTTCTCTGCCAACTTGTCAAGGATGGCTGTTGCACCCGCTCCCGCAAGCACAGCTCTGTCCCACAGGAGGTTAATCTTGCTCTCGTTGTTTGCCTCGTATTCGTTACGAAGTACGCGTGTGTCAGCAATGATTACTGACCCGTCTGCGCCCTTGGCCCCGATTACACAGGTCAATAGAGGTCTTCTTAGATTAGGGTCGCTTCGCTTTAAATGCTGAGGCCCAGATGTGGAGACTTTCTCCGAGGCTAAGTAATAGTCCTCACTTAACATGGGAATCACCAAAATATTCCTATCCGACGAATAGTAACAGTTCTACGAGTCCGACATAGAGGTAACAGTGCCTACCAACTATCCACGACCCTGAGGATACCAGAAACATAGAACCAATAGGAGGTTCATGTGGCATGGTCAAATGTCCAAGATGTGGGAAAGAAGGGAAGGAGACGGGTAAAGAATGGGACTACTCCGCTTTCCACGTAAGGCTCCTCAACTGCTCCAATTGCGGAAAAACCTTCAAAGCCTACTATCGAGGAGTCGAACTGAGCCATACTATCCCAAAAGGAAAAGAATGATGCCAAATCACCTTAGACTGAGAAAGGGCCTTTCTCGCTAGGTATCACTAACTTCAACGGCCTTCTGGCCGGTGAGCTTCTCCCAGCGGTCTATGATGCCTTCCAATTTTCTTTTCTTCATGCTTCTAGGTCAGGCCAATCAGCAGTATAGGAAATGTCAGTATTTCCGAGAAAATTCCTATGTCCCGTTTCACATTGCGGAATCTCGGCTCTTCTAAGGCTGACGTAACGTACACCAAAACATCAAGGTCGTTGCGCTTCTGCGCGAGTATCGCTCTCAGGAAATCCCTGTGAACGGCGTCAATGAGGCTGAACTCTATGGAGACAGCTACTTTGTCCTTGTATGCGTCCCACCTCCATGTTGTTTCTCTCGCGATTTTCCACTCGGAGGCCCAGCCCTTCGAACGGAAACACTCTTGGATTTCGGCATGGTCGAGTTCCAAGACACTCTGGAGAATGGACTTGACCTCCTCCAGCAATCCCTTGCCTACCAGAACCTTGTCTGCGCCCCTAAAGGAGAAGAACTCGAAGCCAACCATCATAGATCACCTTAAGCTCCAACGGTCTCTCAATTTAACAAATACGCTCATTCTACTGGGAGTGCTTCAGAAGACCAAATCTCCCACTACCTAAAGGTCTCAATTCGAGAGAAGGAGGTTTGCCCATTGGCCAACGAGCGAGGCCGTGGTAGAGCATCCACCTCCCAATCGCTTTGCTTCGAAGTTCGATGCAATGTCTCCAAAACGAATCCGAGAGGTTAATGCTAGTTGACTCACCACTCTCGAACTCAATGGTTACTGAAGACCATCCTTTCTGAAAATGTCTATCCCTGTCTTCACGTGTTATTCGGATGCCATATCCAGCTCCAGTTCTGTTGTCGGGTGACCCTCGACTCCAACCTTTGACCTTCAACTTCCTTCACGCAACACTATTCAAGGCAAAGAGTAAAGCTTTGTCCTCATCTAAACGAATCAAGCGTTATAGCTAGCTAGAGCTTGATGAGTAATTATTGTTTTTATTGGTCTACGCCCTCACAGTAGCGAAAAGCGGATTAGAAAGCCTGGTCAGATCCCCAACAAGGCTCACAGCATAACATCGGAAAGAGAAAGAAAGGTAAGATGACTGGAAAGCCAACAATTACTCATCAGCCTCTAGCTAGCTACTCCCTTCTGTCCTCGTTTTGTCCTAGACTCCTCCAAGAGTCCTCTTATGTTTCGGCTTTTGGGATTCTCGCCTGAGCCGCTGCAATTCTGCTGCCTTTCCCCATCTTCTTCTGGCCTCAATTGAGCATTTTGATTCATGGAACGCTTGACAATCCGCGGTATTAGGGCATTTTATGCAGTGCTTTTCGAGGGTTGAAACACTAATGTGATCTGATGCAGCGTTCATGAAAATACCGCCAAAGATGCCTGACAGAATGATTGCCGTGGACTCCTTGAATGATAATCCTAAGATAGAACTTCCAAGTGCTACTACGAAGATGAAGACTACGAAAACTAGCAAAGGATGCAGGAGTAGGGACACCTTACCCAGAGCCTTATCTGTCCGTCTAGCGATAGGATTATGCTCAAACAGCCGATACCTGAATCTCCCCTTGTAATTCACCCACAAGAAACCAATCTCGGCGAGTAGTGTCAAAACCATCTGAGTCGCAATGAAGCCGTCTGAGACCATGTGGCGATTCCCTCGATTTTTCCTAATCTAGGGCGAACATATTCACATACCCCTTTGGTGCTCGTAAGACCCGTAGTGTCTTCCTACGTATCAGTTCGATGGCTACTCGACGAGCTTTATTGCCTCTTCTCTCGGCACTGCTACGCGCGCGCTGGTAGCCCGGAGGAAACCTGACAGCCCTGTTCAATCTACCTTCCCCTTTTTGTTAACGGAACTGACTCAGGCTCCCTCCTAAAGCCTAATTATCCCTTAGGCTAACGATGGTCGATTGAGACGAAAGGCCATGTCTATTGAGGTCTTGATGGGCTACCAGGATGAGGGCGGCGAGTACCACGGGTTCGAGGGTTCCGTCGATGAAGCAGAGTACAGGCTACTGAGGAGACTGGCTAGGAGGTGTGTATCCCCTAGCATTCTCTCAATTGATGAGCTGAAGGCCCTAAGTGATGCCAAGGATCTAATAGCCAAGGCACAGATCCAACTATACGACTCTGAGAGGCAACTGCTCTCTGAGGCGAGTAAGAAGAAGCTGGAGAAGCTCAGCAAGGTCCTAGGGATGGCTCTTGAATCCTTTGACATCTATCGCAAGGATGCTCCTCAACTCGACTTCCTCCTGAGCTTCTGCATCATAGATATGAATTCCTCCGAAATAAATCAGGAAACTGGTGAGAAATCTGAAAACTTTCAGTATGTGGGAGAGGATGTTGTCCCTGGTCTAAAGGAACCCATCGAGTCTGGCGCCTTCAAGTACATAGCTGTATCCAAGGATTTTGTGGACGCCATCTGGGAATGGGATGAGCTGGACGGAAGAAGATTGTTGGATGAGGCTTCCTTGGCGACGGGGGATGATGAGGAGGTCATGGAGACGGAGATCGAGTGGTGGAGGGACAACATGGGCTACTTCGAGGATGAGCCGGGGCTCAACCTGACGACGATGCTCTTCCGCGCTGTGAGGAACAACGTGTTGAAGTCCAAGAGGACGGGGAAGCCGGTTCTGGCTGCTGGGGATTGGCCGAGGAGAATCGAAGTCCTGTGACCTATATTAGCGCGCGCTAGAGGGCCCTTGGGGCGAGAGATGATGCAGGACATAGATAGAGACAAAGAGGTGCAGGGCGGACTCGAATCCATCTATGAGTGGTAATGTCTCCCGCGAACTTTCCTTTCAATGGGCTATCTTGGCACGAAGATAAGGATCCCTCGGACGTAACGTCCTGTGCGTTCCAGCTCGAAGTCAAATTAATATATGACGAGCATTGATGAGGTGGATTGTGGTGTTGACGAGTTGAAGGAACCGTCTCGTGAAACGAGAGAGACGGTGATACCTTGAGCTATACGCTACCAAATTCCACTGTTATTAAGAGAACCGTAACTTCAGCATCAGACGGTAAATACAGCGACACTTATAGCTAGCTAGCTGAGCGCGCGCTAGCTAGCTGAGGAAGTTCAAGCCATCTGCCAAGATAATCTGCTCTATAGGAATAGTATTGGTAAGTAGCGTTATCACAATTGCCTTTGCAGAACTTGCTATGTCTTCGATATTGATGATGGCGTCTACTGGAACATTTGTTATAGGAACAATATGTCTATCATGCCTAGCTACAGTAAAGGCAATTGCGAAACGACTCGCTCAGTAAACCATCTGTGAAAACTTCAACGTTTCAAGAGCTGTCAGTGAAAGGAAGCCCAGTGACCATCCTCTCATCCGCCATTCTCCTCGAACAAGATAGTTAACAGTTGCCCTCTACACGACTGAGCTAGGAATTATCTATTGGGTCATGTAGTACCAAGAGATAGTCTTGATAGGTTCAACCCTGTAGGTGATAGAGGGGAAGCCTTCCTTCTCTTGAGCATACTCTCTACCACGTTCCTCCCCAAGATACTGGATTGAGATCCGCAATAGATACTCCTCGGTAGTGTCACCTAAGGAGACAGCATTTCCGTTCAGGATGACGGTTCTGTTAGGATGTTCCCTCTCATCTATGCAGAGGCTGACACGGTTGTCTCTTGAAAGGTTCCTAGCCTTCTGAGCCTTCTTCCCTATGCTAAAGGTCACAACCCCATTGGCGTATAGGAACCAGATAGGGGTCACATGGGGAGAGCCATCAGGGTTAAGGGTCCCAATACGGGCTAGATTTGGTTTCCTCAGGAACTCCTCTATCTCACTTTGGGTCATCCTCTTCTCCACAGTCACCATGCCAGTCAACCCTATTGGAATAGAATGTCCAATGGGATGAAGCTAAAGAATAATCTAACTTAAATACTAATGTGGATGGTCTTAGCTCTATTATGATGGAGGTGATGTGAGTGTCTGAAAAGAAGTACAGACTGATATCTGAGGAACTTCCAGTAGAGGGGAGGGCAGGTAGGACATCTGAATATGACGGGCTCCTTGACGATTTCGTCAAAGTCAAGGCTGAAACAGTGAGAATCGATTACCCAGGTAAGTCCACTAAGGCTTTGATGGCTACACTGAGGTCAAGGGTCAAGAAGAAGGACCTTAAGGTCAAGGTGGCTATGAGGAAGGGAAACATCTACCTCACGAAGGCATAGCTACGACCTCTGACTGACTAAACTCTAGGACAAAGCTCAGATCAAAAGCCCTAGACTCAAGCATCCTCCAGATTATGATGCAGAAGAAGTCGAAGGCCGAGAGATACTTCTGAGTCTCGAATCGCTTTCGCACAGTATTGAAGAGATATGATTCAAGGTCGTAGAATTGCATGTAGTCCAATACGGAGCTCACTTTCTCATCCCTTGTGCTCAACTCGGGAATCCCTCATCTTTCATGTCAAACGCACTCTATCTATATGGGTAATGCAAGCGCCCGCTTGTGGTAATACACGCGTTGCAGTCTGACTTGTATATATTCCCAACTGGAAGGTGCTTTTCTACTTCAAGCTGGAAGCGCCGCTGAAAACAGCCTCCGTTTGAAGGCCGTTTTCTCTCAACCGCAGTTAGCCACGAGATATCCCTTGCACAAACTGTTCTCGGCGCCATCGAAAAACAAGACCAAAGAATGAGACTCGCAGCGTTGGGGCATCCTCCAGTCTTGGTCGCGTCGCTACCTTCGGAAGTAGGCCCATAGGACGAAGACCAGTACTATGACGGCGAAGACGTAGGTCATCAGGTCGGAGACCGGGCCGGCTGGGTGCGTCTGCTGTCCCACGGCGAAGTTGACCCACCCGTTCGCCGTCACCCTGCCTCCCAAGGCCTCTGCATCAACTTCGACGGGCACGGAGTAGTCTCCCTGCTTCGCATCCGCTGGGACGATGAGGCGTATCGCCACCGAACCTTTGCCCTGCATCTCGCCGACCTGCTTGGTCACGGTCTTCGGCAACCCCTCAGCGAGGGCGATCCAGCCCGAAGGGCCTTGGAAGCGCACGCCGGTGACCATTATCTGGTTCACGCCCGTCCAAGTGAACTCCAGCGCCGCGTCCACGGACTGGCCCTGCTGCGCCTTCAATGTGGTTGGAGCGATGAATAAGCTGACGGTGCTGACCAGCCCACCCCCGGAGGAGGAGCTTCCCGACGCTGTCCAGTCCATGGTGACTGTTGTTGGGCTGGCGAACTGGTAGATTCCGGATAGGATCTTGGTGGTGGTGCTGTACTCGGTCCCGCTGAGGCCTGTGAAGGCGTTTGGCAGGCCCCTGCTCCCACAGTAGACGGTTAAGGTGCCCGTGCTTCCCGAGGTGCCGTTGAGGACCATTGTGAGCGTCTGCCCAGTCCAGTAGATGTCCGTCATCCAGCCCTGACTCAGACCTCTGACGTAGAGGTCGCCCCACGTCGCGTAGGATACGGTGATGTTCTTCGACCCGTCGTGGCTCAGCGTCAGGTAGGTCGTGTAGCTGGTTGACAGGTCGTAGGCCGTTCCCATCACGTACGTCGGCCGGGTCCCCGACACCTTCAGGGTGTAGCTACCCGCTGGCGTCGTGAAGCCCACCGTCAGCTTCACTCCGTCCCACGCTAGCGAGGAGGCGTTGACATCGCTCTGGATGAAAAGCGACTTCTTGGCGATCGGCAGCGTCTGGTTCTGCGCCTTATAGGTGATCCCGTAGCTGGCGTCTTGGACGCCGTAGGCTCTCTGACTCCAGTTGAAGTCCGATCCCGTGGAGAAGTCGAAGGAGGCCCAGCCCGTGCTGTTCGTCGAGGCTTCTCTTCCCGCTAGGCTTACGGTCCCGCTGGAGACTTGGGCGTCGTCGTAGCTGTACTTCATGTGGGCGTAGGCCTTCGAGGACGCCATGTCGATGCTGTAGCTATCGACCTTCAGGCCATCCCAGATGATGCTGGTCGTGTTCGAGGACTGGTCGGAGAGCGCCGTTACCCCGTAGGTGCTCCAACTCACTGAGGCCGGGTAGAGCGCCAGCTTCTGGGCAGAGGACTTGGTGACATTGTACTCCCACCTTGAACGGCCAGCCACCCAATTCATGGGAAGCGTACCGTTGAGTGTGACGGACCCTGCCTCCACGGCGGAATCATCGTACTCGCTGGCGAGCTTGAACCAGTACTGCTCGTAGCTGTTGACATCGACTCTGTCATCAGTCACCCCCTTATCGGTGACCTTCACACGATCCCAGATTATGGCGCCTGACTTGCCATTGATGTTTCCCACAGTGATTCCGTAGGTCGCCTCTGAACCACTCGTATAGCTGTTGATCGTCAAGGCTTGAACAGAGGGCTTCGCCGTCGAATACTCAAACCTGCTATTCCCTGCGACCCATGAGAAGCTGTATCCTCCCAAGGATAAGCTGTCCCCGCTTCCTAGGGCGTGGCCATCATACTCCAAGGAGGCCGTGGCGTAGAAGGTTCCCTGAGCGTTGATGTCGATTCTCCCATCGACAACGCCCAAGCTGTCAATCCTTATCCTGTCCCAGATGATGCTGGTCGTGTTGCCACTCGCACTCGTTAAAGCAGTGATACCATAGACGTCCCAGTTGACTGAGGCAGGGTAGTATGCCTCTTTCTGGGTCGTGGTCTTGATGCGGGTGATCTCCCACCTCGATTGACCAGCGTTCCAAGTCGCAACTATTGAGCCGTTGATGGTCACCGAGCCAGACTGTACAAAAGTGTTGTCGTACTCGCTCCGTATTTTGAACCAAGCCGTCCCAGTCGTGGAGACATCACGCCTATCGTCGTCGACGCCCTTGGCTGAGAGAATTATCCTGTCCCAGACGATCGTGGTCGAGTACCCATTCATCGTGCCCGCGGTGATCCCGTAGGTAGCTTCATTGCCGCTGGTGAAGGTACTGTAGGTTACACTTGTCGGAGAGGATTGAGAATCTGTCGCCTCAAAACGATAGTTCCCAGCGCTCCAAGTCATAGCCTTGCCTTGGATGGTCAAGGAGTCCTCAGAGCCGAGAGCGTGATTATCGTACTCTAGGACGGCTGTAGCCCAAAATGTTCCAGTGGTTCCAACATCTCTTCTGCCATCGTCGTTACCCATCCCTGTAATCTTTATTCTGTCAGTGACGACATTGACTCCTGCTACATCCTGCTTTACGGCTAAGCCGTAAGTAGAATCTGTGATGCTGACGTACGTCTCATCGTAGTTGGTGGAAGTCACTGAAGACGATCCTGTGACAGATTTATCCCACCAGCTGTTGGCAGAATCCCAGACAAAACCGGAGATTGACCCCTTCGAGTTATCAAAGATCACGTCATCATAGTCGTAGCGTATCTGGTAACGAAGTTCGAAGGTTCCTCCCACGTTAATTCTTGAATCGTCCACCGTGACAGACACGAACTCGAATCTATCCCAAATGATGGTTGTAGAGTAGCCTGCCATGTTGCCCGCCGTAATCCCGTACGTAGCCTCGTTTCCACTCGTGAAAGTATTGTAGGTCACCGCCTGAACCGTGCTTTCACTGTCCGTTGCCTCGAACCTGCTGTTCCCAGCAACCCATGTCATCGATTTCCCACTTATTGTGAGGCTGTCTTCAGAACCAAGCGCATGGTTATCGTATTCTAGGACGGCCGTAGCCCAGAAAGTGCCAGTAGTACCAATGTCCCTGCGGCCGTCGTCGTTGCCCATGCCGGTGATCTTGATTCTGTCCCAGATGATTGAAGTAGCGTTCGCTGCGACGCCGGAGTTCAAGGCCGTTATCCCATAGGTTGACCAGCTTACGGCCGAGACCACATAGTTCTTCTTCGTGACAGATGTTTGGGAGACGGATAGCTTCCACCAGCTATTCGACGCGTCCCAAGTGGCCGCAGTCCCGTTTATGGAAGCTGATCCTGCAGCCACAGCCGATCCGTCGTACTCACTTCTCAGCTTGAACCTGACCTCGCCTGCCGTGCCCATGTCTCGTCTGTCGTCGTCCACTGCCTTGTAGGAGACGACCAATCGATCCCAGATCACAGACGTCGACTGACCGTTCATGTTCACGGCGCTGAGGCCATAGGTCGACTCAGAACCCACCACAGAGTTGTATGTCACTGATGTCGGCGCTGCCTGAGTTGGGGATATCCTGTAGACGCCTGAGCCGATATGCGAGGCCGATATGCTGTTAATCGTCAATGTGCCTGTGGTCACGGGATTGCTGTCATACTCGTAGACTACCGTAGCATCTACATTTACTGCCATCCCGACATCGATCCTGTCATCGGACCTAGCCATCGCTGTGACCTTCATCCTATCCCAGATTATTGAGGTAGCGTTGCCACTCGCGCTCGCCAAGGCCGTGATGCCGTAAGTATCCCAGCTCACGGAAGCCGGATAGTAGGCCTCTTTCTGCACCGAGGCCTTCGTCCTAGTAATCTCCCAGCGTGCATTTCCAGCGTTATATGAGGCGGCTATCGTCCCGTTGATCGTGACCGAACCCGAAGCCATGAATGCGCCGTCGTACTCGCTCCTTATCTTGAACCAGGCCACGCCTTGAGTGCCCACGTCCCTCCGATCGTCGTCGACGCCCTTGGCTGAGAGGATCATCCGGTCCCAGACCACGGAGGTGGATTGGCCGTTCTGATTGACCGCGCTAAGGCCGTATGCAGTCTCAGAACCGGCCACAGTGTTGTAGGTCACGCTTTGGGGACTCGATTGCGAAGGTTGAATCCTGTACACACCTGAGCCCAGATGGGTCGCCGAGATGCCGTTGATAGTCAAAGTCCCGGCGGTGCATTGAGCGGAATCATATTCATAGGTGACTGTGGCATTGATGTTGACGACCGTGCCCACATCCGTCCTGTCATCGCTCCTTGAGTACCCAGTCACCTTCATACGGTCCCATATGATGCTGCCTGACTGCCCGTTGATGTCGCCCACAGTTATGCCGTAGGTGCTCTCCGTCCCACTTGAGAAGGAGTTCACCGTCACCTGCTGAACCGTCGCCTTGGTATCCGTTGCTTCAAAGCGATTGTTGCCTACAACCCATGTGAAGGCGTAGCCGCCTAGGCTGAGACTGTCTCCAGATCCCAGAGCGTGGCCGTCGTATGCGAGGCTGGCCGTTGCATACCATGTTCCCTGAGTGCCAACGTCTATTCGTCCGTCAACCACCCCCAACGAGTCGACCCTGATCCTGTCCCAAACCACTAAGATGCTCTGCCCATTCTGGTCGACGGATGTGATTCCATACGTGTTCCCAGATGCGGCTACGGTATCGTAGGTAACTCCGGTGACTGAAGCCGAGGTTCGAGTGATCCTCCAGACCCCCGAGCCTTGGTGGGTCGCGGAGTACCCATTAATGGTCACGGACCCATCCGTGACTGCTGTGCTGTCATAGGCATACTGCAAAGTAGCGTCGATGTTCACGTTGGCGTTGATATTCACCCTAGTATCGGCTACCGAGTACGAGACGACCTTGACTCTATCCCAAATAATCGTGGTGCTCAACCCATTCATAGTTCCAGATGTTATGCCATAAGTGGCTTCAGAACCAGATGTGAAAGCGTCGTAGGTCACCGCTTGGACCGTCGATTTAGAATCTGTCGCCTCAAATCGACTGTTCCCGGCAACCCATGTCATGGACTTACCGCTTATCGTGAGGCTGTCTCCAGAGCCAAGCGCATGATTATCGTACTCCAAGACGGCAGTAGCCCAGAAGGTTCCAGTAGTCCCAACATCTCGTCTTCCATCATCGTTGCCCATGCCAGTGATCTTTATCCTGTCCCAGATGATCCTCGCTGAGGGCCTCGCCGTCGCGTCTGGAACAGCCCCGTAGATTGTGCCGTGGTTGCCTTGACCACTCTCATCGCTGAGCGTGGAGCCGCTCATCCTTCCGCTCAGGTAAAGAACCAGCCCCGTCTCGTTACTGTAGACGCCGCGATAGTGTTCCTCAACCTCGCTGGCTGAGAGGACTCGATTATAGATGCGGACCTCGTCTATCGTGTCGTCCCAGGCAAAGGATGCTGTCTGCATTCGCTTGTCCCACCCGATCCAGAAGGGCTCAGTGGATTTTTCGTAGGAAGATGGGGTTGCTTCGGCGGGGTCTTTCACGCCGTTAACGTAAATTTTCTGAACTCCATCGTAGACGACCGTTATGTGATACCATGTATTTGTTGCGAGAACGGCCTGACTGTCTATGATGCTCTCTCCTGAAGTTCTACCGATGTTGAAGCGGACATGACCGCCGCCAAAGATGGTGATGGCGTAGCCCGGATACGCGAATGTTGCTCCCTTCTGAATCACCGTAGGTTCCCTGTCCTGAAACACCTTCCCCCTTATCCATGCCTCGATAGTGAAGTGATCAGGATTCAATGAAGTGCTGTGGGGCACTTCCACGTAATCATTCGATCCATCAAAGCTCATCATCGAGTTCACCGTCGTTATTCCGTACTCGGTGTCCGAGATGGCTGAAACCGCGTAAACTTTGCCCGTCACGGAGTTCTGGCTCACCGTAGCTTTCCAAGCGGCTTGGGCAGCATCCCACGTGGCCGCCGTCCCATTCACGTAAACCGTGCCTGCGCTGAACACTGCATCGTCGTAGGCCCTGTAAACCTTAAACCACAAATCCACATTCGAGCCCACATCGACCCTGGCGTCGGCGACCTTGATGGCCTTCAAGTTGAAGACATCTACGATTACAGCTGAGAACGATCCCGCCGAAGCCATGTAAGTCGCCTCGACCGTGTAGGAGTACGAGCCCACAGTCGATTCGGCAGTAACATCGCTGATTGAGAAGGCCCCGCTGACGAGGGTCGTGTCCGTGCTCCCCTTTTGGACGCCTGAGAGCTTGACTTTAACCTGATAGTCCCCGTCAGGCGGAGGGATCGATGTCCCGTCGTAGTACCAGCAGCCTGAGAAGGTGAGGGTCTGAGACGGGCTACATCGGTAGTCGTTCACGCTTAGTGATGAAGAGGACAGGTCGTTCTCGACGCCGAAGACGTTGGTGTAGTCATCTTGGTCGCTGGCTGAGGCTGAATCTATGACGTATGCCCTGACTCCCAAGGTCTCGGAGGCGTCGTCCCAGTTCCAGTTTATCTGCACCCACCAATTGAACGTCTTCTGGTTGCCCGAAGTTGAATGGGATGTGGATGTGATGGTGACATAGTTGCTGGGGTCGCTTTGCTCAGCCATGCTCCACGTATCTGTGCCTGTCCTCGTCGCCCTCAGGATGACGTTCTTTGTGGCATAGTCGAGTCTTATCTCCGCATAGTTTATGTCGTTCACGTCGTCGGCGTCGGTGACTTGATGGATGAACTTGTAGCCCTGCTTTCCAGCCAGAAGCGTCTTAGTTCCCTTGTAGCTTGCGCCTGTCAGGTCGAGGGTCAACGCGTCGTTCGTGGGAGCCGTGTTGGGGGGAGTCCATGTGACATCGAGTTTGGGACGAAGTGTCGTGTCAGAGTATTCCTTACTGTAAAAATAGTGATAGACTCCCGGTTCGCTATTCTCCGTTGCGTCTTTTACCAAGAAGTGAGCTACCTTCGACACATAGTTGACAGCATATTGTACTTGGTCTGTGACCGTCCAAGTTTTCCATCCCGTAGAGCTACTAATACTTGCAGAAGAACCGTTCGTCGTAGTATATGTTCCACCTGCCGTCGTCCAAGGTGCTCCGCTATACCTGTTGACCCAAGTGACATCGGTCTCCGTCCAGTCTGTCTGAGTAATCCTATAGACCCAATAAGTCCGTGCACCTGTGTTCTGATAATCATACAGGCTTAGCGTGGCTGAAGTTACCACGCTTCCAGAAACTATTTGCCCGCTCATATCGAACTTGAGTAGTGAACGATAATTGTTAGAAGAGCTTTCTTGATACATGCTTTGAACAACTAGCATGGTGGCCGTACCACTCGCGTCGCCATAGTCGTTAATATAAGCATCTGCTGTAGGCGGCTGAAACGTGTACGTCGTAGGGTCCAACTTGAGTGTTTTACCTTGAGATAGCGTATAGAGTGTAGAGTTCTGGAAGAGGAAGTCGGCCTTCATTCCCTGCGCATGAACGTCTATTACCGTGGGTTGTAAGACATAGTTGCGGTAAGTGCCATTGATGACCTGTCCCGTGTTCCACTGGTCCTCGAAGACTGACAAGGATTCGTCTGCTTTCCTGAACTCGAACCAGAGGCTGTTGACCGTCACGGCCGACGCTATGATGTATTCGCCAGTGACGCTGCCAGATTGGTATTTCACCCTGTCTCCCACTATGCCGGACCACGACTGCTTGACCCTGAACTCATAGGTCGAGGAACCCAAGTTCTTGTAGACGACCGTATGCTTCAGTGGCATACCGACGCGGAAGGCGTAGGTCACGTTGAGCTGCCCGACTCCTGTGAGGCTCTGCATGCGGGTGATGTAGACGCCGCTTGAGTTTGTGACATAGGTGTAGGTCGGTGTTTGGGCTCCTACGCCGGTGTCCTTCCACTGGTTAGCCTTGTAATATTCGATGGTCCACCTTTCCTCGTAGAGCCTAACATCAGTATAGTTGACGTCCCAGAACTTGGCTACAGGGTAGCCTTTCATTATCTCGGCGGCGATGAGGCCCGTTCTGACGAGGAAGCAGTCGTCGCCGGAGTCCTTCGCCTTCGCCGACGCGTCGAAGATGTAGGGGACGTAGGCTGAACCGTTCCAGACCCATTCAGGTAATCCGAAAATAGTCCTGTGAATCCCGTTGAGGTAATCGTAGGACTCGAAATTATATCCTCGATAGTAGGTCGGCGCTGCGAGGATCGGGGTAGGGATGGTGCTTGGTACGAACTCAAACACTAGGCCGAGAAGGAGAAAGAAAACGGCGACTCGCTTCCCGCTCATCGTGCTTCCACATGAAAAATGGTGACTCCTGAGGAGTTACTCCTCAGGCGGCTAGCCTTTCGGCGAGAAGGTGAAGCTGAAGGGAATAATGCTTGCGGATGCTAGCCCCGGCGCTTCGTTGAGCATGACCGACACGTCGTTGTAGCCCTTCATCATTGTTATCGTTACATATGGCTCTTTGTAACTGTTGGTCGGCGCTACGTACGATTCGGCCACTCCCTTGAACTGGGGATATATGTCCTCGTACCTCGCGGGCAGAGTGCTTCCCGGAGGGAAGTTGGCGGGTATGTACGCGGTGCCATATGTCACGGTTAGCCCAGTCCAAGAGATGTAGCCTGACGAATCGCTCGTCCCCGTGAGCGTTGAGGGGCTGACCCCTATCTTACTCAGGTCGTAGTACCCGCCGAACGATTCTAGGTACGTCGGGTGGACGTAGCTCCCCCAGACATATTGCCTTCCAGACGAACTCGTACCACTACTAGGCGATAACGTGATGCTGACGCCAGTAGCTGGCACGATTTCGCTGAAGATGTATCCGCCTCCAGCCTCACCGCTGTATACGGGTGTGCCCTGCATAAGGCGCAGTCGAAGCGAGTCTCCGGTCGTCGAGGGCGTGGTCGTCGTCGTGCTCCCCGCCGTCGTGGTCGGGTTGCTCGACACCGTTATATCGTATGAGGGCGTCAGCGGGTTCTGGGTTATGCTCAGCTGAACGAATTTGTCGTTTGCGAAGGTCTTGGTGATGATGGCGTTGTTCTCCGCGAATTTGATGGCGATGCTGCCGGAGATCCTGACGAGGAATTCGTGGGTCTTAGGAGCTGTGACCGGGGTGGCGCCGAAGTCTGACCAGAGCTGAGAGCCAAGCCTGGTGAGCGAGTTGAAGTTAATGTTGCTTGGCGGGGCGCCGTTGCCGCTCGTCGATGAGGGCGCCGACATCTTGGATTGCCCGTCTATGAGTAGCTCCATGGTCGATGAGATGGTCCAGCTGAGCGGTGTGCCCGATGTCACCTTGACGTTGGCGTACGCGTCCGTCCTGATGTTGCCGACATCGCTTGGGGCGTTGCTGTCATAGAGTGTGCTCGTCCCCGTCTGGATCAGGTCCAATCTGATGAGCTTCAGGCCCAGAGGCGTGGTGTTGACTGTGCTCAGCGACCGGGTGGAGCCATCGCTCCCCGTTATCGTGACCTTGGAGAAGATGCCTGTATCTCCTACAGCGCCGGACATCGTCAAATACACGGCTGCGGCCGTGACGAATACAACTATAATGGCGAGCGGGACCTTGTAGGATCGTCTCTTCCTGTAAGGCCCTCTCTTAGCCATTAAGTATCCTCTACAAGAAAAATAAGCGCGCCTAGCACCTAGTACAGGATCTGGTTCACAAACTGGATGTTCAGCGATGTTATGGTTCCCGTCTTTTCGACTTTGACTGTTATGTCGGCTTGGGCTGTGCCGCTTTTGGAGGTCGTCGTCCCGTCGGTGAACTTTGCTGTGGCGGTGATCGAGGCTGTCAACCTCAGGGTGTGGGTCGTGTATGCGCCGGCGGCCCAGGTCTCTATCTCGCCGGCGGTCGCCTGACAAGTGTTTCCTAAATCAACACCGCCGCTCCATTGTTCTACTCCAGTGATTTGTCCTCCTCCACCGAGTAGCTTGCCTGAAATGGGGACCGCCTTCTTCTCCACGCCGTCGAGGAGGAAATGAACTGTGCCGCTGCCCGTTCCCTCGCTTAGTGTTCCCGTCAGCGTCCAATCTATTTGGACGATGGCCTGTATCCTAGTTATGGGGGAGCTCCCGACGACGACTGACAGCTGAGTTGCCCCTGATGAGCGTTGGTAGACTTCGGTGGTGCCATCTACATGGTATATTATCACGTTCAACCCGACTGTCTGCTCTGCCTTCGTCTTCCCGGACCACCACATCAGCGACAGCGCAACCATCAGGACCACCGCGGCCGTGAGTATCAACTGTCTTTGTTGTTTCCGCTTCACTCAACCATCCTCCACTAGAAAAATAGATATCACCCAGTTGGAGGGCCAAGTAACCGCGCGGTTACTCCAGCTCCTCCACGCTTCAACTCCTTGGGACGGCCGAAGAACCAGAAGAGGACTAGGGCGACCAGCGCCAAGATGATGAGGAAGACGAATATGAGGGCCGAGGCTAGGCCGAAGGGGTTGCCCAAGAAGTTGGCCAAGGCCGCGGCTAAGTCGCTGATTATTGGGATGTAGAACGTGGTGCCCCCGACCTGGCTTTTGCGACTCATATCATCGTTTGGCTTCTGGACGTCCTTGACGACCCACTCGCCGACGACGAACTGCTTCACAGTGAAGTCGAAGGTCACAACATCGGCCTTGCAGTAGAAGCTGGCCCACTCCCACCAGCTCTGGGTCCCGAAGTTTCCGAGGATGATGTTGGTGTAGACGGTGGGCCTGAAGTAGGAGGGGTTCAGCAAGGCCTTGTTGTAGTAGTAGCCGGTGAAGGTGCTCGACTCGTCCTCTTTTCCGGTGCCGAAGGGGCTGTAGCTGATGTACAGGGCCGACCCAGAGGCCTCGGGCGTCACGTCGATCTTCCCGATGTCCTTGCCCTGGAGGATGATCTTGTTGAGGTAGACCTTGGCGACGGCATAGTAGGCCGAGGTCTGGTTCTGGAAGTACCACGTGGGCGCCGTATCGACCTTGAACCATATCTCCGTGTTCACGTACCTCTGGTTGTCGCCCTCGCTGTTCTGGAACGGGCCTGAGCTGTCGAACTTGGCCTCAAGGTTCACGTACCACTTGGTGAGCCACTCCTCCATCCTGTAGTCGTGGCGACCATCGCTTGCGACGACGCTCCAAGTATAAGCGTTCACGGGGTTCCCGATGTAAGCGAGCTCGTTGGTCCAGTCCCTCGGAACCCAGCTTGGCATGGGGACGAGGCTCACCTTCTCGGGGATGAAGATGGTCGTCATCTCCCCAGCCAAGTTGGGGAGACCGTTTGAGGCCTCATCTGGGTCGAAGTTCAGTTGCGTACCCAAGACTCGGCAGGTCGAAGCACCATCGGTCTCCGCCGCCGTGTACTGGAGGCCGTTGTGAAGTAGACCGTGGAAGGTGGCCTTGGCGCCCTCGTAGGCCGACGAGTAGCCTCCGGAGATGTCCAGTAGCCGGAGGCCAGAACCCGCGCTGGCTAAGAGGACCACTACAAAGAGGAGGAGAAGCGGGATGAGCAGGCGTCTATCTCCGCGTTTCCCCGGCATTGCTCTCAGGAGAGAAATAGACTCGAAAGTATGACTATCGAGTTCCAGAGCCCGTGGCTGATCACGGCGTTGAGGAGGCTCTTCGTCTGCCTGAGGGCGATGAAGAGGACTATGCCGCTGATGAAGGCCGCTATGACGAGGACCTCCATCCCCTGTCCCAGGTAGGCTAGGTAGGCATGAAAGACGGCCCATATACCTATGGGAATACCTGCACTAAGCATGAAATTCTGAGTTTTACGATAAAGCGCCAAAATACTCATAAGTTTCACCGATTCTTCAGCCTGAGAAACAAGGAAGAAGTTGTAGAGCAGGTCGTCCAGGATCGTGGCTGTCCCGCTGAACGTCCCCGGAACCTGCGCCAGACTTGGCCGGGGCACGTAGATCGCGCTGAAACGGACGGCGCCACGTAGCCCTGAGACGAGCAGGATGTTGATGACGGCTATGGCGGCGAGGGAGCCGAAGAGCCAGGGAAGATGTTGGCGCTCGAGGTTCTCGTCGTAGTCGACGACATCCCCAGTCTGCCCGCTCCGGCCGCCGTAGACCCTCAGCATGACGAGGATGACCATCGACATCACCCACATCAACGTGAACATGATGGTCACCATCTCCAGAGGCGTGCCCTTCGTCTTCAGCAGGAAGTGGGTGATACCCAAGGCCGTGATCACGTCGAAGAGGATCAGGTCGCGACCGGGCAAAGCCTCTCTCCAAGGGAGAAATTATGGACAAAAAATTTGGGAATGGGACCTTGGGCGGCCCCAGTTTACGCCCCTAGCCATTTGTGGGGGCCGGATCACTAGGGGTTAGTCAGTTAAGCGCTGCAGAGGCACGTCCCTGATAGTGCGTGGCTGCCTTCTGCGCTGTCGTAGTAGTAGATGTAGACCGTGACATTGATCTTGTCGCTGGTCGCCAACGTGAACTCTAGGGCTGTGGTGAAGTCGAAGTAGTTCAGCGTGTTTGCCGGTCTCTGGACGTAGTCGGCTCCGAAGAGGCCTGTGCTGCTGATCGTGTAGGTCCACTGGATCTGGCTCGTCTGGACGTTCTGCGCGAAGCTTGTTCCGTCGACGTAGCCGATGCCCGGGACGTTCTGCTTCTTCAGGACGGCTTTGCTGATGTCGCTGGTGTTGACTTGGACGACGACCTTGTAGACGCTGAGGGCCTTCTTCTCCGCGGATAGCGTGGCGTAGTTCTGGAGGAACTTAGTCACCTTGGTCGTCCCTATGCTACTCACTGCGGCATTCATTGTCAAGGCTGCGCTGGCATCGTATGTGAATAGGTAGACGTTGAAGCCGGGCATGATGTACTTTCCCGTGCTGGAGGCGTAAGGTATGTTCGTCAAGTCGATGGTGAATATCATCTCCTTGAGACCATCGCCTGTGATGTCCTTGTACTCGACGGTCTTGACCCTGCTGTTCATGCCTTGAGTCTTGGCGTAGTCGATGTAGTAGCTCTGTCCGCTCGGTATCGCTACACTGGCGTAGAGGGTGTTCTGATCCTCGGGGACGATGTTGAGGTCCGCGGCGTTTCCGGAGCCAACTAGTATCCATCCTCTGCGGTAGGCGTACCATGCCGCGGTGAAGGCTGTGTCGACTGCTCTGGATGTGGTGATGTCGAGGCTGTCATAGCCGGCAATGGCCGAGGTCACTATGCCCGAGAGGTACTGAACACCAGAAGGACCTGTTGTCGTGACTTGGCCTCCGAGGGATATGTTGAGCTTCGGTCCGAAGTATCCCGCTTGGTTGGCGACGTAGCCAAAGAGTACCAGCCCCAGTATGATGCTGATGGCGATGCCTGTGTTGCTCTTCCGCCTGACGTAGACGACCCCACTTCTTCTAGGCAATGCGTATCACTCCAAGAGAGAAATTGCCAGCGAGTGCCTCATCTCTCTCCAAGCGTAGTACTCCACCAAACCGACGCTCCACAGGAGCGCTATCCAGCCGATGATGCCCGGCACAGACATGTTGACGATCATGTAGCTGAACGGGGGAAACCCGATCTGCCCTAGAATCCACTGGACGATGTAGAACGGCACTATGGTGGCGATTCCAGCTATCAGGGGTATGGTGATGATGGCTGCTGTTTGTTTTCTCGCCATTTTCTTCTCCGAAAGAGAAATACGTTATCGCCCTAGGTGCAGGCCGATGGCCGTGGAGACGAAGAAGACGGCTAAGGCGATGAGCGCAAGCTTCGGCAGGGCACCCGCGAACCTCCACACCGCGAGCGCGGTGACGAGGAGCATGACGACCCTTATGATCCAGTCGGGGACGGAGAACCCCAAAGAGGCCAAGACCGTCCCGACGAGGGCGGCCGCCCCGTCTCCGATGAGCTTGAAGCCTTGAACCAGCATCCCAAGAGCATCGACGAATCCGGACAACAATCATCATCCTAACGGGTGGCCTTTACCACTCCTCCTGTTGTACCATATCGTTATTATTATGGCTCCCATCATGCCGAAGACCGCGACGTATATCAGGGTCTCCCTCGGCACGTTGAAGAGCAGCCCCAGAGCCACGAAGTCTGGGACCAGCATCTGAGCGAACAGAAAGATTACCAGCAGCAGCGTCGAATTGACCAAGAACCTCTTGGTCTTCTTCCCTACCATCGGCGTCCCCTCCGACCCACCCTCTGAACCAGCCAGCCGAGGACGTAGATGGCGCCGACTGCGAGGATCACCGCCATAACAATCATGATGACTGAGGAAAGAATCTGATCCGACGGGTTCAGAAGCGCTTTCAAGAACACGAAGGCCGCCGCGCCGAAGAGGTTGAAGACTAAGAGGAAGGCTGAGGCGATCAGCAGGAAGAGCAGGCCAGCGGCGAGCCTTCCAATATGCTTGCCCAACTCGGTCTCCAGAAGAGAAATCGTTCGCTGGATCGTCGACGCGGGCCAATAGCTCTAAAAGAGACCTATTTGCTCCACGTGGAGCAAATAACTCTAAAACAGACACAAAAGGTATCACGTGATACTTTTTGAGGCAGAGAAGTAACTCCTCAGGAGTTACTATTTTTCTATGGGAGAACCTTGCCAGAGGAAAAGGAGGACAAGATACCGTACAAGGGCAGCGTGTACCTCTCGCCGGAGAAGGGCAGGCGGATCAGCGCCTTCGCGAAGCTCAAGGGGATGAAGGGCTTCAGCGACCTCGTCCGCTCCATGTTCGAGGAGCCGGCCAAGTTCTTCACGGGCCTCTTCACCGACCCCGATCCAGAAACCTTAGAGGTCTTCGGCGACCTCAAAGAGGAGGAGGGCCGAGTTAGGATCGACTTCAGCAGATGGTCCGACGGGGAACTCCTCGCCACGCGGAGGGGCCTCAGGCTCGTCTTGGAGGACGTAGACGACGAAGCAGAAACTCGAGGGCTCAAAGAGGAGGAGGAAGCGGAGGGGGAAGACGTTGAGGGAGTTCAGTAGATGCCCCGCTATTCGCGCCCTCGTCCTTGTCCTGTGCCTGCCAATAGTCATTAGCCATTCCCCATTGGCAACTTTGTCCCGGAGCGCGGGGTCTTCGTCGCCCATCATCGTCTACGCTGCGGGCCAGAACGTCACGCAACCAGCGCTGCTTCAGATGGTGAAGATGGACCTCCAGTCCTACGCGCCCGCTCGGGTGCTCATCAGCTACACGTACACGAGCAGCTTCAACATCAGCCAAGTCTCAGCCATCGGGAAGAGCCTGTACAGGATCGTCTCGGGGCCGACGAGCATCGAGTTCCAGGCAGTCGACGTGGACAAGTACCACTTCGCCGTCGAAATCAGCTACGCCGCCCAAGTCGAACAATCCATCCAGATAGCGACGTGGAGCGGGTCGCAGGCACCCAATGGACTCCAGATCAGCGTGAAGGCCAACGTCGTGCGCTTCGACTTCACCCTGATCGTGACGAAGGAGCCCCAGTACCCGTCGGTCCAAGAGGTGGCCGAGGCCGTGGTGAAGCAGATGAGCAACTCGCTCCAGCAGTTCCAGGTCGGGCAGCAGAAGCTCGTGAACCAGGTCTCCGACACCATCGTGTCGATAGGGACCATAGCGGCGATCGCCTTCGTCCTCGTCGTGGTCCTCCTCATCGTCGTCTTCCGGCTCTATCGGAGGGTCGCGGCGCTCTCAGAACGTGGAATAGGGTGATCCTGTCCAGATGAGTCTAAACCTTCCAGATCTCTCTAACATTTCATTCTTCGACATCCTTCCCAAGATCGCCCTAGGGGGGCTGATCGCCGTGGTAGCCGTCTTCGTGTGGACGATATGGCGAAGCATCTCGCCAGCCGCGCCGGGGATAAGCCTAGGCTACCTAGAGGTCCTCGGGAGGTATGGCGGGGGGAGGATGCTGAAGAGCATCAAGGGGACGTTAGTGGATGCGACCCAGATTTTCCTCAACCCTCAGGTGGAGCGCCTGTTCAAGCAGATGCTGGTCGAGGACATCGACGCCAAAGTCAAACTGAATCCCGACGACAAGGACATGATCGAGATCAAGGCAGCCGCGGAGGAGTTCAAGAACGACACCAAGAGGCTCTCCGAATCGTGCAGGATCGTGGTGACCCGCGAACGGTTCTTCGGGAAGCACGTCATAGTCCAGTGGGGCCACGTGGACAAACCCCTAAGCGAGTACGCCGCCGTGGACCCGGAGAGCAAGTTCACCTTCGGCATGGGCTTCCTGAGCCAGGGCATCGTGACGGGGGAGATCGAATCCTTCTCCGACCCCTGGGTCGTCCATAACTTGGGCGAGTGCCGAGTACACCTCTTCAAGCCCGATGCCATGAACCCGGGGAACCCGAGCAGGCCGCCCGAGTACCTGGCGAAGATAGCGCTCCACGCCCCAAGCTACGTGGAGGCCGAAGAGGCCCTGAAGAGCAAGGACGAGCAGATCACGCAGCTGAAGCGTGAGAACCAGAGGATGGGTGAGGAGCTCGGCGCGGCCACGACTCATCGGGACAGCCTGATCACTGCCACGGAGGGCTTCATGACGAAGGGGGAGGGGATGCCTTCGCTCGCGCCGAGACGGTTCAACATGTCCGACTTCATAATGCTGACCGCTCCGACGGTCGCCGGATACGTTGCTGCCCGATACATGGGTTTTGAACTCTTCTACGGCGTGTTTGCAGGACTCCTCGCGGGATCGTACCTAGTCTACAGGAGGATGGGTTAAATCATGCCTGCGAAAGGTAAGAGAGGGCCAATCGAGACCTATCTGTCGATTCTCGTGGTTTTAGCCGTGAAAGGCGAGTTGCCCATGACGAGGGTCATGTACGCCGCCAATCTGAGCTGGAACACCTTAGCGGACAATCTCGACTACCTCGTCGCCTGCGGCGTCATACGGGTCGACCGAGACCGCATCACTGGACGCACATCCGTCGCCCTCACCGACAAGGGGGGAGGTGCCTGGAGCACATCTTGGAGCTGAATAAACTGCTCCACTTCCTCCCCGAGGCCTTGGAGAGGACCGGCCTCATAATCCCGAGACCGGCCATCACCCTCAACGAGAAGGAGTACCGGCTCGTCGAGGTGTTTGCGCTGCCGCCCGCGAGAGGATCACAGCAGCAGGGTTGAGGACGCGCTGTCCACGTGGACAGAGTTGAACAGTTGGCAAGATTATTCCCCGGGGAATAAGGGCGCGCTCCTAGAGCTATAGGCCTCCGTCGACGACTCAAACATCAGACCGTTGAGACCCTGATGCTTCCGGCTGCGAGACAATCTTCTGGGATGGGCGCGAAGCTAACCGCTTCCAGTAACGACGATGTTGAAACTGAAGTTCTGGATGCCCGAGATGGTTGATGGCACGGTGAGCGTCCAGGTCACAGCGATGACCTGACCGGGAGCGACTGCTGCTCCGTTATAGTCCCAGCTCACGCCCATGACCGAGGCAGAGGCAGGATTCCAGTCAGTCGTCGCCATGGATAGCGTGACCGGCTGGTTTCCATTGTTGCGAACGTAACCGGTGCGGGTGTAACTCCACCCTGGAGACATCGAACCCCAATCAATCGATGTCAGGTCAGCAGTGCACTGCTGCGTCGTGTAGACACCGATGCCCACAGATGCGACTATTCCCGTGCTCGCGATGCTGCGGGAGCTTATGATGAGACTGTAGGTCAACCCTGAGCCTGCAACAAACGCGACAATGCCTGCGATGATAACCGCAGATCTGAAGAGGTATTTCGCTGTCGTCAATTGCAACGGACCTCATCAGCTGGTGAAGCCATCGACCTTGAACTGGTCTCTGACCCAATCCGCATCGGCGGCGAAGATGTCTCGTGCCTTCGGCTGCGTCCTCTTCCGAAGCGTCTCCTGGGCCTTGAGCTTCCTGAAGACGGACAAAGCGCCGAACTCATCCACAGCCTTCCTCAAGGCTCTGCGGCGCGCCTCCTCTCCCTTCTTGGTCGAGTAGCCGTGCTTCGTCAGAGTGCCCTTCTCCATTATCGGTATCAGCCTAGGGCCTATGCCAGGCCTGCCGATGTCCTTCCGAATCGCCACGTAGCCCTTCCTGCGAGGGGTGGCCTTGACTCTGACCTTGATCGTCCTAGCGTACTGCGCACTTCCACTCTTCCTGTAGCCCTTGCCCATTGCGCTTGCCTACTTGTTGTAGTCTTGCTGATGGCCGTAGCCCGACTCCGTTCTTCTCTGCTTCACTTTCTTCCGCTTGTCCACGGCTATGCCTTTGGGGATGCTGGTCCACTTCTTGAAGCGTCCCTTCGCGTCCCGCTGGACGTAGTGCCCGGGCGTGCGCTTGGGATGATACCTTTTACCCATCTTTTCTCATGAGAGAAATAGTGGCCATTTTTCCTCTGACGGGGTTGTACCGCAGGAGACCGAGAACCCAGTACCAGCAACGACGGACCAGCCCTGCCACCGGGCTGGTTCATGGACAGAGACGCTCCGGTCAGTTACAGTTCGATGATATCGTGAAGCCCGATCCGTCCAGACTTCCATTGGTGGAGAAGGCAAAGGCCATCCGTGCCCTTCTGAAGGAAAGGTTCCCAGGCCAGAAGTTCAGCGTGAAGTCGGACAGGTTCTCCATGGGCGAATCCGTAGACGTTTCATGGACCGACGGCGTGGCAAGCAACAAGGTCGAGGAACTCGTGAAACCCTTCGAGAGAGTGGACAGAGACGAGGTCACGGGCGAGATCCTCTCCGGAGGCAACAGCTACGTCCAGTGCCACAGGGAAATAAGCCCCGAGGCCTGGGAGAAGGCCAAGAAGAAGGTTAAGGACAGATTCGTGGAAGGCACCTTCGGGGACTGGGACCACGACCCAAAGTTCAGGGACTTCGTGTGGCGGGAGATCCGGGAAACGGACCTGAGTTGAAGCAGAGGATGAAGGCCGATGAAGAAGCATAGACCTCTCGTCGAAAGGATCTGCGATTACGTGAGCCAAGTCGATGCGGAGCTAGGTGTTGAGAGAGCCTTCATCTACGGCTCGACAGCCAAGGGAAATCGACTTAAAGAAAGCGATGTGGACCTGATAATAGTCTCGAAGGCATTCAAGAGAATGCCTCAGCCAAGAAGACTCTATTTGCTACAGAAGCTATGGAGCTATCGCGAGGGGCTTCACGCCCTGGCCTGCACGCCGGGGGAGTTCACAAAGGCCTCAGAGGAGAGACTGATGATGAAGGAGATCCTTTCCTACGCAATAGAATTGCTACCAGAGACAGAGAAATAGTGGCGCCATTTTTCTTTCGATGAGGCTGGGCGAGTATAGGAGACTCTGGCTGATCTATGCCCTAGTTTATCCAGCCGTCTTCATCGCGGTAGCTGTGGGCTTCACCGTCTTCCACATATCCTTCGGGAACACCCTCCTCGACGTGGCCGTGAACATGCTGATCACGGGAGTCGTGACGGTCTTCATCACCTTCAGGATAGGCGGGAAGAGGAAGAGATGACGAGCAAGCTTCACAATTGGTCGAGGATAAGAATAACAAAACGTTTGATGGCATATTATAATGGTAAAATGAAATGCGAAAGCCCAAGATGCGGTAAAACTTTCAAAGTCGGGGATGTTGCTAGACGACATTTATCTCATCATCGAACAGGCCCTCATGTTGGTTATCGCTGCGAAGAATGTTACAAGGCGATGTGGATTTGAGTTACAGGCACGAGACGGACAGGAGCTATGCCTACAGGCCGAGACCGCGCCACATCCATGTGAGGGGCAGGGTCGTCAAGCACAAGGCTGCGAACATACTTGAAACGTACGACGGCCTTCCCAGGTGGAAGAGGGATGCGATCAGAAAGCTGAGGCTCCTGAGGCCTGAGGTTGAGCTGTACGACAAGAAGACGATCGTCGTCGACTTCGACGGGAAGACCCTCCGTAACGAGATAGAGATTGTTCCGCACGAGGTCTGGGTGGGAAGCTGGGACAACCCCAGTGGCAAACTGCGCATCGACGACGACCTACCGGAAGACTGGAGGGAGAGCACGGCCCTCCACGAAACGTTGGAGGAACATTTCAAGAAAGACTACGGCCTCGACCCGATCCTCGAAGGGCATGAGTTGGCCGAGGAGATAGAGAAAGACTGGTTTCTGAAGAAGCATTCCAAGGAGGAATGGGACACGTATAGCCTGATCGTCGACAGGACTCATCGACTGGAACTCGACTACCTAGAGAAGAAACCAGCGAGGATGAAGGCAAGATACGAACAGCTGAAAGCTTCCTAATAGCTTCGGTGGAAGTTCTTTCCACAAATGTCTTAAGCGAGGTGGAAGTCGATAGAGTTGGTGGACATTATGCACTTCAAGAGGCTGCTGCTCTTAGTAGTGCTAACGGCTTTCATTGTCGCAACACCTGTTGTCGCGCAGGCTAGCAGGGCAGATCACGTTAGCCTGATGGTCATAGAGCATGTGCAGCGAGAACACGGTAGGCCCGGGACGGTGAACTCGATCCCGTCCGAAGACGATTCCATGACGAACCCCGACTACAAGCTCTTGCCTTTCCACTGGTACACCACAGCCAATTATTGGATAAACCCGTCGAACAAATATGGATTCTCCGTATCCGCCGTGGTAACGACCATAATGACCTCGGCCGACACATGGGATAGCCAGACATCTGCGACTGTTTTCTCCTACCAGGGAACAATATCGAGGCAGGCTGGGACGTATGATGGCTACAATGTAGTGGCATGGGGTGCCTACAGGGCCGGAGTCATAGCTGTCACGTACATCTGGTATAGTGGCTCACGGATCGTCGAAACCGACACTAGGATGAACACCTTCTACAGGTGGAGCCTTTCAGGCGAAGCGGGCAAGATGGATGTCCAAGACATAATGACCCATGAGTTCGGCCACTGGTGCGGCCTAGCCGACCTCTACAGCGATGTGGACTACTGGCTGACAATGTATGGGTACTCGACGTACGGAGAGACGTACAAGCAGACTCTGGGGCTTGGCGACATCAAGGGCCTCCAAGCCGTGTATGGAAAGTAGCGGCCGATGTCACTGATCCCTTCTTCCTATTTTTGCTTATCAGGAGAGTGACGTACTTGCCCCCGAGTTGCGAGTTCTGTGGCGAGAGTTTTGAGGACCAGGAGGCACTGGTCAGGCACCTGCGTAAGGAGCATAGAAACAAGGTGAAGCTCGCTAAACTTGAGCATCCGATGAAGCCGAAGGCCAAGGTTAAGCCTAAGTAATCTCAGACAACCAAGGCCAAGGAGAAGTTGAGGGCCTTTGAGGTCACCGTCAGGGAAACTAGGCACCTCAGAGGCATCATTTTTCTATCGGAACTGAACCTTGCCCTATCGGAGACCTCCCCCTAGGAAGCAGTACCAGCAGGGAACTAGGAAAGCGCCAGTTCAGCGTGGATTTCAGCATGGAGCAGGAGGGCATCCAGTTCTCGAAGCAAAGATGTACTCGCAGAAGTGGAGTGTCCCGAGCAGCAGCGACCCGAACAAGACCTACACGGTCAGCTTGACCGCAGACGGGGAGTGGGAATGCAGCTGTCCGCAATGGATCTACAGACGGCAGGAGTGCAAACACATACAACGGGTCAAGAACAGTCCCATCGGCGCTATAGCCACATCAGCCAAGTCGGCCAAGAAAACAGGTCAACTAACCTTCGGCGAGATCGTCGAAGGATTATAGCTCATTTTTCTCTCGAAGCCCTTGCCCTATCGAAAGCCCCAGCCTCGGAAACAGTACCAAGTGCTTAGGAAGCCTACGGCGACCAGTTCTCCAAGCGTAAAGCTTGAGGCCGTTAAGACGAGGAAGTGGGGCGAAGTCAAGTATCCCAAAGCGCGCGCGCTGCTGAAGCGCGCGATCAGGTGAGGGTCGGCCTTCTCCGACTCGTCCTATCCGACCATGTCTACAAGCCTGTGTTCCAAAGTCATAAGACCGACGGGTAACAAGTTTCTATCTGCGACAGGCTTCTTGAATAAATGGTTTTTATCAGGATTAGTCTTCTCAAGAACGCGAAAACGTTTCAGTCGTAGACGTGCCAATCGTTAGGCCATGGACGAAAGCAAGCTACTAGAGGAGCCGACTTTAGGAAAAGGACTCTAAAGTTCTCCATGACATCGAAGGTAAGGTTTAGATCATTATCAGTAGACGTAGAGTGTCCCATAGGGCCTCTTGGAGACAGGGATGAGTTTAGTGAAGCTGGAGATCGCAAGTTCCTTCTCCACTTCGAAGTATTTTCGATAGGAATCGACGATGGACTGGACTCGATCGTAGTCCTCCTCCTTCATGGGAACTGGGGCGACCTCCTTCCCGAGGCTCTGCGCCTTGCCGCGAAGGTAGATTACGCCCCCGTGCATCCCGGTCCCGATGAATCTCGCTCTATGAGCCAAGTCTTCGCCCAACGTCAGACCTAGGACCAAGAGGACACCGCCGGCCATGTATTCTCCCAAGTAGTCCTGGGCCGTCCCTCCGACCACGAGGGTCGGCCGCTTTTCCATGTACTCCTTCATGTGGATCCCGCAGCGGTAACCGACATCATCGCGGATGTAGATCTCCCCGCCCCTCATTGAGTGGCCCACTATGTCGCCTGCCCGGCCCTGAACGATCACCTTGCCTCCGTTCATCGTATTCCCCACCCCGTCCTGAGCGTTTCCATGGACATGAATCGCGGGGCCGTCCATGAAGGCGGCGAGGTCGTTGCCGGGCGTGCCGTGGATATGTATCTCTATCTCCCGGTCTAGGTCCGTTCCTATGTAGCGTTGGCCGAAGACGTTTCGTAGGTGAACTGTCTTCTCGGGGTTTCCGAGGCTGCGGAGAATCTTGTTCAGATCTTTGTAGTAGAGGTTTGAGGCGTCTATATAGGCGGTGTCGCCTCGAATCTCGACAGCTTTCATGAGGTGGACTGGAATCTTATCCAACTTCAGTCACCCGCCATCTTTATTCCCAAGATTCTAAGCTCAGTATCCGTCAAGCCAACGCCCCGAAGACGATCGCGGTTGCCCCGCAGGCTCTCGACGGCGTTGATCCCCATGCCGCCCATCATCTCCTTTATCTCCAAACTCCACCCCCTCAGGAGGTTGATCAGCCTCTGCGTTGCGATATCGGGGTTGATGCGACGTGAGATCCAGGGGTCGCTAGTAGCGATGCCCCAAGGGCACTTCCCTGTGTGGCACTTCTGGCAGACAGTACATCCCATAGCAACCAACGCGGGGGTCCCAATGTAAACGGCGTCTGCTCCAAGGGCGATGGCCTTCACGACATCAGCACTGCTCTTGATCCCACCCTCAGCCACCACTGAGGCATGGTTTCGAATTCCCTCGTCCCTCAACCTCTTGTCAACGCTGGCCAACGCGAGTTCTATGGGGATGCCCACATTGTCTCGAATGATTTTCGGCGCTGCTCCAGTAGCACCTCGAACACCGTCCAAGACGATTATGTCGGCCCCAGCCCTGACCATGCCGCTGGCGATGGCTGTAGAGTTGTGAACGGCGGCGATCTTGACGGAGACGGGTTTCGTGTAGTCGGTCGCCTCCTTCAGGGCGTAGATTAGTTGGCGCAGGTCCTCTATGGAGTAGATGTCGTGTTGTGGAGCTGGGGAGAGAGCGTCTGTACCGACGGGGATCATTCTGGTCCTCGAGATGTCCTCTGTAACCTTCTCGCCAGGCAGGTGACCCCCTATCCCGGGTTTGGCTCCCTGCCCGATCTTGATTTCTAAGGCAGCCCCAACGTCGAGGTACTTTGCATGGACCCCAAACCTACCGGAGGCCACCTGGACGATGATGTGGTTCCCAAACTTGTAGAGCTGCTCGTCGAGCCCGCCTTCCCCGGTATTCATGTAAGTCCCAAACTCAGTAGCGGCTCGGGCTAAGGCCGTGTGGACGTTGAAGCTTATGGCCCCATAGCTTAGGGCCGTGAACATGATCGGTGTCTCACAAGTGAGTTGAGGCGCCAGTTCAGTCTGAAGGACTACGTCGCCGTTGTTGTACTCCATCTCCAGGTGGTCAGGCTTCGCGCCTAGGTATGTCAGTATCTCCATAGGCTCCCTGAGGGGGTCTATGGAGGGGTTCGTGACTTGGCTGGCGTCGATGAGGATCCTGTCCCAGTAGGTGAGGTAGGGTTTGTCGCAGCCCATGCCTGTGATTACAATGGCGCCTGATTCGGCCTGCTTCTTCAGGGTGTAGATGGCCTCGTTGCTCCAGTTCGCGTTCTCCGTGTAATGGGTCGGATTCCGCCTTATGGATATGGCGTGGGTTGGGCAGAAGACGACGCATCGGTGGCAGTTCACGCAGTTCTCGTCTCGGCTGAGGACTCGGTCGTCCTCCTCATCGTAGTAATGGGTCTCATAGGTACACTGGTTGACGCATACCTTACATCGGATACATCGCTCGTCGTTCCGTTCCACGATGAACTCGGGCTCGAGGTACGTCTTCATCGAATCACCGGCACAGCGATCTCCGCCGCCTCGAAGCCCTTCAGCCTACCGACCACAGGCTCCCCACCCAAGGGGCTCCAAACCCTGTCCAACCTCGGGGAGACACATCTGATAGCCGCCTCCTCAGACGCGATGAATACCATGTCTCCCTGAACCCCGGCGGTCAAGGGGCGGAGCTTTATTCGATCGGTGAGTCCAAGCATCTCACCCTGGCGGGCCGCGATGATGCTGAAGGGGCCGTTCATGAGGAGGCTCCCGTAGCATTGCCTTAGGGCAATATTGAGGCGTTTTTCCTTAGGCTCCATCTCGGCTATCTCTTCCCATAGGGGTGGGGCGAGTATCTTCGCCGCAATAGAGAGCGGTAGGTTCTGCCTTCTGCGGAGCAGGTCGAGGGCGTAGGCTAGGACCTCGGTATCTGTCTGCATCGTGCAGTTGTAGCCGTACATCTCCAAGTAGCGTCTATTAATTCCGTAACTCGAGAGTTCCCCATTGTGGATGACGGTCCAGTCGAGGATGTTGAAGGGGTGGGCTCCTCCCCACCAGCCTGGCGTGTTCGTCGGGAACCTGCTGTGGCAGACCCACATATAGCCCCTATACTCCTTGAGGCGGAAGTAGGAGGCGAGGTCCTCGGGGAAGCCGACGCCCTTGAAGACGCCCATGTTCTTGCCACTGGAGAAGACGTAGGCACCGCCCGACTCAGTGTTTATCCTCATGACGTTGGCAACGACGAAGTCATCTGAAGGTTGTCCACGCAGTAGGTCGGCCTTGGGACTTAAGAAATATCGCCATATAATTGGCGGACGGACGACCTTGGCTGAGCTATCTACTGGTAACTCCTCGGACCTTCGGACATTAAAGTTCTTGGCGAGCAGTGCTTCAGCCCGTTCCTTGGCCTCTGGGTTCAAATACATGATGTGGAAGGCGTAGTCATCCTTGAAGTCGGGGTATAATCCATAGACGGCGAAGCCTCCGCCTAGTCCATTGCCTCGGTCGTGCATGTTGATGATGGCCCTCACCGGCTCCTCAGCATCGAAGAGCCTGCCCGTGCGGTCCATCATCCCGAAGAGTCCACAGGCGTCGTGGACCTTGTCGTCCCCATAGGGGTTGTTTGGGTTTGCAAGGAGTTTCATGCCCACGCCTCCATAAGCGTCTTCTTCCGCGCATTCTCTGGAAGATGGGCGAAGCTGAAGTCCGGGGAGAGGAGTTTCTCCTTGAAACCTGAGATATTGGTCTGAGTTCGCATCAGATTATAGATTAATCCGGCGGGCTCTATGCCACGTACTAAAGTGAAGCCGACGACTCGATTGTCACGAAGGACAATCTTCCTATAGCTTCCACTGGCCCTCTTGATGAAGACCTCAAACTCTTTCGTCGTCTCCTGCGCGTCGAGGCCGACGGAGACTATCGGGACTCCAAAGTATCTGAGGGCACTCATGGCTACACCTCCCGGGTACTCGACTTTGCCCCCGGCCATGTTCTCTCCCGCCACTCTGCCTCCTAGGCGGGCTAAGGGCCAGATAGCGAAGACCCTCCTCCCTCCTCCGACGAGTTCATATGCCTCAGCTACATCCCCACAAGCGTAGACTGAGGGGTCGCTGGTCTGCATGAACCTGTCCACTAGGATACCTAGCGCGCGCGCGCGCTAAGCGAAGTCAAAGTAGATGGAATAACACTCCCGGTCGAGTCCCTAGACCTTGAACAGACCCTCAAACACCAAGCAGACTACGAGCGCGCTGCGCTAGCGAATTCGTTGAGTCTAAAATTGTGACAGGGGTCAGGAAAGCAGGTGCAACCGCTAAGGAGGCTACGCATGTAGCTAAGGAAGTTTCTGAGAAAGTGGCACATAGGGCCGAGGTCACTGCGGAAGAGCTATCGAATACGGTGGTGACATCACTTCGGAACGTCAATAAGAAAGCCTCGGAAGAATTCGTCAGATTCAGAGATAACAAATTAAAGGCGCTTCCTTGTCAGCGCGCGCTAGGCGTACCTCACCCGGCGAGCAGTAAGACGAAAAATTGATAGGCTAGAAATAAAAATGTCAATACAAAGGAGAAGTTCATGAAAATAAGATTCCTGGGCGCAACGCATCAAGTGACGGGATCAAGCTACTTTCTGGATGCCGGCGGAGTGAAGATCCTTATCGATTGCGGACTGTTTCAGGAGCGGGACTATTCCTACAGAAACTGGGAGGGTTTCCCAGTTCCCCCAGACCAGATTCAGTATCTCCTTCTCACCCATGTTCACCTAGACCACTGCGGGCTTATTCCCAAACTTGTCAAGGAAGGGTTTGCCGGAGATGTCCTGCTGACTCCTGCATCCAAAGAGCTGTTTCCGATCGTGATTTTGGATTCTGCCCGGATTCAGGAAGAAGATGCCGCCTTCAAGAAAAAACGCCATGTTAAGGAAGGCCGAAAGGGACCTTACCCAGAAATCCCTCTGTATACAGTCCAGGATGCCGAGAAGTGTTTCCCCCTTCTAAAGGACGTTCTCTATGAAGACTATCTCCCGTTGAATGACCGAGTCAAAGTTTGTTTCCACGATGCCGGTCACATCCTTGGCTCGGCCATGATTGAAATCATTGTCCAAGATGAGAACGGGTCGCGAAACATTATCTTCTCTGGGGATATCGGCCAGTGGGATAACCCTCTTCTCGGCAATCCCTCTGTTTTTGATCGAGCGGATTACGTTGTCATGGAGTCCACCTACGGAGATCGCAATCATGACAATCCCCAAGATATTGATGAACGACTCTGCGAGATCGTCAACGACACGGTAAAGGCAGGCGGGAATGTCCTCATCCCCACCTTTGCCATCGAGCGTGCCCAAGAACTTCTGTATCATTTTAACCGCTTAGCGCGTGCGGAAAGGATCCCTTACATTATGACCTTTCTCGACAGCCCAATGGCTGTCGAAATCACGAAGGTCTTTGAACGATGCAAGAAATATTTTGACAAAGAGACACTTGAGCTCTTCAAGGATGGTCAATCCCCCTTTGACTTTCCGGGGTTGATGCTCGTTGAATCTGTTGAATCGTCCAAGGCGATCAACCTGATAAAAGGGTCAACCATCATTATGGCCAGTTCGGGAATGATCACGGGAGGACGCATTAAACATCACCTAACCATGAACATAACTCGTCCAGAATCCACGCTTCTCTTTGTGGGGTACCAGGCGGCTGGGACGCTGGGACGCCAAATCTTGGACGGCGTTTCTCCCGTCAGAATCAACGGACAGTTCTATCCTGTGCGGATGAAGATCGAAAAGATCGATGCTTTTTCCGCCCATGCCGGCATGAATGACCTACAACGCTGGCTCAACAACTTCAAATCTCCGCCGAAGCATGTTTTCCTGACCCACGGCGAAGAAGAATCGATCTCAAGCTTAGAGAACTACATCAAATCCAAGGGTGGATGGGAAGTGAGCGCACCAACATATATGGAAGAATATAGCCTCTAACTCTTCTAAAAGATTGTTACCCCTAGGTCACTCTGTTTTAAGGATCTCAAACATTTCTAGAAAACCAATAAGCGATTTTAACCATTTAATGTTTACTAAAGGCCCGCCTTGGAGATGAGGGAGCATGAAGATAAAACCAATAGGAGTAATTCACACTCCATACAAGAAGATGGAAGATGTTCCTATACAGCCTTGCTACTCAAAAGATGTTTGCGAAGTTGAGGTTTTCAAGGAATACGAGGAAGGGTTGAAGGACATAGAAGGTTTTTCCCACATCATAATCCTGTATCTTTTCCATAAATCTCAAGACTACGAACTTTTAGTAAAGCCATTCTTAGATTCAGACCGACACGGAGTTTTCGCAACTAGACATCCGAATAGACCCAACCCTTTAGGAATTTCCGTAGTGAGGCTGCTGGAGAGAAGGGGAAGCATTCTTCGAGTAAAAGGAATCGATGTTCTAGATGGGACCCCACTCATTGACATAAAACCGTATGTGCCAAATTTTGATCAGGCCACTGATACCAAGATAGGCTGGCTTGAAGGTAGGGTGTAGAGGTAATTAAATGATTCTGCCGTTGGAGATTATGTCTACCGTTGTTGCGATCTTCCCCAGTAAAGCTGGATTCCTATACCAGACGCAAGAGACAAGGGGGCCTAGCTTGATCCTCTCAGTTACCGCGAAGTCCAGCCAGTGTTGACCAGCATTCGAGGGGTAACCCGCGCTGCTTGGCCTCATGGGGTAGAGGTGGTCTGTGATTGTGAAGAGGTCGTAGCCTTGTCTCTCTGCGGCTAAGCATACTTCTCGCATCTGGGTGAAGGCCAGGCCCTCAGGTGGCAGGTGGACGCCGAACATGGTCTTCATAGAAGCTACCTGCAGATCGTTCGTTTGGTCATGGGATTTAAGGAGTGTGCTTCGGCTTAGCGTGTTACTCTTTTTTCGGTTGAGTTGATGATGCGTTTGACCTCCTTCACGGCGTCGTCGATCGAGTCGACTATCTTGTAGAGCCTGAATTCGCCGGGGCGCATGTACATGTATTTCCTGAAGTCGTCGATGAGTGTTTTCCAGAATCCTCCAAAGAGGATTATGGGCCTCTCCTGGCCGGTGCGAATCCTAGATGAGGCCCAGGTCATGCCGAACTCGGATATGGTTCCTGTACCCCCTCTGAAGATGATGTGGATGTCGCTTAGGACTAGGAGCTGTTTTGTTCGGTCGAAGTAGTCGGATGCCACGATCTCTTCGTCGAAGTGGTTTTCAGGGTCTCGTCCCTCGAAGTGTGGATGGGGAGCCGTTGGGTGGTAGGTGACTCCTATCACCTTGCCTCCGACCGATTTTGCGCCTTCTGTTGATGCTCGCATCACTCCGGGTCCTCCGCCGTTGTATATTGTCAGGCCCATCTGGGCTAGGTGCTTGGCCGTCAAATAGGCGTCTGTGTAGGTCGCGTCTCCGGGTTTGAAGTCTGCTCCGCCGAGGAAGGCTATCGATCTGTACTCTTTCATGCTGTAACCCTTTGGGAGTCTGGATGAGTTTATGAGAGCAAGTGGGATGATCTCTATTCAGCGTTGTGGTGACATGCGGTAGGCCTTCTCAGTTGTCCTATCTTGCGTCTGTGCGTGGAATGGTATACTCAGTACTGTCCCGCATATAGGATATCCCCTTATATGTTCCTTAGGCCCAACAAAGCAACTAACCCACATATAGGATAAGGCGAAGGGCCGTTCCTTAGGCCCAACAAAGCAACTAACCCACATATAGGATAAGGCGAAGGGCCGTGAAGAAGCAGAAGAACCCCAACCTGTCACGAATCTGGCTCCTAATACCCAAAGCCTTCCTGCAACGCTTCGACGAGGCCATCGAGGACTTCTTCCCGTCGAGGAGCGAGGCCATCAGGCGGGGCATGGACCTCATCCTCGAAGAGGTCAGACGCTCCAGAGGGGAGGCGAAGCCATGAGCAAAGCCTTGGTAGAAAACATAGAAACAAGGTGAAGCTCGCTAAACTTGAGCATCCGATGAGGCCGAAGGCCAAGGTGAAGCCTAAGTAATCTCAGATAACCAAGGCCAAGGAGAAGTTGAGGGCCTTTGAGGTCACCGTCAGGGAAACTAGGCACCTCAGAGACATAATTTTTCTATCGGAACTGAGCCTTGCCCTATCGGAGACTTCCTCCTAGGAAGCAGTACCAGCAGGGAACTAGGAAAGCGCCAGTCCAGCGTGGATTTCAGCATGGAGCAGGAGGGCATCCAGTTCTCGAAGCAAAGATCTATTCGCAGAAGTGGAGTGTCCCGAGCAGCAGCGACCCGAACAAGACCTACACGGTCAGCTTGACCGCGGACGGGCAGTGGGAATGCAGCTGTCCGCAATGGATCTACAGGCGGCAGGAGTGCAAACACATGCAACGGATCAAGAAAAAGCCCCATTGGCGCTATAGCCACATCAGCCAAGTCGGCCGAGAAAACAGGTCAACTAACCTTCGGCGAGATAGTCGAAGGATTATAGCTCATTTTTCTCTCGAAGCCCTTGCCCTATCGAAAGCCCCAGTCGCGGAAACAGTATCAAGCGCCTAGGAGGCCTCTTGAGGCCATTAAGACGAGGAAGTGGGGCGAGGTCAAATATCCCAAGGGCACGCACCCGGTCGTAGTCGAGGTCAAGGTCAGCGACGCCCAAGTCTTTATGAAGGAAGGCCTCGGCTACAGGAAGGATCAGGAACTCGCGCTAATCAGGAAGGCGCTTGAGGCCAAGTTCCAGAAGGAGCTGGACGTCTCGCAGAAGGCTGAGGTCACTGTCAGCTTCCCCCAGTCCAAGAAGGCTCCGGTCAAGTTCTCCGTCGTCGGGGACCAGCCGATGCTCCCGAAGGTGATCCATCATCCGGGCTGGCCTCCGTCCGAGGAGGTCGTGGCGGAGATCAAGGAGGAGTTCAGGAAAAACCCGAACAGGAAGACGGCCTCGGACCTTGAGGCGATGGCCTGCCTGAACACGGCGTCCACGGGAGGGCCAATGAGTGAGGAGTGGTGCAGGATCTACTTCTACCTGACGCGCAAATACTTGCTTAAGAAGGGCTGGAAGAAGTTCAAGGGAGGCATGGAGTTCCTGGACGGGTACAAGACGCTGAGGCCCGAGGATGAGAGGGAGCTGAAACGCCTGAAGGAATGGATCTTCGGGGAACAGGAGAAGGAGCTGGCCGAGAGGCGAAGGGCGGCAAAGAACCTGAAACCAGCTTGATATTTTTCCTTTGGAAATGTCGTATAGGCGCGCTTCCAGCCTACAGTATGTCGTGGACAGGAAGAAACTCGCAGCGAAGCCTAGGAAGGCCGCTTTCCCCTATGGTAAGCCCCGGAAGATAGAGGCGATGCTTGCCGAGGAGGGGAAGAGGGAAGACATAGCGAAGCCCGAGTACCACGAGCAGAGGAAGTACGACGGCACCAGGACGTTCATAATCAAGGACGGGGACAGGGTCGTGATGCGCGGCAGGTCGTGGATAAACGACTACGCGCCGCTGTTCCCGGAGATCGTCGCCGAGGTGAGGAAGCTGCCAGTCCACAGTGTCGTCCTCGACACGGAGCTCACCTTCTTCAAGTCCGGCACGGACAAGGACGTTTTCATCACGGCGCTGGCCAGACCTGAGACGAAGAAGGGGTACGTGGCGAAGGCCATGGTCTTCGACGTTCTCTTCGCAGGAGACGAGAGCCTCAAGAACGTGCCGTTCAAGGAGCGGATGAAGGTATTGGAGAAGATCGTGCCGGCGAAGTTCAACCACATCGAGGCCGTGGAGACGCTGACCAACGGGAAGGAGAAGTTCTACGAAGACCTCACCAAGAAGCAACAGGGCGAGGGCGTGGTCCTCAAGGAGCGGGCTTCCCCGTACAGGGAGGGGGAGAGGACGTTCGAGTGGCTCAAGGTGAAGCACTTCAAGTCCGACGAGGCCGTCGTGGTCGGCTACACCGAGGGGAAGGGGCAGCGCGAATCCGCATTGGGCTCTTTGGTCCTGGCGCAGAGGGACAGGAAAGGCAACTGGCGCTTGGTCGGCAAGACGAGTGGCTTCTCCAACGAGGAGATGCTGAAGTTCAAGGGACAGATCGACAAGATGAAGGTGGCGAAGAGCCCCGTCGCTGGAGAGCAGCCCGAGGGCGTGAAGGCCTGGTGCAGGCCGAAGATGGTCGTCGAGGTCAAATACTACGAGAGGACACCGGACGGCAAATTCAGGTTCCCCGGCTTCATCAGGGAGCGCACCGACAAGAGACCAGAGGAGTGCACGTTGAGTTGAGTAAGTATAAGCAGAGCGCTAAACTGGTTTACGCCCAGAAGAGGAAGCAGAAGCAAACCGCGAGGTTGAAGACCACCACGGCTAAGGCTAAAGGGAAACAGAGGCCCACAGTAACAGCGCCGAAGGTGGCCACGAAGCTGGAGGCCAAGGAGAAGCCAGCCGAGAGGGAGACCAGTCTTCTGGGGACGAGGAAGGCCACGCTGCACTTCGAGGGCAAGGGCAACGTGTCCGTCAGCGCGAACGTGCGCTACGAAACCGAGAAGGTGGATCCGCTGGTGAAGACCAAGTACGTGGCTGATGGCGTCGAGGTCCACAAGAGGTTCGTGGGCCCGCCGAAGGAGGAGAAGTGGCTAGACGACAGCGGCAAGGAACACGACAAGGCGCATGTCGAACTCATGCAGGAGCTGCCGGACGGGAAGCTTGTACCCATAAAGGTCGGGAAGACCGAGGACATCGACGTGGAACCCGTCCCCAAAGAAGTCATGGGAGACTTCCACCCGTACTCGCACTTGGAGGTCTGGGGCGAGAAGGAGAAGGACGAGGAAGGCCTGAGGAAGGCCGCCCGCAACCTTATGACGGAGAGGCAGGTGGGTGCGATAAAGAGGTTCAGTCACGGCGTCGGCGGCAAGGTCTACGTGGGCTTCCTGTACCCCGTGCTCAGCAAGGACGGGAAGTCGTTCACCATGGAAGTGATGCTCAGCGAGAACAGGAGGAAACGGCGCAGGTGGATGCCCGCCGAACGCATGGAAGGCAAGGGCGAGAGGGAGTACGGCAAACCGATAGTTCCCGACATAATCGGGGGCGAGAAGACGTGAGCTTGGAAAAGCGCAGGGAAGAAGAGAAGAACCGGGTCTTCGGCTACGTGCAGACCCACCCCAGCGAAACCGAGGACGACATCGCCGCGGCCCTGGGGATGGACCTGATAGATGTCTTGGCAGCGCTACACGCCCTGAAGGACGAGGGCAAAGTAGTCGAGGTCGAAGACTAGTACGGAATGCCCAAGTCTGCGCCTTACGGCGCCAAATAAAACAAATTTAAGCGTTTTTCAGGTAAACTGGAAAGAATTCGCAAAATACATCGAGAAGACTCATGCGAAGAGCTATTCAGGGTCGCTGATGCGCTATGGGAGAGAGTACTATCATATTCTCCAGAATCCAAGCAAGGTCTCAGGAATCCAAGTCCGAAAGCGAAGCAAAGACTGGTTCTGCTGCGAGATGGGCAGATTAGGGGTTCAAGACAGGTACGTGGACGCGTTCTGTGGGAGAGTTCCTCAAAGTGTCCTAGCAAGGCATTACACTGACTACTCCCCTGAAAGATTGAGAGAGGTCTACGAGAGGGCGGGGCTGAAGGTCGTGAACTAAAACATCTCTCTTCAGCTAGCGCACTAAGGCTTCGAAGAGTGATATCTCACGTTCCCAACGAGATAGTCTCCGCCAAACTCAAGCATGCCGAAGCCCACGTACTGAATGCCCCCGAACCCGAAAGTTGGTCATGTCAGAAGCAGTGAGAAGTCGCTTCCATAGAGCTTTTCCCCGGACATTCCTCAGAGTGGAGTCCGATCGCCAATCTTTTTTGTCTCGAACAGCAATTGTTACCACTGGTTTAGGTTACGGTGATGACGAGCACGGTCGTTGGCGCGTATGGTGTGGGTTCTGTTATGCTACTCCAAACGAAGATCGTGGCTGTGTATGTGCCTGCGGTGCTTATTCCTAAGAAGGCCACGGGAACGGACTTCGTTGCTCCTCCTCTCACGTCAGCAGCTGTCAGGCCGATACCAGCTGCGTTCCCTGAGGTGCCCTTGATCTGGGCAAGCACGTAGACACTCAGGTCACTGCCTATGTTGCTGGTGAGCTGGATCTGAACGAAGAATCCCGTGTTCCTTGCCACGCTCGATATCGTGTTACCAGCGGAGTCTAAGAGAGCTGGAGCGGATGGGGTGAAGGTTCCTGTCCCAATAGGCCCTCCTACGAAGGTGAATGTGGTTGTGGCTGTGGCTGCTTGGTAGGTAGCTTTGACGGTCCACGTTCCTGACGGATCCTCTTGCATGAAAGTAATCACATTCTTCGAGTAGGTTCCGTCTGCGTTTGGCGTAACCTGGTCGATGGCCCTCATGTCACCCGATGGGCCGTTTACCACGATTGCGACGGCTTGTCCAGCTGTGACTGGGGAGACTGTTCCGGAGACTTTCAGTAGTTGTCCCGGTGAATAGGATGTCCTGTCAGTGGATACTGTGACGGTTGTGCCATACACTGGCGAAACGATGACTTGAGTGTTAGCTGATCCAGGATTATATCCAGATTTAGAAGCTGAAGCAGTGATTGTGAACGTACCAGCGGTGCTGGAAGAGAATGAAGCGGTAAACTTGCCATTAGAGTCTGTAGTTCCAGAAGTGGGATTCAGGGAACCACCAGTGCTGCTTAAACTCACCAAAGCACCAGAGATAGTGCTACCGCCAGAAGTAACAGTGACCGTAATTATAGAAGTCCGCCCGGTCGTAATGCTACCCGGATTCGCCGAAACCTGAACAGAAAGCGAAGGTATGGGCGTATATGCAAGTGAAGTCCAAGGTTTCATGAGTGGATAGCGGTCTCTATTCCTTGCGTCAACAATGTACGGGGTGTCACCTATGCCATCGCTTCCAGATAGATTCTGGCCAAGGCCATTGTACGAATCCTTGTCAGCATAATCGCTCCAATAGTTTCCGCCGCTAGGGTATCCGTTGTCCCACGTGTTGGCATAACTGGAACCATAGAATCTTGCTTGTACTGTATTGTTGATTATGTTATTGTGGAAGAACTTGCTGTCATAGATTGCTATCAGGAATCCATAGCTGTTCTTTGAGATGGTGTTTTCAGAAAACGTGTTGTTGTAAGATGCTTCTCCCGCCCCTTCTCCAGCCCCTATGCCAATGTAATTGTTTGTTATCGTGTTGTTGTATATAAGGTTGTCATGTGACCAGTCAAAGCCAAGGCTCGTATACGGGTTGTTCTTTATGATATTGTCGCCAATTACGTTGCCTGATGAGTGGAGTATTCTTATACCGTCTCCATTATTTGTTATGATGTTGCCAGAAATCGTGCTATTGACGTAACCATCGATCCATATTGCGTTGCCACCGCTCCTAGCATTCTGAATCGTGAATCCCTTTATCTTCATATTGCTTGCAGCGACAACTATAACGCTTCCCGGTTCTGTATGTCCTCCATCAATTATCGTCGTATTCCTATTTTCGCCAATTAACGTGAATGTCTTATTGATTGTCAGATGCTCGGAGTACGTTCCGCTCTTAACAGATATGATGTCCCAAACACTCGCTGCGTTCACAGCTTCTCGTATTGTGTGGAAATCCGCGGGACCATTATCGTCAACAGTCCAAGTCCTAGAGATGTACCTGACATAGAAGTCTCCGCCAGACTCCAATACTCCGAAGCCCAGATACCGAATACTCCCAAAGGCAAAGTTGCTCATGTCTGAAGCAGTGAACGATCCCAGCGGAGCGCCCTTATCATCGAAGGCCTGAGCCGTGATCCTGTATGGGCTACTGTACACCGAGAGCTTCATAGTGTACCAAACGTTTGCCTTTGTATTGCTCACAAAGACGTTCCATTTCCAACCATTTGCGTATCTTGCCAGCGAGAATGTTCCACCATCTCTGGCGCCGAACTCGAAGTTGATACCGTCAGTTGACCCAGCAAACGGCAGGCTACCCCTAAGCTCTAGCGCGAAGCCCTGCAAATAAGCGGCGTTAACCTGCAAAGACACATTGAAATTGGAGATTGGACTGAATTCTTTGTAGAGGATTATCCATTGTCCTCCGCTCGCCCAGAGTCTGATAATGCCATTCGACTCAGAGTACTGCCCGCCGCCCTCTATCTGCCAGCCCTGAACCGTCGCTGCCATAGCTGGCTGAACGTTAAGCCCGAATACCAGTGTGCCACTTATCAAAGCTACTAGAAACATTCCGAAGAGAATCTTCCTCAATCCAACACCCTCAGTCTAATGTCGTCAGAACTGGTCTTAAAAGACTTTCACCAAAGCCATGCATGGTCGAGAGATTTCTAGACAAGCGCGAGCATGTCTCTATAGGATTCGTTTGTCTTAGAACGCAGAAGCCGTAACCGAGAAAATCCCATATATTATTATGGGGAAATCTCTGTTTTGACCAGCGGGTCAGCTGACCCTTTTCGCCAGAGCTTTATAAGCGATGTAGCTGAACAGGAGCATGGTGTTCGAAAACGCCTATTATAAGCAAAGCAAGACTCCGACAGACTGTGTACGAGCTTGTTGAGAATGACGACTCAATTCTCAAACCTCCCATCGTAGGAATGGAATATGCGGATGCTGTGGTTACCCGTTTTCTCAACGGCGACATCTCGGTCTACTATGATAGAAAAACCGATAGTCTCCGTTGGCAAGAAGTCGAGCAGGGCGAAGCATCGGAGACGGTGGATGCCAGCATCTCCACTCTAAAGCGGGACGTAGAGCTAGACCCAAATAGCGTACGTGCTCATCATGATCTTGGAGTTGCACTCGCCAAGAAGGGTTTTCTGGATCAAGCGATAAGAGAGTTCACCAAAGCTATTGAGCTGAACCCCAACTTTGAGATTGCTCACACTTGCCTCGGCGTGGTGTACAGTGAGAAGGGTCTTGTGGACAAAGTAATAGAAGAACACAAGTTAGCAATAGAACTAAACCCAGATTGTGGGGATGCTCACGTTAACCTCGGACACGCGTATCTCGACAAAGGTCTGGTAGATAGGGCTATAAAAGAATACGAACTCGCACTACATCTTGACCCTAACCTTCACTATGCTTGCGACGGGCTAGGAAGCGCGTATGCCAGTAAAGGGTTATTCGAAAAAGCAATCATCTATTTCAAGCGCACAGTCGAGCTTGAGCCATACTCCCCAGTAGCTCGACGTAATCTCGGGCGTGCTTATAATGATAAAGGACTAACGGATGAAGCAATAAAAGAGTTCAAGATAGCCGTGGAACTGGATCCCGATGACGCAACAGCACATAATGATCTTGGTTTCACATATTCCAGAAAAGGCTTGCTAGACAAAGCAATAGAGGAATACGAACTCGCGACGAAGCTAGACCCAGACAACGCATTGTATCACGCCAGCCTCGGGGACAGGTACTACAAAAAGGGCTTGTGGGACAAGGCCATAACGGAGTACAAGTTGTCCATAGAACTGGAACCAGAGAACGCAGGGTTTCACAATAATCTGGGTGCGGTCTATGTTGAGAAAGGCCTGTCGGATCAGGCGACCAGAGAGTTTGAGCGAGCGTTAGAGTTAGATCCCAATCTTGAGTTTGCTCGCAAGAACCTTGAGAGCATACGTGACGAACTACCACAGAGTGCGCCTGTACTCGAGGACAACTCTGGCTTAATAAGGCCCGACGATCATTTCAGAAACCGAATCTTGTATCAACGCATGATACTCCGCTGTGAGGAATTCTTGTATTGGATTGACAAGTACTTCTCCCAAGCAGGATTTAACTATCTATTCAATTCTCTGGATTCAGAGTCTCCCAAAATTAAAGAGATCAAAATATTGATGGCCGCAATAAAAGCAGATGAGAGATTTAGGAACGTGTTCAAAGAGTTTGCAGAATCCATGAAAAAGATAGGCATTATGACTGAACTAAGGGTTATAACTGACCGAGAACTGGAGAAATCGATCCACGACAGATGGATACTATCGAAGAACGTGAACTTCAACATACCGTCTCCAGACATCGTGAAGCAGGGCCAGTGGAGCGAGATCAAGGAGACGATAAGCAAGCTACCTTTCAACGAATGGTGGGACAGTTCCAAGGATATCATTCATGATTGGAACACAATAAGGATGTTCAAGGAGGAAAGAGCAAAAAGTTAGCTGTATTAATCTCGCACAGGTTCTGTGTACTTGTCGGTCGTAATACCTGAGAAGAGCATCTATCAAATAAAGAAGGCGCAGTTAATACTCTAAGCCATATCTTTTCTTCAGAATATCGAGAATTACTTTCCATTCTTCACTTGTAACCCGAAAATTCGTTCCTTGCGGTTGTTTAAAGATATCCATGCCCCCCAATTCTGGGATGCCTATCAATTCCTTTCTCATTATGGGATTATTGACCAATTTCAGCCCATACTTGCATTTCACTCTTAACCTTGATTGATATCTGTCCTCATCATGAACCCAATATTTCGCTGAAATCGCAGATTCAACCATGAATTCGGGGTTAGAAGTTATATCACCAACTGCATATATTCCAGATTCTCTTCCCGACATCCAAATCAGGCAAATATCCCCTAAATGGATTTCGTCTTTATACCGTTTAACTTCCCATACATCTTCAGTCAATTCCTTATCAGCAACAGCATTCAGAATGTCGTACCTCTGAGGATTGGACTGAAATATCCAAGCTCTTGATTTTCCCGAATAGACTTCAGCTTCAAGTTTTTCTACGGTTTCTTTGGACTCTCTCAATAATTCTGGTTTCTCAGCATCCAAGAATTGATATGAATGCTTCTCTGCAACTTCTCTAATCTTGGAAGCGGGGATTTCAACGAATTCTATACCTAACTTCTCTTTAAGAAAGACCGTCATTTCCTTCGGGATAACGTTAGCAACAAGATATAGAAGGATGTTCCTATTCGGCTCTTTCTGTTTGAGCATCCCGTAATACTCTATTATTTGACCAATTGCTTCACGTCTAAGAAGCCCTCTTTTGATTTCGATAATTACCGTTTCACCTTTTGGATTCTCAAAAACAACGTCAGCAAAATACGTTCCTAATTTCACTTGTTGACCCACGAGTTTGAGATTACGGTTAGGAAAAAACTCATTTGAATATTTCGATAACACATTTTCAATATCCTTCTCCAACATGTTTACATCCCTTAGTCCCCTATAGATATTTCCTCAAGTCCTTTTTCTCTCTATCAGCCTTGCAGACTAATTCCAATTTTTGCTGTTGTGTGAAGCTATTCCACTTCTTAGCTTGGTTATCAGTGACTTCGTAGATGTACTCGTTGCCTTGAAGTATTGGAATCCTAAGCCCTTGTCCGCAGATAGGGACTCCCTTATCAGGGACTCTAATCTCTTTCATAATAAAGAATCAAGCGTGATGGCTATTACTTAAGACATTCTACAATCGGCACTGTGGAGGCGTCAAGTGCAAGCACGTCTGGGCTGTCGAGTTCAGCCAAGCCCTACGGAAAGAGGTTGAGGTCAGGAGAATAGAGCCGATAACCCAAGTCTCAGAGTGCATCTTCTGTGGCTCTGAGAACATCAAGAGATATGGAGTCAGAAAGAACAAGAGCGGAGAGATTCAGCGTTTCCTCTGTGACTCATGCGGGAAAACATTCAGCGTTAACATAGGCTTCGAGAAGATGAAGCACAGTCCCCAAGCCATCACGACGGCCATGCATGGATGATGAGACGAGGTATTGGATAGCTCAAGAAGTGGCAGATACGAAATATACGCACGATGCGAGAAGATTATTCCAATTAGGCAAAGAAGTTGCAGGGAAGAAACCAAAGACTTTGATAACCGATGGTCTGCCAGCCTACCACGATGCCTACCTTAAGGAGTTCTACACGATGCGGAAGAATACTTAGGGGGAATCCCGTTTTGGCTCTTGGGCTCCGATAGCTCGAATCTGTAGCCTCCACAATGCGCCCTCGTGCTGAACTCAATACGTCGATGCCAGTTTGGGTCAATACCAATAGGAAACGCGTATCACAAGCATTGGAATATCCTCCTCTATTCTCTTGTGTTCACTCAATATGATTGATTCATCGATGAACAGGTCTGAAACACGTATGAAGTCCTCCGGATCAGCGCCTGTGACGGGGAACATGGCAATTCTCGGCGGGCAGATCCCTTCCCCCCAATGTGCCTATGGCTGCCCGAGAACTCACGGTGAGTCCTGCTTCTCCGGATCAAGCCGGACAAGCTCCCTAGCCTTAGAGAAGGTCATCGTCTTCGGCTCAGCCTCACCACCTGAGGCAAATACCACACGTGTGGTAATTTCTTCAGGCAGGTCTAATAGCCCGATACGCTCCCCAACATATTGTTGATTTCTCCCGATCATGGCGCCGATGCGCTTTTAGCTAGGTTGTAGCTGGCTGTGGCAGTAAGATGGCGGGAAACTTGACCAGCCGTCCCTCATCCGCGTCGCTCAGGATGGCTGGGGCAACCGCGAGCTTGTCGCCGGCCTGGTTGACGAAGAACGCGGGGCTGTTCTTTCCCCCGCCGCGCACCTCGATCCTGCCCCTTCCAAGGACGTTCAACCCTTTCTTCACGTAGTCCATGTCGACGGCGACCTCGTCCTCCGGACGCGTTCCCAACAACACGAGGCTCTTGCCGCTTGCCTTCTGGGCGCTCAAACCCCTCGCGATCTTGCTGGTGTTGTCGAAGGCCTCGATCGGTCTGGTCCCGTCGAACATCTTCGCTATGGTGATGAAATAGTCTTTTGTGGGCGAGGCGTTTCGAGTCATTATCAGGGTCGTCCGATCTTGGCCGATCATAACCCCGCTGTCGACATCGTCGGGTTTGGGTTCGCGTTTCCAGAAGGCCTTCCTGTAAGCGTCCATCACCTGCTCAGGCGTCAGTGCTGCCCTGACTTGTGCTCGGGGTTGGGGTTGCGGAGCCGGCTGGGTCTCCGGTTGCGCCCCCGGCTTAGGCTTGTACGCTAGGAAGACCACGTCTTCGCCGGCCCACTTCGCCACCTCCACGGGCTGGGTCTCATATCCCCTTGCCTCGAGGTTCGTGGAAAGCCTCTTCGCCTGTCCGCCTGCGAGTGCTCCCCTCTCCAAGTCCACGGTCCATCCTTCCCGTCGAAGGGACTCCACCTTCGCCATGGCTGTTACCAGACCACTCTCCCAGTCCGACCTGAACCTCTGATGCGCCGCCGGACTGTGAAGCGCGTGGCCTAGGCGCCTGGGCCGGTACTCGGCTCTGCTGGTCCTCCTGTAGGTCATTCAGCGTCACCCTGTGATCGTCTTGACGAGCCTGGACGGGATCTCATGGATGTCGTCGACGGCGAAGCTCTGGTTGTACCCGAAGGACCTCAGGTTCCCCTCCATGGTAGCGCGGGATATCGAGGGGCCACTTATCCCGAAGGCCACCATGCGTGTGTTCTTCCTCAATTTCTTCACCATCTCTTTGGCGACATCGGGTTGGTCTGGAATCCCATCGGTCACGGTGACGGTCACGTCCGGCCTGTGCCTCCTGATGTAGCTCTCCAGCGCCTCGTAGGCTTTTTCGGTGGGCGTGCACGGGTAATCGGCCTTGATGGCCGATATCTTCGCCGAGTGGCTTGGCGTCCACTTCGGTTCTTCGAACCTCTTCACGGTGAAGAAGGTGTTACCCACCGCCGGATCTGTGCCGAATCCGAAGAGCGCTATGTTGCTTCCGATGCTTCCGAGTACCTCCATGCTGCTGACCAAGGCGCGCTTATAGTCGTCCTCCCTGTCCCTCATGCTTCCGCTGAAGTCGGCGACGACGAGCATCTTCCTGCCCTTCGCCGTCTGCTTCAGCCTCGTCGCGAAGGGCGTCTCCTTATGCCTGATGTAGTCCGGTATGCTCAGCCTCTTCCCCGTCTCTCCGACCAGCGTCCTGTACCCCGTCCTCCAGTCCTTGAGGGCCGTATTCATGTTCGTGATGAACCTCTGGTCCCTGTACATCTCCGGCGGGACGGATGAGGCCGTCGGGTTCCAGTTCAAGAGGTCAGGATCGACCACCTGCCTCTTCTGGATCTTCTCCCACTCGGCCTGAACCCGCTCCGACCCCGATTTGGCGTGCTCCACGTCCTCCTTCGTCGCCTCCGTCGCAGGGGTCTCGTCGCCGTCCTCCCGCCTCTCACGCTTCGCCTCCTTCCCCTTCTCGCCGAAGAACTTCTCGATCTCCGTCTTCACCTTCTGGGGGCTCTTCTCCTGCTTCTTCGCGTAGTTCTCGGAGAACGTGTCCTCCCAGCCGCTTCCGGTTCTGCTCGTTTTCGCCGGCGGGTCGGAGTAGAGGTCCAGCCTCCCCATCACGAGATTCGTCAGAACCTTCAGGGTGCCGGAGACCTCCGACTCGTTCTTCCCCTTCAGGTTCGCTAGGCCCTCCTCGATCTCTTTGGCGGCGCCTTCCACCCGTTCTTGCTCGGCCTTCGGCAACTCGCCCCTGGTCTTCCCGATGAGGAGACGTTGCAGGAAGGCCTCGTGTCTGGCGTGCTGGTTCACGGTCTCATGGGGAGGGAAGTTGGGGTTGTGGAGCGTCGAGACGTCGGGTCGCAGGGCGTGGGCGTAGGCCTGCATGTAGAGGCGCTCCGGCAGGTAGCCTGGCCAGTCCTCGACGCCCAGGTCCTCGATGCGCCTGTCCTCGATGATGTTCACCAGGTCGTGCTGGATGGTGTCGCCCCACTTGTAGATGTCGTCTGGGGTGTACTTGATGTGGCAGGTCTCATGCCAGTTCCCCTCGCGGTAGATCCTGTACTTGTCGAAGCCTCCGACCGGGAGGTCGAAGCCGCTCCAGTTCGGGACTCGGATCTCGTGGAAGGGTTTGCCAGCGATTTCGGTCTTGCGTGCGGAGAAGCCGGTTCCCCCAGGCACCACGGAGACGTTCTGTCTCCCGCTGAGGTACTTGGCGAGGAAGTTGGTCACGTCCATGACGTTCGCCACGGCGGTTGTGGACGCGGGCTGCCTCAACATTCCTCTGCCTTTTCTCCCGCCCACGGCCTTCGCTTGGAGTCTCAAAGGAGTACGCTTTGGCAGCTTGCGCCTGTATTGGAGGCTCTGGGTCTTCTGGTACGCTTTGGGCACTTACCTTCTCCTCACGGCGTTGAGGGCCTCCTCAACCCTGTCGGCCTCCTCGCCCCAGTACTTGTCCTTGAGGCTGGTGTCGAAGGCCTTGTGGAAGCTGTCGCCCTCCTTGATGGACTGGACGAAGTGCTGTGTGTCCCTGAGGCTAGGCGTGTAGCTGAGGTCCGTCTGCCTCCTGAGGCCGTTGACGATCTTCATAACGTCCGTGATGTCCTGAGAGAGCGTACCCGACGCGGAGGCGCCCTGCACCTTGAACTCCGAGTCGCTGAGGCCCATCTTCCACTTCAGGATGTTCAACTCAATCGCCTGAGGGGGAAAGTCCATCTGGTACGTCGGGTTCAGCCTGTTCCTGACGGCCTTGGGAAGCTCCTTAATGCCTTCGTAGGTCGGTGGGTTCAAGGTGAAGACGATGAAGAGGTCCGGGTGCGCCTTTATGATCTCGCCGTTGAGCTTCTCCATATTGAGCTGGCGCTTGTTGTCCATCAGCTCGTCGAGGCGCATCAGGACGGCGGGCTCGATGACGTTGGCCTCGTCGAAGTGGAGGATGCCACCGGACCTCACCGCCTTCGGGATGATCCCGTCGACCCACCTGCTAGTGCCCTCCTTCAACTCGTAGTGGCCCAGCAGCTCATCGGCCCTGATCCCCTCCTCCCCTAGGACCTGCCAGTAGGGCAGCCCCGAGTCCTCGGCGAACTTCTTGATGAGCTCAGACTTCCCTGAGCCGGGAGGACCCATGATCAGCGCGTTGATCGGGACGCGGCCTTGGAGGCGCCTAGACCTTCTGAACGTCTCCCTCAGCTCGGGCAGCCAGCCGTCGGGGTTGTACTTGTTAGGATAGTCCATGAACCGGACATCCGACACACGGCAGTACTGGGGTATGGCGTCCCAGTCGATGTAGGGGGTCGGGATCGGCCCCTTGTCGGGGACGGGGACCATGGTCGCCTTCCGGCGGTCCTTCTCGGAGAGTTGCTCGGGACGGGTCTTCACAGGTTTCTTAGGCGGCTCCTCCGGCTGAGGCGGGGGTTTGGGCGGTGGCGGGGCTTCGACTTTGGGTTCCGGTTTTACCGGTGGCTTCGTCTCCGTCGGCTTGGCCTCGGGTGTCTTGTAGATGGGTCTGAGGGTTCCGTCCTCTATTCTCAGGGTCTCGGCGCGTTTGATGTCGGTGACGACGCTTCGGGGCGCCTCTATGATGTCTAGGCTTCTGCCGTCGGGGCTGAAGACCTTGATGGGTTGGCCCTTGAAACGCATGGTCTTGATCCTGCCCGGCGTGAGCGACTTGACGCGTCGGCTGTACCTGACGGTGGCGAGGGGCCTGTACTGCTGCCTGCTCGTCATAGATACCACGCCGGGTTGAAGATTCGCGTGTCGAGCTGGCGGCTGGGTGTCTCATGGCCGTTCGGGCATCGGTAGATGACGAGCCTGTAGAGGCCTTCCTTGCCGGGGTACCTCTTGTCATGAACCTTCTTGAGATCCCTGTTGCCGCATTCTGGGCAGGCCTCAAGCTCTTTGAAGGGGATGTGAACGGAGCGACGCTTGTCCCCATCAATCGTAAGTTGCTTTGCCATCGATGTTCAGAGGAAAAATAATGGCTACCGCGGACAGAACCGCCTTCATACAAATCTAGTCAACGGAGGCGGAACCATAGCCAGCCTTCTCTGCGCCATCTCGCAGTATGCTGGGTTCAGGTCGATTCCAAGATAGTTCCTGCCAAACTTCTTGGCCATGACGAGCGTGGTCCCACTCCCACACATGGGGTCCAAGACCGTGCCATCGGGTGGGCAACTGGAGAGTATGGGTCGGACGCATAGTTGCTCTGGGAATACGGCGAAATGTGCTCCCTTGAACGGCCTCGTGTTTATGATCCAAAAATCGCCGGGGTTCGCGCCTAAAGGATGCCCGCCGTGGTCATGCACCCAGTTGACGTATTCCTGCTGTTTCACAGGATCTCCGAGGTAGAGCTTCTTGGCGTCGAGGCGGCTCTGCGCCCTCATCTTCGCGATGCTGTCGTCCCGGATGAAGCCCTGGGGGAACTGTCCGTAGTCGGTGCCTCGGTACTTGCTCTCGTAACCGACCACATCTCCGGGATTCTTGCCGAGTGGATGGGCCTACATATCTGGATTAATGCCCTCCCAGCCGTCACCGCGATAAGGGTGGTGAGGAGGCCTAAGAGGCCTATCTCGGATCAGTCTCGGATCGGTTCTACTGAAAACTACGTCTCCTGGGTTCTTGCCTTTCTCATGGTAGTATCCGCCACTGTAGACCATCCTGTCAATGTCCGAGGGCCTCGTCCTCTTGGCGTGCTGCGGCGCATCCAAGGCCCTCCCCTTCCTCCGCGCGATCGCTAGAACGTCGCCGGGATTCTTGCCCCTTGGGTTCAGGAGAAGACTTTCTTCATAACGCGTCCTACCGCGGAGGCCTTGAATGCGAGCCTCCTTACTGAATGTCCGCTTGTGGACATCGCCCTCTCTAACGGTATGAGGCACTTTTTCATATCGCCCGGCACTCCTATGTGGCTCCCTTATGACGTCGAGGTCGTAGTAGTAGTCGAAGCCCCGCCACAAAGGCTTCCAAATCAGTCCCTCTTTCGATGGCCTGGTATCTCTTATTTCATGCCCTTCGATAAATTCAGGTTTCTTTTCAGGATAAGAGTATGCTTCAACCTCTTCTTTAGATGCCTTTAATTCTCCAAAAGAGGATATTCCGCCTTTTCCTCGCTTAACATCTCGGACACGTAGATTGAAGGGCGCTCGTACTGTTTTAAAATACCGTTGCTTAGGTTTCATATCAACCCATTCGCCCGTCAACTCGTTCCGCCACAGCAAAGCCCTACCCGTATTCTTCACGAAATGGAAAATTTCCTCGTAGCTCCTTGTGAGACGATCCCTCTGGCTACCGGGCATAGCGTTCGGTTTGCGCCAAATGATCTTGTCTCTGAGGACCCAGCCATCTTCCTGTAGGGCGATGGCCACTCGACTTGGGATGAGGAGTAGCTGCTTCGGCTGAAGCAAACCGCCATCCGATTTGACCATTCGATTCGGGCTGGACTCAGGTTGCACCTTCTCGATGCCGCGGATGCTATCGCCGCCGGGGTTGTGGCTTCCGCCCGCCATAGAGCAGTAGGTGTCGCCTAGGACGAGGTAGAGCGACCCCGTCTTCTTCAGAACTCGTCTGATCTCCCGGCAGATCTCGACCAAGTGCTCGACGTACGTCTGTGGGCGAGGCTCAAGGCCAAGCTGTCCTCTCCACGCTCCGCATTTAACACATGTTCCTTGGATCACGACATCATATTTCCTGATCCACGCTGTTCCGGTCTGGCCGACAACCTCCTCCTGACTGCCGCGAAGGTTGTTCCTATTCTCGTGGACCAGCCCACCCTTGGATTCAACCCATTCATGTGCGCAGTCCTGTCGTCCGCCCCAGACGGTCGACAGGTCGACGCTAACGCTGCCCGAGTAGATGGCGCTCTGCTCCGAATAGGCTATCCCGCCCACCCAGTACCTGTACCGAGGATATTTCGCGCTGTAGTGGTCGAGGCTCTGCTTCAGGGCCTCTTCGACCACAGCCCTATCGGGGCCGCTTCGGCTCGCCACCGTCGAGTAGTCCCTCAGACCCCAGTAGGGCGGCGAGGTCAGGACGAGGTCGACCGACTCGGAAGGCATCTCCCTCATGAGGACTAGGCAGTTTCCGCAGTGGACCCTGTTCAGCTGCAGGACGTCCACATCGTCTCCCTCAGACGGGGACCTGTTGGGATGCCGCCCTCGAGTCCCTCACCTCGTCCAGCTTCCGCTCCACCTCGCGCCTCGCCCTCGCGGCCTCTAGGAGCATGATGAACTGGTGGGCGTCCTGAGGGTCGCCCGTCCACTCTCGGCGCAGCTTTGGCGCTACCTCGTCGAGCCTGCCGAGGTCCTTGGGGGTCAGGCCCACCTTGACGGCGAGCCTGGTCAGGTCGTCGTAGACCTTCCTCTTCCTGAGCCACCTCTCCTGCTGATCAACTTCCCTTACGAGTCGGACGTGCTCGCGCTCCAGCGCCTCGTAGTCCACCTGCTCCTCCTGCCTGTACTCCCTGCCCTCAAGCTCTGCGATCCGCTTCCTCATCAGGTCGTCAATCTCTCGACTGATTTTTGCCGGAGCGATGGCCTTCCTGAGCTCCTGGAAGAGCTCGAGGTCGAGGTGGAGCGTGACGGTACCCCTCAAAAGGAACACTTCAACGGAAAAATACGGGAGCAAATGTCATTTGGAGGGAGAAGTAACTCCTCAGGAGTTACTTCACTATACTACTCTAGCATTGTCCGTGGAAAATAGGGGTTCTCAGGAACTCCCAAATGGGCGGGGACGGGAGAAGCCCGATTTGAGCTCCTTTGGCATGAGATAATGACAATTATCCAATTTCCTCGTCCCAACCACATTTGGGCAGAAATTTTTTAAAACGTCGAAAAACGACATGATGGAAGGCTTCGGCTACATCGCAAATGGGTCCAGGCGAGGCTCAGCCAAAACATAGAGCTTAAGTTGATCCTCCACCGGCGGCGCAGTATAGGCGCCTTGAACCCGATCCAACTTGTGGCCCATCCAATAGTCGATGAGACTATCGTTGAAGGCAGGATCATCCAGACGTGTCGTCTTCAAACTGTTGCTGAAGAACTTACGGAAGCTGTGACTACTTACCTTCCAGCCGAGACCCGCCCTGGAGGAGGCCCTGCCCAAGAACTCGTCGAACGCCGCTGTCGCTGAATCGATCGATGTATGTGGGAACAAAAAGTCTTCAGTTCCAATGTCACTTCGCTCCTCTGCAAGGTACCGTCTTAAGCCTCGTGTAGAGGCGAATCCGAAGAAAGTATCGAACTCCACATCGTAGAACTCAACTTTTCCTCGGATCAGATGAAGGTGCAGACGCTCCGCCCCAGCCTCAAGTTGATCCCTTATATCACCGTACTTCCGGTTGAGCAGGTCAGAGATGCCTAGACCGCTCTGGGCTTGACAGAGGATGATAGCGCTGTACATCGGGTGCTGCGTTTCCTCTAAAAGCCTTTTCAGATTCTCCCTTGTCAGCGTTGGCTTCTTATTCAAGGGATGAGAACTCGGCGCAATATCAACGACAAGTGGCATGAAATTCGCTTTGTAAAAGCTACATACCGCATAGTAGGATAGAGCATTCGACGCTGGCGACCGATTCCCTTTCTGAATCACGGCCATCCAAGCATCCAACCGCTCCTCAGCCCTCCGCCGCTCAAATCGACCCTTCGTCAGATCCACATCCCGCTCAGCCACCAGCTGATCAGGACTCATCGAGGCGTAGCTGCAGAAGGCTGCCAGAGGCAGCAGGTAACTCTTCAAGGTATGTGGACTCGCCCGGCCATCGGCCTTTCGCTTATTCAGCCTCGCCAACCAACGACGCGTCGACTCGAAGCCCTGCGCCCACTTCACCTTATCCTCCAACCTCGAGAACTCATATTCAGACGCCAAAGTGGGATCCTTGTTCCCTGGGGCTTCATGACCATTCATCGTAGCTCCACCTCAGAAGCGACGGCTGTGGGCTTGCACTCCTCAGCAGAGAAATCGCAGTCCTCGGGGCACGTCGAGTCCGTGCAGTGTCGGCAGAGGTTGATCAGGGCTCTCCGGTATTGTACGCTCTCCTTTCTGAGACGAGTGAACTTGGTCTGGGCGTCTCGGCAAAAGCCGATTATCTCGTCGAGCGTCCGAGGCTGGTCCATCTCACCTGCCTTCTCGTTCCGAGAGCCTGCGCTCCATCTGAATGTAGATGCCTTCTCGCGGTTGTATGTAGGGGCCGGTCTTGCCCTCCTCTCCAAACGAGTAGATGCTTCTCGGCTTCCTGCTGTAGTCGGCGTATCGGGTAGCCGAGGGGTCCATGAGGAGGTATTTGGGGTTGCCCAGGGCGCTCTGGTGCTCCTTCGGGATGACTGGGGGAACTTTCCAGCGTATGCCTCGCTCCATCCACCAATAGTCCTCGCGCACGTGGCTGAACGTGTAGTTGAAGCTGGCCTGAGCGATCTCCACCTCGCCGGTCCTGGGGCTGAAACGGGCCTTGAAGGCCGCCTCGAACTCCCTCTTGTACGGGACTAGGCTTGGACGGTAGCCGATGGAGAGGGCGGCGGCGCGTCCAGGCAGGTGGCGTTGCAGGGTTATGAGGGCCTCGGTCAAGCCGCGTTCGCGGTGAAGCTTCACCATGGCCTCGGCGAGGAGGCGCTTGAGTTCAAGCCAGTCCGTCGGCGTGTGGTCGACCGAGGTCAGCCAGAGGCTCTCCCTCTCGGAGACCATGTAGAAGGATAAAAGAGGCATCTCAGGTCGCCTCCATTCGGCGCTGTCTCTTGTAGACAAAGAGAAGGAGAGCGACGAAGCCTACGAAGAACAATAGGAGGCCCATGAGCATCCCGATCCTGTACGGGTCGAGGTTCGACAAGTCCCTCACCAAGAGAATCCCGTGGTGTCGACTGACTCCAGCTCGGTCGCCTCAAGGCGCTTCACCTCGGCCCAGCTGTCCAGCAACACCTTCTGCCCAGTCTCCTTCTCGTAGAGCTTGAGGACCTGCCTCGGCGTCAGGTCCGGGTCCTGAAGGCAGAAGGTAGGCGGAGCTGGCTTGACGACCTCGATTTTCTTCGTCGGCTGGTGATACCAGAACCAGAATCCCTTGCCTAGGAGTCCGCGGTTGTTGATGCTGGCCACCACGTCCTTGACGGTCGGGTCGGCGAGCTGGAGGCTGTCGAGGAGGAAGTCGATCTGGCTCCTAGCCTTGTCCCTGCTCATAGCTAGGTCTCGGAAGAAGACGTTCGTCGCAGCGTTCCTGATGTCCGACAGGATCTCCAAAGGCAGTTGCGTAGCCACGTCTACCGAGAGGCTGTTCCTCCTACTCTCCTTGATGAAGTCGCTCACGGTGGCTCCGCTCCGCGCAGCGTCACCGGCATACAGGATGAGTTGGGAGGCCGCGAGGTACGAGATCTCGTCGATGACGACGCGAGCTGGGAGGGTGAGGTTTCCCTTGCGCCACCTGTCGAACTGGCTGAGGAGGTTTGAGGCGGCCTGCACATCCACGTTCATGTTCGCGTCAGCGTCGAAGCGATCCATGTTCCGGACGCAGATGAGGCCGACCGGCCTGCTGAAGCCGTACGGTTCAGCCACCTCCTTGAGTTCCTTCATGATTTGTCGGAAGTCGATCTGGAAGCTGCGCGGGTTCTCCACCTCGATTATGCGGTCATGGACCGTGGGGGGATGCTGGTCGACGTCGCGGATCTGTTCCCCCTTCCTCAGAACTGTCAACGTTAGGGTCGGGACGCCTTGGGGGTCCACTCCGAGAATGCCAAGCGTCTCGAGGAGACCCTTCGTCCGGCCGCTGTATGGGAACATGGGGATGCATGCGAGGCTGAGGCTGTTGCTCTTGTCGTTGAGGGGGCAGAAGACCACCTCGTGCTTGGAGAGGACGCTGTAGCAGGCGATGGCGCTGAGCAGGAAGGTCTTCCCGGCGCCGAGGCGGGCGTAGACCGTCTGAAGGGCGCCGAAGTCGGCCTTGGGGAAGACCGGCAACCCGTACACGGGCTTCAGAACGAGTTCTTTGCTGATGCTCCCCGACTCCCAGCAGCCTCGGGGCATGATGAAGCATGGGGCGTAGTAGCCTGCATGTTCCTCGCTGACTATCGTCACCTGGCCCTCCCCTTCCGCCGTGGCGTACATTTCAAGGTAGGCCATCCGGATCTGCTCGTTCATCTTGTTATAGAGCGATCCGTACTCGGAGAGGGCTTGGGCGTAGAAGCCGTAGGCGCCGGTTATGCCGAGGACCTCGTAGAGGTAGCCGTACTTCACCACGCTCACGCCGAGGCGAATAAGCTTCTCGGCTTCGTCCAGCGAGGCCCCTGCCATGCAGCCGCGCGCCAGGAACTGGAGGACCTGCTTCTCCTCCCTAGGGGTCTTGGTTTCACCGGTGAACCTGCCCAGGAAGTAGCTGTCCAGGTAGTTGCGGAGCTGGGGGTCCTCGATTCGGAAGCGTTCCCACCCGAAGGTGTGCGCCGTCTCGTCCATGACGAGTTTCAGGGCCTCGAACGCCGCTACGTAGGACTCGGTGAGCCTGTCGTAGGCCGCGTTCATCATGATGGCCTCGGGTGTGGTCTCCATCCCGCCCTTGACCATGTCCATGAGGACCTTGACGTACAGGGGACGCAGCGGGGTCTTACATCTCGGACAGAGGTTCCTGGCCTCGAGGAGACCTCTGAGGGTCGTGTTGAAGCCGCACTTCTCGCAGGCGCAGCCCAGGAACTCGATGATCTCGTCCTCCCTAGCTGTGACGGGCCGTTTGAGGAGTTCCTTGCTGCACTTCGCCATCGCCGTCTCGAAGAAGATGCTTCCCCCCTTCATGGCCTGACGCAACGGGACGATATCGGGTATGAAGTCGATCTGGTCCAGGTACTGGCAGAGGGCCTCTACTCCACCGCGGCCTGCCTCGCTTTCCACGATCCGTTTGAATAGGCTCTCCAACCAGACCGTCGGGCTGAAGCCCATCTCCTCGGCCTTCAAGTCGGCCGCTGACCTCCCTGTTGGGCAGCCTGCCTAGCCTGAACTATGGCCGAGATGATGAGGCTGCGCCTAATCCAGCAGTTCTTGTCGCAGGCGATCTCTATCTCCCCTATCTGGCTCATGAACTCGTGGGGAAGCGTCTCCAAGAAGAACTGGGTACGGTTGAACATGGCCTCGTTCACGCCGAGCGCCCTGTACTGGGGCAGCTTGTCGACGGTCTGGTTCTGGACCTTGATGAGGAAACGCGCCGAAGTGTACTTCCTACGCATCTTAGCCAAGGTCTCGTGGATCCAGTCCTCAAGCCTCATGCCCCGCGCCTTCTCTTCCTCCTCTCCACCGCGCCGGAGAAGTCGACGGACGAGGCCTAGGATCTGGGGAAGGAACATCAGGACTATGCTGAGGACGATGGTCAGCGCCAGAAACTGGGAAGGCAGGTAGCCCTTCTCGACGGCCACGTAGCACGCCACGATGGCGAAGACGATGGCGACGGCCCTCCACCAGCTGAACCTTCCCTCGGTCGCCCCCTCGGCTTCCCCTTCCAGTTCCTTGACGGCCTCGTAGGGGGGCAAGCCGGGGATCGGTGTCTCGACGGCCTCCACGAGGGTCACGATCTTGTCCTGGAAGTCGCCGAGGAGGTCCTCGAACCTCGTGTATTCGACGAGGAGGGTCGGCGAGAGGATGAACGCTCTGAGCGCCTTCAAGCTCTCTATGAACGCCGCGCGGGCCTCGTCGAGCTTCTGCAGCTCGCCGCTGAACGCCACCGTCTCTAAACCCAGAGCCTATCTCCCTCTCAGCTTCCTCAATTCCCGTCGAGCCATCTGCAGGAGGATGAGAAGGCTCAGTATCCCGCAGGACATGAAGCCTAGGACGAAGCTGGTAACGTCTACGCTCAACTCGACTTACCTCCTTGGCGCTTCTCCGCCCTCTCTGCCTTCTTCCAGACTTTCTCAACTAGGACCTTGCCCAGTTCCGCGCCTAGCGCGGAGCCGAAGCCCGTGCTGACACCGACCACGGCCACCTGAACAAGGTCATCGACGCCGAACGCCAAGATTTTCCACTTCTTTACGAGCTATGCCCCTTCTTCCACTCCTCGTCCAAGTCGATGCCGCCCGGCCTCCACTGACTCTCCGGAACTTCAACTTGACTCACCTCCTTATTTTGGCCGACGACCCTATCCGGCCCCGGGGGTCGTCGGCGCCCAAGGTCCTCAACCACGCCTCTTCCGGTAGATCAGCGGCTCACCCTCTTCCTCCCCCGTTCCTTCGGTTGACTCGGACACCCCGGTCCTCAGGTAGAGCTCGTACTCGTCGATCTGAGCTCCAGAGACGTGGTCGTCGACCCGATGTCTCCCCCCGCGGTAGTAGCGGATGACTGGGATGAGGGGGATCACGGCCAGCGCCAGAAACGCCCAGAAGAGGAGGGTCAGCTCCATGACGCTACCCCACGGAGGCCCTTCCCGACGAGAGGGATCCTACGTTGTAGCCCGAGACCCACGTCAGACCGACGGTTACCGTGGTCGAAGCCCCGGCGCTGATCGTGCCCGTGGAAGTGTTGCCAGTGGCGATCTGCGTGCTTCCAGAGTCGTAGAAGTAGATGGCGACCGTCCCCGACGCCGATGAGGACCCCACGTTCAGGACTGTCACGACGACCTGGTTGTAGATGTTATTGAGGCTGTCGTAGCCAGCCATGGAGATGCCGGTGATCTGAAACACATTACTGAAGGCTATCGTCACGTTGTACGGGATGCTGATGGTAATCGTGGTCACCGCGTAGGCCGTCAGCCCGCCCACGCCGATCCCCGACAACATCAGGGCTATCACTATCCCGAGGGGCACTGTCCTCCTAGCTCTATCCAACCCTTCACCTCAGAGGAAAAATAGTAACTCCTGAGGAGTTACTTTCTCACAGGCGAAGGGGCGAGAAGGACCAAATTATTACCTACGATTCTTCACACGTGTGAAGTCTGGCTCCTTCTCCAACTCCGGAATCGCTAGGATGCTTAATTCGTCAGCTTCTGAAGTGTGACGCGCGTCACACTTGGGTCATTTTCAACCCTTCTTCGCTTCAGCCCTGTTGGTTAGGAGGGCGAGTTGCTCCACTAGCTCCAAGTGCCGCTCCTGGAAGGGAAACCTCCAACGCGCATCCTCAGCCTTCTCAGGGTACAACTGTATGAGCAGATGGTACAGGGCTGCCCTAGCGACGAGGTGGGGCTGAACCTTCATCTTACTGACCTGGAGGAAGGCAGCGACCATCCTCACGCTCTTCCCATACTCATCGCTGAGGACGTGGCACGCATCCTCGTCCCTGTCCAAGCCCAGCTCCTTAAGCATCCTGCTGCCGTAGTTCAGCATCGTCTTGACGACGGGGGGCTCCATGGCGCTGCTCAGGACCTGAATCTGAGTGCTCCGGATCGGCAGGTCCTTAGTTCCGTTAGGACCCAACGCCAGAACCTTATACAGCTGCTTCCCCGGAAGCGTGCCGCCCAAGCTCTTCCCGAAGGCCAAATGATTTGTCAGGGCGTAGGTGGTGTCGAAGGGCAGATCGTCAGACAGTTCATCGATCTCATCCGCGACTGCACCACACGTCGTGCAGACCACCTCACCACGGTCGTGGTCCTCCATCAGAGTCGGAGACAGACATTCAGGGCAGATAGGCGGTCTGAGAGAGGAATTTTGATTATTGAAAAGATAATCAGAATTCGGTATCCTCTTCTTCAGTCTCCACCAATAGTTCGAAACGACCTGCTCGGACACGCCGAGGGCAGAAGCCTGCTCCTTCCTGCTCACAACGCCCTTAACATATCTGAGCTTGAATAATTTCACCAAGCTCCTCGGAGGCCGACCACCCTTACCCTTACTCAACTTCGCCCTGCGCCATCCACCATTTATCCTATGGAGCGCGCTCAGCAGCCAGCCACCCAGAACCGCAGTGACCCCCACTGCGGTTCCGATTCTGACTGATTCTACGGTGCTCACCCTTTTAAACGCTTAGACCTCCTCGATCTTGACTGGCTTGATTCCTTGGCAAGCATACCATAGATATTCTCGGCGACCTCGTCGCCACTGTCCCGTCGGCGTTATGGCGACGCAAGTTAGGTCAGTGGCCTCGGCATAGCATTGGTCAGCCGCACTCATTATGCAGGGGTCGGGGTGGCTGTGGAAATGGGCTTCGACGGTCATCCTTCGGCTACGGGCCAATTGTTCCGCCAAGTCCTTCGACTTCGGCGGCATCCTGTAGGTCGTGCGCGGCTTCTCGCTCACATTCGGTATAGGCAGGAACTCGGAGACGATGCCCCTCCTGCTCTTCAAGAGAAAGCCGCCCATCTCCTGTTCCCGAAGCATCCACTCGTCGAGGAACGCTTCCAGTCTACGCTTCAACTCCGCCTTAATCTTCATAGCGATTTATTCCTCCTTGAACGCGAGTTTCTCCGCGTCTCGAACCTTCTTCCACAACTTCCTATCCATCGCGAGTAGATGCTTCTCCCATTGATGGAGCCTCCGCTTCTCCTTACGGGCTTCCCTGAGAAAACTACTTTTCCTAGCTCGATAGCTGATGTCCGTGAGATTATTAAGATGCTCGACCTCATAAGATGTCAATCTAAGCAAAACGTCCATCCCGTTGCATCGTTCCCGATAAAGTTTGGTTAAAAATTGCTCCTCGCCGCTCATTCGGGTCCCCTCTCCTCCGCGATTTGCGCTAGAAGCTCACACACCCTACTCAGACCCCTAGCCACCTCAAACAACATCTTATCCCGCTCTGTCTTGGACTTGCCTAATAATTCGGCTAGTCTATCAAACTCGGTTGCCTGCTTCAAGAATCTTCTATAACTCACAGCGACATCGCCTCAATATTCGGTATCAGTCCCTTCGAGCATTTTCCAAATTGAAGATGATAACATCGCCCACAATCCTTGGGCAACGGCTCCATAGCTCGGTTATGATACTCGAACTCTCCGCACCATAGGCCGAGGGGAAATGAATGTACCATCCTCCAGAAATCTTCATATTCCCTACTCATGCCGACGTAGAAGCCGCCATGGCAGTCCCAGAGACCCGTCATCTGGTTAATCTTAATCTTCATATTTTCCCCATCCTCCCTGCATCGCCCTTCGGCATCCGCGCCCAGCGAAGACCCCTGACCACGGCTCTGCGGTTCCGTGGATGTTTCCCCAATGCGGATTCGACCGTCCAGCACAGCCCGTTCTCGTAGAAGCCCTTGCCGATATCCTTGGCGAAGAGGTCTTGGCCGTCCTCGTCCTTCCAGCTCGGGCGACCGCGACTCAACGCGTCGCCTCCTCCATCTTCGCCCAACTCGGTATCAGGGTTGGTATTTCCTCAGTCATGGGGCGTCCTCCTCGACGCTTCCCAGTATCTCGGCCCAGCAAAACAGAAACAGAGTGAAGGTCCATAGACCGAAGCCGAACATTGCATCAAAGAATCGTCGCAGAAGCCTCAACGCCCCGAAGCCTCCTCCTTCTCCTTTTTCTCGGCTATTTGGGCTAGCATCTCGCAGACCTTAACCATGCCTTCCGCAACTTGGACCAGGAGCTCATCCTGTTCCGTCTTCGCCGTGGTCTTCAATATTTTGGCCAGCTTCTCGAACTCGGTTGCCTGCCTCAGGAATTTCTCGCTCATCTCAATCACCTATATTCTCCAAGGAAGCCCACACCCTTTAGAGGTGGGAGGAATCGGAGAACCTTTAAGCGTCTTTTCCTTAAGGCTAATGTGCGCTTCCAACCTAATCCCAGCAATGGGCAGAGCTGTATGGCGTATGCTCTGAGGGAAGCGGGCTGCGTCAGGCAATACAAGTCCTCGACTGAGACTCGCCCGTCCGACGTCAACCAGCCAAACGTCGTCCGTTCCTCTGCGAAGAGGCGTCCTATGGGGAACCAACCCCTTAACGAAAACTGGAACGACAAGCTCATGGTGCTTCAGCCCTGAGTAGTTGACCATCTTCTCGTAAACGTCGTAGAGATACTTGGTGTCCAAGACGACCGAAGAGGTCTCCATTCTTACCAACCCCTATGGAGTCTCCTGAGCCCCCCAAGGTTGGTAAGACTGTGCTCTCGCCTTGTCCCATGTCTCGCACCACTCCCAACTACGGGTCTTCATGTCGTAGCGTCGAGGCAACGTCAAAGTATCTCCCAGACCTCCCCCGCAATAGGCTTGATGAGCTCCATCTTGTAGAAGGCCTTGAGCCACGTCTTCATCGTGCGAGGATCCTTCCCTCGAACGTTCATTATGGCGTTCTCCACGTGGCGCCTCTGAACCTGAGAACCGGTATGCAACTCCTCATAGTAGTTGGCGAGGAGGTAACGCTTGACCTCTATCCAGACCCTCATTACCCTCGGCTCCGGATTCGGCGCCTTCGTGACGAGCGTGTTTTGTGCACTTGTGTGCAGGGCCATCCAGTTGCGCAGGGCCTCCTCGACCTCGAAGCTGAGGAGTCCTCTCCGATATTTTCCGTACTTGTTCTGGATGAGCTTCCTGAAATTCAGGCTAGTTTGAGGGCTCAACAAGACATGCATCTGCACTTTACCCCTGTTTCCGGGGGCGGCGGAGTCGGCGGAGCCGCTCATCTAGGTCCCTCCTCCGCAAGGAATGGTACAATTGTACAATTGTACCATATCATGTATGTAGTAGTAGTAATAGTAGTAGAGTAGTAGAGTAGTAGTAGTAGTAGTATCTGCAAGGAATGGTACCGTTTCTTGTATGGAAAGAAGCCCAAATTGAGCTCCTTTCGGCGTCTGAGGGGACTGAAATGGGCTGGGGGCCGCGAGCACACAAATGCACAAAACCCATGCAAGAATATCATGCCGCTGCCTCCCTCACGGTCACCCTAGCCTTGTCCCTGACCCTGTAGTAGCCGTCTGAGCGCCTCTCGAGGATCCGGTTCTTCACGTACCATGCCAGCTCCTCCTGAAGGCCCTTGCCCGGGGCCGAATAGCCTAAGTCCCGCAGCCTCTCCGCGATGCTGCGCATCGATAGGGCCTTGTCGAGCTCCCCCTCAGCCATTAGTATGGCCAGCTGGCCTCTGAGGCTCGCCTCGTCCGGCGTCACCCTCTCCCTGTAGACGACGACCTCCACGTCGCTGACTGTCCTCTCGACGACCAGTTTCCCATTCTCTGAAGGGGGCTGAGGCGGCTCCGTTAACTTGGGTAGATGTTTCGGGAGCAGGAGCTCTATGCTGCTCTCCACGAGGCCTCGTATGGCCTGGTCGAGGCCCGAGTAGGCCTTGAGCTGCTCCTGAGCAGAGTTCAGCTCCGCCTTGACGGACTCCAGCGCCTCGGAGAATTCCTTGACCTTGGCAGCCTCGACCCTGAGCTCCGTTATCGTCGCCTGAAGCTCCGTTATCTTCGCCTCCTCGTCGCCTGCCCCGTTCTGGAGCAGGGCGCGGAGATCCATGCCCGTCTTCAGGCGTCCCTCGAGATCCGCCTTCTCCTTCTCGACCTCCCTCAGCCGCCTCTTCATCTTCTCCAACTCAGATTCTTCTGCGGCCCTCTTCTCCAGCATCTCCTTGAGTTGCTCGCCGAGCTCGGAGACCGCCCTCTGCACCTCCTCTCCGACGGGCTGAACATAGTCGAGGGTCGGGGTGTCGGCTCCGTGGGGCGTCTTTCGCTTCTCCGTGACCGTGACTCTGTGAGTCCGCTTGCCGACGATGACGAGCCACTCGCCCCTACCGATGCCGAGGAGATCCTGTGCCTTCACATCGACCCCATTCTTTCTGAAATGGGTGAATACCTCCTTGTCGAGGTAGCCCACGTCCTGAGCCGAGAAACCTCCGAACCACACCAAGTTAGCGAGCTGCCGAATCGTGAAGTTAACCTCTTGGGGCCTCTGTGATATGGCTACGGGGCAGATGTTCAGCTTCCGGCCCTGACTGAAGCAATCTTTGAAGGCCTTGATCATGCGGTTGTAGACCCATGGGGATGCGATGTGTCCTGACGGGCTTCGAGGTGCATATTCCTGAGTCTCCTCGACGACCAGGAGTAGGGGGCGGTGATGCTTCTCCTGTAGCCTCAGCACCTGCTGGATGAACTTCGTGGTGAACTCGACCAGCTTCTCCTCGTCCTCGACATCGCCGGTATAGAAGACCATGCTGACGCCCTGCTCGATAACGACTCTGGCGTAGAGGCTGGGCTCTGAATCGACCAGGGGTACATCTTGGTTGAAGGGGCCACCTACTACCTGAGCCGGGTACTTCTGCTTGATCGTATGCCACTCGGCCCTCGGTTCGAAGATCACGACGGTGCCGCCCTGGTCGAGCCACTGCTCGACGAGGAGGGCGACCGTGTAGCTCTTGCCAGCGCCGGGGTTAGCGAAGACGCCTACCCGTAGGCCCTCGCTCCGCCAGGGCTCCTCGTTGGTGTCGACGGTGAAATCCTCGCCGAAACGGAACCTCAAAGCTTCTCCCTCCTCCACATTATCTTACAGGTTGGGCATCTCCAGTCCTCGCTGTTCCTCTGCATCGGCTGCCCACAACTGGGGCAGAGGCCTCGGTGGGGATAGGGCCACATGAGGCCCAGCTGATAGCCCTCGCTGAAACCCAAGAAGAGCAGCCCATCCTCACGGCCGTTTGGAAACCTTTCCTTGAAAGCGTCTCTCACAACGTCTTCGACATCTCCGCGCTCGCTACCCTTACGGGGCAAAGCTACGTATCGAACCGGTTTTCCCCTGCTCCGAGCATAGGCCAAGTCGCGGCCAGTGTGCCCGCCCAGTCCGTCAGGGGCGTAGACCCAGACCTCGTCCGCCTCATCTATAGCTGGATAGAAGCGTTTAGCCGCTACAAGGTATCCTTCCTCAGTGTTCCATGCCCCCGGTATTTTGTTAGGGACGGCTAGGAAGGTGTAGGGCTCGAAGCGGCAGCTGCCGAGGACAACTATCTTAGGCAACTATAAGGCCTCCTTAGGAATGAACCTGAACTCGTAGGCCCATCTATCGAGCCAACCTCTATGCATCTTCTCGTAAAGCCGTTCATATTGCTCTGGAGTGTAACCTCCCTCCGCGAGGGCGTCCTCCACACTTATCGGAGTATCAACCTCAACCATCTCAGGTTTCTTCTTCAGAATGAGTATGCGGCCTTCTGGACGAGCGGGGCAAGTCCTACACTTCTGTATTGCGTAGTCTTTCCCGATCTGGTAACGACCGCTCTCTCGGCGAGTCTGAGTCTTCTTCCTCTGAATCACAAGCTCGTCATGGTCATCTTCGGCGAAGATCATCCCTCTCCCTCCTGTCCTCGGAAGATAGGCCTCGGTAGCCTCCTCACCTTTGTCAGCTTCATGAGGACGATGTCGCCCGGCTGGATATCCCAGAAGGCTAGGTCCCTAACCCTCACGGATAGGTAGAAACGCCCACCATGCTTGATAATCGGCACCGCCATCGAGAGATCCATGTCCTCGAGGACGGCCACTTTTTCCCCGCCCTGGGCGTTTGGGTTAGGCTTAGGTATGGGCTTCACCCTCCTTGATGACCGATGAACCTTGGAGCAGGGAGGAGAGGTTCTTTTCTCTGGGCCTCTCGCTGAAACTGCACCTCAAGGCTTCTCCCTCCAGCCAGCTTCCCGCAACTTCTCGGAGAGGCAGTAATCTGTTATGGGCATGGTGATGGGCGTGCCGTGCTTGAGCGCCTTATGCACCGCCAAGCTCTGCTCGGGGGTGTTCGACCGGAAGCCCCGGCCACAGATGGGACACCTGACGACAGGGGCCTTATAGTAGTCCGCCAACTAGGCCACCTCTTCCTCGCTGGAGGGCCGTAGGAGGCTGCTGAGAACCCACTGCGTCGCATCGGTGGGCAACTCTGCCCGCACATCTGCCTTGTACCACACCTTCGCGTATTTGCCATCCTGAGAAACGTCCAGGACGACCGCCACCTTCTCGCCGAACATGACTCTCAAGTCCTTGTGGATGTTCAAGGTTGGGGACCCCACCGCGACACCGAGAAGCCTATGCCGAAGACTTTGACCTGAAAGAGGTGCCACCCCTCAGAGGCCCAGATCCTGAATGAGAAACGCTCTGGCCATCCCCGACGCCGCCGCAGAAAATTCGCTAGGGGCCACCACGTGAGACGCCATCTTGGGAGCCAGAGATCCACCTCGATCATCGGCGGTTCACATCCTTCATGGCCGATGGTCCTCCCGAATGTTCATCATCCTGTAGTCTGGATGAATGACGGCGGGGGTGTTCTGCCTGACCGAGACGAACTGGATGTAGGCCTCACGCACCTTCTTGGCATAGTCGAGGCCCGCCTTGATCCACTCCTTGAGCGCCCCCGTCCACTTCTCGCCCCTGGCCTTCTGGTAGGCCCACTCCAGCTCCTTGTCCCAGATCCAGAGGACGCCGTAGCCCATGGCCTCGAAGCACTCCCGCTTCGCCTCGTCCTTCCGCTCACGACGACTCTTCGTGTGGAATAACCTGCTCTGGACCTCGATGACGAGGACATCCTCGACTATGACATCGGCCTCGACTGGGTAGTCCCTGAAGGGGGTCGAGACAGGCACGTTCCGCTCGTATCGTAGACTCATCGAGTCGAGGATTCGCCAAAGCCGGGTCTCCGGCTCGCTCCCCTGCCGCGGAAGCCCGTCCTGCCAACTCACCGCTGCGCCGCCTCCAGCATCTTGCTCGGTAGCTCAAAACGCATGGGTTCGACAGGATGCTCGAACGCGAGCCATCTCTTGAAGTCGCTAATCCACAGTCTTCGCCCGTTGACTAGGACGAATACGCATTTTTCAGGATCTTTGTCAGGGTACTGCAGGAGGTAGTACCCTATGTACCGAATTCTCTTTGGGTCGGCTCTCCGGAGCAGCCAGTCTATCAATCCGAAAGTCCACTGCTGGGCCGTATCCAGAGACGCGGTTCCGTACTTCATCTCGACGAACATGAACCTGCCAAGGGGGTCGTCGCGGCCGAAGCGCCTCACAACTAGGTCCAAGTCCTCGAAGACGAAGCCCTCAACGCCCCCGGGCATGGTCCGCCTTATCCACTCGCGCCACGGTAGGACCTGAAAGAGCTCGGGGTGCTCGAAAATGGGGGCTTTCGCCACTCAGGTCCCCCTCCTGAAGACGACCAGGTATCTGGCGAGCCTGGCGAGCCTCCTGTCCCTAGTGAACCTGTTCTGGATGTCCGGGTGGATCTGCTCGGTCGATAGGGGGCAGAGGATCATCCTCTCGACGGTGAAGCCGTCTCCCTCGAACGCATGGATGTAGTGGTGGATGAATACCGATTCCTTGGGCTCGTCCTCAGTGTAGTCGCTCATCAGGAGGGCCACGCGACCGTCCGGTTGGAGCCTCCGGCGGGATGCCTTAGCGAGCCTCCTGAAGTATTCCAGGTACTCGTCCCTCGACAGGGACGAGATGGACTGGTCGCCGTACTCTCTCTCCTTCTTCCTGTAGTACGGGGGGTCGAGGAAGAGGATGTTCGGCTTCCCCTTCAGGCCCTCTATGACGGATATGGCGTCGCCGGTCCTTATCTCGGGCCGCCTCTTGGAGCGTTCTAGGTCGATGTCGTACGCGAGGCACCGCCGACTCATGACTAGGCACGCGTCGACAGTCGTCCCCGAGCCGGCCATGGGGTCGACCACTAGGTCGCCCTGCCCAGTGTAGAAGTATAGGAGCTGGAGAACTAGCTGGCCCGGGGTCCGTCCCTCGTACTCGTAGCCGAAGAGTGGGTGGCAGCCCGAGAAGTTCCAGACATCGTAGGGTCGAGGGTTACAATTCAGTCCGTCGTTCGACTCGGATAGCTTCTTCAGGCGTTCAAGATCGCCCTTGCCCTCCAGCAGGATAGCCCACGTGAGGGGATAGTCAAGGTGATAGTAGTCAGCGACCTCCTTGAGAGACTTACCTTTCTCAAAATCAGACTTTACCAACGAATTAAACTCGTTGAATTTATTGGTAGAGTAAGACACGGTTCTCTGGTCGATACCTATTACTTCGCCGATTTGTTCCTGTGTCCATCCGAGTAGACTAAGCTTGTACATGAGGACGTCCCGGCCCATCCTCTTCTGGGCCAAGATCCCGGAGACGCACTCCGAAGCCCATTCAGGGGTGACGCTGAGGCTGGTGGCAATGTCCTTCCAGACGAGACTCAGGGAATCCGGCGTCTGCGCGATCTTCCTCAGCTGGTACTTGATGTCCCCCTGGGGGAGCCTCAGCCCGTGCCTGGTATTCAGCTCGGCGGAGCGGACCATGAGGTCGACGAGGTGCTGCTGCTTGTCCAGAACCTCGTCCCGCCATTGAGTGGCCTCTACCTCCTCGAAGCGCTCAGAGCCGTTCTGCCTATCGTATTCCCTGTAGGCTTCGAGCCGATGCCAGCCGTCGAGGCAGATCGTCCTCTCCCCCTCGTCCTCACTGATCCTCTGAACCACGATGGCGGGGAACCTGGCGCCCGCCCTCAACGACTCGAGATAACTATCAACTGTTGCCCGAGACACGCTCTGCCTAGGATAGACGTCGTCGTCCCTCTCGATCTGGCCTATCGGGAGAAGGATCGGTCCCAGACGATCTTTACCCTCCTTCGAGGCCGACCCGGAGCTCATTGAAAGAGCCTCCTGAGGGCCGACAACTGGAGCTGAGGGACGTACCACGCCCTCACGTCGGGGTCCCATCGCCAGCGTGGGACCCCCTTGATTCTGGCGACGAGTTCGGGGTCGTAGGGGAACCTGACCTCGATGGCTTCGCCCCGAAGGCTTAGCTGCACTGTCATTTATGCGGTCCCCTTGAAGAGGCTGGCCACGGTCTCGGTCACGGACTCGAATTTCTTCTTGAGGCGCTCGTAGGCGGTTACAGTCATGGGGTCGCCGCAGATGGGGCAGAACTTGTGGATGGCGTCGAGGTCGATTTCCTTGGGCTTAGCTCTCGAGGTGGGAAGCGTGGGCTCACCTGTAGACGCTACGGTAGGCGTTGGCGTGGCTGGGGGCGCCGGTGGGGCTTTGGATGGTGGGGTCGGCGGCGCAACCTCGATATGATCGATGTGGACCCCCAGCTTCTCAAGCTCTAGACCACAGGCTTCGGTGATAGGCTTCGACATCACGACGCCGGAGTCACGGTACTCGACGCGCCAGTCGACGCCAGGTGGCTCGACGTTCGGCGGCCTCAAGATGGCCTTGACCTTGACGATGTCGGTGAGGGCGACAGTGGTCTTCCCGTAGTGCTCGGTGGTTCCGACCAAGACGACTTCGGCTGGCTTCACGACCTCGACCACCGAGCCGCACATCATGCAGACTATGCCGCGCCAGTCCTTGCGGACATCCCGGTCGTCGCGGTTGCGCTTGCACTGGGGGCACCAGTACGGACCCGTCTTCTCGGTCGCGGGTGGCTTGGGAGGCACCTCAGGAGGCTTACCCGTAGGTACACTGGTAGGTGTTGCCGTAGGCGAAGGCTCGGAGGGATACTGTTCGAGCGTGTTCAGGAGCTGCTCGGCCTCCCTGACCGTGCAACCCTGGGGGTGGGTGATCCTTTTGGCTAGGATGGTCTGCTTCACAGGGTCGTCGACGCGAGCCAATAGCTCTAAAAGAGACCTATTTGCTCCACGTGGAGCAAATTGTCTAACTGTTGGCGATACCCTGAGAAGGGAGAGAGTTGATTCGACATATTGGCGACTGCTGAGCCCGAATTTCTTGGCGATAGCTTCTTGAGTAAGGCCTTTCTTTCGACTCGCCTCAAAGAGCTCGGCCTCCTTCCACGGGTTGATGCTTCCCCTCAGCTTGTTCTTGGCGTAGTTGATCTCTTGAGCCCTATCCTCGTCCACGCGCCTGACCATGCACCTGATCTTAGGCCACGCAAGGACACCCGCAGCCTTGTATCGGTGAAAACCGTCGATGATCTCCCAATCGTCAGCACCCAAAGGCCTGATTAGAAGGGGGTCAGTCCCGTTGGGCCCTTCCTTCCTCATGTTCTCCAGGAGCGGCTGGAACTCCTCTTCGCTCATCTCGTTGGGGTTATACCTGTTCGGCTTCAGCTTCCCCAGCTCAACCCACAGCACCTCGTCCTGAGCCAGCGGCTTCAGTCCTCCAACTGCCTCAAGATCCACCTTCCCATCGTGTCGCGTCGGCAACTCGCTCGCTGGCGTGAACACTCCGGCGCCAGGCAACGGCGCAACTGGACCCCTCCTCCCCTCAGAGGTACTGGGCCTTGAAGGGTTAGGAGGGGACTTAGGTGCTTGAGCAACGCTGTATGGGATGACGAAGACCTTGGGACTCAACTCCGGGTGCCAGTCGCCCCCCATCGCCCGCGCGTCGGCGAGGCACGGCTGAAAATCTTTGCCGAGGAACATCTTCGGGTAGACGAGAAAGACCTCGTTCTCGGGGTCGTCGGCGAAGTCGAGTAAATCGGCCTTGGCGAAGCCGCGCTTGACCTCTTCTACGGTCGAAGGCAATTACTTCGCCTCTAGCGTCTTCTGCGGGTTCACGATGTCCGCCACGACCTGGGCCTCCTCGAACCTGCCCTCCCTGATTCGCTGCAGAAGACTATCCCGCTTGGCCACCAGCTCGTCGAGCTCCTTTACCTTCCGGTCCAGCTCCTCCTCGTTCCGCGCCCTGCTCTCTATCAGGCCCTTGATGTTCCGGTAGTCGCAGAAGTTCCGCTCCACCTCGAGTTCCGACAACTCCTCGTAGGTCTTCCCAGCCAGCCTCTGCAGCTCGACTCGCTTCCGCGAGATCTCCGATTGTAGGCTACCGATGCCCTCCTGCAGGTTTTTGATATCGTCCGAGAGGCGGGATACACTGTACAAGGTGTTCCGGTACTCGTCCAGCGTCTTCTCGACCGCGGCTGTCTTCAGGAAAAGTTGGCCCATGACAACGTCGGGGTTCTCTCCTTCCCCGACCTTCGCGTGGAAGTCAAACCTCTCGTTCCCGGACTCCTTACCCAAGCTGAAGAGGCGGCTGTAGCTGACAGAATCGATCTGCAACTAGGCCACCGCCTCAAGTTCTCGCTCCAGTGGTCGATCGTTGTTCTTTCTAATTCCCGCGCTGTGGTGCTTCCCTAAACAGTGACACTTGCATCGTTTCCCTAGGGCGTTCCAGCAGGCCGCGCAGCATATCTGGTCCCATGGATGGCTTTCCTTGAGCAGAACCATGCAAGGATCGCCCGTCAGCTTGCCTTCGACGCGGATCAACTTCCTGTCCTCGTCGACGTGATGTAAGCTACGTAGTGTCGGCATAGAGTTCATTTCGCAACAACCTCCTTTGGCAAATTCTTGCGTAGAAACTCTCTGACAGCCTCCGTCACGATGTCGGATTTGCTTCTGAAACATGGCATTCCGAAATCATCTTTGGCGGTTTCGACGAGCTTTTCAATCGGTCCCATCAGCTCAGCGGCAATCCTCACAGTTGCCCATTTCCCTTTACCTTGTGACATCATCATCACATAAAGAGGAAATGGATCATCGTCCATATAAAGTTTTGTGATAATGATGTAACAGCCTCTTGAAGCTCATGTTCGGGTTCTGTCTAACTTCGGGTTGAAGCGTCTACGAAAGTTGCAAAAGGAACGTTAGATGAGACTCGCTAACCCGTACAACACCGCCTCGAAGAGGTTGGAAGAATAATGGATCAGTTATAAGGAGAAAGGAGCCAAATGTTTCATATCCACGTTTTTTTCCACCATATCCAAGCTCCTTTGCCCGCTCCAACCATTTTGCCTTTTATTTGTCCTTCTCCCCTTAAATCCTTCAATCTGGTGAAAATTTTTGATCTGGTCTCTTCAGGTAGTTTTTCTTCGATCTCTCTTGTTTCTAACGGCTCATCAGAGTCATTGATTATCGTGAGTATGGTTTCACCTATTTTGTCCTTTGTTCGCATGCGATTCGAATATATTTACTGATGAATGTATTTATAAAGCTATCTATGTATCTATCGATAACTTTATTAGGAAGCCAATGCATATTGTTACAATGATGTCACAGAAGGAAGGTGCCCAAAGAGTGTCCAAAATATACCCGTCCGACAAAGAGTCAAAACATGCAACAGTGCGCCTCCCAAAGGAAATGAAAGATGCCATAGAGGACTACCTTAAGACAGAGGACGCCAGAAGAAAAGGCTTCCTCCACGTCACGGACGTAGTCACAGCGGCTGTCAGAGATCTACTAGAAGAATACGGCTTTTATAGCCCCTTAGAAGAGAGAAAAGAAGTCATAAAAGGCAGCTAGGGGATGAGCCGACATGGGTGCTCCCCAACACTTCAAAGAGCAGCTGTCCGAGTTCGTCGAGGATTTGGACGAACCCTTCGACATGAATTTCCTGATGAGGAACTGCAACATCTCCTACGAAGAAAACTGGTTCCGAGACACCCTATACGAGCTTGAAGACAAAGAAAAAATAGTCAGACTCAACGACCACTACCTACCAAGCCGGATCCTACTGAATCGATGGATAAAACACGAAGTAAAACAGCAACCTCTGGAACCAGGTTGCATACAATTACCCTTCGACCTGATAAGCCAAATCCAAAAACTCCTCAACTGGAGAAAGGAGCTCGGATACCTCAACGCAGAGGATTTTATCAGAGATGCTGTCAGAAGACTCATCCAACCGAAGCATCCAACAACTTTCGAGTTAAAACCATAATGATGATGACTGCCGAAAATCTATCCACAAAAAGAAGATGATCCACAAGACCAGACTTAAGGAGTTAATTCTCGAATAGCAACTCCAAGAGGCGGTTTGAGAAAACTGTTGAAAAAGGGTTTGGATTACGAGTTCTCTAATTTAAGATCCTTTTTAATCTTCTCTAACTCTTCTTTTTTGATGATGATTACTAGGTTTCCCAACTCGTCAATTTTTCCTCCTCTAATTTTTTCTTCTAGAAAGTAAACAGTATCGATCAGCTTACTAGCCAGTACTTCCTTGGCAAGTCTCATCCATTCCTCATCCAGCTTCGGAAACCTCCTCATCCATTAATAGTTGACGTCTCAACTTTTAAGCAGCCACGTATCGTTAAGGGGGAGAGGGGGGTGCCTATTCTCCTTTAATGGTTTCACTTCAGCCCTTTTTCGGTTGACCAAGAATATGGTAGGCTAATAGTCGTGGGGAGTTTAGCGACAAAAAAAGTGGTATATTCGAAGCATGCTAGTGGTAGCCCGGGGGAGATTGTCGGAGCCTTCGTGGCCCTTTCGAACTCCCGTTGGCAGGTTTCTTCTCCCACAGGGGATCCAGAGCCTGCAATGCCTAACCGGAGTCTGGCTCCTTTGGCCGCTACACCACCGGGCTACAGGGTGGTTAGGATGCGGTGAATTCTTATAAAGGTGGTGAAGCCTTGGGACGCCGAAGCATGTTGAACGCCCAGATGTTACAGTAAGGGATATATGTTATGGAAAGGCTTAAATATAAGTTGCGCGGCATGTTTTGCGCCGGGTCCTGAGGAGAACCCGGTAAGATTCGAGAATTTCTGTGGAACGTCCGAGACATAGACGTTTCACTTAGCAGAATATTGGTGAGAGAACATGTCCGCGAAAAGTGTGCGCAGGAGCATCCTCAGCACTACGCGTTGCCCAGAATGCGGTAGCGATAACCTTGTAGAAGATTACGACATGGGCGAAATAGTCTGTGGAAAGTGCGGGTTAGTGATAAAGGAGAGTGTGATGGACGAAGGCCCGGAGTGGAGGGCTTTCACCCGCGAGGAGAAGGAGGAGAGGAGTAGAGTAGGAACCCCGATCTCCCTCTCGGTTCACGACAAAGGTCTCTCCACGGTCATCGATAGGGTTAATCGAGACGCATTCGGCAGGGAGCTACCATCAGCGACGAGGCTCCAGATGCTCCGCCTCAGGAAGTGGCACATCAGGGCGCGTGTCCACTCTTCTGTTGACCGGAACCTTGCCCAAGCCATGGCGGAACTCGACCGCTTGGCCGATAAGATCCGCGTTCCCTCCTCAGTTAAGGAGCAGGCCGCCCTCACCTACAGGAGAGCCTTGGACAAAGGGCTAGTGAGGGGACGGTCCATCCTCGCCATAGCAGCTGCTTCACTCTACGCCGCCTGCAGGTTCACAGAGACACCGAGGTCATTGAAGGACACGGCGGAGGCAAGCCTCGTAAAGAAGAAGGACATTGCACGTTGCTACAGGCTCCTCCTCCGTGAGCTGGACCTCAAGATGCCCACGGCAGACCCCGTCAGGAGCGTGCCCAAGATCGCGTCGAGGTTGGGCCTCAATGAGAAGACGCAGCAGACGGCCATCGAACTGCTCCACAGGGCGGAGGAGAAGAAGGCGATAGCTGGGAAGGACCCCATGGGCCTCGCAGCCGCAGCCATTTACATCGCCTGCGTGATCGAGGGGGAACGGAAGACCCAGAAGGAGATCGCCGAGGCCGCCGGCGTTACAGAGGTCACGGTCCGGAACCGCTACAAGGGCCTCCGCAGGGTGCTGAGACTCGAGGTCTAACAGACCTCCACAAACCTTTTTCTTCGTTGTCTTTGCCAAAGCTTATCTTTGACCGTGTAGGCGAGTTAAGGCTATAGGACGGTCATATGGGATGGGACACCCCTACATACCTAATCATGTTGACAGTGTCCGCAAGAAGCTTCTAACAACGATAGGCGTTGAGAACGTCGAAGACCTCTTCTCGGACATACCCAAGAATCTCCGCCTAGGATACAGGCCTCCACTACCCGAACCTCACTCAGAGGTTGAGGTCAAGAGGTATGTTGAGGGAATCCTCTCCAAGAATAGGACAGATGGGGAGTACATCTCCTTCTTGGGTGCCGGCGTCTGGCCCCACTCTGTTCCAGCGGCTGTGGACAGCATAGCGGGTCGAGCGGAGTTCTTGACCAGCTACACGCCCTATCAGCCCGAGATCAGCCAAGGAATGCTCCAAACCCTCTACGAGTACCAAAGCCTCGTCTGTGAGCTTCTCGACATGGATGTAGCGGACTCCTCGATGTACGACTGGGCGACGAGCCTTGGGGAGGCCGCGCGCATGGCATATCGGGTGACTGGTAGAAGGGAGTTTCTATACCCTCATTTCATTCATCCTGAGCGCCTAGCCACGCTTAGGGCTTATAGTGAAACCGCAGGCATCAAGCTGGTCGAGGTGGATAACGACTCTGAAAATGCCCAGATTGATCTAGAAGATGTCAAGGCCAAGGTTGGTTCTGAGACGGCAGCCCTCTACGTTGAGAACCCCAGCTACCCAGGGCCTTTAGTGATGAATCTAGAGGAGTTGGGTGAGGTCGTTCACGACGCAGGTGGTCTCCTAGTGGCTGGCGTGGACCCAATCTCTCTCGGCTTGCTCAAGCCCCCCGGACAGTACGGTGCCGATATCGCCATCGGGGAGGGACAACCCCTCGGCTCCTACGTCAACTATGGAGGGCCTCTGCTGGGAATCTTCGCCTGTCGAGAGGACACGCGTCTGCTGCGCCAGATTCCTGGACGGATAATCGGAATGACCGTCACAAAGGATGGTGAGACGGGGTACTGTATGGTTCTCCAGACGCGGGAGCAGCACATTCGCAGGGAGAAGGCTACGAGCAACATCTGTACCAACGAGGCTCTACTGGCGGTTCGAGCAGCCGTGTACCTCGCCTTGCTAGGGCCTGAGGGGATCAGGTCACTGGGAGAATATGTGACTACCATGACAGCCTATCTCACGAGTCTCTTCTCCGAGATCGAGGGCGTCAAAGCCCCCTTGTTCATAGGGCCTCACTTCAAGGAATTCACGATACAGCTCACGAAACCGGGAAAGACAATCTCACAACTTAATCAGAGCCTCTTAGCCGACGGAATTATCGGAGGGAAGCCTCTGGTTGAGGATTTCCCTGAACTCGGGGAGGCTAGTCTCCTATGTGTGACAGAACGCCATACCCGGGAGGATTTGGAGAGACTCGCTGAAGCCGTGGGGAGTATCATGGAGGGATGAGGGACGAGGGAGTTTCGTCAAGCCAAGTGGCCTGAGCCGAACCTCTTTGAACTCGGAGTTCAAGGCCGAAGAGGGGTCTCTCTCCCTGTCTTGGACCCGGTCGTTGCCTCAAAGGTCGGGGGCCTTCGGAAGCTTGTTCCTGAGGAGTTGTTGAGGAATGATCACGTTGGGCTTCCTGAGGTCTCAGAGATTGAGGTGGTCAGACATTACACTCGGTTGAGCGAGTTCAACTTCTGCGTCGACTCCGGCATGTATCCTTTGGGAAGTTGCACGATGAAGTACAACCCGAAGGTTAATGATTACTTGGCTTCAAGTGATAAGGTTCGCATGGTCCACCCCTACCAGCCTGAGGAGACGACTCAAGGTTCGTTAGAGATCCTCTACAAGCTCTCCCAATGGCTCTCAGAGATAACAGGAATGTATAGCTTCAGCCTTCAGCCCTCGGCCGGAGCCCACGGTGAGTTCACCGGGATCCTCATCATCAGAGCCTACCATCTGCGACATAATAACGATGATAGGGACGAGATCATCGTTCCAGACTCGGCCCATGGAACCAATCCAGCGAGCGCGGCCATGGGCGGCTACAAGGTCGTCGTAGTTCCCAGCAACGAAGAGGGATGCATCGACATAGAGGCCCTCAAGGCCGCCGTGGGAAGTAAGACGGCGGGCCTCATGTTGACGAACCCCAATACGCTTGGAATCTTCGAGAGCAGGATCACCGAGGTCTCCGAGATAGTTCATGAGGCGGGGGGGCTCCTCTACTACGATGGGGCGAACCTCAATGCCATCCTTGGCAAGGCTAGGCCCGGGGACATGGGCTTCGACATCATCCACCTCAATCTCCACAAGACCTTCTCAACCCCTCACGGCGGTGGCGGCCCCGGCGCTGGTCCCGTTGGCGTGAAGGAGTTCCTAGACCCGTTTCTCCCAGTTCCCATCATGACCTTCGATGGGAAGCATTATCATCTAGACTACGATAGGCCGTTGAGCATAGGCAAGGTTAGGGGCTTCTACGGCAGCTTCGAGGTTCTGGTGAGGGCCTTCGCCTACATATATGGAATGGGCTTCGAGGGACTTACAATGGCCTCCGAGGTGGCCGTCCTCAACGCAAACTACCTAGCGCGAAGAATCTCCCTGATTCGAGGTTTCGCCTTGGACCGTGCCGAAGGGACACCTCGGAAACACGAGTGCGTCATAACCTGCGCTCAGCTGAAGGAGGAGACCGGCGTCACCGCAAGGGATGTGGCGAAGAGGCTCCTCGACTTCGGCATACACTCCCCAACCGTCTACTTCCCCCAGATCGTCGAAGAGGCCTTGATGATAGAGCCGACGGAAAGCGAGCCCATTGAGGAACTTGACCGCTTCGTGGAGGCCCTAGCCCAGATCTCCAGAGAAGCCTACTCCAACCCGGAGACTGTCAAGGAGGCGCCCCACAACACTTCGGTGGCGACTCTGGACGAGGTACAGGCCTCTCATCCGAGGACCCTCTGTGTGAGCTGGCGGGCGCACAAGAGGCGCCTACATGCCGAACACTAGCTCCTTAGCTGAGGAATCGGTCGTTCAGTTGCGTCTGGCGCGTGCGTCCTTCGATAGGAGCTGAGCGTACTCCCTTGGTGTCAGAAGAGCCTTCAAATCCGCCTTGAGGTCACTCGGCTTAATGATTACTATCCACCCCTCTCCGTAAGGGTCTTTATTGACCAGCTCAGGGGCCTTCTCCAAGGCGCTGTTCACCTTGACGACTTCCCCTTCGACTGGGCTGTAGACCTCCGAGACGGCTTTGACAGACTCAACTGTTCCGAGGAGGCCCATCCGTTCGACCTTGGCTCCTATCTTCGGCAGGTCTACGAAGACGATCTCATGGAGGCTTTCTTGGGCATGGTCTGTTATCCCAATTCGCACGGTTCCATCTGCCTCTATCGAGGCCCATTCATGTTCCTTAGTATAATACAGGTTCTCTAGGATGCGGGAGCCCTTCGATGACGTATCTAATCCCCCAGTAGGTTATTCGGATTCCTGATGACCGTCTTTTAACTATTTCCGCTATCAGGATTGCCTCGCGGGTTCTCTTGGAAGAGCCTTGCCTTCTGGTCATGGGTGAGGCGCTTTATTTGCCTCTCACGCCGCATCGCCTCACTGCGCGTCGCAAAGACCTCCCAGTGAATAACCCTGACGGCCCCATGGATATGGGTGTACCTCGCACCTCTGCCCCTCCTATGAAGCTGGATCCTCCTCTCAAGGTATGTCGTGTAGCCTGTGTAGAAGCTCCCATCCTCGCAGGAAAGGACATAGACGTAGTAGTTCTTCGCATTCACTTGTGAATAGTACCTCGTCTTCAGCTTCTTCTGTACATCCTTTCTAGCATATTAACCGTTGGAGAGTTTGAGTTGAAGGATCCCTTGAATCGAGTGGGGTTGGTCTGGTGAAAGATCTTTGGAGCTTATGATTATTCGATGGCGTGGCTTATAATTTCCAGCAATCAGGCATTATGTTTGACACAGTACTCCTCATATTTCTCTGCCCATATCTTTTCTTTATAGGCAAAGCCACATCTCTCACAAACGCAAACCTGCTGTCCCCTTCTCTCCTCTTTTTCGCACCATATTGACTAGCGTCCCTCTGTTTTCTCCTTCCTTCCACGGAGACCTTAAAGGTATTAGAAAAGCGTGTCAAGGAAGATCATAAGATTGGGAGAGGATCTGGTCCAGACTAGGCTTCCCCACGTTGGGTAGCTTCCCTTCGGAACCGCAGAAGCTGGGGAGCGTCATACTTGTCTCACCGCTGCTTCCTTCAGGAATTTCATCGCCGCCAATGTTGCTAATGCATACATGACTATGGCCACATGAAATGGGAGGACTGGATCGATATCGTACAAGATTCCTGACAAGACGATGCTCGCAGAACTTCCCAAGTTACTTAGAATATTTATTGTCCCAAAGACTCTGCCCCTGACAGGCATAGGCGTGGAGTCCGCCATGAGAACTTGGAGGGCCATAATCCTAGAATTCAAGAATATGGCTTCAACGATCATCGCCAGCAGAAAGGACGTGAAACTGTTTGAGAAGGTGAAAATGTAGGCCGAGACGCCGAGTAATGCGATAGAGGGAACGAAGACCTTCTTTCTACCATACTTATCTATAGACCATCCGATGGCGAAGATGGCCATCGTTGAGACGATCTGCGATATGGTCACGATCATCCCCCACTCCACCGTAGAGAGACCCTTCACGTTAACAGCGTAGGCCGACCTGAATCTTTCATCGAAGTGGAAACAGAACATGAAGAAACCGGTCAACACCACTAGTCGTCTCGTCGAAGGATCGCAGTTGCCTATCGTCTCATATGCATCCCTAAAGACTCCAACCCCGAGTTTGCTAGTTCCTTTGCTAGAGGTCGGCAGAAAGGTCTCCTTCAAGAAGAAGAGGCGGATCAAGCCTGCGAGGAGTATGCCCAAAAACAGGAGGAAATAGGCAGTCCTCACGCCTCCAAGGCTAATGCCCTCCTTTGAGGCTTCGTCAAGTATGAGTAGGCCTCCGACGGTCGGAGCAATTAGTGCTGGTATCTGAGGCAGAGTAGTCAGTAGTACATAGCTCCTTCCCCTGTCCTCAGGTCCAACGCTGTCAGCCCTGATCGCATCGAGGGCGGGCTCGCTAAGGGCGGTGAGGGATAACAGTGATACGCCGAAGATCAGCCAGGTCCAATTCGTAGCAAGAGCGTAAAAGAGGTACGCAAAGGACGCGAGGATCGTGGCGGCCCCGACAAGTAGTCTTCTGCCTCGTGTGTCAGCTATGTATCCCCCTGGTATCCTCAAAGATGTGCCGAGTAAGGTCTGCGTTGCGGTGAGGGCGCCCAATATGGCGCCGGTTCCTCCGAGAGCGAAGACATACAGCGGCTCATAGGTCTTGATCATCTGCTCCATAAATGTCCAGATAAGTAGGCTCACGACGAGAACCAGCAAGTTTCCCCTCAAGGGGGAGAAGAACTGCTTTAGGGTATGCTTCATCGGAAATCCGTGCTAAGCTGTAATTTCCACCGTCATAGGATGGACTGGTTAAATAGATTATCTGCTCTTCCCTTCCTTAAGCGACCCCAAACTTCCCCTCATTGAATCTCAAACATCTACATCCTATCCAAGAGCAAAAAGTGCAAGGAATCACATCTTAGGCAGTAATAACGCCTAGCCAAATGAATCTCTCACAAGAAGTATCTCGTAATTTCCAGAGTAAAATCGAATATTGAGATCGAAGAGGCCCCGAGTTATCCATTCTCGCACTCAAGCCCAAGGAGCATAAACTTCAAGGCGTCCTTGTGGTTCTTTGCGTCCTTCCTAATCTGCCCAAGACCTACGGCCTGTTGGAACCCTGCCTCGTTGGCGAGTTTGGTAGCCCTCTCGTACTTGGCCTCTGTTAGCGTCTCGTTCGAGATCAGGTTCTTGAGGATCCGATGAGTTCCTCCCTTGTATAGTTAGGCATATGTGACACTCAACAGAAATTAATAGTGTAATTTCTCCCCATCGACGTCTCGGTCAAAGCCCTCCCTTCTTAAGCGGATTTGAAAACAATTGATGGAAGCAAGTAAGGTCAATTAAATAATTAGTATAGAAAAGATTTCTGGACGTTCCTTAAGGATTATTGTGTCTGTTCGCACGAGTCCGTGCCTCAAGAGAACTGTGATTTAACCAATAGCGTCTTAGTACGTCCGCTTTTGAGGTTGATTATTGGAAGAGTCTTGAGTAGATAGAGACTTGGGTTCTCCCTACGAGTATCTTCACTCCATACCCATGCTTAGTAAAGGCCTTAACCCGAAGATATCGAGGATTCATAAAGCAATCATTGGGTGCAGGGCATGAGTACGTTTCCCAAGCTCCCCGAGGTCCCTGGCGTAACCGAGAACAAGGTAGATCAGCGAAACACACGAGTCAAGTTCACGGAGAGCGAACTCATCGACACTACGGTTGTTGACTGTGAAGGCTATATCGTAGGCAAGGTCGACTCGCTCAGAATTGAACCTGAAGAGATCTTCATCAAGCTCTACGCAATCGAGAAGGAGAAACGCCAAGTCGTAGACAGGGAAACGCTCGCCAAGAGACTCGCCAAGACCATACCGCTCAAGAGAAACATTTTCGATGAGGAGTCTCGATCCATAGATATAGGTAGAATCGTACGGGAGCAACTTGGCCTAAACCCTAGCGAGCCCGTCACCGAGGAACAAATTGCCCGCTACGTAGAGAGCCTAGGCCTAAGCGTACCCTATACCGAACAGGAGCTAGAGGTGCGATCTGACAGAGGTTCAATCCCTTGGGCCCTCGTCGACCGTGTGGGATCCTCTGAGTTCGGCAGATGCGTCATTCTCAAAGAGCCCTATGAAGCTAGGAGGAGAGGTCTTGAGCTCAAGGACTTGGTCCCCTACCGAAGCAAGAAAGAACTTGAGGGGAAGCTGGTTGTGGATGTTGAGGCCAAGCCGGTAGGAGCGGCCTTGGAGATTCTCATCGGGATCACGCATGGAATTCTGGTGCAGAAGGAATCCTACAAACAGGAGGAGACCATAGACCTCGACAAACTGAAGAGGAGCCTGATTCCATCTAGGTTCCGCGACTTCGGAGACTTCCAGAAGAAGGTCGGGAAGGACCTTGACAAGAAGACGGTCGGCATAGCCGAAATCACGGCTTGGTGCAAGAGTTACAACGTATCCTTGCCTGTTAAAAGGCAGACTAAGGTGGTTACTGACTTCGAATTCTCGGTGGATTGGAGGGACATCGCAAAGATCGGCGACGTGATCATCCTGTCTAAGACGATAGAGGAACTAGCCCAAGGCCAGATGTCGCAAAAGAATCTGGAACTCCTGATCAAGTAAGGTCCCACATTCCCGGACATGGGTTCGCCGATAGGACGATCTGCCAATCAGTTGTTAGTAATCGTTGCCTTCAAAGATCCCGCCGCTCTTGATTTGACGCTGGAACATTAGTTACTCTTAAATCTAAGAGAGGCTTCAATATTTGGAAAAGTGTCTAAGGAAGTGTCTTTGGTGTCACTCGCACCGTTTGTTGCCTCACCCCCAAACGTGGTCGAAAAAATGCTTCAGCTAACTGAATTGAAACCTGGGGAGGTTCTATACGACCTAGGCTGTGGGGACGCCCGAATCGTGATGATGGCGGCCCAAAAATTCGGCGCAAAAGCTGTCGGAATTGAGTTAGACGACGGCCGTTACCAAGACTGCGTGAAGAGGGTCAGGGAAGCAGGACTTGAAGGCAGGGTAAAGATAGTTCATGGCAACATAGTGGATGTAAGCGTTAAGGACGCGGATGTCGTGACCCTTTATCTTTTGACAAGCGCCAACGAACGACTGAGACCAAACCTAGAGCGGGACCTAAAACCCGGAGCTCGGGTGGTATCCCATGACTTCTCGATGCCAGGCTGGAAACCCCTCCGCACAGAAGAAGTCAGGGAGACTTGGGGGTCTCACACGATATACGTGTACAAGAGATAGATTTTCCCTTCCTCCTTTTACGGTTCTTCCGCTTTGGATGCTTCAGTGCTGAGAAGGATATCTTCTTAATAAGGGGACGAGGAAGAAAATCTCGTATCCCGGAGAGGAGAGTAGGTGAGGTACTCCTTCAAGATAGGCTCCGCCTTTGGAATCCCGATTGAGCTTCACATCACCTTCATCGTCCTACTCATAGCGGCGGGCATCTTTTTTCCCCGTTCGACCTGCTGCTGATAGTTTTCCTCTTCATCTTCGTCCTGATCCACGAGGTGAGCCACTCCCTCGTCGCCCGACGCTATGGCATCTCCGTCAAGAAGATAGTTCTGTATCCCATAGGAGGCGTCTCCGAGATAGAGGAGATTCCTGAGAATCCTCGTGTCGAATGGCGGATGGCTATAGCCGGGCCTATGACCAGCTTGGCGATTGGTGGTATTATTCTGGGGATTAGTCAGGCCATACCCGTTACTGTCCCCTCAACTGGCCAAAGTAGGTTGCTAGCTCCCCTCATCGAGGCTGCTAGGCCTCTCGTCTTCAACAACGGGAGCTCTAACGTGCCTTACGGAGATTGCACAATGCATAAGTGGAATGATGGAGGTTGGAATATTCAAATCTTGAATATCTTCCTAGGTGCCTTCAACTTGATTCCTGCCTTTCCGATGGACGGTGGGAGGGTTCTGAGGGCGTTCCTCGCTGAGAGGAGTGGCTTCTCCAACGCTACCCGCTACGCCTCTATGATCGGTCGTATTCTGGGGATGGTGATGGCTATCGTAGGTGTTTTTCAAAATATCTCCCTAATTCTTGTCGGAATCTTCGTCTTCATAGGGGCTACCGAGGAGGCGGAGTCGACGATGATGCGCACAGTCATATCGCAGGTTGCCGTGAAGGACGTAATGTTCACAGATGTAGCGGTTGTGAAGCCCGACGATACTATCGAGGAAGCCATGGAAACCCTATTCAAAGCAAGGTACCACGACGCCGTCGTTGAGATGGATGGTCATTACTTGGGGACCATCTGCTCATCGGAGATTATGAAGGTGGCAAAGGAGTTGAGGAGCAGTAAGAGGGTCATGGATCTCGTAAAGTCCAATGTTGTTGCCTATCCTGACGAGACTGCTTGGGACGCATTGAAGAAGATAAGGGCACATGACCTGGATCTAATGCCTGTGGCGGACAGAGGAATGCCGGATAAGATCGTGGGCGTTCTAACGAAGGACAGTTTGGCGTTCGCCTATGAGAAGGCTGGCAAAGCCTCGTAGGAAGAAGTTGTCTCATGGGTGCAGGGCAAATAGTGCATCCAACCTTGAACTTACTCCCCATCGCCTCCTCCGGAGGAGTCAGAGTCTTCGCACCCTGCAGGGGCTTCGTCTCCTTTACGAACAGTCCATACTACTCCCACGAACACGGATTGGCGGTTGATATCTACCCCCTCACGGTTGAAGCGAAAGCCTTCAGCCCAGTGCAGGGTGGTCTCGTGGAAGTATTTACTGTGAGAAGCCCGAGACCGAAGCAATTCAAAGCGGTAGATGAGGAGCGACTCCTCATAATCCGGCCCTCTGAGAATCCGCGCTTGGTGGTCAGAATCTTACACACGGACTACGATGCCCGCCCTGGAGCCAGCCTTTGCGTAGGTACTCCCATAGGTAACATAGTGAGAAGCGGGTTCTACGATTTCTGGACCGAACATCATATCCACGTTGAAGTTCGGAATCCAACCCATCTCCTTAGGGCCAAGGGTAGCCTACCGATGACGCCACTCACGCAGGGCTCAAGGCTCTTGGGAACACCTTCTGAGAAGCCTCCTAAACTACGAGTGGTCAGTGCTAACCGGAACTTTACGCTCGTAGAACCAGACGACGGAGCCATGACCTTGGGTCCCCTACATGGATTGGGATGTAGAGTCGGCGAAGCCACAGGAATCTTGGACGCGGGCGTACCACACTATAAGGTGGGGAGCGTCCACTTGGAAGAAGGCGTCGACGTAACCTCGGGTGACGAGGTGGTGCTGTGGGGCACCCCAATAGGGAAGGTCTTGGAGTGTGGGAATGGATTAGCGATCTTCAAGTCCCTTCCCATGGAGGTCCACCTGAACAACCGAGTCATCCGAGGCCTCTCCTTCTATCCTTGGGTCGGAAGGCATCCCTTCTTGAAGCTGATACCCCTAAGACCGTCTCAACCGGGGTGGCATGAAGGGCAAGAGGTGACTATAGATATGTGCATAACCATTTCATAGACCCGCTACTCTGCCCTTTCTGGAATGTCATCCCGACCATCTCATTTCGCTTAGGATTGAACCTAGAGTCACCCTTTTTCCTATCCTATTGGAACGAGAATAGCTCTGCGGTCATATGACCTGATGTGGGGCATGGAGCGAGTCTCTACCCTATGTCTAGCCCCAACTCTTTTCCAAGCGATCTCAAGGCCTGCCACGTCATATCGTCGACCTCTATGCCTTTCTTGGACCTCTCTTCCATCGTTCGAAACTCGGGTTCGCCGGGGACGAGTATCTCACTGTATCCAGGCGCCGTCGGAGTGCTTTTGATCGACCTGATTAGGTTGTCGACCCTCTCCTTGAACGTGGTTGCTGGGGTGAAGCTCTCGATCTTAATTGCGTACATGATGACGCCGTTGCCACGTTGAAACTCCGTGCTTGAGCAGCCGGCTCCAGTCAGAGCACCACCGAGAACGTCGACCACCAATGAGAGGCCGAAGCCTTTGTACCCGCCAACGGGGAGTAGCATTCCCTTCAGGGACATGAAGACTGAGGGATCTACTGTGGGCTGCCCATCGTTGTCGATTATCCACCCCTCGGGCGTCTTCTCCCCCTTGACATACTTGGCCCTCACCTTCCCAGCGGCTACGACGGATGTGGCCATATCCAAGACTATAGGCTTCTCCCTATTCGCTGGAATTGCCACACAGATCGGGTCAGTGCCCAGCTTGCGCATTCTCCCCCCATAGGGTGCGACCTCAGGGCTGGAGTTACAGAGGGTGACGCCGATCATGTCGTGTTCCAAAGCCATCATTGGATAGTGCGCTAACATTCCTATGTGGTTGCAGTTGATTACGCCCACGAAGCCGATCGTGTGATCCTTCGCCTTCTTGATCGCTAGTTCCATAGCTCTTACGCCGATAACTTGGCCGAAGCCCCAGTTTCCATTCAATAGAGCAGTCGAAGGCGTCTCTCTCACGGTCTCCACCTTCACACCGAATTTCATCGTACCCTTTTTCACTTGATCCATATACCTCGGCAACATCAGGACGCCATGGCCGTCTTGGCCCCTAAGGTTCGCTTCAACCAAGATCTTGGCTACGGTCTCAGCCTCGTCATCCGACGCTCCCGAGGCTCTTAGGATCTTGATACATGTCTCGGCGAGTTGTTTTGAGGTAAATATTCTGATCTGTAGTCCCCCCAGGGTATGATCACTTTGTTGATATTTAAGACGTGCACGCTGTCTCCTAATGTCGAGAAATATATTTCACAACGGTTAAATATGAGGAGCGAAAAGTCCAGCGCAGGAGGCATTTCTTGTTATTCGAACCTCCTAGGTTAGGGGACTAAAGCGTGGTTCTCACTACATTAAGCGTCATAAAAGCGGACATAGGCAGCTACGTCGGACACGTAATGGTTCACCCGAAACTAATAGAAGTAGCGACCGAGGAACTGAGCAAGGCCATAAATGACAAGATCATAGACGACTTCCGCGTCATGAGCTGCGGTGACGACCTTGAACTGATCATGACTCATGGCCGAGGGACGGACGACAAAACAATACATGGGCTTGCTTGGGAAGCCTTCTCCAAGGCGGTTCGTCACGCCAAGGAACTGAAACTTTATGCAGCAGGTCAAGACCTGCTGGCGGACTCCTTCACCGGAACCGTCAAAGGCTTGGGGCCGGGGGTGGCGGAGATGGAGTTTGAGGAAAGAGCCTCTGATCCCGTCGTGATCTTTATGGCCGACAAGACTGGCCCTGGTGCTTGGAACTATCCGCTCTTCAAGATATTCGCGGACCCCTTCAACACGATAGGGTTCGTCATTGACTCCCGTCTCTCAGATGGCTTCGCCTTCACGGTCATGGACATGGTGAAGGGTGCCAGAATCGAGCTCAAGTGTCCACAGGAGATTTACAGCCTCCTCCTGTTCATAGGTACGACTGGAAGATACTGCATTGAATCCGTCCACCGTAACTCCGACGGCGAGACAGCAGCCGTGTCCTCAACCCAGAGACTGAACCTCATAGCCGGGAGATACGTGGGCAAGGACGACCCCGTCTGCATCGTCCGATGCCAGTCAGGCTTCCCCGCCGTAGGCGAGGTTCTAGAACCCTTCTCCTTCCCACATCTAGTACCGGGATGGATGCGGGGCTCACACAACGGTCCACTCATGCCTGTGAGCCTCAAGGACGCTAAGCCGACAAGGTTCGACGGACCACCTCGCGTCGTCGCCCCGGGCTTCCAGATAGCGAATAGGAAGATGGTTGGGCCTCTGGACCTGTTCGACGACCTAGCCTTCGATTCTGCAAGGGCGAAGGCTCTTGAGCTGGCCGATCTCATGCGCCTTCACGGTCCCTTTGAACCTCACAGGCTCCAGCTTGAGGAGATGGAGTATACGAGTCTCCCGGAGTTGGAGAAGAGGCTCGCAAATAGGTGGAAGCCTATCTAGACCGGTTTGGTGGCCTCTGACATGATGTGCCGTTTTCGGTACGTCATCGCTAGTAGTGGTTTGGCTCTCCAGTGCTACCCCTAGGCTTTGGGAAGTAGGGTATATATCTGACCATAGGAACGATTGACTTAAGTTCCTCTGTCAAGTGAAGATATAGGGGCTCAGAGTGAGTTCAATACCCCACCCATCGGGACATGGAAATCATGGGTAATGTGTCTGCGGGGCTTTCACTTAACTCGAAGAAAGAGTTGAGCAAGACTCATAACTCGTCAACCTTCGTGGATAACATGCGACTTGCTGTCCACAGATGGTATAGATATCCAGCGGGATTCTCTGCTCAATGGGTCAAAGAGGTCATAACAGGTTTCAAATCCAACGAACCAATAACTTTGTTCGACCCCTTTGTTGGTTGCGGTACTACCGTTATAACTGGCGAAGAGTGCGGAGTCCAATCTTACGGGATAGAAGCGCATCCATTCGTTGTCAGGATGGCCAAGGCCAAACTCCTTTGGCGGGAAAACACGAAAGCCTTCAGAGAACATACTGAACGAGTCCTTCGATTTGCGGAGAACTTGCCAGAATCTGGCGACCTGAAATCAATCTATCCAATATTGGTACTTAAATGCTATTCAGAGGGCTCCCTCAGAGAACTTGATGCGCTCCGAAGGTCTTGGATTCATCACGATGACCACAGCAGTGCCTCTGAATTGACATGGTTAGCCCTAGTCGGGATACTCCGAGCATCTTCCTTCGCTGGCACTGCACCTTGGCAGTACATACTGCCGAAAAAGACCAAGAAAAGACCGAAAAAACCATTCGATGCCTTTGACACCCAAACCGATATAATGATTAAAGACATGGAGCGTTTTCAATCGACAGTGAAAGGGCCTCATGGTAGAATCTTTGAAGATGATGCAAGATATTGCTCATCGATTGCAGATAATTCCATTAATCTGATTATCACATCACCACCGTACACTAATAACTACGATTATGCTGATGCAACAAGACTAGAAATGTCCTTTCTCGGAGAAATAAGGAAATGGTCAGACCTTCAAAGAAAAGTAAGAAAATATCTCATTCGGTCTTGTTCGCAACATATGTCTAATGATGATACCCTCGGAATGATATTGGAAGACAAGAACCTCGAACCCATAATAACTGAACTCAGAGAAGTATGCTATGAATTAAGTAAGGTGAAGGAATGTCACGGTGGTAGAAAGAGGTACGACCTTATGGTGGCAGCGTACTTCTCTGACCTTGCTAAGGTCTGGATTTCGCTTCGTAGGGTATGCAGAGATGGGGCAAAAGCCTGTTTCGTAGTCGGAGACTCCGCTCCTTATGGCGTGTATGTCCCCGTTGACCGTTGGCTGGGAGAGTTGGCAGTAGCGGCAGGCTTCAAGTCATACTATTTCGAGAAGACTAGAGATAGAAACGTTAAGTGGAAAAACAGAAAACATGATGTTCTTCTTCACGAAGGGCGACTTTGGGTGAACGCATCGTAATGAGTGCTGTGACTTCCGCAGGACATAAACTTGGCCAAATGCTGGGCGACTTCTTCGAAAGTACTTTTTCTCAAAGACTCGAAGAAATTGCCAAACGAAACGCTCTCTATCTTGACAAGAAAGGAAAGATAAGAGCGGCTAGAGGAAATCAGAAGAAAGTGACTTGGACTGATACTAAAGGCAACAAACATGATATGGACTATGTTTTCGAGAGAAATGGGGCGGATGATATCATAGGCGAACCCGTTGCCTTCATCGAGTTGATGTGGAGAAGATATACCAAACATTCTAGGAATAAGGCTGGAGAAATACAAGGCGCTCTCCTTCCGTTGAGGGATGCTTACAGAAGAAGTTGTAGTTTTGTTGGTGCAATAATAGGCGGAGAATTCACAGAGGGTGCTCTAAGACAACTACAGTCGCAAGGAATAGAAGTCTTACATGTTCCTTACAAGACAATCGTCAAGGTTTTCTCGACAAAGGGAGTAAACCTTGACTATCCAGAGAAAGCCGATGATTCTCTGAAAAAGAAGTTAATAGACAGTTTGAATCGCTTGTCTGAGAACGATATCGGAGATGTCAGCAAGGCTCTTGTCTCTTCCATCGAACAAGATTATAATAGATTCGTTCTCAGCCTAACGAACTCTCTACTCAGGAAGGTTGAAAGTGTAAGAATTCTCAGTCTAAATGGTGACGAGGTAACCTTTGTTTCCATATCCGAAGCCATAAAGGCGATGGAATCAGATAATCATTTAGGCCGAACAAAGGGAGTGAGAATTCAGAAGTTCGAAATATACATAAGATTCAGCAATAACGATAGAATAGAAGGCGTCTTTCATGAGCGCAAGGCAGCCCTTGACTTCTTGAAAACTTACGAATAATCCTACGATGAAGGTTATGCGAACTGGAACAACCCCAACACCCAAGGTACCCACTATCCCTGTCGAAACGCCTGAGCCATCATTCGACCTCGATGACATCATTCAAATTGCGTCAATTCCCATGAGCCTCTTGGCAGTCATTGAACGCCGAGAATGAGAAAGAATTTGTCAACTCTCTCACAATCCTAGGGCAGTGGGTCAACCAAATTCTCTCAGAATCCCAGAAGTGATTATTATAGTGGTTGACCAAACATTAATTGACCTAATCGGGCGGACTAGGGCTTCTTGATCAGCTCTTCCACGGTCATCCTCGGCTCTCTGTAGCAACTAGGGTCAGGTCTCAACGACTGCAGTCGGAACTTCCTCCTATCCCAGTACCCCGGATAGTGATTCCTGAACTTGGGCATCATGAACCGCAACGATGGCGCTGGACTCGCTTCGACGAGTTCGTAGTCTAGGGACCCGCATCCTACTCTTACCGCCGCATTGATCTGGGACCACTGGGATATGACTACGGCGTGGATATTCGTGAACTTCTCATGCCCAGCCATCCACGGTTCACCCGGCTTACCCTCGTCAAAGGGTCTGCTATTAGGCACCGCGGGCGATTCATCAACCATGTCAAGACAGGCCTTATCTATAGCCACCATATCCTTGGACGCGAAGATCCCGAGATTTGGAAGAATCCAGTTGTCCGAGTGCCCGGCGCAGTCGCACTCCGGCGAGATGTCGATGGCATAGTTTATGAAGCCCACATGCTCCTCACCTAGAACGTTGAGAACAGCCCTTGCCGAGTCAGCGAAGGCGGCCGGGTAAATCTGTTCATGCCCAAGGGGACGTACGAGGACTCCACATCCGCGGCGCATCCCGCAGTCGATGCAGCCCATGCATTTCTCTAGATCTCGATGGGCGTAGGGCTTCTCTTCCGTAAGCCAGAAGGCGTCTACAGGGCAGTCCTCGGTACACCTCTGGTAAACGGGGCATTCCTTGCCCACGCATTTCTCAGGGTGGAACTCCCAACTCCCAAGCCCCAACGTGGGGTGTAGCATCAAGTGGGTGACGACCTTCCCCCTCTTAGAGCAGCAACCTATGCCGAGGTTCTTGATGGCGCCCCCGAAACTGCCCATCCCATGCCCCTTGAAGTGGCTGAGGGCGATCATCGCGTCAGCATTGGCTATCGACCGCGCAATGTACGTGCTCCTAAAGAAGTTCCCATCAACATCGACCTTCACGTCGTTGAGGCCGATGTCTCCGTCGGCCACTATGAAGGGGCAGCCCAGCGTCGCCTCCGTGTACCCGTTCCTCGCGGCGGTCTTCAACAGGTCCTGCTCCGTTATGCGTGTGCGCCAGTACAGGGTTGTGGTGTCGCAGACGAAGGGCTCTCCGCCATACTCCTTCACCATCTCCACTATGCCAGCGACGATGTTGGGTCTGAGGTAGCCTGTGTTGTTCCAGTCGCCGCAATGGGCCTTTATGGCCACGCTGTCTCCCTTGTTGAAGCACTCCGCCAATCCAGCTTCCTCGAAGAGCCTCTGGCCCTTCTCGACGTAGCTTGGCGGCGCTCTAGCGTCGAACCAGTAGACCTTAGCCTTCATTACATTCACTTCCAACAGGACGGTTGCTCAACTTCCCTATATTATAAATGCCCCAAATCAGATCCTGACTCACTCCAAAAACGAAGGGGAACTCGACACGAACCGTAAATAGTATGCATATATGGTGTGAAGAAAGTATTTACAACTCGGCCGGGGACTTTACGGCTTTACTGGCCTTCGATCCGAGTCAAGGTCCTCCGTGATAACTTAGATAGAAATATAAGCTTCTCTACAGATTAGTGGAGAATCCCAAAGGAAAGAAGGTTATTCCCTTGCACACCTATACAGGAAAAATACTCCACGTCGATGTTGGTACAGGAAAGACGAAGATTCAGACCTTCGATGAGGCCTTCGCCAAGACCTACATCGGAGGCACCGGCTTCGGAATAAAGACGCTCCTTGATAACCAACCCCCCGGCATCGATCCCTTCGACCCACAGAACCCACTGATTTATGCACTAGGTGCGGTGAACGGGACTATGACTCCTTGTGCGGCCTCTAAGTTCGGTGTCTTCGCCAAGTCTCCCGCATCCAAGCTCCTCGGCGAAGCCTATTCGACTGGGCGGTGGGGCGCCGAACTGCGGCAAGCAGGTTACGACGTCCTAGTCATCAAGGGTAAGGCTGAGACGCCGAAGTACCTTTGGATCGACGACGAATCGGTCCAGTTGATGGACGCCTCCCACCTGTGGGGCAAATCAACATGGGATACCGAAGAGATAATCCGCAAGGACCTCGGTGACCAATATATTCGAGTCTCGGCGATCGGTCAAGGCGGAGAGAACCTGTCCGCCCTCGCGTGCCTCATCAACGACCACTTCAGAGCCGCTGGTAGGACGGGGCTCGGTGCGGTCGCGGGTTCGAAGAACCTGAAGGCTGTGGCCGTCAGGGGAACCAACGATGTCAGTGTCGCCGATCCGGAGAAGCTACGGGAATACTGCAAGGACCTATATGAACGCTGCAAAGGTCCCGCGACGAGTAAGTACAGAACCCTCGGGACTCCGGCCAACGTCCTCTCTCTGAACAAACAAGGAGCACTCCCAACCCGCAACTTCCGAGAGGCCATGTTCGAGGGCGCCGATAAGATCAGTGGCGAGTACCTCAACGAGCACTACGTGGTGAAGATCGAGGCCTGTTCAGCCTGCCCCATGAGATGTGAGCACATCGCATCGGTTCCTGAAGGCATCTTCAAGGGGGCGACTGCCCGAATCGAATACGAGCCCACGATGGCCTTCGGCTCCTCCTGCGGAGTCGACAGGTTGGACGCCGTCATAAAGGCGGTGGAACTCTGCAACGTTTACGGCGTTGATGCAATAAGTACTGGGATGGTCGTCGCCTTCGCCATGGACTGCTATGAGAACGGGTTGATCAAGTCGGAGGATACAGGCGGACTAGATCTCAGGTTCGGAAATGCTGAGGCCATGGTGGAGATGGTTCCAAAGATCGCCCTTAGAAAGGATATCGGAGCCACCCTCGCAGATGGAGTGAAGGTTGCTGGCGAGAAGATCGGCAAGGGCGCTGAAGCCTTGGCAGTCCACATAAAGGGCGTTGAATTGACAGGGTACGACATAAGGGGTCTCAAGACTGCGGCTCTAGGATACATGGTCTCTAGGAGAGGTGCTGATCACCAGCGGCACGGAGCTTACGGCCCAGACTTGGGTGGTCAGGTGGACAGGTTCAAGGCGGATAAGAGCAGGGGACGGCTCGTTGCCGATGCGGAAGACATCTACGCCGTCTTCGACTCGATAATCTTATGCAAGTTCAGCCGAGGCATCTGGAAAGGATACGACGATATAGCGAAACTCTACACCATCGTCACAGGCATCCCGATGGCCGGCGCCGAGCTCCAAATGGCTGGGGAAAGGATCAATCAACTGGGTCGCATCTACAACATACGAGAAGGGCTCACAAGGGCCGACGACACGGTTCCACCGAGGATCATGAACGACCCTATTCCGAGCGGGGTCTCCAAGGGCGCTCGCGTTACCAAAGAGGATGTGGACATATTGTTGGATGGCTACTACGAGGCTAGGGGTTGGACGCCGCAGGGTGTGCCAAAAGCGGAAAAGCTAAAAGACATGGATCTCGCGGAGTACGACGCGGTAGTGGCCAGCAAGAGAGCCTAGGGAGTTGATTTAGATGGTGAGACACGAGTTCGTGACCGTTGATCCGGACAAGTGCGTGGGCTGTAGAATCTGCGAATATATATGTTCCTCGGAGAAGGAGAAGGTCTTCAACCCAACCAAGTCGAGGATAAGGGTAGTACGGATCTATCCGACCATCAACGCGTCCATGACCTGCCGCCTATGCGAGGATGCGCCGTGCGTCGTCGCCTGTCCACGCAAGGCCTTGGAGCAGTCAGAGGAGAATGGTGTAATCCTAGTCAATGCAGATAAATGCAACGGCTGTGGCTGGTGCATAGAAGCCTGCGACTTCGGCGCCATAATGCTTGACCCGGCTAAGAAGGTCGTGGCCATGTGCGACCTATGCGACGGAGAGCCGAAGTGCGTTGAATGGTGTCCCGAAGAGGCGCTTGAGTTAACGACTCGCGACGTTCTCTCTCAGAAGGCGCGGTTCGAGATTGTCAGGAAACTGATGGAGGCCACTCAGGGCCAGCCGAAGGCATAATCCCTTATTTTCTTTTTACTCTTTCCGTGAGTTCTTTCATGAAGGCCTTGACCTTTTCTGGGCGTCCGTAGAGGAGCATTGCATCCTCCGCTTCTACCCTCTTTGACAGTCCTAGGCCTTGGGCCATCGAGTCCAGCTCCTTCATGTCCATGAGCTCCGTGACCTTTATTCTGACCCAGTCGTCTCCCTTTGGGATTCCCGTGACGAAGCCGACCTGCCTTTTAGGAGCCTCGCGTAGTCCTTTCTCCTTTGCCTCTTCGAGTCTTCTGAGCCATTGATCCGCGTACTCCTTCCCGAAGTGATATTCTGCGCTGGACATCAACGCCGCCTCAGTCATCCTGAGATAATCCTCAACATCCGCACCCACTGGCGAAGAAGGGTCCACACGCTGAATGGTCATGAGGGTCCTAGCCGCCTTCAGGTCCTCAACGACATCCTTCGGCACGTCTTTGCCCTTGGAGCGCAGTTCGATGACTAGGGCCTCAAGCTCCTTCCATAAATATTCGTAGTCCAAGGGGAACCCCAGAAGGGAAGATGGGCAAATGTGCCTAATAAAGTAGGAGCGCTCGCGCTAGAATCGGTGACGCCACATCGTCTTGCTTCGTTTTCCCTCGACGGTTCGTTCACGACGACCAGTCAGCTCTTCAATATCTATGACTACGCAGCAAGCTTCATGTAGGCGAGCCTTGTCGAGCCTTACCCCGCCTTCAGAGAGAGGCTTACGGTAGAGCTCCTTGTATTTCGCGTGAAGGAGTTCGAAGAAACGTAGCTTCTCCTCCTCATTATTCTCTATATGGGCTCTCCCGAAGGCAAGGACGCTGTCGTAGTCCAAGTGGCAGAGAGAATCGTAGTGATAACTTACCTCTCCCATGAACTCGTCCACCTCGAAACAGCAATTCGGATTCTTCGATATGATGTCCAGCTTCTTCCCCTCCCACGCGCAGTGGAAAACGATCTTCCCTTCCTCGTAGAGGAAGTTCAAAGGAACTATGTATGGCATCGCACCGTCGGATAGTGCGATGCGCCCGACCTCGGCCCGCATCAGGACCTCCTCCATCTCCACTAAACCGCCTTCGACGAAATCATTCTTCTCCAACAGGATCCCAGCCTACTACTTTCCTGTAAAACTAATAAAGATTGCATCAGCGCGCCCTAAGCTCGGAGACAAGACGGCATTGGTCCTAGCCACAATAAAGTGCGCTAAACCGATTACAGGAACCCCTTTGAGGCGAGTCCCCAGCGGACGTGATTTCTCCTCCACACTTCTGCAAAGGAGGGCCATAGTATGCACTAGTTTAGGTCTTCATATTTCTGTTGCATTTCAGAAAAACTCATATATCCATTTCATCGCATTCAATTGACGAGGAGGATTTTTTATCATCATGACTGGCAAGGTTTTCGCAATCACTACATATCACGAATCTGGAGAGAAATCAGCAAGAGCAGCAGAGGAATAGAGACGGCTCGGGATTTGCGCTATTGGATGGACAAGAATATCCGGTCTCTGTAAGTGTAAAAGTAAGGAAGAGGTCGAGAGATTATTCAGAAAAAATGGTGCAAGCTCCGGTATCGTAGACGTTTGGAACTTTGTGGAGAAAATGAGTGAGGGTGACCTAGTATTTGCATATTCTCGCGATAATACGATTGCATACGTTGGTGAAGTAAAAGGGCCATGCAAACTCAATCGTAAAAATGTTATCGGAGATTCGGAGGGAGAATTTGGTTATGGTCACCAAAGAAAGGTAAACTGGTGGGATGAGCCACATCATTTTGATCGTCGTGATTTGCCTGAGTATTTCGCAGCCCAATTTGGTAGGAAAGGAGCCACTGTTGCGGAAATTGATCTCGGTCCAAAAGGGTTTGAAGGATTCGTTAGCATTATTAAGACATGTGCTAATTCTGGATCAAGATTTCCTGGGATAAATGAGGAAACGATTAAAGCTGGGCTTCTAAAGTATTTGTATCATTCCCTAGATAGATTAGAAAAGGGATTAAAGTTAAAAAGCGCCGAAATTGCCATTGGTAAACAAAAAGGCTCAAGACCCGACTTTATAGCTGAAGACAGGCAAGGAAGAACAGTTATTATGGAATGCAAGGGAACTGCTGGAGAGGGTACTGTAGAGCAGATTCAAAGTTATGAAAGAGAATATAGCAAAGGTCAAAAACCCAGATTGATAATCATAGCATTTAAGATCAACGAAGCCTGCAGGTCAGCTGCTAAAAAAGCTGGAAATATAGAATTGGTTGAGTGCGACCTTGCCTATACACCAATCCTTTTAAGAGAATAAGTTACTCAGACCTTAAGGCATCTAGAAACAAAAAATAAGGATAAGTATATTCGACCTCACGGGTTGCTAGCCCAGAGGGAGGTTAGAACTAGGGCTCGTTACCGAGATGTCGCAGCGTAATGAAGGTGCGATTCAAGCCCGTTAGCATACGAATCCCCTGGTCCACTGACATCTAGTGCCTAAATCCCGAAAACGGGACCTAATGTCAGAGGCCCTCCCCTGACCCCGACTCCACGTGAATATGGATGACGGCGATCCTGTGCGGAGAGTCCTACCCTCGGCCATGTAAGTGGGTTATGCCTTGTTGAGGGCCTCGAGAACCTTGGTGGGTTTGACTCGGAGTTCGCTGATGGCTAGTTCGTCTGGGGTTAGTCCCATGGCTAGGCCGAGGAGTTGAGTGTAGTGGAGTACTGGCAACCCATAGCGTTCTTGGAAGGTTCTTTCCACTAGGGACTGGTTTCCATCCAAGGTCTGGTGGCAGGTGGGACAGAGGGTCACCATCACATCAGCTCCAGCAACTAGGGCGTTCCTCAGCTTCTCCCTCGCTAGGTAGATGGGTATCTTGTTGTCGATGCTCCCCTCGGAGGCGCCACAGCACTGGAACTGATCCACGTACTCGACCGTCTTAGCCCCCGTCACGTCCACCAAGTTGTTGAGGATCTGAGGATTCAGAGGATTGGGGACGCCCATGATCTTCGAGGGGCGGAAGATGTGGCATCCAGCGTAGGGAGCGACGGTGATGTCACTTAGGGGTCTCTTAACGTAGGTCTTCAGCCTTTCCAAGCCCACATCCTCGGTGAGGACGTTCGCGACGTGTTTTACCTCTATCTTTCCTTGGTACTCCATGCCTATCGTGCTGAGCTTGGCGTTGACATCCTTCCTAAGGTCTCGATCCTCCTTGAGCTTCTTATCCGCCTTCTTGAGGAAGCCGGTGCAGCCATTACAGAGAGCTAGAATGTTCAAGCCCATCTTCTCAGCGATGCAGAGGTCGCGGGCAGCGAGGGAGAGGGCCATCTCGTGGTTCGCGGGGTCGAGGGGTAGCCCACAGCAGTTGGCGTCGGGCATGTCCACGAGTTCAAGGCCGAGGAGCTTCGCGACCTTCCTTGCGGAGACCTCATAGCTACCCTCTCGGTAGGGTATCATGCAGCCGAGGAAGAGGGCATACTTCAAATCCGCCATCGTCCTTTCACTCCTTCCCCAAGGATTTTTCCAGATGCGTAACCTCGGTGAGTTTCCTCAAGTCCTCGAACTTCGTCTTCGGGAGAGGAGGAAGTCCCCGTGCTTCACGCCCCGCCAGGCGGGAGCCGGGGATCGTGTAGGCGAGTCCTGTCTTCAGGATGTTCTCAGCGAGGCCCTTAAAGTAGGCTGGGACATATCCCTCCAAGGCAGCCTTATTCTTGAGGACCCTGATGACATCGGTTATCTCGACGCCCTGTGGGCACTTCTCGACGCAGTTGTAGCATACACTACACAGCCAGACAGCATCCTCCTTGATAACATCTCGGATGCCGAGCTTCGCCATGTGCATAAGCCTGTTCGGCCGAAAACTGTCTGTGAATCGGGCGATGGGGCAGGTGGCGGTACACGTTCCGCACTGGTAGCAGAGTTTAAAGCTCTCGCCTCCGGGAATCTTGAGGAGTTCGTGCTTGAACTCGGGGTCGACGCGGTAGTGGCGTTCTACCACTCTTGTGGGGGCCTCTGTCACCACGTTCACCTTCCATAAATCTAAGAATCTTCCCCTTGGGGGTAGGGTTTAGTTGAAATGCATCGAATGCCTTTAAAAGATTACGTTTCTAACCGACAAGCTACCTCGGCATGAAGTCCGAGAGCTGGGCCTGACCTTGAAGCCGCTTCTCCTCATGGTGAGGAGCCTTGAGTCTCGTGGCTTTGAGGTCGAGGACGCCGTAGACCCCATCGTAGCCGGGGATGACGGCCGCTTCATCGTTCCTTACCTTGAGGACAGCCTCAGCGATCCTTGGATCGGCGACTTCGGCCATCTCCTCTTTCGAAGCCTCTAGGAGCACCTTGTACTCGTTCCCGAAGCGCGTCACCAAAGGAACGTAATGGTTCCAGACAGCCGAAGAGGCTTCGGAGTCTATTCCCAACGCTTTGGCGATGAGCTCTTGGAGTGGGAGGAGATGCTTGAACCCCGGAGCCCCCTCAGGCCTAAACCCAGGCTCCCTATCTGCCAATTCCTCCACCCGCTCCTCGACGCCACGCGTCATAGGCCTATGGCAGATGGGGCATATTCCCTTCAGGCGCCTCGACTCCCTAGCCGAGACCGAGTAGTTGCAGCGTCGATGGCCTGTCCAATGGTATTTGCCGTAGGCCGGTTCCGTCTCCACCGTGAAGAGGAGACGGCTAGTACCTTCTCTTCGGATGGCGTCTAAGACATCCTGATAGGTGAAGTGTTCCAACCTGAAGACGTTTGCCTCGCGCCCTATACGGTAGGGGTAGGGTGAGTGGGCGTCGCTGTTCGAGACTAGAGTGAAGCGGTCGAGGGCACTCAGCCTCCAGTTCATGGGTGGGTCGCTGGAAAGCCCCGTTTCTAGAGCGTATATGTGGTGGGTCTTGTCTTGATAGCAGTCCTCTATGCTGTCGAAGCCGTTGATGGAGCCGAAGAGGCTAAACCAAGGAGTCCAAGCGTGGGCAGGTATCACCATATTCTCCTTGGAGACATCCATGACTGATTCCACAAGCTCAGGGGCGGAGACGCTCAACGTCGGGCGTCCATCAACCTCAAGGTCCCCGAAAGGCGCCAATCGATCAGAGACCTGCACCCCAACATCCAAGGATGGGGTGAGGATGAGGTGGTGTATCTTCCTCGCCTTCCCAGAGAACTGGAAGATGGTGGAGACCTCCGTTGTGACCATGAAGCGGATCTTCGGCTCCCTCTCCGAAGTGTACAATCCCGTAGCTTCCACCTCGGAGAGGTTGGCTCTGAGATGCTTCCTCCAGTCGGGTTGGGTGAAATCGCCTGTCCCCACGATGTCCAGCCCTTTCAGCTTGGCGAAGTGGATTATGGAGGGTAAGTCCATGCTATCGCTGGTGGCTCGGCTGTATCGGCCATGCACATGGAGGTCAGCAAACACCGCATGTCCATCAGAATCGTGCGAATTATTCACAACTGGTTACCCCTTGGAAAAATTCTGCGAATACTTCCAGTCTGGGATATTTCCCCTCTTGCTACAAGTAGCCCAAGGAAGTAAGCGACATCTGGGTCGATGTAGTAGGAATTAGGAGTCAATTTTCTCCCCAACACTCTCTTCCTCCACTTTTGGTTTCTTACGGAAAATCATTATGTATTCATGAACCTTGTTCACAATGAACTTGTATGGGTAACCCAAGGGCCTAAGGTTGCTGTATTCCATTCCTCTATTCCAGATAATTATGTCCTCAAGCATGAATTTTCCCTGTCGTTGCATTATTTCAAGAATACTGATATGGAAGGGTATGAATCGAGGGCCTTGTCTTAAATCCATAACGATGATTATGCAGTACTTCTCAGGCTTAAGGGCCTCATGAACTTCTACAAAGATTTTCTCTAACTCTAACATAAACTCATCATAATTTTCTATATTACCTAAGTCACGTTGAAGAACGGAATAGGGTCTAGGCTTCTTGTAATCGGCAGTTCTCTTGCGAGCATGAATATTCCAGTAAGGGGGCGAGGTTATGGCTAGGTCGATTGATTCAGGTTTGACATGGTTAAGAATGTTGATTGCATCGTCACAATAGATTTCCGGTTTTGGTTGCGGCTCTATCTTTTGAGGTGATCCTATTGTGACAATTACGTCATGAGATGTTTGCTCTAGCTTAGTCTGTTTGAGTCGTTCCTCAGCTATCTTCACAAATTTCTGATTTATCTCTACGCCTATTCCTTTCCTGTCGAGGATTCTAGCAGCGACAGCGGTACTGCCGCTACCCATGAAGGGATCGAGAACTGTATCACCTTTCTTTGTATAGATTTCAATAAGTCTTCTGCATAACTCTATGGGGAACATCGCAGGATGCTTTGACTTCTGTTCTTCAGGGGTTTTGATAATATCCCAGACACTTATGGAGTAGCGTTCCCAAGTTCGTCCATCGAGTTCATTGAAGCGTTCCTTTTTAATGAGAGTGTCTTTGCCTGTCAACACAACCATTTCCTAGATGAACCTGTAACTCGCCCCTTAAACAGTTGCTATCGTCATGCTTTTTCCTTCTTATGTTCCACGCCCACCAATCAATCAGGACCCTGATGCCATTTATTTATAGCTTCCCGTCATTTCTCGAAGTCTTGAAATGGGGTGAAAAGCTGGGTCGGCTATGAACACCCTTTCCTGGGGCAAACACTTATAGTTTAGGTAAACCACGCTGAAGATTTATGAAGATCTCAGATCAGACTAGTGGTAAAGGAGAGAGATTTGGGCGAGCTAAGAAACCGACTGCGCCAGAGATTCTCGAATTACTTCAAAGGAGAGCCAGCCCAACACCTATTGATGTAGCGTCATATTATTGTCAAGTCCTTATTCATAGAGCTCATGTAGTAATGTTAACGGAGCAGGGAATCCTAACAAAAGAAGAAGGGGCTGCGATTCTCAAGGGAATAAAGGAAGTTGAGGAAGCGGCGAAAGAGGATGAAAGACTAACATCATATATGTCTACGGAAACCGCCCTCATAGATAAGATAGGCGTTGTCGGAGGCAAGATGCATATAGGTAGGAGTAGAAATGACCTCGGCGCAACGCAGAGGCGCTTGTTCTATCGCGACAAGATAGAGAGACTTGTCGAGGCAATCATAGAGTATCGAAAGGTTCTCTTGAGGAAGGCCGAAGAGAACTTGAATACTGTCATGCCGGGTTACACCCATTGGCGACAAGCGCAGCCAACAACTCTAGGCCATTACCTCATGGCTCACGTGGACGCGGCAGGAAGATGCATAGAGCGTTTAGAGGACGTGTATGAACGTACGAATCTGAATACCCTTGGCGCCGCGGCTCTAGCGGGCACAGGATGGCCCATCAATCGGGTTAGAACCACTGAACTCCTCGGATTCGACGACATATGCGAGAACACTCAGGACTGTGTTGCAGCACACGACTATGTAGTCGAATTTGCTTCAGCCATCGCGATTTATATGTCCGATCTAAGTAGGCTCGCGGAAGACTTACAGATATGGTCTTCCGACGAATTTGCGATGATAGATTTGGATGAAGCGTATGCGGGCACAAGCAGCATTATGCCCCAGAAGAAGAATCCTAGTTGTCTTGAGATGGTCAAGCTCTTCGCCGCTGAGTCCATAGGCACCCTAGCGACGACCATATCTTCAATCAAAGGCATAGCGTATACGAATATTGGGGATAGAGCCGTAGTAGAGCCGATGATGGTTGACGTAGCCATCGGTAGTTCAAAAGTCATGGCTGGAGTAGTATCGACCCTCTCTCCTATGAAGGATGTGATGCTCATGAGGGCCTCCAAGGGTTTCTCAACGATGACCGAATTGGCAGATACTCTCGTGAGGGACTATGATATCTCCTTTAGACAAGCCCACGACATAATTGCCGCGACGACGTCGAAGGCGATCTCTGAAGGAAGGACAGCTGATCAGATCACAGCTGAGATGATAGAAGAGGCTGCCCTTGAAAGCATCGGTAGAAAGTTAGGGGTGTCAAGGCATGATCTTCGGCTAGCAATTGACCCTGTTGAGAACATCAAGAGAAGGAAGACTATCGGAGGACCTGCGCCTGAGGAGGTCAAAAGGATGATCGCCGATAGGTGGAAGAAGGTTGATGCTGAGATATTCAGACATAAGGAAAGGCTGAAGAGGTTGGACGAGGCCTACGGAGAGCTTGGAAGAGCGGAAAGCAACATTATGAAGGGCCTTAAGGGCTGATTTTCTCCGTTCAATGTTTTGAATCAATACTGCTTCGAGATGTAGACTACCTGCGCAGCGGGTCTACCGCAGCGGATGCAGACTGGCCCAAGCCGCTCGTCCCTCCCCATGAGGGTGCCTCTTATTACTCCGCCGTTGGTGTCCGCCTGCATGTCGTCGGCGCACTCGACGCGTCCGCACCAGTCGATGCGGACGAAACCTCCCTCGTCGTTCAGAATCCGCTTAAGCTCCTCAAAGTCCCTAGCAACCTTAATCATGTCTTTGAACGCAGCGTCGGCTCTGGCCGCGAGGTTCTTCTGAATCTCTTTCAGAGTCTCCTCGGTCTGGGCTAGAACGTCGGGACGCGGTACTGCCCGCCTCTCCCCTGTGTCTCTCCTTACGAAGACGACCTGCTTCGCCCGTAGGTCTCTTGGACCAATCTCGATTCGTAGGGGGACGCCTCGAAGCTCCCACTCGTTGAACTTCCAGCCGGGCGTAAACTCCTTTCTGGCATCAACCTGAACGATGAACCCACCTAACTCTAAGGTAGTCTTCACGTCGTTACAGGCATCCAGCACCTCTTTCTCATATTGTTGGGATAGGATGGGGATGATTATGACTTGTACGGGCGCGATTGTAGGAGGTAGAATGAGACCCTTATCGTCGCCGTGGATCGAGATGACCGCCGCCACCATCCTCGAGACGGCTGGGCCATAACAGGTCTGCCAAGCATACTGCTCATCCCCCTTCTGGTCGAGGAAGGTTATACCGAAGGCCTTCGAGAAGTTCTGGCCGAGGAGATGAGTGCTGGGGAGCTGTAGGACTCTCCCGTCCGGCATGAGGGTGTCTGCAGCGTATGTGTGGACGGCGCCCGCGAACTTGTCGTGCTCTGGCCGCTGGAAGAAGAGCATCGGAACGCCGAATTCTCCGTGGACGATCTTCTCGGTGATCTCCATGTCCTCCCTCACTTGGGCCAGAGCCTCCTCCTCGGTGGCGAAGGCGTTGTGGGTCTCGATCCAGTAGAACTCCCGCCCCCGTATGAAGGGTCGAGTCGCCTTCCCCTCGTACCGCCAGACCTGACCCCGTTGATATAACTTGAGTGGGAGGTCCCGCCAGCTGCGAATCCAGAGGGAATACATCTTATACATCGCCGTCTCGGAGGTCGGCCTCAAGGCGAGTCGTTCTTCTAGTTTCTCGCTGGAGCCTCCCGCCTCGGTGACCCAGAAGACCTCGGGTAGAAAACCCTCGACATGTTCCGCCTCTATGCGGAAGTTGGACTCGGGGATGAGGGCGGGGAAGAGGGTGGGGAAGTGCCCTCTACGTTCTAACTCCTTTTCGAGGAGGTGGAACATGCGGTTCATCATTCTGACGGCCCAGGGGCGGAAGACTATGAAGCCCTTGACGTTGTACCGGATGTCTGCCAGCTCAGCCCTCTGCACCACTTGGGTGTACCACTCGCCGAAGTCTTCCTTCTTCCTCACGCTGAGTCCTCGTTGCTCGGCCATTAGACTACGCCCCGGCATGTCTCCCCAGATTAGTTGGGGATGATTATATCTGTTCTCTGGAGCGGGAAGGGGGGCGCCTACATATAAATAACCCGAATACTGTATCGTGTACAGGAATTAATCGGTAGGCTTTGACCAAATGCCACAGAAGAGGAAGAGTCGAGGAAGAGCCAAGGGCAGCAAGGGGCGCTCCTCACTTGTCCAGTGCAGCCAATGCGGAGCGCATGTGCCGAGGGATAAGGCGAAGAAGGTAACCGTTCCTATTCGTCTCGTGGATTCGACCCTCGCGAAGGAGCTTAGGGAGAAGGGAGCTATTTTGCCCAGAAGCTATGGGGAGAAATGGTACTGTGTCTCCTGCGCCGTTCATCGGGGGGTCGTCAACGTGAGGGCTAAAGCTGAGAGACACTTCGGCTAGACAGTCTCTGCGCGGGTTCATCGAGGCGGAGGATAAGCTGGCCTACAGGCACCTTCTATCCAAGGTAACGAAGGAGAACCTCTGGATATACGTGCTGAGGATGCTCCTCGACCGCCCCATGTACGGCTACGAGATCGGCAAAGGGCTTCGCCAAAGATTCGGCTTCTCCACCGCCACCGTCACAACCTACGTCGTCCTATACAAACTCCAGCGGGAAGGGCTGATAAAGGTAGAACAAGAGGTTGAGGGCCAAGGGAGACCCAACAGAAAATACTATACAATCACCGACCTCGGGAGAAAGGAGTTCGAGAAGGGGCGGGAACTACTTCAGCAGACTCTCCGCTCTCTCGAGTAAGCACGGCGAAGCATCAGCAGATGAAGAGAACCCGTCTCACAGGTTTAAGCACGCGTTTAGAAGCCAGTCTGCGGGATGGCCAAACTCTATTTATTAGAGGTCCAGTCGATAGAGTAGTCACATCTTCGTGAGGGGTCATGAGCATAGCCGAGGCGTCTCCGAAGAACCCCATAGTCATCCTCGACATGGGTAGCCAATACGCCCACCTCATCGTGCGCAAGGTCAGGGAATGCCAAGTCTTAGGTGTCCTACTACCGTTCGACATATCTGCGCGGGAACTCCTCAAGCTCCAGCCGAAGGGCATAATCCTCTCAGGCGGCCCGGCGAGCGTGTGCGCCAAAGGCTCTCCCACCTGCGACCCCAAAGTCTTCCAACTCGGCATACCTGTGCTCGGGATCTGCTACGGATTCCAACTCATGGCGCAGACCCTTGGTGGCAAGGTTGAGAGGGCGAAGAAGAGGGAGTACGGGGCCACAACCCTCTACGTGGACGACGCCTCGAACATCCTCTCAGGCCTTGATGAGAGGGAGACGGTCTGGATGAGCCACGGCGACACGGTCTCCGCCCTGCCTCCCAACTTTGCACCTGTAGCCCACACCGAAAACTCCCAGTACGCAGCCGCTGGAGATCCAGCGCGCAACCTCTTCGGTATCCAGTTCCATCCAGAGGTCGTTCACACACCCCGAGGTATCGAGGTCTTTCGAAACTTCCTCTACAAGATCTGCAAGGCCGAACCGAATTGGAAGCTCACGAACTTCGTCGAACAGAAGACCCAAGAGATCCGAGACCAGCTCGGTAATGACAAGATAGTCTGCGCCCTCAGCGGCGGGGTAGACTCCTCAGTCACGGCTGTCCTCGTTCACAGGGCCGTAGGTGATAACCTGACCTGCATATTCGTTGACCATGGCCTCCTCAGGAAGGACGAACCTGAACAAGTTGACAGGATCTTCCGAGAGAAGCTCGGTATAAGCCTCATCCACGTCGACGCTAGGGACAGATTCCTGAAGAAGCTTGAGGGGGTCTCCGACCCTGAGAAGAAGCGACGGATTTTGGGGAGGGAATTCATCCGAGTCTTCGAGGAGGAAGCTCGAAAGTTAGGCGACGTGCATTGGCTTGCTCAGGGGACGCTCTACCCAGATGTCATCGAGAGCGCAGATACTACGGGCCCCGCCTCGAGGATCAAGACTCACCACAATGTTGCTGGTCTACCGAAGAGGATGCGCCTGAAGCTGGTCGAACCTCTCCGGTTGCTCTACAAGGATGAGGTCCGCCAAATTGGGAGGCTCCTTGGGCTCCCCGAGGAGATCGTGACCCGGCATCCCTTCCCCGGGCCAGGTTTAGCTGTCCGAATAATCGGGAAGGTTACGCAGGAGAAGCTGACCATCTGCCGGGAGGCCAGCGCCATTGTTGAGGATGAACTAAGGACGAGCGGTCTCTACGATGTTGTCTGGCAGGCCTTTGCGGTTGTGGGAGACGATATGTGGGTTGGTGTTAAGGGTGATGAGAGGAGTTTGGGGCACGTAGTGACGATTCGCATTGTGCAGAGCGTGGATGCTATGACCGCTGATTGGTTTTCTGTTCCCCAAGATGTTGTTGCTAGGATGAGTAACCGCATCACGAATGAGGTTCCGGATGTGGCGATGGTCACTTTGGCTGTGTCGTCTAAGCCGCCCTCGACGATCGAGCCTTGTTGAACCCGCGCTCCTTCACACGTCCCTCATGCGTCTTGTAGTAGGGACTTTGAAGACGGTGGGCAGAAGATTCTCCCTCTTCAACTCCCTTATCACTAGGTTCCTAAGCCACTCTGAAGATGTCAAACCTTCACGTGAGGCCTGCTGTTCCACGACATCCTTGATTTGGGGTGTGACGCGAGTGGTGAGTAGAGCGGCCTTCGTTTCTGAGTCGGTTCTGGGCATTTCTCTCTCCTCCTCAACCTTTCCTAACACTATCTCTTGGAAGTATTCTAATTCCGGAATCAGTTATCTCGTACTCGTAGGTCATCTGAGAATGGTTGGTGCAACGCATCTTCAAGATGCTACACATCCTCCGGAGCCTCCCCCCCTCATCGAAGCGGGTAAGTAGAAGAACTACGCCATCGGCGACGAACTCCTCGACCCCTGAACCGATCTTCTGGGACCCCCAAGGAGTATCCGAGATCATCACGGTCGTGCACCCCGCCCGTTGCAGAAACCTGTAGAGGAGATGGATGAGGAACCTGACGTCCGTGGGCTCCTTGAGGGCCATGGAGAAGGCGGTGAAGGAGTCGATGACTAGGCGCTTGGCGTTCATCTCCATTATCTTCTCTAGGATGAGGTTTAGGTTGCCTTGGATTCCTGGCTCCTTGGTCGTCGTGAGGTCGAGGACAGAGAGCCTCCCCTTACGTTCCAAGTCTTGGAAGTCCCAGCCGAAGCGGAGGAGACTGCGGTAGAGGGACTCCTTCGTCTCTGCGAAACAGACGTACAGCCCCTTCTCCGACATCATAGCACCTTGTATAAGGAACTGTGCAGCGAAGGTCGTCTTCCCAGCTCCGGGGCTCCCAGCGACAAGGATGATGCTCTCTACGGGAAACCCATTCTCGATGAGGGCGTCGAATCCTTCGATTCCAGTAGGGACTCTCGGAGGATTAACCATCCGATCGTAGTTATGCCTCTTGGCATTAAGAAGCTTTCGCAGAGAATTGCACACGAAGCCGTCGAATTCTCAGACCGGTTATCTCTTGTTAACAAATATTATCCACTTAATTACCAAGAAAGACTCACAAGGTATTGGCGAAGGGTTATCAACTACCTGAATCACAGTAACAATCGGCCTTGAAGCCGGGAAAAAGAATGTACGCAGAGAAACAGAAGGTCACATCCATGAGGAAAAGGAAGCTGAGCCGAAAGGAAGGCGGAGACAAAGTCAGAGGACAACCGGGACCACCAGAGACATAGAACTGAAGTCTCAGACCTCCTCCCACAAGCCCCTAAGCCGACGGGAAGGGAACAAGAACCAAAAACCCTACACGGGACACGCGGTGCTCGCAGATGGTCGATAGATTGGACCGCCAGATCCTTGAAACCATAGCCAACGCGCGGTCCCTCATCAGAACAGTGACCAGACGAGAGATCGAAGCAGGCGTTCTCTTCCCATCGGCAACGGCCATGGACATCAAGCGGAACATCCCTGGCGATGTCTCACTCAACCTCGTCGAGAACCGTCTCAACTCCTTGGAAAGAGATGGCTACATCTTCTTCAATGAAGGACGCTGGTGGTTGACCGGAAGAGGGAGGAAGGAGATTGGACGAGCTGAAGATATCGAACCTGAACCAGATACTGTTCAGAGGCCTGTACGAACCCTCTTGGAAGAGGCCTTTACCCGACACCAGCTCCAAGAGCCCAAAGCCGATATCAACGACGTTGTGGCCCGCCTTGACGAGGTCTATCGAGACCCAAAACTCGACGAAGAGAAACGAAGGGAGAAGGTTAAGGAGATCCTCAGCCTCCTACGCCAGAATAGAGAGATCAAGGAATACCTCGAGTCAAGAGAAGAGTCGCTGAACGCCGAGATTAACGAGCTGGAGTCGGAACTCGCTAGGAAGACCGGAGAGCTTCAGAGGATCAAACGTCTTCTCGGGGAATAGGGTATGGATGTCAAGAGCAGGGAGCTTCCAGTTCTTCTTAAGCGATGGAAGAAGAAGATTAGGTCTGACTCGGAGTTGCGAGGGGATGTTCGCGAAGTCGCTTCACGCCTTCTCTCCGGGGTTTATATATTCGTCGAGGAATGGCAGCGGCGCCTTGTGGAGCAGGTGGTCATGGAGTCGGCTTCGGTTCCCCTAACGACGGAAAGGCCGGTTTATGTGGTCTAGGTTTCCGTGCAAGATATCTATGACGACCTGAACAATCCCATAAGTTAACAGGTATTATGGTGGGGAGAGACTTGGAGAGATTCTCAAAGGCCCTCAGAAAGGAAGCCGACCCCATCTGGAGGAGAATACTAGTCCACCCCTTCCTCGTCGAGACGGCGAGGGGCACACTCCCCTTAAGCAAGTTCCAGTACTATCTGAAGCAGGACCACGCCTACCTCTTCGATTTTACTCGCTTCCTAGGACTAGCCGCGTCGCGCTGCGAGACCATGGAACAGATCCGCTTCTTCTCAGAGGTCCTGAGCGCTGAGTTCAGCTTCGAGATAGAGATGCAGCGAGCCCTAGCCAGAAAAGTCGGGCTGAGTCCCGGTGAATTGACCAGTGCCAAGATGGCGCCTACAACGAAGGCCTATACATCCTTTCTGCTTAAGGTCGCCGCCACGGAGGGGGTGGGAGAGATCCTCGCTGCTATGTCGCCTTGTCCCTTGACCTATGTAGAGATCGCTGAGAGGAATGTCCCAGACGAGGCTGGGCGAGCGTCTCCATACGCCGATTGGTTGGCAGCTTACAGGTCTAAGGAAGCTGTGGAAGTGTGTGAGAGAATCCGAGAGATGTTGGACGAGGTCGGAGAAGCGGCGACAGCCTCCCAGAGGACGAGGATGCTCCAGAACTTCCTGGACGCCAGCCGCTACGAGTACCTCTTCTGGGAGATGGCTTACCAAATGAGTGACTCCAGCGTACCTGGAGAATGGTTGTGCCCGGGCCTCTAGGGTATTGAGGTCCCGCGCGGAGGAGATGGGGGCATCAACCAAGATGTCTCTATTCCAGACGCGGTCAGGATTCCAGTTGTTCAGCAGAAGGTAGACGACCAAAACCACAACCACATGAACGAGGAACAGCTCAAGGCCTAGCGCAATCCATCAGCGCGCAGTTCGTAGCGCTGTTGCCAGTACAATACTTCCTGTCACTTAGGCATACGCGAAGATTAGTCATCCTTTCTGGGTCTTCTGAACACTGTCCACGTTAGAAGGGAGAATGCTCCGACGATTGCGGAGATTAGGTAGAAGACCCATAGTGGCTGGTCGAGACTCATGAGCCAGCCTACAGACGTAGGACCAATGATTATCCCGAGATCGGCGATGGTTCTCAGGGTCCCCATCATCAACCCCCTGTTCACGGGCTCTGACAGATCGATTATCATGGCGAAAGGGATTGGCTGAAGCAGTCCGAATCCTACGCCCAAGGGAATCGAAGCGATGACAAAGGTCGTGAAATCCGAGGATAACGAGATGGTTAGTACTGCTAGGGAGCAGACGAGGAGGCTGATTGAGAGTAACCGGGCTCTCCCGAAGACCCTTTCAAGCCGGTTAGTCACAAAGAATAGAACCAAGAATATTGTGAGCGATGTGCAGCTGAAGATCAGACCGATCTCAGTCGAGTTAAGGTCAAGCACCCCAGCCCCGTAAAGGGGGATCATCGTTCCCCGTATGCTGCTGAACAATAGGAACATAGCGAAGGCTGATGCACTTACGGCGACTACGCGAAGGTCTCCCAGGGTCCTCTTGAAATCAAAGGCTGCAGGGACGAGACTCTTAGATTTATCAAGCTTCGATTCGTCTTGAATCCTTATCCTAGAAACTACTAAGACACCAATGGCACAGAGGAGGGCCGATATGAAAAAGATGCTCCTCAAACCAGCGATGTCTGAGATTACGCCCCCTATGATGGGACCTATGATCTGAGCCGATGTGGCCGCACCCTGGTACCGGGCGATATTCCTCTGCCTGTCCTCCTTGGTGGACATATCGCCTATAAGGGTGAGGCTGGCGGTCAGCTCCAATGCGGAACCCACACCTATCATCATGCGGGAGATGGCTAGTTCAATGTAGGACTGCGCGACGCCAGCTATGACTTGAGATATGGAGGATACTACAAAGCCGATTATGAGCAGGGATTTGCGGCCTATTCTATTCATTAGCAGTCCTCCAGGGATCTCGCAGAATATTCTAGTGAACCCGAAGGAGGACATCACTAAGCCGACCAAGGTGTATGAGATATTGAAGGAGGAAGCGTATAGGGGTAGAATGGGATCTGTTAAGGTAAAAGCCATGGACAACGTTAACTGTGACAGACTTATCAGTACCAAGGGATTGCTGAAGTCCAATACCCTGCTCTTCATCAGTCCTCGCATGTCTTCTGATAGCGCCCTGACATGACAGATGTATCTTAAAAGCGCGCTGTCTCTACTCCCTAGGACTATGATCATGCTCACGTCGACTCAGCACCTCCTCATCAACAAGACCCGCACTTCTGAGGAAGAAAACCAATAGACTCCCCCCGGTCGCTATTTCACTTGGGCGTACACTCATTAGGTAGGCGGCCTCTTCTGGGAGATGGCGTACAATATGGAGGAGTGGCCCATCTAGTGCGTATCTCCGTTACGGTTCGCCCCGGTTCGAGGGAGGAGAAGGTTGAGGAACAGGAGGATGGGAGCTACGTTGTCGAGGTCAAGGCTCCGGCTGAGAGAGGAAAGGCCAACGCCGCAGTCGTCAAGCTGCTGTCCAAACACTTCAATGCGGATGTAAGGATAGTGTCAGGCTTCACGAGCCACCATAAGATCGTGGAAGTAGCCTAACTCCTAATGAGGGTGAGCAGTCGGAAGAACCTAGTGAATGTCTTAAGATTGGAATAAGATTGATGCTTAATTAACAGCGTCCACCTAGACCTACTAGGAGGCGCTAGGTTTGGAGAGCGTCAAACAACTACCGATCGGCAACCTCGTTTCGCCACCTCTCGTTGTGGGGGAATCGACTCCCATCTCTAAGGTCGTGGGTATCCTCAAGAAGGAAGACGCCTACGAGGTCTTCACCCAAGATAGGGGGAGGGTCGGCATGGTCATGATTCGGGACATCCTAAAGTCTTGGGCTGTACTAACCGAGAAGGCCGGGTCGCTAGTATTTACCGCCCCCCGTCTTCCACCCAGAGCTCCTCTGGCTGAAGCGGCTCGGCTCATGATGCAGAATCGCATCAGGTCTCTACCTATAGTGGAGGGGGATAAACTGCTGGGGAGCTTGATGGCTACCTCGATCATACAGGTGATTCCAGCTGGCGCCTTGGAGAAGTATCGGGCGCAGGACATAATGACCCCGAGTCCAGCCAGCCTCGCCGGTGACGATGAGGTCTCGAAGGCTAGAGGTCTGATGCTGAGGCGAAAAATAGACCATCTGCCAATCGTCGAAGGCCAGAAACTCAAGGGAGTCCTGACTTCTAGCCAGATCGTCTTTGACCTCTATCAACAAGTTGAAGGAGTTGAGGCTGGGGCTATGGTGGACGATACTCAGAGAAGGCTTGCGATCCCGATCAAGAGCATGATGGATACTGGGCCGCTCACGTCCTCTCCTTCAGACAGCATCGCCGTTGTCCTGAAGAGGATGCTGGATATGAGAAGGACGTACTGCCTCATCACCCAATTTGATGAGGTTCATGGGATAGTGACGTACCGCGACTTCATGAAGCTCATAGCTGAAGAGATCGTGAGGCGTGATGTTCCAGTATACATAGTGGGTCTTCCAGACGACCCCTTCGAGGCTGAACAGACTCGAACCAAATTCATCCGGGCCGTAGAGAACCTGAGGAGAGCTACACCCTACATCGAAGAGGCTAGGGCGGTGATTCGTACGAGGGAGGGGCCTGAGAGGGAGAGACGACGCTACGAGGTGACGGTGACCCTCGTGACTCCGAGGAGGAACTTTGCCTACTCGTCAATGGGTTTCGAGTTGGCGAACATCTTCGACGACGTATCGCAACACCTAAAGTCGATGATGGCTGGACGGCCCAAACCTAGACGGGAGACTCCTCGCTTCGAGGCGTCTAGCTAGCAACCACGAAATACTCTTTGCCAGCTAATCTAGAAATATGTTCATCTTTGCTGGTACTTGAGGCGTTTTCTCTCCATTCCAGCATAGAGAGTTAAGAATAATGGATGCTATTGAGTCTGTAAAAGAATAGGAGTGAGACGTTGTCGGTGAGGGGAGGTGATCTCCCTCATCTGTGCCTTGTTGTTATGGTGTATTTGCATCCGAGGGGGGCTAGGGCTTCGTCTATCTTCCCTATTAGGTCGTTTATCTCGGCTTGGGTGGGGTCCCTGAACCACTCGAAGAAGAAGTCATGGTCCCCGAGCATCTCACCGGACTTGCTGACGATCTTGCCGCAGCGCTCCACATCGATGCTGCCTCCCGGAATTGAGGAAAAGTAGTCGTAGGTATCATCCGAGGTCATGGGAACGGAGGCCGCTGCGATGATGGTGTTCATGATGCAGACCTCGGGCATGTCGATGGCCAGCTTCTCCAGCTCCTTTATGGCCTTCAACACCGGCGGACCATATATCTTGATGTAACTTCTCATAGTACCTCAATAAATCGTTAGGATGGTTCGTTATTTAAGGTTAGCGGGCAGGAGAAGATGTGGGGTGGCAGATAAGTCTCCCTATCGGCATCCACTTTATCACTCCAATCTTCCTTAAACTGACAGAACAAGCAGACTTCAATATAGTATTAAGTTGAGAATCCTAGTTAGTTGCTGGGCTTTATTGTCGCCTCTCTTTTTCCCTTTGACGCTTTGCCTCTTCGACCTTGTCTTGGATTTCTTTTGCCACACGGTCTATCTCATCCGACGCCTTCTTAACAGCCTCCTTTACTTTGGAGAGAACATCACCGACCTCCTTCCTCCGTGCTACAGACCTGGCCTTCTGCTCAGTCAACTCGCCTAGGGCCGTCGCCAACTTGCCTATGCCTTCGACCAAGGAGGCTGTGCCGCTCACGATGGCGTCTGTGGCCTCGTCGAACTTGTTTGGGGTTTCTTGAAGAGGGGCGCCGCAGTTCGTGCAGAAGTTCCCCTTCTGGACCAGTGCCCCGCAGTTCGGGCATTTTGCTTGGCTTATCTCTAAACCTCTCCTTACCGTTAAGTGAATCTCGGCCTTGTGGATAGGAGTCTCGGCAGATGGGAGGGCAGCTGGGGCTTGCCTTCCACATCCTTCATCACCGAGTCAGAGAGTTCGGCGATGGTGATCGTCCTTTGAGTCTCGTCTACCCTAGAACGTAGGGATGTCAAGGCGGTCTCGACCTCCTTCTTCCCGACGATGGCGATGTATGATATCCACATCGTCTCAGCCTCCCGGACCTTGTTCGCAACGGTCATCTCTCTGTCATCCACATCCACTCGTATCCCGACTTGCTCCAGTGCATCGGCTAGGCTCTCAGCATAGGCTAGGTGTTCTGAGGAGACAGGGATCATCCGCACCTGTGTCGGGCTTGCCCAGAGGGGGAGAGTGGGGTGCTTCATCCTCAGGGCTGAATCGAAGAGCGTGTAGATGTAGCGTTCGATAGTCCCTATCAGGGCGCTGTGGAGGATGATGGGATGGTTCTCCTTCCCTTCGCTGTCCACATACTTTATGCCGAATCGCTTAGCGTTCCCAACATCTATCTGTACCGTTCCAATCTCTCTAGGACGGTTCATCATGTCGATGATATGGTACTCTATGTTGAGGACCCAGTAGTAGTTTATTCCCGGGGGATAGAAGCAGAGGAGCACCGGCTTCCCCTCCCGTCGAACGAGTTCCTTGAACCACTCCTTGTTCGTCTCGAAGAACTCCTTTGAGGTGAGGTTGTAGAGGGAGTAGTAGTCTCGCCCGAGCTTCTCAACTTCGTCGTACACTTTCTCGTGGAGCTTGAAGGCCCATTCCTTAGCCTCCCCGATGTCCTTGCAGAAGACATGGAGGTCGGGCATGTTCATGCGCCGCACGCGGAAGGAGAGGAGGAGCTCCCCAGACTGCTCGAGGCGGTAACTGTCCGCTACCTCGAAGGCGCCGAAGGGCAAGTTTCTGTAGCTAATCAGCCAGTGGCGCAGGATAGCGAACTGTTGGTGGCAGGCCGCATAGCGTAGGACGAAGCTTCGGTTCTCGACGTCCACTTGATAAAGGCGGTCTCCGAAGAGCTCCGCATGCTCCCTCACAGGTGGGATGTCGAGGTTGAACATGTTCGTACCCCTGACGCGATAGACAGGGATTTGGATTGAGTCGGCTACGGCCGAGCTGTACGCTGCGACGGCGTCGTAGATGAAGGTAGCATCAGGGGAGTAGCGCATATGCCCTATATCGGACATGGTCTCCCAGTCGAAGCCGAACTTCTTCATGTGCCTAATGTACTCGGGTTCACCCTTGGCTTGGGACTCCTTCCCCAAGGCCTCCTTCTCCACGAGGAGTCGGAAATTAGCGTCCTCAGGTTTGTACGGGTAATCTTCAGGGTCGTAGGTCGTTCCATCAAGGGTGAGAATCAGGTATTCCTTCCTGAGGACTGGCTTTTCCACCACGGCCTCGGCCAAGGTCGCAGCTGAGTAGGAGCGGGACTGTTCTGCGAGGGGATGTCCCTTTATGGAGATGGTGAACTGCTTGTTCCAGCCGAAGGGGGCCCGATAGGTCTCTATTCCCATCTCCTTGGCGTACTTCTCCATCTCCTTTAAGACCCTAAGGGCTTGGGCCGGTTGGGCGAGGTCTGTGCTTAGGTGGGCGTAGGGGTAGATGAAGATTCGATTAGGCCCTATCTGGTCGAGGTACTTCTTCGTATCCTCCATCGCCTTCTCGGCGACAGCGCTGTTATCCCCCTTCTCGACGGAGGTGAAGAGGACCACGACCTCGTCGAAGCGAACCTTCCTCTTCTCAGCCTCTTCGGCGGACGCTATCTCCTTTCTAACTGGCTCATATTCTAGGAAGTTTGAGTGAAGCTGGAGAATCCTCATTTCGAATCCTCATGTGTTTAAGTCTGTGCGCTCCAACGCATGCGCTCCAGTCGTTGATCCTTTCGGCTCCTCTTCTTGAACTCCCGGTAGTGGGTCTCACAGAGGTATACGTGGCGTGAATCCCCGACGCTAAGTTTGGCGCTCTCAGCTCTGGCAGCCGAGATAGACCTGACCGCCTTCTCCTTACATCCAGAGACGCTACAAGTTACGCCCTTCTCAATTCTGCCCATGGAGCAACAGACCATCCTCTAACCTCTTCCAAGAACTATTAAACCGTTCCGTCACAACTACTAACGTATTGGTCAAGAAAAGAGTCGACAACCAACCCCCTCCTGAACCCGGCACCTATACACTAGTCCTAAGGGTCTTGGAACCTCTCAACCTCGTGGTCGGTGCCCTAGGAGTGAGGCAGTTCCCAAAAGGCCTCTACAGCTACACGGGCTCCTCCCTAGGGAGGACCCGGAACCTTCGGACGCGGGTGGCGAGGCATCTCAGGACTGTGAAGGAGAGGCGATGGCACATCGACTACCTCCTTGACCATGCCCAAGTCTTAGGAGTCGTCTACTGCGTAGACAATAGGCGACTCGAGTGTTCGGTCGTCCAAGCATTGGGGAGGAAGACCAACGCGAAGGTTCTGGTCCAAGGCTTCGGGTCGTCGGATTGTTCTCAGGGCTGCAAAGCACATCTCTATCATCACGCTGGATTGAACGTAGAGGGGTTTGTTAGAGTTATCAGCCAGGTCTATAGTGAATTGGGGTGCAATGCCGTCTTTCTTCCATTTCACGAAAATGACTATTGACTACGCCTGAAACTTCACTTGTAGAGCAGACGCGAGTCTCCTCAAGTCTTCGTCGGTCATCCGTTCCATCCGAAGATACTCGAGGAGTTCCTTATCGGTCATCCCGAGACGCCTGCCCTCGGCCACGGCGTTGCTGAAGGCCTCTACCTCCGTGGGTCTCTCCACGTACTCGAACCTGTGGTCGAAGAGTTCCTTCCCCTCCATGTGCTGTCTTACGTGGGTTAGTTCGTGGATGATGTCGAGGTAGATGTCTCGTTCATCGCCATCTCTTATGTATGGGGCGCTGACGATGAGGTGCCCGTCCTCGTCGCTGACACCCATGTATCCGCGCCGCGTGTGGAACTCTACCTTCAGGTTCGCTATGACCTTCTCCGTCTTATCCCCGAAGATGCTTCGGACCGCGTCCAGCTTCTCGAAGCCTTGGAAGTAGTCGGTGAACCGCCTCAGGGAGACGCGGATGTTTCGACGAATGGTCACGCCGTTTATTCCCTGTTTTGCTTGTTCGTTGGTTATCATGTGTGTGCTCTAACCCGGGGCTGTGGTTGCGTTCATGAATGTCTCTCCAGATTAAAGGTTTAGGGTTCTGTAAAGCGCGCTGGGCGAAGGCGATCCACCCTTCCAACATGTACTTGAGGAAGGTCTCTCCAGCCCGTTTGACATCCTCTCCTATGACGTCCGCACTGAGAACATTGTCTACTTCGACCGCACCCCAGAGGAATCAAGGACCAAGCTTCGACGCCTTGAAGAGGAGGCGGTAACTGTCCTACCATTATGGTTGGTTATCTTTATTGCACATATAACGTAACTGTGGTAGCCGGCGCTTGAAAAGTGTCATCGACCTGATCCACATTCGATGCAAATCAACGAGCTAATATTAATTAAGTGTACTTACAGACTATCCATAAACATTATTATATCCCTTATAAGCAGTATAGAAACGTAGAAGTTAGTATATATTAGGTGCTTTTAATGGAACATATTGAAGAGAAAGACGGTGAAAAATTCGAAAACTCGGAAACTATGGATGCCGAATACTCAAGTTATCTATCTGTTCTACAAGAGAAAGATTCTGACAACGAAAAGATTAAAGAGATAGAAGAAAAACTCCTTCTCCTGCTCAGAAGTGTAAACGACGATACTAAGCAACTTGGAGAATATCTTATAGAAGAAAGAAACATGGTGAAAGACATCTGCACATATCTAGAAAGAATATTTTCCCAGTTGAATATAGCAATCATTCTGCCAAACATCCCTATTCCATTGTTCAAAACATGCAAGGAAATAATCCTAAACTCACAAGGGCACCTCATAATCGTTAAGGAAGACAATAGCGTAGAATCAAAATCATTGCAGAAATATCCTCCTGAGGTAGTTCTAATCGTCGTATGGGGAATCATACCTAAGCTTAAAGAAATAATAAGCACATATATGAGGCAGGTTAGTATAAGAGTGGACCTATTCGAGAAAATAAACGAAGAGCTCAAAAGCGTTCAGGAATCATTCGAAGTTCCAGAAAGAGTGGATGGAGAAGGATCGGAGAACTTTAGGGAGGAAAGTGCAAGAGAAGCCCTTATCCGCAAAAAATAGTATGAGTAGAGTTATTTGATAAGGATAATGAGAACTGGAGTGTAGTTATGAGTTGTTAAAGCATGAATAGAGTTTTTCCGGTCGAGATTCAAAGTTTTCATTCCATCAAGGAGCTGGATTCGTTCGTTGACATCTATATTGCTTGGTACGAAGGTATCCTAAGGGACTATAACCAATACCTAGGGGAGTTACTCAGAAAGCCAGATGGTTCTAAAGATGAGGAGCTACTAAAGAAGCTTTCTGAAAACATGAAGCAAGAACAAGAAACTAAGAAGCAAAGCAAGAAAGATAAGAAGTCAGAGTCTTCGTCATCTGAAAACTGGTTCAGTTTCAAAGGTCTAATGTTTTCGGCTAACAGTAAAACTATTGCGGAGATATATTTCGAAGCTATAGATGTAGTAAAGAAAAACTATGATAGGTTGAAAGAGGTTAAAGCGTTAATCGAAGAGCTTCAGAAGCTTGGTTTTGATACGGGTTTGATTTACTCCATATACTTTGTCGGGGGAGTCCCTCAGAAGATTTATATAGAAAAGGAGTCCGGTGTCAGGCCTGTGTATAGGGTAGAGGTAAATCTATCTACAGCACCACCTATGATGGAAGTCCCTGCAGATAAAGCTGACGCGGAGGGCAATAATTCAAAGAATCAGCAAGCGGCTCAAGCATAGGATCGGGATTCACGCGGCGGAAACGTACTGGAGATAGATATTGATAAAACTCTTCATGAGGTCATAGGGCGTCTTCACTATACATGATACGGGAAAGTAATCTTTTATCCCTTTACTATCTATTCCAATCCCAATAACATGGATACCCGATCTCGAAACACTTTTGATCTGACTCTTCGATTCCTCACTAATATGTGTATATCCTGAAGGGAAACCATCAGACACGACTACCATGATCTTGGCTTCTTCAGACCTCCTTTTCAAGACTTCAGAAACCATTTTAACTCCATCTGAAAGATAAGTCATGCCACTATGCTCAATCCCACCTATCCTAGCGCATACCGAGTTGGAATAGGCCTCGGAGAAGTCTTTGACTACGTAAAACTTATCGTCAAAGGCGAAGATCCCCAAAGACTGGTTGTCCTGAAACAATTTTCTAGCTGATTCGCTCAGACATAGGATCACATCCTTCACCTCACCGGAGAAAGACCTTAAACTATGGCTCACATCTACCAGTATTGCCCAGGCTTGACTGCTATACGCGAGGGACTCGTCTGTAAAGACGTCAGTACGCCTACTTTGACTCGCCACCACCTGTACAGCTTCTTGAAGATCTAAACTTCCAGTATCTTGTCTGAAATCTTCACCTGAAAGATTGTATATCACGCTAAGCTTATTAACGATCCGCCTAACAGCTTTTGTATGCGCTCCTTTTCGTCGGATGAATTCAGTGTAGTCTTCCTCTGGGAAAATGAAGGATCTGAAGTGCGTCCCATTACCAATCAACCTATATTTCGCAAGGATCCTGTCCTTGGACTTTTCACTTGTTAACCAATCTGAGAGGGTCTGGGTTGATTCATTCGATAAGGAATTCATATCGATATCGATTTTGAGGTTTAGATTAGATATTATCTCGTCGAGCACCTTTTTTACGTCACTCCTGTCACATGATTGTATTTTATCGAAAATCGAACTTTTGCTGAGATGGTTCATGTACGGAAACGACGGGATCTCTGGAATCTTAGTGCAATACTCTGAGAATTTATCATATATTTCATAAAGAATTCTCTTCTTTTTATCATACTTCACGATTGGAGATTGACCATCGTCTAATTGATTTCCGTTATCAGAATAGAGTTTGGCCATTTCATTCTCCAATTCATTAAGCATGGTCACGACATATTTGGTATCAGTCAACATTTTTTCTGAAATGTTACCCTTAATAATGCCAGTTTTATAATATGAAAGTATTGAGCATGAAAGTCGAACGCCTTCATTTCGAATAAGATGGGCAGGTTTGAGTGACAGGTAAGATACGGCGTTGGCGAACGTGATCTCAGGTAGCAACGATTTATGAAATGTTTTGATGTAAGCGTTTATGGCGGCATCTTCGACTAGGTTTATAGCATTTAACACCAAATCCTCATTCCTATTTGCAATAAAATCAGAATACTCTTCGATGCTTGAGGTAACGATGAAGGAGCTCAAGTAATAGATTGAGGTCTTGAATAAGTTCCAAGCGATTTGACAATGGTATTGGTTATCGAGGTTGAAAAGTGTTCCTTGATATTCTACGATTTTTTCTCCTGCTTTTCTCATCTTTGGCAGGAATATTTTGTATCCATGCCTGTCCTTTCCGAGGAATGGGTATGATATGGGTCGTAAAAGGATCTTGACTTCGCCTGGTTTCTTTCCAGTCACGTCATATGAGGTGTACCAGGCAAATTCCGAAAGAGTCAAGAACGATCCGCTCGACGATGTCCTATGTGAAGTAGGATTTGATTATTCGCCTAACCACCTCTTGTATCTCTATGTCATCACTAGTGGTTCCAATGATGCTCTCCTCCGCTGCCTGAAGGGGGGTACTTCCATCCGCGACTAAGACTGCCCAGTTTATCAAATCTCCTGGAGACGGCCCATAGGGCAGGTCTCCTACCTGGTACTGTCTTCGCAGCTCTGCGCCGGCCCGAACGATCCTTGTTGCCGTATCCTCTTCTACTCTGCTTCGCTTTTGGACGAGCTTTACCTCGTCAGGCGATACGTTGTTGCCTATGCTTAGGTAGTTGACGGTTATCCAGACCGACATCCTACGCCTGAAGGCCGCATTAAGGGGTTTCGTCCCAACGAATTCGCTGGAGAAGGGGTTCATGGAGATGATGACGTAGCCGCATTGGTGGCGCTTCACGACCTCATTATCCTTCTCTGTGAGAACGATGTGACCCCGAGTATCGAGGATCGGGTTCAGACGGGCTGCGATGTCTTGCTTCATCATGTTGGCTTCGTCTAAGTAGAGGATACCTCCTTTCCTGCACCATGAGATTATCTGCCCATCTATCCAGTTCTCCTTGCCGAGGCCAATATACCTTCCGAAGAGATCATAGGTTGAGGTCTGTAGTCCACAGTTGACCTCCCATATTGGCAGACCTGTAAGTTCGGCGATAAAGTAAACAATATGGGTCTTGCCTGTGCCACTCGGTCCGATCAAGGCGCATTGCTTAAAGTAGTACAATGCTCTAACGATCTGTTGAACGTAGTTTTTTCCAGGAGGCGTTATATACTCCGGCGTATTTGAAGGTATCATGTCTGCAACAGAATCTGGAAACTCATAATCTGGGTGAAGATCATATTTCGTTATGCCATTTTTCTCCAAAAGGTTCTCCAAAAGTTGGGGATTTGACTTCGACTTCTTTATTAGGAGACTAAGTTTTGTTCCATTAATCTTAGTGTTGATTTGGGTTTCTATGTAACGTTTGACCTGTGCTTCTTTTCTTAGACCTTGATTGGCATAACCTACCTTGCCACTTTTTTGCTGATCATTCCCGATCTGAGCTGACAAGCCGCAAGCACCGATCCGTCGTTCCCAACAGCCGCTAACCGTTAAACTGTATAACTATTAGTTAGCTGGCTTCCTTTTTAAGACTAGTATGTAGTGACGAGCTACACACAAAAAGAAATTGGCGATAGAACACACCTCTCTACCGAGAAGAGGGTCGGCCCAAACATAGCTGAGATCGAGCAAGCGCAGACGGGAGAAACTGTGCACCGATGAGTTCGCCTGAAGCATCGATAGAGGTTAGACTTCTGAACGTAGCAGGTGCCAGAGTCGACGGGGCCTCAATGGGAGATGGTGTCATGCCAACCTTCGATGTCAACGTGAAGTTGGAAGAGGTGGAACGGAGAACAGGGGAAGCAGTCTTCAACTTTGCAATCGCCATAAGCACCAAACCAAGTATCGCAAAATTTGATGCGACTGGAATAGTGACAGTCAATGGTGAAAACGCTGCCTTAGAGAAAGTTCTTCAGACGGATCCAGAAGCTAAGGTACCCTATCTTCTAAAACGAGTGTATCAACAGATCTTTCTATCAATCTTCCTTTTGTCCGGCATGATTAATGTGCCTCATCCGCCTCCAGATTTGGTATTTTCTTCCGTGAAGAGCGAGCTGGTCTAGTTTAATAGGAGTCTTGATCCTTAGGAATATCAATCCGTATTGGATATCTAGTCATCTAAACCGGAAGCTTTTTCCATAATGTTTTTTTAACGTTTTCTAGTGTAGATATCTACTCCGTAGTTGCTAACGCTGGGAATTTAAATAGACGGTGGAAACACAAGTGGAAACCTTAGCCAGACATCCACTCAAGAGAGGTGTAGTACTCACTGGAATGATCTCTGAAGACGACAAGAAGTCGCTTCTTGACAATATAAAACAAAGGAATCTGGGTTTCTACTCAAACGATACAACGACTTTTGAATCTATATGTAGTTCACTTTCAGAATTTGGCTTCTCAAGGAACGAAGCGATGGTCTACATATACCTTTCTAAGTTCGGAGAACAAAAAGCTCATAAAATATCTAAATCTCTATCTCTTCAAAGAACCGAAACTTATAAGATCCTAGGGAAACTGGAAGAGAAAGGCCTAGTTTACCGTATACTTGGAAAACCAATTCAATTTGTCGCTGTCCACATCGATAAGGCCCTGGACAACTTAATACATGTTAACAAACAAAAAATAGCTCATCTCGAAGAAGAAAAGAACAAGATTGTGAATAAATGGATCTATATCTCGGGTTCGGTTCAGGATAAAGAGGCACCGGACGAATTTGTTCAAGTGTTAAAAGGGAAAAATCAAATCTCTGCCAAAGTCGACGAGATTATAGGAAATGCTAAGAACGAGATTTTCATAGCCATATCTGAGGAGAATCTCCTACAAATATTCTTATCGGGATCGCTAGATGATTTATCTAAGAAATCTAGGAGAACAAAAGTCCATTTGATGACTAATTCTTCCTTTAAGAGCTCCTATGTGTTGAAGAGCTTGAGGTTGGATCAATGTGAGTTATCTTGGATGGATTTCAAAGGTCTTCCAAGTTTTATTGTTTCCGATGATCGTCTTCTGCTGTTTCTTAATGATGATTGTGTGAAGAAGGATAAGAATTCGCGTGTGTTGTTGACTAATCAAAAGGATATGATCGGGATTTTAAGAACTTCATTCTGTGCATTTGAGAGGCAAAATCGTAATCCCGTAGTTGAAAATATGGTTCAAAGAGAACGAGCTGATTAGCGACTTCAGTATTTCGGATGCGCGGTATCATAGGTTTCCCGCTCGGGTGGAAGCGGGCTATAGGGTGGAATGGCTTCTGGATTTGAAAGGAAGAAGGCTGGGGGCGACGACTAAAATGTGTGTGCTATTCTCATACACACAAGTTCTAATATCCTTCTTTACTGTTTAACACTTATGTGGATCAGAGATGAGGCGGATACAGAGAAACAAAAAGGCGCTCAGCACAGTCGTCACCACCCTGATAATCCTTGTAGTCTCAGTACTTCTCGCAGGCGTTGTAACGCTCTATGCAACGAACATAACAGCGACAAGAACCCAGCAGGAACAGCTAAAACTAACGAAACAGCGCGTCTGGGTTAATGCCACAGGCAGTTCATGGGCCGGTATCTCCATAGATAACGTCGGCGGAAAAGATGTCGCAATAACCAAGATACAGATAAGAGGCGTCGAGGCCTCATGGTCAAACGTTCGCATTTTGCGACTGTCAACGTCAGTCACCACATCACTCATCTGCCCTACTGGAGCTACCACGTGGAGTGACTTCCTCTACACTACCGGTACGAATGGCACCTTCAGTACGCCAACCACTAGCCCACCGTTGAAGTCAGGTGATACAATGGTCGTCTACGTCATCGGCCCAGACAGCATTAACCTAAGCGACGTCGGAATTGCGGTCGGCATCACAGTCTTCACAGAGCAGACCCAATATTACGTTGAAGCCAACGCCGAGACATCTGTCTCAGCCTAAGACTGTGATTAGCGCTAGCGCTCATTGGGGGGCGCCCCCCTCCCTTTTTATGATTTCTCCAGGTAGGTGAGGCGATGAATCTTAACAAAGCGAACAAAGGCCTAGCTACCCCCGTATCACTACTGATCCTTCTATCTTCTTTCATACTCCTCACGATGGCAACCTACTACTCCGCCATTTCCTCGGTCAACACAAAAGCGGGGAGATTGAATTACGCGGCCGCCAAGCAGGATATGCTAACACTGGACAACTCCATCGTCTCCATGGTTTGGTCTCCAGGCTCCGCTCTGGTTCAATATTTTCAAGGTCAAGGTGGAAGATTCGAGATTAAGCCCGAGATGAGGCGCTTACTCATCAACCTTACATTAGGCTCATCCAATGATATTATCTTCAACTCCACGGTCGGACGAATAGAGTACGAAATGCCTTCCACGGACATAAGTGATTTCGGCTTGTTTTTGAGCGGGGATGAAAGAGCCATAATTAACAAAAGCTACACACGAATGTCGCAAATGTACATAGCGAATGACGAAGACAGTCAAGTGATTCATCTCGGTTACCGGCCATTAGTAACATGCTTTGTTGACAGATCAGAGAGCAACACGACAAACGTCGTCAGAATATGCCTCATTAACTTGAACTCATCAAAGAACCTCATATTCCAAGGAAACTTCCGTATTAAAGTCCACTGCGTAAATGTGACGAGCGAGACACGAAACTACAATTTACCTTATCAGGTATCCACCGCCATTGTAAAGGCATCCATCGACGACGATGAAGGGAGCGTCTATTTGCCAACTTCAAGCAATGTTGATTCTACGCTCGTTAAAACTCAAATCCTGATTTGTAATATTAGGTTGGAGGAGGTAAATGGTTAGTGCCATCGACGTCAACTAATTTCCTCTACTCTCTTATCACCATGATCATGGTTGGCACGATTCTAACATTTTCCTTGGCTTCATACGTAAATCCACTAAGAGGAATCTCTGAAATTAACAAATTGAAAGAGGTACTTAATCAGGTGGCAGCTAAGGCTGAAGAAGCTACGGCTGTGATTACTGAATGTGACGCTACATTACGAGTTGTTGTTCAATTACCACTGACAATAGGGGACCGTGATTATTGGATCCAGTTTACTAACGATTCATCTAGGACTTGGTTGGAGGGAGCATTCGGGAGACCAAGGGAAATTCAGGGTCAAGAATATCGTATTTACTTACCAGGGGTGGCGATGGCCTCAGGGATATTTGAAGGGAGATATGGATTAGCAATTTTGAGTTGTTCATTGGCTGGATCAATACCAAAACTTACTCTAAGTTGTCAGGAGTGATAAGGAAATGAAGTTGAAATTTGGCAGGAAGGGACGAGAAACAGAGGATAAGCCAGAGGACGATTCTTCGATTGAGGATCTGATGGTTGCCTTAAACCTTAGGCAGAGTAAGCTTCAAGAGAATAGTGAGATTATTGAGACTTATCCATTGAAGCCTCCCTTCTCTTTTGCTTTCATAGTCCAAGACAAGAATACGAGAGAACTATTATATCTCATAGATGAAATCCCTTTTGGTAAGAAGGAGCGCGAGGCCTTTGTAAAGATAAAGGGAATCCTTGAGGCCGAATTGCAGGCGCCGAAGGAGGGAGAGAGCCCAGTTGATTCTTTCAGAAGGCAGTTTCCGCAGATAGGCGAGAAGCATCCGCAGATAATTAAGGACATTCCACTAGTTGAAGCCAAAATAATAAACTATTACTTGGAGCGCGATATTGCTGGTTTCGGTAAGATCGATCCACTACTGTCTGACTCGTATGTTGAGGATATTAGTTGCAACGGGGTGAACAGGGCAATTTATCTATGGCATAGAAAGTACGAGAATATTAGAACGAACCTGTCTTTCGTCGATGAAGAGGAACTTGACAGCTTTATTATGAGACTGGCACATAAGGCTGGAAAACATGTGAGTATAGCTTTCCCGATGGTTGACGCCACCTTACCCGGTAAACATCGATTGGCAATATATTACAGGAAAGAAGTTACGCCTCTGGGAACAAGTTTCACGATTAGGAAGTTTCGAGAGGATCCCCTCACGGTGATCGACCTAATACAGAATGAGACCCTCAACCTAGAGGCCGCCGCTTACTTGTGGCTACTGGTAGAGAACAAATTTTCATCCATGATAATAGGATCAACTGGGGCAGGTAAAACCACATCACTGAACGCGATCGCCGGATTGATTCATCCACAGCACAAGATAATTACTGTAGAGGAGGTTGCTGAGATCAATTTATCTAGGGAAAACTGGGTCTCAACAATTTCCAGGGCAGGTTTTGGAACAGAAGATGCCGGCCAGATTCCTTTATATGACCTCATAAGATCGGCCGTGAGACATAGGCCTGACTGGATAATTGTCGGAGAGATACGAGGTGAAGAGGCGTACGTTCTGTTTCAAGCTCTCGCTACTGGACATGGAGGACTGTGTACAATGCATGCCGAGGACCCAGAGACTGCGATTAAGCGATTGACACAGCCGCCCATGAATATTCCAACCTCCATCATTCCACTTATGCATTGTGCAATCTCCGTAAGGCACGTTAGAGCTCCCGTTCTTGTTGAATATGGACGAAAAATCTCTACTAGGAAGTTTGTCAAGATTTCAGAGATAGAAAGTGCAAATAAGATTAACGATGTATTCACTTGGGATAGTTCTTCGGACGATTTTAAGGAGGACCTATCTAACAGCTACCTATTTAGGAAAATGGCTGAAAGATGGAGCCTCCCGATCAGGTACATTCATGAAGAATTTGAACGCCGCAAGGAGGTTTTATCCTATCTTGTGGAAAAGAACATAAGAGGCTGCAGTAGCGTTGCCGAATTTCTCAATGAATTTTACAATGATCCTAAAGTTACATATAAACAAATACTTGGGCTAAGGTGAATATGTAATTGAGTCAAGTATTTGCCATTGCTAAAAGAAGCAATATCTTAATGCGGATACATGGTGGTTTCTCAAGACTTGCATTTAAGGAAAGTGACAATGAGCTTCCTTTCGCATTCATGTTGATAACTCTGATGTCCTCATGCGGTATATCGCCATATGAAAGCTTCAAGAGGCTAAGATCCATCAATAGCCTTCCCTTCATCCAAAAGGAATCATGTGAGATTGTCAGACAGGTCGAAGTATTGAGTAAGGACCCGTTAACAGCTATGCTGCAGAGAGCTGACGAGACGGATTCGAAGATTTATGGAGACTCCTTGAGGGGATACGTCTCCACCGTTCAGAGCGGAGGCAGCGTGACAAGTTACTTGAAGAGTAAACTGCGTTCCATCCTAGAGATTCAAGCCGAAGTAGCAGCTCGTTCAATCGGAACGTTGGAGACTTTGGTTGAAGCATATATGGTGATGTTGATTGTTTTACTTTGCATATATATCCTTGCGACGGTCATGTCGTCCACCGCAATGTTCTCTAACGCTCTAGGGCTGAATTTCGGTGGTCCAAGCCTTGTTTACGCCATACTCTTTCTAATAATGCCTTCGGTGTCCATAATGTTCATGTTCTTTGCGCATGAGACACGAAGAGGAACGATCATAGGTCTGAGGAGCATATACAACAAAGCTTTTCCACCTGCAATAGCAAGTGCAATCCTTCTAGTTCTATACATTCTTGTACCTCAGATGAAAGTGACAATGAACATTATTGGCGTGCCGATCTTCACGACCGCGTGTTTGATAGCTGTTTCCTTGTTTCCGATGATCTCTTATCGTAGAATGATTGGTTTGAATATCAAGGCTGAAGAGGCCATGCCTAGTTTTCTAAGAGATATAAGTGAGGCAAGAAAAACTGGTATGTCGCCTGAGAAAAGCATAGTTCATGGAGCAACACGCAAAGGATATGGCGCCTTTTCAAATATTCTCCAGCGAATAGTTACCCAACTTGAATGGGGAATATCTTTGAGGAAGATATACGAAGACATGAAGGAACGCCTCCAAAGCTGGCCAGTTCTTACCAACTTCGTAATATTGATTGAGACTATAGAAGTTGGAGGAGGTTCTTCTGATGCTTTAGAACTGTTGGCAGGTTACAGTGAGAAAATTAGAGATATCGAGAAAAACAAGCGTGACATGTTAAAAGCATATGTTATTCTGCCCTTCATTTGGAGCGTCTTAATGTCCTTGACCTTTACCTTCACGTTCTATGTGATGACTCAAATCCCGACCCTATATCTGCCTCACAATCCGTCTGCGTCTTTGGGGTCGGAGATGGGCATCTTCTCAAGTGCTTTGATCTTGCAGTGTTGGCTGTCCGGGTTCTTCATAGGCAAGGTTATTCAGGGAACCTTTGCGGCTGGATTTGAGTACTCAATACTTTTGGCAGCTGTGTCTCTTGCATCTCTCCTCGTCTCGCAGAATATAACATCCGTCCTCATCGGGGCGTTAGTCTAGTTATGGAGTCTTACCTTGATACGTTGCTTGCCTGTTCGATGATGATATTTCTAGTTCTCTCTTCCATGTCAGGTGTTCTTATAGTTGTTCATCCATATCTCCGGAATCAATCATCCCACTATGAGGTAGAGGTGGACTGTGGGTTAGCGGAGTATCTGCTACTTGATCCAGGTGATCCCGCCAATTGGGGATCTCAGACGGACACATCCCTGATGAGGTTTGGGCTGGCAAAATCTGGCTTCACAACCCCTTTCGAGTTGGATATCGACAAAGTTGCTAGGTTGAACCAGGAAAGTGCCTATCATGTAAGTCTACTAGACGTCTTCAAGACTTTGAGTGTGCAGGACAAGCCTCTGAAGGTCAGCATCAGACCCCTTTTAGACGTAACCTTAGATTTGGCCTCAAAGACTGATGAAGGAGACGAGACGATATACCGTTTCAACGTATATACAAAGAAGTCGAATTCTCCCATGGCCTCCAGTTTACGTTGCTATACTGTTTTAGGAGACTATGTTGTTAACACGACATCTTCCACATCCACCTTGGGGGTGGGCACGGTGGATGTCAGTCTGCCGAACTCGTTGAACGGAACGGCACTTTTGATTACTCTTGCAAAGATAGAGCCGAGGATAGTATCTTACGGTATCTACTCCTTCAAGCACGACACCGGGGATGAACCATATCCTCTAGGAACTTTCGTTAGACTCAGCCCCTTGAACTATATGCTTAGAGTCGAACTCCAATACTTAACCGAAGAGATCTCAAGCGCAAAGGTCTTCACATACAACTACTCCTTCAATCTGGCGACGGTCACTAAGTCCACGGGAATCGAGCAATACAGCATCCCCCAGCTTCAAGACGTAAGCCCGATGGTCCTCGTGGTGACTGGGTTTAACCAATCCATATCCTTTGCCGAATGGGTCACTTACCCCCCCTTACCGCTAGATTTCGGTTCTGACTTCATGGAGAAGCATGATCCGATGAACTCTCTTTCCCTTCACTTTTTAGTGAACATCAATTCTGCTCTCTATGAATGTGAGATTACGCTTGGAGAACAGGGGGACGATGCTTAGGAATAGAGATGGTCAAGTTAGGGTTCTTGAGGCCTTTCTCGCTTCCACCTTAGTGTTTTCAGCGTTGCTCGTAACGGTTCCTATTCGCACGGCGGTAGAGAATAGTCGTGACCGGGAGACCTTGTATGTGATTGGATTGAACATGTTAATTGAACTTGACAGAGAGGGTGAACTTGGAAACCTTGTAGCCAAAAATGATTGGTCGACGCTTTCTAAGCGTCTATCCACCTTACTACCTCTCGGAGTTGCATATAATCTTACAGTTTACAATGAAGATATGGGAATCGTCAACAACTCTCCCATATCTGGAGGAGGGACGCTTGTAAATAATGTTCTATCTATTCAGTACCTGCTGGCCGAGAGAATAAGCTGCCAGTTTTATGTAATTAGGCTTCAGCTGTCGTGGATGAAATGAGGAAGCTCAAGAAGAATGGTTCAGCACAAATCCTTATCCTCGTAGCCTTGGCCATCGCCTCAATCATAGTCTCAACAGAAGTTTATGTTTTCCAACTGAGCCAAGTTTCATCAGCAGGAGACCCGTTCTCGCCCCAAGACTTCGTGAGGAACGTTAAGTTGGGTTCCAGGAATCTAATGATAGGGCTCCTCGCAAACATATCGCATGGGGGAGAGAGTGAGACACTGGAGACCAGTCTTGAGAGGTGGGCCTCCTTCGTGGAGAATAAATATTACTTCGGAGAAAGCTCCCTACGCTTCGCTCTTTGTGGAACTGCTCCGTACTCTTCAGGGTTATGGGTATTCTGGGGAGAAGGCGGATTTGGTGTTACCGGCACTGAGGCTGATTTCTCAATGAACCTTACAAGTACTGGAACCGAAATGAACGTTGCTTATTCGGTGAGTGTGACAACTTCCCTTTCCGTTTATGGCACATTGACAAGGTTAGCGGGTGAGCAGAGAGTTGATGTGACGATCCTCTTGTTCAATGAGGAAAAACCTGCCCTCGCCAAGAACCTAACTGTCAATTATGAGTCTCGGACCGGCTGGATGAATGCAGGTCTCCTAGACAGTTATCGCTTACAAGATTTCGGGAACGGGACATACAGAGCCTCCTTCATCGTAGAGCGTCAGCCTCACCTGAGGATATCTGTAGAGTGTCATGATAGGAGAGAGATTTTCGTCCAAGCTAATGCAACTTGTACCGATGCTTAGTTTCTTAATGATAAAATTTTCTTGATTAAGTCTTATTTTCTTCTATATCTTTTAATTGGGTTTTCGATAAGATTTTTTCCCATTTCTTATAAGGATAATTGATGAAAAAATGATGCGTGGAATTTCATGCTATACTGAAGTTCTTCGTTCCCACAGGAATATGGTTAAGAAGAACGACGGTTTTGTTCTGCTTCATATTTCTAGACTATTTAGTAACCATTGTTTTCTGCAGACAGCCCAGCGCTGAGGGGAACATCTATGCGAGGGCCTTCATGCAGGACTATGGAATTGCAGCGGGTTTAGCAATCTTCGACTTGCTCATGGCTATTCCGCTCTACTTCATCTTATGTGTCGATTCCCTCATCAATCTGCCGAAGGGCTTCTCAACCGTCATAGAATTGTCGACAGACTTGGGTTTGGGATGGCTTGTTGCTGGAGCGCATTTCGATGGGGCTATGAGCTGGCTCTGGGGGGCTCCGGGCATAGTAGGCCAAACAATAGGTCTAGTCATCTATGAATTGATTGCAGCTCCTCCTCTTATCAATTCAAGGAAACTACTTTTGTCAAGACTAGGTAATTCCTGATTTTCTCATCTTCTGGATGTCTGGGATCTTCCGCGCGCTTAGGTTTATATGAAAACATTTCAGAACATCTGAGCAGGCGAGCTATCATGGGAGTGAAATTAGGCTATAGAGAGGCTGACGTAGTTGTCGCTGGCGGTGGAACAGGTGGTACCTGCGCGGCTATTGTGGCAGCCCGAAATGGGATGGACGTAATCCTTGTGGAGCAGCTAGGCTTCCTCGGCGGTATGTTCACCGGCGGAAATATGGTTGTGTCCTCTGCCAGATCTTGGGCGGGCATTGGTGAGGAGATATTTGATAGATTATTTGACATGGGCGCTGCCATCATGCATCCCGACGAGCCGGAGAACTATCTGATATTCCACCAGAGAGCGCATTCTGCGAGAACCGTGCCTTATGATCCGGAGATGGCCAAGATAGTACTCTTTGAGCTGTGTGAGGAGGCGGGTGTCAGGCTCCTCCTCCACTCCTATGTAACTGGTGCAGTGACTGAAGGTGACGTTGTGAAAGGCATAATCGTTGAGAACAAATCCGGTAGACAAGTAGTAATGGGGAAGATCATATGCGACGGCACGGGTGACGGCGATGTGGCCGCAGACGCTGGCGCCGAATACGTGAAAGGATACGGCCCAGATGAGACGATGTTTGCGATGTCGATGCTGGTCAGGCTGAGCCAAGTGGACTGGTCCAAGGTATCGGAATACTCAAAGAAAGACCCGGCGTTGGCCAAGGCGATAAAGACGGCCATGGACAAGGGCGAGCTACCCTACTACAAACCTAGAACGGGCGATATGATCCCCTACTGGGGGCATGCTAGGCCGGAGCTTTCCCGCCTTTGGTATGAGGATGGGGCTTTGCTGTGGGGTGGGACGGTTGAAGATGTTGACGGTACGGACGCGGACCAGCTAACTCGTGCTGAGGTTGAGTGTAGGAAGCAGTGGATGTCTGAGCTGAATTTCCTTAGAAAATACGTGCCCGGCTTTGAGAAGGCCCGTGTCGAGAGCAGTGGAATCTCTATCGGAGTACGAGATACAAGACACATTATTGGGGAGTACACTTACACAGCGGATGACTTTCTGGAAGAAAGGGAGTTCCTCGACACTGTGGCTTATGCCGCCCCCTACGCTCTCGGCGTCCCCTATAGATGCCTTGTGCCTAGGAAGATAGATAACCTCCTTTTGGCATGCAGATGTATCTCGGTTACTCCTGGGCAGACAACATCTGGACCCACAAAAGGCGCGTATAATCATCTGAAGAGCATGACATCCTGTATGACTTATGGTCAAGCCGCTGGGACCGCGGCGGCCCTCTGTGTGAAGGACGAGGTCAAGCCGAGAGAACTCGATGTCAAGGCCCTTCAGAGGACGCTGACCGAGCAAAGGGCCTTAGTGAGACCTGATATCCTGAAACAGGTCAGGAGCCAGAGGCTTCACGAGCTAGGCGACCTCTTCTCCTACTCTAGAGTCGCGCTCAAAACGCAGGAGTAACGTGGATAGCACACTCCCAGATATCACGGCGTTCTGCTCCATTAGGGTCTTCTGCAGCCTTGAGACGTTCAGGTCCCTAGGCATTGTTCTGAGTCTTGCTGAAAGGGCCGCAGCCGCTCCTGCCGCCTGGCCCGTGTACATGCACGTCGGGATGGTTCTAACTGTTCCAAGGGCTTCATGGTCACACGAGATACATCTGCCAGCCATCAGTAGTCTGTCGACCTTCTTGGGGACTAGGCATCTGTATGGAATCTGATACTCCTCTATGGATTCGAAACGCAGTCCTCTTCCGCCAGGTTCGTGGATGTCTATGACGCCGTAGCCTTTGGCGACTACGTCTTCGAACTTCCTGCGCTTCAGGATGTCGTCAAGAGTGAGGGTATATTCTCCCACGATCCGCCTAGTCTCCCGCACTCCTATCTCAGCCGGCGTGTCCATAAGGTAGGCCCTTTCGAATCCTGCCACATATTTCCGTAGGAAATCGACGCATTCCTGTACCTGTTTTCTTACCCTTATCTCTGCATTCGTGAGGTCTTGAACATTGGTGGCCACTCCTTCGGTGATCCTAGTGGCGTTTATGAAGACATCGCCTATCCCGATCCCTGTCTTGACATTCAGTCCCATCCTCGGCCTTTCATAGCCCATCTCTCTCGCAGCCTTCTCCTGCAGTTTCCAGAACCCTTCGAGAACTATGTTCAGTCTCTGATCTTCCTCGGGTATGGGCCCCTCAGCTTCCGGGTAGTATGTGAACGTGAAATCTTCCAAGTTGTTCCTCGCATACTCAACCAACCTGTTTACGTCCACGTTCCCCATTCTGAACATCATAGACATAGGCTGAGCAACCCTGTCCTCCTTCCTCCCAACCTCGTAGGGAGCACCTGCCCAAGCCGCTACGTCGGCATCCCCAGAGGCGTCGACGACAGCGTCTGCCAATATCACTTGCCTACCCGACTTATTCTCCACTATGACCCCCTTTACCTCGCTGCCCTCGGTCGCCGAACCAACCGCTAGGGAGTGGAGTAGCAGTCTGACGCGTGCCTCTTCCACCATCTCAAAGGCCACCCGCTTCATAGTCTCCGGATCTATCGGCGACATGAAGTAGGTGTACGACCCGTCATGCAGCCTGTACCTTACATTCCCCCTTGAGCCACCGAGTTCTCTTGCACGTTCGAAGACCTCCTCTGGGATGCCCCCGACAACAGGGGCCTGGGGTTTGGTCACGAAACCCCCTGTGAGCAACCCACCTAAGTAGCCATAACGCTCTATCAGGAGAATGTCTGCACCAGCACGTTTTGCGGCCAAGGCAGCAACTAGTCCTGCTGGACCACCACCTACAACCACGACGTCCACAGACATGGCAACAGGTGTCTTTCTTTCAGGTTCTACGATGATGTCCATCACAGGAATCATCCCATTCCATGATCCAAATCAAATGTCAATGCTTTCCTGTTCTCTAACCCATCGCAGAGCTCTAGGACTCCCTTGACTATCAGGGGTAGGGCTATGGTGGCGTCGCAGTAGCAGGCCGCGTATCGTCCTCCTTTCCTCTCCTTGCCCCAGCTCATCCCCTCGCGAAAGGTGCAGCCTGAGAGACCACCCCATTCAGGACGGTCAGTGGTTATCTGGAACCCGTAGTCATGCCCCGAGTCGGGGATGCCGAACATGTCTTGCAGGTAGGCGGTCTGCTGTATGTAGTTCTTCGGAACGCCGCCTCCGATGTAGATGACGCCTGTCTTTTCGGATGCTTTTTTTATGGTGAAGATCTCGATGTTGTCAGCAATCTGGTCCAAGACGAGGACCTGCCTCTTCTCCTCTAGAGCGTGGAAGCGGTGCTGCGTCACGGCCAGTCCTAGAGAGCTGTCGCAGATGGCGGGGACGAAGATGGGGACTCCCAGTTTCCAACAGTTCCAGACGATGGAGTCCTGCTTATCTTCCTCAGCTCCCTCCTTGTCGATGAACCGGCCGAGGTGTTCCATGAAACACCTCGACGAAATCCCCTTAGTCTCTAATTCCGCCAACTTGTCAGCCAGCTTCTCCACCCTTCGATCGACGGCACGATACTCCTTCTCGTTGCCGAAGGTATCGTAAATGCGGTCTATTCCATGCTTGTATAGTTGTATGTCATCTATGTCCGGTCTGCCGATGTAGTGGTGATATCCTAGGGCCTCCACAGTGTCGTGGTACATGTTGGCGCCTGTACTGACGAGTACGTCGAGCATTCGCCTCTCAGCCAAGAGGGAGACCACCTTCTTCATCCCGGCTGGGACCATCGCTCCGGCCAAGCCGAAGAAGATTGTGGGTCGTTCCGGGTCCTCGAGCATCGCCTTGTAGACCTCGACGCATTGGGCGAGGGTTCTTGATTGATAGGATGTCTCTTGAAAGCCGGTCAGGATGTCTGAGACCTTGGCCACTTTGGTCAGGTCGATGTGGGTTATCTCCCTCTCCAGATATCTCCCTGCCATTTTGGACGCCCTCAGCGTATTCCCCTGTTAGGGTTCATCCTGAAGATTTAAGGGGTCTCCTTAGGACGCTTCTAGAACAACCTTTTTAAACTCAGGAAAAGAACATGTAAGGCGTAATATTCGGGGCACACAGTGCCTCGGTGTACGCTAGTGCTCGTTGTCTCCGACTTGGCTGTGGGAAATACGGAATCCCAAGTCCTAGGGTCTCACACCTTCCTGAAGTCATGGCTTCGGGATACCGTTCTGAACATTCAACCGGACTACCGCTACATGCGGATGGGATACTACGTCTCCATGCAGGCTGAGGTCATGGGTTGTCCAGTCATACCGAGCTGCCAAGACAGCCTCGACGCCTACAGGACTCCCATATTCCTCCTCAGAGCCAGTAAGAAAGGGCTTGCCATCTCACCCTACGTTGTTTCTGATAACGTCAAGGACATAATGTTTGAAGTCGACTTCCCGATGATACTCTTCCCCCTACACCCTGCGTCAAATGGAGGGTACAAGGTTGTGCACTCCGAGGGGAGTCTGTATCGGGCTGTTCGGAGCTTGGGGATGAACCAGAAGTATCCTGTCTGTGCAGAGAACCTCTTCGGCAGGTTACTATCACTCAAAACGCTCCTAGGTGCTGTTGACGATCCCATAGTGGCGCGAGCGGCAGCCAGAGTCTATGAGGAGTTTAAGTTGCCTATCTTCCGCCTGATCGTGCAGGTGGTGGAGCAGGAACCTTACCTCTGCAGCTTGGCTCCTGTTCACTCCGAGGAGCTGACGCCTGAGGATCTTCGGGTTCTTTCAGAGAGAATCGGAGCTGTTGGGAAACACTTTGGTTGAGATTGCCTGTTTCGTCGAGACCTACAACTTTCTCGACAGAGAGGAGGTAGAGGCTCTAGAGCGATTTGAGGGGGTTGCGGAGAGCCTCGGCCACTCCTTCGAGTTCATAACCAAACGGAGCCTCCAGCGGATTCCTCTCTACGACGCCCTCTTCATCAGGGCGACGACAGACCCCTCCTATACGGCTTACATCGCCTCCAAGATTGCTTGGGAGAGCGGTCTGAGAGTCCTCGACGACCCCCACTCGATACAGGTCTGCGGCAACAAGATCCACATGTACAAACTCCTTCAGAAGGCTGGAGTCCCCTTCATCCCAACCCTCTACTTGACGAAGGAGGAGCTGCATCAGAGGACCATCGAGGATGCGTTTGAGAAGTTCGGGCGCCCCCTAGTCCTGAAGGCGCCTTACACGAGTTTCTCCAAGTATGTCGAGAAGACTGGGAGTGAGTGGGGTTTTAGGCGGATATGTAGGCGCTTCTTCCGAAGGTCAGACGTGATCGTCGTTCAGAAGTTCATGCCCACGTCCTTCGATTGGCGTGTCGGAGTCCTAGGAAGTGAGGTTCTTTACGTCTGCAAGTACACGATCCCGAGTGGCCGGTGGAAGCATGGAACAAAGCTTCGGGGGAGCAACCGAGTTGTCTGGGGACGCACCGAGACACTGCCTCGGGACGAGGCTCCACCGCCTCTCAAGGAACTTGCCCTCTCGGCCTGCAAAGCCATTGGGGACGGTCTCTTCGGGGTTGACCTGAAGGAGATCGATGGAGACTTCATCGTCGTGGAAGTGAACGACAATCCGAGCATATACGCGGGGGAGGAGGACCGGAAGAATCCTGACATCTACGGGAGAATCATTGACTATCTGGCCAAGTACTAGTGGAAGGAATGGCTGGGCAGCCACGTTAACCTTTTTATCTGAGGGCGCAATTGGGGTAAAGGCCGATTGATGGTGACCAGAAGGGGATGATTCCCAAGCGTTTCTTCGTCACAAGCGGGAAGGCGGTGAGCCCGGTCTCCGAGCTGAACGCCTTCGACCTCGCCCTAGAGAGGGCTAGAATCGCCCAGTGTAACCTCGTCTGCGTCAGTTCAATACTCCCTGGCGAGTGCCGAGAGGTGGAGCTGCAGGAGATTCCCGTGGGCTCGATCACCTATGCGGTGCTGGCGAGGATGGATGGAGACGAAGGTACGACGATCGGGGCGGGGATTGCCTACGGCTTCTCGTCAGATATGAGTTATGGGATCGTCGCTGAGGCCCATGGGTACATGGATAATGAGGCGTTGAAGGAGATCTTGGAGTGGAAGATAGAGGAGATGGCGAAGATTCGGGACATTAAACTCAACGGAATCAACTACAAGATTGAGGTTCTCAGGGTTCCGATGGACAACTACGGCTGCGTCGTCTGCGCCCTCGTCTACCTCCTCGACTAAGGTAAGCCAAGTTTCTTTCGGACTCTCTCGGGAAGTGGGTCCTCACCTGTCTCATAGGTGTCCTCCTCCTCGACCTCAAGTATGGCCTGAATTTCGCTTCCCTCAAGCTCGTCGACTAGGCGAAGTATCTCTCGTTTCGCGGCCTCCAAGTGCTTGGAAAGAGACACTTTATCACGCGCCATCTCACCCGCTAGCGGGCAGATTTTCTCAGTCTTAAGGTACCACTCGATTTTCCCATTGTTTCGATTTATGTCGAAGGTGATGGGGCCTGCCACACAGGTCTCAGGCTTCACGGTGTGGACTCTGCATAACCCGCTCGCGTGGTCATAGAGGATGCAGTAGCCGTCGGAACGTTCCTCTGGGTGGGAGTAGCGTCCAGCGCGTTTAAAGAAGGCCTCTCCACTCTCCTCCTTGAGGTAGCGTGAGATCGCCTCCGCCCTAGACTTCGTGAGGGGTGGTCTGGCTTGGTAGCAGCACTTGCTCTGGCATCTCTTGCAGATTTCGATGAAGTTTGCCTGTCTTGAATCTCCCAATCGGGTCTGCCTCTTTGGACTAGGAGTAGGGCTTATTCTCTCGAAGGCGCTTGATAAGAGTTGAGTAGACATCTAGGATGGAGTCGTGGAAGTTCCTTTCCATAGCGGACTGGACGACATCCCTGAGGATGAGGTTGGCTAGGTTTCCGCCTGTGATTCGTTTCTCGATTAGGCCAAGATAGTCCCCTTCCTCAGGAGCCGCGTTATCTCTCGCTGTATCGAGGAAGTTGAGGCATACATCCCTTGCTTTGCCTCCGGCGGGATGCTTCACACTTGCCTCTAGACCATCTTTGACCACAGCCCGATAGTCCTCCACTAGGTCGTCGTGGGTTTGATAATTGAGTCCTGTACGCATCCATCCCCGTAGGAGGGCTCTTATGAAGCAGCTGAGGGCCACATCCATCTTGATGCATTCCTGTTCGTCCATGACGCGTATCTCTATGGCTCTGCGGTCGAACCTGAAGATGGCTCCCCTGGAGTTGATCCACTCTTTGTTGAAGAGGAAGCTGGGTGCGCCCGCCTTCTCCAAGTCTCTTGTGTAGGTTGCAATCACGCGTCGCCGATACTCTCCGAAAGAGGAGATGTACTCGGGGATCACGTCCCCAGTCACTGAGGGGGCTTCCCTCTGGCTGATCCCGTAGAAGTAGAGGCGGTTGTCGATGAAGCGGCCGACCTTAGACTCGTATATGGGGGAGGAAGAGGCTATCGCAGGCAGATAAGGCAAGAGGTTCACAATGGCGTTGTGGAGCTTGACGCCCTCGTCCTCACTGCGGTAGGGTAGGTTGAGTTGGAAGCTCTGAATGTTCAGCCAACCATGCTGCCTCATATTGAAGATCCTGCCTAAGGCATCGTATATTCTGCGGTCCCTATGTCTCCAGATGCCAGTTTCGTCTAAGAGAAGGAAGGGATGCATACCTGTCCCAAGGAGAGAGACATCAAATTCCCTCCGAAGGAGGTCGCCTATCCGAGTGACAGCCCCGTGCATTACTTCCTCGAATCTCTTGGGGGAGGCGAAGGGCTCGTTCGCCTTGACCTCCGCCACGTGCGTCTGCAACTCCTTCCCGAAGCTGAAGTCATCGAGGGAGACATTGTTGACCACCCTGCCGGCCAAGGCCCTTATGGCTTGGTCAACGATGGGTCTCGCCCTAAGCTCCTCATCGACTAGGGAAAACTCATGTTCAGGTCCCAGGACCTCTAACGTCCTATACATGGGCGTGGCTCCCCGTTCCTATTATGCTATGGATGGTTTCCCGTGAGCTTGGGCCTGATGTAGTCAAGGCCTCTGGCCTCTGGTGAGCCAATCAGGATTCTATGACTTTCTCGACCTGATCTCTTTTCGACCATCTTCTCTAGCTTTCCCCTGAAACGGATAGTGTCGCCAACTTGGAAGATGCCGCTGTAGAAGCCGTCGTAGGAGACTATCTCCTCGACATCCCATGCGCGGTTGATGTCAACGTTCACTAGGCTGTAGGTACAGGGCAGGAAGAAGGAGTCTTTTGCATCTGTGATCCTCGCCTCTCCCTCAACGATTCCTTGCGGATAGTAGGTCTCGTCTCCGTACCTCCCCTTGACCTCGCTAGGATCATGAACTGAGAGCAGGGAGAAGGCCCTTCCTCGGAAGAAGCCCCTGTTCCACTTTCGCCTAGCGAACCATTCCACCTCTGTCGGAGATAGACCATAATTTCTGGCCCAATGTTGAAATATCCTTTCACCCTCTTCGCCTTGGGGACGTTGGATATCTGAATCGCCACGGCGGAACTCTCTTAAGAGAATGTTCTTGACCTTCATCGTATTCTCTAGACCATAGACGGTGATGTCTATGTCAGAGAAGCTTGCCTGATGGATGCCCGTGAGGACAGAGCCGGTGACCCCAAAGCATCCCCGGTCGACCCCGGAATCATGGCTGAGCCTGTTAACGAAGTCTACCACATCCTGCTCCAACTCATCCCTCTCATGGGCCACAAAGAGTTCAGAGAGCCGCTTCGAGGGTCGGTGATGGCGGATTATGAGCCTTCTGGGAACGGCGGACATCATTATGTTCATGACCCTTGACCGGAAGACGTACTGAGGGAACTGGGCTCTGAGCATCTCGACGTTCTTGAGGACCTGTGGAACCGAGTAGACATCCATCATCCTTCTGAATCTTCGGTCACCTCGCCCCCATTTCCCGCCTTGGCTGGGGACGTACTTCAGGTACGCGATCACCCTGTCCCTCGGATGGACACATCCCACGACGCAGAAGAGGAAACCTTCAGGCGTCTCAAGGTAGTCACGGTCGAGGTACATGCTCACACCTCCCTGCCATGAGGGGACGGGTAAGCTACCATGAAGTCCAGCCGTGTGTTACCTAGAAGGAGCCTGTTGAAGGCTTTACCACCATCTATCCGTCGTTCGAGCTTACCTCGGGCGATGATCCTCTCCCCCTTCCTCGCCTGTTCGCAGAACTGGCCTCTGAAGGAAACGGCCTCCTTTGGAGGTTCAACATCGAAATCTATTGGATGAACGTCTCTGAGAGGGTAGGTGCAAGGAGTGAATATTGCTTCATCGTCACTTGAAACAATGCCCTTCAACTTTCCGTAGCCGAGGGCCTGGTAACGTACAGAGCCGTATTCCTCATCAATCTCAGAGGAGTCCTTCACATACCTCACAAAGAAGTCCGTTCCCTTGAAATAGCCCTGAAAATCCTTCCTCAACTCGCAGCGGGCGTAGTCTGGGAAGGAGACCCCTGTCTCTCCGTGGCGAGACCGATACAGGGCTCGAACCTTCTCCTCACCATAAGGCTTGAACTCATCTCCATCCTTCAATAAGGCTGTAAGGGCTCGTCTAACCCTGCGACACCTCTCAGAGCCGTAGACGACGATATCTATATCTGAATCAGGTCCAGCCAAACCGACTAACATGGAGCCTGAGACGCCGAACTCTTCCTTGGGGACTGATGAGGCGGACGCCATGAGGGATATCATCTCGACAGTCTTCTGCTCAAGGACTGTGTCAGCGTTTCTCAACAGTTCACGAGTCTTCCTCAAGGGTTCATGGTGGTGGAGAATCCGTTGGCGAGGGACCTCAATGAGGTCTTCATCGAAGACAGGGTCGTGAACCAAGTATTCAGGAACCGTTTGCCGCAAGAACGAGTAACGCTCGGATAACTCGTATATCTTCCTGTACTTGATACCTCCTCTTCTTCTATCACCGAGCGGGTCAGGTACGTAGCGGACGAAGGCCACTATCTTGTCAGGAGGGTGGACAAGCCCTTTCACGTCAAAGATCAACCCTTCGAGGCTTTCGACGAAGTCCCCCTCTATGAAAAGTTCAGGCAGTAGCGCTCCCTCTCACTAGTCTGTGTCAAGAAGCCTTAAATTTTTAGTGATCCACTACTCCTCGGAGTGTAATGGAAATGGCGCAGTCTGTCCGAATCAAAGAGATGGAGGACTATATCAAGAGGCTTGGTGAACTCCTGAACCTTGTCCATAAGAAGATGACTGACACCGAATCCAAGGTGAACTCCCTTGAGGCAGACATATCGAGGTTAAAGGTAGAGGTCGAAGCTTTGAAGAGTGAGAACGTGAGGCTCAAGGAGAACACTATCTCAAAGGGGGAGTACGAGGAGTTCATGAACCGCCTCATCGACGGCCTGAAAGAGCTACTCCCTGAAACGTCTCAGGAGGGAATATCCGAGCAGTAGCCCGGAATGGGACCAGATTCTTCAATAAGCCCTAGCCCTTTCACCTTGCTAGACGGACGACCTCACCGTTTTCTGCGGAGTAGAGGACAGCATCGCATATCTCCAGAGCTCTCAAACCGTCCTCAGCCGTAACGTCAGGGCTTCGTCCATCCCGAATACAAGAAGCGAAGTGTTCAAGCTCAAGTTTGAGGGGCTCGGCCCACTCCTGCTTCTTCGTGACGATCTCAGAGACACTCTCAACCACTATCTGCTGTGTTATGAAGTCCATCTCCGCTATGGCTTCCCTTCCCGTTACAGTAAGCGTCCTAACCTTATGAGGAGTCAACCAGTTCGCCTCCACGAAGCCCGACCGGATCCCGCTGAACCGCATCATCACTTCCGCATAGTCCTCGAACTTGTGACCGATACTCCCGGCGCGTGCGTACACGGAGATCGGCTCCTCCTCGAAGAGGTAACGCATCAGGTCGAGGTCGTGGATAGCCGAGTCCTTGACAATGCCGACGTCGCCTATCCTCTCAGGCCACCTGTTCACACGACGGGCGAAGGCAAGGACTACATCCCCGAGAACCCCTTCTTCTATCAGTTTCTTCAACCTGCGTGTGCCGGGGTTGAAGCGCTCTATGAACCCTGTCATAGTCTTCAAGCCCAAGGTCTTGCAGGTATCCACGATCTTCTTGGCGTCGTCAACGTTATCAGCGATGGGCTTCTCTATGAGGAGGTGCTTCCGGTTCTCAGCTGCCTTTAGGGCTATGGCTGCGTGGCTTGTTGTGGGGGTACAGACGCATACCACGTCTATGTCCTTTCTTCGAAGTAGGTCTTCATCCTTCGAGTACCATTCGGCCTCATATCTCTTGGCGATACTCTGGCCGCGAGCCTGGTCCAGGTCGCAGACGGCGACCAGACGGGTTTCTGACAGTTCTGAGAGAACTCGGGCGTGATTCCTCCCCCAGAACCCTGTCCCAATAACGCCGAAGCGGACTTTATCCATAACCGACCCTCGATGAATTTTGCAACGAGAATGGAGAATTGTTACACAACCCTTTAATGCTTGCCCCATCGAACTTTCTTTCTTGGCGATTACACATGTGCGGAATATTCGGCTGTCTTCTTCAGTTTGGAGACGCCGCCCCCATCATCCATCAGGCATTGAAGCAACTAGAGTACAGGGGGTATGACTCCGTAGGAGAAGCCACTGTCAGTGACGCGGGCCTCGTAATAAAGAAGGATGCTGGAAAGATAGATGATGTCCACAAGGTCCTGAACCTCGACGACCTTCCCGGTAGCATAGGTATTGGCCATACGAGATGGGCGACACACGGCGCGCCCCTGAGGGTCAACGCCCATCCCTTTACAGATTGTTCGCAGAGCATCGCCGTAGTTCACAACGGAATAATCGAGAACTTCTTGGTGTTGAAGGACCTCCTCCTCAGCAAGGAGCATAGCTATGTTTCAAAGACTGACACGGAAGTCATTCCACATCTCATTGAAGACGAGATGGAGAGAGGAGTGAGCTTTGAAGAAGCGGTTCGAAACACAGTAAAACAACTAGAAGGCTCCTATGCCTTGGCTGCGGTCTCCACCCGTGAGGCGGACAAAATCGTTTGCGCCCGAAACTATAGTCCCCTCGTCCTCGGCGTCTCCGATAAGGGCCTATTCCTCAGCTCCGACATACCTGCCCTTTTACCCGTGACCAACAAAGTAGTCTACCTTAACAACGGTGAGATGGCCGTCCTCTCTAGGGAAGGGCTCGTCATTAGGAGGATTGAGGACGGCGCCATATTGGAACGGGCGCCTCAAGTCTTGTCCTTGACTATGGAGATGGCGCAGAAGCAGGGCTACCCGCATTTTATGCTTAAGGAGATATACGAGCAGCCGGAGACCTTGAGGAACGCCTTGCGGCTTCAGAGGAACTACCTTGACCTGATCACCACTTTTCTAGACCGGGCGGAGGAACTCTATCTTGTTGCCTGTGGTACAAGTTACAACTCCTGTCTAGCCGCCTCCTACATGTTCTCCCGCCTCTGCAACCTCGCAACGATCCCAGTCATAGCGTCGGAGTTCATCGACCAATACGCTGGTGCTGTCGGGATTCAGAGCACGATCCTGGCCCTGAGCCAGTCCGGGGAGACGGCGGATGTCCTCCACGCAATCGATCATGCCCGTCTGAGGGCCGCCACGATCTTGGGCCTCACCAATACCCTAGGCTCAACTTTGACGCGTGTCTCACGGGCCTACATCTGCCAGCAAACTGGGCCAGAGATCGGCGTGGCCGCCTCCAAGACCTTCACAGGTCAGCTGATCGTGATGGCTCAGCTTGCTCTCCGCTTGTCGAAGGTCAGGGGGAAGGTCTCTCAGGACGCGATGGATGAGCTTGAGGCTAGACTCGTCGAGATTCCGAGCATGGTTGGCGGAATCATCCGCGATCAGGCCTCTCACGTCAGGGAGATTGCTAGAAAATACGCTCGTGCGGATTGCTTCTACTTCCTGGGAAGAGGGATAAGCACAGCAACATCTATGGAGGGTCGTCTGAAGCTCCTTGAGATAGCCTACATTCCGTCGATAGCCTACCCCGCCGGGGAGAGCAAGCACGGACCCATAAGTTTGGTAGAGAAGGGTTTCCCTGTTGTCTTTGTCTGTCCGAAGGACTCGACGAGGAGGGCGGCCTTAGGTAATGTCATGGAGATGAAGGCGCGGGGGGCGAGCATAATCGCTATACTGGATGAGACGGATGAGGAGATGAAGGCGTTGGCCGACGATTATGTACCGATTCCGAGCAACATACCTGAGGTTCTCTCCCCCATCCCGTACGCGGTTCCGCTGCAGTTGCTGGCCTACTACGCTGCGGTGGATAGGGGGTTGGACCCGGATAAGCCGAGGAACCTGGCCAAGTCCGTAACGGTCCTCTAGTCAGTGTCCTATACCGAGTCTCGATTCTATTTGAGTGGATATATAGAGTCAGTCAAATATTCATGGGAGAACAAGACATTAGCTAATCGTGATAGGAGAAGGTGCAGGGAAGAATCGACTTTTGAGTGGCAAGGGTATGTCGCTGTCCACTGAAAAGAGGAGCCGGGCCTCAGTATCCTTCAAGGAGTATTCTACCATTGAAGGTCGACGACTTCTCGTGGACAAGGTGCGCAACGGGAGTATCATCCGCCGATTTGAGAAAACACCGACTCCAATAAGGGATGAAGATGTTCTCTGCCCACATTTTCTAGAACTGGCGTGGGCTGGAGGATGTGTCTACAACTGCGCTTGGTGCTACCTGAAAGGGACGTACAGATGGCGTAGGAATCCGTCAGGGGCAGTCCCTCCCCTGTTCAAAGACAGAGCCCTCATTGAAAGAGACCTCCGAGAATTCCTCAACAGTGGAAGCTCCCCAGAAATCCTCAACACAGGCGAACTCTGCGACAGCCTCATGACCGAGCAGACGTCCGAACCTTTCAGCGAATTCATCATACCCAAGGTTCTCGGAAGCAGACACAGACTCCTCTTCGTCACAAAGGGGGTTCACGTCGAACACTTCCTCAAGAACGAGTGGCAGAAGAACGCCATCCTCAGCTGGAGCATCAATGCCGACCCCGTGGCTAAGCAATGGGAGCGAGGAGCACCACCGGTTGAGGAACGACTGAAGGCTGCTCAATCAATAATGGGGGCTGGCTATGAAGTACGTATCAGGATAGACCCGGTCGTGCCCATCCTTGGTTGGGAGGAATCGTACAGAAGGTTCATAGACCAAGTCTTCGACCATCTCTGGCCTGAGAGAATCACCTTGGGGACGCTCCGGGGGCTGGCAAGTACACTTGCCATGTCCGTGGATAAGTCTTGGTTTGTCTATCTCTCTGAGTATAGCAATTGGGGGAAGAAGACAGCCTTTGAGCTACGAAGCCGCCTCTACGAGGTTCTGGTGGACAGCTTGCGCAATCACAGGTTCGAGAAGATCGGAGTCTGCAAGGAGACCCTCAAGATGTGGCGATACCTGAGCCAGCTGGGGTTACAGCGTAAGCCCATGATGTGCAACTGCCTACCCTAGACCTCCCCCAAGGGGTCGGGTCGGTTGCGGTTGCTTTTGGCTCGACCCCAAAAATTTAGTACCTAACTCTTTGTCGGTCTCGGTTGTTTTGTTTACTCTATGACCTCTTCATCACCGTCATCGTAAACTATCATTCTTTATGCTTGATTCGTGCTTGACAAGTATCCTTTTCTGGACAATTAAAGTTGGGTGTTATACAGACGCCAGATTCTTTGTTAAGAAATTCTCTCAGAGATATGCTTTTTGCACCCAAGAGACCGGACGAGGCTAGGCAAACTAGGGGAATCGGCGTGTCCTGATTGATAATTTTGATAAAATGATTTCCAAAAGCAAATAAGAACGCATTGACATCACCATACAACTTTTTGACGTGTTTTTCAATATCGCCTATAGATATATTTTCTGGCGTGTTCTTTTTCTCACTCTGTGGGACATTAAGATAACCAAGTTCTGTAGAACTGGGAAACACAATGAATCCAGATAAGAAATGGGTCGCTTCGGCTCTCATGGAACGGACTTCATCATACCAATTAGTGTTCTTAAGAATGCTAGCATATTCTGGGTCAATTTCTTGTTCTAGAAATCTCGACTTTTGGTCGTGAAAGTCGCGTGGTAGGTTCTTTTCACGATATAATTGGAAAACGATTCTGCTCAGGTTTTCACATAAAGAGTAAATGGAATTGAGAAAAACCTCGTACCTTAAGGCTAATTTGAGGCTTTCTATATCATAACCAAAACCTCTTTCCTTAATTTCCGCCAACTCTCTGAAGCATTCTGGAATTTGGTTTAGGACATCTTTATATAACATTCCTATTGCTTTTGTTTTTCTTCTTATTGACATAGACCATTGGATTGCATCGGGAATGCGAGACTCTCCTCTCAAAAACGTAAGAAGCAGTTCGAAATTTGATGTTGTTGAAGCCGAGGACATCTGATTAACTCCTCGTCAACGCATTTCTTGATTCAAGAATTTGTCAGAGGTAACATAATAGTTTTCCTCGAAGCCCGTCCCCTGAGACCTGACCCCTTTCGTCTACAAGTGTTATACAAAAATAATCTGGTAACCTTGCCACCCTAGCGATGAAGTCCCGAAAATGGTACATCATGTCAGAGGCACCCCAGACACTGTTCATGACCTATGGTTTGGCTGACCTGTCCCTACTCTATCGATTCGACATTCGACTTGGGAACTATCGTCGGCCCCAAGCCTTCCAGCTCGACTTCAAGAACCTGAACATCCGACTCCGTCTCCAACCTGCTGAGATTGGGCGATACGTCCCTAATTACCCCGATTTTGCCGAAATAATCCCCGCCGAGGACCCGTACACGCATACCCCTCTTGAGCCCCCTCATATTCGAACTCTGCGCGTTTCTAAACTGTTCCAAGCTCAGGTCGTCCCTAGGAACGACGACCTCTGGTCTTATGACCCCAGCCCTCATCTGCGTAGCCCCATTCAGGAAGGCCGTCTTGCCCTCGAACTTCCTCAGTATATCGTATGTTGCGTCGAGCATCGGTATCTTTCCGAATCCCTCAGTCATCATTAGGGTGAGACCCGCACGTTCGTGACCGGTAATCATGCTGGGGCCGTAGCCGAGGAAGCTGGCAAGTTCGTCATCATTCAGGCTGGCGACCACGACTCCCTTCACACCTATGTCCCTGGCCTTGGGGAGGAATCCCGGCTCCACAGATGCGCCGCATACCAGAACCTTACCCCTACAATCTGGCGTCAAATCATCTATCCTAGCAACCTTGGTCGGAGCATCCGTAATGAGCCGTAGTTCTCCATGGGTCTCGCTCCCGATGCCGTAGGTGCCTTGGACGAGGGCCGCAACCGTCTCCACCGCTATCTCCCTATCGGGAATAACGTAGGAGACTTCCCCGGGGACGAAGGCGGAGACCTTAACTTCCCTAGTCTCTCTTATTCCTACGACCCCGGGCTCACGGAGTATGTATACTACCCCATCAAAGGGCGATCTGTAGACCCTCGCGCCCAAGCCTAGGGGCTTCCGCCTCGCCAAGACCTCGCCCTTGGACACGTGCTCCCCCACCCTCTTCACCACGCACCTTATGTGATCATATCCTAGGTTGGCGAGTAGAACGTCCATCGGCATCGCGAACTCGGTCTCTCCGAGGACGATCATGTGGCCTTGACCAGGCTCCTCGAGGACAGCGAGGGTGCTGCCCGCATCGACTCTTTGGCCGATGGAGACCTCGATTCGACAGGGTGGTCGGATCCTCCTGACCTTGGTTACGATGCAGGCCTCCGTTCTCTTCAAGCTGGGCGTGTAGTCGAGTGACACCTCATAATCACCGTCCTTCGTCTTCATCTGACTTCGGATACACCTCTAGCTCCTTGAACCACTCCTGTAGCTTGTTTCTCCCCGCCTCGCCCTCATCGGGGAGTTGAAGGGGCCGCCCCCGTGCATCAACTATAAGTCCCACCTCACCGCCCTCAATCCTTGCAGTGACGATCTTTCCTCGACCTTTTCCCACATCAAATCTAGCCTTGGGTTCAACTTTGATCTCGCATGCTTCGTCCTGCCCAAGCTTGATGCGTTTCAACGTTCCGTAGGTGATGCTCCTCTCTAGGTCTTCTCCCTTCGGAAGCCTCGCTGTGACTGTCCCAACATCGTCTCCTTCCTTTCCTCTTCCTGCGAAGGTGACGCAGGTACCGAGCCTGACTAGGCAGTCTCTGTGGAATATCTCCATGGCTGCCTTGTTGTTCACTGTTGAGAGGATGCCGAGGTGGGGTATCATGAAGACGCTGTCCTGCGCCAGCTTCGTCACTCCTAGGGGCTGGAAGGCATCGATGAGGATGAGGGCCGCTTGGGCCCTTCGAGGGGAGTGGGAGAGGAGGCCTCCTGTACCAACGATCCAGTGGAGCTTCTTCATGTCCAAGTAACTCTTCTCCTCCTTGGGGAGCAAGGTGTCAGACCATCTGCCATGGGTCTGCCAGTTGGCGATGTCTAGGTAACGAGGAACTGGAGTGACGGTCAGAGATTGATGGGCTTCGAAGGCCAGTCGGATGGATTCTCTGGCGATGGCGTGCTCGATCATCAACTCCTCTAACGTCTGGGGGATGATCGTTGGGTGGAGCGCCTTGTTTCTGACGCTGTCAAACAGGTCCTTGGAAGGGATTTCGAAGGGAAGCCATCTGGAGATGTTGACGGCCTTCGCCGCGTTCAGGACGTTGTAGATGCTGTAGCTCATTCCTAGGTTGGCGCTCACGGTCCTCACGAATACGCCATCGTAGACGGAGTAGATGTTCGTGGTAGCTCCACCCAACCCGACTCCCAAGACGTTCTCTCCGCTGCTCGCCGCTAGAACCTGAAACATGCGGCCCTCCGCCATGGGCGTGGGCATTATGGGGATTGAGACCCAGTCGGCGAGCTTGCTGCATCCTGGCGCATGAGCCATGACGTGCTCCATGAAGAGGCTCTGGATCATCTTCTGCGTCGGCCCTAGGTTCTCGATCTCGAGGGTTGGACGGATGTTGTCCACCTGCGTTAAGGAGAATTCTTTGCCTAGGATGCTCGATATGAGGGGCATCGCATCCTTGTTGCCGGCGAAGACTACGGGAACCTTGAATCCGGAACCTTGGCGGGCCGGCGGCCTAGCTAGGCTGAGCTCCTTAGCCAAATACTCCATTTGGTTCACTGCCCCACCGTCGAATCCGCCTGTGAAGAGGATCATGTCGGGCCTCAAGGTGTAGAGGCTCTCTATTCTCTCATCCTCAGTCCTTCCATCGTCGTGGGCGAAGACATCCATCACGATGGCACCTGCTCCGAGAGCTGCCTTCTCCGCTGTCTTGGCGCTTATCCTAGGAATCAGCCCAAGTACGATCATCTGTAAGCCTCCTCCGGCGCTGCAGGTGGCGATGAACAGGTCAACTCCCTCGTCACCCTTCGAAGGCATCAGCAGACCGCTATCCTCCATCATTCGGCGGTCAGTCGCCCTTTCAAGGTCGGCTATCGCGTTGCGTACCCCGATGGTCACGTCCTCGACGGGGGCTTCCACGGTTGTCGGGGCTTCTCCACTTCCTAGGTATCTATAGGAGTTGCCCACGCGTCCGAAGAGGCGGGACTTTGAGGTCGTGCTCCCAGCATCGACAGCTAGGATCACGTTGGCGTCTGAGGGATTCGTTGATTCCTTGGCCGTTTGGCTCCTCTCCGAGCCAAAGTACTAACTGGGTCGGCCCATTTATCGTTAACGAAAGTAGCGACAAAGTCCCGGATTTTGCACCTAATGTCTCTCTGCCGAGCGCCCCCTACTTCACCACGAGATAGTCATCAGGCATCTCTTCCATCTTGTCCAAGGGCCAGATGGGTCGGCGGAGCCTCTTCCACGTGAAACGCTCCAAGTAGGGGTGACATATCCCCGGGGCGTCGACCTCGAAGATCTCGGTGGCAATAGGGGCGAAGGCGGCGCGGTAGTGGGCCGCTGATTTGAGGACTAGGATACGCTTGTCCGTGGGCTCTATCCCGACGCTGCGGAAGTGTTGGAGGTCCGAGGGATGCGCCCGATAAGAGGTCAACATGAGGTCGATGCCATGTCGACCACCTATCTCAAGGACGACGGTGGGCCCCATACGCTCTTCGGCGCCAGGGCTCTGAGGCCCCTTCCGAATGTAGGTACCGTCGGAGATGCATCGAACTATTCCTGTGACCTCCACGGGGTCGCCGTGGAACCGGTCATGCTTCCCACCCACCTTCAGCGTCACCGTAGAACCTACGCCTGCCTTGATACACTCGTCAACTGCCTCCTCGTCCGCTATCTGAGCCACCGCCGCGTCACGGGCACCCGAGTCGAGGAGGGCCTTCAAGACCACAGTGCCGTCCCCAGCCGTCCCACCCGCTCCCGTGTCTGCGACGTCTGCGAGGATGAAGGTTCCACCCGGCGCCTGCAGGGCGACATTCACCGCGAACCCCGGCTCCACGAGCTTGACGAGGAACTCATCCTTGATCTCCCAAGCGTATTCGGCCAGTTCCCGGGCCAGCTTCTCCGCTAGGGCGCGGTCGTTGTTGGTGTTCACTAGGAGTCCGAGGCCTGTTATTGGGTTGTCGGCGAAGGGGAAGGAGCCGAAGGTTGAGACGTTGATGACCCTTGGATTCTTCTCCATCTCGTGGGCCTTGGCGACAAGTTTGCTTCCGCCGTTGGCTCGGAAGGTCACGTAGCCTTGCAGTGGAGGGATGATCGGAGGCTTGGCCAAGGCCGTGGTCGGCTTCAGCTCCCCATCGAGGATGTCTAGGATGATCCTCATCGCCTCGCGGCCCCGCTCCATCTGGTCCACATGGGGGTACGTGTCATATCCGACGAGGCAGTCGGAGTTGTCTATCATCTCCTTCGTCATGTTCGCGTGGAGGTCTAGGACGCTGACTATCGGCTTGCCGGAGCCGAGGATTCTACGAAGCTCCCTGAGGATGTAGCCTTCAGCGTCATCTATGCCTTCGACGACCATCGCCCCATGGAGCGACAGGATCGCGCCGTCAACATCCTTGAAACTCTCTGTGCGGGTTAGGAGTTCGTTCATCATGTGGTCGAAGGCTTCTCTTGTGACTGGGCCTTTGGGGGTAGTGCTCGCTTGGATGGTGGGGAGTAGTTCCACGCCTCGGGTTGCTCCTATCTCCATGAAGCCGCCGATTATGCCTCTCCCAATGTTCCTTTCGAGGATTTCGTCTCCGAGGTTGTAGGTCTGGCGTTGGAAGTCCTCTAGGGTTGTGGGGGAGTTGGAGAAGGTGTTGCTCTCGTGGGAAATCCCGCCCGTAATCAGTCTGTAGCCCATATAGTATCCGTCCATTCTTTGTTGTAACTAGTATTTAGCCCCCCTCGACCGAAAAAGTCTGACGCATTCATATGTGCCATAGTCGTTAAGTTCATGGCTAACATCCATGCAAGGTATTCTAGATTGGATTGCATCGGGTCCGCAGCAGCAAAGCCTTAAGAGGACAAAGAGTGAAAGGATGGGAGACATGGTGAAAGTGGACCCGACTTGGGACTCCGCTATACTCTGGGGGGTACTTCCCTTCTCTAGAAAAGGAATGATTTCTAAAGAACGGAAACTAGACAATGTTCATTTTTAGATGAGATGGAACTAAATGAAATAATATAGAGGTTGGTTATCATGCCTATTGGATGGATGTCTCCAGAATGGGAAGAAATACCTAGAATGGAAGGATTTTTCTTTGAAATTAATGGCTTTATAGCTGATGCAATTAGGAGGATTGGCATAGGGACATATGATTCTGCAATAAACTCCATGAAGAGGTTCAAAGCTCTGGTTAAGCCTAGCGGCATATTTGATGAAATGACTCCTGATGATAAACCTATGTATTTGAATCAAGAGATCTTTCTCGAAAATAGTATCTTTTCAAGATGCGATGAAATTATTAAAGGCTTGGATCAGGCGAAAGTCAGTGGCAGCCTCGATCTGAAAAATATATTAGTACATATCAGTGAGTTAATCTATATAACGAATAAATATTATATGTACGCAAAAACAAAGGTCTGTTTCCTAGGAACTTACAAACCAGCTTTCGACATATTTGAAAAAGAAGGTATATAGAATAGATCACCTAAGGAACAAACAAGGCTTTCGATATTTGGATGTAAATCTTTATTTCTTACACTCTTTCTCTCAAATATACTAGAGAACTGTAAAAACTGCTTCTCCAGAACTCTTTACAGCAGTAATATGTAGAGGAACGGTGAAGAAGTGGCCGCTATATCTGTCAGTCGCTCCAGTTGGTCTTCAGCTCGGCGATTCCGAGCATCTCAGGGTCAAGAGGAAATATCGGCCTCCTCACTTTCCTGTAGTTGAAGGCGGCCAGCCTGACGCCATGTATCCCCGGAGCATCCACCTCGATGATCCTCTTCGCTATGGGCTCGTGGGCGGCCCTGAAGTGGACGGCTGACTTGACGACGATGATCCTCTTCTCCGTCGGCTCGATTCCAAGACTCCTATAAAGCGTTAGGCTCGTGGCCGCGTAGCGTTTCTCGGTAAGGATAATGTCGACTCCTCCGCATCTGAGAAGGACCGTTCTCCCTACGTCCGTCTCAAGGCCGGTTCCCATGGGGCCGGTAGGCACGAAGCGACCATCGAAGATGAGCTTCACTATCCCCGTAACCTCAACTGGGTCGCCGTGGAGTCGGTCGGTCTTCCCACCAACCTTCATGGTCACCGTGTTCCCAACTCCGGCCTCAATGGCCTTTGAGACCGTCTCAGGGTCAGCGATGACCGCTATCAAGGCATCTCTCGCTCCCAACTCCAATAGGGTTCGAAGGATCACAGTTCCGTCACAGGGTGCGCCGCCTCCTGGGTTATCCGCCAAATCTGCTAGAACTATAGGTCCCTCAGGCGCCCTCATCGCCTCCTCAACCGCTTCCCTTACGGGCACAACATCAGCGAGGAAGTTTCTTCGCTTCTTCCAAACGTAGGAAGACAACTCGTCGGCCAATTTCTGGCCCAATTCCCTATCATTATTGGTGGTCACGACCATGGTCATTCCGATGAACTCGAAGTCAGCGAAGGGATAGCCAGCAGCGACGGTGACATTTACGACACGCTTGTCCTCCTCCATCTTATGGGCGAGGTCCATGACGTCCTTCATGGGAGGGTAGGATGTCTTCTGGACCTGAGGAGACGTGATCATAGGAGGTTTATTCATGGCCATAGTCGGAGCTATCTCCCCCCGAAGTATCCGCGCCATAATATTCGCTGCCTCGATCCCCCTCTCGTAGCCGTCGACATGAGGATAGGTGTCGTAACCAACGAGGACATTGGCCTTTGCGATCATAGTCCCCGTGATGTTCGCGTGCATGTCGAGGGTCGAGACAATGGGAACAGACTCCCCGACAACCCCTCGTAACGTTTCCAAAATTCTCCCCTCCGGATCATCGCAGCCCTCCGCCGCCATGGCGCCATGGAGGTGAAGAAGAACCCCATTCACCTTTCCAGCGGCTTTCACCCTTTCAACCATACTGTCTAGGAGCCAGTTGAAGGCATGGGACTCCACGAGGCCGCTAGGTTGAGCGTTGGCCCAGATGGTGGGAATTACCTCGATGTCCTGCTCCTCAGCCGCCTTCAGGAAGGCTGAGCATATCGTTCGGGCGCCTTTGTGGGTCGTGGCGACCTCTTTATCCATCTGTACCTTGAAGTCGCTCAGCCTCGTGGGGATGTTGGAGAACGTGTTCGTCTCGTGGGAGATACTGCCTATTATGACTCGCTTCGCCAAACCATCACCTCTCCAAGACTCACATGGTTCAAGCATATAACAAGGAGGCAACACCGTCAAATAGCAGAATATGCCCGAAGACGCCTTCTGGAAACCCCTCGAGACTGGACGCAGCGGACACCGACTCGCCAGATAAACCATCTTGCGATGACGTCCCGAAAACGGCACATCATGTCAGAGACCCCCGACTAGCCCAGTCATTCGAATGCCTTCGCCAACTTCGCCTTAAACTCCTCGAAGGATGTCCTCTGGTAGCACAGTAGTCTCTGCGACTCCTCCGTATCATACCAGTCGAAGTACCCGGGCTGAGGCGAGTAGTTGACCTCCCCCTCAACCCCAAGGGCGTCGAAGACTCCCTTGACGAACTCCCTGCCCCTCATCTTCCAGCACTTCCCACCCGCGATGTTCAGAACCCGATCCTTGGGCGGCTTCTCCACAGCCGCCACCAAGGCTACCACAACATCATCCCTATCAACGTACTCAACCCTCTGATCCGCCTGAAACTGGACAGGAGAAGGGAACTCGAAGGGCTCAGCAGCATAGACCCCCGTCGCCCTCAGGATCACGTAGGGAACATGCCCCTCCTCGATGGCGGCTTCCGCCGCGATCTTGCTCCTCGAATAATTGTCCGTGGCCTGCAGAGGATGGTTCATTGAGATGGGTGGAGCTTCATGCTGCGTCCTTCCGTAGACTGAGACCGACGAGGAGAATACGAGGTGCGACGATGTGGGCTCAAGGGCCTTGACGAGGTTGGCTGTTCCCGTCGCGTTGATGGCCATTGTCCTAGCTGCATCCCTCTCACTGAAGGGGGGCAGTATTGCGGCTAGGTGGAGGGCGACATCCATTCCCTGGCACGCTTCCTCGACATCCCTGTTCTCTAGGAGGTCTCCTCTGAATATCTTGACATTGTCTAGATGCTCTATCCTCTCGAAATTGACGACGGGTAGGTCGAAGGCGTTGACCCCATGGCCCCTCTCGGCGAGGGCGCACACAACGAGGGAGCCCATCCTCCCCGCGCCGCCCGTGACTAGTACTCTCAAGGTCACCTATTCCTGCCTTTCTCCACCTTCTCCTAGAATGAGGTATGCTACCCTAGGTTGTGACGTACTCGAAGCTCTTCCAGTAGATTTCCATCTTCCCCACACTGCCCTCAAGGAGTCCGAGCTGCGAAGATGAATCGTCTCCGCTCTTCCCAGAGTTGATGAGTTCGCGGAGCTTCGTGGCATTCTTCAGCGCGTCTGAGACCAGCTCTCGGCCCTTGGGTGACTTGAGCATGAGCTTCTTCCTCGACTCCACGATCTTCGGCAGGAGGTCTTCGACTCGGCTCTTCATTGCCTGGGCACTTTCTTTGGGTAGGTCTGGTGAGGAGAGTGTTGCGAGGATTTCTCTGCAGAGAGCCTCTGTTTCCGCTAGGGGTTCGGCCATTCGTCTTCACCACGGAGAGTGTGAGGGAGTCTCAGATTTGTCTTTATCTCTCTTTTGGTCGCGGGAAAACCCTAAAGCCTTCGGCCCCAGTTAAAGATCGACTCATAAGCGTGGAGGAAGATGGTGGAGACATACGACGTAGGCAGCCTACCCTTCACCGGGGACTGGGAACGCTTCCTAGGCGGCGCCAAACCCACGGACCAGCTCCTAAGCCTCCTATACCCCTCCAAATTCGAGGAGGAGCAGGGCTACTTCGACGAGAAGGTCGTCGAGGGATTCACTCACAAGGTCCAAGCAGGGATAGACATCCCCAATTACCCCCAGTTCAGGGATATGAACCAGATGTTCCTCGACGCCCTCACAGGCATCGAAAAGACCCCAAAGGGCCTCGTGGAGACGGGACGCATAGTGGTCCGGCCTCAAGCCGCGGAGATATCGGAGGTCTCGGCCCTAAGGAGGCACGCCAAGGAGATCGTCGAAAAGACGGGTGCCCCTCTTCGACTGAAGGTCTGCGTCACAGGGCCCTACACCCTAGCGGCTACATTCGCGGAGAGGCGGGCTGAAACCTTTGGGAACTTGGCAGAGGCTATGGTCAAGGTTGTGGAAGCGAACGTCTTCAAGGGAAAGTATGGAGGCGTTGAACTGGTCTTTGTGGATGAACCTACCTTCGGCCTATTCGACGACCCTCTCCTCGACTTCGGACAAGAGGGGAGGGAAAGCCTCCTTCATGCGTGGGAGCACGTGTTAGAAGTAATGAAGGCCAAGAATGTCCACACAGGCTTCCACCTGCACTCGACTAGAGACGAACTCTTCTGGGACGTTCGGCCAGTGGAGATTCTGGAGTCCCACGTCGAAGACCCTCTGTACGAGTCGCCCAAGGCCAAGGAGAGGTTGGAGAGGACGGACAAGTTCATCAAAGCAAGCATCACAGTCACGGACTTCGACGCCCTCATCAGGAAACGGTTCGCTCAGGGAGTAGAGCGCGTGGATGAGTCTGTACTCAGCGAGAAAGTGGGTGAGGCTTGGAACGGGATGAGGAAAGGTATCGTCAATCCTCTAGAGTTCTTGGAAGATATTGAGCAGATGCGGAGGAGGCTTCGAGCAATCGTCTCGCGCTTCGGCGAAGAACGAGTCCCCTATGCAGGTCCGGAATGTGCTCTTCGCAGCTTCCCAACCTATCAGTCGGCCCTCGAACTCCTCAGACGCGTCTCCCAGGCAGCCCACTTCCTCTAGCCTTCGAGTCGCTCGAAGCGGGAAACTAGAACCTTAAACCTTGCCATCGAACTCCCCGTAACTGTTCCCTCTAGTCTTAGGCGTTGGCCCCGAAGTTTCTTGCGCGTCAACTCCAAAGGCGCCTTATTGTCGAGGCTCTGAGAGATCAGGTTCCAAACAAAGTCGCCCTTCATCCCGAGGAGCTTCTCCGCGTCTTCGCCAGCAAAGACAGCCCTGAATTTCCTTCCGCCTCCCTCCATATCTGCCTCGACCACGATACGACGGCGAAGCTCCGGGACTCGGCCGCACTCGTTGCAGATAAGGCGACCGCTGACTTCCCGCACTGGACCTCCGCAGCTTGGACAGGTTGTCTCGATCCTGCATTCCGAGAGTTCGGTCAGCTGGGCCTCGCCTTCGTAGAGGTCTCCTTCTACGAGTCCATGTTCGTCGCCTGCCCTAGACTCCTCTGTTCCCAAGGCTTCGTCTGGCAGTGCTTCAACCTTCGTAGAGGATCGTGTGGACAACTCTAGGTCGCCGTTGAACCCTACTCTCGCGAAGGCGTCTCGAATCTTGAGTCGCGTTCCGATGAGGAGGTCCCTCGCCTTCTCCGCGTTCTCGTTCCAGAGGGAGACGCCTATCTCCCCCGTATCGTCTCTAATCCTGAGGGATACAACTGTTAGCTCTCGGCCGTCCCTAGTCGTAATCTTCCTCTCGGACGGGGCTTCCACCACTTCGCCTTCGACATTGGCCGGGAAGCCCTCTCTGAGTTCTCCGATAGGAGACGTGTCTCCAGAGTATGGTGGAAGATTCTTCACCTCATCAATCTCGGGGTTGACGATGATGTTACCCATCCTACCGACATTCAGTGCGATGGAGCCCCCCAAGCCCTCCCGAGTATAGGCCCCCTTTAGAAGAATCGCGTCCCCGGGAGCCAGTTTCCCAAGAATGTCAGCCTTCTCGTCCCAGAGAGAGAGCCTGACGGAGCCCGTCTCGTCGATGAGCGTCACATCCCCAACCTTCCCATCTCCACCGACCTGCCTCTGGAAGGTCCTAACTTGGCCGAGGACCGCGACTCTCGCGAGGACATCAACTGATGCTAGCCTCGGCACGAGCTCCCGTATCTTCCTTAGGATCGGCCTTGGCACTCCAAGTCCCTCTGGCGCTTCCTTCAGTCTCCTAAACTCTGAGGACTGGGAGACGTGAACCTCGACCTCTCCTGTCAGCCCCTTACGGGTCCTTCCGTTCACGATCTCGACGACCGTGTCCTTCTCCAACTCCTCCGCGGCCACCGCCTTCTCGTCCCAGAGGACGACTCTGATCTGCCCGGTCTCGTCACCGACCTGTAACCCAGCGACCTGGCCTGACGTGCCATTCGGGCGCCCAAAAGTGGAGGGCGTCGAAGTTGAAATGACGAAGCCGATGAGGTTTACGAGGAGGTCCTTCTCGGTTACTTCTCCGATCTTCTTGCGACTCGTGACGGAGCTCTGTTTTGGCTCATCGGGTGAGGTTTGAATCACGAGGGACCCCCTCCTGCCCACATTGACCTCAGGTCTTCCATCAAGGCCGGCACGAATGTAGCCGTGGTTGACCCGCACAGTAGCCCAGGGTACTATTCTTCGCTGATCTAAGAGTTCCGCCTTCTCGTCCCATAGGACGACCCTCACGGAACCCGTCTCGTCTTGAAGTACGAACCGTCCGACTCTCCCTTGGGCGCCTTCTCGTCTCTGGAAGGTTTGGCTCGGATAGGCTAGGATGACCGTTCCGGTAACGCTCACGTCTGAGGCGCCGATGATGAGATCCTTGACATCCAGGGTCGTCTTGAATTCTCCCGACCCAGTCGCGCTTACTCCAAGGTCGCTGGCCACCATGTGAGCCGCGCCCTCATCAGTGAGAAGTCTCCCGGCGCTCTCCCGCTTCTCCTTCACCATCCGGAGTATGGTTTCCCTCGTCATGTCAGGCCTTTGGGCGAGGATTCTCTTGATGATCTCTTCGAGGCTCAGCATCTTTTCAGGCCAACCGTCGGTTAATCCTTAATAGGCTTCTCGCCAAGTCCTTTATGGGGATGATTGATATGGAGAAGAGGTTGCTCTCCCGTGATAAGATTGTTGGTAAACAGGTCATCGACTCCAACGGCATGATACTGGGCACTATCAAGGACATAGCCTTCGACCTAGCCCAAAGCAAGATGTCTATCACCATAGCCGACGAGAAGGGCAAGGAGACAGAGGTCTCAAGCGACGACGTTTCAGCAGTTGGCGACGTAGTCCTCCTAAAGAGGCCACGAGAGGCTCAGGCCGTAGGAGCTGTTAGTCCTAGAGTCAAAGGAGTGGTCGAGGCCGTAGAGGCTCCTGTGAGATCGTCGCCTCCCACTGGGCCGGCTTCCCAGCCTTCAGTCAAGGCGCTTGTCAGCCCTGGACTGTGTCCCAACTGCGGGTACCAGAACGAGCTCGCCTCCCACTTCTGCATAAAATGCGGAACCAGACTGAAGTAGGGGGCGTCTCACTCCTCGGAACCATAGCCAGACATGAAGTGCTGTTTTCGGCACTTAATCGCTAGAACTCCTTCCCAACTAGGCCCTCGATTGCTTCCCTCTGCCGCTTGAGGATGAGCCAGACGAACCAAGCTATCGTATTCATGGGAAGAAAGTCTAAACCTGGTACTAGCTCAAGTAACGTGAGGAGTCCTGCCTCCCTGAAGAGGTAGATGGAGGTGGCCACCCCTACGATGTCGAAGAGGTCGCCGATGAGTGGAAGCATCAGGACAGGGACGATGTACTCGACGACGTCGATGCTGAGGCTTATGACGAGACGTACGAATTCACTGTAGGAGAGCACGGTTAATATCGATCCCATGAAAAGGGTCAGCCTATCAGGGAATAGGTGAGAGTGGGATTTAAAAACATGACCGAAAATGTCTCTTAACGATCTTAGCGAGCAGAAGCTGAAGACCAACCTACCGTCCGCGCTAGAAATATAGAGAACTCATGGGAAAAAGTGGAAGAAGAAGGGAAGGATATCGCACTTCTTCAGAGGAAGTATGCTACCATTCACACAAGTACGGACGACTCATCTGACTCTTATTTCCCACTTCTCGACCTTCGGGCGAAGAGTCTTCCCGTGATCACCTTCTCCGTTGTGAAGATCTTCGCCGCTACATAAAGGACTATTATCGTGAAGACGGCGATGTAGGCTATGCTCCTCAAGATGACCGGTAGGTCTCCTATGAAGATGGCTTTGACGGCGAGCAACGTATGCGTATAGGGAAAGGCGTAGAGGATCCACTGCAGGTACGAGGGGAGGATACCGATGTCGGCGAACATCAGGATCAACGCGGGCATCATGATGGGAATGAAGAGGATTCCGACTAGGGACTGGGCGCTCCGCACGTTGTCGGCGAAGACCGCTAAGGAGACGGCTAAGGCTAGGGCTGAGATCACGGTGATGAAGATGGTGAAACCCATGAGGATGTACATGGCTGGCGAGGGGAGGAGGCCTAGGGCTTGAAGGTCGGCTTGGGAGATTCCTGAGAGGCTTGATAGTCCTGTAACGGAGCCGATGTAGTAGCTGAAACCCACTAGATAGGCTATGGCTGAGATGCCTGCTAGGGCAACGGAGCCTGCCAGCTTTCCAGTGAGGATCGTGAGTCTTCCAATCGGGAGGGTGAGGAGGGTCTCCAACGTCTTCTCCTCCTTCTCCAAGGCTATGGACGTGGCCGCCACCTGCATTGCCAAGATGAGCATGACCATTATGATGAGAGGGAAGGTGGACTGAGATATGACGATGTTCAAGAGCTGTGAAGGATCGACATCCACAGCCTTCCCCCTAAGGACCGAGGAGTAACTCACATGCACTGGATTCAGTATGGAAGTGGCATTCAAGCCCTGAAGAGGTGAATTCGCAAGAAGTCCCTGAACCCTCTCAACCACGAGGGCGTTCTCATAGGCGGCCAAGAGTACATTGGCTGTCGTAGTTCTGCTCGTCTCGACGGCGCTGAGGTCCCTTAGGAGGGCATATACTGTGAGGCATGCCTGCAACCCTTGACTCAGGTTCTGCCCGTAGCCCTGTGGGATAAGTATGAGGGCCGAATAGTTTCCTTCGCTGAGGCTCGGCAAGGCTTCAACTACGCTCTGACGCTGTAGCGGCTTGACGCGCACTTTCATGGTGAGGAAGAGGGTGAGGCTCTGGGATTCAGGGCTGCCGTCGAGGTCCATGACAGCTATAGTCGCCCTTGCCACGGCTTGTTCCACGGAAGAACGCGAGACGTTTATGCCGGCTCCCATCAAGGGGTAGAGGAGTAGTGGAACGACAATTATCCCGAAGAGGGTCTTCCGATCCCTGAGGAGTTCCCTCAACTCCTTCCAGAAGAGGGTTATGAGGCTATTCATGGGAGGTCGCGCTCATGAAGACTTCTTCTAGGTTCTGAGCCCCATACTTCGCCTTCAGCTCCGACGGGCTCCCCTCGGCGACGATGTGTCCGCCATCTATCAGAGCGATTCTCTGGCAGAGGTACTCGACCTCAAGCATGTTGTGGCTGGAGAGGAGAACGGAGACGCCGTAGTGGGTCGCGTAGTCCTTTATGATGTTGCGGATGTGGAAAGCATGGATCACATCGAGTCCACCTGTGGGCTCATCTAGAATGGCCAACTTTGGCGTCACACCTAAGGCCCGCGCTATGAGGAGTCTCCGGGTCATGCCCTTGCTGTAGGTGCCCACCCTGTCTCGAAGCCGCTCCCCAAGGCCGGTAACGTGGAAGGCCTCATCGACCATTTTCTGCCTCTCAGCGTTATCGGACGCGTAGAAGGAGGCTATGAACTCCAGATACTCCTCGCCTGAGAAGTTGCGGTAGGCCCCCGCCTCCTCAGGGAGGTAGCTAATGATCCTTCTGACCTCAGCGTCCTGCCTCACCACATCTCTGCCAAAGACCTTCACCGATCCTGATGTTGGCCTGATCAGGGAGGCGACTATCCTGAGGCAGGTGGTCTTCCCCGCTCCGTTTGGACCGATGAGGCCGAAGATCTCCCCTTCCCCAACTTGGAACGTGATTCCGTCGAGGGCGGTTAGGTTGCCATAGATCTTCCTGAGACTCTGAACCTCGACAGCTGACACCGAACTGGCGATTTCCTGTCCCTCCTAGACTTCGTTTTCCGTGAGAGAAAGCTTGAGGCTACGCTTATTCCCGAAGCTCCCTCCACACCACGACTAGCTTCCTTAGTCTTGTCACACTAGATGGATCCTAGGCCTTCGGGCTGTAGGCGGCCAGTATCTCCCCGAAGTAGAGTGTATGGAAGTCTCCAGAGGCGTAGACCGCTGCTACTACGTCCTCCTTAGCACTATCCTTACCGACCTCGAATTTGCCGACGACGCGACACTCAAAGTAACCCTTGCACCCGACAATTATGGGGACCTTCGTCTTGCGTCCGGGAGCCATCTTCAACCCCAACTCCTTGAACTTGTCCTTATTCCTGCCGGAGATGGTTCCACAGTAGTCAATGACCTTATCCATTCCATCACTTGGGATGTTGACTGTGAACTCATCATTCTGCTCCAAAAAGGTGTGGGTGTAGCGGGAGTGTCGAACGGCCACCATGAAGACCGGTCGCCTCCATAGGATGCCTGTGAGGCCCCAGCCTATGGTCATGGCGTTGGGCCGCGACGTATCCGTCTTGGTTACGAGGAGGAGTCCCTTACTGTATCCTTGGTTCGCGAGTTTCGCGAGTTCCTGCCATTCAGCTGTTCCTTCGCTGCTCATCGTATTCTCCACTCTGAGGCAACACGGCTCTTCTTGCCTAAGAACCTAACGCCACTATCCTTCGACTGAAAAGTGTTAAAAACTCCTAGGCTAGATTCATGGGTTGAGGAGTTGTGAAATGCAGCTCAAACTTCTCCGGGTAGACTTATCCCGAGAGAGGACGAGGACGCAGACGATTGACGACGCGACGACGAAGAAGTTCGTAGGAGGGCGAGGGCTAGGAGTAAAGCTCCTATATGACGAGCTCAAGGCTGGCACAGACCCACTTGGGCCAGAGAACAAGCTGATCTTCATGACCGGCCCTGCGACGGGTACAGCATTCCCACTAAGCGGCAGATTCCACGTAATCACCAAATCACCGGCCACAGGCGGCATAGGCGACTCGAACTGTGGAGGCGACTGGGGACCCGAACTAAGGTTCGCCGGTTTCGACGGAATAGTTGTCGAAGGGAAGGCAAAGGAACCAAAGTACCTCTGGATTAACGATGGGAAAACCGGACTAAGAGACGCCAAGAACCTCTGGGGCAAAGGAGTCTGGGATACAGAGGACATGATCCGCGAGGAACTCGGCGACCCCAAAGTGAAGCTCGCCAGTATAGGCCCAGCTGGTGAGAGGCTGGTTCTCTTTGCAGCGATAATCAACGACAAGCATCGCGCGGCTGGCAGGGCAGGGGTCGGGGCGGTGATGGGTTCGAAGAACCTGAAGTCGATCGCTGTCAAGGGCACGGGGAAGGTGGCGGTTGCTAAGCCTCGAGAGCTTACAAACGCCGTCAAGAAGGCAGCGGATAAAATTCGTTCCCACGCCCTAACGGGCAAGTCTCTACCGGAGCTTGGGACAGCTGTTCTGGTCAATGTCATCAACGAGATAGGCGCCTATCCGACTAGGAACTTCCAGACCGGGGTCTTCCCAACGGCTGACAAGACGAGCGGCGAGACGATGAGGGACAAGATCCTCGTCAGCGGCAAACCATGCTGGGGATGCATAGTGGCCTGCGGAAGAGTGACGAAGGTGACGGAACCGCCCTACCAAGTTGAGGGTGAGGGACCAGAGTACGAGACCATCTGGTCCATGGGCGCCATGTGCGGCATCGACGACCTGAACGCCATAGCCAAGGCCCATAATATCTGCGACGACCTCGGAATGGACCCCATATCCTTCGGAGCCACAGTCGGCTGCGCCATGGAGCTGAACGAGAAGAACCTGATACCTAAGAACAAGTTATATGGGCTGGACCTGAAGTTCGGAAATCCCCAGGCGATAGTCGAACTCGCCTACTGGACAGGATACCGCTCAAACTTCGGCGACGACATAGCCTTGGGCTCCAAACGCCTAGCGCAGAAATACGGCGCACCCGACCTATCTATGGACGTGAAAGGCCTAGAGCTCCCAGCCTACGACCCTCGTGTCGTCCAAGGCCACGGCCTAGGCTATGCAACATCGAACCGAGGTGGCTGCCACTTGAGGGCCTACATGATCGCCCCAGAGGTGGCGGGGATTCCTGAGAAACTCGATCCGTACCAAACGGCGGGCAAGGCGAAGTGGGTGAAGACGTTCCAAGACTTGTTCTCAGTCATGGACTCCTTGGTTGCATGCAAGTTCGCAACCTTCGCCCTGTCAGCAGACGACATCAAGGATCTCGCCAACCCGATTACGGGGTGGAACTGGACGACGGACGACCTCATGCAGACGGGAGACCGCATCTACACGCTGGAGAGGATGTTCATCAACAGAGAAGGCTTCGGTAGGAAGGACGATACGTTGCCGAGGAGGTTGCTGAAGGAGCCGATGCCTGAAGGCCCTGCGAAGGGGCGCGTGAACGAACTAGACAAAATGTTGGACGACTACTACAACGTACGGGGCTGGAAGGACGGGAAACCGACGCAGGCGAAGGTGAAGGAACTAGGACTAGCCTAATAGGCTTCCCCTACTCCTTTTTTCTTAGGGAGTGCTATATGCCGAGGATAACGGTGCGAGGATATACCTCCTTCGGAGAGATTCTTGGCTCTCGTGACCTAGATATATCAACGGATGCCGAGACGGTCTCCCAACTCATAGATTTCTTGACCGAGAGGTTCAGCTCCGATTTCCGCGAAGCACTTTTGGATTCGGCAACAGGCCACGTAATGAAGGGCAACAAGATATTGGTTAACGGTCGGGACATCGACTTCCTTCAAGGGCTGGCTACAAGGCTCAAGGATGGGGATCGAGTCGTCTTCTTCCCCCCGGTCGGAGGGGGCTAGGTCCGTACATTATGCACGAGCGGGTAAATACCCGTCACAGAGAACTGTAACCTCGATAGGAACTGACGAAGGCATTAGGCATCGATCCCTAAGGTCATAGAGAGATGCGCTTCAAGATATGACGCGGGTCAGGGCGCCTCTATTATCGGCTCCCACGATGTCCACGTTTGCTCGATCCCCCACCTCTCCCTCAACAGTCTCCTTAATCCTCTCCGCGGCGCCGACACTGTCAGTGAAGGCGTAGACCATCGGCCCCCAAGAACTCTGGCCGATCCCTAGGGCGCGGCTTCTCTTGAGGATAGGGATGAGCCACTGAGATGCCGGGTTGAAGACGCTTCCTTGCACCGGTAGATAGATGCGCCCAACAGTGACTTGAATCTCAGTGAGGGCGGAGCCGAAGGCCTCCGCGTTCTTCTCTATCAAGGCTGGTAGGAGCTTCGCTGAGAGGAGGAAATACGCCCTCTGCGTCAGGTCTGTGGGAGCCCCATGCTTATGCAACTCCTTGAAGGCCTGCTCCTCCGCCTCCCCGTCTGGGCTCTTCGGCGCCTCCCTTGGACGTGCCAAGACAAACTTCCACGTGTCTGGGAAATCCGATCGAAAGATGAGTGGGGGGACGAAGGGCTCGTTCCGGAGGAAGATGTTCTCATCCGGCTTGACCTTGAACCCGCCAGAGATGACGAAGCCCCCATGTTCGAACGTGTACATCCCACCCGTCGAGGTACGCCTGAGAGCTCTTGTGAGATCGAAGATGGTGGGGTTCAAGCCATGGGCTCGGGTAATAGCCCTTCCAATGGCCAAGGAGAGCTGGGTCGTCGAGCCGAAGCCCGAGTGGCGTGGAGCAGCTCGTCTGACTGTAATGTCTGCACCCTTGAGTTGGAAGGCTTCAAGGACTCGTTGAGCGTAGATTCTGGCTTCCTCCGCCTCTACGCCACGCACGACGAGGGAGTCAGCCTCCTCAGCTTCGACAATGGTTCTTGGCTCATCTGTGGCGAGGATGGGGGCGTAGCCGAACCTCCCTAGGGCGAAGGGGTCTAGGTCGCCGAGGTGAAGTCTCGCCGGCGCTGAGACATTAGCCCTCATTTCTGCGACTCTCCTGAATCCTCCAGCCTATTAGAGTCGCTTTTGAACGTTTTTGACCAGTTCAGGGATATGGGACATATTCGTTGGCCCTAGAGACGTATCCACCATATATTATGAAGCGATAAACTTGATTCCGGCTTCTAACCTTCCCTCGATAATCGATTTATGGTTGCTCCGAGGCCCATTCAATTAGGGGAGGGCAAGGGGTACGCAACGCGCTAGCTCAGAGAAGCCAATCCTTGATCGTCTTCTTGGAGGTGGTCTGCCGACAGCTCGGAACATAGTTGTCAGCGGTGGCCAGCAAGACGTCTACCTCTTTTCGCAGCGCCTCGTCTGGAACCGTCTGAATGCGGGGGACGCATGCCTATACGCCACAATCTCAAGAACCCAAGAGGACCTTTCCAACGACTTGACAGCAAAAGGCTGGGACATCTCACCCTTCATCAGGACCGGGGTCCTGAGAATCGTGGACTACCTTTCCTTGGCGGACGGGAGGCCAGGAACGCCAGAGGAGAAGTTTAGAGCCCTCTTCTCCATAAGCCCTGACGCGTTGACTCCGGAGAGGTTCAACCAGATCTTCTTAAGAGAGTTTCGTTGCCTTAGGGAGATGGCGCCGGGCCGAAGGCTCTTCTTCATCTTCGACTCCCTTGATAGGTTGATTGAGGCCATGGGGCTTGAGAATGCTCTGCGCCTCGCCGAGATGGCGTCAAGGGGGCTCAAGGCAACTAATAGCGTCGCGGCTGGCCTTCTCTGTAACGAGTTCCTCTCAGGGGAGGCGCTCGGTGCGGTGAAGAGGATGGCCAGCGTCTTCATCGAGCTTAAGCGAGAGGGAATGGGGGAGGATATTCATCGGATGGTCAGGGTCACAAAGCCTCAGAGTGAAGAAGCCGCCACTAGTTGGATGCCTTGGTACTACTGATGTCTCCTCTGGACTGCGACGGACCTTGTGGTCATCTACATTTCTTCAACAGTGTCAGCCGTCTCTTCCAAGGTGAAGTCTACGTCCGTGCGTTCGGACGTGCATCGTTCTGGTCGAGGTTGCGACTTACGATGATCTCTGGGAATCAAGATTGACTCTTGAGAAAGACTTCTGGGACAGCGAAAGAGATGACTCTAGGATAGAGGTCTCAGTTATCCCAGAACATGCGGGTTCAAGTCACCTAGGCGCTAATTGAAACCATTCCTATTTTAGCTAGTTAGCCAGTGGCGTCTGGCCCGGGATTTCCTCGGCTGCGTCGACCCCCTTCGGCGTGTGGCGCCCTCAGCCATGGTTGCTCATTACGATGTTGGGGGAGGTTGCGTTTCAAGGCTTCGTCAGCTGCGTCTCGAGAAGGACACCTGCTCTCTAAATGGAGTACTTGGTCCGGAATTCTCTGGGACTCCGGGGCATCCCTCCTTAAAGGAGCTCCTTCAGGCGGGGCTCATGCTCACTTTCCCTTGGGAAGGAATATGACGACTTCTCTGCCTTCATCAAGGAAACAGGCCCTGGCCCCTAATCTCACGGCGGTTCTCCAGAGGGCGCTTGCCTGCCCCCTCGTAGGCTGTACGTCTAGCGTGCGCTAGCGGGGGGCTGAGGATAGGATCGGTTTAGGCCTCACTTATCGGCCTCTCCCTCCCTGGATCATCCTTGAGTCCTCCCGTTCACCTCACCTTCTATAAGCCCCCTGAGGTCGGGATGGAAATCATACCAACCCATAATGTGAGATCTCCTTGGCTACAGTCGCTGGGCCAGCTGGTTTTTCCGTCATACACTTCCTTATCTTGAGGATGACCTCTCAGGCGCCTTCACACTCCTGTAAACAAGCCAGAACCAGACGATGAAAGCAAGCATGCCTATCCATACGACAGGATCGAACGGCTCAATCATGGCTGGGGGAAAGCGTAGCTCCCCAATAGACCAAAGGTAACAAAGGTTGATCCCCAATATCAAGACGCTAGCGGATAAGCTTGCTTGACTTAGCGCTGTCATAAGGTCGAGGAAGCTGAGCCTCCCTCTCCTACGGGTAGTTCTTCGCCACAAGAACAGTACAATATGTGCCAGGAAAATGACTACAGTCAACAAGCGGGGTAGAGGAAGAAGCTCAGCCATAACTCATTCTTCCCTCGCTTCCAATGGGGCTTCAGTAGCCGCGCCTATTGCCCCACCCAAAATGGCACCTATCAAGCCACCTATCGGTCCTCCTCGATCCTCTTCTCCGGCTTCAGGGCCAGCTCGGTCATGGCAGCCACATGAGCAGATACGGCATGACCGAGAACCTCCTGAGGAGGGGATACCTCCCGAGCGAGGTCCGGGAGATCGGGGACTGGAGTAGCAGCTACATGCCGGAGCTCTACGCTAAACGCAAAGGCCTTACCCCAGTGTTGAGGCGATTCGAGACGGACACGCGGACAATCTAGGCCTTCGCGAAGGACTTACTAGGGTGAGGGTTGCAGTAGACCTCAAGGCGCGACTTCGGATACGGCAAGATCCCCGAGGTCGAGTGGCACAATACCCCTACCATCAAGAGGAGAATGGAGGAATGTGCACTCTTGTATGGTTCAGGATGTTCCTTTCACGTGAAGCGGTGGAACACCGGCTACTTCTGCGAGGTAATTAGCATATTCAGTCACCTGGCTGCGCACGTTGCTTATCTCTTTGCGGAGTTCTTCGTATCTTTCCCATTTTCGCTCATGGTCCAAAAGAGGGACTGTGGCCTCTCTAAGGCTTTCATATTGCTGGAGCAGAGGAACTCCTGATAAGTATGCCTCGTTAGATATATGGCCTCAAATCTGTATATCCCGACTCTTTTCTGAATCGTTCAATAGCGCTAACTACACCCAATGTCATGATCTAGCAGATGTAGGGCGGCATTGCTAACACATAATTCCACCGCTCAATGATAGCGATTGTCTCAATACTCTTTCAAAAGAGTCAGAATAGGCGATTTGGGATCATCAATCTGGCGAAATGCCCTTTGGTCTCGAATAGACAGAGCTAGCTAGCTAGCTAGCTAGCCTCGAGATCTCCGTACAGTAGATCGGAATGCGCTCATCCAAGAAGGAGACGTAAGCTGCGTGATCGAGGTGCATGTGGGACAGCAACACGGCATCAATCGCTGGCTCGGCGTGAACACTCTGGCCCAGAAGCTGCAACAAGTCCTCTCTATAAATTCCCTGAATCTGGGGAATCAAGCCCATTCTGGCAAAATCGCCCATACCGCAGGAGACTCTGGGCTTCAGATATTCTTCGAAGAATTTGCCGTATCTGCTGAAACTCATTCCGAAGTCTAGGAAGATCCTTATGTCGTCATCCTCCAAGAGGATTTTGTTGCCTCCAATCTCTTGGACGCCTCCATAGAACGAAAGTTTCAAAACCCAACCGCCTCAGCATAGATTCAGTAATATAATTTATAACCGTTTACAATAGCGCGCGCTTCGCGGGCAGGGGAAACCTACTCATGGTCGCCTACCAGCTGGATCGAAGCTGCTACGCGCGCGGTTCGCTATCGGCCAAGTAACACGGACGTTAGGGAGGAGCTGAGTTGGGAAGGATCACAATTAGCCCTCACATGACGTTCTACGCCCAGATGGACGGGTTACTAAAGACCCTCTACACTGGTAGCCGGGACAAGGAGACGCTCTTGGCCTTGTAGAAGGTTATGGAGGACGCGAGCGCGGAGCGGGGGGCCTTCATGAACTGTAATATCCCATACCCTTTATCCTTCATACTCCTGACGGAGCTGGTCTGTGAGAGGAGGGACTTGCTGAGGCTTGAGAAGAGGATCGAGACTCTAGCGCGCGCTGTACTGTCAGTATCCTCATTCCTTTGTCCAACTGATGCTCGTCAGACTTAAGAACAAGAAGGAGAGAACATGACCAACATAATCGCGCTCAGGGGTCGTCATCTCCAATGGAGAGAAGGATAGCAACGCTTAGGGACCTGCTCATCGGAGATCGAGTCTTCCGGATACCAGTATACCAGCGCCACTATTCATGGAATGAAAGGCATTGGAGCGACTTGTGGGATGATGTCTATTATCTAGACCCTGGGAAGAGACACTTCTTTGGCACAGTCTTGCTAAAGAAGACGGGAAAAGTTGAGAAGACTGGGATGAAATCATTCGAAGTGTCAGAGATAATAGATGGCCAGCAGAGAATATGCACTGTGTTGCTCTTTCTGAGAGAGATCTTATCCCAACTCCGCGTGGATGCCCAGAAAGACATGCTAGTTGAGCTGGACAGGCTTGAGGAGGATTACCTGAGATACCGAACTGTCCACAAGCTGGAACTGTTGGGAGACGACCGGGAGTTTTTCAAGTTATACGTAATCGAGGGGCAGGAGTATCCTGATGAAACCTTGACCATCTCTCAGAGGCAGTTGAGGGATGGGAAGACATACTTCAGGAAAAGGATAGAGGAGTTGAAGACTTCAAGACCATCAGAATGGCGTGACTTACTTGTTAGTCTCTACCAAAACTTAGGCAACATGGAACTCATCAGGTACGATGTTGAGGATGACTCGGACGCGGTGCTAATCTTCGAGACCGTCAACAATAGAGGAAAGAGGCTGACCGATCTAGAGAGAACGAAGAGTTTCCTCATGCATACAGTCTACTTGGCCCACCCTGAAGACCCTGTAGCCCACCTAGAACGTATAAACGACACGTTTTCGAAGATCTTCAGATGGTTCACAAATATAATTGATGCTCCACACGGTGAGGACTTCAGGAGCGAGTATGGTGAAGACACTGTTCAAAGGTATCATTTTATCATCTACGAGACGCGAAGAGAAATCCCTGAGAAATACCGATACGACACGCGAACCGAGCTATCTCGTAGAGACCTTGACGTACTAAGAGAAAAGTTCAGGATAATGTGCAGAACCAACAGACAACAGTGTCTTGAAGAAGTCCTGAAATACGTAAATGACCTAGGAACGGCATTTTTCGTAATGCAACAGATAGTAAGACCTGGCGAAGATGAAGTGGGGAAGCTCCTAGAACGGCTCTTTGTCCTTCGGAGGGTAGCCAATTTCTACCCTCTGCTTGTTGCCCTCTGGACAAGGTACAGGGATCAGCAGGAGGAAATACGGAGGGTTCTTGAACTCATCGAGGTACTTGTCTTCAGAATATATGCCATAGGCAGGAGAAGGGCCGATGTAGGTGTGGATAGATTAAGCGAGCTAGCCTACACGGTCCACCAAGGGAGCTCGAGTGCTTCTGAGGTATTGAATGAGTTGAAGAGTATCATAAGCAACTACGAACGAGACCGCTCTTTTGAGGTACAACTGAGAGCTCCAGAGTTCTACGACAGGATCTCGACAAGAGACAAAAAATACCTACTGCATGGGTATGAGCAGTTTCTGAGGTGCAACCGGAGGGAGCCGCTCGACATAACATTGAACGATGTGCTTTCGGATGAATATCAGATTGAGCATGTATGGGCGAGAGATCCATCCATGTTGGGTCTTAGTCAAGAACAACTTGATGAACACGAGGTATACAAAGATAGGCTCGGAAATCTCACTGTGGCTTCGAGAGCATGGAATGCTAGCTGGGGCAACGCGCCTTTTGAGACAAAGCGAGGTAAATATCAGGATTCAGTGTTGCGAGTTCAAAAGGAGCTTGCGGATTCCGCTATGTGGGGCAAAGAGCAGATAGAAAGTAGAGAGAAGGAAATCATACAGTTCGCTTTGAGCAGATGGGCTGTAGATCGGATTCCTTGAGTGTCAATCCTCTGAAAGATGTAACTGGAGTTTTTCAAGCTCTCCTCGTTCTTAACGGTGATGCCCTCTCTAATATATGAGGGCATCTTCGCGCTAGGTTTTTGTGTGTAGCGCGCTGAGAAGGATGGATATGCCGTTCACGCCTTTCCACTTGGGTCCTGCGTTCATGCTCGGGCTACTCCTCTTCTCCTATCTGGACTTCGCGACGCTGGTCATCGCGAGTATAGCTCCGGACATCGAGCCAGCCATCGCTATCGTCTTTGGACTATCCTATCCCGGGTACGGCTGGTTCCACACCTTAGAAGGCAGCATAGTAGCTGTGGTGATCGTCGCAGTAGTCATGTATGGGTTGAGGAGTCGCATGGGCAGACTCCTAAGCGCGTTGAAGCTCAGGCAGGAATCATCTTCCAAGAAGGTCGTCCCAGCATCCTTTCTGGGAGTTTACCTCCATCTCTTGCTCGACGCGCCTCTCCACGCTATGTACGACCTCCGCGTCCCCAGGGTCGAGCAGACTCCAGTTGGATTGACGATATATGGGTTCTGTATACTCTCCTTCTTGGTCGGCCTTGTACTCCATTGGCGCAGGCTAAAATGAGTCCCCTCCCCTCTGAGGGTACGTTACTGGTGAAATGGAGCCGATTCCAGATTCTTCATCTCCCAGTAATTGGATAATTTTCGATGCGGCATAGAGATAGGAGTCTTTCACGGTCACATAATCTATCAGAGCCTTATGGATATCTTGCGGAAGTGGAGTATCGAGGCGACCAAGAGGACATCCTCGCAGAGCATAAGGATCGCGAAACCCTCGCCACTCACTCTCTTATCGTCCACATTCTGGGTCAGTCCAGGTTCATATCGTTACCCAGAACGGGAGGGTTGCACGTTTTTCCTCCCGTAGAGGTCGAAGATCCTCACATACATCACCATGGCTTCGACGGAACAACCCGTCATGTCACTCGTCCTCTTGCAAGTTTCCCAATGGAGTTCCTCCTCATCAACCTCCTTGAGGAACTCGGGAGACGAGATATCGACTCCTCCGATCATCTTCCTCATCAAGAACTCTGAGAGGTGGGATTTCTTCAGTTTCCCTAGGTACTTCTCCCAAGACTGATGACTTTCGATTCCAGAGGACGCATCAAGTGCCTTCAAGAGGTCCACACCAGCCTCGTCCAACACTTCCCTGAAGGAGAGGAGTTCCTGAGCAACGTAGCCCTGATAGGCGTTGGAGAGAGCCTTGTATGCGACCGCCCATGTCTCCAAGTCCCTCACGGGACCGATGTGGATGAGGTTGCCATTCAAGTCGCTGAGTTGGAGGTACTTCTTTCCCTTCACCGTCTTGACCGTGAAATAAGGTTTCATCCGTCTCCCATTAGTATGTTATGATACTAATAGCACTTCCGACCATGACCGGTCTCCTCAGCACGCAAGCGCGCGCGCCGAGCAGCCGCCTCAAATAATCGAGGTCGTGGCGGAGATCCGTGGGCATGGCTACCTCACCCGCCCCCCATGTTTCTCGGTATGTTCAGCCAGCAACTCGCAGACCTTGACCATGCCTTCCGCCACCTCGACCAGACGTTTATCCTGCTCCGTCCTCGCCGCGGCGTTGAGGGTCTTGGCCAGAGCCTCGAACTCACTCGCCAACCGCAGAAACCTCCGATACAAGGCTACCTCACCCCCTCGAGCATCTCAGGCCCCGCCAGCAGGAGGCGGGCGCCTCCCTCGATCCAACCCATGACCCTTCGCCTCGAGGAGCTCACTCCCTCAGGACATATGTGCCCCTGCGGTCCTTTCCACGGAGCCTCCTTTGACGAGCACATGCAATATTGCTCGCACGATGTGCTGATAGCGCGGCTCCCCCCATCTGGTGGTCTTGAGGTCCTCCTCACCCAGCTTCCTATATTTCCTCACCTCAAAGTAGATGGTCTGCAGGCTGACGACATCAGGGTGATGTTCCCCCAAGACGTTGAGGACGGCCTCGTCCCAGGTCATGTCCCCCTCGGTCATGCCCTGCAGTCCCTCCTCGGCTGACTCAGGCCTCTCGACATGGACCGCGGGAGGTGTAGGACTCCGCTACCCTTTCCTGTTACTGATTCGTCGTATCGAATTGTCCTAGTCCCTGTTATTCGATTGGTCCCCTTCACGAAAACTCGATATCCCCCTTTGCATACCCGACCAACGGACTATCATAGGCACGTATCTGCGCCCTATACGTACTTAACTTTTGCGCATAAGGCGAAAAGCATAAATCAACCTACGTGCATAAGGCGTAGCTAGATGAAGGAAATTGGCTCGAATCAACCTCGTCATCAGAGACGATTTAGAAGAGGAGTTCCGCAGGACGACCTTCGAGAAGTTCGGACTGAGGAAAGGAAACATCAGCAAAGCCATCGAGGAAGCCATCGAGCAGTGGATAGAGCAGGAGAAGAAGAGGAGATACCCACATGTCAAGCAGCAGATTTGAACTGAGGACGCTAAGCTTAGAGCAACTCGCATTCCTTCCGGGGAATCCGAGACTGGACATATACGACGATGATCTCAAAGCCTTATCCGAGAGCCTACTCAGGGACGGGCTAATCGAACCCATCGTCGCCAGACCGAAAGGCGATAAATACGAAGTCATAGCGGGAGAACGCAGAGTCAGAGCCGCTATATTAGCCAACATAACTCGCCTTCCTGCCATCATAAGAGAAGGAATGACCGACCAAGAAGCTTCTAGATTGCGACTACTGGAGAATATGAAGAGAAAGGATCTGACGCTCGTTGAAAGGGTCAAAGGTATACGGGCATACATGGAAGCATATGGAATAACCTTAGACGACGCAGCAACTGAGCTAGGCTTGAAACCAGCAACGGTGAAAGGATGGTCCAACACCGTCGATGAGCTATCTCCCCAACTTAAAGGGGATATCGCTTTTATCAGAAAGCTTAGCCCAGACGTCCTCTCGCTGTTGGGGAAATACGATTTCGATACACAGGAGAAACTAGCCCAAATCATAGTGATGCATGGACTTACAGACTGGACGGCCAGATACTTCACCGATATGTTTGAGGCCGATCCGGACGCAGATTTGCACCAATTGGCAGAGCAGGCTAGGAAAGGGGTAAAGACCATCGCCGTAACCCTACCCGTTGAAGAGGCGAAAAAGGTTCAACAAAGAGCCAAGGAAATACGTAGAGAGGAATTTAAGGCATCCGAGAAAATCAAGAAGCACTTAAGAAAGGAAAAAAGCAGGCCAAGACAAGAGGTAATTAAGGTTGAGACACCACCGTCTTCCGAGAGTCCTAAGACTACCACAACAGAAGTCCCGTTAGAAACTCCTTCCATAGTAAGGGAAAGAGAAACTGAGGTAGCAAGGGCTTCAACGACACTCAATTTTACACCTCAACAGACAGGTAGGCTTATGCAACTTGCCAAACAGCAACCCAATATCTCAGTCAAAGACCTATCCAAAGAAGTAACCGAAGAATCCCCACCAACGCAGATCATGGTAATTGAAACACCGGGCAGACTCTACAAGTCTTTAACAACTTATGCAAACAAACAGGGGATGTTCCCGAAGGCGGCCGCTCTTTCCCTCATAGAAGAGGGGTTGGAGCGACATGGTTTCTGGAAAAAGGGGGAGGAGGTGAATGATAGACTCTGATATTGTGAAAATCCTCACTAGGGGAATGTATCCACCAAACGCGGATATCCATACCGTCGGTTTCAGCACTCACCGACTCCGGCCACTGGTCACGTCATCAGTTTTCTCTCCTCCCGGTGAACTCATACAGATGGATGCAGGCGGGTCCATAGGCACTCAAATATCCGACATCACGAGTTGGAGCAAAGATGTCGGAGAGGTGAAGAGAACTATCTCCACTAGAACCTTCTATCGTAAACGTTACTGTACTTGTTCCGAGTGTCGCGATCCTCTGATGAAGGTTGTACAGCTACGGGCTGACTTTAGCTCGAATGGAGTTAAGAATCCAGTTATTCACGACGCCTACGTTAAACGCTCATTCTTCAAATATGGTAGACCACAAGCGGTCTACATGCTTTGGGGGTATCAATTCAAGCCAACTAGAGACATAGCTGGAACTAAGGAGTTGAGAGAATGGTCGATTGATGGTGATTTTGAAAGGTGCTTTACCTTCGATATAATCGCAGCCAGTACTAGTCCTATTGAATACGGTTCTCTGGAAGATTGGATAAGACTGGCTCATGATGTAGATTTCCTTAAAGACTACGTCAGACCCGCGCTACTTACTGCATCGTGCGAACCGTCGCCCATCATCCGTAGGGAATGGATAGAGGTTCCAAGAGTGATAGTCCAAGCAGTCCCCATAACAACGTGGATGGGAAGCGCCCTCCCAAGTGCTTAAGTTGCCACCAGAAGAATCTCATAGTTAGCCAAATTGCTTAGGACATACTTAGAAGGCGTATGATACGCCTCGACCCTTTTTTTATGACGTTGAAGTAACTCAATAATTCGTTGTTCAGAAGGAAAACCGGGAGACCGGTAAGAAACCACTAGTATGCTTTCCTTAAAACGACCAAAGATATCGTCCATAGCTTGTTCTATTCTTCGCTTGCTATGCCATGGATTTGGCTTATGTTTCAATCTCCTATTCTTAGTACGGTAATCTATCATCTTTGGCCATTCTTCATAGTCGCTCATGCCTTCTAAGAAATGATAGAGATATTGATAGTCGGTGGTTCGTCCGTTTGGTGATATGTGTGGAGGGTCGATATATACGAGATCGAAATCCGTTTGGTCGATGGAAGAAGCATCTCGATTCAACGCTTTATTGTTCTGACCGTTGGAGAATACACAATTATTTGCTTCAGAAATAAACTGTGTGAAATACACTGGAAAAGGTTTTTCCCATGTCTTATGATTGTGAAATGTTCGCTCAACTTTGGCGAGCCTTAAATATAGATTCTTTCTGTGAAATAGATTGAATGGGCGTTTTATCAAACAGCTTTGGAAGAGAGCGTGGAACGCTAGGGCTTTCTGGTATTCATTATCTATTCGCCTAATATTTGAGAGTGTAGTGCCGAGCCAAAGGTTTTCGTCGTCTTTATAATAAATTCCTTTGAACGTGTCCTGAATGAAAGTAGGATAATCTATATCTTCTCGACGAAAGAGAATACCTTCTACTTCAGCTTCTGTTAATTTCTTATCGTCGTTCTCAATTAAGGCTAAAGCTGTATAATAATTGGCTTTTAAATAGTCGTTACAAACTACCCTTTTTCCAAGCCTCTTAAATTCGTAGGCAACAGAACAAGTTCCCGAAAATAAATCAAGAACGGAGTCATATTCCAGTCTTTTCAGAATCTCAAACATCCAATCCTTAATCCGCCGCTTGCTCCCCTGATAACGTGTTGTCACGAACTCCAAGACGCCATCACCAAACCCACGCGGATTATTTAGCTCGGGCCAACCCCAAGAGTCGATGGGCTTGCTGGGATATCTGTTTTTCTATGAATCTCCTAATTCGGAAGCAAAACACACGCGTTCTCAACGTCCGCCAAGGTCAAAAGACTTAATGGCCAACGCTGTCAGGAGGTTCTATCCTACACGAAAAGACTCAGCCCAGCCTTGACGCTCTTCTTCGCTGTTTATGATGGGTGGACATTGATGGGCCGGGCCTGTCTAAAGCTCTAACCTTCACCTCGATAACCAAGAACGGCTCAACCCTTCTACCATACCTGCTGGCGAATACTACAAGGTCCGCCCTCTTACCATCCACTGGAAACTCAGAAATCACATCCTTGAACTCACACTTGGTCTCTTGGTAGGTTAAACCTAACGAGATTGCGTTCTTGAAGAGGCGATAGAGCTCATAGGATATGAATGCCTCCCTTTTCCTCGCCTTCTCAACTCGACTTTCGAATGAAGC